>JGI20225J20221_1000128_pt1 | contig 205451 bp, 185 predicted proteins | sample BioMet4_FD_20221 | JGI IMG/M metagenome (IMG submission 20221) | reverse complement strand
CGGCTGCTGGCACGTAGTTAGCCGTGGCTTGTTTTCAGGGTACCGTCTTCTACTCTTCCCCTGTCAAAGAAGTTTACAACCCGAAAGCCTTCTTCCTTCACGCGGCGTTGCTGGGTCAGACTTTCGTCCATTGCCCAATATTCCCCACTGCTGCCTCCCGTAGGAGTCTGGGCCGTATCTCAGTCCCAATGTGGCCGGTCAACCTCTCAGTCCGGCTACTGATCGTCGCCTTGGTGGGCCGTTACCTCACCAACTAGCTAATCAGACGCGAGGCCATCTTTCAGCAATAAATCTTTGACATTCAAGTGATGCCACCCGAATGTGTTATGCGGTATTAGCAGTCGTTTCCAACTGTTGTCCCCCACTGAAAGGCAGGTTCCTCACGCGTTACTCACCAGTCCGCCACTAAGCATTCCTTCCTTTGGCCGAAACCTCATTCCAAAATGCTCCGTTCGACTTGCATGTGTTAAGCACGCCGCCAGCGTTCGTCCTGAGCCAGGATCAAACTCTCTATAATATAGTATCTAAACGAACCGTAGTCCGCTCAAACCCACATAGAGCTATTTGTCATAGCTTCATTTTTATAGTTACCGTTTCCGCAGAATTGACTACTGCGTACTTTGGCAACTTTCCGGTGCTCTTCTGTGATTTCTCACAGTTGAGCTTACCATCTGGTGCTTTCTTTTCGTTACGTTGTTTAATTTACAAGGTACACACCGCTCTCGGCGGAACATTGCTAGTATAGCAAACGCTTCATCACTTGTCAAGTACTTTTTTCAAGTCTTTTCGAAGTTTTCTTCGGCTTTTCGCTCTCATCAGCAACTTTTACAGGATATCACATCCCGTTCCGCTTGTCAACACTTTTTTCAGCTTCCTGATTTTCTGTGTTACCAAACCGGCTTCCCGCCCGAACAGCTTGATTAGAATACCAGACCTGTTTCCACTTGTCAACCCCATTTCCCAAAGTTCTGAAAATAAAACGTGCTGATGGGATGGTGTGCCGGATAACCGCTGTCTGTTATATAATGTGTCTGGCTTTATGCCGAGCCAACGCAACTCCCTGGATTGTGCAATATGAGCGGAAAACCGCATGATTTGCACACTAAGTAGCACATTCCTAGTTGTACTTGCAAAATATGCACTATATAATAGAGAAGAGAATTCGCAACTTATAAAAGACGCAGGAGGCGCAGTGCATTGAAATTCTGGAAAATGAACGGGGCAGGCAACGATTTTATTCTCCTCAATAATCTGGAGGAACATCTGCCCGCTGAGCAGTTCCCGCAGATTGCCCGGACGCTGTGTGAGCGGCACCTGTCCATCGGCGCCGACGGACTGATGGTAGTGGACGCCCCGACGGTGGGGGGCGATTACAAGATGCTGTTCTTCAACTCCGACGGCAGTGTCGGTGAAATGTGCGGCAACGGAGTCCGCTGCATCTGCCGCTACGGCTACGAAAACGGACTGGCCGGGGAGAGTCAGACTGTAGAGACCACCGCCGGAATGATCACCGGACGGAGAATCAATCAGCGGCTGTACAAAATTCGTCTGAATGATCTCTCCGTAATAAAGTTGGACGCAGCCATCGAGGTTCGCGGTGTCCGGTACGCCTGCTCCTACGTGGAGCTGGGCAATCCGGGTCTTCCCCACGCAGTGATACCCTATGCCGGCCTTCATGGCGCCGACGAAAATGAGCTGAGAGAGCTGGGGCGGCAGATGCGCCATCATCCCTCCTTCCCCAAGGGAGCCAACGTGAATTTCTATGAGATCACCGGCGAGGATCAGGTATTAGAGCGCACTTTTGAGCGGGGCGTGGAGGACTTTACCTATGCCTGCGGCACCGGCACCGGCAGCACCGTGGCGGTTTTGACGCTGCAGGGCAAGGTCTCCGGCCATGGCGTCCGGGTGAACATGACCGGCGGACAGCTGATCATCGACGCGCCCAGGGATGGTTCCAGAATCACAGACCTGTATTTGACAGGTCCCACCAACATTGTTGCCAAGGGGGAAGTCACTGACGAAGAGCTTTTCCCGGCAGTTTAACCCGCCTTTCCAGGGAATATGTGTGAATTTTAGGAGGAAACCGCATGAAAAAGAAAAATATTCTCAAGAGCTATGGCTTCATCATTTCCATGCTGACAGCCATCGTTGCCGGCTGTATCACCGGTTGGATCTGGCCGTTGGTCAAAGACGCGCAGGGCAACACGGTCAGCAGCGGTGCCACTGTCCTTGAGCCGCTGGGCACCATCTTCATCAACCTGATGTTCTGCATTGTGGTGCCCATGGTATTCTGCTCAATTGCCAGCGCAATTGCAAACATGAAAAGCCCCAAACGGGCGGGTAAAATTCTGGGCACCACCATCGGTACTTTTTTGGTAACCGGCGCCATTGCCGCAGCGATTTTTTATGTAGTCATGAGGATCATTCCCCCCGTCACCCACGCCTACAACCTCTCAGCCGGGGAAGTCGGCGATGTGCTTTCCCTGCCGGAAATGCTGGTGAACTTCTTCACGGTCAGCGATTTCAGCGGCCTGCTCTCCCGGAAAGCCATGCTGCCACTGATTGTGTTCTCTATTTTGTTTGGATTCGGTGTGCAGGGCTGTGGAGGCCCGGATTCTCTGGTCGGTAAATTCCTTGCTAATATGACCGACTGCATTATGCGGGTTGTCAAGATCATTACTTACTATGCTCCCATCGGCTTCTTCGGCTTCTTCGCCTATCTGGTGGCCACCTATGGCCCCGAGCTGATTGGCGATTACAGTCGCGCACTGCTGACGTATTACATCTCTTGCTTTGTTTATATGTTCATTGCCTTCCCCATCTATGCCCGGTTCGGCGGCGGCAAGGGCGCTGTCAAGATCATGTTCCGGCATCTGATCCGCCCGGCTGCCACCTCGTTCGGCACCTGCTCCTCCGTGGCCACCATCCCCACCAATATGGAAGTGGCGGACGAAACCGGAATTCCCCGGGATGTCACCGAGATCGTGCTGCCGATGGGCGCCACCATGCACATGGACGGCTCCGCCATGTCCGCTATCTTGAAGGTTGCGTTCCTGTACGGAGTATTCGGAATGGATTTCTCCGGCGGAACCGTGCTGCTGGCCATTCTGGTGGCTGTCTTCTCATCCGTGGCGATGTCCGGCATTCCCGGAGGCGGCGGTGTGGGCGAACTGGTCCTCTGCTCGCTGTTCTTCCCCGATCAAATGGCCATTGCCTATCCCATTGCGATTGCTCTGGGCAATTTGATCGATCCGCCCGCCACTATGGTCAACTCCGCAGGCGATTATGTGATTTCTTTCGTTGTTGCCCGTTTCGTGGACGGCAAAGACTGGCTGCAAAAGGCGACTGCTTCCAAAAAGAATGCTTCTGTCGAGTAAGCTCCCGGGCTTTTGACAGCAGGTAGCCCCGCCATTTGGCGGGGCTGCTTTTTCCCAGCTTGCGTATTGTGTAAAACGATGATACAATATTTGTTTGGAAAACAGGCAAGGAGAGTTGCTTTATGAAATTAGGTATTGTAGGTCTGCCCAACGTGGGCAAGAGCACATTGTTCAACGCCATCACCAATGCGGGCGCGGAGTGCGCCAACTATCCCTTCTGCACCATCGAGCCCAACGTGGGTATGGTGGCAGTCCCCGACGAGCGGCTGGACAAGCTGGCCGAGCTGTATCAGCCCGACAAGAAGACACCGGCAGTGGTGGAGTTCGTGGACATCGCGGGCCTGGTGAAGGGCGCGTCCACCGGTGAAGGTTTGGGCAACAAGTTCCTGGCCAACATCCGGGAAACCGACGCCATCATCCACGTGGTCCGCTGCTTTGACGACGAGAACGTCATCCATGTGGAGGGCAGCACCGATCCCAAGCGGGACATTGACATCATCAACATGGAGCTGGTGATGGCCGATCTGGAGATGGTGGCCCGTCGGATCGACAGAGCCGTGAAGGCCATGAAGGGCGACCGGAAATACGCCCGTGAGGTGGAGATCTTCACAGCGCTGCAAAAGCATCTGAACGACGGGCAGGTGGCCCGCACCTTCGTCTGCGACGAGGACGAGCGGGCCTTGATCGCCACCTCCGAGCTACTGACGCTCAAGCCCGTGATCTACGCCGCTAACACCGATGAGGACGGCTTCGTCCATCTGGACGGAAACCCCTACTATCAGCAGGTCTGCCGGATCGCAGAGCTGGAGGGCGCACAAGTGCTGCCCATCTGCGCGCGGATGGAACAGGACATCGCCGAGCTGGAGGGTGATGAGAAGCAGCTGTTTCTGGAGGAGTTGGGTGTGGAGGAATCCGGGCTGGACCGCCTGATTAAATGTTCCTACTCCCTGCTGGGTCTGATCTCTTTCCTGACCTACGGCAAGGATGAGTGCCGCGCCTGGACCATCCGGAAGGGCACCAAGGCACCTCAGGCCGCGGGAAAAATCCACTCCGACATCGAGCGCGGCTTCATTCGGGCGGAGGTCATTGCCTACCGGGACATGGTCGCCTGCGGCAGCGTCAGCGCCGCCAGAGAGAAAGGTCAGCTCCGCAGCGAGGGCAAGGACTATGTGGTGCAGGACGGCGACATGATATACTTCCGGTTCAACGTTTGAGTTTTTCTTCCGATTAAAAAGATCCGCAGGGAAAACTCTGCGGATCTCTGTCGGGAAACCCGGTCTGCGCTTGACGCGCAGGCCGGGTTTTGAATATATTGCGGGCAAAATAGCAGCAGCAGGCCGGATTGACTACCGCTCCGCTTCATTTTTGAAAACTTTTTAAGGTTCATGGCAGCAAATCTGTGCTTCACCCAATTTGCCGACTGATCCAAGCCTTGAAACCGCGTATCATGCATACGTAATTTTCCTTGTCGTCTGCAAAGACCCGTTCATTATTCAGGAGACATTAAGGAATTAAGCATAGGGTTGCTAAACATGTCCGTATCGCTGCCCTCGTGAATCAGTAGCGCATGAAGCTGTGTTGCAATGGCAGCCTTTTCTGCGCTGGTGAGCCAGGGGGATACCGCAGCTAACGCACACCCGCGCATATCGAGATCAAAATCGTCCGACTGAGCCTGTGCTTTTACTGTGCTTATCAGCCAATCCGGAATCGTTTCTCCTGCAGCCTTCAGCGCCATAAGCGCCCAGATGTTATTGGCCCAGCCGCCGAAGCTCTGATTAACCGCTTCCTTTAAAAGCCCCTCGACATAGTTGACACCATCAAAATCGTAAGGATTTTGCCCCAGCATGAGCAGCTCCGGAATGACGGCCGCATAGTCCGTTGCCTGTTTAAAGGTATGTTTGCGAACATCATATAAGTTGCCCCCCATCCATCGTGCGCATAATAGCCTGCGGGTTGTTCGCGATAGCTGGATCAGCTGCGGCACAGGTTTTGAATATCTCCCAGTAACTTGCCGACATATCCAGCTTCTCTTGGCTCGTGCGGACATTCCACCCCTTATCGAGCATCGACTTTGCCAGATCCTTTGTCTGCTGACTAATCGTAAATAGTCCGTTTTCCGAAGACAGGAGGTATAGACCGTCTGTGTAACGCCGTCCTCCGCTGTAACAATCAGCTGATTGATCGGATTAGCGGCCAACATACTTATGCTGGAAGGGTCTGGTACCGCTGTGCCGTTAAGCGTCATAGTGGCATTGGCGGGGATCACGGCGGAAAACACGCTGTCCCCGTTGAGCTGGTAGTTGTGACAATCGGCGGAAAACTCAGGCGTAATCCCCGCACCCTCCGTTACCTGCAGGGACAGCATATCTGATTCACTGGACGCACGAACCACCGTAATTGTATGAGTTGACTTTGTGCCGTCGCATGCCGTGACCTCTACCTGAAGGGAATCCCTGTTCCATAGGTTTACCGCCCAATAAGGGCCGTACGAAAGTGTTTTGTCGGTTGTATTTGTATCAATCATGCTGATGATTTTACCGTTTGCCGCCGTATACGGCGCATCAACAATCTTGACCGTAGCGGCAGGGTCAGCAGTATGTATCCCAAGGATAACCGTTTCATGCTTGATATCTTCAAGACTCTTGTCAGGAGCACTATTTTTGTAGCTCGGCCATTGGTGCAGCGTTGTGGGGACGACTATCTTGTGCGAGGTCCCACCGCTGCTTGTTATTCCGATATAATCATTCTGTGCGACAGAAGTATTGCTCGTATATTGAGACACAGTAATACCCTTGATAGCCGTGCTGGTCTGTGTGTCTGAGATGATGTCCGGCTTACTGCCGGTATAATTTATTATGAAAATGAACTTTTGGTATGCATGGGCTTCTTTCTCGACTGTCGTGCTGATCTTCAGTCCGCAACTGGCTGAATTGGAGCTGGTGAATGCTTTCATGTCAGGCGTGTCCATTCTGCAGGATGCCTGCAAAATGTTGATGCCCCGTTCAAGTGCCAGTGCCTGGCTTGTGGTATCAGGGCTGCCTGCCCGGCGTGTGTCGAACTGAATTGGTGTTCCGCCGTTGAGCGAGACATAGTTCAAGTCGGCAGCCATCCATTTTGATTCATTTTTTACTTTTTCAGATTTCCTCTCGACCTGTACCGATATCAGTCCAATATCCGTAGTAATCTCCCCAAAGCTTTTAGAGCCGTTGCCGTCCATATCGGTAATTTCCAAATCGGTAGACAGCGGAACCTTCTGTTCATCGTCAAGCACGGCAAGATACGTTGCGGGGTTATTTGCATTGGTATTACTTTTGGTATTGTCTACAATAACTGTATATTCCGTCTGTTGTTCGGTTGCTTCGTTTGTTGCAGTGATGTAAAACATGAAGCTGCTGTATTTAATGTCTCCTGAATAATGCAAAGTGCCTTGCAGTGCAAGACTTTGCGCCCTATGCATGGTATAATATGTGTAGGAAAGAAAGCTAAAATGGTTCAAAAAGCTTGCAAAAGGTCGTGAAAGGAATGTACAAATACAGCAACGGACAGATCAGTCTGGCGGATTTCAAACAGCCGGTGGGGATGTCTACAGGCTGAGACAGGCGGCAGAAATACCGCCTGTCTTTTTATTAGAACGTCCTACGAACAGACCGCGGGTGCAGCGCCTCAGTGTCGTGGGTACGGGCGAGAAAAAACACGGAGCACACCACATCTGCGGTGAGTACCAGCAACATGCCATAGGTGACGGCGTCGGGAATCCGGGAAACCAGCCGGATCACTCCGGGGTGTACGGCCTGTACGATTGCTACGGCCAGCGCTCCCCAGATCAGGGCAAACGGCAGACACACGCGCCCTTTCAGGTTTCCCAGGAGTTCCGAATAGTCCCAGAACTGCACCCCCAGTGCCCTGTCATACGCCCAGTGGACGGCGTATTCCACCACCGTGGACACCGCCGCGCCGGACAGAAATCCCCAGGGCAGCCGCAGCAGCGACGACGGCAGAGCCAGCAGTGCCAGGACTCCCAGTCCGTACACCGGGCACAGCGGCAGCAGCAGGAAGCACTTGCGGGTCTGCTTCTCCGCCCGGGTTCCCCGGGCGAACCCCTTTTCCATTCCATATCCTAAAAAACTGTACATCATAAAATACCAGAACCAGAGCTTCACGCAAGTACCTCCTCTCCTGTCGACAGCTTTCCCCAGAGCGCCGGAATCATGCAGTTCGGATTGCGGTTGATGGGCATTCGTGCTAAACTGAAAAAAACGAAGGAGGGTCTGCCATGGACACCTGGGAAGCTTTGAAAACAGAATGCCTGAACTGCCGCGCCTGCGCGCTTGCCGAAACCCGCACCAACGTGGTGTTCGGCGACGGCGCCACCGACGCCGAGATCCTGCTGATCGGCGAGGGGCCGGGTCAGAACGAAGATGAGCAGGGCATTCCCTTCGTGGGCCGGGGCGGGCAACTGCTGGACGACATGCTGGAGATCATCGGTCTGGACCGGACAAAGGTGTACATCGCCAACACGGTCAAGTGCCGACCGCCCCAGAACCGGGACCCGCTGAACGTGGAGCAGGATGCCTGCATCGGATGGCTGCGGCGGCAGACTCAGCTTCTGAGGCCGAAGATCATCGTGTGCCTGGGCCGCATCGCCGCCAAAGAGATCATCCGGGAGGAATTCAAAATCACCGCCGAACACGGCCAGTGGTTCCAGCGCGGCGGTATCCAGATGATGGCCATATACCATCCCGCCGCGCTGCTGCGGGACCCCTCCAAGAGACCCGAGACCTTCGAGGATTTGAAATCCCTGCAGGCAAAGATTCGGGAGCTGTGCGAGCACACGAACCCCAGGTGAAAAAGGGTGTTTGATCTGAGCCTGATCATATTGTTAACCTTTATTATTTTTGTGGTTGACAACTATGTTGGATCAGGGTATACTCATTTCAAAAAAAGAGGAGAACCTGTATGCCTGCTGTACCTGCCAAAACCGGATGGAAGACATCCGATCTCGTTTACATTGCCCTGTTCGCGGTATTGATTGCCGTGTGCTCCTGGATTGCTGTGCCCGCCGCCGTGCCATTTACCCTGCAGACCTTTGCCGTTTTTTTAGCGGAGGGACTGCTGGGGGGTAAGCGGGGAACGCTTGCAGTTCTGGTCTATGTGCTGCTGGGGACTGTGGGCATCCCCGTCTTCGCGGGCTTCGGGGCCGGAATCGGCGTCCTGCTGGGCCCCACAGGGGGCTATCTATTGGGCTTTCTCCTGTCCGCGCTGATCTACTGGCTGGTGACAGCCGGACTCGGCACTCGACTACCGGTTCGGATCGGTGCCATGGCGCTGGGGCTGATGGTCTGCTACACCTTCGGTACCGCCTGGTTTATGGTTGTTTACGTCCGGACTTCCGGGCCCATTAGTTTCGTTACGGCATTGAGTTGGTGCGTGTTCCCGTTTCTTCTTCCCGACTGTGTCAAGTTGGCGCTGGCCGTCACTCTGTCCGGCCGGCTGGCGCGTCACATACGCTAAATTCAATCGTGCAGTTCTGCGGAACATTTAAAAAAGAGTCCGGCGGAAATTTCGCCGGACTCTCAGTCTGTCGAAAAAGTCCAGCTTTCGCTGGGCCTTTTCGTTTCCATTTGGTAAAATTGGGATTGGGTGATGCGGGATGCTACGACGTGGGAAAATGGGATTGCGGCGTGCTGGAACTTGTGGATTCGGAACGTGTGGTGCCACAAAATCATCTGCTGTGGAAGATTGATACAGCGATGAACTGAGAGCGGCTTTATGAGATGGCAGAGCCGCTGTACAGCGAGGATAACGGACGGCCAGCGTGGACCTGGTGGTGCTGGTAAAAATGGTGTTGATCCATCATCTATATGGTTTGCCATCTCTGCGCAGGACAGCCGATGAAGTCTATCTGAACAGCGTCTACCGCAGCCATAAACGGAAGTTTGCGTATGAAGCGCACACGGCCTGTGACGCGAACGGTTTTGTGCTGGAGACCGTAGTGACCCCTAGAAACGTCCATGACAACGTAGCTTTCGATGATGTGTATGAGAAGGTGACCGAGGCTTTTTCCGAGATTAAACGGTTGTTGCGGATTCCGCCTATAAGTCGCCCCATATCTGCAAAAAGCCCCTGCGCGATGTCACGACCAACCGGGAGTACAGGAGCGACCCCAAAATCTGTGCCAATTGCCCGACCCGCCAGCTGTATACCCATTCCAAAGACTGCGTCAAGACGGTGCAGCGGCACATCTGGAAGGACTACGAGGAACTGGCGGACGACGCCCGTTATACGCAGTACCGAGGCCTTGCTCAGGGGACCAACTGGGTGAAGCTGAAGTTTGCTGCCATGAATCTCAAAAAATCGGCAAATTGGAAATGGAGAACTTCTCTCTCTTGCTTCCTATTCCTGATTTTCAGGCCTAAACACGCGAGGAACCCGGTTTGCGTCGCCGCGTAAACCGGGTTCTCAGACAGACTGAGAGTCCGGCGGAAATTCCGCCGGACTCTTCTGATTATTAAAATTCCAGGCACATGTCATACCAGATCACGCCGCCATGGACGGACTGGGACACGCCGCAGGTGCGGAAGCCAAACCGCTGATAGTAGGCGATCAGCTCCTCCTTGCAGGTCAGGATGCAGCCTTTGCGCCCCTGGGCTTTGGCATCCGCCGCAATCCGATTCAACAGCAGGGCCGCGCAGCCCCTCCTGCGGTACTCCGGCAGGGTATTCAGACCGAAAACAGTCTGCCAGGCGCCGTTTTCCCGGTGCAGCAGAGCGTCGGCGTACATCTCGTCGCGGATGGCAGACTCGTTGGTCACCATGCCGTCGGCGAAGGCGGTCAGCTTCTCCTCGTCCTCCAGCAGCCAGAAGTGGCTGGGAAAGGCCCGGAGACGGGCGGCAAACTGCTTTGCCGTGGCGGCCTCGGCCTGCGCAAAGCAGGCAGCCTCCACGGCGGCAACCGCAGACAGATCAGCTAACGTGGCAGTGCGAATTTGCATAAACAGGGTTCTCCTCATTTCAGATATTGATAGACCAGCAGCATCCGGACAGTGGAATTAAGCCGGTTTTCAAAACGGTAGGGGGCGTCCGCCGCGAAGCGCAGAGCATCCCGCTCCTGCAGCTGAAACGACTGGCCCTCTGCCGTCACCGTCACGGTGCCGGACAGCACGGTTGCGTGGCAGACACAGCCGGGCACGGAGACAGGCGGCTCGTATTTGGCGCTGATGTACAGATCCAGAAAACAACTCTCAATCCGGGTGCACTCGTCAAAGGGAAAGGACTGCCGCACGACCGCCTTGCCGCCGTCCTTTCGCACCGGCTTGTTCTCCAGCTCCGGAGCCAGCAGCAAGCTTTCAAAGCTGTCATTTTCCAGCAGTATCTCCGCAGGAACTTTCAGTGCCGCCGCCAGCTTCCCCAGAATCGCAACGGAGGGGTTGGCCTCCCCCCTCTCAATCTGGCCGAGCATACTGCGGGACACGCCGGACAGCTCGGCCGTTCGTTCCATGCTGAGTTTCTTCGTTTTTCGAATGCGCTTGATGTTCTCGGCTACCGCATGGTTCAGCTCCACATCTGTCGGTCCCCTTCCGCTGCAGGTCATGATAATGACATTTTTTCTCTTTATGTTACTCTTTTCTACAGATTCTGTCAAGGAAAGAGAGGCGGCCGCGCCGCCTCTCCTGTTCGTTTTCCGTCAAATTTTCTTCCACACCGCGCCGCCGGAGACATCGGTGATCTCAATGCCCCTGGCCTTCAGCTCGTCACGGATGCGGTCGGCCTCGGCGAAATTCCTGGCCTTTTTGGCCTCCGCCCGCTGCAGAACCAGCGCGTCCACATCGGGATCTCCCTCGCCCTGGATGGTGAAGCCGCCGCTGCTGCGCTCCGCGGCCTTGGCGGCTGCGTCGGCTCGGCGCTTTTCCGACGCCTTCTCCACCAGGTTCAGTCCCAGGACACGGTCGAAGTCCGCCAGGCACGCCAGCTTGGTGGCGTCGTCCGTGGGATACTTGAGCACATCGTACAGCACGGTCAGGGCCTGCGCGGTGGCCAGATCGCTGTCCAGCGCATCGGTAAATTTCTTCTTCAGTTCCTTCTGAGCTCCCTTGTCCACAGCGCCGGAGCCATCACCGTTCAAACCGGCAATGCGGGTGATCAGCTTGTCGTAGGCCGCTTTCGCGTTGTTCAGATTCTCATAGCTGAACACCAGCGCCTTGCGATAATGGGACTGCAGGCAGAACAGGCGATACACCAGCGGGTCGTACCCCTTCTGCTCCAGCAGGGAGACGGTCAGAAACTCGCCCTTGGATTTGGACATCTTGCCGTCGGCGGTGTTGAGATGCAGCACATGGAACCAGTAGTTGCACCATTTGTGGCCCAGATAGCTCTCGGACTGGGCGATTTCGTTGGTGTGATGCGGAAAAGCATTGTCCACACCGCCGCAGTGAATGTCCAGATCCTCGCCCAGATGCTTCAGGGAGATGCCGGTACACTCGATGTGCCAGCCCGGATAGCCCACGCCCCAGGGGGAATCCCACTTCAGCGCCTGATCCTCGAACTTGGATTTGGTAAACCAGAGGACAAAGTCGTTTTTGTTGCGCTTGTTGGTATCCTCCTCCACGCCCTCCCGGACGCCCACAGCCAGATCCTCCTCCTTGTGTTCGTTGAATATATAGTACTTGCTCAACTTGGAGGTGTCAAAATACACGTTGCCGCCGGAGACATAGGCATAGCCCGTGTCCAGTAGCTTTTCGATGATCTTGATATACTCGCCGATGCAGGCGGTGGCGGGCTCCACCACGTCCGGCCGCTTGATATTCAGCTTGCGGCAGTCGTCAAAAAACGCGTCGGTGTAGTACTGGGCGATCTCCAGGACGGTCTTGTGCTCCCGCTTCGCACCCTTGAGCATCTTATCCTCGCCGGTGTCGGCGTCGGAGGTGAGATGCCCCACGTCGGTGATGTTCATCACGCGCTTGACGTTGTAGCCCACGTAGCGCAGGTACTTCTCCAGCACGTCCTCCATGATATAGGAGCGCAGATTGCCGATGTGGGCGAAGTGGTACACCGTGGGTCCGCAGGTGTACATTTTGACGATATCCGGGTGATTGGGAACGAATTCCTGTTTTGTGTGGGTCGCGGAGTTGTAAAGCTGCATATCAGGCAGTCCTTTCGTTTGTTTTCTTTAATTCTTTTTCCAGTTCATCCAGGCGCTGGCTGAGGGCATTGATCTCCTCCAGCACCGGGTCTTCCATGTGAATCTGGTCCACGCAGTCGGCGTAGTAGACCGGCATGCCGGCCACCCGGACGATCTGCGCCGGGACGCCGACTGCGGTGCAGTTTTCCGGAACCTCATTGAGCACCACGGCGTTGGCGGCAATCCGGGAGTTGTCTCCCACCTTGAACGGGCCCAGCACCTTGGCGCCGGAGCCCACCATCACGTTATTGCCGATGGTTGGATGCCGCTTTCCCTTATCCTTCCCGGTGCCGCCCAGCGTCACGCACTGATACAACAGGCAGTCATCCCCAACCTCAGCGGTCTCGCCGATGACGATGCCCATGCCGTGGTCGATGACCAGCCGGCGGCCGATTTTTGCGCCGGGATGGATTTCAATCCCGGTCTTTTTCCGGGCGTGCTGGGAGACCCACCGGGCGAGGAACAGCCAGTTGTTCCGATAGAGGAAATTGGCAATCCGATGATAGATTACGGCGTGTACGCCGGGATACAACAGAAAAATTTCCAGCTTGCTGCGGGCGGCGGGATCGCGGCGCTGATAGGCGGCCAGCAGACCACCCAGACGGGTAATGTGTTTTCTCATGGCAGAATACTCCTTCTCTGCAGACAGGGACATGCGTCCAAAACGGTTACGATCAGATCAGAAGGCCTTTGGCCGAACACGGCAATATATCCGACATCGGCGGGATTCCAAGCGCAGAGCTTCCATAGCACCGTTCCTCCTTCGGGCAGAGAAATCAAAACGCCTCCCGTACCATAAAGTACGAGAGGCGACGAATCGCGGTTCCACTCTCATTTTTCACTCAAGAGCCATTGACGCTGGCCAGACGGAGGGCATCCACATCCCCCGCGCTCCCGGACGCACTTCACAGCTTCCTCCGTAGGCACGCTTGCAGCCGGTGACGTGCCCTCTCTGTCCTTCGGGTGAGCCATTACTCTTTCCGATCATTGCGCTGTTTGATTTCTTCTCAGTATATTATCAGGAATAATTCTTTGTGTCAAGTGCAACAAAAAATTTACCATGTCCCTCGGATGCGGCTCAAAAAAGGTTCTCGGGCAGGAAAACATCCTCTTTCGGAACCCGCTCCCAGGCAAATTCCGACAGCAGGCTCTCCGGCGTCCGGGGTGCCGCTGAGGGGTTGAGTCCTGCCAGAAACGCCAACTTCCCGATGATCTCCTCCGGCGAGTAGCTGGTCTCCAGCTCCCCCAGACTCACATCCCGCTCCCGCTTGGACAGCCGCCGTCCGTCCGGTGCCAGCAGCAGCGGCAGATGATAAAAGCGCGGCGCGTTGAGTCCCAGCAGACGGTACAACAGCAGCTGGCGGGGCGTGGAGGACAGCAGGTCAGAGCCACGCACAACCTCCGTCACCCCCATAGCGGCGTCGTCCACCACCACCGCCAGCTGGTAAGCGAACATTCCGTCGGACCGGCGCAGCAGAAAATCACCGCAGTCCCCGGGCAGATACTCGCTGTATGGTCCCAGGTGGCCATCCGTAACGGAGACTGTCTCCTCCGGGACACGGAGCCGCAGCGCCGGGGACTTTCCGCTCTCCCGAACGCGGCGGGCAGCCTCCTCCGGATTCAGGCGGCGGCAGGTTCCCGGATAGAGTACCTGCCCGTCCTCCCGATGAGGCGCGTCGGCGGCATGAAGCTCCGCCCGGGTGCAGAAGCAGGGATAGACCAGCCCCTGCTTTTCCAACCTCTCCAGTGCGGCCTGATAAACCGCCGTGCGGTCGCTCTGGTAATAGGGTGCGGAGGGCCCGCATTCGCTGCCGCCCTCGTCCCAGGTAAGGCCCAGCCGGCGCAGATCCTCCTCCACCCGGTCGGCGTATGGGCGGGGGCATCGTCCCACATCCAGATCCTCAATGCGCAAAATCATCCGGCCTCCCCTGCTTTTGGCGCTGAGCCACGCCAGCAGCGCGCACAGCAGGTTTCCCAGATGCATCCGCCCGCTGGGCGATGGCGCAAACCGCCCCACCGGTTCCACGGCGCTCCCTCCCCCTTGAAAATTTCCGGCTTTATTATATTCCAAACCGGGTCCCACAGCAAGGTTCCCTTTTCTTTCCGGACAGGCTGTGTTATTCTGAGCACAGGAACAAGCGCTCAGGCCGCCGGAGAGCGGAACTGAAAAGCGCCTGCCGCTCCTCCTGCTCCAATGACCGGCAGGATGGGAGTCGGGGCTCAAAAAAGAACTGGAGGAATCACCGATGAAACTGGGACTGATGACGGACAGTCTGGGGCATCTCCCCCTCCCCGAGCTTGCCCGTACCTGTCGGCAACTGGGCATTGAGCAGCTGGAATTCGGCTGCGGCAACTGGTCCCGCGCACCTCACCTGGATCTGGACGCTCTGCTGGACAGCCAGATTCGGCGGGAGGAGCTGACCGGCACCTTGGCGGAGCAGGGGCTGACCATTTCCGCCCTGAACTGCTCCGGCAACCCGCTGCACCCCGGCGAGGCGGGTGAGCGGGACCGGGCGGTGGCGGAGAAGACGCTGCGCCTGTCGGAGCTTCTGGGCCTCACCACAGTGGTGATGATGAGCGGCCTGCCTGGGGGCGGGCCGGACGACTGCTGTCCCAACTGGGTGGTCACTTCCTGGCCGCCGGAGACGGCGGAGATGCTGGATTACCAGTGGCGGACAGCCGTTCCCTTTTGGCGGGAACTGGCACAAAAGGCCAACGGCTACGGCGTCACCCGTCTGGCGCTGGAGCCTCACGCCTGCCAGCTGGTGTACAATGTGGAGAATTTTTACCGGCTGCGGGACGCAGCGGGAGAGACCATCGGATTTAACCTGGACCCCAGCCATCTGTTCTGGATGGGCGGTGACCCGCTGGCCATCGCCCGGGAGCTGGACAGCGCCATCTATCACGTCCATCTGAAGGATATGAAGACAGAGCCCGCCGCCGCTCTGAACACCATGATGGACGGCAAACCCATTGAATTGTTCCGGCAGCGGAGCTGGAACTTCCGGATTCCCGGTGACGGACACGATGTAGAGTGGTGGCTGGCCTTTATCCAGACGCTGCGCTCCGTGGGCTACGACGGGGTGTTGAGCATCGAGCAGGAGGACATGGCACTGCCGGTAATGGAGGCGCTGCAGACCACCTGTCGGCGGATGCGGGATTTGCTCAACTGAAGAAGGAGTTTTCTATGCCGCACTGTCAGCTTACCCTCAGCGCCAATGCCGGAGTCTCTTTGGAGTTGAGCCGGGCGCGTCTGTGGTCTGATGTTCTGCACGACAAAAAGGTCTCCGGTTTTTCCGTGGTTACCCCGGCGCTGTGGGAGGCCCTCCAAAAGAACGAACACTTCACGGAGCCGGATCTTCTGTTTTATACCCACTGCCACCCCGATCACTATGCCCGGGGGCTGACCGCGCAAGCAAGAGCCCTGTGGCCCCGGGCCGGGCTGATCCTGCCGGAGCAGGAATTTGACGACCAGATCCTGCTCTCCGGCAAGCGGTGCCGTCTTTCCTTTCCGGGACTGTCCCTGGAGTTCGGGCGGCTGACCCACGAGGGAGAACCGTATGCCGAAGTGCCCAACTACGGCTGCGTCATCGACGACGGCGGATTCCGCATCCTCATCGCGGGCGACTGCGCCGTGGCAAATCCGGAGCTGGCTGACCTGATTGGACAAACCTCCATCGATCTGGCGCTGCTGAATTTTCCCTGGGCCACACTGCGCCGGGGACGGGACTTTATCTGCCAGCAGATCCGTCCGAAACATCTGGTGCTCTATCACCTGCCCTTTGCGCCGGACAACCGGTGGGGCTACCGGGAGTCGGCAGCCCGGGCGGCGGACTCCCTCCGGGACATCCCGGACGTCCGCATCCTGCAGGATGCGCTGCAGACCGAGATCATCTGACAAACGAAGGGACGCGCCCTGTGGGGCGCGTCCCTTCGTTCTATTTCGGATTCGCCCGGGTTTACTCCGCGACGTAGAACAGCGTGTCCAGAATCTCGTCCTCGCGGATGCCGCCGAAGTAACTGTCCAGAGCAAAGCGCTCCAGCACCGCGGCCACGTTTTCCCGGCGGAAGGCACAGCCCCGCAGGGCCTGGCTGATCTCGTCCATGGCGCACACCGCCAGGAAATCGCCGTAGAACACAATGTTTTTGATCACGCCCTTTTCCACGTCCACACAGGGTTCCAGAATGCCGCCGTCCCACTTCCGTTTATTGGTCATGTTGTATTTGGGGGACCGGCCGAAATTCCACTCCCAAGTGTCGTATTTGGTACGCTTGAGCGCCTCCACCGCCGCCAGCTCCTCCGTGGTCAGGGTGCCCTCCGTCAGACCGCTGCCGGCAAGGGTCTGTTTCAGGTACTCCCAGAAAGCCGGAAGCTCCATGTCCTCTTTTAAAAACTCCCGGATGTTGCCGATCCGGCTGCGGACGGATTTTGCGCTCTTGGACTGGAACTTGTCGGGGTCCACATTCAGCGCGCCGGACACCATGCCCGGATTGGCATCGAACAGCAGCGTACCGTGGTGCAGAATTCGTCCGCCCACCAGACGCTGCGCCGTACCGGACACCTTGCGCCCCTCCGCCAGAATGTCATTGCGGCCGGAGGCTTCGGACTGCACGCCCAGGCCCCGCAGTGCCTCCACGATGGGCTTGGTGAAGCGCTCCATCGCCAGACGCTCGGCGTTGCCCGCATCGGTGATGAATGAGTAGTTCAGGTTGCCCAGATCATGATAGACGGCACCGCCGCCGGTGGTGCGGCGGACAACATTGATGTGGTGCGCCTCCACGAACATCCGGTTGATCTCCGCCTCCGCATTCTGATTCTGACCGATCACAATGGTATTGTCGTTCTGCCAGAGCAGAAGATAGCTGCCCTCCCGGCGATTGCACAGGACATATTCCTCGAACGCCAGATTATAATAGGGACTCAGGGATTGGGTTTCCAGATAGATCGTTTTCTCTTCCATAGGGCCGCTCCTTTGCTCATTGCTGCTCTTGATTATACCGCGCCTCCGCCCCGCCTACAATCCTCAGAAACGGCAAAAAAGCGGCGGTCTTCCTGTGTTATTTTTCACAATCTGTTATTTTTCTCCGCTGATCAGAACGATCGGTGAAAAATGTCAAAGAGACGGCGCCGTATGCGCCGTCTCTTCTGCGGTTTTACTACGCGGTTCTCTGATGGACGCCGGCAAAGCTGTACCAGCCCCGGGCATCCCGGCACACGCCGGTGAGACTGTCCCGCAGTTCCCAGTAATTTCCCAAAAAATACACCGGCGCCACGGCGCTGTCCTCCAGCAGCAGACTCTCCGCGTCGTGGAGGCAGGCCAGCCTTGCGGCGGAGTCGGAAGCGCTGTCGATGATGGACAGCAGCGTATCGAAGGCACTGTTGGAGTAGCCCACCACGTTGTCCGTGCTGTGGGAGCCGAAGGGCATCAGAAAACTCTCAGCATCGTTGACCATGGCGGTGGGGTCCATCGCCGCCATCACATAGCTGCCCTTGCTCAGCGCATCCTCCAGTTCATCCTTCGTCACCGCCCGAAGCGTAACGGAGACCTGCAAAGCAGCGGACCACATCTTCACCGCCGCCTGTAAAACCTGGCCGGCGTTGCCGTCCTCCACGTAGAGCAGCTCCATCGCTTTGACGCTCCGCCCGCTGTCGTAGTCAGCCTCCGTCAACCGATCCTTTGCGGCGGTGCAGTTCTCCGCATAGTGCTCCTGCGTGCAGTCAATCAGATCGCCGCCTGCGGTGCGGAAGTCCTCCTCTCCGCTGCCGGGCACGCCGTAGGGAACCAGGCCCGTGGCCGGGCGGGCCGCTGCGCCCGCCAGCTTCGAAAGAGCACTGCGATCAAGGCTCAGGCTCAGCGCCTGCCGCATCAGAGGATCGTTCAGGGGCGCCGCGGCGGTGTTGAACAGGATGGTAAAGGTGGAGAGGTCGGAGGCTGCGGACCACGTGGAGTCCTTGGCCAGCTCCGCCAGACGCTCCTCCGGCAGGGGGGAGACGAAGTCCACCTCTTTGTTCTTGTAGAGCGCCCAGGCATCCTCGCTGCTGTCGGCAAACCGGTACCGGATCTCACTCGGTCCGGTCAGATTGCCGTAATAACTGGCGCTGGCTGCGGTGGTGAGCGACGTCCCGGGGATATACTCGCTGACGGTGTAGGCCCCGTCGGTCACCAGACCAGCCGCGTCTGTCCACCACCGGTTCTCCCCGGTCTGCCCAGCCTTTTCGGCCTCTTGATTCTTCTGCTCCGCTGCCTCTTTCAGACGCTTCACCACGTCCTCCCGCAGGGGCATAGTGGCTGCCGCAGTGCAAACGTCCGTTAAAAACCAGTCGTACTTTCCTTTCAGGGTTACCACGAGCGTGGAACTGTTCTTTGCGGTGACAGCCAGCGCGCTGAGATCTCCGCCGGCCCGGACGGTATCATACCCTTTCACCACAGACAGCAGCCGTGCGTTGGGAGACTGGCTCACCGGATTTGCCAGCCGGCGCCAGGCATAGACAAAATCTCCCGCCGTCAGGTCCTTCCCGTCGGACCACTGAACCTTGCGCAGATGGAACGTATATGTGACAGTTCCGTCGCTGTTTTTCTCCTCGTCTACACTTTTGGCCACCCCATTCACCGCTGAGGTTTTGCCGTTGGTATCGACGCTGACCCGCATCAGATTTTCATACAGCTGCTCCAGAATCGTCTCGTCCCCCGGCTCCGTCACCATGATGGGATCCAGCGTGTCCGGTGTCGCCCCCACGCAGACGGACAGAGAAAGTCCCTCCTCCTTCTCCTCGCCGCAGGCAGCCAGAAGCGTCAGGCAGAGCAAGGCGGCCAGCATCAGGGCGGCCGCGCGTTTCATTCGGTTCATGGAATATCCTCCCTTTCCGGAGTAAACCGGGCATCGCCAAAAGCGAATGCCGATGATTCGGCAACGCTGTTTATTATAGAGTTTCTCCCGTCGCTTGTAAAGCAAGCGCTGAAAGATAGTAACAAAAGAATGACAATTTAAGAATTTGTTAACATTTGTGCCGGATTCCGCAATGCGGGCAAAATAAAACGCCCGACTGCAACAGTTGGGCGTTTTTCTTCAGTTCTGGGGGATCTCCTCCAGCTTTCCGTCCGGGCCAAACCGCACCGGCAGGATGGTGTTTTTGGTATGCCGGGCAATGTCGTCCATTCGCATTTTTGCCGGATAGTCTGCGATGAGGGACACGGCCACACCCTGGCGCTTCGCCCGGCCCGTACGGCCGATGCGGTGAACATAGTCCTGATTTTCGTCGGGAACGTCGCAGTTGAACACAATGTCCACGTCGTCCACATCGATGCCGCGGGCCGCCACGTCGGTGGCAACGAAGACCCGGAGATTGCCCCCGCGGAACTGTTCCATCACCTGCTCCCGCTTTTTCTGGGGAATGTCTCCATGGATGCAGTCGGCGTCCACGCCCCGCATCTGAAGGAACTTGCTGATCCGCTCTGTGGCGCCTTTGGTATTGCAGAACACCATGGCCCGCTCAAACCCGGTCTCATTCAGGATCTTCGTGATGGCGTCGGCTTTCTCATTCTGGGAGACCTCGATCCGGAACTGCTTGATATCCGGCTTGTTCTCCTCGTCCTCCTGGACGGTGATCTCCGTGGCATCCCGCTGGTAGACCCAGGCGATGTCCATGACCTCCCGGGAAATGGTGGCGGAAAACATACCCAGATTTTTCCGCTGGTTCATCTTATCCAGCAACCGGGTCACATCGTGGATGAAGCCCATGTCCAGCATCCGGTCCGCCTCGTCCAGCACCACGGTCTGTGCCGTATCCACCCGGACGGTGCGGCGCTTCATATGATCGTTGAGCCGACCGGGCGTGGCCACCACGATCTGGGGACGCTTCTTCAGCGCATCAATCTGCCGGCCGATGGGCTGTCCGCCGTAGAGACAGACCGTACGCACGCCGGGCTTGAAGGCCGAGATGTCCCGCAGCTCGTCCGTAATCTGAATGGCCAGTTCCCGCGTCGGCGCTAAAATCACCGCCTGCACCGTCTCGTCCTCGGAATCGATATGCTCCACAATGGGGATTCCGTAGGCAAAGGTCTTACCCGTGCCGGTGGGTGCCTTGGCAATTACATCCTTCCAGTTCATCATGGGAGGGATGCAGCCGGCCTGTACCGGTGTGGATTGCTCAATATTTCTCTGTTCTATGGCGTGCATAATCTCCGGTGACAGCCCCATGCTGTCGAAGCGCACGCCCTGTGTGATTTCCATTGATTTATCCTCTAATTCCGTCAGATTGCTTCCGCCGGGAATTTCTCCGCAGCTCATCAAGCGTCGGAAGCGGCAAACACATCCTGGTTTTCGGCTTGCCGGTACGTTTGCGGAAAACTTTTTCCCGCATGGGCAGAAGTGTACATTTTATATAATTATACCCGTTTTTATTGCACTTGTAAAGCGTCGGTATCTTTTCCCCTTATTATGGGTCTTTCTGATAGTTCCATTGCAAATAATAGTAAAATAATTCATATTTTGTTAAATATTTCATATAATCTGTTATAATAATAGTAAAATTATTTATTCTGTTTTAATCCCTTTTAAATTTTATGGTACATTGTTTCCAGCGATTGAATTGGTTGTGTGAAAGAGGTGCAGCAAATTGGACTACGTGCGCATATTGCGCGATCTGCGGGAAGATGCAGACAAGACACAGACGCAAATCGCTAAAGTTCTGGGTACCTCCCAGACGATGTACGCGCGCTATGAGCGGGGTGCGAACGAACTTCCGATTCATCATTTAATTACCTTGAGCAGATACTACGGCGTCACCACGGACTATATTCTGGGTCTGAGCAAGGATCGGGTTAAACGCGATTAAGCAACATAAATGAAACAAAACGCGGACAGAGAATCTCTGTCCGCGTTTTTTCGTTTATTTGTGGGGGACGTGCCAGATATGATCGGCATACTCCGCCACGGAGCGATCTGCGGCAAAGATCCCGGAACGGGCCACATTGTGCAGACTCATCCGGTTCCAAGCCGTCCGGTCACCATAGGTGCGTGCCATGCGGCTCTCCGCCTGAAGATAGCCGTCAAAATCGGCCAGCAGCAGGTATTCGTCCGCCGGGCTGCCGCCCACACCGAACAGCAGACGCTGGTACAGATCCTCGTAGGCCACACCGTCACGGAAACCCGTTTTCAGCGCGTCCAACGCCCGGTGCAGCGTCTCGTTGCGGTTGTAAAGCCGCTGAGGCACATAGCCCTCCCGCTTCAAGGACTCCACTTCGTCGGCGTGCAGACCGAAGAGGAACATATTCTCGTCGCTCAGCACCTCGTGCATTTCCACATTGGCCCCGTCCAGCGTGCCCACGGTCAGGGCGCCGTTCATCATGAACTTCATGTTGCCCGTGCCGCTGGCCTCTTTTCCAGCGGTGGAGATCTGCTGGCTCACCTCGGACGCGGGCATCAGCCGCTCCGCCAGAGAGACCCGGTAGTTCTCCAGAAACACCACCTGCAGCTTCTCCCGGCAGACGGGGTCATGGTCGATCTGATCGGCCAGAGAGTTGATGAGGTGAATGATCCGCTTCGCCACCACGTAGCCCGGAGCGGCCTTTGCGCCAAACAGGAACGTGTGGGGGTGCGTGACGGCATTGGGATCATCCCGCAGCCGCTGATACAGGGAAATGATGTGCAGTGCGTTGAGGAGCTGGCGTTTATACTCGTGAAGCCGCTTCACCTGCACGTCGAAGATGGCGTCCGGGTTCAGCACCACGCCCTGGGTCTGCTTGAGATAGGCGGCGAAGGCCTCTTTGTTTTTGCGCTTGATCCCGTCCATGCGGATCAGCACCTCGCTGTCGTCCGCATAGTCGTCCAGCTTCCGCAGTGTCTCGGGATGGGTCAGGTAGTCGTCCCCCCCGGTCAGATCCCGGATCAGGCTGTCCAGACCGGGATTGATCTCGCTGAGCCAGCGGCGGTGATCGATGCCGTTGGTCACGTTCCGGAACTTTTCCGGCTCCATCCCGCAGGCGTACTGAAACACATCCCGGCGCAGGATTTCCGAATGCAGCGCGCTGACGCCGTTGACGGCCATTCCCCCGGCAATGCACAGATTTGCCATACGCACCTCGCCATCCCAGATGACGGCCATGTCCCGGACCTTGTTGTCATCGTGGTAGTAATCCAGGCAGCGCTTCTGCCAGCGGGCGGCAATTTCCACCACAATCTTCCAGATCCGGGGCAGCAGCTGCTGCATCAGCGTCTGGGGCCAGCGCTCCAGCGCCTCGGCCAGAACCGTATGGTTGGTGTAGGCCACGGACTGGCGGGTGATTTCCCACGCCTCATCCCAGTCAATGCCGGCCTCGTCCACAAAGATGCGCATCAGCTCGGGAATCACCAGTGCGGGGTGGGTGTCGTTGATCTGAATGACGTTCTTCTCATGGAAGTTTTTCAGCGTGCCGTAGGTCTCCAGATGCTTTTCGGCGATGCTCTGCACCGTGGCGGAAACAAAGAAATACTGCTGCTTCAGCCGCAGGGATTTGCCCTCGATGTGATTGTCCTCGGGGTAGAGCACCTTGGCGATCACCTCCGCCATGGCCTCCTCCTCGGCTGCCTTCAGATACTCGCCCCGGGAGTATAGCGACATATCCACGGGCTTGCTGGAGTGGGCGTCCCACAGGCGCAGGGTGTTCACATGCCGGGTATCGTAACCGGCGATCTCCATGTCGCAGGGAATGGCCCGAACCCGGGTGGCATCCTCCTGCACAATGTGCAGGTGCCCGTTATCCCAGAACTCCCGCAGCGTACCGCCGAACAGCACCTCCTTGGCCTCCTCGGGCCGGGGCAGCAGCCAGGCGGAGCCAAGGGGCTTCCAGCTGTCGGGCAGCTCTACCTGCTGGCCTTCCACAATCTTCTGCTTGAAGATGCCCAGCTCATAGCAGATGGAATAGCCGGTGGCCGGGATTTCCAGCGTGGTCATGCTGTCCAGATAGCAGGCGGCCAGACGGCCCAGGCCGCCGTTTCCAAGCCCCGCATCCGGCTCCAGCTCAAAGATGTCCGCCGCTTTGAAGCCAAGATGCTCCAGCGCCGCCCGCAGCTGCGGCAGCACATTCAGGTTGTAGGCGTTCTTCATCAGACTCCGGCCCATCAGAAATTCCAGAGAGAGATAATGGACCTGTTTCTTCCGCTCCCGGCGGGCAATCAGCCGGGACTCCACCTCACGGACCGCCATCACGTCCCGCAAAACCAGGGCGCTGGCTTTCATCATTTCTTCGTCGCTGGCCTCCTCTGCGGTTTTTCCGAAGTTGATGGTCAGTTTGTCAGTGAGGGATCTTTCCATGGTCTGTGTCGTAAATGGTGTCATTTGGTCTCCTTGTTTGCATGGGTTTTTTTCGCCGCTGTCCGGGCCGTCTTTTGAGACAAGCTCCGCGCGGGCACAGATGATTTCCCGGAAGAACGCTTCTTTCCGGTTGCCGCCTTCTTGGACGGCGGAGTGCTCTTCGTCTTCTCGGGTGCCGCCTCAAAAAGCGCAGCCGCAGCCGACTGGGGCGCCGGAGATGCTTCTTCTTCCACGGGTGCCGGAACAGCTTCCTCCGGCTCAGCCGCAGCGGGCGCCGCGCTCATTCCGACAGGGATTGGCGCTCCCTCCTGTTCGGCAGGTATCTCCTCGGGATTCGGAGCGGCGGCCGCCTGTGGAGCCGGGGGGTTCTCCGGCCGGGGGGCAGGAATTCCCGTGATGGCGCTGTAAATATTCAGGTACTGCCGGGCGCTGCGGTTCCAGCTGAAATCCTCCGCCATGGCCCGCATCTGCAGCCGGCGGAACGCGTCGGGGTGGCTGCGGTACAGCTCCACCGCGTGCTGGATGACAAACAGCATATCCCCGGAATGGTAGCTGGCGAAGGTAAATCCGGTTCCGGCATCCCGCCACGCCTCATAGGGGTGGACGGTGTCCTTCAGTCCGCCGGTCTCCCGTACGATGGGCACCGTACCGTAGCGCATGGCGATCATCTGGCTCAAGCCGCAGGGTTCGCTCTTTGACGGCATCAAAAATAGATCCGCGCCGCCGTAGATCGCCATGGCAAGACCCTCGTTGTAGTCCAGACGGACGCCGATGCGGCCGGGATACTGATCCTGTGCCCAGCGGAAGAACTCCTCGTACTTTGCGTCGCCCTTGCCCAGCACCGCAACCTGCACCGGCAGCTCCATGATGTCATGGAACACCTCGCAGATCAGATCGAGCCCCTTGTGAGATACCAGCCGGGACACGATGCCGATGACCGGCGTGGCCGCCTCCTCCTGCAGACCCAGCATCCGCTGGAGGGCGCTTTTATCCTCGGCCTTTCCTGTCAGATCCGCCGCGCAGAATCGCGCGGGCAGCAGGGGATCCGCCGAGGGGTCATACTTCTTCACGTCAATGCCGTTTAAAACGCCGGAGAGCTTATGGCTGCAGCTGCGCATGGTGCCCTCCATCCGATGGGCAAAGTAGGCATATTTCAGCTCCTCCGCATAGGTGGGAGACACGGCGTTGATGGCGTCGCAGCAGAGCAGAGCGCCCTTGAGCAGGTTCACGTCGCCGTCCAGGAGGATGGTGCCGTCGTCCGCCCATCCGTGATCCAGACCGAACAGGTCCCCCATCGTCTCCAGGCCGTAGCGGCCCTGATACTCTATATTATGCACCGTCATGACCGTGCGGATACTGCGGTAGCGCTCCTCCCGCACTCCGTCGTCCTTCAGATAGACGGGGATCAGAGCGGTCTGCCAGTCGTTGCAGTGGATCACGTCCGGCCAAAATTTCAGCTGTCCCAGCATCCGGACCACCGCCCGGGAGAAAAAACCGAAGCGCTCCCCGTCGTCCAGATAGCCATACAGCTCCGGGCGGAGGAAATACTGCTCGTTGTCCAGAAAATACCAGGTTACACCGTCTTCCTCCAGGCTGAACAGGCCGCAGTAGGTGTGCCGCCAGGCCAGATCCACATAGTCATACCCCAGGAAGGTCAGCCGGTCTCCGAATTGATCCTTTACCCTCTGATACAACGGCAGGATCACCGCGATCTCCGCTCCTTCGGCTCTCAGTGCTCCGGGAAGGGAGCCGGCCACATCCGCCAGCCCTCCGGTTTTGCAGAAGGGCACCGCTTCACTGGTTGCGTAAAGAATTTTCATACTGACTTCCTTTCCGGCACTTGCAAATGGTTCTCCGCCCACCGTCCTGCGATCGGCAGCGCGGAAACCCAGGGCGATAGCCCCGGTCACACTCTGCATCTCTTCGCCACTACCAGCGGGTAGGAACTGTGCCCGATCAATGTGCGATCCGGTAGGATTTCCACATTTTTATCCGCAATGATGTGGGCCAGCTCCGCGCTGCGGCGGACGGCGGTTTCCTTGAACAGGATGCAGTTGCGCACACGGGCCCCCTGCTCGACCACGACACCGGGGAAGAGAATGGAATTCTCCACCGTGCCCTCAATGCAGCAGCCGTCGGACACCAGCGAGTTCACGCAGCTGCCGCTGGGACTGATGTAAGCGGAGGATTTATCCGCGCCCTTGGCGCGGATCGGCCGCTCCGCGCAGAACAGCTCCGCCCGGATGGCCGGGTCCAGCAGCTGCATGCTGCGGTCATAGTACTCCTTAACAGAGCGAATCTGGGCAGCAAACCCGCCCCAGACGTAGGATCTCAGCTTCAAGGTGTCCTTCTTCGCCTGAAGGACATCCCGCCGCCAGCTGAACAGGTCGTGGGCGGCGCACTCGTCCACCAGTTCCAGCAGCAGACGGGTGGACAGCAGATAGACCTCCAGCCCCCGGTAACCCCGGGGCGTGTGCAGGTTGTACAGCACGTCGGTGATCCGGCCGCCGCCGTCAAATTCAAAGTAAGTACCGTTCTCCATTTCAAAGCTGTCGGCTCCGCAGACCATGGTGATGTCTGCGCCGGAGCGGAGATGCTCCTCATAGATGTCGGACAGCGGCAGGTTCACCACCAGGTCGCCCTCCATCATCACTACATAGTCCTGACGGATTTCCTGCAGATAGGAACGAACGCCCACCAGCGCCTCCATCTTGCCGCGGAAGGCCGCGTCGCCCTTCTTCTGCTCGTAGGCAAAGGGGGGCAGGATCTTCAGTCCGCCGCGCTTGCGGCTCAGATCCCAGTCCTTCCCGGTGCCCAGATGGTCCAGCAGGCTCTGATACCGGCCGTGGAGCACCACGCCCACGTCGGTCACGCCGGCGTTGACCAGATTGGACAGGGCGAAGTCCACGGCCCGGTACCGCCCGCCGAAGGGAATGGAGGACGCCGAGCGGATCTCGCCCAATTCCCGCAGGTTGTTGCGCTTTTCATAGGAGAAGATGATTCCATGCATTCCGTTCATCTTGTTACCTCCTCACCGTTTCGATCCAGCATGACATTGGGTGGGACCACGCGTCCCGCTTCCAGGGAACAGCCCGGCGCCAGCACCGACAGACCCCAAACCTCCGGCGAGAGATTCTCCGGCGCGCCGCCCACGCGGCAGTTTGCCCCAATGTGGCAATTTTCGCCCAGGATGGCATACTCCACCACCGCACCGGATTCCACCGTGGCGCCGGGAAGCAGCACCGAATAGCTGATCCGGGCCCCCTCGGCAATGCGGGTGCCGGAGGACAGCACGGAATTTTCCACCGTGCCTTCGATGTCGCTGCCCCGGTTGAAGGCACTGTGACTGACGCTGGCGTGCTTCCCCAAATACGCTGACGGCACGTTTATGCTGCGCGCGTAGATGGGCCAGGACTCATCCAGCAGATCCAGGCCGGACTCCGGAGACAGCATATCCATGTTGGCATCCCACAGGGATTCCAGCGTCCCCACATCCTTCCAGTAGCCGGAGAACCGGTAGGCCGCCATGGGCTGGCCGTCCCGGAGCATGGCGGGAATGACGTTCTTGCCAAAGTCGTTTTCGGAATTTGGATTGGCCTCATCCTCATTCAAATACCGCCGCAGCGTCTGCCAGGAGAACACATAGATCCCCATGGAGGCCAGATTGCTCTTCGGCTCCTTCGGCTTCTCTGCGAATTCCGTAATCATGCCGCGCTCGTCCACGCTCATGATGCCGAACCGGGGTGCCTCCGCCCATGGTACCTCCATGACGGAGATGGTGCACTCGGCGCCTGTCTCCTTGTGATGGGCCACCATTTTGTGGTAGTCCATCTTGTAGATGTGATCCCCGGAAAGCACCACCACATACTCCGGGTCATACAGATCGATGAATCCGATGTTCTGATAGATGGCGTTGGCCGTGCCCTTGTACCAGGTGCCGCCCTTGCTGTCCATGTAAGGCGGCAGGATGTGGACGCCGCCGGAGCTGCCGTCCAGGTCCCAGGGCTGACCGCTGCCGATGTAGCTGTTCAGCTCCAGCGGGCGGTACTGCGTCAGCACGCCCACCGTGTCGATGCCGGAATTGCAGCAGTTGGAAAGGGGAAAGTCGATGATGCGGTATTTGCCGCCGAAGGGAACGGCTGGCTTTGCCATCTCTCCGGTCAGGACGTACAGGCGGCTGCCCTGCCCGCCGGCCAGCAGCATGGCAACGCATTCTTTCTTCATGAAATCCTCTCCTTTTTACTCGCTGGATTTTGAATCATGCGGGTGCTTTCCGGGATTTTCCGCGGGGCTTTCTGCCCCATCCGTACTTGAGAGAGCGGGCTCGGGGAAACTTCCCTCGCCCTGCAGGAACACCGCCCCGAAGGGTGGAATGCGGATTGCGGCGGAATACTCTCTGCCGTGGGAGGCGATGCGCTCCACCGGTACCGGAGAGGCGTCTCCCCATCCGCCGCCGCCGTATTCCGGAGCATCCGTATTAAACACCGACACATACTGCCGGTGACCGGGGACGCCCATGCGGTAGTTCTCGTAAGAGTTGGGGGAAAAGTTGACGGCGCACAGCAGGTCGCGGCCCTGACGGTCCTTTCTCAGAAACGCAACCACGTTATTGCGGTTATCGTCAGCCACCAGCCACTCAAATCCCGCCCAGTCAAAATCAATCTCCCACAGCTCCGGCCGCTTGCGGTAAAACGCATTGGCGTCCCGGAAAAACCGGTGAATCTGCTGATTCCGCTCATCCTCCAGCAGGTACCAATCCAGCTGACCGTCGGAGTTCCACTCGTGCCACTGCCCGATCTCCGGCCCCATGAACATCAGCTTCTTGCCGGGATGTGCCAACAGGTACGCGTAAAATCCACGCAGGCTGTGGAGCTGATTTTCATAATCCCCCGGCATTTTATTGACCAGGGACCCCTTCATATGCACCACCTCGTCATGAGAGATGGGCAGTACGAAGTTCTCGGAGAACACGTACACCATGGAGAACGTGATGTCCTTGTGGTTGTGCTGCCGGAAAAAGGGGTCCAGCTTCAGGTAGTGGCACATGTCGTTCATCCACCCCATGTTCCACTTCAGGTTGAATCCCAGCCCCCCCACGTCCACGGGCCGGGTCACCAGCGGCCAGGCTGTGGACTCCTCCGCGATCATCAGCACGTTCGGATTCACCCCGAAGGCCATGCGGTTGAGGCCGCGCAGAAATTCGATGGCTTCCAGATTCTCCCGGCCGCCGTGAATGTTGGGCGTCCAGGCGCCGCCGCTGCGGTCGTAATCCAGATACAGCATGGACGCCACCGCATCCACCCGCAGTCCGTCAATGTGATACTCCTCCAGCCAGAACCGGGCGGAGGAGTACAGGAAGCTATGGACCTCCGGCCGGGCATAGTCAAACACCCGGGTTCCCCAACCGGCATGCTCCCACTTTTTGCGATCACTGTATTCATAGCAGCAGGTTCCGTCAAACTCGTACAGCCCCTGCTCGTCCTTGCAGAAATGGGCGGGAACCCAGTCCAGCAGGACGGCGATACCGTTTTTGTGCATGTGATTTACGAACCACATAAAGTCCTTGGGTGTGCCGAACCGGGAAGTCGGGGCAAAATACCCTGTGCACTGGTAACCCCAGGAGTCATCCAGCGGGTGCTCCGTCACCGGCAGCAGCTCGATGGCCGTGTAGCCCATTTCCTGTGCGTAGGCCGCCAGCTCCCGGGCCAAATTCCTGTAATCGTAGAAATCTCCGTTCTCCCGTCTGCGCCAGGAGCCGAGATGCACTTCGTAGATGTTCAGCGGGGACTGATAGACCGGATGTTTTTCCCGGTCGCTGCAGAAGGTGCCGTCGCTCCACAGAAAACCCGTTATGTCATAGAGCTTGCTGGCGGTGGCGGGGCGGGTCTCGGTATGGAACCCGTAGGGATCCGCCTTGCAGTGCACGGTTCCGTCCGGACCCGTGACCGCATATTTATAGTCGGTGTACTGGGGCAGCCCGGACAGAAAGGTGGTCCAGCACTCCCCCTCCCGGAGCATGGGTTGAGCGTTCAGGTCCCACTCGTTGAATTCTCCCACCACAGACACGGTCCTGGCGTTGGGTGCCCAAACCCGGAAGCGCCACCCATCCTGTCCGTCCTCGTGCGCAGGATGTGCGCCAAACCAGCGCCACCCGTCGGTCAAGTTCCCTGCGTGGAACCGTTTCACCTGTTCATTCTGGTTCATGGGCATGTTCCTCCTCCGGTGCCGGCGAGGCATAACAATCCCGGTCAGCCCCTGATATCACGCCGTTTAATCGTTTTCCTGAAAGCCGATCCGATTTATCTTAATTATACAGTGTCTGGCATGGTACCGTCAAGCGACCTGATGTCGAATTTCTCTCTGGCCTTTGGTACATATTGCTGCTGTTATACAGTTTCCGCCCCGGTTTTTCTTCGACTTTTACGAGCTGAAAGGGAACCTTTTTTTGACTACAAGCGTCTAATTAACACTTGCAGAACAAATGTGATTTGAGATTTCATCTGTCAGGTGAGCAAAACTGCACTTTGGGCGGACAAACGTCCAATTAAACGCGCAGGGTTTCCGGCTGAATTCAAGCTGACCGAGTTTTTTGTTTGGTTCAGCGGTCATTATATAATTGGAATGGTTATCGCCTGGTGTCCCACCGCCGATTTTGCCATTTATGGGGCACCCTGTTCAAATCAATCTGAAATAAAGAGGTGTTTTTCTTGCGCAGAATTTTCCTTCTCTGCGGCGCGGTGCTGTCCGCCGCTCTGCTTGTCTCCTGCGCCCCCGGGAACGCCGGGTCTTCACCATCGCTCTCATCTTCCGCCTCCGCCTCTCAACCCGTCACGATCTCCCAGGATGACGGAATCCGGCTTCTGGAACAGCAGCTGGGCACGAAGGACAAGGAGACGGGCTTTTCTCTGTCCTACGGCTATGAGAGCACCGTCACCATTGACGGAACGGACTACTACAACTACCGGATTTCCTGGCTGGTGGATGGGGACCATATGTCTTATCTGACCAACTACCTGGTGTCCACCGACGGCACGGTTGTGAAGGAATACGTGCCGGAGAGTTCCTCCGCCGACGCGGAGCTGGAGAGTGCGGCCACCGCCCTGCTGGGCAGTATGGCTGAAGGGGACTTCACAACTCTCGCCCAGTGGGCCGACGAGGACGGTGTCACCTTTACTCCGTACTCCACCGTGAACTTCACCGTGGACCGCCGCCTGAGTCCAGAGGAAATCGCCGTAATCGGCACGGATGCCGCTGTCTACACCTGGGGCAGCTACGACGGCAGCGGCGAGACCATCCGGCTGACCTGTCGGGAATACTGGAACAAATTTGTGTGGAATACGGACTACACCTCCGCGCCGGATGTGACGGTTCGCGGCATTGTCCAGCAGGGTAACTCCCCAGAAAATGCGGATACCGCCTATCCCTATGACGCCGGTCTGCAGGATGGCAGCTATTCCTACGTGGAATATCATTTTCCGGGCCTGGACGGGCAGTACGGCGGCGCCGACTGGTGTTCGCTGAAGCTGGTCTTCGTTCAGCGCTCCGGCGCCTGGAAACTGGCGGGTCTGATCCACAGCCAGATGACGGTGTAATACAGAAACGCGAAAAAACGCACTTTTTTTCCATATAAAACCACGTCAACTTTCGCATAGGTAAACAAATCCTGCGGATACTATCTTTTGCCAGACAGACATACCGCGAACCATAATCAGACTGACAAAGGAGTTTTCGATATGAAAGCAACTGGAATTGTGCGCCGCATTGACGATTTGGGACGGGTAGTGATTCCCAAAGAAATCCGGCGTACCATGCGCATTCGGGAAGGCGACCCGCTTGAGATCTACACCAGCAGAGACGGCGAGGTTATTTTCAAGAAGTACTCCCTGATGGGCAGCGTGGAGGAATTTGCCGGGCAGCTGTGTGAAACGCTGAACAAGAGCACCGGCTGTATCTGCGCCGTCACAGACCGGGACACGGTCATTGCCATCGCCGGCGGCGGCCGCAGGGAGCTGTTGGGGAAACGGATCACTCCCAATCTGGAGCAGGTCATGGAGAGCCGAAAGATTTATCAGTATTCCGAAGGAGATGAGGCTCAGCTGGTGTCTGATGGCATCGACAAGCTGCAGACGCTGGTGGCGGCGCCCATTCTCTCCGAGGGAGACGCCCTGGGTCTGGTGCTGATGATCGGCACCCCTCCGATGCCGTTTTCCGGTGAAATCGAATACAAGCTGGCTCAGACCATCGCTTCCTTCCTCGGCAAGCACATGGAATCCTGATAAAAATGGGGCGCCCGCAGTGGATGCCCCATTTTTTCATGCGGCGCGCCTCTCCGGAAGCCTGGGTCTTCGCAGGAATCTCTTCCTCCCTCCCCCACTGCGGATGTGTCAAAACTATCGATTGGCTCGTGCTGATTTTTGTGGATTCTAAGTCTTGCACATCGCCGGCATTTTCGCAATAATACCGGTATCAGAACGGATTGGAACAGGTTCAGACCCTCTCCGGCCGGCATTCGGTCCCGTGCTTTCTCCCTCTTCGTTCGGCGCGGTTTTCCCGGTCGGATGACATGTGCGTCTGCCTGTGACTTGAGGCGGCATCTCTCCACGAGATGCCGCCTCTCTTCATTCTTGGCGGAAAACTGTGAACTTTCCGGGATAGAGTTGCATTTTTCTTCAAGAATGGTATGATATAGTCTGTTGAAATACCATTTTTGATGGTTCCCAGCAATTTCAGAAAAAAGGATTTGATCGCATGACAAAAATTGATATTGTATCCGGGTTCCTGGGTGCCGGCAAGACCACACTCATCAAAAAGCTGCTGGACGAGGCATACAAGGGAGAGAAGCTGGTCCTGATCGAGAACGAGTTCGGCGAGATCAGCATCGACGGCGGCTTTTTGAAGGACTCCGGCGTCCAGATTTCCGAGATGTCCTCCGGCTGCATCTGCTGCTCCCTGGTGGGGGACTTCGGCCGGGCGCTGAAGGACGTGCAGAAGCAATTCAACCCTGACCGCATCCTGATCGAGCCCTCCGGCGTGGGCAAGCTGTCCGACGTGATCGCGGCGGTGCAGAATACCATTCAGGAAGACCCGGAGCTGCAGCTCAACAGCTTTGTCACTGTGGCGGATGGCTCCAAGGTCCGGGTGTATATGAAGAATTTCGGCGAATTCTACAACAATCAGGTAGAGAGCGCCGGCACCATTATTCTGTCCCGTACCCAGAAGCTGTCTCCGGAGAAGCTGGAGGCCGCGGTGACCTTTCTGCGGGAGAAAAACCCCGGTGCCGCCATCATCACCACTCCCTGGGATCAGCTGGATGGTAAGGCCATTCTCTCTGCGATTGAGAAGACCTCTCTATCCGAAGAGCTGCTTGAGCGCATCCGTGCGGAGCATGAAGATGATGAGGATGACGATGACGAGTGCTGCCATGAACATGAACATCATCATGAACATGAACATGAACATGAACACGAACACGAGCACGAGCACGAGCACGAGCACGAACACGAACATGAACATGAACATGAACATGAGCATGAGCACCACGAACACTGCCATGACCATCATCACCATCACGCTGATGAAGTGTTCACCAGCTGGGGCCGTGAGACGCCCAAAGCGTTCTCTGCCGCTGAGATCCGGCAGATGCTGACCGCGCTGGATTCCGGCGACTACGGCAAAATTCTCCGGGCGAAGGGCATTGTTCCCGCCGCCGATGGCTCCTGGATTCATTTTGACTATGTGCCAGAGGAGCACGACGTGCGCTCCGGCTCCCCGGACTACACCGGCCGCCTGTGCGTCATCGGCTCTGAGCTAAACGAAGAGAAGCTGGCTCAGCTGTTCGGACTGTGAGTGCCGCACTCCAAGTAAAGGACGGAGACTGACCCAATGGATATTCCTGTTTATCTGGTGACCGGCTTTTTAGACGCCGGAAAGACCGGTTTTATCAATGGCATTCTGGAGGACGGCTTTGCCCGGGAAGAGCGCACGCTGCTGCTGTGCTGTGAAGAGGGCGAAGTGGAGTACGAGAAGAATGCGCTGGACAACGTCACGGTGCTGCACATTGACGGCGAGGCAGCACTCACCTGCTCGTTTCTCAAGCAGTGCGAAAAGAAGTATCATCCCCGCCAGGTGCTGATCGAGTACAACGGCATGTGGCAGCTGGAGCGGCTGTATCAGGACGTACTGCCTGCCAATTGGGTACTGTACCAGATTATGACCATGGTAGAGGCGACCTCCTTTGACCTGTACGCCAAAAACATGGGCCAGCTGATGATGGAGAAAATCACGAACGCGGACATGCTGGTGTTCAACCGCTGCGACGAGGAACTGCGCACCTCCCTGCGCAAGCGCAACCTCCGGATGGTGAACCGCCGGGCGGACATCTATCTGGAAAATGAAGACGGCTCCAGCGAAGATTACCTCACCGGGGACGAGTGCCCCTTTGACCTGACTCAGGAGGTTATCGACATACCGGACGATGACTTCGGCGTCTGGTATGTGGACGTAATGGACCGCCCGGAACGGTACCAGGATAAACTGGTGCGCACTAAGCTCCTGATGTGCCACTCCAAAAAGTACCCCGGCGTGGATTGCCCCGGCCGGTTCGCCATGGTCTGCTGTGAGAAGGATGTCACCTTTCTTGGGATTCTGGCCAGGGGGGAACAGCTCAGCAATTATAAAAACCGGGACTGGATCGAGGTCACGGCAAAGATGGGCGTGGAGGAACATCCCGCCTACAAGGGCAAAGGTCCGGTGATGACCGTGCTCTCCGTCGGGCCCTGTGAAAAACCCGCTCAGGAGGTTGTCTCCTTCTGAAATCCGCCCAAATTCAATACAATTCGTTATATTTCTCCTAAATAGTCCCCTCCGTTGTCGCTTCTGAGCGAAGCGGAGGGGGTTTGCCATCCGCCGGACAATCCGGCGGCCTTGAGCGGATTCTATACCGCGCATTTGATTCTATCAAGAAAGGACCCATTTGTTTGAACAAAGAGATAAAACATCGGCAGCCAAGGTATCGTCTCGGGCTTCTGCCGTCCTTCGCGCTGGCGGTGCTGCTGGCCGGGTTAATCACGTTGCTGTGTCTCTGGATTCAGCCAAACAGCCTGCGGGCCGTCGTAAAAATTCTCTGGGCCCAGCCGCTGCTGATCGTGCTGAACGCACTGCCCATCGGATTGCTGGTGCTGGCGTTCTCCTTCGTTTTCCGGAATGTGTTTTCCGCGGCCAGTCTGGTGGGCACCTGCTGGGCCTTCCTCTCCATGGCCAACAGCATCAAGCTGGAGCTCCGGGATGAACCGGTATTCCCCCGGGATTTTTCTTTGCTGAAGGAGGTCGGGAGTGCCGTCCACTCCTACGACATCCACTGGCCATGGATGGTCATCTGCATCATTCTGCTCTTCTGGGCGCTGATGCGCCTGTGCGCACGGCTGGTTGGATGCAGGCCCTTTCCCATTGCCGCCCTGCGGAACCAGGGCGGGCGGCTGCTGGGATTCTGTGCCTCTTTTGCAGTTTTGGCGGCGTTTGTTTTCACCGTCTACGCCTCCAACAGCCTGTACAATTCCTTCCGGGTCTCCAATCCCTACTATATCCCCTCCGTGTTCAACGAACTGGGCTTTCCCTACTGCTTCTGCCACAACTTCACCACCTACGCCGTGGAGAAGCCCGATGGCTTCAGCAAGGCGGCCGCGGCCTCCTGGGATCAGGCGGAAACCACCGGAGCGGGAAAAACCGTCAATGTCATCATGGTAATGGACGAGGCGTTCTCCGATCTGACGGACTACGATGTGTTCACCTACTCAGCAGCGGACGATCCGCTGAAAAACCTTCACGCCGTCCGGAGCGACAGCCACTGCGTCTCGGGGCATGTGGTGGTGCCCGGCTTCGCCGGCGGCACGGCCAACACGGAGTTCGACGTGCTGACGGGCATGCAGACCAACGCTCTCTCCTCCTCCACCACTTCATCCTTCCGGGCGGTCAACCGGAATCTGGACAGCCTGTTCCGAGTCTTCGGCGACGACGGCTACCGGACGCTGTTTATGCACCCCGGCGACGCCTGGTTCTACAACCGGCAGAATGTCTACCGCTGGCTGGGAGCCGGGGAGACCATCTTTGTCGATCAGATGAAGAGCCCGCAGTACAAGGGCTCCTGGGTGACTGACGACTATATGGCCGGACAGATTGAGGATCAGTTTGAGTCCGCTGCCGCTGCGGGACTCCCGCTGTTCAATTACACCACTACCATCCAGAATCACATGTCCTACACCGCCGACAAATACGGGGCCGGCTATGTATTTCCGCCGGTTCAGACCTCGGCAAACCTGTCCGACCAGGCAAAGACGCTGCTGTCCGTCTATATTGAGGGTGCGCGGGATGCGGACGCCATGCTGGGCCGGCTGACGGACTACTTCAGGAGCCGGAACGAGCCGGTGATACTCGTGTTTTTCGGCGATCACCTGCCCTATCTGGGTGACAATCAGCTGGCATACCGGGAGCTGGGTCTGGACATCGCCAAGGATGAGAGCCAGCGCACCAACGCCTTCAGCCCGTATGAGACCCCCTACGTCATCTGGGCCAACGATGCCGCCGCCGCGGAACTGGACTGGGATCAGGCGGTATCGAGTCTGAAGCTGCCCGAGGATGGTGCCATCAGCGCCTGCTATCTGGGCGCCACCGTGCTGGAACTGACCGGCCGGGGCTCAGAAAACTCCTGGTTCCAAAATCTGACCGAGGCGCGGGGAGAGCTTCCGATTATCCAGCGGGAGACCTATGAGACCGGGGACGGCTCCGTGGTCCATCAGGAGGATCTGACCTCCGAACAGCAGCAGCTGATTTCCAAGCTGCACTGCTGGACGTATTACAAGATGAAGGACAAGGATGTGAACTGATTGGGGAAGAGGGCCTATCCTCTGGCATTGTGCGGACTGCTGAGCGGACTTGCGGTGGTGGTGATGCTGTTGGGCGGCGTGATCCCGGTGGCGGTGTACTGCTGCCCGATTCTGGCGATGGTCATCCTGCTGCCCGTCCGGGAGGAATTCGGCACCCGGGCAGCGTTGACGGTCTACGCCGCCGTCTCTCTTCTCACGCTGCTGCTGGCTGCCGACAAGGAACTGGCCTTCGTCTATCTCTTTCTGGGCTGGTATCCCGCGGCGCAGCCCCGGTTTTACCGGCTGCGTCCTGCGGCGCTCCGGATTTTCGCCATCCTTGCCGCCTGCAGCGCATGTACGGTAAGCATGTATGCCCTGCTGCTGAAGGTGTTTTGCCCGGGCGCGGTGACAACGGAATTTGACGGTTATTCCGCGGCCTTTCGAATCACCCTGCTGGTGCTGGGAAACGTGGTTTTCCTGATGACCGACTTCGTACTGCTGCGGATGAGCCGGCTGTGGAATACCAGGCTGCGCCGCCACCTCATGAGAAAATAAAAAAGGAAGGACTTCCGAACGGAAGTCCTTCCTTTTTATGAAACGTGAACCTTTTCGGCAAGCGGGATGTTCTGCCCCCGTACCAGCTGCACAAACACTGCGGCCAGGTGTGGGTCAAACTGGCTGCCGGCCCCATCTTCGATCTGGCGCAGGGCATAATCCAACGGCAGTCCCCCCCGGTAGGGGCGATCCGTGGTGATGGCGTCGAACACATCCGCAATGGCCAGGCACCGGGCGGTGACGGGGATCTCCTCCCCCGCCAGACCCCGGGGATAGCCCCTGCCGTTCCAGCACTCGTGATGCCCCAGCACGGCCGGGACCAGATAGTCCATTTCAGGCAGGTGACGGATCATATCAATGGAGTTGTTCACATGGCTCTTCATCACATCGTACTCGCGATCCGTCAGCTTCCCGCTCTTGTTGAGAATGTCCTCCGGGATGCTGATCTTGCCGATGTCATGGAGCAGACCCGCAGAGTAGGTGGTCCGCACCTGATCGTCATTCAGTCCGGCAGCCACCGCCAGATTGGCGGCGTACCGGGCCACGTTCTTGCTGTGGGCATAAGTATAGTGATCCTTGGCGTCAATGGCGGCGGTCAGCGCGGAGATCATGGCAATGGCGCCCTGATACTTTTCACTGTCCTGCTCGGCGTGGCTGACAATGGCGTCCGTCCGGTCGACCAAGTGCTGCGGCACCACCGAGGTGACACCCCGGAAAACGGAGATCAGATTCTTGCCGCTCTGCTTGGCATTATAGGCGGCCAAATCCGCGTTGTCCATCAGCTCCTTGGCACTGGACGCCGCATAGGGCGCGGCGCAGATTCCGATGCTGACGCTCAGCGGCTTCAGGTTGGCCCGGTCGGGCGCACGGTTGAGCGTACCCACCCGGCGGGAGATCTCCTCCGCCAGGACACTTGCCCTGCGGGCATCCTGATGGGGAAGCAGAATGGCAAACACCTTGCCGCTGGTACGGAACACCGTGCCGCTGCCCTCCGTACACCGCAGAATCTCCTGGCTGATACGGCGCAGGGCATCGTCGCCGGCTCCCACGCCATAGAGCTGGTTGTAGAGCTTGAAATCGTCCACATCCGCAAACATCAGCGTCAGGCAGTCACTCTGGCAGCGCCGGAACTGCTCCTCTTCCTGCTCCACAAAATACCGGTAATTGTAGGCCCCGGTCAGCGCGTCGACGCGGGCCTCCCGGTACATCTTCTCATAGAGGTAAGCGTTCTTCATGGCGATGGCCGCCACGGAGCTGATGGTCTCCAGATAGCTGATCTCCACATAGGTGAACTCCCGCCCGCGGTCCTTCGCCGACAGCAGAATCAGCCCTAAGACCTCGTCGCCGTCCTTCATGGCGGCGATGCAGTCAATATTGAGGCGGCGGAACAGTTCCTTCTCCGACTCCCATGACGACAGATACAGCGGTGATGCGGCAAACTCACTGACAATCAGATAGCTCTCCATGGTCCGGAGATAGGTGATGTGGGGGCTGTCGGCTGCGATGCTGAAGCTGAGGGACGCCAGCGGGCTGGAACAGTATTTCACCTCATACCGGCCCTTCTCCCGCAGGCAGATGTAAATCCGCTCCGTGGGAATTTCACCAAGGACGGCCGCCGACAGCTTATCCATAATGGCTGTGGTATCCAGGGACTGGGATGCTTCAGCCGTAAACTGCTTGAGCAGCCGGTTCTGCTGAACTTCCCGGGTAAATAGGGAATCGATCATGCGCTTGGCCATGGTGTAAGTCAAAAAGAGAATGGCAGCAAACAGGATCGAGACGACAACCGTGGCAATCTCCCAGCTCAGGCCGAACATGGTGATCAAAAACTGTTCCAGCGGCGAGATGATATAGGTGGCGGAGATCACGCAGATCAGCGCCAGCACCAGCAGCAGCAGCGACCGGGACACCACCAGCGTCAGATGGAACAGCCTCTTTCGGTACAGAGCGAGCAGCAAAAAAAAGGCAAAAATGATGCCGCACAGCGCGTCGTAAGGAAACGGATTGCCGGGGATGGCGATCTGCAGCACATTGCCCAGACCAATGACGCCGCCGCCGATGATCACCAGCAGCAAGCCTGGGGAGTGAATTCCCTGCTCCTTGACCACCCGCCGCATGACACGGAACAGGTAGACAATGAACGCCGTATAAAACAGCACGGGAATTCCAATGTGCCAGTCGATTGAGTAGAGAAACACCGTACCGGCTGCCGTGGTAGTGGCGGTGGGGGGCTTCAGGAAGAAGCCGGTCATGGAAACCAGCAGCTCGGCCGCATTGAGGATCGTCCACACCGCAAGGGTAAACGGTTCTTTCCGACGGGCGAACCGGAGCAGGAACAGATAAAAGAACCACGCCACCGCAAACAGCGACAGGAAAGAGACGTAGAACCAGAACTCCAACCCCGGCCAGAGCTGCAGCCGCATGAGTATTGCGCTGCCCAGCCAGACAATGCAGTCGGCCAACAGCAGCATAAATGTAATGATCTCCGGAGACTTTTTGGCGGCCATAAAGGTGGCAAATAGCACCGTAAAGCAGCACAGGGCAGTGACGTTGACATACAGGAAGGGGATTGTGCTCATCGGTACGCCGCCTCCCCTCGCGGGCGCGGCTGTGTGTGGTAGCGTAAAAGGCCGGTGACATCCAGCATCCCGGGGTTGATTCGGTGCAGCGTGTGGCCGATCTCACGCTGGTAACCCGCAATGGTTCCGTACTTCAGAATCGTGATTTGGAGCGGTTCCATATTCAAAAGCTTCTTCAGATCACTGTAATCACTGTCAAAGTATTTAAAGTAGACAGTCAGATGTTCCTGAAGCACCTGCTTTACTACAACATCGTTGATCTGAGCGTCCGGAAGAATCTCCACATACATGTGCAGAAATGGGTTGTCGTGCTCGTCGTATTCCTTCTTCATCAGCCAGTCGCCAATGCCCAGCTTCGAAAGGCGCAGAATCTCCTCCACACCCGGCTGGGTAATGCGTGTGAAGCCCGCGATATCGATGACGTCCGGCACCCGGTCCACATAGGTAAAGCGAGGAATGTCGCCGCCGGCACTGACGCAGTGATAGGTGTCGCCCACCCGGTAGCGCATGAACGCGCCGCCGTGGAGCACACTGATCACCAGCTCATAGGTCTCGCCTGCGCGCACCTCGTCCATCAGGCAGGTGCGGGGACGGTAGTCCGGTTCGCTGCGGCTGCGGTTCATCTCCTCGGCGGGGATGAATTCATAAAAACACGCATCCGGAAAAAACGGCATGCCGTTGTGTTCCCAGGTCTCCGCACCAATGCAGGTAAACTCCGTCCCGGCGGCCAGCTCCGTGGGGATAACCCCCCAGGCGGCGGCCAGCCGGTCCCGATAGCACCGGGCATCCGTCCCGGCGTAATACAGCGCCTTGAGATGGAAAATATCCTTGGGCTGGATGGGTCTTCCATCCCGGCGGCTGATATATCTGGCTTTCAAAAAACGGAGGGCATATTTGGTGGAGATCTTCGTCTTTCCGCTGTGGCTCCCCCCGCCGGAGGCCATCTTGCCGAAGCTCTCCGTGATGTAATTGGCCACACTGCCGATGCCGAAGAAGAAGTCGATGCCGCCCGACATCCCCATGGCAAACCCCTTCTTGATGCGCTGGCTGAAATTCAGCCCGTCCTGGGTGTTATCATCGGGCAGCCAGATCAGCTTGATCTCCTCGTTGGCGATGGAGGGCAGAAGGCCCGTGGCATAGGGCAGCGGCGCGCCGCCGTACAAAACACGGTCGCCGCGCTTAAAATTAAAGGTTCCTTTTCTGGTGGCGGTGGCCATCATCAACGAGGCGACCAGATTGTGGCAATAGGTGTCCAGCATAGCGCGGGTATAGGGCGCCAGCTTGATGGGCCGCAGGCCGCCCTCCCAGGTGGTCTGAATCCAGACTGCCGGTTCCGCACACAGCATATCCCCCCGCCGGGCCAGCAGGATATCCGCGTAATCCTCATAGCTGGTCAGCGGCAGCTGCTCCCGCAGCTCCCCGATGGTGGCGGGCGCCCTGCCGTTCAGTACTTTGCGCCCCAGAAGGGACGCGGACCAAAGCTGCAGCTGCTCCTCCATCAGGCGGCGCTGCGTATACATATAGTCGGAAAGGCTCATATCCAAAAAGCCGCAGTACTCCCGCCACAGCTGTTCATTGTCGGTTCTCTTCATCTTTTCCTCAAACCGCATGAGCCTTCCCCCCCTTCACTTCTCTTTCACACAAGCGCGGATGCTGTCCGCAGTCGGAATCAGAAACGGCGTCACCTTCCGGTACTCCGGATAGCCGTCCAACACGGCGGGAAACACCCACCGGTCCTCAAACAGCACCAGCAGCACATCCAAGCCGGTATAGGCGGCTCCGGCCCACAGCGGCACTCCCAATGCCGGCCACAGGCACAGATACAGTCCGCCAAACCAGAGCACGCCGGGATGCCGGCACAGGGCATATACCCCCGACCGCCGAACCGGACGCCGCTCCCCGGGCCGGGTATAGGACGCTTCCGCAGGCAGAGCGAAAAACAGCGTCCTGACCAGCAGCAGAAAAAAGAGTACCGCCAGAGCCGCCATCATGCCCCGCGGCACGCCCCTGTTCGGTGCGGTTCCCTCCATCGCCATCCAGATCGTTCCTGCAATCAGTAAAAGAACCCCCGCCGGAAAGCACAGCCTCAGTCCCCGAATTCCCCACTTCCAGTCGTTGTAATCGCCAAGAAAAAAAGCCGCAAAGGCGAAGAATCCCAACACCGAATCCAAGGTCTTCCACTCCTTTTGGCACAGCGTCATTTCCGGTTTGCGCATAATTCGTTATGTATACCATTTTTATACATTATACCCGCATTTTTTTCTAAATTCAACAAATTTTCACTAGACGTTTTATACAAATTATAACTGATAACCCTTCCTACAACATCTTGTCACCGCTGTCTTCCCCAGTTCCACCCGTTGTGTTTAATTTCCAGATAATGTTATTTTTGTTTGCTTTACTCCGGATATAGAATGCGGTTGTAGAAAATGCTTATCAGAAAAACAGGCCGGACGCAACGCATCCGGCCTGTTTTTTCGATTTTGTCTACTCTTGTTTGTGAAAATGACGATATACCGCGTCAGCGGCATCTTTGGGCACCGCGGCGCACAGCGCCTCCCGGTCCGCCCCTCGGACTGCCTTCACACTGCCGAAGGCACGGCGCAGCGCCTCCCGGCGCGCAGGCCCGATGCCGGGGATCTCATCCAGCTCGGATCGCAGGGCGCCCTTCCCGTGGCGCTGGTGGTGATAGGTTACGGCAAAGCGATGGGTCTCCTCCTGAATCCGGCCGATCAGAGAGAATACCGCCGGGTTGGCGGCAATACCGATCTCTTGTCCCTCCGGTGTTACCAGCGCCCGGGTCCGATGGCGATCATCCTTTACCATGCCGAAGACGGGCACGGAGCAGCCGAATTCCCGGGCCACCGCAAGCACCGCGTTGGCATGGGTCACGCCGCCGTCGATGAGGAACAGATCGGGAAGCGGCAGGAACTTCTCATCCCCGTCGGCGGCGCGCTGGAGTCTGCGCCGCAGAACTTCCTGCATGGAGGCATAGTCATCCGGGTGTCCCTCCAAGCCCTTGATCTGAAATCGGCGATAGGCGCTCTTCAGCGGCCGGGTTCCGGCGTAAACCACCATGGACGCCACGATGTCGCTGGCGCCGGTGTTGGAGATATCAAAGGACTCCATGCGCTCGGGCGTGCGGGGCAGGGTCAGCATTTTGGTCAGCAGCTCCAGGGTGTGGCTGCTGCGCTCCTCATTGGTGGTGGCCCGTTCGGTCTCCTCCGCCGCGTTGCGCTTCGCCATTGCCAGCAGTTCGGCCTTCTCTCCCCGCTGGGGAACATGAATCCACACCCGGTGCTCTGCCCGGGCGGTCAGCGCCTGGGACAGCTCCTCGCAATCACCGGAGTCCGCCGGAAGCAAAATCTCATGGGGGAAAATTGCGCGGGGCAGGTAATACTGTGCGGTCAGCGCTGCCAGCGTATCCTCCTCGCTCTCGTCGGCGGGGGAGGCAAACAGCTCCGTCTCCCGCCCCGTGAGCTGGCCGTTCTCCACATGGAGCACTGCATAGCAGCACTTCCCCTGCCCACGGTACAGTCCCCAAATATCGGTGTCGGCGCACAGCCCCGCAATCACGGTCTGTTTTTTGGACAGGGCGCCGATGGCCGTGATCCGGTCCCGAAGCAGGGCGGCCTTTTCAAAATGCAGGATCTCCGCCTCCGATTCCATCTCCGCCGTCATCTCCCGCAGGAGCTGCTTTGACTTTCCCTCCAGCAGCAGCACCGCCTGCTCCATGCGGCTCCGGTACTCCTCCGCCGTCATCTCGGGGCGGCAGAAGCCGTCGCACTTGCCCATATGAAAGTTGAGACAGGGCCGCTCCGCGCCGATGTCCCGGGGAAATTTCCGGCTGCAGGTGGGCAGCCGCAGCGCGGCGCACACCGCCTCGATGGCCTGGCGGGTTTCCGTCCTGCCGCCGAAGGGACCGAAATAGCGTCCGCCGTCGTCCGCCATGCGGTTCACCATGGAGAACCGGGGATAGGTTTCCCGGGACAGCCGCACAAAAGGGTAGCCCTTGTCATCCTTCAGCAGGATATTATAGTGGGGCATATGGCGCTTGATGAGGGAGTTTTCCAGAATCAGCGCCTCAAATTCGCTGGAGACAAAGATCGTGTCAAAGTGATCCACCTGGGACACCATCAGCCGGGTCTTGACCGTGTGGTTGACGCTGTCCTGAAAATACTGACTGACGCGGTTTTTCAATCGCTTTGCTTTGCCCACATAGATCACTTTACCGCTCTTATCCATCATCAGATAAACGCCGGGCGCCAGCGGCAGGTCATTTGCTTTGTCCCGCAACGCATCTTTGGTCACGAATCTTCCCCCCTCTCTCAGTGAGAAAAAGCCCTGCGCCAAGGCGCAGGGCTTTCAGATTCCAAACGGTTTATTCTCCGAAGTTGTCGGCAACCAGCTTCGTCAGCGCCTCGATGGCTTCCTTCTCGTCGTTACCGTCGGCAATCAGAGTAATGGTCGTGCCCTTCACGATGCCCAGAGACAGAACGCCAAGCAAGCTTTTGGCATTGACACGGCGGTCTTCCTTCTCCACCCAGATTCCACTTTTAAACTCATTGGCCTTCTGGATAAAGAAAGTGGCAGGTCTGGCGTGCAGGCCTACTTCATTATTTACGGTGATCTCCTGTGTATACATGATGCAGCACTCCTTCTCCATATGCGGTTTTTAAAAAATTTCGCATAACAAGTCATTCTGATAAACCCATCATAACGGTTTTTTCCGGAACAGTCAACAGCGTTTTTCACAAACATCTTGAAAAAAGATCGTCTGTTCCAGGGGGATTCCGGCGATTTATACGAGGTGTCCCCCATGGCGTCCCGTTTTCCCTGTGAATTTCACAAACAGGGCGGTCACCGGGAAGCAAAGAGCAAAAAGGCGTGCCTGCAGGCACGCCTTTTTGCAGATAAATCGAATCAATAGTTGGTCGCCTTAATCTGGAAATAGGCCTGGGGATGCTTGCAGACGGGACACACCGCGGGGGCGTTCTCAGCGATCTCCACATGGCCGCAGTTGCGGCAGAACCACATGACCTTCTCACCCTTCTGGAACACCTCGCCCTGCTTCAGGTTGTCCAGCAACTTCAGGTAGCGCTCCTCATGGGTCTTTTCAATCTTGGCGACACCTTCAAACTGGGCAGCCAGAGCCAAAAATCCCTCTTCCTCGGCGGTTTTAGCCATCTGGGCGTACATATCGGTCCACTCATAGTGCTCGCCGGCAGCGGCGGCAGCCAGGTTGTCGGCGGTCGTCCCGATTCCGCCCAGAGCCTTAAACCACAGCTTGGCGTGCTCCTTCTCATTGTCGGCGGTCTCCTGGAAGATGGCGGAAATTTGCTCATAGCCGTCCTTTTTGGCCTGGCTTGCAAAATAAGTATACTTGTTTCTGGCCTGAGACTCACCCGCAAACGCCGTCCACAGATTGGCCTCTGTCTTTGATCCCTTTAATTCCATATGAAAACTCTCCTTTCAAAATAAGCTGCAAATCAGGAATGATCTCCCGAGCAGTCCGGGCAAATCCCGTAAAATACAAGAGAGTGCCCGTCCACCTGCCAGCCGCCCTCCGCCGCGCGCTGATCCAGAGCCGCGTCATAAGGCAGCTCCGGAAAATCCGCCACTTTTCCGCAGAACCGGCAGCGGTAATGGCTGTGCGGATGGGTGTTGGCGTCAAAACGCGCCACCGGGCCGTCGATTTCCATCAACCGCCCGTCCTGTGCCATCCGATGCAGATTGCGATAAACGGTGCCGAGACTCAGCCGTGGCATAGAAGGCTTGAGCTGATGGTATACTGTCTCGGCAGTGGGATGCTGATCCGTCATCGTAACCATCTGATAGATTTGCTCCCTCTGATAGGAAAACCGCTGTTTTGACACGTTTCCGTCTCCTTGCAATTCAAGAATGGTTCTTATTTATTTTATAACAAGTTGTCCTTTTAATACAAGTCTCTTTTGAAAGAATATTAAAAAAATTTTCCACGACTTTTAAAACATCCTTGTGACATACTAGCTGTGGGTATCGCAGTGAAATCTCCCGCGCAAAGGAGGAAAAGAAGTTGAAACGAACGCTCGCTCTCCTGTTTTCTGCGCTGATGCTTACCGGCGTTCTGTCCGGCTGCGGCACCGCCACTAAAACCGACACCACAAGCGGCAGCGGCACCACCACCGACGGCAGTACCGCCAGCGGCTCCACCGGCACCACGACCAGCGGCACCACAAGCAGTGCGAAAACCACGGCAGTGAAACCCGGCGGCACCACCGCTACGTCTAACGCCAATGCGGTCGGCAATGACCAGACGGTTGCACCTAAACGCACCTCCGGAATGACAGCCGACACCACTTCCACTGCCAACACCACGAATCAGAGCGCAGTCATCCGCGGAGCCACCTACGGTCAGATGCTGCGCAACGGCCGCGTCCATGACACGAACGGAGTTTTGACCGACGGCGAAAATGCAGTGACTCCCGGCACCGCAACCTATTAATCGCAGACCTGTAAGAATCCGCCTGCAAGCAGACGAGGACCCGTGGAATTCCGCGGGTTCTCGTCTTTATTTCAAAATAAAACGTTCCAGTTCCTCCGGAGTGTCCGTCAGACAGGCCGGATATTCCGCTTCCAGCTCCTCCCGGGTACGGAAGCCCCAGGTCACGCCGCAGGCGGTCAGGCCCCCGTTCCGGGCGGTCTTCATGTCCACGTCACTGTCGCCCACGAACAGTGTGCGCTCCGGCACGGCGCCCAGCTCCGCCAGAATCCGGCGCAGTCCCTCAGGGTCCGGCTTGACCGGCACATCAGGCAATTTCCCCCGGGCCAGATCAAACGTATCCGGGAAAAAATGCTGCACGATGGAGCGGCTGAACTCGTCGGCCTTGTTGGAATAGACCGCCAGCCGCAGCCCCGCCGCCTTCAGCCGGGCCAGCAGCTCGGGAATACCGGTATAGGGTTGTGTTTTGTCCAGATCATGCTCCCCGTAGTATTGGGAAAATTGGGACAGCGCCTCCGCCAGCAGCCGTGGGCTGTGATCCTCCGGCGGAACAAACCGCTTCACCAGATTGGGAATCCCGTGGCCCACCATGCGGCAGAATTCCGCCTCGGTGCGTTCCGGCCAGCCGTTCTGCCGACAGACCCAGTTTCCGGCCGCCGTCAGGTCGGCGATGGTATTCAGCAATGTGCCGTCCAGGTCAAAAATTACGTTTTGAAACATAGCAGTCCTCTTTTTCTATAGTTTTTTTATTATATCACACAGAATTTTGCTCCACAAGCGGCAGACAGTACAAAGGCACGGCTTTCGCCGTGCCTTTGTACTGTTATCAGGTCAGGAGACACATCTCCGGGCCCCGCGCCGTCATCAGCACGGATTCCCCGAACCCCGCCGCCCTTGCCAGCTCCGCCGCGTCGGCGTAGCCGTAAACCACGGTATCGGCGCTGTGGCTGTCGGAGGTCAGAATGATCCTGCCGCCCATTTCTTTCCATTCTCTCAATAGGAAGATCGCTGGATAGGGCGTTTTCCGGTATCCCCGGGACACTGCGCCGGTGTTGATCTCCAGCAGCGTGGCCGCCGTGTCTACCGTGCGGAGCGACGCCAGCGCCGCCGAGCGGTAGTGCCGGTCGTCCTCGTCGAACAGCTCCCCGTCGCCGTTGAGCTTGGTGATCAGATCGAAGTGGCCCAGAATGGTGGGCTTCTTCGCCGCCACCGCCGCCACATCCGCGTAGTACTGCCCGATCAGGGCCGGAAAGCAGCCGTGAAACAGTTCCACACAGCACTTCGCCAGACTCTCCGGTTTCCAGTCCACGGTGTAGTAGACCCCCGTGTCAGGGTTCTGAAGATGATGAACGCTGCCGATCCAGTAGTCGAAGCCCGCCGGAGACACATCGGAAACGCTGTCCCACTCCAGCCCCAGCAGAATTTCCATCCGGCCCTCGTACTCCCGCCGCAGCCGCAGTACCGTTTCCCGATACTCCGTCATGTCGGAGGGCAGGACGCCGCCGGCGTCGCTGGGGCAGGACGTGTGGCTGTGGCCGGAAAAGCCGAAATATCGCACCCCCGCCGCGCAGGCGGCGACCGCCATCTCCTCCGGCGTGTGTTTGCCGTCGCAGAGGGCAGAGTGGGTGTGAACGGAGCACAGCTCCGGCGTCAGAGCCCTCATTGCATCCGCTCCTGCTTCACCTTGTGATCCACCACATGGCGTCTTTCCAGTTCCCGGGTCACGTCCTCCACACTGATGCCCGTCTGAACCATCAGCACCATTACATGGTAAGCAAGATCCGCGATTTCATAGACGGTCTCTTCCCGGTCCTCTTTGCGGCCGGCGATGATGACCTCAGTGCACTCCTCGCCCACTTTTTTCAGAATTTTATCCAGACCCTTGTCAAAGAGGTAGGTGGTGTAGCTGCCCTCCTGCGGGTTCGCGCGGCGGCCCCGGATCAGCTCGTACAGCCCCTCGTAGCTGAACTGCTTCAGCTCCTCAGACAGATATAATTGGTTGAAAAAACAGCTCTCCGCTCCGGTATGGCAGGCGGGGCCGTCCTTCACCACCTCCACCACCAGAGCGTCGCAGTCGCAGTCGGCGGTGACGGACACCACGTGCTGCACCGCGCCGGAGGTCTCCCCCTTGCGCCACAGCTCCTGACGGCTGCGGCTCCAGAAGCAGGTGCGCCGTTCGTCGATGGTGATGGCCAGGCTCTCCCGGTTCATGTAGGCCAGGGTCAGCACCTGCTTGGTGTAGTGATCCTGCACAATGGCGGGGATGAGCCCCTTCTCGTCAAATTTCAGTTCCATACTGCCGTTTCTCCTCTCAGATCCGCATCTCCACGCCCCGGGCACGGAGATACGCTTTCAGCTCTTTGATGTCCACCTGTCGGGTGTGGAAAATGGAGGCCGCCAGCCCCGCGTCGATGCCGGGATGGGTGAACAGCTCGGCAAAGTCCTCCCGTTTCCCCGCGCCGCCGCTGGCGATGATAGGCACGCCCACCCGGCACGCCAGCGCGTCCAGCATCTCCAGATCGAAGCCGTTCTTCACGCCGTCGGTGTCGATGGAGTTCAGCACGATCTCCCCCGCGCCGGCGGAGACGCCCCGAACCGCCCAGTCCATGGCGTCGATGCCCGTATCCTCCCGGCCGCCCTTGGCAAACAGGCGGAACTGTCCGTCCACCCGCTTCACGTCCATGCTCAGCACCACGCACTGATCGCCGTACTTTTTCGCAGCTTCGCTGATCAGAGCCGGGTTCCGGATGGCGCCGGAGTTGACGCTGACCTTGTCCGCGCCGCACTTGAGTACCCGGTCGAAGTCGTCCACCGTGTTGATGCCGCCCCCCACCGTCAGGGGAATAAAGATTTCGGACGCCACCCGGCGCAGAATGTCCGTGAACAGACCACGGCCCTCCACTGAGGCAGTGATGTCGTAGAACACCAGCTCGTCCGCTCCGGAATCGTTGTAAAATCGGGCCATTTCCACCGGGTCCGCCATGTCGCGGAGCCCCTCGAAGTTCGTGCCCTTCACCACCCGGCCGTCCCGGACGTCCAGGCAGGGGATGATTCGTTTTGCCAGCATGGAACTCACCTCGCTGTTCTTCATGATCTCGCGTGCTTCGCCCGGTTTTTTCCGGGCGGCATTTCTGCTAAACGGGCGCGCCGCCGTCCCCTACGGAGGTAAGAACGGTTTTCAGATCCAGCCGCCCGGTATAGAGCGCCTTACCCAGAATGGCGGCCTTCGTGCCGATCTTTTGGAGCTCCAGCAGCTCCCCGATGGAGCTGACGCCGCCGGAGGCGGTGATGTCCAGTCCATCGATTCCTGAGAGTTCCCGGTAAATATCCAGATTGGTGCCCTGCTCCGCGCCGTCCCGGGAGATATCGGTATAGATGACGGTCTGTACTCCCGCTTCGTGCAGCCGGCGGCAGAAGTCCACGCCCCGCTCCGCCGACAGCTCTCTCCAGCCGCTGACGGCCACCAGGCCATCCCGGGCGTCCACGCCCACGGCGATCCGGTCGCCGTACTTCTCCGCCATCCGTGCGGTGAACTCAAAATCCTTCACGGCAATGGTGCCCAGGATACAGCGGCCCACGCCCAGATCCAGATACCGCCGGATGCGGTCCTCGTCCCGGATGCCGCCGCCCACCTCGATGTACAGGCCGCCCTGCCGGCAGAGCGCCTCGATGGTCTTGAAATTCGTCAGCGCCCCATCCTTCGCGCCGTCCAGATCCACGGCGTGGAGATACTCCGCCCCGGCGGCAAGAAACTCCCCGGCCACGGCGCAGGGGTCGGAACCGTAGACGGTCATTTTGTCGTAATCTCCCTGATAGAGGCGAACCACATTGCCGCCCCGCAGGTCGATGGCGGGAAAAATCTGCATCCGTGTTCCTCCTTACAGTTCCGAAAACGCCTTCAGCAGCCGCAGTCCCGCATCGCCGGACTTCTCCGGGTGGAACTGGGTGCCCCAGACGTTGCCACGCCGCACCGCACCGGTGACGGACACGCTGCCGTACTGCGACGTGCCCAGCGTGGACGCGGCACAGTTTCGCGCATAAAAGCTGTGGACATAGTAGACGTACTCGCCGTTCCGGAAGTAGCGGAACAGCGGATCATCCCGCAGGATTTGCAGGCTGTTCCAGCCCATGTGGGGAACCTTCAGCGTCTGGTCCGTCAGGTCGCCGCGAAGATCCGCCACCTCGCCGGGAATCAGGCCCAGCCCCGTGTGCTCCCCGTACTCAAATCCTCGGTCAAACAGCAGCTGCATCCCCAGGCAGATACCCAGAAGGGGCTTGTGCTCCGCCTCCTCCCGCAGAACGGGCACCAGTCCGGTGTCGTCCAGCTTCTGCTTTGCATCGCCGAAGGCGCCCACACCGGGCAGAATGATGCGCTCGGCGGCGCGGAGCCGCTGGGCGCTGCGGGTCACCTCGCTCTCCACTCCCAGTGCCCGGAGGCTGGAGGACAGGGAGAACAAGTTGCCCACGCCGTAATCTACAATTGCAATCATGGAATCCTCCTTCGCTGCGCGGCCCTTTTGCCAAAATCGGAACCGGCGGTTTTCCGCTCCGCCGTCCGTCCCGGAATCAGAGCACGCCCTTGGTGCTGGGAATCTCGCCTGGGTGTTTTTCGTCCGGAGCCACGGCCATTTTCAGCGCGCGGCCCATGCCCTTGAACACGGCCTCCAGAATGTGGTGGGTATTCTCCCCCGCCAGCTCCCGGATGTGGATGGAGGCGGGGCAGCCCCGGACGAAGGCCAGCCAAAATTCCTTGGCCAGTTCCGTATCAAAGTCCCCCACCGTGGCGCTGGGCAGCTCCACCGCCCAGCCCAGATAGTCCCGGCCGGAGAGGTCGCAGGCACACAGCACAAGCGTCTCGTCCATGGGCAGCAGGAACTGTCCGTAGCGGCAGATGCCCCGCTTATCCCCCAATGCTTTGTTGAACGTCTGCCCTAAGACGATGCCGATGTCCTCCACACTGTGATGGAAGTCCACATCGGTGTCGCCGTCGCAGTCCACAGTCAGGTCAAAATCGCCGTGGCGGGCAAACAGCTCCAGCATGTGGTTGAGAAAGCCGCAGCCGGAGTTAATAGCGGCGACGCCGGTACCGTCCAGATTCAGATACAATGCAATTTTCGTTTCATTGGTGTCCCGTTTGACGCCAGCAGTGCGCATGACGATGCCTCCTTACGGTTTTTCCAGCAGCTGTTGCAGCGTGCCCGTCAGCTGCTCCATCTGTTCATCGGAGCCGATGGTAATTCGAATATAATCGGAAATCCGGGGTTTGTCAAACCAGCGTACCAGAATGCCCGCCTCCTTCAGCCGCCGGTACAGCTCGCCGCCGGAGATCTGGCCGCACCGGGCAAAGACGAAGTTGGCCGCGGAGGGCAGCACGGTAAAGCCCAGCGCCTCCAGCTCCCGCACCGTACGCGCCCGGGTTGCCCGGATGGCTGCGGTGCAGGTCTGGAAATACGCTTCATCCTCCATGGCCGCCGCGCCGGCCAGAATAGACAGCCGGTTGACATTGTAGGGATTGAAGCTGTATTTCACCCGGTTGAGATCGGCGATCAGCTCAGAGCTTCCCATGGCAAAGCCGATGCGTCCGCCGGCCAGAGACCGGCTCTTGGAAAACGTCTGGATGATCAGCAGGTTGTTGTGATCACGCAGCAGCGGAACGCAGCTCTCACCGCCGAAATCCACATAGGCCTCGTCCACCACGACCACCCGGTTGGGGTTGGCCTCCAGCAGGCGCCGGATGTCCCGTGCGGGGACGGCCATGCCGGTGGGTGCATTGGGATTGGCAATGAAAACAGTGCCGAGGGAGTCCATGTAATCGTCCAGATGAAGGGTGAAATCCTCCCGCAGGGGGATGATGTCGGACTCCAGATGGAAAAACTGCGCCCAGACCTTATAAAAGCCGTAGGTGATGTCGGCGTAGGCTGCGGCCCGATCCGCGCCGCAGAACGCGCGGAAGGCGAAAAACAGCAGCTCGTCGGAGCCGTTTCCGGCGATCACCTGCTCCGATGCAAGCTCATTGCGCTTCGCAATGGCCCCGCACAGCGCGGCGCAGGTGGGATCGGAGTAGAGATTCAACTTCTCAAGCTGAGCGTGGGAGACCGCCTCGACCACCCTGGGAGAGGGGGAATAGGGATTCTCGTTGGTGTTGAGCTTCACATACTGCTGATCCGCCGGCTGCTCGCCGGGAGTATAAGGGGCAAAACCGCCCGCTTCCCGGGAAATAAAACGGCTCATATCGCTGCATCTCCTTTTTCGACTTCGCTCCGAACCGCAATGGAGCGGGCATGGGCCTCCAGCCCCTCCCGCCGGGCGAACTCCTGAATCCGGGGAGAGACGGCGGAAAGCGCCTCCTGCGTATAATAGAGAAAGCTGGATTTCTTCACGAAATCGTCCACGCTCAGGGGGCTGGAAAACCGGGCGGTGCCGGAGGTTGGCAGCGTGTGGTTGGGTCCGGCGAAATAGTCGCCCAGCGCCTCCGGGGCGCTGCGGCCCAGGAAGATGCTGCCTGCGTTGCGCACCTTGTGCAGCAGGGCAAAGGGATCGTCCACGCACAGTTCCAAGTGCTCCGGCGCGATCAAATTGACGGCATCCACGGCCTTCTCCATGCTGTCGGTGACAATGATCTTGCCGCTGCCGTCGATGGAGGCCCTTGCGATGTCCCGGCGGGGGAGCTGTTCCAGCTGCGTCTCCACCTCTGCCTGTACGGCGCGGGCCAGCGCAGGGCTGTCCGTCACCAGCACGGCGGTGGCCAGTTTGTCGTGCTCCGCCTGGGAGAGCAGGTCGGCGGCCACCCACCGGGGATTGGACTTGCCGTCCGCCAGCACCAGAATCTCGCTGGGTCCGGCGATCATGTCGATGGCTACCAGTCCAAACACCTTGCGCTTAGCCGTGGCTACGAAGATGCCGCCGGGGCCGACGATCTTATCCACCCGGGGCACGCTCTCGGTGCCGTAGGCCAGAGCGGCTACGGCCTGCGCCCCGCCGGACTTGATGATCTTCGTCACACCGGCAATTCTGGCTGCCGCCAAAACCGCGTCGGCGATCTTCCCCTGCCGGTTGGGGGGCGTCACCATGACGATTTCGCGGACTCCGGCAATCTTGGCGGGGATGGCGTCCATCAGCACGGAGGACGGGTAGGCGGCGGTGTTGCCGGGGACACAGATGCCCACCTTTTCAATGGGGGTATAGCGCTGGCCCAGAACCACCCCGTCCTGCTCGCTCATCATAAAATTCCGGTGCACCTGCTTTTCATGAAACGCCCGGATGTTGGCCGCAGCCAGCTCCAGCGTCCGGAGAAAGCCCGGCTCCGTGGCGGCCGCCGCCGCGTCCAGCTCCTCCTCCGTCACGGTCAGAGACTCCAGCGCCGCGCCGTCGAATTCCGCGGCATACCGCTTCAGCGCCGCGTCGCCCCCGGTGCGGACCTGGGCCAGAATAGCATCCACCGCCGCATTCACATTTTCCTCGGCACGGATATCCCGGTTCAGGAACTCCTCGGGCTTTAGGGAATCAAACTCATAAATTCGGATCACTTTCCGTCACCTCCGCCAGTTTTTTCAGCAGCTCTCCGATCTCCCGGTGCTTGAACTGGTAACCCGCCTTGTTGGCGATGAACCGGGCCGAGATGGGCATGAACTCCGTCAGCACCTTCAGGTCGTTCTCCTTCAGCGTCGTGCCGGTCTCCACAATGTCCACGATCACATCCGAGAGACCCAGCAGGGGGGCCAGCTCGATGGAGCCGTTGAGTTTGATGATGTCGATGTCCCGGCCCTGGGCGGCGTAGTACGCCTTGGCAATGCTGACAAACTTGGTGGCCACCCGCAGGCTGCGGCTCAGATCGTCCCGGAAGTCCTTGGGCCCCGCCACGCACATGCGGCACTTGCCCAGCCCCGTGTCCAGCAGCTCATACACGTCCGCCTCGGACTCTGCCAGAATGTCCTTGCCCACGATGCCGATATCCGCCGCGCCGTGCTCCACATAGATGGCCACGTCGCTGGGCTTCACCAGGAAATACCGGATGCCGGCCTCCCTGTTTTCCACCACCAGCTTGCGGGTGTCCGCGTAATTCTCCGGGCAGCCGTAGCCCACGCCGGAGAGCAGATCGTAGACCTTGTCCCCCAGCCGCCCCTTAGGCAGGGCCACGTTCAGCATGACTCGCCCCCCGTCGCCGTTTTCCGGTGTCGGCGCGCTCAGCCGCTCCAGCTCATCCAGATACAGGGCGAATCCGACGGCCTTCGCGCCGGGGGTGAACTGTTCGATCAGGGGATCGTAGCGCCCGCCCTTGAGCACCGCCCGGGGCAGACCCGCCAGATATCCCTGCATGACCAGGCCGTTGTAATAATCAATGTCGTTGACCAGCGACAAGTCCAGCTTCAGGTTTTTCGTCTTGCCCTCCGCCTCCAGCGCCGCGCAGATATCCCGCAGCTCGCCCAGCGCATCCCCCATGGGCGCGTTCAGCGCCAGCTCATCTGCCGCGGAGAGCACCGTCTCCCACGGGCCGGACAGCCCCGTCAGCCGGCAAAGGGCGTCGATCCCCTGCCGACTCAGGCCGGCGGCGGCGGCGATCTTCTGCAGCTCATGGGAATTCTTGTCCCGCAGACAGGCCATCAGGCGCTTTCGCGACGGCTCCGGGGCGCCCACGGCGTCCAGCAGACCGGTGACAAACCCCATGTGGCTCAGCTCCAACACGTACTCCGGGCCGGTGATGGCCAGGGAGTCGATGGCCAGCGACACCACCTGCACCATGGCCCCGGCGTCCACCGCGCCGATGCACTCCAGCCCCATCTGGCTGATTTCCCGGAAGGTATGGCTCTCCAGGCTGGGGCGGTACACGTTCTCCACATAGTAGCAGCGCTCGCACTTTCCCGGCGCGGGCTGGACGTTTTTTGCAATGGACAGCGTCACGTCCGGCTTCAGCGCCAGCAGACGGCCGTCCAGATCGGTGAACGTGATCACCTGCTCGCTGGACAGAAAACTCCGGTTCTCCTGATACAGACCGTATTCCTCAAACCGCCCCATATGATACTTGCGGTAGCCCGCCTGCTCGTACAGCACCCGAAGCTGCAGCGACGCGCGCTCCTGCGGCTTCAAAATTTCCAAATTGAGTTCCATGGGTTTTTCCTCCGAATTCCGGGCCGGAGCCGGGACTTTTTACCCTGTCATTTTACTTTATTCTGCTATCATAGTAAAGTGGTAATTCGATAACAGGATAAATTCTGCTTTTTGTACAAAAACCTGCGGGTTGTTTTTCCGTCCGTTTGGAGAAAATTCCGACAGAGCGGGGGCAAAAAAAGAGCAGGCGCGGGAATACCTCGCTCCCGCGCCTGCTCTTCCGGTTAAAGCACCAGAATCACTATATATCCCAGATACAGCAACAGCATCAAAATTCCCTGGGCTCGATAAAACCTGCCCCGGAACAACGGCGGTATCACCGCGACCAGCGCCATTGCCAGACAAACGGGCAGATCCATGGAGGTAGTCTGCGGCCCGATGGTCAGATGCCCGTCGGAAACAGCGGAACAGATGGGCAGGATCAGCGTCAGGTCGATGATGTTGGCGCCGACGATATTGCCGATGGACATGGCCGCCTCCCGCTTGGCCACGGCGGTAAGCATCGTCACCAGCTCGGGCAGGGACGTGCCAACGGCCACCATGGTGACGCCGATGATGCTGGCGGGCACCCCCAGTATCAGTGCCAGTCGGCTGCCGTACTCGATCAGGAGCTGGGAGCCGGCCACGATACCCGCCAAACCGATGGCAAAAAGAAACAGTTTCATTGCCAGCTGGCGGCGGGAGATCCGGTGAGGGCCGTGCTCCTCCCTGCGCTTTGCCATGCCGGTTCTGGCGTCTCTGATATTATTAAACAGGTACAGGGCAAAAATAGCGAACAGCAAAAGGCTGGGCAGGACCGACAGCACTCCCCCGCGGCACAGCAGGAACAGCAGCGCCGCGGCGGCCACCATCAGAGCGGCCTTGAAATTAAAGTGTTCCTTACTGACAACAGAGGGGATGCAGACGATGGAAATTCCCAAAATCAGACCCATATTGGCCGTTACGGAGCCCACCGCGTTGCCCACGGCCAGATCCACCTCTCCTGCCAGCACTCCGGTGATGGAGACAGTCAGTTCCGGCAGCGTGGTGGCCAGCGAGACGATGGTCGCCCCGATGATAAACCGGGGGACACCGGTGACCTCCGCAATCCATACCGCCCCGTCCAGAAACCAGTCTCCGCCCTTGACAATCAGTACCAGCCCCAGCATAAACAGAAGGATCACAGTCCAGAGATTCATCAGGATCACCGTTCTTTCCATATAATAAGCGAGGCTTTTATTGTATACGCAAAACCCGCGGTCAATCCGGTGTTTTGGCATATCAAATAAAAGTCCCGCTTCTTTCGACAAGGACCAGGCAGCAAAAGCCGTCCGGTTGACCATTCCACATCACACCCCCGCCGGTGCAGGCACCTCTCTTTATACAGGCACAAAGAGATGCAAAAGAGATTATAAGAAGTATTTATGCAGTTTGTCAATGCTAACTTGTCTCATTGCGCCTCACCGTACGGGCCCCGAAACCCGATGTCCTTTTTCCAGACCTGCCGGCCGCCGCCGGCATCCCCGGCGGGCTGAAAGCCGTACGCCGTAAAAAACCGGCCGGCCTCCTGATTGGATTTTGGCAGGGACAGGCACAGTATATTCCGGTTCCTGGGGCGGTAATACTGCACGGCCTGTCCCAGCAGCTGAACCCCGTAGCCGAGGCTGCGGTACGAGGCGTCCATGCAGTACAGGGAAATCCAACCCCTTCCCTGTCCGGACTCCTTCTCCGGATTCAGCTGGAGGATTCCCACCGGCTGCTCTCCCAGCCACGCAGTCATCGTGGGCCTTGTCTCGGCCTCGGAGAGCAAAATCTCAGCGTCATAGGGACGGCTGTCAGCCCATCCGCTCTTCACGCAGGCAGAAAGAAACGGCTGCTCCTCCGGCAGGCGGGTGGGCAGAAAGTACACCCCCGGCTCCAGTCCAACCCGGCGCTTGAGCTTTGGGTCAGCCGGCATAGACGCCAGATGGGAGTTGTCATCCCGGAAAATCACCCGCAGTACGTCGCCGTCCGCCTCGATCAGGGAGACCGCGGTATTGTCCCCGTGGGATGTCTTCGCCAGCTGTTCCGGCGGATAGCCCTGAATCTCAGCCAGCAGAATGCGGATGGCCATACCGTGGGAAAAAGCCGCCACGGTTTTTCCCACGTTTGCCGCCGCAATCTCGCGGACCGCCTCCAGCATCCGCCGCTGCACCTGCAGGACGGTCTCGGCGCCGGGAACGTTCCACAGATCTAGCCGGTGGGTAAAATGCTCCAGCTCAACCGGCGCTTTCCGGGCGATCTCGCCCCAGGTCATCTGCTCCCACTCTCCCACGCAGATCTCCCGCAGTTTTTTGCATTTGTGAAGCGGCAGGTGTTTGGGCATGTAAATTGCCGCGGCCGTGATGCAGGTGCGGCTCAGATCGCTGGAATACACCGCGTCGATGGGGATGTCGTCAAAGCGCCCGGCCAGCGCCTCAATCTGCCGATAGCCCCGATCCGTAATCAGGCTGTCATACTGCCCCTGGGCAATCCGGTATAGGTTGCCCTCCGCCTCCGCGTGGCGGATCAAGTAAATTCTTGTCATGGTTCCTCCATTGGTCGCTGTGAATTTTATAGTTGTTTTCAGTATACCGCATCATCATAGATTTGGCAAATCAAAACGGGAGCGGGCCGGGTCGGAAACGGCGTTCCGGGGGGCGTTTCCTTCCGTTTTTTGGCGCATGCGGTGTATCCCGTGTTTATCGATCGGAGCTGCCCCGGCGCTCCCGGCGCTTTCTGATTTTCTCCGTCCAGGCGGTCACTCTGGCCGATACTGCCATGCGGGCAAAAATGGCAGCGGTGAGCGGGACCACCAGAAGACAGCTCTGGCAGGAAAACAGAATCCCTCCGAACTGCTGAAAAAACGACTTGGAATTGATCAGCATCACGAGCGAATATCCGTTGGAGATATAGAGAAGACACAGCATAATGGTTTCGCCGAAGGCGATGAAAACCAGCGTATTGACGGTGGTTCCGATGATATTTTTGCCGATCTGCAGCCCTGAGCTCCGAAGTTCCCTTTCCGTCAGGTTCGGGTGGGCGGCAAGAATCTCGTTCATGGAGGAAGCAATGGTAATGCTGGTATCCATCAGCGCGCCAAGCTCTCCCCACACCAGACTGACCAGCAGGATGGCCCGCATGTCCAGATCCACACCGGAGCTCAGATAACTGTTGTCAATCTCCTTGAGCTGAATTTCACTCAGCCCCGTGATGTGTACATGGAGACAGACAGCGCTGATTGCGGCACCCATCAGAACCAGAATCAGCCCCGTGGCCAGCATTGCGGAGAGGGATTTCAAGTTGCAGCCGTTTTGAAGAGGGATTCCCACCGCAAGGAAGACCGCGCAGCCGATTACCAGAATTGCTGCGGGGCTGATTCCACAACAGAGCAGGCAAATTCCCACCATGCCGAAAAAGCCGTTGACAAACAGGAACACGAAGGAATGAAAACCCCGCTCGCCGCCGACCAGCACCATCAGGCCCAAAAGAAGTCCGGTCAAGAGAAGAATCATGCCCCGCACCTGTGCCCTTTCCGGCAGATCAGAAGCGCAACTCCCTCGGAAACAGGAATCGCCAGAACAATTCCGATCGCGCCAAACAGGAAACGGACATAGTCAAAAATCAGATCATAGCTGAAAACAGAGCCCACGGTGTATCCGCTGTTTAATTTCAATAGGATGATGGACAGGGACCCGCTGATATAGGAAAACAGCAGCACATTAATCATGGTGCCCATGATATCCGCGCCGATGTTCCGAAGGGAGGCCAGGGTTGCTTTCACATTCAGGTCTTCGCCGGAGTCCGTCAGCTTATCCACCGCGCTGTGAATGGTGACGGACACGTCCATAATGGCCCCGATGGAACCCGCGATCACGCTGAAGCGATAAATCGTCTCCAACGGTGCGGAGCCGAACACGTCCTCCATCATCTCATAGGGGATGACCTCTCCGCGGTCGACAGTCAGCTGGTAGAGCAAGAAAATCAGGAGCGTGGTGCTCAGCGTGGATAGGATGGCCCCCACGGTCTGGCGGTGAAATCCGCCCACCAGCAGCTGGGTAACCACGCAGAACAGCACAATCAGGATCGGCCACTGCCATTCGAAAAACGAATCGATGCTGCAGAAATTCAGCGTCAGGCAGATCAGCGCCAGATTGGTCATCAGCGAAAGCAGGATCAGGCATCCTCTGCCCCGGTAAAGCAGGCACATGGTTCCAAGAAAAATCAAAAAAGTAGAAAGGAGCCAGCCGTCCCGTTTGACCCCGAGAACCGAGACGTTCTGTCCGTTATCCCCCTGCCCCAGCTGAACAAACAGCTTGTCCCCCGCCCGGTATTTTATGGTGCTGACCTCCGACTGGGAGTAGTTGTTTTGCAATGTAACCGTGGTCTGCTTCTCACTTCCGTTCGTCACGACGCCGGTTAGTGTTTGACGGTAGCGAGCCTCCAAAACGCCGTTCATCCCCTCCGTTGCACTGAGCGGCTCATCGGTCACAGCCGTGATCCGTACAATGGTTTGGTGATAGAGCGCATCATCATTCATGAAAAACACACACAGTGCGATCAGCACCGCCGCGCCCAGAAGCACCGGGAGCTTTCCATCAACTGCATTTTTTTCAGATTCATTCCAATATACTTTCTTTCTGCGGTACGCTTCCTGCAAGCTTTTGTTTGTCAGACGGGCTGAATGCTGTGTCCCGCTCCCGCCTTAAAAAAACGGCCAAAAGCCTCCGTCTGAATGCCATTCCCACATTCTATGCAAGCGTCCCCCGTTTGTCAAGCCACGGAGCAGCCCGATGGAGTGCCGCATCCGGGCTGTGCGTCCAGGCGGAAGCAGGCAAAAATTCTTTTCGAAGCCCCTTGACAGGTTTGATTCAAAGTGATATTAATATGATATCATTTTAAAGGAGAGATCACTATGGAGGAAAAAATCTTAACAGCAACTAACGGCATGCCGGCCATGATCGGCTGTTTTCTGGCTTACGCCGCGGCTTTGGCAGCGACAATCGCAGGATCGATGCTGCTGAACGGCGGCGGCGGAGCGGGTGCCGTGGCGCTGATGGTTCTCGGCATTGTCTGGCTCAGCCTGGGATGGTTTCCGTTTCTCGGGCTCAAGGTTATCCGGCCTCAGGAAGCGCTGGTTCTGACGCTGTTCGGCAAGTATTTGGGGACACTCAAAAAGGACGGCTTCTACTTTGTGAATCCCTTCTGCACCGCCGTCAACCCGGCAGCCGGTACCCGGTTGAGCCAGAGCGGCGACATGGAGGCGCAGTCATCCTCGAAGCTGGTGGTATCCACCGGAGCCCAAGCTGCTCAGGCCGCTGTCAGCAAAAAAGTTTCGCTGAAGGTGATGACGCTGAACAACAATCGCCAGAAGATCAACGACTGCCTTGGCAACCCGGTGGAGATCAGCATCGCCGTGGTCTGGCGGGTGGTGGATACCGCAAAGGCGGTGTTCGATGTGGATAACTACAAGGAATATCTCTCTCTCCAGTGCGACAGCGCCTTGCGGAACATCGTTCGTGCCTACCCTTATGACGTGGCTGTGGACGTGGACACCACCGGGGACGGCATTGCCGACGAAGGGAGTCTTCGCGGTTCCAGCGAGGCGGTGGCCGAGCGCATCCGGCACGAGATCCAACGCAAGGTGGAAAACGCCGGATTGGAAATTCTGGAGGCCCGGATCACCTATCTGGCTTACGCCCCGGAAATCGCGGCGGCAATGCTTCAGCGTCAGCAGGCCAGTGCGATCATCGACGCGCGGAAGATGATCGTCGACGGTGCGGTGGGCATGGTCGAGATGGCTCTGGATAAGCTGAACGAAGGCGGCATGGTGCAGCTTGACGAGGAACGCAAGGCAGCGATGGTTTCGAACCTTCTCGTCGTCCTCTGCGGCAACCGGGACGCTCAGCCGGTCGTCAATTCGGGCAGCCTGTACTAACGCATGGCCGAAGAGAAAAAGCAAGTGCCGCTGCGTCTCTCTTCGAAGCTTTACGCCCAGATCGCCGCGTGGGCAGAGGACGACTTCCGTTCCGTGAATGGGCAGATTGAATACCTGCTGTCCGAGTGCGTAAAGCAGCGAAAGAAGACCGGAAAATACGTCTCCGAATCACTGGACGAAGAAATCAAGCTGGATCTTTAAGTGGCAAGGCAGCCCTTCCAAGAGATATGCTACCCCCGGATAGGACAGTGAAAGAGAAAAACGCTGTCCTATCCGGGGGTAAAATCATGGGTAAGAAACAGTGGAATTAAAGTCGAAGAAGAAAGGCCAGGCTGGTGGAATCCAATCCGTCAGGCAAGTTCGCATGCAGCGAGGCAGGCGGACGCCATCCAAAGGGTTGGCGTCCGGCCACTCGCCGCTCTTACTGCAGCTTAGGAAAAAGATGGACAAGGCACGGTATAGGCGTTAAAAGCACTCCAATCTGGCCCAGCCGTTTACCACACTGATATCCAGCTTCGCGCCGAACTCCACCGGTTAGGGTTTTGGAATGTGCCGGCCCAGGCTAAGCGCATTGTGTTCCAAACACCTGACTTACCACAGCCGCAAGCGAATCTATACCATCAATCCGGGCGGCATTGCTCCCGCCATGTATTGGCAGACCGCCAGACATAGTAGGGCTTGCCCTCGACTCGCTTCTCTAATACGATACATCGCAACCGGAACCCATCTTTTTCTCGTTGCCGATTCAATCTATTGCGTGACACGAACACTGCTCAAAAATTCGTTTTTGTTGCAAAAGCAACTGTAATTCATTAGAATATGCTGTTATACTAAGTTCATCCCAAGAGGGAAAAGAACAATCAATCATCAGAAATGATATAGAAAATTGAAGGAGGATTTTATGATGAAAAAGTGGGTTTGCCCGGTTTGCGGTTATGTTCACGAGGGTGACGTTCCCCCCGAGAAATGTCCCCAGTGCGGTGTTCCCGGTTCCAAGTTCGTCGAGCAAAAGGGTGATATGACCTGGGCGGCAGAGCATGTCGTCGGCGTGGCTAAAGATGTGCCCGAGGAGATCAAGGAGGGCCTGCGCGCCAACTTCAACGGCGAGTGCAGCGAGGTTGGCATGTATCTGGCCATGTCCCGCGTGGCGTTCCGCGAGGGCTATCCCGAAATTGGCCTGTACTGGGAAAAGGCCGCCTATGAAGAGGCAAATCACGCCTCCCGCTTTGCCGAGCTGCTGGGCGAGGTTTTGACCGACTCCACCAAGAAGAATCTGGAGATGCGTGTCGAGGCGGAGAACGGCGCCACCGCCGGCAAGACCGAGCTGGCCAAGAAGGCCAAGGAACTGGGCCTGGATGCCATCCACGACACCGTCCACGAGATGGCCCGGGATGAGGCCCGTCACGGCAAGGCCTTTGCCGGCCTTCTGAATCGTTACTTCGGCAAGTAAGAAAACATGACATTTTAAGACTCTTCGGAGAGGGAATCACGAAAGTGGTTCCCTCTTTTTCCTGTTAGCCGCCGCGACATGTGTAAATCCGTAACTTCTCTATTTTTTATTTACGCTGAATCCGCAAAATGTGCAGCTTGAGAGAAAATGCAGCCTGTATTTTGTACGTTTCCGCAACAAAATACCAATTAAATAGGCATAAATCATCAGCTTTCTATGCTATGTCCATTCTTGCACTGAATCTCAGAAAGATTCAGTGCGCCGTTTGGATTTTGCTCTTTTTTTCTCCGGATGTGGTCGTCAGCAATGCCTTTGTCCCGTTGACATTTGATAATGTCAACGGGACAAAGGCTGTTTTTCCAGCAGGACTATCCATAGTGCCAAAAGCGCAAGTAGCCGCAGAAGGGCGTGCTGATTCTTTTTGAGGTTCAGCACCAGAACGGACATGGCGACGTTGTGGGCAACGGTTTGGCGCAGTTTGGTCACGATCAGTCCAAGGCCGCACTTGCGCTTGGCCAGGCTGAACCGCCGCTCCACTTCCACTCGCTCACATTCATCCAGGAAATCCTGCGTCTTGTTTCGGACTTCGTTCGGAAAGGGTTCTGTCCAGAGCAAGCTTTTCGTCAATGGCGGCAAGGTTTCGTGCCAGATCGTGCAGCTCGTCCAGCAGCTTCTCTGTGTTTTCCCGGGCCTCATTGAGCAGCGACGCGTCCTGCGGATAGCGGATGTTGGAGCGTGCGCAGGTGGCGTCCATAATCATGGTACCACTGTTGCCGCCAGTTCCATGATCGTCATCATCGTGACGGTTCTCCTCTTTTTGTGCTGCGGATAAAATCATCTCGTTGATTTCTGCCAGCACCTCCGGCGTCAGGCGTTTGCGAAAATACACCATCAGGGACGGGTCAAAGGGACGTTGCCCTACCGGCTGGTGAACAGTGCTGCATAGCGCTTCTCAATTTCCAGCCAGCGAATGGTCTGCGCCTTCTTCACCCAGCGTTTGTCTTCTTTCAGATGCATCCCCACCGGCTGCCTGAAATCCGCCAGACTGATCTGTCCGCTGCTGAATTTGTACATAACTATCACGGCGCCTTGTGCAAGCTTTTGTACCTTTAAGGCCGTCTTCTTGCACCTATTATACCATATATGGGGCGCTAAGTCTTGCGCTTCAAGGCACTTTGCATTATTCAGGAGACATTATGCTAGTCGGAGATTTGATCAATCTGCTGATGGAATTTGGCGATGATGAGATAGGCATCAAAGTTTATGAGACAACATCAGGGAAACTCGTTGACTAGACCAGCGCAGTCACATTCGGCAGAAAGTCTTCTCAGTGCCCGCTATGCGGATACTCCGGTCTGCTTAGAACCGGGTTGCCTCCGCCGACGGCCAAAAACTGCAACACTTTTAAAAAGTCTGTTTACGGACTGGCTTACTTTGTAGCAGCTGCTGAGTTCATGATAGTACACTTTCACTCGGCACTGATTTCCTTATTCTGCATTTTCATTTTATATTGTTTCGGCGTTAAACCATACATTTTTTTGAAAATCATAATAAAATAAGAAATGTTTAGATAGCCTAAATTGAAGGCCGTATCGGTGACACTAGTACTTTTTAACATTTCTTTTGCCTTTTCCAGTTTTATTTTTGTGTAATATTGATTTGGAGTTATACCAGTCATCTTTTTAAAGTATTGGCATAAACCGGATTCTGACATGCTTAGATTATACGCAATCTCCTTGATACAAATTTGCTCCATATAGTTGTTATTCATATATCTTATCGCTTTATTTGCGGCGTTACTATTATCCAACAATAATTGTTTAATAGCCTCGTTTTTAATTAAGTAATAGGCAAGTTCCTGAGCATATAAGTCAATTAAAAATTCCGAATTTTTTTCTTTGCTTAACAGCTCATCTCTGATTTTTTTTAATATTTCATTAAAATTATTGTTTCCTAGATAAAATTTACAATTTGAAAGAAACTGGAAACTCAATGAATAGTCATTGCTGATTTTTTCACTCACTTGTTCTATCACTTTATTATTAAGCTCATAAACGATTGCTTTTGTGGGTCTATATATTTTCATGCCTATTTTTGCGTGCGATGGCAAAACAAGAATATTGCTAGAATCATATTTGAAAGTCTTGCTGTTAACTGAAATGTGTTTTTCTCCTTGTGTTATTGTGCACAATCTAGTGTATCCGTAGGTTTTGTAATCATCTTGATAACCAGGGGGAAGATCGTAATACAATGTCCTAATGTTATTTGTTTCCAAACCATCTAATAACTCTAAATCACTTTTGAAATTCGATAACAAAATTATCACCTATTTTCTAAGGAACCGCTGATTTAATTAAACAATGGCACGAAAATATGATAAAATAGAAGAAAAGACACAGGCGGTGGCGAAATGAGTCAGCAGAGCTTCAGCGATATGGAATACAGCCTTCGGAAACGAACGACGAAACGGGAAGAATTTCTGGATATCATGGATGAAATTGTCCCATGGGACGAATGGGTCGACCTCATCAAGCCGCATTATTTCAGCAGCAAGCGCGGCCGTCCGCCGAAGGGAGTTGAAAAAATGCTGCGGATGTATCTGCTGCAATGCTGGTTCACGCTGTCGGATGAGGGCGTTGAAGACTCCATCAATGACAGCTATGCCTTTCGCAAATTCATGGGTATCAACTTTCTGGAGGAGCAGGTGCCCGACGCCACAACACTGCTGCACTTCCGGCACATGATGGAAGAATCGAAACTCGGAGCGCAGCTGTTCCGGGCCATCAACTATGTCATTGAACAGAGCGGCTATCTGATGCGGGGTGGAACGATTGTGGACGCGACCATCATCAACGCGCCCAGTTCCACGAAGAATGCGCAGAAATCGCGTGACCCCGAAATGCACCAAACGAAAAAGGGCAACGAATGGCGATTCGGCATGAAATGTCACGCTGGAGTGGATGCGGGCAGCGGACTTGTCCATAGCATCGCAGTGACCGCTGCAAATGTGCATGACATTAACGTTGCAGCGGATCTGATCCGTGAGGATGATGAGGTCGTCTACGGCGATTCGGGGTATCTTGGCATTGAAAAGCGAGAGGAAATTCAGAGCGACGAGCACCTGTTCGCCATTGAATACCGCATCAACCGCCGGCCTGGAACGCTCCCGAAGGTTTCGGACAACGCCATTGACTGGAATCACTATATCGAAAACCGCAAATCCTCGACTCGCTGCAAAGTGGAGCATCTTTTCCACATCATTAAAAATCTGTTTGGCTATTCGAAGGCCGTCTATCGAGGGTTATCCAAGAATTTAAATAGGCTGCACATTCTTTGTGCCAGCGCGAACCTGCTGGTTTTGGCCCGAGCCGGGCGACGCCTGCGGCGGGTATAGGGGTTATTGCGCCCTTTTGAGAGGAAATGGGAGAAATGGAAGCTTAAAACATTTTAAACGGCAGTCATAGCTGACGTTTCTGGATATTTTAATGCCACAATACGTCATGCGCTATAAAGACTGGCTGTTAATCAGTGGTTCCCTAAGTAATTATTTTTTTCGCATTTATATAAGGATGAATCCAGCTTGTTATATCAAGTAAATACCCTACGGAACCATTTGATCTGTTTTAGATTTTCGGATTTTCCTTTGCATTTATTACCATTAATTATCTTCCATGTCTTGGGGGCTGGCCGCTACTGAGTGCACATTATTTATGAAATCGGTTGTAAATCAAGGTTACCTCGAAAAACGCCGTTTCGTAGCCCCTGCCTTGGTTTCAGAGGGCAAGAAACGAATTGAGGTAGATATAGAGTAATAGAGATGACGTGATTGCTGAAGAGTTTATACCGCGTTTTCTGATACACGTTATGACGGCTGGCTCACAAAAGTAAAGCATTTTTATTTTTTCTCCAGCCGTGGAAAACAGAAAAACTGAAGACCTTCAAGCTGTGGACCCGAACAAAGCTGATTCCAAAAGAAAAGCATTCTGCCGAGCAGGTCTTCCAAAAACTCATCGGTAAAAGCCCTCTCAGTGCCCTCAGCGGGGATACTCCGGCCTACACAAAACCGGATTGTCTCCGGCAACGGCCCAAAAACTGAAAAGCTTATAAAATATCTGTTCCGGGGGCAGGCTTGTTTTTTCATAGTCATTATATCAGTTTATGGTGTGAATTTGCAATAGAAGACTGCGAAAACAATGGTTGTGAAATCTTGGATGCTTCCGAAAACTCCGGAAACGACTGTTTTCGAGAGGTTATACGCTCTAATTTCCTTTGCCCGTCCTGGTCCCTCCTCAAATGAGCACAATAACCCCTATTCCCGCCGCAGGCGTCGTCCGGCTCGGGCCAGTACCGCCAGATTTGCGCTGGCACAAAGTATGTGCAGTCTGTTTTAATTCTTGGATAACCCTTTGTCTTTCTTCGTCCATCTGGCATTGGTGTCGTTTTGTGCCAGCATGTGAGCATTTTCAGGCTTTCCTCATTGGAGCTCACCTGCCTTGATCTATTTTCATCACGCGAGCTCTGATTTTTCAAAGTGCGAACAGGGGGAAAAGCAAGGCAAAACTTTTGAAATAGGTAAAATAAAATCCCTGAAACCATTGCGGTTCCAGGGAAATTTGTGGCAGCGGGTGAAGGATTCGAACCCTCACAGACGGAGTCAGAGTCCGGCGTGCTACCGTTACACAAACCCGCTATATCTTCGCTTCACATTGATTATTCCGTGCAGCGAACAGATATTATTATACAAAAAAAATAAACATTGTCAAGAGTTTTTGCAAAATACATTTTGGGATTTCAGAAATAAGTCCCGGGGAGATCCTCTCCCCGGGACCGGATGCTTACTCCACCACAATGTTGTTCTCGGCGAAAGCCTTGAGCAGCAGCTCCATATCGGACGGGATGGAGATGGGCTCGCCGCAGGCCTTGATGGCATTGGCGACATCCTTCAGGCCGTTGCCCGTGACCACGGACACCACGGTGTCGTTCTTGCCCAGAATGCCCTGCTCGCAGAGCTTCTTCACGCCGGCAGTGCCGGTGACGCCGGCGGGCTCGCCGAACACGCCGCAGGTGCAGCCCAGCAGCTTTTGAGCGGCCATGATCTCTTCGTCGGTGACATTGACCACGATGCCGTTGGACTCCCGGATGGCCGCGATCGCCTTGTCGGTGTTGCGGGGCACACCCACGGCGATGGAGTCCGCCAGCGTGTTCTCCTCCATGGGAGTCCAAGGCTTATCCTCCGCCACGGCGCGGTTGATGGGATGGCAGCCCTCCGCCTGGCAGGAGATCAGCCGGGGCAGTTTGTCGATGAAGCCAATGGCGTACAGGTCCTTCAGTCCCTTCCACGCGCCGGCGATCGTGCAGCCGTCGCCCACGGAGATGGCCAGATAGTCGGGCATCTTCCAGCCCATCTGCTCCGCAATTTCCAGCGTGACGGTCTTCTTGCCCTCAGACAGATAGGGGTTGATGGCTGCGTTTCGGTTGTACCAGCCCCACTTGTCGATGGCCTGGCGACTCAGCTCAAAGGTATCCTCATAGCTGCCCTGTACCGAGATGACAGTGGCACCGAAGGTCATCAGTTGTGCCACCTTGCCCTTGGGCGCGCGGGAGGGGACGAAAATATAGGTCTTCAGCCCCGCCGCCGCCGCGTTGCCGGCCAGAGAAGACGCGGCATTGCCGGTGGAGGAGCAGGCGATGACGTTTGCTCCGGCCTCCCGGGCCTTGGCCACCGCCATGGCGGAGGCGCGGTCCTTCAGCGAAGCGGTGGGATTCTGGCCGTCGTCCTTGACCCACAGCTGCTTCAGACCCAGCAGCTCGGCCAGACGAGGTTCCTCATACAGGGGGCTCCAACCCACCCGCAGGGGCGTGGGCTCGGTGGTTTCTTCGATGGGCAGCAGCTCCCGGTAGCGCCACATGGTATGCTCCCGAGACGCCAGCTTTTCCTTCGTCAGGGTCTTACGAATATAGTCGTAGTCATAGACGATGTCCAGAATCCCGCCGCACGCGCAGTTGGTCAGGTTGGGCGTGGCCTCATAGGTCTTGCCGCAGCGGACACATTTTCCGTATTTCACATTCTTCATAGCATTGTCTCCTTATAATCGATTCAGGGCGGGGCTTTTGCCCCGCCCTGAGGCGTTGAATGGAAGAGAGTTACAGGCTCTTGAGCACGCCGGTGGCATCGTTGAACTCGCAGATCAGCTCGTCCAGATCCTTAGCCTGGGCGTGTACGGCATCCCAGGTCTTCTCGGTGTCGTACCACAGATCATTCAGGTCCTGAACGGTGCGGCCCTGCTGCTCCACCCAGGTGTAGTACTTCAGGTTGTGGATGCGCTTGCGGTCCACATAGCTCAGCTCCAGCAGGTTGTCGGTTTTCAGACCCAGCATGTGCAGGTTGTGGTCGAGAGCGGCTTCCTTGTCGTTATAAGTGCCGTGCTTCTCATTGAGCTCGGTGATGCGGGACTGATACATATCGGCGGAGTCTGTCAGAACTGTTCCAACAACGTCATGCTCAGTCAGCTCATAATACTTGGCCATCTTGATGCAGCACAGCACGTTGGCGATGCCGGAGATCCCCAGCCAGGTCAGCTTTTCGATCAGCTCGTCGGACAGGTGCAGGGTATTTTTCAGATAGGCCTGGCCGTCGGCGGTGTTGAACAGGCGCAGCAGACGCTGAGAGTCCTCGTCATCGATGGCGATGGCCATATCGGTGTTCTTCACATTGTGAATCCAGGGGATGTGCTTGTCGCCGATGCCCTCGATCCGGTGACCGCCGAAGCCGTTCTCCAGAATAGTGGGGCATTGCAGCGCCTCGCCCACACCCAGCTTCAGATGGGGATACTTCTCTTTCAGCAGATCGCCCGCGCTCATGGTGCCGGCGGAGCCGGAGGTGAAGCAGGCGCCGGAAAAGTTGTCGCCGGGACGCTTGACGGCTTCGAACAGGTCCGCCAGGGCGGCGCCGGTGACATTGTAGTGCCACAGGGGGTTGCCCATCTCTTCAAACTGGTTGAAAATCATCATTTCGGGCTGCTGCTTCAGCTCCCAGGTCTTATCGAAGATCTCCTTGACGTTGGACTCGCAGCCCGGAGTGGCGATGACTTCACCCGCAATCTTGCTGAGCCACTCGAAGCGCTCCCTGCTCATCTCGGCGGGCAGAATGGCCACGCAGTCGCAGGCCAGCAGCTTGGAGTTGAACGCGCCGCCGCGGCAGTAGTTTCCGGTGGAGGGCCACACGGCCTTGTGATAGGTGGCGTCAAACTGACCGGTCACCAGGCGGGGAGCCAGGCAGCCAAAAGAGGCGCCGACCTTATGGCAGCCGGTGGGGAACCACTTGCCGGCCATGGCAATGATGCGGCAGGGTACGCCGGTCAGCTCGGAGGGCAGCTCAATATAGTTGGGAACCGCCTGGAACAGGCCGCCGGTCTCCTTGGCCTCGTTCTTCCAGGTGATGCGGAACAGGTTCAGGGGATTGACATCCCACATGCCAATATTCTTCAGCTTGTCCTGAATCTTGGCGGGGATGGTCTCCGGGTGCTGCATCTGGGCGATGGTGGGAATGACGACATTGTTTTCCTTGGCCTTTTTAATATTGTGTTCCAGGCCGGTCTTGTTAATACTGAAATCAATCACTGCTGTTTACCCTCCTGTTGTTTTGTATCGATATAGGAATATAAAGTGTATTTTGAAATGCCGAAATATCTGGCGACCTTGTCACCGGACTTGGTGACCAGAAAGGCCCCGTTCTGATTGAGGAACCGAATGGCTTTCACCTTGTCGTCCTTGTTCATCAGCGCCACCGGTTTACCCACCAGTGTCACCGACTGCTTGATCAGATCGTCCAGCAGGTCGTTGATGTTGACGATCTTTTCCGGCTCGGACTGGGTCAGCTCCCCGGTGGAGATCAAATCACTCACCGCGCTCTCCACCATCAGCAGCTTGGAAATGTCGAAGTTGATGGCCAGAATGGCCGACACCTTTCCCTTGCTGTTGTGGACATACACGGTGGAAGATTTGAGGATCTTGCCGTCCGGCGTTTTCGTCAGATAGCAGAGGTGATCCTCCGGTTCCGGGGCGTTGGACTGCAACTGTTCAATGACAACATGGGACGCGCCGTCTCCGACCTTGCGCCCGGTGACATGGCCGTTTTCAATCGCCACGATTGAGTGGTCCGGGTGTTTGCTCAGATCGTGGACCACAACCTCACAGTTGCTCCCGAATTGTGCGGCGATGCATGCCGCCACCTGCTTTAGCATCTCCATTTTTCCGCTTTCCGTGCATTATCCCTCCTCCGGATGTTACAGGCCGGCAGGTTATTCGCCCGCCTGTAGGACACGTTGTCGCGCGGGAGCTTCGCCAGACTAAAAATTCTCCCAACGATCTAACTTTATCATACCATACTTTTTGGATAAATCAATTGTTTTTCAAAAAATTTTTTAGGTTTTCTCATTTTTTGTTTGACATCTGGCGTTCTTATGCTATGATAAAGGCAGGTAAAGTAGAATTCAACCCCGTAATGATAAAAAATAAATTATTTGGAGGCAGCGACATGAATTTTGATGCAATCAAATCGGCAGCCAAGGGATATGAGGCTGACATGACGAAGTTCCTGCGGGACCTGATTGCCATTCCCAGCGAAAGCTGTGAGGAGGAAGGCGTCATCAAGCGCATCGCCGCCGAGATGGAAGCCGTCGGCTTTGACAAGGTAGAGATCGATCCCGAGGGCAACGTCCTGGGCTGGATGGGCAAGGGCTCCAAGATCATCGCTTATGATGCACACATCGATACCGTCGGCATCGGCAACATCGACAACTGGAACTTTGACCCCTACAAGGGATACGAGAACGAGACCGAAATCGGTGGCCGGGGCGGCTCCGATCAGGAAGGCGGCATTGTTTCCTCCGTTTACGGCGCGAAGATCATGAAGGAGCTGAACCTGATCCCCGAGGACGTGACCGTTCTGGTCACCGGCACCGTTCAGGAAGAGGACTGCGACGGCCTGTGCTGGCAGTATATCCACAACGAGGACGGCGTGACGCCCGAGTTCGTCATCTCCACCGAACCCACCGACGGCGGCGTGTACCGGGGACATCGCGGCCGCATGGAGATCCGTGTGGACGTCCGCGGCGTCTCCTGCCACGGCTCCGCTCCCGAGCGCGGCGACAATGCGATCTACAAGATGGCCGACATCCTGCAGGACGTCCGTTCCCTGAACGAGAACGACGACGCCGACTCCACCGAAATCAAGGGCCTGGTGAAGATGCTCAGCCCCGCGTTTAACCCCGATCACTACGAGGACGCACGTTTCCTGGGCCGGGGCACCTGCACGGTCTCTCAGATTTTTTACACCTCTCCCTCCCGCTGTGCGGTTGCCGACTCCTGCGCCATCTCCATCGACCGCCGCATGACCGCCGGCGAGACCTGGACCTCCTGCCTGGAGGAAATCCGCAACCTGCCCGCCTGCAAGAAGTACGGCGACGACGTGAAGGTCACCATGTACATGTATGACCGTCCCGCCTGGACCGGTCTGAAGTATGAGACCGAGTGCTACTTCCCCACCTGGATCAACAAGGAATCCGCCCCCCACGTGCAGGCTCTGGTGGACTCTCACAAGGCCATGTTCGGCGACGAGCGCATCGGCGATTCCAAGTCCATGCATCTGCGCAAGCGTCCGCTGACCGACAAGTGGACCTTCTCCACCAACGGCGTTTCCATTCAGGGCCGCTACGGCATTCCCTGCGTGGGCTTCGGCCCCGGCGCGGAGTCTCAGGCGCACGCTCCCAACGAGGTCACCTGGAAGCAGGATCTGGTCACCTGCGCGGCTGTGTACGCGGCGGTTCCCGGCCTGTACAAGGGCAAGAGCGGCGAGGACGTTTGCGAATACCGCGGCGGCAAGACCGACAACAATATTAAGTAAGTTTTCAGCAATAGAAAATAAAATTTCAGCGGAGTGAATGCTTTTGCTGATTCCTGAAACCATATATTATAGGCCACAGGCCAAAAGGAGAACTGATATGTCTAAGACAATCGAACTGGCGCAGCATCTGGAAAAGCTGCATACCAACAGCATGTACAAGAGCGACTTCTACTGGACATGGGATAAGACCGACGAGGAACTGGATGCCATCTTCACCGTGGCCGACGCTCTGCGCGATCTGCGTGAGCGTAATAAATCCACCCGGATTTTCGACTCCGGTCTGGGCATCTCCATCTTCCGCGACAACTCCACCCGTACCCGCTTCTCCTTCGCTTCCGCCTGCAACCTGCTGGGTCTGAACGTGCAGGATCTGGACGAGAAGAAGTCCCAGATCGCCCATGGCGAAACCGTCCGTGAGACCGCCAACATGGTGTCCTTCATGGCCGACGTCATCGGTATTCGCGACGATATGTTCATCGGCGAGGGTCACAAGTATCAGAAGACCTTCATGGACGCCGTGGCCGAGGGCTATCGCGATGGCATTCTGGAGCAGCAGCCCACTCTGGTCAACCTGCAGTGCGACGTGGATCACCCCACCCAGTGCATGGCCGACATGCTGCACATCATTCACCAGTTCGGCGGCGTGGAAAACCTGAAGGGCAAAAAGATCGCCATGACCTGGGCTTACTCTCCCTCTTACGGCAAGCCCCTGTCCGTTCCCCAGGGCGTCATCGGCCTGATGACCCGCTTCGGCATGGACGTGACGCTGGCGCATCCCCAGGGCTACGATGTGATGCCCGAGGTCGAGGACATTGCCCGCAAGAACGCCGCTGCCACCGGCGGTTCCTTCCAGAAGGTCGCCACCATGGAAGAGGCCTTCGACGGCGCCGACATCGTGTATCCCAAGTCCTGGGCTCCCTTCGCCGCCATGGAGCAGCGTACGCAGCTGTACCAGGCCGGCGATCAGGCCGGCATCAGCGCGCTGGAGAAGCAGCTGCTGGCTCAGAATGCTCAGTACAAGAATTGGGCCTGCACCGAAGAGATGATGAGCCGCACCAAGGACGGCAAGGCTCTGTATCTGCACTGCCTGCCCGCCGACATCACCGGCCTGAGCTGCGCCGAGGGCGAAGTGGACAACTCCGTGTTCGACCGCTACCTGGTACCCCTGTACAAGCAGGCTTCCTACAAGCCCTATGTCATCGCGGCCATGATCATGATGTCCAAGGTGAAGGATCCCGCCACCGCTCTGATGTCCATGGATCTGGGCGACAAGCGGAAGCTGTTCTAATTCACTCCTTTTGAATTTTGTTTTGGCGGGAATATCATTTGTATTCCCGCCAAAACTGTTTGACGGATTGATTCCTATTGAATTGATAAGAAGGGAAACACCAATTATGGGTAAACGTATTGTCATTGCATTGGGCGGAAATGCCCTGGGCAATAACCTGCCGGAGCAGATGATTGCCGTCAAGAATACCGCAAAAGCCATCGTCGATCTGATTGAAGAAGGTCACGAGGTGGTCGTCGCCCACGGCAACGGCCCCCAGGTGGGCATGATCAACGTGGCCATGACCACTCTCTCCAGGGAGGACCCGTCCCATCCCATGGCTCCCATGTCCGTCTGCACTGCCATGAGCCAGGGCTATATCGGCTATGACCTGCAGAACTCCCTGCGGGAGGAACTGCTCAACCGCGGGATGCACAAGCCTGTGGCCACCATCCTCACCCAGGTCGAGGTCAATCCGGAGGACCCCGCCTTCCAGCACCCCACCAAGCCCATCGGCACCTTCATGACGGAGGCCGAGGCCGAGGAGATGCGCCGCCGCGGCAACGCGGTGATGGAGGACGCGGGCCGGGGCTGGCGCCGCTGCGTGGCCTCCCCGAAGCCGGTTTCCATCATTGAAATCGAGACCATCCAGGCCATGCTGAGCGCAGGTCAGGTGGTGATCGCCTGCGGCGGCGGCGGAATTCCCGTTTACCGGACCGAGGGCAACCATCTCAAGGGCGCCGGCGCGGTGATCGACAAGGACTTCGCCTCCGAGCTGATGGCCGAGGAGCTGGACGCGGACTCCCTGATCATCCTCACCGCCGTGGAGAAGGTCGCCATCAACTTCGGCAAGCCGAATCAGCAGTGGCTCAGCGATCTGACGCCGGAAGAGGCCACGACCTATGAGGCGGAGGGTCAGTTTGCCCCCGGCTCCATGCTGCCCAAGGTGCAGGCAGCCGTGAAATTTGCCGAGTCCAAGCCCGGCCGTACGGCACTGATCACCCTGCTGGAGAAGGCCAAAGACGGCATTGCGGGCAAAACCGGAACCTCTGTTCACCAGACGGTCGGCCGCTGAAAGCAGCCCTTTATCTGAAATGTACAAAAAAACAGGAGTGGGATGTTCCCTACTCCTGCTTTTTTGCGCTTTTTGGGTGACATCTGTCATAAAAATGAACAACAGTCCCTGCTTATCCTGCATTTTATTTTATCTCCGAAATGTTAAATTTAAGTTGAATTTTTGAGGTCAACCTTGTATGATGGGGAAAGGCAGGGTTTTCCTTGTCTGACGACTTGTCCAATATTTTTAAGGAGGATAACAGAATGAAGAAGTTCCTTGCACTGCTGTTGGTAGCTCTGATGTCTTTGAGTCTGGTTGCCTGCGGTGACTCCAGCGCCACCTCCGGGTCCGCTTCCGGTTCCGCTGCCGGTTCGGGCTCCGCATCCGCGACGGATGCCAGCAAGTTCAAAGTCGGTGCGATTTTGGTTGGTGACGAGAATGAGGGCTATACTTACGCTCATATGCAGGGCATTGAAGAGGCCTGCAAAGAGCTTGGTATCGATACCAAGACCAACCTGATCTACAAGTACTCTGTTCCTGAGGATGAGACCTGCTACGACGCGGCTGTCGATCTGGCCGAGCAGGGCTGCAATGTCATCTTCGCCAACAGCTTCGGTCATGAGACCTATCTGATGCAGGCTGCCGGTGAGTATCCTGACATCTACTTCGCTCACGCTACCGGCACCCATGCCAAGTCCGCCGGTCTTGCCAACTTCTGCAACTTCTTCGACAACATCTACGAGGCCCGTTATGTTTCCGGTATCGTTGCCGGCCTGAAGCTCAAGGATCTGATGGATTCCGGTAAGGTCACAGATCCCCATATCGGCTATGTCGGTGCTTATCCGTACGCTGAAGTGGTCTCCGGTTATACCGCCTTCTTCCTGGGCATCCGTTCCATCGTCCCCACCGCCCACATGGATGTTCAGTACACCAACTCCTGGTTTGACATCACCGCCGAGGCCGAGGCCGCCAACGCTCTGATGGCCAATGGCTGTGTCATTATCGGCCAGCACGCCGACTCCACCGGCGCTCCCTCCGCTGTTGAGGCCGCTCAGAAGGCCGGCAAGACGGTTTATTCCGTTGGCTACAACGTTGACATGCTGTCCGTTGCTCCCGACGCAGCTCTGACCTCTCCCCAGAACAACTGGGCGGTTGCCTATAAGGAAATCATCCAGACCGCCATGGAGGGCGGCACTCTGAAGAGCGATTACTGCAACGGTTACGCCGAGGGCGGCGTCCAGCTCTCCGCTCTGGGTACTGCCTGCGCCGCCGGCTCTCAGGAAGCCGTTGACAAGGCAATTGCCGCCATCAAGGATGGCACCCTGCACGTGTTCGACACCTCCACCTTCACCGTTTCTGCCGCCAAGGACGACAGCGGTAAGGAAGTCAACGACGGCTCCAAGGGCTATATCGTAGACTCCAAGGGTATCGTCACCACCGCCTATGCCACCGACAGCAACGGCGATTTCACCGGTGACCAGGACAACGCAGTCTTCGACGGCTACTATCACGAGTCCTACTTCCAGTCTGCCCCGTCCTTCTCTCTGCGCATCAACGGCATCACCGAGCTGAACTGACGGACAACTGAAACCCGCATCCCACAGGGGGGCTGCCTTAGGCAGTCCCCCTCTTTTTTCACCCGAATCAGATCCGCAGTTTCAAAATCAGTGAATATTTTCCTTTTGCATATTTGATTCGTCAGTCCGAATTGTGAAAAACCGAACGGAATCCGAACGGAATTCATGCCAAAAAATTGCAAAAAACTCATTTCTCTGCAAATTGTCTTTTTTCGGTTCCACAGCGTAAATTCGCAAATTCGCAAGAGTCTATCATCATTTTGAATTAACTTTTAAAAATTCCCAAAAAAATTATGTGCAATCCTAACAGTTTTTTTGCTAAATTCATTTACATCTGCAAACAACCATGCTATACTTTGATTGCGCAAAAACGACAGGAATGTAACCGCTGGAGCAGGGGCTGGTCTCCCCGGCGCTTCCCATTTTTTGCAGGAAAGGATGATCTTCTTGGAAACTGTAGCAGCAGTTCAAATGAAGAATGTCACCAAGTGTTTTGGTGAAGTCTTGGCGAACAACAAGGTCAATCTGGAATTGAGGCGCGGCGAAATTCTCTCTCTTCTGGGAGAGAACGGCAGCGGCAAGACGACACTGATGAATATGCTTGCGGGCATCTACTACCCCGATGACGGTCAAATCTATGTAAACGGAAGAGCCGTCACCATCTGCTCTCCCAAAGACGCGTTTGATCTTGGCATCGGCATGATCCACCAGCATTTCAAGCTGGTCGACGTGTTTACAGCCGCGGAGAATATCGTCCTGGGCCTGCACGAGGCAGGCAAGCTGGATCGTAAGGTCATTGCCGCCAAAGTCAGGGAAATCAGCGACCGGTACGGTTTTGACATCGATCCGAACCAGAAGGTCTACGACATGACCGTCTCCCAGAAACAGACGGTTGAAATCGTCAAGGTGCTCTACCGCGGCGCGGACATTCTGATTCTGGATGAGCCCACCGCCGTGCTCACCCCGCAGGAAACCGACAAGCTGTTCGCCGTCATGCGGAATATGAAGAAGGACGGCAAGGCGCTGGTGATCATCACCCACAAGCTCCACGAGGTGATGGACGTCTCCGACCGGGTGGCTGTTCTGCGCAAAGGCGAATACATCGGCGATGTGGCCACCAAGGACACCGATCCGCAGAAGCTGACGGACATGATGGTGGGCCGCGCAGTCACTTTGAATATCGACCGTCCCAAGGCGGACAAGATTGCCAAGCGCATTGATGTGCAGCATTTAACCGTCAAGGACAAGGACGGCGTCAACCGGTTGACCGACGTAAGCTTTACCGCGTTCGGCGGTGAAATTCTGGGCATTGCGGGCATCTCCGGCTCCGGCCAAAAACAGTTGCTGGAGGCGATTGCCGGACTGCAGTCCGCCGAGTCCGGCAGCCATATTGTCTATGAGGATGCAGACGGTCAACAGCACGAGCTATTGGGGAAAAACCCGCTGGATATTACCAAACTGGGCGTGGCGCTGTCCTTTGTTCCCGAGGACCGGCTGGGCATGGGCCTGGTAGGCAACATGGACCTGACCGACAATATGCTGCTGCGCAGCTACCTGAACGGCCGCGGCATTTTTGCCGATCGCAAGACCCCCAGGGAGTTAGCTGAAAAAGTGGTGGAGGAACTGGAAGTTGTCACGCCCGGCGTCACCACTCCCATCCGGAAGCTCTCCGGCGGCAACGTGCAGAAGGTTCTGGTTGGCCGCGAAATCGCCATGAATCCAACGGTTTTGATGTCCGCCTACGCTGTGCGCGGTTTGGATATCAATACTTCCTACACCATTTACAACCTGATGACCGACCAGAAGATGAAGGGCGTGGCCGTCATCTATGTCGGCGAAGATCTGGATGTGTTGCTGGAGCTGTGCGACCGGATTCTGGTGCTGTGCGGCGGCCAGGTCAGCGGCATCGTGGACGGCCGCTCCACGACCAAGGAAGAGGTCGGTCTGATGATGACCCAGCTGCAGAACAAGGAGGTACGGGCATGAGCTCCAAAAATAGCTGCAATGTTGTGAGTCCCAATGAATGTGAGACATGTAAAAGCCGCAAAGAACCTATGATCCGTATTTCCAAACGGACCAATATTTCCAACGGCAAAGCCTGGGGCATCCGGGCAATCGCGCTGCTGCTGGCGCTGGTGGTCTCCGGTTTCATCATTTTCATCATCGTAAAGCTGAGTCCCCTGAAGATTTATGCGGCCATGTTTGACGGCGCATTCGGCACCACAAAGCGCGCCTGGGCCACCATCCGCGACTCCATGATGATGCTGTGTATCGGCATCGGTTTGGCTCCCGCTTTCAAGATGAAATTCTGGAACATCGGCGCTGAGGGCCAGGTTCTGATGGGCGGCATCGCCACCGCATTCTGCATGATCAATTTCGGAAAGACCATGTCCGCCCCCCTTCTGTTCCTGGTGATGATTATCGCCAGCATCGTTGCCGGCGGAATCTGGGGTCTCATCCCCGGCGTCTTCAAGGCCAAGTGGAACACCAACGAGACGCTGTTCACCCTGATGATGAACTATGTGGGCATCCAGCTCACCAGCTATTGCGTATCCAAGTGGGAGAGCCCTCCGGGCTCCAACTCCGTCGGTATCATCAATCAAAGCACCCGCGCCGGTTGGTTCCCCTCCCTGTTCGGGCAGGCTTATATGCTGAATGTGATCATTGTGCTGATCCTGGCGGTGCTCATGTTCATTTACCTGAAATACTCCAAGCAGGGCTATGAGATCTCCGTGGTGGGCGATTCCGAAAACACCGCCCGCTATGCCGGCATGAATGTCAAAAAGATTTATATCCGTACCATGGCTCTGTCCGGCGCCATCTGCGGCATCGCCGGGTTCCTGGCGGTCTCCGGCGCATCCCACACCATCTCCGTTTCCACCGCCGGCGGCCGTGGATTCACCGCCATTATCGTGGCCTGGCTGGCGAAATTCAACACCTTTGTGATGATTCTCATCTCTTTCCTGCTGATCTTTTTGGAGAAGGGCGCCATCGAAATTGCCTCCCGGTATAATCTGAACGACTATGCCTCCAGCATCATCACGGGTATCATCCTGTTCTTTATTCTGGGCAGCGAATTCTTCATCAACTACAAAGTCAACTTCGTTCGGAAGCACAACTGAGGAAAGGGGAAACAACACTATGTCACAACTCATTTCCCTGTTCCAGGCCGCCATTGTATTCGGCACCGTCATTCTGTTCGGCGCTACCGGTGAAATTTTGACGGAAAAATCCGGCAACCTGAATCTGGGTGTCCCCGGCATTATGTATCTGGGCGGGATCGCGGGCCTGGTCAGCGCCTTCTTTTATGAAAACACCGCAGCCAGTCCCTCCCCCATTTTGGCCGTTCTCATCTCCCTGATCTGCGCCTTTGCGGCGGCCGCTCTGGGTGGATTGCTCTTCGCTTTCCTGACCATCTCTCTGCGCGCCAATCAAAACGTCACCGGCCTGACTCTGACGATCTTTGGCGGCGGCGTGGCCAACTTCTTCGGCGGATCGCTGAACAAGCTGGCGGGCGGCGTGGGCCAGATCTCCGTGGCCGTCACCTCCAGCGGCTACCGGGCTACGATCCGCGCTTTGGCCGAGCACACCGGCGCCGTGGGCAAGCTGTTCTTCTCCTATGGTTTCATGGTCTATACGGCCATCCTCCTCGCCATTCTCGCGCAGCATTTCCTGGTCAAATCCCGGACGGGACTGAACCTCCGCGCGGTGGGTGAGAATCCCGGCACTGCCGATGCCGCCGGCATCAATGTGTCCAAGAATAAGTATCTGGCCACCTGCGTGGGTGCCGGGATCTCCGGTCTGGGCGGTCTGTATTACGTCATGGACTACACCAAGGGCACTTGGGCCAACGACGGCGGTATTGAGGGCCTGGGCTGGCTGGCCGTCGCGCTGGTTATCTTCGCCACCTGGAAATCCATGAACGCTATTTGGGGCGCCTATCTGTTCGGTCTGCTCTCCTGGATGTATTTCTACGTCCCCGGACTGACCCGCAGTTCTCAGGAACTGTTCAAGATGCTGCCCTATGTGGTCACCATCGCCGTTCTGATCATGGTCTCTCTGCGCAATAAAAAGGAAGACCAGCCGCCCGCAAGTTTGGGCCTGGCCTACTTCCGAGAGGAACGGTAACCCTCTTCACAAAAAAGTCCGGGAACAAGTTCCCGGACTTTTTGATATTATTTTGCACAGATCATGCGGTGCCAAAGCGACCGGGGTGCGGTACCCCACCCAAAGATTCTTCCCCCGGTGTGGAATCCCTGTCTCAGCTTCCCTGCTCTCTGGCCTTGAGCTGCTCCTTGATCTTCAGGCCGAAGGGCGTTACCGCAAGACCGCCCAGGGCGGTTTCCCGGAATTCCACCGGCATACGCCGGCCCACTTCGCCCATGCAGTCGATGACCTGATCCACGGGCACCCGGCTAGTGATTCCCGCCAGCGCCATGTCGGCGCAGCTGACCGCGTTCACCGCTCCCACCACGTTGCGCTTGACGCAGGGTACCTCCACCAGGCCTGCCACCGGGTCGCAGATCAGGCCCAGCAAATTTTTCAGCGCCATGGCCGCTGCGTGGCCGATCTGCTCGGGCGTACCACCCCGGAGCGCCGTCAGCGCCCCCGCGGCCATGGCGGAAGCCGTCCCGATCTCCGCCTGACAGCCGCCGGCAGCGCCGGAGATCCCAGCCCGGAAGCTGATAACGGCACCGATTCCCGCCGCGACATAGAGAACCTTGACCATCTCTTCCTCCGTAATCTGCTCCTGCCACCACATGGGGATCAAAACCGCCGGCAAAACGCCGCAGGCGCCGGCCGTCGGCGCGGCCACAATTCGGCGCATACAGGCATTGGACTCTCCGGTACACAGCGCCACCGCGATCACTTCGCTGATGAAGCTTCCGGAAATCGGCTTCCCCACGGCGGCGTAATCCCGCATTTTCCGGCCATCGCCGCCCACTAGTCCGCTGAGAGACCGCCGATCATCACGGTAGTTCGTATCCGTCTCGAGCATGGCGCGCCAGGTTGTCCGTACCTTTTCAAACGACTGCTCCGGAGTAACCTCCCGCTCCTCCACGTCGGTGTCCTGAACCACCTCCCAGAAGGATTTGTTTTCCGCATGGATTTTATCAAAAATCTCCTGCATGGAATCCAGCCCCATCTCACTCATCCTCCTTCTCGTAATACGTCAGCCGCTCCACACTCGGCAGCTCCATGATGCGCTTGCGCACCTCGGGCGAAACCTTCTGGTCCACTTCCATGACCATCAGCACCGCACCCCACCGCTGACTTCGGTACAGGTTCATGTTGGCGATGTTGATCGCCTCCTCAGCCAGTACCCGCGCGACCTCGGCCACGGTGCCGTAGATGTCCAGATTGTGGATAATCAGGGTGTTGTACGCCCCCGAAAAGCTTACATCCACGCCGTCCAGCTTGTCCACCCGGATACGTCCGCCGCCCACGGAGGATGCCTGGATCTCCAGGGTATTCCCATCCGCGTCCGTCAGCTTTAAAATGGCGGTGTTTGGGTGCGCACTCCGCAGCTGAACCCGTTCAAATGAAAACTCCAGCCCGCGCTGTTTGGCAAGCTCAAAGCTGTTGGGGATCTCCAGATCATCCGGCTTGATCCCCAGCAGTCCGGCCACCAGCGCCCGATCCGTGCCGTGCCCGGTGCCCGTCTCGGCAAAAGAACCGTGCAGATAGATCTTTGCCGTCTTTGGCTCGCCGCCGAGCAGCTTGCGCGCCATGTTGCCGATGCGCACGGCGCCCGCCGTATGAGAACTGGAGGGCCCTACCATCACCGGTCCGAGAATATCGAAAATATCCAGCATAACCGCTGTCCATCCTTTCGTTTTATGAGTGTCCTCAGCGTACCATATTTATCTATTATCTGCAAGACGAACTCCAAAATACCAGTAGAATTTGTTGTAATTTAACAGAAAAAACACTATACTGAATGAATCCATTCATGTTGAAAGGAGCTCTTTTTATGTCCTCCCTGCTCATTCGAAACCTGAATTCCGTGATCACCTGCGACGACAGTGACACGGTGCTGCAAAAGGTCGATCTCTACTGTGAAAACGGCTTCATCCGGGCCATGGGACCGAGCCTTCCCCACTCCGCCGATCAGACGATCGACGGCACGCACCTGTGGTGCTATCCAGGTCTGGTGAACACCCACCACCATCTGTATCAGATCTTCTCCCGGAATCTGCCCCAAGTGCAGAATCTGGAACTTTTTGACTGGCTCACCGCCCTGTACGAGATCTGGAAGGGACTGGACACGGAGGCGGTCCGTCTCAGCTCCCTCACCGGTTTGGGGGAGCTGCTCAAGTACGGCTGCACCACCTGCTTTGACCATCACTACGTCTTCCCCAACGGCGCGGGAGACCTGCTGGGTGCCCAGTTTGCGGCGGCGGATGAGCTGGGGGTGCGGATGTACGCCTCCCGCGGCAGCATGGACCTGTCCCGGAAGGATGGCGGCCTTCCCCCGGACAGCGTGGTGCAGACGGTGGACGAGATCATGAAGGACTCCGCCCGGCTGATCGAGCAGTATCACGATGCTTCCTACGGCGCCATGCACCGGGTGGCTCTGGCTCCCTGCTCCCCCTTCTCCGTGTCCGGCGAGCTGCTGCGGCAGAGCGCGATTCTGGCCCGGCAGTACGGCGTGCGGCTGCACACCCACCTGACGGAGACGAAGGACGAGGAGCGCTACACCCTGGAGCATTACCACATGCGGCCCCTGGAATACATGGCCTCCCTGGGCTGGACTGGCCCGGATGTCTGGTACGCCCACGGCATTCACTTCAACGACGAGGAACTGCGGGAGCTGCAGCGCACCGGCACCGGTGTGGCTCACTGCCCCATCTCCAATATGAAGCTCTCCTCCGGCGTGGCCCGTGTGCCTGAGATGCTGCAGCTGGGCGTCACCGTGGGACTGGCGGTGGACGGCTCCGCCTCCAACGACGGTTCCTCCCTGATGGAGGAACTTCGGGTGTGCTATCTGCTCCACCGTCTGCACTCCAGCAAAGCGGCCCCCACCGGCTACGAGGTGCTGAAGATGGCCACCCGGGGCAGCGCGAAGCTGCTGGGCCGGGACGATATCGGCTCGCTGGAGCCGGGCAAGTGCGCGGATTTCTTCCTGGTGGATTCCCGCCGTCTGGAGCTGGTGGGCGGCGAGTATGACCCCTCCTCCGTTCTGGCCACCGTGGGGCTGCGGGGGCCCGTGGACTACACCGTGGTCAACGGCAAGGTGGTGGTTCGGGACGGTCATCTGGTCAACGTGGATGAGGAATGCCTGGCCGCCGATGCCCGCGCCAAGTGCGGGTCGTACCTGGCAAAAGCGTGATACCCGTGAGCAGACGATTTGACATCATCGTGGGCGATCTGACGCAATCGGATGCCGAGGCCATCGTCAACGCCGCCAACAACTCCCTGCTGGGCGGCGGCGGTGTGGACGGCGCCATCCACGCCGCCGCGGGCCCCGGACTTTTGGCAGAGTGCCGCGGCCTTCACGGCTGTGAAACCGGGCAGGCCAAGCTCACCCGGGGATACCGTCTGAAAGCCCCCTATATTCTCCATACCGTGGGACCCGTCTGGCGGGGCGGAGATCACGGCGAGGCCGCACTGCTGGCCTCCTGCTACCGCTCCTGCCTCCTGCTGGCCTCCGAGAGCGGAATTCGGACGGTGGATTTTCCCTCCGTCTCTACGGGCGTCTTTGGTTATCCCTTGGTCCAGGCAGCCACCGTGGCGGAAAAGGCCATCATGGAGTATCTGGCGGAGCATCCGGAGATTGAGCGCGCGCGCATGGTCTGCCACACGGAGCAGGCGGCGGCGGTGTACCGCCAGGTGTACAACCTCTGGTACGCCGAGGACAAGGATTCCCGTCTGTAAAACGTCAAAAACGGCGCTGAAACTCTTGTTCCGGCGCCGTTTCTGTGCTCTTTCGCGAACTTTCTCTCGCCCTACTTCTGGGCGTCGATCTGCTCTTTCAGCTCGTTGAGGTAGACCCAGCGCTCCGTTTTTTCCTCCAGCAGCTGCTGCAGCTCCGCCTGTCGGGCCTGCAGCTCCTGGAGCTTCACGTAGTCGCTGCCGCAGTGGGCGCTCTCTGCCTCGTACCCGGCAAGCTTCTCCTCCAGCGCGGCGATGTCGCCGTCGATGGTCTCGAACTCCCGCTGCTCCTGATAGGAGAATTTCAGCTTTCGCTCCCGGGGCTTCGCCGCCTCGGCTTTTGGCCGCTCCTCCCGAACCGGGGCTTCCTCCTCCGTCCGCTTCTCCGCCCAGTCGGACCAGTTCCCGGTATAGCGCTGGACAGCCCCCCCATCCCGAACCTCAAAGATAGAACCGGCCAGCTTGTCCAGAAACCACCGGTCGTGGGAAACCGTCAGAATCGGCCCGGGGAAGCTTAGAAGATACTCCTCCAGAATCGCCAGCGTTGTCACATCCAGATCGTTGGTGGGCTCATCCAGCAGGAGGAGGTTGGGTGCCTCCATCAGCACCGACAGCAGGTACAGCCGCCGCCGCTCTCCGCCGGACAGCCGCCCGATGGGCACAGACTGGAGATCGGCTGTGAACAGGAACCGCTCCATCATCTGGCTTGCGGTGAAGGTGCCCTCGTCGGTGTGCACCTCGTCGGCGATGTCATGGATGAAGTCGTACACCCGCCGGTTCAGATCCAGCTCCCGCCCCTCCTGTGTGAAGTGGCCGATCTTCACGGTGGCGCCCATCTCCACGGTGCCGGAATCCGGCTGCAGCTCCCCGGCGATGATCCGCAGAAGCGTGGATTTTCCCACGCCGTTGTGTCCCACGATACCGATGCGGTCATCCCGCAGGACGGTGTAGGAAAAACGGTTCAGCACGGTCCGTCCGTCAAAGGCCTTGGACACGTCCTCCAGCGCGATGATTTTCTTTCCCAGCCGGCTGGATGCCGCCCCCAGCTGAACCGCGTCGTCGGCCTCCGGGGCGCTTTGAGCCTTCATGCTCTCGTAGCGCTCAATCCGATCCTTGCTCTTGGTGGTTCGTGCGCGGCAGCCCCGGAGAATCCACTCCCGCTCCACCCGCAAAACAGACTGCCGCTTCCGCTCGGTGGCCTCGGCCATCCCCTCCCGCTCGGTTTTCAGCTCCAGATACCGGGAGTAGTTCGCCTCGTAGTGGTACAGCTTCCCGCGGGACAGCTCGGTAATATGATTCGCCACCCGTTCCAGAAAATACCGGTCGTGGGTCACCATAACAATGCCGCCGCTGAACTTTTTTAGCCAATCCTCCAGCCACGCCACCATCTCGCTGTCCAGATGGTTGGTGGGCTCGTCCAGAATCAGCACGTCCGCCGGGTGGATCAGGGCCGCCGCCAGCGCCACCCGTTTGCGCTGCCCGCCGGACAGCGTACCGACCTTCTGACTCACGTCCTGAATGCCCAGTCTGCCCAGCATGGCCCTGGCCTCATACTCGTTCAGCGCCCGAAACTCGCTGGGGAAACTGAGAAAGACCTGCTCCAGCACGGTGGCACTGTCGTCCATGCTCGGGTTCTGCGGCAGGAAGCTCACCTGGACGTTGGGATTGCGGGCGATGGTGCCCCCGTCCGGCTCCAGAGCACCGGTAAGCACCCTCAAAAAGGTGGACTTACCGGTGCCGTTGATGCCGATAATTCCCACCTTGTCCCCCTCGTTGAGATAGAAGTTCACATCCGTAAGCAGCTGTCGGCTGCCAAAATTGATGGAGAGATGTTCCGCGGATAACAGCATGGAAGGCCTCCTCGTTTCATTGCTGTTCATATTCTACCACAACAGCCGGGTTTTTTCTATGCAAATTGCAGCTTTTGTGCTATTCTGAAGAGCAGGAGGCGCATTATGGAGCAACTGAACCGTACCATTCCCGCGGAGGAGGCCGGGCGCACTGTCCGCAGTATCATGAAATTCCGGATGGGCTTCTCTTCCCACGCCATCGCGCGCATCTGCCGCCAGAGCGGCGGCATTCTGGTGGACGGACAGCCAGCCTTTACCTCGGCGGTACTGCAGGCCGGTCAGGTGCTGTCCGTGCTCACCGAGGATACCCGCCCGCCCAGAATCTCCCCCATTCCGGGGGACTGGCCGCTGGAGATTGTCTGGGAAGACGCGTGGCTGTATGTGCTGAACAAGCCTGCGGGCATGACCTCTCACGCCTCCAATTTTGTGCCGGACACTCCCACCGTGGCCGGTGCGCTGGCTTTTCAGCGGGGCGGGGACACACTGTTTCATCCGGTGAGCCGGCTGGACAAGGGCACCACCGGACTGATGGTGGCCGCCAAAAGCGGCTATGTCCACAACCTGCTGCGGCAGGCTCTCCACACGGACGGATTCCATCGGGAGTACCGGGGCATCTGCCTGGGCTGTCCGTCGCCGGAGGCGGGTACCGTGGACGCGCCCATCGGACGGGACGAAAGCTCCGCCGTGGCCCGAAAAATCCGGCCGGACGGCGCCCGCTCCGTGTCCCACTATCAGGTACTGGAACGAACTGCCCATTTTTCGCTGCTGCGACTGGTGCCGGAGACCGGCCGCACCCATCAGCTGCGGCTGCATATGGCCTCTCTGGGCCACCCGCTGGCAGGAGATTGGCTCTACGGCACCGAGGACACGGCGCTGATCGCCCGCCCGGCGCTGCACTCCTTTGCATTGAAGCTGACGCATCCTGTCACCGGCACGGAGCTGTCTCTGACCGCGCCGGTGCCGGAGGATATGAAAAGGATTCTGGAACAGGATCGATAAAACGAACGGAGGATTTATCATGTTAACCTGGAATGTTGCCTATCACTGCAAGAGCGGTCAGCGGGACGCGTTTTACAAAGCCCTGTGTGACCTGGGTATCCGGGCCAACTCCCTCGGGGAGGAGGGAAACCTGGGCTACGACTTCTTTTTCTCCGCCCAGGATGAGGACTGCCTGCTGTTGGTGGAAACCTGGACGGAGCCGGCTCTGCAGACGCGCCACTGCAGTACGGAGCTTTTTGCCCGGCTGCAGGAATTGAAGGGCCAGTATGTGGCTCAGGTGGTCATCGACAAATTTCACGATTAAGCCAAAACAAGTGGGGAGATCGCCGGAACCGGTGGTCTCCCCGTATTATATAGTTTTTGCTGAAGCGCCCCGCCCCGTCTTGGGATTTTACAGCCAGCTCAGCAGGCGGGCTGTCTCCACCGCCGCCAGCGCCCGGACTCCGTCGAAGTCCACATAGGGATTGTAGACAGCCTCCAGCCGGTCGTGGGCGGCCTTCGCGTCCCGCAGGTCGGTCACGGCCTCCTCCCGCAGCAGCCCCGCCATACGGGTCTCAAACCGCAGGCGGGCCCGCCCCTCCGGTCTTACCATGGCGTCCAGCCGAATGCGGCGGTACGGCTTGCCCGGATAGCTCATCCCTGGCCGGGAGGTTACAAACGCCAGCCCCAGGCCGGGGATCAGCAGGTGCTCCAGCTGCCGGGGCTCCTCAGGCGACGGGCAGGCAATGGTATCCCAGCCTTTGCGGACGGCTTCGCCCCGGAGGCGTTCCAACAGGCCGCCGGACAGTTCCCAGCCGTCCGCCAGCTCATACACTCTCGGGCACAGCGCACTCACGCTGTCAAACCGCCAGACGGCTCCCCGGCACGTGATGCTGCCCAGGAAGCGCTTGACGGTCTGGCCTTCCTCTGTGCCCCGCCGTCGCAGCTCCCGGGCAACGATGCCGTCCAGCCGGCGCTCGGCCCGATCCCAGTCCATGGTTTTCTGCACCGCAGCGATGGCGTCCAGCTCTACCTGCCGGGCGGCCTTCAGGCTGTGGTACGCCCGGATATTGGCGGCACGGTGTTCCGCCGTATAGGTGATGATCTCCTGCCGGCTGCGCTTGGCCGCCGTCAGATCATAGAACCGGCCCAGATCCACGCAGCGGTCCACTGCCGCCGGATACTCCGGCTCGATCACATGGGGTGCCGTGCCGTCCACGATGGAACAGCGCAGCTGGGGCAGCACCACGCCGTCCAGCGTATCGGGGTCGCCGGGGCACCACAGATACTCCACGTCCGTGCCGGCCTCTTCCATGGCTTTCCCGATGGTTTTGATAAAGGTGGACTTCCCCACCCCGGGTCCGCCTTTGAGTACCATCCGATCGTATGTATCATCCAGAGTACCCAGCTGATCGTATAGGCTGGCAAACCCTTCGCCGCTGTTGGCACCGAGGTAAAAATTGGTTGTCATACGGTCTCCTCCCGTTCTTAATCTCCTTCCAGACTATGCGGACTTGGTTGACCATGACAGCCCCAAACCGTAAAAAAGTCCCCCGCACCGTCCAAAGTGCGGGGGATTTTTTTAAGTTAAAGAATGATTTGCAGTTCCGCCCGGTTACAGGCTGAAATCCTTCTCCGTCAGCTTTGTCACATCCAGCGACGCGGGCCGGGGCGGAACCCGGCGCAGAGGATCGTAGCGAAAGCTCCGGCAGTGAGACTCCACGGGAACCACACCCCGCTTGACGCAGGCTACCTCCCGTTCGCTGATCTGGCTGCCCTGCATACAGTAGGCACAGCGGGGCTCGATGTTTTTCCGAAACAACTTCATGAAAAGACCGCCTCCCGTCACAGCGTATAGAGCTTGATTTTTTCCTCTTCCACCGTGGCCCGGACCTGAGTCACGGGGTGATCGTAGCTGCCGATAATCTCCATGGCCATGGGGTCCTCCAGCTCTTTCTGGATCATGCGCCGCAGGTTGCGGGCGCCGTAAGTGACGGAGAAGGATTTTGCCGTCAGCCAGTCCACCACCGCGTCGTCATAGGTAAAGGTGATGCTCTTCTCCTTCAGCGAGGTGACCAGCTCGCCCAGCATGATGCGGGCAATGCCCTTGAAATTCTCCTCGGACAGGCGGTTAAAGCAGATGACCTCATCCACGCGGTTGATGAACTCCGGCCGCAGGAAGCCCTCCAGGGCCTTCATGGCACGCTCGCGGCTCAGCTCGTTCATAGTACGGCCGAAGCCCACGGAGCCCTCCTTCTTATCGCTGCCGGCATTCGAGGTCATGACAATGATGGTATTTTCAAAATTCACCCTACGCCCGTGGGCGTCGGTAATCTCGCCGTCGTCCAGAATCTGCAGCAGGACGTTCAGCACGTCGGGATGAGCCTTTTCAATTTCGTCGAACAATATAACGGCGTAGGGCTTGCGGCGGATTTTCTCCGTCAGCTGGCCCGCCTCGTCATAGCCCACATAGCCGGGAGGAGAACCCACGATCCGGGACACGGAGTGCTTCTCCATGAACTCGGACATGTCCAGCCGGATCAGCGCGTCGGGGGTGTTGAAAAGGTCGGACGCCAGCTGCTTCACCAGCTCCGTCTTGCCCACGCCGGTGGAGCCCACGAAAATGAAGCTGACCGGCTTATGCTTGGGGGAGATGCCCACCCGGTTGCGGCGCACGGCTGCAGCCACGGCGTGAATTGCTTCGTCCTGACCGATGATATGCTCCTTCATCCGGTCCTCCAGTTGGGAAAGGCGCTGGAATTCCTGTTCCCGGATGCGGGCCGCGGGGATCTTCGTCCACAGTTCGATGACATGGGCGATGTTTTCCATAGACAGCTGAGGCGCGCCCTTGTCGGTCAGCGCCGCCAGCTCCGTATTCAGCTTCAGCTCCTTGCTCTTGAGCAGGGCCATGCGCTGGTAGTCCATCTCGCCGTTGTCGGAGTCGGCCTGTTCCTCCAGCATGGTGCGTTCCTTCTCGTAGTCGTCCAGCTCCCGCCGGATCTCCAGACGGCGGGAGATGTCCGGGTCCTTCAGATTCAAGTCGGAACAGGCCTCGTCGATCAGGTCGATGGCCTTATCCGGAAGAAACCGGTCGGTGATATAGCGCTCGCTCAGCAGTACCGCCTGGCGGATCATACCATGGGAAATCTTCACGCCGTGATACTCCTCGTAATACGGCGCGATGCCCTGGAGAATCTTGACGGAGTCCTCGATGGACGGCTCGTTCACCGTCACCGGCTGGAAGCGGCGCTCCAGCGCAGTATCCTTCTCGATGGACTTGCGGTATTCAGTGAAGGTGGTGGCGCCGATCACCTGAATCTCGCCCCGGGACAGGGCGGGCTTCAGAATGTTGGCCGCGTTCATGCTGCCCTCCGCGTCACCGGCGCCCACGATATTGTGGACCTCGTCGATCATCAGAATGATGTTGCCCAAATGCTTGACCTCGTCGATCAGCCCCTTCATGCGGCTTTCGAACTGGCCACGGAACTGGGTGCCCGCCACCAGGGCGGTCAGATCCAGCAGATAGACTTCCTTATCCCGCAGTTTGAAGGGTACGGCCCCGTTGGATATCCGCTGCGCCAGCCCCTCGGCAATGGCGGTTTTGCCCACGCCGGGCTCGCCGATGAGGCAGGGGTTGTTCTTCTGGCGGCGGTTCAAAATCTGAACCACCCGCTCGATCTCCTGCTCGCGGCCAACCACCGTGTCCAGCTTTCCGCTGTTGGCACGCTCCGTCAGGTTGATGCAGTAGCTCTCCAGAAACTTGCGCTTGGGGGCTTTCTCCCCCTTGCGTTCCTTATCCCGTCCGGTGCGGGCTCCGCCCTCCCCGGGCTCTTCGTTCCGGGAAGACTCTCCGCTCCGCGGGGACTCCCCGTTGCTGAACAGGCGGTTCAAAAACGGGAATGTGGCGGTCTTTCCGTCCTCCTCGTCCTCGTCGCTGTCCTCGCCGGCAGGCAGATCCTCTATATTCTCCGCGCCGTTGTTGAATGCCTGCAGCATCTCGCTGTTCAGGTTCTCCAGATCCTCGTCCGTGATGCCCATGCGTTTCATCATGTCATTGACCTGGGGAAGGCCCAGATCCTTGGCGCATTTCAGGCACAGGCCCTCGTTGACCGTCTGGCCGTTATCGATCTTGGAGATAAATACCACGGCGACGTTCTTTTTACATCTTGAGCAAAGTGTAGGCTGCATAAATTGTGTACCTCCAGAAAAATAAGGGGCAATAGGGCGGTTTTCAGGCCGCCGATCCCCAACCGCTCAGAGCTGTAAAAACGACAGGGCGGAAAGGGGGGTATTTGTTGTGAAAAAGTGCAGCAGCACAGTTTTGGATATATTTTGCGTCTCAAAGGAGACGCCGAACCGACGCAAAACCCAGATGGTCAGAAACAGGCACAGTCCGCCCTCCAGCAGGCCGATGGCCGCCCCGCCTAAAAGATTCATCAGATGCAGTCCCGGCAGCTTCAGCACCAGATTGATTGCATGGATCAGAAGTTTCAAAACCAGCAGAATCAGCGCAAACGAAAGTACAAAGAGCAGCATATGGATCACGCTCTCAGCCATACTCTCCGCCACCGCCGTCACCGTGGACACGCCCGTGTCCCTGACTTTCTCCTGCACGGAATCCGTAAGGGACTGCAGCGGGTCGTCGTCCAGTCCCAGCAGCTTCAGGATCTGCTGTGTCTCCAGCTTCTCCTGCAGACTGTCCGTGCTTTCCTCCGATCCCTCGGCGGAAACGCTCCCGTTCGATTCCGGCATCTGTACGGAGGCGGAACTCTCCCCAGAGGTGCTGCCGCTCCCGGTGCCGGACAGCGCCGCATCCACACGGGCTTCCACCCGGGCTTCAATCCAGGGCTGCAGATACTTTGCCGCCGGAGGTGTCAGTGTGGACGAGACGATCCCCGCACACACCAGCGCAGCAATGACGATGACCAGCCCGGCCAGGGATTCAAACAGGCCGCGGCGGGCACCCACTGTCAGGAAGCCCAAAAGGATCACCCCGACAACGATATCCATTATAACAGGTACCGACAAAAATGTCTCCCTCCCCGCGTGTAAATGTTTTGTGAATTTACCGGAACTTTCTGCCGGTTAAGGCAGAAACAGGGTGGCCTGACCGGAAGCGATCAGCAGCGCCGTCCCGTCACTGCGCATGAGGACGGATTTGGCGTAATCGGTGCCGGTGCGGGTGGCGTACTCCTTGAGCTGCTGGGTATAGATCACGCAGCGGTCGGCGTACAGCACCGCGATGTACCGCCCGGAGGCGGAAACGCTGAGCACCTCGTCGTTTACGTCCAGGGAGGCAATCTCCTTTCCGTCGCTGCCCACGGTCACCAGGCGGCCCATGCTGCCCGATTTGTAGCGGTTGAGCATCAGCACGGCGTAACCGTCACCCGACAGGTCGTACTCCCGCAGATACTCGCCTGAATAATCGTATGTGGCGGCTGCCTTGCCGGAGACCGTCCCAAATGTCAGATTCGTGTCGCACACCGTGGCAATTTCGGAGTCCACCTCTCCGATTGTCAGGGCTAGCCCGTCCTTCACGTCATAGTTGGCCACGGGTTTGGTATCAGTCAGGTTGTAGAGCACGATGTTGCTGACAAACACGCTGTCCTCCTGCCCCAGCGTCACCGCCGCAAGATACTTGCAATCGTCGGTGACATAGGCGTCGGTGACAAACCGCTGTGAGGAATTGAAGGTGAACACCAGCTGCATCTTGTCGTTGTACACGGACACCACGCCCTTATAGTTGGCCTTCTGGGCGGTCACCGCCAGCCAGCCGGCGCTGTTGAGTGTGGCGGAGATAAACGGCTCGTTCTCCTCCGCCGTCAGTGAGAGCTGCTCGCCGTCGCTGTTGACCACATGCAGTTCCGTGCCGCCCACGTCCCAGGCCACGGCGCTGCCCCCGCCGGAGGCCAGCGCCGGTTGATTCATCTTCACCGATTTGGAGTAGGTGTCCTTCCCACCGCTCAGAACCTGCAGCTGAGTGTCGGACAGCACCGCCAGTCTCTCCCCCAGCACGGCAAAGCGGTTGCTGGCGGAGGCGTCGTAGGTGAAACCGGAGCTGTCGCTCTCCGTATTGCCGTAGGACAGGAAGCGGCGCAGTGCGTCAAAGCCGGTGCCGTCCCGGTAGGCGGCCACCACCACCACACCCAGAACCACTACCAGCGTCAGGAAGAATATTAAAAAGGTACGGAACCGCCGGCGGGGCGGCTTTTTCCCCTCTGTTTTTTTTTTTGTCAATTCAGCCATTCAGCCTTTCATCCTCATACCAAAGTCTCGTCAGGTACAGGCCGCCGGGGGGCGCGGTAGGCCCCGCCAGAGTGCGGTCACCACTGTCCAGAATAGCGGGGATCTCCTCCGGGGAGAACTTCCCTTCCGCCGCATAGAGCACCGTTCCCGTAATGGCCCGTACCATATTATACAGAAAGCCGTCCGCGCAGACCTTGAGTTCCAGCAGATCTCCGCTCCGGGTCACATCGCAGTAATAAACCGTGCGGACGGTGGACTTCGTCTCCGTTCCCACGGAGCGCACTGCCCGGAAATCATGGGTTCCCACAAACATGTGGCCCGCCCGGTTCAGAAATTCCTCATCCAGCCGCTTAGGATAGAAATACGCGCGGTTCACATAAAACGGATTTTTGAACCGGGAGTTGTAAATCCGGTAGGTATACTCCTTCTTCCGGCACGAACCGATGGCGTTGAAGTCCTCCGCCACGGCGAAAGCGGACTCCACGGCGATGTCCACCGGAGTGTGGGTATTGATGGCGAAGGGCAGCCGCTCCAGAGGAATGGCGGATTCGGTGCGGAAGTTTGCCACGTACCGCTCGGCGTGGACGCCGGCGTCGGTCCGGCCACAGCCGGTGAGGTGCACCGGTTCGCCGCAGATCCGGGTAATGGCCCGCTGCAGTGTTTCGCAGACGGTGACGGCGTTTTTCTGCACCTGCCAGCCGTGATAGGCGGTGCCGTTGTACATCAGTCTCAGGGCAATGTTGCGCATGGTGCGTGCTTCCTCACAATCCAAAATGTGCCAGGGCCATCACGCCGGCGGTGACGCAGGCTCCCACGGTGAACCCCGCATAGTCCCGCGCTTCAAAGTGCAGGACATGGAGCTTGGTGCGGCCCTCTCCGCCGTGGTAGCAGCGGCACTCCATGGCCACCGCCAGCTCGTCGGCCCGGCGGAACGCGCTGATGAACAGGGGCACCAGCACCGGCAGCAGCGCCCGGGCCCGCTGCAGCAGATTGCCGCTCTCAAAGTCCGCGCCGCGGGCCTTCTGTGCGGACATGATCTTGTCCGTCTCCTCGATCAGAGTGGGAATAAACCGCAGGGCAATGGACATCATCATGGCCAGCTCGTGAACGGGAATATGGATTTTCTTCAGGGGATTCAGCAGCCGCTCCAGTCCGTCGGTCAGGGTGATGGGGCTGGTTGTGTACGTCAGCAGAAAGGTGCCCATAATCAGCAGCATAATCCGCAGCACCATAAAGACGGCCAGCCGGACGCCCTGTATGGTGATCCGGAAAATCCACCACTCTGTGATGGAATCACCGGGGGTGAAAAACAGATTCAGCACGGCGGTGAACAGAATGATGATCAGTACCGGCTTCAGGCCCCGGAACAGAGCCCGGGCTCCCACCTTGGAGATGCGGACCGCCGCAATCAGCATCAGAATCAGCACGCCGTAGGAGAACAGCCCGGCGGCGGAGAACAGTCCAACAATATAGAGGATCACCAGCAGGATCTTGGTACGGGGGTCCAGCCGGTGGGCCAGCGTGTTTCCCGGGAAATACTGCCCCAGCGTGATATCCTTCAGCATGCTGCACCGCCTCTCCGGAGGGCCAGCAGCTCCCTCTGCAGTTCCTCCACCGTGTAGACGGCGGGGTCGATGGGAAGCCCCCGGTCATGGAGCGCCCTGGCCACCCGGGTGATCTGGGGCACGTCCAGTCCGGCTGAAATCAGCTCGTCCGCCCGGGAAAACACCTCCCGGGGCGCGCCGCTCATCAGGATATGGGAGGATTTCAGCACCAGAATCCGATCCACGTTCTGGGCGATCTCGTCCATACTGTGGCTCACCAGAATGATGGTTCCGCCCCGGTTGCGGTGGAAATCCCGGATGTTTGCCATCAGGTTTTCCCGCCCCGCGGGATCCAGTCCGGCGGTGGGCTCGTCCAGCACCAGCACCCGGGGCCCCATGGCCAGCACCCCGGCCAGCGCCACCCGGCGCTTCTGCCCGCCGGAGAGCTCGAAGGGCGACTTCCGGAGCGTCTCCTCCTTCAGCTCCACCAGCTTGGCGGCATCCCGGACGCAGTGATCCAGCTCGTCTCCGGCTTTTCCCATATTGGCGGGACCAAAGGCGATATCCTTATAAACTGTCTCCTCAAAGAGCTGGTATTCCGGATACTGGAACACCAGACCCACCTGAAAGCGCACGCTGCGGATTTTCTTCGGCTCGGCCCAGATATTCCTGCCGTCCAGCAGAATCTGTCCGGAGGTGGGCTTTAAGAGTCCGTTGAAGTGCTGAATCAGGGTGGATTTCCCGGAACCGGTATGCCCGATGATCCCCAAAAACTCCCCGTCCTCCACGGAAAAGCTGATATCGTCCACAGCGCTGCGCTGAAACGGCGTGCCGATGCCGTAGGTATGCGTCAGATGCTCAATCTGCAAAATCTGTTTCACTGATCTTCGTTTCCCTTCGATTCGTTCCGGAGCGCGGCGGCGACGGCATCGGCGCACTCCTCCACGGTCAGGGCATCCCGCGGGACCTTCAGTCCCTCCTGCTCCAGTCCGTAGAGCAGCGCCACGGTATCCGGCACCGTCAGGCCCATGGACCACAGTTTCTCCACGCGGGAAAACACCGCCCGGGGCGCGCCGTCCATAACGACGGCACCGTCGTCCATGACAATGACGCGGTCGGCGTCCTCCGCCTCGTTCATATGATGGGTGATCAGCACCACGGTGATGCCCTTCTCCCGGTTCAGCCGATGGACGGAGGACAGCACCTCCTGCCGGCCGACAGGGTCCAGCATGGCGGTGGCCTCATCCAGGACAATGCACTCCGGCTCCATGGCGATGACGCCGGCAATGGCGATGCGCTGTTTCTGCCCGCCGGAGAGTAGGTGGGGCGCGTGGCGGGCAAAGGCGCTCATGTCCACGGCTTCCAGCGCGTCATCCACCCGTCTGCGGATCTCCTCGCTGGGCACTCCCAGGTTCTCGGGTGCGAAGGCCACATCCTCCTCCACCACCGTGGCGACGATCTGGTTGTCCGGGTTCTGGAACACCATCCCCACCCGCTGGCGGATGGCCAGCAGGAGCTTTTCATCCGCGGTATCCATACCCTCCACGTACACCTTGCCGCCCATGGGCAGCAGCACGGCATTGAACGTCTTGGCCAGGGTGGACTTGCCGGAGCCGTTGCGCCCCAGCACCACCACAAAGCTCCCCTTCTCAATGGTCACCTCCGTGCCCCGCAGTGCTACGGTGGCTTTTCCGCCCTCTTCCGCAGCCGGATAGGTGTATTGAAGGTTTTCAGTCGCGATCATAGTTGACATAATATCCAGTCACTTTCTGCGATTCGGTTCGAAGACAATCTTCGCCTCCGCCCGTTTAGTCGGTGCACCAACGGCCCGTTGCGCCGCAGGGCAGCGCCAGGCCGGTTTCACTCACCGGAAGGCCCAGTTCGTCCCAGGTGCAGCGGCCGCCGTATTTCTCCTTGACCGTCAGGTGCAGCAGATAGCCCAGAACCGAGGGTGCCAGCCCCGTGGTATAGGAGTTGATGAGCACGAACAGGGGCTTGTCCGACAGAACGCCGGCGCAGAGCTTCACGAAGGGGTATAGGTTTTCCTCCAGCTTCCAGACCTCGCCGGAGGGCCCCCGTCCGTAGGAGGGTGGGTCCATGATGATGGCGTCGTAGGTCTTGCCCCGGCGGATCTCCCGCTCCACAAATTTGGCGCAGTCATCCACAATCCAGCGGATGGAGGAATCCCCCAGGCCGGAGAGGTTCGCGTTCTCCCGCGCCCAGGCCACCATGCCCCGGGCCGCGTCCACGTGGCACACGGAGGCCCCCGCTTTGGCGCAGGCCACGGTGGCGCCGCCGGTGTAGGCGAACAGATTCAGCACCCGGATGGGGCGGCCGGCGCCGCGAATCTTCTCCATGGCAAACTCCCAGTTCACCGCCTGCTCGGGGAACAGGCCGGTATGCTTGAAGTTCATGGGCTTGACCTGAAAAATCAGCTCCCCGTAATGCATGAGCCAGCTCTCCGGCATTTTGCCCTTCTCCCAGTGTCCGCCGCCGGTCTGTGACCGGAGATAGCGGGCATTGGCGCGGTCCCAGGCGGGATTCCGATGGGGTGTCTCCCAGATGGCCTGGGGGTCCGGGCGCACCAGATACTGCCTGTCCCACCGCTCCAGCCGCTCGCCGCCGCCGCAGTCCAGCAGTTCATAATCCCGCCATTGATCCGCGATCCACATACTCTGTTCCTCCGTACATTTTCACATAGTAAATCATAGTATTATACCCCTAACGATGCGGCCCCGTCAATGGATTAACAAGGCTCACACCCTCCGGGCCATCAATTTTCGCAGAAAAAAGCGGGGCCGCCCCAATCGGCAGCCCCGCCTGCGGTATCATCTGTGAACGGCGTCCCGCGTTTCGGCGTTCGGCGCGCGCGTTTCTTCCCCCGCCGTCAGCCGCTCCCGGCCCACCGCCAGCATCAGCTTGATGCGGTTCTCCTGGTTTACCCGGGTGGCGCTGGGATCGTAATCGATGGCGGTGATGTTCGCTTGGGGATACAGCTCCCGGATTTTGTTGATCATGCCCTTCCCACAGATGTGGTTGGGCAGACAGCCGAAGGGCTGGGCGATCACAATGTTCTCGTAACCCGCCCGCACCAGCTCGATCATCTCGGCGGTGAGCAGCCATCCCTCGCCCATCTTGTCCCCCATACCGATGATGCCGTCAGAGAGTTTACATAATTCTGAAAACGGCAACGGCGCGTGATAGCCGTTGTCCTTCAGAACCTTGATCAGAACCCGCTCCATCCCGGCGATGTAGCCCAGCACCACGCCGGACAGGTGCTTTTCCAGAAAGGTGCCGCCGTAGAGCCGCGCCGTCTCCGAAGGGTTGTAGGCGCAGTACTGCACAAAGCCCATCAGTCCCGGCAGATTCACCTCGCAGTCCTGGGTATCCAGGAATTTTTCCAGGTCGTTGTTGCCCAACGGAGAATACTTGACGTAGATCTCTCCCACCACGCCCACTTTGACTTTCGGCGTCCGGCGGATGGGGATGGCGGCAAATTCCGCCCCGATCTTTGGCATGAGAGCCTTCATCTCCCGCTGGGAGTAGCCCTTTCCCTGCCGGACCCGGCCGCAGATCTCGTTCAGCCACTTCTCCTGCAGTGCCTCGGCCGAACCGAGCTCGGTCTCGTAGGGAGCGGTCTGAGCCCTCAGGGTCACCAGCAGATCGCCGTAGTAAACGGCGGACAGCAGCATCCGGAGAAACGTCAGGTTCATGGGCAGGCTGCTGTCCTTCTCCAGACCGGAAAAGTTCAGGCTGAGCACGGGAATGTTGCCGTAGCCGGCTTTCTCCAGCGCTTTGCGCAGCAGAAAGATGTAGTTGGATGCCCGGCAGCCGCCGCCGGTCTGGGTGATGATCAGGGCGGTGTGCTCCAGATCGTACTTGCCGGAGTTCAGCGCGTCCAGAAACTGGCCGATCACCAGCAGCGCGGGGTAGCAGGTATCGTTGTGGACATATCGAAGCCCCTGCTCGGACACCTGGCTGCCGCAGTTGCCCAGCAGCTCCACCTGATAGCCCTCGTGTTCCATGGCGGCCGCCAGAATCCGGAACTGGACGGGAGCCATGTTGGGGATCAGAATTTTATGGGTCTTTTTCATCGCGTCCGTAAATTTCGGATAGTTGAATTCCACGGCTCAGCCCTCCTTCTTCCGGGTTTCGTCCTGTTCCTCCAGGGCGGCAAACAGGCTCCGCAGACGAATGCGTACCGCGCCCAGGTTGGTAATTTCGTCGATCTTCAGCTGGGTGTACAGCTTGCCCCCCGCCTGCAGAATCTCCCGCGTCTCGTCGGAGGTGATGGCGTCCACGCCGCAGCCGAAGGAAACCAGCTGCACCAAATCCATGTCCGGCTGGGAACAGCAATATTTCGCCGCTGCATAGAGCCGGGAGTGGTAGGTCCACTGGTTCAGAACGGTGGTCGGGAACTTCTCCACCCGGTTGGAAATGGAATCCTCGGTGATCACCGCTGCGCCGGATCGGGTGATCAGCGTGTCGATGCCGTGATTGATCTCCGGATCCGCATGATAGGGCCGGCCGGCCAGTACGATGATCCGCCGTCCCTCCGCCCGAGCCTGGTCGATGATGCGCTCTCCCTCCCTGCGGAGCAGGGACATGTGATGGGCGTACTCGGCGTAAGCCGCGTCCGACGCCTCCCGCACCTCGTCTCGGGAGATCCCGGAGAAGTATTTGCCCAGAATCCCGTGCATTTTCCGCACGAAATCCTTGGGGCGGTGGATGCCCACATAGTCGTAGATGAACCGGGTTCCGGCAAGCTCCGGGCAGTTGCCCGCCAGCACCTCGGGATAGTAGGCAACCACCGGGCAGTTGTAATGGTTCTGGCCCAGTCCCTCGTCGATGTTATACGTCATGCAGGGGTAGAAAATGGCGTCCAGCCCCAGCTTGGCCAGGGCGTGAATGTGGCCGTGGGCCAGCTTGGCCGGGAAACAGGCGGTATCGGAGGGGATGGTTCCCTGTCCCTTCAGGTACAGATCCCGGCTGGACAGGGGACTGTGGTAGACCGCAAAGCCCAGCTTGGTAAAAAAGGCATACCAGAACGGGTACAGCTCCCAAAAATTTAGGCACAGGGGCAGACCGAGCTTTCCCCGGTGGCCGGGGACGGGCTTGTAGTCCAGCAGCAACCTGCGCTTGTAGGCATACAGGTTCCGCTCGCCGGTGTCGGCCTTGCCGGTGATGGGACGGTCGCAGCGGTTGCCGCTGATATAGGTACCGCCGTCGGAGAAGGTGTTGATGGTCAGCTGGCAGTTGTTGCCGCAGCGTCCGCACACCTCGGAGCGGGTCTCCTGACGGAAGTCCGCCAGCTCCGCGGCAGTCAGCAGCGAACTGACCTGTCCGCTTTGGGCCTTGCCGCGGCCATACAGCGCCGCGCCGAAGGCGCCCATCAGCCCCGCGATATCGGGCCGGATGACGTCCACGCCCATCTCCTTTTCAAACGCCCGCAACACCGCCTCGTTATAGAACGTGCCGCCCTGTACCACGATGTTTCGGCCCAGCTCCTCCGGGGAGGAGGCGCGGATGACCTTGTAGATGGCATTTTTCACCACGCTGATGGACAGGCCGGCGGAGATGTTCTCCATGGTGGCGCCGTCCTTCTGGGCCTGCTTCACACTGGAGTTCATGAAAACGGTGCAGCGGCTGCCCAGGTCCACGGGCCGGTCAGCAAACAGTCCCAGCTTCGCAAACTCCCGTACGTCGTAGCCCAGTGCCTGGGCAAAAGTCTGCAGAAAGCTGCCGCAGCCGGAGGAACAGGCTTCGTTGAGGAAGATGTTGCTGATGGCGCCGTCCTCAATCTTGAAGCACTTCATATCCTGGCCGCCGATATCGATGATGAAGTCCACATTGGGCATGAAGTGACGGGCGGCGGTGAAGTGCGCCACCGTTTCCACCACGCCGTAGTCCGTGTGGAACGCGTTCTGCGCCAGATCCTCGCCGTAGCCGGTGGTGGTCACCGACGCCACGTGGAGCGCCGGATGCCCGTCATAAATGTTTTGCAGCACGTCCCGGATCAGCGGCACGGGATTGCCCAGATTGGGCCGGTAGTCCGTGAACAGGATGCGGGAGTCCTCGTCCATCACCACCAGCTTGACGGTAGTGGAGCCGGAGTCGATACCGATATGTACCGGCGCGGCATAGTCCGGCCCGAAGGGCACACGGGGCACCGTGGCTTTCGCGTGACGCGAACGGAACGCCTCGTATTCCTCCTCGCTCTCGAACAAAGGGGGCTGGCTGCGGTAGCTCAGGGATGCGCCTTTCAGGTGCATCTGGTCCGCCACCGCCCGCAGATCGAACGTTGTGTCGGAGTAAAACGCGGCGCCCATGGCCACAAACAGCAAACTGTTCTCCGGGCAGGTTCCATTGACGCCCAGCGCCCGGTTGAAGCTGTCCCGCAGGACCCGGGAGAAGGTCAGAGGCCCCCCCAGATACAAAACTCTGCCCTTGATGGGACGGCCCTGCGCCAGACCCGCGATAGTCTGGTTCACCACCGCATGATAGATGCTGGCGGCGATGTCCTCCGCCCGGGCACCCTGATTGATGAGGGGCTGCACGTCGCTCTTGGCGAACACGCCGCAGCGGGACGCGATGGTGTAGGTCTTTTCCGCCCGCTGGGCGGCGTTGTCCATCTCGTCGGCACTCATCTTCAGCAGCGTGGCCATTTGATCGATGAAGGCGCCTGTGCCGCCGGCACAGCTGCCGTTCATCCGCACCTCCATCCCGTTGGTAAGAAACAGAATCTTGGCGTCCTCGCCGCCCAGCTCAATGATCACGTCCGTCCCGGGAGCCAGCCGATTGGCGGCCACGCGGGTGGCGAACACCTCCTGTACGAAGGGAACCTCCACGCTCTCCGCCATGCCCATGCCGGCGGACCCGGAGATGGAGAACAGCGCCCGCCCGCCGGGAACATATTCCTGCGCCATACGGCGGAGCAGCTCCTCCGACTTTTCAACAATATGGCTGAAGTGCCGCTCATAGGTACTGTACACAATTTTATCAGCGTCGTCCAGAACCACACATTTGATGGTTGTGGAGCCGACGTCCAAGCCTACTTTCAAGGGGTTTGCCTCCTTAAACGGATACCATGCCGCTCCGGCTTTCACCGGAATATCGTCTCACATGATAGTCATATTTTACACGCTTTCGGCGAAAAGTGCAACTTGCATTTGCCACACAGGATGTAAAGTTTCTGTGTATTTTCAGAACTTTGCGGTGAAGTATTCCCTTTCGTTGGCAGATATGGTATACTGAGTCAGAATTTTAAGCACAGAAAGGCATCCGTCATGGAAAACGTTTTACTGCACTGCTGCTGTGCCCCCTGTTCCCTGTCCTGCATCGAGCCTCTCCGGAGCGAGGGGATCGAGCCGGTGGCGTTCTGGTACAATCCCAACATCCATCCCTGGAAGGAGTACGAGGCCCGGCGGGACTGTCTGCTGGCATACGCACCCACCATCGGCATGGACGTCCGGGTGCAGGAGGATTATGGCCTGCGGCAGTTTGTGGAGCATGTGGCGGGCGACATCGGCCAGCGCTGCACCTATTGCTATGAACACCGGCTGGAGGGTACGGCGAAATATGCCGCCGAGCACGGAATTCGCTCCTTCACCACCACCCTGCTCGCCAGCGTGTACCAGCAGCACGAGAAGATTGCCGCCGCCGGGACGCGCTACGCAAAGCAGTACGGCGTGGAGTTTCTGTACCGGGATTTCCGGCCTAATTTCCGATTGGGCAATCAACGGGCCAGGGATCTGGGCTTTTATATGCAGAAATACTGCGGCTGCGTGTTCTCCGAGGCGGAGCGCTACCAGAAGCAGATTGACCGGGACCGGGCAAAGTTTTCCGAGATTGGGGAGACACCGGAGTAATCTTCCGGGCCGGCGGAAGCAGAGCCTTTCGCCGGCTTTCCCCTGTGTTTCGGCAGCGGTCATGCTGCCATAATTTGCGTTGTGAATTTTAAGAGAAAGAGGTCTTTTCATGGAGCTTCTTGCCATGTACGGGCAGCTGGGGATTTCCCCGGCTGTCTATAAATACGGGGAGTCCGTTCTGGTGAATCTGCGGCAGCGGTTTGACCGCATTGACCAGGTAGCCGAGCACAATCAGTGCAAGGTTCTCTCCGCCCTGCAGAAAAACCGGGTCAACGCCACCCATTTTGCCGCCACCACCGGGTACGGATACAACGACGACGGCCGGGACACGCTGGAACGGGTCTACGCCGACGTGTTCCACACCGAAGCGGCGCTCGTCCGCCCCCAGATCACCTGCGGCACCCACGCGCTGGCGGTAGCCTTGTCGGCCAACCTGCTGCCCGGGGACGAGCTGCTCTCCCCCGTGGGCCGACCCTACGACACGTTGGAGGAGGTCATCGGCATTCGGGAGAGCAAGTGTTCCCTGAAGGAGTACGGGGTGACCTACGCCCAGGCCGATCTGACAGCCGACGGCACCTTCGATTACGACGCCATCCGCGCCGCCATCCATCCCCGCACCAAGCTCATCACCATCCAGCGTTCCAAGGGCTATGCCACCCGCCCGTCCTTCGGCGTGGAGCAGATCGGGGAGCTGATCGCCTTCTGCAAGAGCGTGAAACCGGGCGTGCTGTGCATGGTGGACAACTGCTACGGCGAGTTTGTGGAGCCCCTTGAGCCCTCGGACGTGGGGGCAGACATGGTGGTGGGCTCCCTCATCAAGAACCCCGGCGGCGGCCTGGCCCCCGTGGGCGGCTATATCTGCGGCACAAAAACATGTGTGGAGCGCTGCGCCTACCGGCTTTCGGCCCCCGGTCTGGGGCAGGAGGTGGGCGCAAACCTGGGTCTGATGCCCGCGTTCTATCAGGGGCTGTTCCTGTCCCCCACGGTGGTGGCCGGCGCGCTGAAGGGCGCCGTCTTCGCCGCGTGCCTCTATGAAAAGCTGGGCTTTCCCGTGGTACCCAACTCCACAGAGGAACGGCATGACATCATTCAGGCCGTGACGCTGGGCTCCCGGGAGGCCATGGTGGCCTTCTGCAAGGGGATTCAATCCGCCGCCCCGGTGGACAGCTACGTCACCCCGGAACCCTGGGCCATGCCCGGCTACGACTCGGACGTCATCATGGCGGCAGGTGCCTTTGTCCAGGGCAGCTCCATCGAGCTGTCCGCCGACGGGCCTATCCGCCCGCCCTACGCCGTCTATTTTCAGGGCGGTCTGACCTGGTACCACGCGAAGCTGGGCATCCTCCAGTCGCTGCAGAAGCTGTTGGACGCCGGCATCGTCCGGCTGTAAGGGGTCGCGTCATGTGGTTCTGGCTCTCCCTGGCGGCGCTGCTGTGCTGGAGCGGCTCCGACCTGTTCTCTAAAATCGGATGCCGGGACGGGCGCGACCGGTACGCTCACCTGAAAATGGTGATCGCCGTGGGTGCCGTCATGGGTCTCCACGCCGCGTGGGAAATCTTTTTCAGCGGCGCGAAAATCAGCCTGTCTATTCTGCTGACCTACCTGCCGGTGTCCGCGCTGTACATTCTCTCCATGACCCTGGGTTATCTGGGCCTGCGGTACATCGAGCTGTCCATCTCCTCCCCCATCTGCAACTCCTCCGGCGCGCTGGTGGCGGTGCTCTGCCTGATCACGGGGGGCATCGGCGGCGTGAACCGTTGGCAGCTGCTGGCCGTGGCCTTCGTCTGCGTGGGTGTGGTCGCCCTGGGCGTGGTGGAGGCCTACGAGGACGACGACCTCCGCTCGGCGCGGCAGGACGCCTCCAACTTCCGCTACGCCAAATCCGTGCTGGCGCTGGCTCTGCCCGTCATCTACTGCCTGTTGGACGCCTTGGGCACTTTTGCCGACTCGCTGGTGCTCCGTCGGTTGGACGAGGACTCCGCCAACGTGGCCTATGAGCTGACATTCCTGCTGTGCGCAGCGGTGTGCTTTGTGTATGTGGTCCTCGTCAAGAAGGACCGGCTGATTCCGAAGATGGAGGCTCCCAAATATCTGGGCGCGATTTGCGAGACCGCCGGCCAGTTTGCCTACATCTACGCCATCGGGGATGAGGCCCATGTGATGCTGGCCGCGCCCATTATCTCCGCTTACTGCGTGGCCTCCGTGCTCTGGGGCCGCCTGTTCCTGCGGGAGAAGCTCTCTCTCCGGCATTATCTGGCCATCGCCGCGGTGGTCGTCGGCATTGTGATTCTGGGCGTGTTTGACGCATAAGATCCCCGCATGAGAAAGCGAATACAAAGCGGGAGCCGGTTTCAAAGCCGGCTCCCGCTTGATCATGCTCACATCTCGTTGAAAAAGAACACGCCCACGCCGCCGATGCCCAGGTGGACACCCAGCACCGCGCCGATTTCCTCCGTCAGAAAGTCACATTCCGGCAGGCGCTGGCGGAGTAGTTCCTGCATGGTGTCCGCCGCCTTGAGATCGTCCGCATGGGTGATGCCGATGGTCTGCTTCGGGCACTTTGCCGCCCGCTCCGCCACGATGTCCGCCACCCGCCGCATGGAATTCAGCCGGCCGCGAACCTTGCGGATAACCTCCATCTCGCCGTCGTAGACGTCCAGCACGGGCTTGATGTCCAACAGGTTGGCCGTATAACCCATGGTTCTGGAAATGCGGCCGCCCCGGGCCATCCAGTTCAGATCGGAAATTACAAACACATGCTCCACGTGGGAGATCAGAAACTCGCACCGCGCCGCCAGCGCATCAATCCCCATCCCGTCCCGGGCGGCGCGGGCGGCCTCCATGGCGATCAGACCGGTGGCAAAGGAGCCGCCCCTGGCATCCAGCGCCCGCATCCGGCGCTCCGGATAGCTCTCCGCCAGCTTGCCCATCACCCGGGAAACCGCGCCGTAGTTGCCGGACATCTTGCCGGAAAACGCCAGATACAGCAGGTCGTCCCCCTGCCGCAGAAAGTTCTCCAGCGTCTCCTCGGTATCCATCTGGTTCACCTGGGAGGTGGAGGGCATCACGCCCTTGCGCATCAGCTCGTAGACCTCTTTTGTGGAGATGGTCTTTTTGTCCAGATAAATCCGCTCTCCCACAATGACGTGCAGCGGAAGCACCGCAATTCCATATTCCTCTGCAAATGTCCGCGGCAAATCGCAGGTACTGTCCACCACAATTCGGAGCATAGTCTTCCTCCCAAATCATTCGTTGTCAATGAATTATAGCACGCTGTCCGACAAAATGATACAGACTTTTTCACAAGCGGCAAGCATTATCATCCAACAGATCAGGCGGCGGTCCGGAGCACTCCGTCACCTGGCGGGAATAATTTCCAGCCAGTAGTTGTCCGGATCAGTGATGAAGTAGATTCCCATTGCGGGGTTTTCAAAGCAGATGCAGCCCATGCCCTCATGCAGGCGGTGGGTCGCCTCATAATCCTCCGCCCGGAGAGCCAGGTGGAACTCGCACTCCCCCAGGTCGTACTTCTGGGGATGATCCCGCAGCCAGGTCAGCTCCAGCCGGAACCCGGTTTTTCCGTCGCCCAGAAAGACAATGATAAAGCTGCCGTCTTCGGCCACCTTCCGCTCCCCCACCGGCTCCAGGCCCAGAGCGTCCCTGTAAAATTTCAGGGACTTGTCCAGATCGGTCACATTGAAATTAAAATGATTGAATGTCAGCATACGATCACCTCCCCTGCAGTATAACACGAGCCGGGGCAGTTCCGCAAGAACGTCCGGGCCCGTTCCCACTGCATAAGAAGAGCCCGCACACCGGGTGCGGACTCTCTTGGTTACAGCCACTTTTTTCGTTTAAACAGCCAGATCAGCCAGGCGATCACCACCGCGCTGACGAAAATGACCACCGGATAGCCGTATTTCCACTCCAGCTCCGGCATGTTGAAGTTCATGCCGTACCAGCCCACCAACAGCGTCAGCGGCATGAAAATCACCGTCACCACGGTGAAGATTTTCATCAGCTCGTTCTGCTGAATGGACAGCTGGGACTGGTATGCCTCCCGCATCTGAGCCACATACTCCCGGAGGCTGCTCACGTTTTTCAGGTACCGTCCTGTCCGGTCACCCAGGATGACGAACCGGCGGATGATATCCTCGCCCAGCAGCCCGTTGTCGTCCTCCGACGCACCGTCGAAAATGGACTCCATCTGCTCGTAGTACCGCTTCAGCCGCAGCAGCTCCCGCCGGAACTCGATGATTTTATCCGGATATCCCACCTGGGACCCGGACAGCACCGCGTTCTCCGTATCGGTGATCTCCGTCTCCAACTGATCCAGCCGGTCGGTATCCCCCTTCAGCAGGCGGTTGAAAAACCGGTAGAGCATCTGCCCGTTTGGCGGCGTCTCGCCCTCGTTTGTCTCCTCCCGGATCATCGCGCAGACCTTCTTCTCCCCCGCCGGATTTTCGCAGAAGAAAAATAGATCCTCCTGATCCAGATAGATCAGAATCCGGGAGCAGTCTCCGCCGGTGCAGCTCACGTCGTACCAGTCAAAGGCCATGACATCAAACTCTGCAAATCCCTCGAAGGTCTCAATCTGACCCTCGTTGATATAGCTCAGCACCTTTTTGTCCATGTAGGGTTCCGCTTCCTCGATACGGGTAAAGGACAGGACCTTTTGCACGGCAGATCACTCCCGCTTTCCTCATTCTTTTGTATTTTTCTGCGGCTCAGGTGTAGGATTTCTCCACGTTCACCACCGCATAGTAGTTGCCGTCCAGCGTGCGGACGGCGGTCCGGATCTTCCGCTCCACTTCCTCGTCGGTCAGCCGGAAATCGAAGGGCACCACCGCGTCGAAGATCAGGTTCGTGTGGGTGGGGCCCGCCACCATACGGAAGTCGTGGATGTCGATCTCCTCGTCGATGCAGTTCACCAGAGCTGCCACTCTCCGCCGGGTTTCCTGCGTGACGCCGTCGTCGGTCACAACCGGGTCCATGTGGATGACGGCCTCACAGCCCAGTTTTTCCCGCAGCTCCTTTTCCACGTTGTCGATCTCGTCGTGGAGCTCCAGCACGTTCTCGCAGGAGGGCACCTCGGCGTGGAGGGAGATCATTACCCGGCCGGGGCCGTAGTTATGGACGATCAGATCGTGGACGCCGATGACCTTGGGGTGGGACATGACGGTATCCCGAATGTTCTGCACGAACTGCTCCGAGGGCGGCTGCCCCAGCAGTGGGTCCAGCGTCTCCTTTCCGGCTTTGAATCCGGACCAAAAAATAAACACCGCCACCAGCATACCGCACCAGCCGTCAATCTTCAGCCCGGTATACCGGCCCACCAGTGTGGCCGCCAGTACTGCAGCGGTGGCCATGCAGTCGCTGAGACTGTCCATGGAAGTGGCCGTCATGGCGGGGGAGTCATACTTTTTCCCGCCTGCCCGGTTGTACAGAAACATATACAGCTTCACACAGATGGACGCGGCCAAAATGCACAGCACCAGTGCTCCGGACTGCACCGGCTCCGGGCGAAGAATTTTGCCCAAGGAGGATTTTGCCAGCTCAAACCCCATCAGGATAATCAGCATGGCCACCACCAGACCCGACAAATACTCAATGCGCCCGTGGCCGAAGGGGTGATTCTTGTCAGCCTGCTGGCCGCCTAGCTGAAAGCCCAGCAGCGTCACCGCCGAGGAGCCGGCGTCGGACAGGTTGTTGAACGCATCCACCGTGATGGCGATGGAACCGGAGATGCTTCCGGCAAAAAACTTGCCGGCAAACAGAAGAAGGTTCAGGAAGATACCCACCGCGCCGCACAGCGTACCATATGCTCTGCGGGCGGCGGAGCCGGTATCATCTTTATTTTTAATGAACAGCCTTGACAGCAGAGAGATCATAGCAAGCAATCCTTTCGAAAGGGCTCAGACGCCGGAGGAGCTCCGGTGCCGGGTCGGGAAAAAGCAGCGTTTCGTAACGAGATAACACAGCGGGATCAAGTAGAGAAGCGCCGCAAAGGGGATGGCGGAGCTGCCCGCTCCCAGCATCTGAAGGGGCACAGACACGGCGATGCTCCAGGGCACCAGTCCCGCGATGGTTACGCCGGAGTTGGCGATGTCCAGCGCCAGCTCTGTCCGGGTGGCTCCCCGATCCGCATAACTCTTGGAGAGAAGCTGTTCGTCCAGCAGCACCATCACACTCTGGTTGCAGAAGATCATCACAATCAGGGTGCTGACGATGGCCGTGGCGGGAAACAGCCCCAGCCGGGAGGCCAGCTTCTCCGCGGAAGCCTCCGTGGACTTCAGGGCGTCGATACCCTCCAGAATTCCCGAGTACAGGCTGGTGATAAACACCACGCCGCCGGCGGTCAGCATGGAGACGAGACCCCCGCCGGACAGAATGGCCGCCAGCTCCGGCCGGGCGGGCGCGTAGCCCAACACCGCGGCGCGCAGGGCCGCCCACACGCTCAGGTGCTGGAGCAGCACCGCCAGTAAAAAGGCGGCGGCCGCGCTGGCGGCCATGGCCCATTTCACGGGGACGCGGAACAGCGGAAGCAGCAGCATTACCGCCGCCGGAATCAGCACCGGCCAGCGGAGAGAAAAATCGGCAGACAGCGCGGAGAGCACCGCCCCGTCCACCGCCGCGATGGGGTTGCGGATCGACAGCGCGGCGTAGAAACCCAGCGTCAGCGCCGTGGGCACAGCGACGGTTTTGAGCATCTCCCGCACGTTGTGATACAGCTCCGTTCCGGTGCAGGCGGCCACCAGCGTGGCGCAGGAGGACATGGGCGAGCAGCGGTCCCCGAAATAGGCGCCCGACAGCACCGCTCCCGCCGTCAGCGGAATGGACACGCCGCCGGAGCGGGCCAGCGTCATCAGCACCACGCCCGCCGTGCCGCACACACCGTAGGAGGTGCCCAGCGCGAAGGACAGCAGCGCCGACAGCACGAACGCCACCAGCACGAACAGCGGCGGGGAGATGCCGCGAAGGCCGTAGTACAGAAAAAAGGAGATGGTTCCGGAGGCCCGCCACAGGGCGGTCACCGTACCGATCATCAGGAACACCGGCACTACGATCAGCGCGTCTTTTCCCTTTTTCCAGGCCATGGCCCACAGTCTTTTCACGGAATAGCCGCGCTTCAGACCCAAGGCAAAGAACAGGCTCAGACCCAGCAGCAGCGCCCAGAGCAGGCTGTGCCCCGTAACGAGACACGTCACCGTGGCGGCGAGGAAGATCAGAAACAGAGCAATCATTTTGTTCCGGGAATCATCAGCGTCAGGTGGCAGCACAGATCATCCAGATCGGAGTCCGTGGCGGCGGGGATCCGCAGCTTGGCGCCGCACCCGCGGCAGACCAGATCCACGCTGGAGCGCCGGATCTCCATGCTGTATGCATGGCTTCCGCAGCCGCAGGTGATGCCGTCTTTCCGGGCGGCGATCTCCTTGAGCTCGGACAGCACCTCGTACATGATGACGCTGTCCGCGAAAGCCTCCGGCGTCCCGGTTTCCTGCTGCTTTTCCTTTTCCACCAGAATTTCCAGCTCCCGCAGATGCTTTTCCACGGTGCCCTCGTCCCCGATGAAACAGCAGAACTGCTTCGTGCCGGCACAGCTCAGGGCCAGGCCGCCACCCCGGAGCACCCGATCCGGCGTACACTCGGCCACATGGGTCTCCCCGCAGATGCCGCAGGGGACATAGAGGCGGTACCGCTCTCCGTCAAACTCCACCCGCAGAGCAGACTCTCCGCAGGGGCACTCAATCTCCGCGTTGGACGCCTCCAGGGCGAACGCGGAGCGGGCAGCCATGACGCTCTTGCCGCATTTTGGGCAGAGATATCCGAAGGTTCTCATTTCATCGCTCATTTGTATTGCTCCCATTCCACCGGATTTTCCCAGATTCCCCACAGCTGCGGGAAGAAAGGAAGGGACGCATTTCCACGTCCGATCGGTCCGGCATATGTCATAGATATGGCTTATCAGTATAGCACTATCAAATTTTATTGTACAGCGTTTTTTGGAATGTTGGGCTTGACTAACCACTGATATTTTCTGTAAAAGAGGACAAACTCTGTCTAAAGGAGCGTGATTTCTTTGAATTCAAAACGTGTCGGCAGCCGAACCATCGCTCTGTCGGAACCGCCGTCCGTCCTGTCCTTTGCCAACATCGGCGGCAAGCTGGAGAGCGCCGGCCCGCTGTCCTCCTACTTCGACGAGCTGTGCAGTGACTCGTTTTTCGGTGAAAAAACCTGGGAAAAAGGAGAATCCGCCATGCAGAAGCGGGTGCTGGAGCGGGCGCTGAACAAGGCTCAACTGGCGCCTTCCCAGCTGGATTATATTTTAGCGGGCGACCTGCTGAATCAGTGCATCGGCACCGCCTTCGGTCTGCGGGACTTCAACATCCCCCTCTACGGCCTGTACGGTGCCTGCTCCACCATGGGTGAGAGTCTTTCGCTTGCGGCCCTGCTGATTGATGGGGGGTACGCCGACCGGGCCGCCGCCCTCACCTCCTCTCACTTCTGTACCGCCGAGCGGCAGTACAGGATGCCCGTTCCATACGGCAATCAGCGAACCCCCACCGCCCAGTGGACCGCCACCGCCGCCGGCTGCACCATTCTGGGCAGCGATGGGCCCGGCCCCTATATTACCCACGTGACCTGCGGCAAAATTGTGGACAAGGGAATCAAGGACGTGAACAACATGGGCGCGGCCATGGCTCCCGCCGCCTACGACACCCTGTCCGCCTTCTTCAAGGATACCCACTCCACTCCCCGGGACTACGATCTGATTCTCACCGGAGATCTGGGACAATTGGGTCACGCCATCGTGCAGGACTTTTTTGCCCAGGACGGCATCGACATGACCAAAAACTATGAGGACTGCGGCATGCTGCTTTACGACCTGAATAACCAGGACATGCATGCCGGTGGCTCCGGCTGCGGCTGCTCCGCCTCGGTTCTGAACGGGTATCTGCTCTCGGGGCTGCGTGAGGGCAAATGGAACCGCATTGTCATCGCCCCCACCGGCGCCCTGCTCTCCCCCACCTCCAGCTTTCAGGGGCAGTCCATTCCCTCGATCTGTCACGCGGTTTGTATTTCCTCCGCAAAATAATGTCCCCGTCGGAAACACAGTTTTGTGCCGTATGTAAATTGCACAAAGGGGATTTTGTGAAAACTGCCTGTTTTGGCGGTTGCTCCGAAATCAGGCCGGGGAACTGCGGAAAACCCGCCAAAAACTTGACAGTGATGATACCTTCGCTTTATAATTCTTCAAAGAGAGCAATGGCGCTCCTTTTACAGGGGGTTCCTGCGCTCTTTTTTCTATTACAATCTAATCTTCCACAGTAAAGCAGCAAATAGCGAAAATCCGCCGACCGAAAGGAGTTCGACGCTATGTTGGGCAAATATACCAGGGAGGAAATCATCCGCATTGTCCGTGAGGAGGACGTCCAGTTCATCCGGATGCAGTTTACGGATATCTTCGGACAGATGAAGAACGTGGCCATTACCGCCTCGCAGATTGAAAAGGCGCTGAACGGCCAGATCATGATGGACGGCAGCTCCATCGAGGGTTTTGTCCGGATTCAGGAGTCGGATCAGTATCTGCACCCCAATCTGGACACCTTTGCCATTCTGCCCTGGCGTCCTCAGTTCGGCAAGGTGGGGCGGCTGATCTGCGACGTCTACAATCCGGACGGCACGCCCTTCATCGGGGACCCCAGAGGCGTGCTGGAGCGGGTGCTGAAACGGGCAGCCGATCTGGGCTTCACCTTTAACGTGGGGCCGGAGTGCGAATTTTTCCTGTTCCAGACGGATGAAAACGGCAATCCCACCACCCAGACCGCCGACGAAGCGGGCTATTTCGATCTGGGGCCACTGGATCACGGCGAGAGCACCCGCCGGGAAATCTGCATTGCGCTGGAGGAGCTGGGCTTTGAAATCGAGGCCTCCCACCACGAAGTGGCCCCCGGACAGCATGAGATTGACTTTAAATACACGGAGGCATTGAAGGCCGCGGACAATATTATGACGTTCAAGCTGGCGGTCAAGACGCTGGCGCAGAAAAACGGCCTTCACGCCACGTTTATGCCCAAACCGGTATACGGGCAGGCCGGCTCCGGAATGCATGTGAACATGTCGCTGTTCCGGAACGGCAAAAACGTCTTCCACGACGAAGACGACCCCAAGCAGCTCTCCTCTCTGGCCTACCACTTCATCGCGGGTCTGCTGGAGCATGTTCCCGGCTTTGTCGCTGTGACCAATCCGCTGGTAAACTCCTACAAGCGTCTGGTCCCCGGATATGAAGCTCCCTGCTATATCGCCTGGTCCACCGGAAACCGCTCCGCCCTGATCCGGGTCCCGACTCCCCGGGGGCAGAGCACCCGTCTGGAGCTCCGCTGCCCGGACCCCTCCTGCAACCCCTATCTGGCCTTTGCGGCGTGCCTTGCCGCGGGTTTGGACGGCATCGAGCGGAGTCTGACGCCGCCGGAGGAGATCACGGGAAATATTTTTGAAATGGGACCGTCCGCCCGGGAGGCCCGGAACCTTCGCAGTCTGCCGGACACGCTGGAGAGCGCCATCCGCGCCCTGCAGGCGGATAAAGTGATCACGGATGTGCTGGGTGAGCATGTCACCACCCAGTATGTTCTGGGGAAACTGCGGGAATGGGACGAATACAGAACCCAGGTTTCCCGCTGGGAGCTGGATAACTATCTGGTAACCTACTGACCGGAACGCCGGAACGCGGAAGGGGGTGCAGCATACGGACCGTATCATCGTCGCTTTTGCCAACCCGGAGGCCCAGCGCCGTATTGTCCGCATCCTGGAGCAGGATGGCTGCGTTCCCGCCGGCGTATTTTATTCCGGCGCGGACGTCATCCGCGCGGTGAGGAAGCTGGGCAGCGCCATTGTCATCTGCGGCTTCAAGCTGCGGGATATGACCGCCACCGAGTTGGCCCTGAGTCTGAAGAGTTCGGCAGTGTTTCTGGCCGTGACGTCCCCGGTCAATCTGGACTTCTGCGAGGGAGAAAACCTGTTCAAGCTCAGCACACCCGTCTCCCGGGCAGATTTTTTCTCGACGCTGCAGGTCCTCCGCCAGATGGAGGAACGAACGCTGCACCCGCCGGTGACCCGCAGACGGGAAGATGAACAAAAGCTCGTCCTTCATGCAAAGCAGCTGCTGATGGACGTGAACCGCATGACCGAAGACGAAGCCCACCGCTTTCTGCAAAAGCGCAGCATGGATACGGGTCTTCGCATGGTGGAAACCGCCCGCCTGATTGTTGAATCCTACACGCATTGAGCGTGCGTACCGCACACATTTTGGAGAAGGAGAAAACCAGATGCTGGAACAAGAGAGAACCCCCCGACAACCACTATACCGCCCCGATTTCGAACATGACGCCTGCGGCATCGGCGCAGTGGTGAGCATCCGCGGCATCCAGACATACAAGACCGTGGACAACGCACTGAAGATCGTGGAAAAGCTGGAGCACCGCGCCGGCAAGGATGCCTCCGGCGAGACCGGAGACGGTGTGGGCCTGATGCTGCAGATTCCCCATAAGCTGATGAAAAAGGCCTCCGCCGAGTACGAGATCGAGCTGGGCAATGCCCGGGACTATGGCGTGGGAATGTTCTTTTTCCCCCAGGACAATCTCAAGCGCGCTCAGGCCAAGAAAATGCTGGAGATCATCGTGGCCAAGGAGGGCATGGAGTTTCTGTGCTGGCGGGAGGTGCCCACTCACCCGGAGATACTGGGCGAACGGGCAAGGTCCTGCATGCCGTACATCTGTCAGTGTTTCGTGAAGCGCCCCGCCGGCTGCGAGCCGGGTCTGGCCTTCGACCGGAAGCTGTATGTGGCCCGCCGGCTGTTTGAACAGTCCAACATCAATACCTATATTCCCTCCTTCTCCAGCCGCACCATCGTTTACAAGGGCATGTTCCTGGTGGGACAGCTCCGAAACTTTTATGCCGACCTGACGGACCCGGAGTGTGAAAGCGCCATTGCCCTGGTTCACTCACGGTTCTCCACCAATACCAATCCCAGCTGGGAGCGCGCCCATCCCAACCGCTACATCCTGCACAATGGCGAGATCAACACCATCCGCGGCAACGTGGACCGGATGCTGGCCCGGGAAGAGACCATGCACTCCCCCGTGCTGGAAGACGATATGGACAAAATCCTGCCCGTGGTGGATCAGCAGGGTTCGGATTCCTCCATGCTGGACAACACGCTGGAATTCCTGATGATGAACGGCATTGAGCTGCCTCAGGCGGTGATGATGACCATTCCGGAGCCGTGGGCCAACGACCGGAAGATCAGCCGGGAAAAGCGGGATTTTTACCACTACTATGCCACGATGATGGAGCCGTGGGACGGCCCCGCAGCCATCGTGTTCTCGGACGGCGACTCCGTGGGTGCGGTGCTGGACCGCAACGGTCTGCGCCCCTGCCGCTGGTACGTCACCGATGATGACTATCTGATTCTCTCCTCCGAGGTGGGCGTGCTGGAGCTTCCCCCGGAGACAATCGTGCGGAAGTCCCGCCTTCAGCCCGGCAAAATGCTGCTGGTGGACACCGTGAAGGGGCAGCTGGTAAACGACGATGCCATCAAGCAGAAATACGCCCGCCAGCAGCCCTACGGCGAGTGGCTGGATGCCCACCTGGTCTATCTGAAGGATCTCGCCATTCCCAACAAACGGGTGGAGAAATACTCCCAGGAGTGGCGGGATCGGCTGTACAAAGCTTTCGGCTATACCTATGGGGAGGTCAAGGACTCGGTTCTCCCCATGGCCCGGGACGGTGCAGAGCCCACCGCCGCCATGGGCGTGGACACCCCGCTGGCCGTCTTGAGCGAGGCGCACCAGCCCCTGTTCAACTACTTCAAGCAGCTTTTCGCCCAGGTGACCAATCCCCCCATCGACGCCATCCGGGAGGAGATCGTCACCGACACCACCGTATATGCGGGGGCGTCGGGCAACCTGCTGCGGGAGGATCCGGAGAACTGCACGGTGCTGCAGATCCGCAATCCCATTCTCACCTCTGTGGATCTGATGAAAATCCGCTACATGAACCGGCCCGGCTTCCATGTGGAGACCATCTCCCTGCTGTACTACAAAAGCACGCCGTTGGAATACGCCATGGACCGCCTGTTCGTCACCTGCGACCGGGCCTATCGCGGCGGCGCCAACATCCTGATTCTCTCGGACCGGGGCGTGGACGAAAACCATGTGGCGATCCCCTCCCTGCTGGCGGTTTCCGCCCTGCAGCAATATCTGGTCCGCACCAAGAAGCGCACCGCCGTCTCGCTGATTCTGGAGAGCGCGGAGCCTCGGGACATCCACCATTTTGCAACGCTCCTGGGCTACGGCGCCCAGGCCATCAACCCCTATCTCGCCCAGGAGTGCGTGGAGGAGCTGGTGTCCATCGGCCTGTTGGATAAGGACCCCGGCGCCGCCATCGACGACTACAACAACGCCATTCTCCACGGCATTATCAAGATCGCCTCGAAGATGGGCATCTCCACCATTCAATCCTATCAGTCCGCCCAGATTTTCGAGTGCGTAGGCATCAACCGCGGCGTGATCGACAAGTATTTCACCAACACTATCAGCCGTGTGGAGGGCGTGGGACTGGACGAGATCGGCGAAGGCGTGGAGTGGAACCACAATCAGGCCTTTGAGCCGCTGGGTCTGGGCTTTGAGCCTCGGCTGGACAGCGTGGGCTCCCATAAGCTACGCTCCGGGCCCGACAAGGAGGACCACATGTATAATCCCCGGACCATTCTGCTGCTGCAGAAGGCCGTCCGGGAAGATAGCTATGAGACATTCAAGGAGTTCACCTCTCTGGTGGACTTTGCCGACAAGCCCCATACCCTCCGGGGTCTGCTGGGCTTCCAGTTCCCTGAAAACGGCGGGATTACCCTGGACGAGGTGGAGAGCGTGGAGTCCATCGTCAAGCGCTTCAAAACCGGCGCGATGAGCTACGGTTCCATCTCTCCGGAGGCTCACGAGTGCATGGCCGTCGCCATGAACCGCATCGGCGGCAAGTCCAACTCCGGCGAGGGCGGCGAGGATCAGGAGCGTCTGCGGGACGAGCGCTGCTCCGCCATCAAGCAGGTGGCCTCCGGCCGCTTCGGTGTGACCAGCGAATACCTCGCCAGTGCCAAGGAGATCCAGATCAAGATGGCCCAAGGGGCCAAACCCGGCGAGGGCGGCCATCTGCCCGGCACAAAAGTCTATCCCTGGATCGCCAAAACCCGCTGCTCCACTCCCGGTGTGACACTGATTTCGCCTCCCCCCCACCATGACATCTACTCCATCGAGGATCTGGCTCAGCTGATCTACGATCTGAAAAACGCCAACAGAGACGCCCGCATCTCCGTGAAGCTGGTATCCGAGGCGGGCGTGGGCACCATTGCCGCCGGCGTCGCCAAAGCCGGCGCTCAGGTGGTGCTGATCTCCGGCCACGACGGCGGCACCGGCGCCGCTCCCAAGAACTCCATTCACCACGCCGGACTGCCATGGGAGCTGGGCGTGGCCGAGGCCCATCATGCGCTGATTCAAAACGGCCTGCGCTCCCAGGTGGTCATCGAGACCGACGGCAAGCTGATGACCGGACGGGATGTGGCCATTGCCTGCATGCTGGGCGCCGAGGAATTCGGCTTCGCCACCGCCCCGCTGGTTGCCATGGGCTGCTGCATGATGCGGGTGTGCAATCTGGACACCTGTCCCGCCGGCATCGCCACCCAGAACCCCCAGCTGCGCAAGCGCTTTTCCGGCAAGCCGGAGTACGTGGTGAACTTCATGTACTTCGTGGCGCAGGAACTGCGGGAATTTATGGCAAAGCTGGGCATCCGCACCATGGATGAGCTGGTGGGCCGCAGCGATCTGCTGCGTGTCCGGGAAAAGCTGGTCACCCGGCGGGCGGAAACGCTCGATCTCACCTCCATCCTCAGCAATCCCAACGGCGACCATGTGCCCCACTTCGACCCCTCCGCCGCCTACAATTTCCATCTGGAAAACACCGTGGACATGAGCGTGCTGCTGGAGAAGCTGGGCAAATCCCTGAAAACAAAGAAAGCCGGCTCTCTAGATCTGAACGTCTCCTCCACGGACCGTGCCTTCGGTACGCTGTTCGGTTCCGAGATCACCCGCCAGTGCGGGAATACCCTGCCGGACGACAGCTATGTGATCACCTGCCACGGGGGAGGCGGCCAGTCCTTCGGCGCGTTCATCCCGAAGGGGCTGACCCTTCATCTGGAGGGCGACTGCAACGACGGCTTCGGCAAGGGGCTCTCCGGCGGCAAGCTGGTGCTCTATCCCCCCAAAAGCAGCCGGTTCGACGCCAGCGAAAACATCATCGTGGGCAACGTGGCCCTTTACGGCGCAACTGCCGGCAAAGCTTTTATCAGCGGGATTGCCGGCGAGCGCTTCTGCGTCCGCAACTCCGGCGCCGTCGCCGTGGTGGAGGGCGTCGGCGACCACGGCTGTGAGTATATGACCGGCGGTCGGGTGGTCATTCTGGGCATCACGGGCAAGAACTTCGCGGCGGGCATGTCCGGTGGAATCGCCTATGTACTGGACGAGAAGCACGACCTGTATATGCGGCTGAACAAGGAGCAGGTACTGACCGACACCCTGACCGAAAACCACGACATTCAGGAGCTGCGCACCCTGATTGAGGAGCATGTGGCCGCCACCGGTTCCCCAAAGGGCAAGCAGATTCTGGCCGCGTTCAAGTCCTATATTCCCTGTTTCAAGAAAATCATGCCCCGGGACTATGACCGGATGCTGCGCGCCATCGCGCAGCTGGAGGAAAAGGGGATGTCACGGGACCAGGCAGAGATTGAGGCGTTCTACGCCAATACCAAACTGTAAGAAAGGAGGGCGAATACCATGGGAAAACCCACCGGATTTTTAGAGTATACCCGCAAGGACGACCTCACCCGGAAGAGCGCTGAGCGCGTCCGCGACTGGGAGGAATTTCACATCTCGCTCTCCGAGGACTCCCGCAGACAGCAGGGTGCCCGGTGCATGAACTGCGGCGTGCCCTACTGCCAGACCGGCATGATCTATGAGGGCAAAACCTTCGGCTGTCCCCTGCACAATCTGATCCCAGAGTGGAACGACATGATTATGATCGGCAACCGGGATCACGCCCTGGCCCGGCTGCTGAAATCCAACAACTTCCCCGAGTTTACCGGCCGGGTCTGCCCGGCTCCCTGCGAATCCGCCTGCATCTGTGGCATCTACGGAAGTTCCGTCACCATCCGGGACAATGAGCTGTGCATCATTGAGGACGCGTTTGCGGCCAAGAAAATGAAAGTCCGCCGCCCGCCCCTGTACTCCGGCAAAAAGGTGGCGGTGGTGGGTTCCGGCCCGGCCGGTCTGGCCGTGGCAGACCAACTGAACCACCGCGGTCACTCGGTCACCGTCATTGAGCGGGAGGATCAGCCCGGCGGCCTTCTAACCTACGGCATTCCCAATATGAAGCTGCCCAAGGCGATTATTCAGCGCCGCATCGACCTGATGACGGACGAGGGAGTCTCCTTTGTCACCGGCGTGGATGCCGCCGAACCCAAGACCGCGAAGCGGCTTCTGGCCGAGTACAACGCCGTTGTGCTGTGCTGCGGCGCGGGAAAACCCCGTCCGCTGGGGCTGGAGACAAAGGGCATCACCGGCGTCTTTTATGGCACGGAGTTCCTGAAAGCCGCCGTGGAGCGGCAGCAATTCGGAAAATCACCGGCCACTCCCTCCGCCGTCGGCAGACACGTGGTCGTCATCGGCACCGGCGATACCGCCAGCGACTGCGTGGCCACCTCCCTGCGGCAGGGCTGCCACTCTGTCACCCAGCTGGTGCGGCGGAAACAGGAGGATTATCTGGACAGCTGCGGGAATCTCCCTGCGGACTATGCCCACGAGGAAGCGCAGGCGGTTTTCGGAAAAGATCCCCGCCGTTTCGGCGTGCAGGTGCAGTCTCTGGTTGCCGGAGCAGACGGCGCGCTGACAGGTGTGGTCACCACCGAGGGGGATACCCTTCCCTGTGAACTGCTGATCGGTGCCACGGGCTTTGCCGGCTGTGAAGACGCGGTATGCAAGGCCTTCGGCGTGAAAAAGGATCGCACCGTGTTGACCGAGGAAGGTCACTACCGGACCAACGTGGAGAATGTCTTTGCGGCCGGCGATATGCGCCGGGGCCAGTCTCTGGTGGTCTGGGCCATTGCGGAGGGCCGCGCCGCCGCCGCGGAGGTTGACCGCTATCTGATCGGCTACACCAATCTGGCCGGAATCTGAACCGGAGGGAAGCTCCGTTCATACAGGCTCGACCGGGACGCCATGGAACCGCTCCATGGCGTCCCTTTTTTTGCATTGCGCGTGGATCTCCGCCCCGCCGCGAAAATCGGGCTCAAACAGCGGCGGCGCATATTTTTGCCATGTTTCGGAACAATAGGAATACATTATCCGAAATCGGAGGGAATCCCATGGACTATCTCAACGCGTTCCTCTGCGGCGGCATTTTCTGCGCCATCGGGCAGATTCTCATCGATCGCACCCAACTGACTCCTGCCCGGATTCTCACCTGCTATGTGGTGGCCGGCGTCATACTGGGCGGTCTGGGCTGGTACCAGCCTATCGTGGACTGGGGCGGCGCGGGCGCCACCGTGCCGCTGACGGGCTTCGGGTTCGCCCTGGCCAACGGGGTAAAAAAGGCCGTGGCGGCCAAGGGCTGGCTGGGTGTTTTTACCGGCGGACTCACCGCAACAGCCGGAGGCATTGCGGCGGCTGTGGTATTCGGCGTTTTGATGGCAGCCATTTTCAAGCCCGGCGATAAGCGGTAGACAGCGGCAAAAAGCCGCCCCGTATCGGATTCGACACGGGGCGGCTTTCAATCTTACAATTCCAACTGCTGGGCGGCGGTGCCGCCCAGATCCACATCCTTTGGACCGGCGGACATCGAACCGGTCTTCGGGGTCTTCCCGCTTTCGGCGGACGGGGACGGAGTTCCGCCCAGGCCGAAGTCCTTTTGCACGCTGGCAGTATCCCGGTTGATCATGGTCTCCATGACCCGGATATCGCTGTCCACATCCATCACGTCCGCCTGATACAGCTCGTCCAGCTGATGCTCAAACCCCGCGATGATGGCGTCCATAGTGTTCTGGATGCGCTCTTTGGCCTGACGCAGGTTTTCACCCTCGATCCCCGTCCGCTCGAACTCCGCGTAGGCGTCCAGCAGCTTCTGGGTGGTCGGCAGGTAGTAATTCAGCAGCTTGTCGATCTTTTTCTGCTTTTTGGGGTCCTCCTCCACCGCGCGGAAGATCTTTGCCGTAATATCCTCCAGCCGGGAGATTTTTTCCGACAGGACGGGATCGGCAATCTGATCGTTGGCCCGGCGGATGCTCCGCAGAATGCCGGAATATCCCTCCTCGGTCTCCTTTGGCGTCTGGGCGCACTGCTCTGCTTCCCGCCGCCGCCGCTCCATTTCTGCATCCGCCTCGTTGCTGCGGAAGAGATAGCCCAGCTCCATATTCAGGTAGGCTTTCCCGCCGAAATAGCCTTTTTCAATCATCTTCTGCAGGTCCTTGACCACCTTTTTCTCCGGCAGACCCATTTTGCCCGCCAGCTGGGAAAATGCCATGGACTCCGCGTCGCCGATCATGGCCAGATACTGGGCGTAGCGCCGCATGGCCCGATCCATGGACAGTCCGCTGACCAACATCCCGATGCCCGCCACCGAGATGGCCAGGTCCTGCAGCAGCTCCGGCAGATATGAGGAGGTAAGGCCCGTCAGTACGGAACTCGCCGGCTCCATAGCCGCCAGCACACCTGCGGCGGCGAAAACCACGCCGAGGATTTTCAGCACGGTTGCGTTGGACCGCTTGGCCACCGGGGATTTGACCACCTTTTTTGCGGCGTTCCTCGCCCGGTTCTCCCGGTTCTCGGCCCGGTATTCCCGGCGCTCCGCGCGATACTCCCGGCGCTCCGCGCGGCTCTCCGTATGATTCTCTGCCTGACTCTCCGCCTGATCGGCAGCTTGAGCCTGAAGCGGGGGAATTCCGTTCATTCTCCACCGGTGATCCGGTGCGAACAGTTTGAGAAACAGCAGAACCAGCGCCACCGGCCACAGACCGACGGCAAAAAGAAACACGATCAGCGCCCAGGAACCCCAGTCGCCGTCTTTTTTCCGATCACATGAGGCCACGCTCCTCAGTCCTCCCTCTTTTTCATCTTTCGGTGATTGCCGTGGATATCCACCACGGTGGTGTGGGAGAGCTGGGCATCCAGACTTCCCACCACGGCCTGCACATATTCCTGCCGCAATGCGCCGCGCTCCGCCTGTTCCGCCTCCGTCAGGCCCTCCGATGTCTTCGCCTTGCGGGCCAGCTCATTGAGGCGGTCAATTCTTCTCTGTTCCATGCTTCCAGCTCCTATTCGTATCGTCTCAGCACTACGGACGTGCGGCCCTTGCGGGTCACTCCGCCCACGGCGGCAACCTCAAATTTTCCGAATCCCCGGGCGGTAACCGCATCCCCCTCTGCCAGCAAACGATCCGGCTTGACGCAGTCCCGCCAGTTGACCTGCACCTTCCCGCCCTCAACCAGGGCGGCGGCCTTCTCCCGGGACATCTGAAATCCCGTGGCGGCGAGGGCATCCAGCCGCAGGGTCTGCACGGTGTCCCGGATCTCACGGCAGCGGACCTCCGGCAAGCGCAGTTCCGACTGCCCGATCTCCCGGACCTTCAGCGCGGCCCGGCCCGCCAAATCCCAGCTTTGCAGCAGGAACTCCGCCACGGTGTCCAACACCGGCAGGTCGCAGGATTCCGGGCCGACCAGCAGATCGCCGATCTTCTCCCGCACCACGCCCAGCCCCATCAGGCTGCCCAAAATGTCCCGGTGGGTCAGGGCATACTCCGGTCGGAATTCTGCCCGCAGCCACCGCAGCGGACTCTGGCTCTCCGCCTCCCCGGGGGCGAGCCAGTCGGGCAGGAACAGCATCAGCTTCCGCTCGGCGCCCTCATAGCCGCCCAGCAAAACGTGATCTTCCTCCCCCGCTCCGGCAGAGCGCAGCAGATCCAGGGCCATCTTCTGTACCTGGGGGCTGAGAAAGCCTGTGCAAACCGGAATATTCCGGCTTTGCGCCTGCTCCAGCTTGTCCAGAACCCGGGCCAGCAATATCCGGTCATCCCCGGCGGCGCCCACCCGATCCAGCAGTTTGCTTTTCTCCATGCCTGAAATGATCCTTCCTTTTCCGCTGCTCTCCGCCGGTTCACGGCGAAGACCGCTCAGTTTTGAGCCGTGTGGGGAGCGCTCAGCTCCTGTGTTCGGTACAGCGCCGCATAGGCGCCGTTTTTCTCCAGCAGCGCCTCGTGGGTTCCCAGCTCCGTAATGCGTCCGTCCTCCACCACCGCGATACGGTCGGCGCTGCGGACAGTAGACAGGCGGTGGGCGATGATTATGGTGGTGCGGCCCTCCGCCAGACGGTCGAACGTCTTTTGGATCTTCGCCTCGGTAACGCTGTCCAGAGCGGAGGTGGCCTCGTCCAGAATCAGCACCGGCGGATCCTTCAGGAAAATCCGGGCGATGGAGATGCGCTGCTTCTGCCCGCCGGAGAGCAGGCTGCCCCGTTCGCCCACATAGGTGTTAAATCCGTCGGGCAGGGACTCGATGTCATCATAGATCTCCGCCAGCTTCGCCGCCCGGGCCACCTCCTCCTCGGAAGCGCCTGGCCTGCCGTATCGAATATTCTCCATCACGCTGTCGGCAAACAGAAACACATCCTGCTGCACCACGCCGATATTCCGACGCAGGGACTGCTGCGTGACGGAGCGGACATCCTGCCCGTCGATGCGGACGGCCCCGGAGGATACATCGTAGAACCGGGGGATCAGTTGACATAAAGTTGACTTTCCTCCGCCGGAAGGCCCCACCACCGCCACGGTCTCGCCGGGGCGGATGTGCAGGTCTACGTCCCGGAGTATCGCCAGACCGTCCCGGTAGGCGAAGTCCACATGCTCCATGTCGATGCGGCCTTCCACATCGGTCAGCTCCCGGGCATCCGGCGCGTCCAGCAGGGAGGGCTGGGTGCGCATCAGCTCCGTAAACCGGCGCAGACCTGCGGTGCCGTTGGCAAACAACTCCGCAAAGTTGGAGAGCTTCCGCACGGGGTTGACAAACGCGGTGATATACAGGCTGAAGGTGATCAGATCGATGGTATTGAGCTTTCCGCGCATGATGAGCCACCCACCCACGGCGATCACCGCCGCGGAGAGAAGGCAGAGGAAAAACTCCATCACCGCCTGAAACCGGCCCATCGCCTTGTAAAACTGGCTTTTGGAGTTCTTGAACACATCGTTGGACTGCTCGAACTTCCCCAGCTCCGCCCGCTCGTTGGCAAAGGCTTTGGCGGTACGAATGCCCGACAGGCCGGACTCGATATCCGCATTGATGTGGGCGATAGTCTGCTTGACCCGGGCGGAGGCATCGCTCATGCTGCGGCGGCAGCGCCAGACCACCAGCAGGAAGACGGGCAGGATAAGCGCGATCACCAGCGCCAGCCGCCACTGGATGGAAAACATAATGGCCAGTGAGCCCACAATGGTGACGGCGGAGATGAACAGATCCTCCGGGCCGTGGTGGGCCAGCTCGGTGATGTCGAACAGGTCGGCGGTGAGGCGGCTCATCAGCTGACCCGTGCGGTTGCGGTCAAAATAGTTGAAGCTCAGCTCCTGCATGTGCCGGAACAAATCCCGCCGGATGTCCGCCTCCACCAGAATTCCAAAGGTGTGGCCCCAATAACCGATGATATAAGTCATCAGCGCCCGGAGACCAAAGGCAGCGAATACCACGGCCATCACCGCCCAAAAGGTGCCATAGGCGCTCTGCGGAAGCAGCTGGTACATGCACCAGCGGGAGACATAGGGAAAAGCCAGGTCGATCAGACAGATCACCAGAGCGCAGAACATATCCAGCAGGAACAGCCCCCTGTGGGGCTTGAAGTAGGAAAGGAAAATTTGAAGGTCCGATTTTTTTTGAAACTCCCGGGTTGTCATGGGGGTACTCCTTATCAATCACATATCAATTCAGTTTAATAGTATACTACTCCCCCCGCCGGGAAGCAAGAAAAAGCCCCGAATATCTGGAGATATCCGGGACTTTGTGGGTTTATTTTACGCGGACAACACATTTGAGCGTCGTGCCGTTTACGGTGGCGACGATCGTGGTTCTGCCCGCACCCACGCCCGTGACGGTACCGCTGGCACTGACCGCAGCCACGGCGCTGTTCTCGGATGACCAGGTGACGGCGGACGACACTGTGCCGGAGACGCTCAGCGTATAGCTATCCCCCGTGGGCAGGGTGAAATCGGTGCTGCTGAGGGCAAGCGTCCCGGAGGATGAGCCGGTATTGGGCGTGCCGGTGCCCTTGACCCGGACAATGCAGGTGCCCTTTCCGGTGCCGTCGGCGGCGGTCACGTTGGCGCTGCCCGCAGAGACAGCCGTGACGTTCCCGTTCTCGTCCACAGTGGCCACGCTCTCGTTGTCGCTGGCCCAGGTATAGGCGCCGGTTCCGCCGGTGACCTTCAGCGCCACCGGCGCGTCCCCAACTTTCATGGTGAAGTCCTGACTGGACAGTGTCAGCGTCTCCGGCAGATTGGTGGTGTCCACACTGCTCTGGCCGGAAGAAGTGCTGCCATTTTCACCGATCACAGGCGCTTCGGCACTGGTGCTGCCGCTGGCCTGAGAAGACGAGGCGGCCCCCGAGATTTCGGACGAGGACGCGGCGTTTCCAATACTGTCCAGACCGATGGTGTGCAGAAGCTTCTGTCCGAAGAACATATAGAACAGCAAAAGGAGCAGGATCAGCAGAATTATCACCAGAATCGGGCTGAGAATGTTGGGTTCTTTCCCTCTTGCAGCCCGGCGGCCGTTGCGGCGATGGCTTTTCCCGCCGCCGTTCAGGTTCTCCTCTTCCTCGCAAAAGGGACAAGTCTTATATGTATCGGAATATTTCTCTCCGCAGATCGGGCATTTTTTTAACGCCATACTGTCCTCCTTTCAGAATTCGACAAAATCATTCAATTAACATAATATTGAGTTTCCCCGAGCCCGTCAAGCCCTGCCCATACATTTTCAGCCCCCGGCGAGCGGAAAGTTATTTCCACGCTCCGGCGGTCTGGCAGCACGGCAGGCACGGCGGATCTTTCAATCAAACCGCTTCCGGGATCGTCTTCAGAATTAGACGCAGGCCGTGTCGAAAAAGTTACTCCACATACCCATACATTCCCCGCACCGACGCCTCGCCGCTGCGGATGACTGCGGAGGTACCGTCGTCCCGGCGGACCACCAGCCCGAACTGGTCATCGACGTCCAGGGCGGTGACATGCTCCCGGCTGCCGTCCGGACGCAAAAGCTGCACTTCCTTCCCCAGCGTGACGCAGGCGCGGCGATACTCGTCCAGATAGGAATCGGTCTGTCCGGAGCATAGAGCCGCGTACAGCCGGTCCAGTTCCCTGATCTCCGCGGCGGCCAGCGCCGGACGTGAGACCGGGCGCCCCAGTTCCCGGAACAGGGAGGTTGCCATGGCCTCCACCTCCGGAGAAAAATCCTCTGGGCCGTGCAGGACGTTCAGGCCGATTCCGACCACCAGATACTGCACTTGCCCCGACTCCCCCTCCAGTAAAAGTTCCGTCAGGATTCCGCACAGCTTCCGCCCACCCAACACCAGATCATTGGTCCACTTAATCCCGGGCCGAACGCCGCAGACCTGCTCCACCGCGCGGCACACCGCCACGCCGGCCAGCGCCGTCACGCTCAGCAGCCGCTCCGGCGGCAGCACCGGACGGAGCAGAGCCGACAGATAAATGCCCTTGCTCCCCGGCGACTGAAACTCCCGGCCCATGCGGCCCCGGCCCGCCGTCTGGCAGTCCGCCACCACCACGGTGCCGTCCGCCGCACCGGTGAGGGCAATCTCCTTGGCATAGGTATTGGTGGAGCCGATTTCGTCAAAGCAAAGGAGCTTCCGGCCCACGCACTCGGTGGAGGAAAGGAAACTTCGGATCTCGGGTTCCGTCAGGGCATCAGGCGTACCGGTGAGACAATAGCCCAGGCCTGAGCTGGCCTCGATGGTGTAGCCGTCACGGCGCAGGGCGTCCACCGCTTTCCACACGGCGGTGCGGCTCAGCTCCAGCTGCTGGCTGATGCGTTCGCCGGAGAGATAAGCTCCCGAATGTTCCCTCAGCAGATTCAGAACGGTTTGCCGGCTCATAGCAGCTCGCTCCTTTAAAAAAGATAGTGCCAGTTTATCACGATTCTCGAGCACTGTAAACGGGTTGGGACAGGTTTCAACAAAACATCCTGCCGTCTCTTCGCGTGTTGCATACATTCTTCGACACATTGCCAAACTCAGGGGTGGACGCTTTGGAGGGATTGAACAAATCGTCTGATTTGTCTGCTGAACCGTTTACACTTCTTGTGAAATGTGCTACTCTTTACATAATCCGATTCTTCGGTGTCACTCCACCACAATGACCCCGGAGGACGAACAAAAGGAGGAAACACCCGCTTTCACTTGCGGTACGGCAGTGTGGAGACCTGCCGTAAAGCGGCGCGCCGGTTTGGCGGCCGCGAGGCCGTACCTTGCGGAGGCAGTACGGCTGAAGTGAATGTACTATGGCAGCTGTGGTAATGAAAAATCTGAAGAAGGTCTATCCCAACACGGAATCCAAGAAGAAAAAGAAAACCGAGGAGGAGAAGAAGCACAACCTGAAGATTACCCACGAGGGGATTCTGGCTGTGCAGGAGTTCAATCTGGAGATCGCCGACAAGGAATTTATCGTTCTGGTCGGCCCTTCCGGCTGCGGCAAATCCACCACACTGCGGATGGTGGCCGGTCTGGAGGACATATCCGGCGGGGAGCTGTACATCGACGGCAAACTGATGAACGACATCGCTCCCAAGGATCGGGATATTGCCATGGTCTTTCAGAACTATGCTCTGTATCCCCACATGACCGTGTACGAGAACATGGCCTTCTCTCTGAAGCTGAAAAAAGTCGACAAGGACATCATTGACAAAAAGGTACGGGAGGCGGCTGAGATTCTGGACATCACCCAGTATCTGGAACGCAAGCCCAAGGCTCTGTCCGGCGGTCAGCGCCAGCGTGTCGCCATCGGCCGCGCCATTGTCCGGAACCCCAAGGTGTTCCTGATGGATGAGCCGCTTTCCAACCTGGATGCAAAGCTGAGAAACCAGATGCGGGCGGAGATCATCAAGCTGCGCCAGCGCATCGACACCACATTCATCTATGTCACCCACGATCAGACCGAGGCCATGACGCTGGGCGACCGGATCGTCATCATGCGGGACGGCGAGATTCAGCAGATCGGCACCCCGCAGGAGGTGTTCGACCATCCGGCCAACCTGTTCGTAGCGGGCTTCATCGGTATGCCCCAGATGAACTTCTACGACGCGAAGCTGGTGAAGGATGGCGCGGCTTACGCCGTGGAGCTGGAAAACGCCCACATCGTTCTGTCGGATGAGAAACAGACCAACCTGGCCGCCAGCAATGTGGCGCCGCAGGCAATTACGCTGGGCGTCCGCCCGGAGCATATCGCCCTGATGGGTGACGGCGCTCAGATGATCCACGGTACCGTGGACGTATCGGAGATGATGGGAAGTGCGGTGCATCTGCATGTGAATGCCTGCGGCAGGGACACCATCATCATTGTCCAGACCATGGATCTGCGGGGCCCCAACCGGGTGGACTACACCACCGGCAGCCCCATCGCCTTTACCTTCGGCGGCAACGTGGTTCACATGTTCGATCCGAAGACCGGAAAAAATCTGGAGTTTTAATGTGCCGTCCGTGGGCATGGGGAAATCCCATGCCCACGGATTTTTAACAGTATGACACTGAACGGCTGCCCCCCCCCGCAAAACACGCAGTTCCATTGGGTAATTTATGGAGCCGCGCACCGAAACCGACACAGAAAACAGCTGTTGCAAAACAGCTTAAAAACGGAGCCAAAGCAACTGCAAAAGCAGACGCTTCGGCTCCGTTTTTTGGTATCATTGAATTGGCGGAAATCGCCGCTCAACTGCCCCTTATTTTTTCTTCTATGCCCTGTGTCCGCTAGCAAGCATTATATCCGCATGAAGCAGACAGCCGCGAGGCGGCGCAGTCCCGGAATATCTGGCCCCACGGCGTTTTGATTGCTCAGTTTATAATTCGTCCATCCATCAGATCCGCCACCTCGATGGCAGCCACCGCGCCGTTCTTCATGAAAAAAAGGATGTGCTTACAGTACGCCTCGCCGCCGGGCTCGTAGACCCAGGCGCCGTCGTATTTGACACTGAGGCTGCCGTAGGACGGGCCGGCGTGGTCGGCGTCCAGATAGATCAGCTCATCGGGGTAGACTTCTTTCATGTTAGCCTCCGAGTCCCCGCACCGGGCACCGCGGCGGGTCCTCAGGGAAGTCGCGCCGGAGGCATCCTCGGTGGTCATGGAGTAGAGGTACTGCTGCCCGTCGTCCGTCTCCGCATAGCGCAGCGTCAGATTCCCGCAGACCACCTCATTGACCCGGCCATAGCCGTCCCCGCCCTCCAGTGCCTTGGGCGTCCCCGTGAGCGCAAAGTCCCAGGGGAATTTCCCCTCCTGCGCTCCCAGCTGTAAGGCGCTGTGCCCCGGATCCGCGCTCAGCGGGCTCAGGGAAAACTCCTGCTCGGGCGTTATCTTGTTTGCCTCCTCATCCGCCGATCCCTTTTGATAGGCGGTGGTAATCAGATCCCACACGGCCTGTTCCGTGTCGGACTGCGGTGCGGCATGGCTTTTCAGCAACGATTCAAATTCCACCCGTTCACTGTACGCAGAAAAGCAGACCGCATTGTAGCCAATCCCGGAAATCAGGCTGTCCTTATGTTCCCAGGGGCTCTCCTCAATTATGGTCAGAGCCTTCATCACACGCTCCGGGTTTTTTAAAAAGCGGAGTGCCAGCACATCCGACATCTCGGCAAACGCTCCATCGGCATTCAAAAAGTAGCAGCAGAGTTCAAAGTCGCCGTATTTGTCAAAATCCGTGTGGTCAAAGGTATCGTTATCATAGGTAAATGTATACACCGTGTCGGCGCCCTCATCCAGATTGTCCGAGGGACAGAAGGATGCGAACCGCCATCCAGCATCCGTCTTTTCATAGTCCAGCACGGTCTGGGAGTAGCCGATGGTGACCTGGGGAGCGTCGGGGGTTGACTTGTCGTCGTAGCCCGCGTAAAAGGTGACCGTCACGTCCCAGTGGATGCCGTCCTTCTTCGCCGCAGTCGTCCGCTTGCCCTGGAGTTGGATGTCTGTCCCCCGGTCGGCGCTCCGGGCATATAGCACGCCGTCGATGTCCCGGTAATGATCCTGGGAATCCGCCAGCAGGCTCTCCGTCAGCTCCGGGGTAAACAGGGTATTCAAGTACGCCTTCAACTCTGCCATAGAGGAGATGCCCGGCTGATTCACCCGGTTGTAGACAGCCTCTCCAACCATTTTCGTATCGGTGCTGTCCAACTGCATAGTTGTCAGATCAAACCAGTCGTATGCAGCGGCGGCAGTTTGATAGGCGGCGGCAACTTCCTCCTGCGTCGGCCCGTTATCCGCCGGTGCGCTCTCCGCCGACGACGGTTCCTGCCCAGAGCTTCCGCAGCCGGTAATGCTCACCAGCAAAGAAGCAAGCAGCACAACCGATAAATTGCGTTTCATGCGATTCATAAATACCTCCCAAGCTCATCCTGCCGGCCAAAAGACAGGGCAGCAAAAAGAATATCGTTGAGCAATCGGTAAAAGCCGGATGGGGGATATGCTGCGGCACAGCCGCTCAAACCAACATGTTAAGGTCGGCTGCGTGAACCGATCAGCATACGATTAAAGTAGCACAGCCTTCCAGGGAAGTAGTAACAAATCCATGACGAAAGCAGGAAAATCTGAATCCTTTTTTCCGCGGTTCAGAAAATGCAGAAAAAGCGCAGCAGATTGACAGCCATCCCCGCCCCTGCCGCCAAATGGCTGAAAAATAGAGCGCACAGTTTTGACTGTCCGCCCCATTTATTAAGAAAATTTATGTTCGGTTCACTTTCTGTCGCAATACTACCCGCCTGACGCGCTGGCAGCTGTTCTCTAATTTCAAGCGCTCAGAACCGCTCAAACAGCACCTTGGGCCTCCTGGTTGTGATATTATAAATCTCATGCGTGAGAAAGTACTCCATATCCGGCAGATCGTTGACCGTCCATGCGGAGACGCCGATTTTCTCCTCGCGCAGCAGCTCGATCAGCCGGCGGGTCACCAGAATATGATTCACGTTCACCACCCGGATGCCTGTTTCCCGACAGACCGCAATGGCGCGCTCCGCCGCAGTCACGTCGAAGTCCGGAATCTCCCGGTAGTTGAAATAGAGGTTCTCCACAATCTCCTCCAGATTCAGGAACACCTCCACATCCCGCAGGACATCCGGGCACTCCCGAAGAAACGGCAGATCCACGGAACCGGACCAGATGGCCCGCTTCTCCATACCGTATTCCTGCAGCAGCCGGAAGAGCGGCGCCGACAGGCCTGGCTCCTTGTGGTCAAAATTGATCCGCATGGCGGGCACCTTTCCGGCCAGCTCCAGCGCTTCGCTGAGCAGCGGCACAAGGCCGTCGTCCGCCAGGTCATGGGTCAGGACCAGCGCGCCGTCTCCCCGGTCCCGGATGTCGATCTCAAATGCGTCCGCGGGAGTCGTCAGCGCGTAGCGCACATACTCCAGGCTGTTATCGGGGGTTCCGTCCGCGCCGGTATGCGCGGTGATCATGGTATTGTATTTCATGTCGGGATTCTCCTCCAAAACGGAATTGGCGGAAAGGGAGAGGGCTTATGCCCCCTCCCTCTCCGGTTGTCAAATTATTTTTCCCAGTCCTTATCCTTCAGGTTGGTGTAGATATACACCGCTGCGGAAATGGAGCAAATCAGGAACATGATGACGGACAGTGCCGCCGCCCGCTCGTAGCGCAGATACTTGTTGAACTGGTCAAACAGGGCGATGCCCAACATCTTGGGGCTGTTTCCGCCCATCAGGTACGGCGTGGTGAACGCGCCCACATTGGACATAAACACGAAGGTGGCAGCAACCACCACATCCTTATAGGACAGCGGCAGAATCATGGAGGTAAACACCTTCCATTTGGATGCTCCCACGTCCCGGGCGCCCTCGATCACGGAGTCGGGAATGGTTTCCAGACCGGCCGTAATCATCAGAGCCGCAAACGGGATGTTGAACCACAGATTCATGGTAATCATACCGCCGGCGTGATACATCATGCCCAGCTTCAGGTCGCCGCCGAAGGACTGTGAAATTCGGTTCACCAGACCGGAGTCCCGGATTACCGTAATCATCGCGTAGACCGCCACCAGACTGGGGACGAACCGCGGGATCAGGTACAGGTTACCGATGGCCCGGGAGATGGGAGATTTCACAAACCGCAGGTACAGCGCCAACAGATAGGCCACGACGATGGCAATGGCAACCGTCATGAGCACCACAAACAGCGTGAAAACCAGGTTCTTCAACTGATAGGGGTCCGTGAAGAAATATTTGTAGTTGTCCCAGGTAAAGCCGCCTGTCTCCGAATCGGTGAAGCTTTGCTTGACGGCTGTGAGGATTGGCCACGCCACGACCAGCATCACCACAAGGAATGCCGGCATCACCAGTAGGTAGCCAAACGCCATTCTCTTTTTTTCTTTACTCATTCAATCACCCTCGGATCCAGGTTTTGTTGGAGCTTCTTAGCCCAGCGTGGAGATCTCGTTGTCCCAGCGCTCGTTGAAGTCGTTGGACAGATCACCGATGGACAGGATGCGGAATTTGGAGACATCCAGAGACTTCAGATCCTCATAGCCGGTCATGTCGATGTTGGCGGTGCTCACCAGAGGAATAGCGGCCATCTGCTTGACCAGAGTGTCCTGCGCCTCGTCGGAGAGCATGTAGTTCATGAAGGCATAGGCGCCCTCGCTGTTGGAGCCGAAGGAGGGGATGCTCAGAGACTGCACGGCGCCGGTGAAGGACGGCGTGATGGAAGTGACCTTGATGGTGTCGGGAATCGTGCCGGCGTTGCGCTGAGAGAGAACCATGTCGGCCCACATCGGGCACATGTCAATCTCGCCCTGAGACAGCAGATCCAGCGCGCCCTGGTTCTTGTTGGGATACACCACGGAGCCACCGGACTTGTACATGTACGGATGCAGCTCAGCCAGCAGCTTAAAGCCCTGATCCCACTGCGCTTCCCACTTGGTGTCGTCGGAGACCATCGCGGATTCGTCGCTGATGAAGTTGTAAACGGTGGTGCGGACGAAGGAGTCGCCGGCGCCGCCGGTACCGGGCGTATTGTAGGCGAAGCGGCCGGGATTGGCCTTGATCCAGGAAATCAGCTCATCCATGGTGGTAGGAGGCGTGGCAACCTTCGCGGAGTTGTACGCCAGAATCACGGTGGTACCGCGATAGGGCTGGCTGTACTCGGGAGAAACCGCGCACTTGGCGGTTACGCTGGATGCGTTGGGAAGCTTGGAGGTATCCAGCTTGGTGAAGGCGTCCTGACCGATCAGGGAGACGATCTTGGACCAGTCGTCGCCGCTGAAGTCCACCAGGTCATACTCGGTGTTGGTCTGCTTTGCCTTATAGGCCGCAGACAGCATGTCGACCATGGTCTGGGTGCCTGTGCCGCTGAGCATGAAGTTCAGCTTCACTTCGTACTGATCGGAGGTCTTGTTGAAGTTGCTGGTCAGCGTCTCATAGATCTCGCGGACATTGTCGGAGCCGGTGGCCCACAGATTCACCGTAGTCTTCTCACCGGAGGAGGCCGCAGCGCTGCCGCTGGCGGCGGAGGAACTGCCGGCGGACTTGCTGCCGCAGGCGGCCAGGGAGAGCGCCATGACCAATGCAAGGACAGTTGCTAAGAAACGTTTCATGTTTTTTCCCCTTTCTTCCTTAAAAAATGTGCGTTTTGCAGAATTTCAGGTTGACTTGATCGCCCACGTTCACCTTCTCGGACTCCTCGCGCTGGATGTAGCATTTCACGACATTCTCCCCGCACTGCACATTCACCTCAACGTAATGTCCCAGAATCATGATGGTCCGGACACTGCCGCTGATGTCGGCGGGTTCTTTTGTGATGACAACATCCTCGGGACGGACGGCAACGGACTTGCCGTCCCGCTCAATAAAGTTCATCTCACCGATGAACGAAGCGACATATTTGGAACAGGGATTGTCGTAGATCTCGGTCGGTGTTCCGACCTGCTCGAATTTGCCCTTGTTCATCACCACGATCCGGTGGGAAAGCGCCATGGCCTCCTCCTGGTCGTGGGTGACAAACACCACGGTGATGCCCAGCTCAGACTGAATCTTCTTCAGTTCCTCCCGCATCTGCTGACGGATTTTGGCGTCCAGAGCGGAGAAGGGCTCGTCCAGCAGGAGGACGGAGGGCTTGAGCAGCAGGGATCGGGCAATGGCCACGCGCTGCTGCTGGCCGCCGGAGAGCTGGCTGGGGTACTTCTTTTCCATACCGCCGATGGAAACCAGCTGCAGATGCTTTTCGATGCGCTCTTCCATCTCTTTCTTGGGGGTCTTGCGCAGCTTCAGTCCGAAGGCCAGGTTCTCGTACACGGTCATGTGGGGCCAGAGGTTGTAGCTCTGGAACACCATGGCGGTGGGCCGTTTTTCGGGGGGGAGATTGACAACGGACTGGCCGTCGATCAGGATGTCGCCGGACGTCACATCCAGAAAGCCGCCGATGGTGCGCAGGATGGTAGACTTTCCGCAGCCGGAGGGCCCCAGCATGGTCACGATTTCGCCTTCGTAAATATCAAGGCCGATGTGTTCGACACCGTCGCCGTTGTCGTACTTCTTTGTCATGTCGCGGATCTGTAATTTAATCACTCTGTCAGCCATGGTTCTTTCTCCTTATTTCATCTTGAAGCCGCCGGCAATTGCCTCCGGTCCAATATACTTGCGCATCACGAAGATCAGCAGTATGGACGGGACGATGAGGATAATTGAGAAGACGGCGCCCACCTGCACGGGGTAGTCCAAAATGACGCCGAACATCTCCACCGGCATGGTTTTGATGTGCGCCAGACCCACCAGCATGGTGCCCTGTGCCTCCTCCATGGAACCCAGGAAGGTGTACAGGGTTGCAACCGCGATTCCCGGCATCGCCAACGGGAAGGTGATCTTCATAAACGTTCGGAAGGGGCCGGCGCCCACATCCCGGGCCGCCTCCTCCTGCTGTCGGTGCACCGCGCGGAACGCAGAGCTGGGCAGCCAGACCATGAACATCATGGAGTTGATCATATGGATGATGACAACGCCCAAAAGCGTGCCCATCAGGTTGTATTTATAAAAGAGGATGCCGATCGAGGTATAGATGCCCAGCTTCGGGAATGCGTTGGTCAGCAAAAACGACAGCATGAACGCCTTCCGTCCCGGATACTTGAACCGGGCGATGGAGTACGCCGCCGGAATGCAGATGAGCATGGAGGCGACCATGGTGATGAGCGCGATCAGGAAGGACTGGCCGATAGACGATACCAGGTTTTCCTGAGAAAACACAAACCTCCAGTATTTGAATCCCCACGCCTGCGGGAATACCGACGGGGCGTCATATTTGTTCGCAAACGCCAGCATGAACATGTTCACCATCGGCCCGTAGAAAAACAGAAGAAACGCCGCCAGAACGATGAACTCCCAGAATCTCCTCTTTCCCACCGCATGGTAAAACCGTCTCGGGTTCAGCATCTTAAACATCGTACCCCACCTTTACTTTTTCTCCTCCAAAACGCTACTCAGAATAGCATGGAACTTTCATTTCCGCTACCCCGCCTTCATCAAATTCATGTTCTGTTCCGGTAAAGCGCGCCTGGTTTTCAGGGCAAAAAAAAATCAAGAACAACCAAGTACTTCCCACGCGGGAAGTACTAACAGCTGCCTTGACTCTCATTTCTCAAGCATCGCCCTGATTTACTTGTCCACAGTATATCAGCTGCATTTGCGTAATGCAAGTAAAAATGATGTGCTGCGAACGATTTGCACAAGTTTCATAACAATGTCTCTTGTTTGTTGTGCATTTTGCAAATTATTGCTTTTTTTGACAATGGGTAGCGGTGTTGTTGAAATCATGTTATAATGCACATATTCTGAACAATCAGCGGAGGTGCAATATGACAAAGCAGACGTCGTTTCTGGAGCTGCTGCAGGATACACCGGTCATTGCGGCGGTGAAAAATGACGAGGGGCTCACGAAGGCGCTTGCCTCTGGCAGCGGAGTGATTTTCTTTTTATATGGTACGCTTCTCACCATTCCCGATCTGGTGCAGCGCGCCAAGGATGCGGGCAAGACGGCCTTTGTCCACGTGGATCTGGTGGAGGGACTGACGGGCCGGGACATTGCCGCGGACTTTATCGCTGTCAGCACCGCCGCGAACGGCGTGATCTCCACCCGGCCCAATCTGATTCATCGGGCAAAAGAGCTGGGTCTGATCACGATCCAGCGGTTTTTTCTGCTGGACTCGCTCTCTTTTGAAAACGTCCTGCGGCAGAGCTCCCACGCCGATGTGGTGGATATTCTGCCCGGCACGATGCCCAAGGTCATCAGCCGCCTGACGGAACAGCTGCGCCAGCCGCTGATTGCCAGCGGACTGATTGCCGACAAGCAGGATATCATCGCCGCGCTGTCTGCCGGAGCCGTGGCGGTCTCTACCACCAGCAGCCCGCTCTGGTTCGTTTGAAATTATATCTTGATTTTCTCCCCGCGTTATGCTAAACTAATACTCGTAGAAAATTGAATGATTGCTTGGAGATTAGAGTCAAAGCAAAATGAGTCACCGAATTCGGTGGTCGTTTTGTTTTGGCTTTTTTATTTTGGAAAGGGGCAGAAAACCATGTATGACGTGACAATCATCGGCTGCGGCATTGCGGGCGCCTCTCTGGCCTACCAGCTGTCGCAGTATGATCTGCGCGTGCTGGTGCTGGAGCGGGAGAACGACGTTTCCATGGGCACCACGAAAGCCAACAGTGCCATTGTACACGCGGGGTACGACCCGGAGTATGGGACGTTGATGGCAAAACTGAACGTCCGCGGCGCGGAGATGATGGAGCCGCTGTGCCGCGCACTCTCCGTGGAATACCGCCGAACCGGCTCCTTTGTCATTGCCCTGAATGAGACCGATCTTCCCCATCTGCAAAAGCTTTACAAAAACGGCGTGAAAAACGGCGTTCCGGGCCTGCGTCTGCTGTCGGGTGAAGAGGCCCGGGCCATGGAGCCGCATCTGGCAGACACCGTATGCGGCGCTCTGCTGGCCCCCTCCGCCGGAATTGTGGACCCCTGGGGGCTGTGCATTGCGGAGGCCGAGGTGGCCGTCCGCAACGGAGTGGAGCTCCGTCTGCGCAGCGAAGTACGCGGCGTTGAGGATCATGGCGGCCGCTATGTGGTTCACACCTCCTCCGGCGATGTGGAGACGGCCTATTTGGTCAACTGCTCCGGAACTCACGGCCACGAGATCAGCGCTATGGTTGGCCCCCGGGAGTGGGATGCCCATCCGTCCCGGGGCGAGTATTATCTGCTGGACAAATCCAGCGGAGGTCTGGTACAGCATGTGATTTTTCAGTGCCCCACCGTCCGCGGCAAGGGCGTGCTGGTCTCCCCCACCGTCCACGGCAACCTGATCGTGGGTCCCAACGCACAGGACGCGGATGATGCCGACGACCGCAAAACCACACTGTCCGGCCTGGACGAAGTGGCTGACTCCAGCCGCAGAAGCGTTCCCTGCCTGGATCTGCGCCAGTCCATCCGCAACTTCGCCGGTGTCCGCGCAGTCACCTCGGAGTCCGACTTCATTCTTCGGCCGTCGGCTTCCTCTCCCCGGCTGCTCCACATCTGCGGCATCAAGTCCCCCGGTCTCACCGCCGCGCCCGCCATTGCCGAGTATGCGCTGGAACTGCTCGGTGGGATGGGTCTTACGCTGTGCCGGAAGTCCTCCTGGGACGGCGGGCGGGAGCGGATATGCTTCCGCAAGCTGTCGGAAACCGAGAAAGCCGAGCTGATCCGCCGTGACCCCCGGTACGGGCGGGTCATCTGCCGCTGTGAAACCATCACCGAGGGAGAGATTGTGGCCGCCATCCACTCCCCCATCCCCCCCTGTTCCATCGACGGCATCAAGCGCCGGGCGGGCGCCGGGATGGGTCGCTGTCAGGGCGGCTTCTGCGGTCCCCGGGTTCTGGAACTGCTGGCTCGGGAGCTGGGCAGCAATCCGATGCAAATTCCTCAGGACGGGGACGGTACCCGTCTTCTGATTGAGGAGACCAAGGGAGGCGATCGGAAATGAATTATGATCTCGTTGTCATCGGCGGAGGTCCCGCGGGTCTCGCCGCCGCCAACGCCGCGTGGGAGGACGGCTGCCGCTCCATCTGTATTGTGGAACGGGACCGGGAGCTGGGCGGAATCCTGAATCAGTGCATCCACAACGGCTTCGGCCTGCACTACTTCAAAGAGGAGCTGACCGGCCCGGAATATGCGGGCCGCTTTGTGGAAAAGCTCCGCGCCACCGGCGTAGCGGTCCGCCTGGACGCCATGGTGCTGGACATCACCCGGGACAGACAGGTCCACATCGTCTCCTCCGGCAGCGGATACGAGGTGCTGGAGGCCAGGGCCGTTGTGCTGGCCATGGGCTGTCGGGAACGCACCCGGGGCGCCATCGCCATCCCCGGCACACGCCCTGCCGGCGTCTTCACCGCCGGCACCGCCCAGCGCTATCTGAACATCGAAGGCTACATGGTGGGCAAGCGGGTGGTCATCCTGGGCTCCGGTGACATCGGGCTGATCATGGCCCGCCGCATGACGCTGGAGGGGGCCAAGGTTCTCGCCTGCGTGGAGGTTCTGCCCTATTCCGGCGGACTGACCCGGAACATTGTCCAGTGCCTGAACGACTTTGACATCCCCCTGTATCTGTCCCACACCATCACCGATATTCAGGGCCGGAACCGGGTGGAGCGGGTGGTCGTTTCCCAGGTGGGATCGGATCGCCGGCCCATTCCCGGCACCGAGATGACCTTTGACTGCGACACCGTGCTGCTGTCCGTGGGTCTGATTCCCGAAAACGAGCTCTCCCGCGCGGCGGGCATCGTGATGGACCCCCGAACCAACGGGCCTGTGGTCTACGAGAACATGGAGACCTCCCTTCCCGGCGTGTTCGCCTGCGGCAATGTGGTTCATGTTCACGATCTGGTGGACTTTGTCACCGCCGAGGCCACCCGGGCGGGAAAGGCCGCGGCTGCCTGCTGTGCCGGGACACACCCCGCCGAACAGAGGGTTCTGCCGCTGCAAGGCGGAAATCTGGTGGGCTACACCGTCCCCCAGCACATCCATCTGGACGCCGATTTTTCGGTGGTAGAGCTGTTCTTCCGGGTTCGGGCCGTCTGCGGCGCCAGCCGTATCGTCCTCACCGACGAGACCGGAGCGCAGCTCGCCGCCTTCCCACGGCAGCGCCTGGCTCCCGGCGAAATGGAGAACCTTCGGCTCTCCAGAGCTCTGCTGGACAGGGCACAGGGTTCCGTCACTGTTTCCATTGAGGAGGCCGCAAAATGAAAGAGCTGATCTGCATCACCTGCCCCAGAGGCTGCCATCTGACCGTGGATGAGGCGCATGACTATGCCGTGACTGGCAACGCCTGCCCCCGGGGCGCGGAATATGGCCGGAACGAGCTGCTGCATCCTGTGCGCACCGTCACTTCCACCGTCCGGGCGGAGGGCTCCGCCATCCGCCGCCTCCCGGTGAAGACCGACCGCCCCCTGCCCAAGGAAAAGATATTTGACTGCATAGCCCTGCTGAACACCATCACCGCCCATGCTCCCGTGAACTGCGGCGCAGTGCTGGCGGCCAAGATTCTGGGCACCGACGTGAATATCGTGGCAACCAGGGCTCTTCCTCTTTGACTATATGCACAATTATATCATTAGTTATTTGTGTGATTCATGAATTTTTGAGCTTGCCGTCTTTCCTTGAAAGTATTATAATACCGTCAAGATAAACGATTACTTTCAAGGAGTTGACTGCGATGTCACTATTATTCGTATTGGAAAATCATCGCGCCCGGCAGGAAGCCCGCTGGTTCTCCATGATGGAGCAGGCCGCTTTGTTCCGCGCGGTACAGTAAGCAAAAAACCCCCGGATACCGTGGTATCCGGGGGTTTTCCATTTCAGGCGGATCAGCCGCAGACATCCCCTGCCACACGGCAGAGCAGGTCCGGGTGATTGGAGATGATGCAGTCCACGCCTCTTGCGATCATGTCCCGCATATTTTCCTCATCGTTAACCGTCCAGGTGTTGACCTTCATGCCGCGCCCGTGAAACAGCTCCATCAGCTCCGGCTGATACTGGAGCAGCATGTAGCGGGGGTGCATGCTGTCGGCGTTGGAGCGCTCAATGTACCGATCCATGTCCAGGTAGGGCTTATCATAGAGCAGACCTGTCTCCATCTCCGGGCAGAGGATTTTAAAATTCTGCATGGAGATATGGTTGAAGGAGGACACAAAGACCCGGTCCAGCATTTTATGGGCGCAGACCGCGTCGATCACTCTCTGCTCCAATCCCTCGTAGAATACCTCGTAGTTCTTCAGCTCCAGGTTCAGCAGCATCTCCGTCTCATCGCAGAAGTCCAGCAACTGATCAAAGGTCCAGATGTGCTCTCCGGCAAACTCCGGGGATTTCCACGCGCCGATATCCAGCCGCAGCAGTTCCTCGTAGGTGTGATCTTTGATGTAACCGGTGCCGTTTGAGGTGCGCTCCACGGTGGCGTCGTGGAAAATCACCAGCTGGCCGTCCTTTGTGATATGCACGTCGCTCTCGATGCCGTCAGCGCCGGTCTTCTCCACCGCCATCCGGAACGCCAGGGGGCTGTTCTCGGGATAGTCGCCGGAAAAGCCGCGGTGGGCAAGCAGTAAGGGCCTTTTCATATTCAATCGCCTCTTTCATAAAATAAAAAAGCACATGATGAGATCCCTCTCATCATGTGCCACTCTCATTCTCTGTGCACAAGGACAGTATAGCCGAATCAGCGTCGCATTGCAAGGGCTTTCTTCTGCAGTCGCTTGCAATCACTTGCAATGGGGCCGCCCAAACACGGCGTTTCCTCTGCGCCATTTTCCGGACGGATGGCGGAGTACTCCATCAGTTTTTTCTGGCAGCGCAATCCGCTGATGGCAAAGGAGCCCGGAATCAGCCGGATTCCCAATCAGTTGTGGGCCGTCAGGGCAGCCATGCCGCCTTACGGTCTCAGTCCTGTTTTGCGCGGAGTCATATCACACCATATGCAGATACTGGAGGAAATTCCTGCGGACATCATACCGACACTGTTCTTTCCTGCATTTTTCTGCTTGCGGAAACGATGCTTCGATGTTATAAACAAGGTATGCATTTTTATCAGGAGGCAATTGAATGGAAAAAAACGGAACAAAACGGTGTCCTTGTCAGGGGGAGACGTTAAATCGCTTTGTCCAGCCTACTGTTCTTTCGGTATTGCAGCAAGGTTCCGACCACGGGTACAGCATTTTGCAAAAGATTTCCGAACTGGGGCTATGGCATAATAATACTCCCGATACCACCGGTGTCTACCGGGCGCTTCGGGATATGGAGGAACGCGGACTGATTACGTCCTGTCTGTCATCAGACAGCCAAGCGGGACTCGGTAAGCGCGTTTTTACCCTGACGGATGCCGGCCGCTCCTGCTGCCAAACGTGGATTGCGACACTGCGTCAATATCAAAAGGATCTGGACGAGGTAATCGGTCTGCTGGAAAACGAAACCTAAGGCAGCACCGCGTACAAGAAACAGGTGCCGATTGCGATACGCTGCGGCGTTTTCGCAAAAGCGCGATTATCCGTACAAAAAAGCCGCTTTCCGCAAGCCGCGCAAATATGTCGATATGCGGCACAGCCTCAACCACTGTGAAATTTACGCAATCATACCATTATATATATATATATATGTAAGAAGCCTGTTATTCCCACCAAGAATAACAGGCTTCTTACATTTTGAGGAAAGGATCTTATTTACAGGAGAGCCTCGATTTCTTTTCTCAACTCTTCGCTGTCGGGGATCATAGAGACGTGCTGAATCTGTCCGTTGATACACATGGTGGGCAGATTGGTAACGCCCATCTTCTTGCAGCGAACCACGTTCTCCCGAACGGTGTATTTATACTCAACAACGTCAATCTTATCACCGAAGTATCCTTTGGCCGCATTGGCTGCTGCCATCATATAGGTGCAGGCAGCGCACTGGCTGGAGTCCAGCGTAAATACTTCAACAAACGGACGTTCAAGATGTTCATAGTCAGGAAGTTCAATAACAATACCGCTGTCATCGGGGCCGGTATAGTCCTTAATCATCGCGCGGCACTGGTCGGTATTCTTCACTGCCTGCATACAGGCAATGGTGTTTTCCAGAGGAACATCGTAGGGCATATCGCAGCCGGGGCTGACGATCAGATTGCGATGGTCGCTAATCTTATCCAGCTCGTCGACCACATACTTCATATTGTCTTTTGTCGAACCGTGCAGCATGACCGTCGTCAACGGGATATTTCCGCTGATCGCCAGGTTGTACTTATCGGAAATGCTCTTTCCGTAAACAATGTCCACGTTCTCATCCACAGCGATGCTGTCGGGATAAGTCTTGCACATGACTTCCAGCTGAGGCGTGGCGTTGCCGCACACGAAGAAGGAAGAAAAGGCGCCTTTATTGCGGACATAGTCGAAAACAGCCTTGAAGGAGTCGGCCAGCATTGTATCGAAGGACTCGGGCGCGATCTGGCTCACCAGAGGATCGACCACGGCAATGATGTCCATGCCGGCATCCAGATAATACTCTGCCATGCGGATGCAGACCTCGGAACAATAACTCACCAGATCACGGACATACTGTTCATCCAAGAGCATATCCAGGAATATCTCGCTGCCGCGCAGATGAGAAGCCATCGTGAACGGGCCGCAAATCAGGCCGTAGAGGGCAATTTCGTCACCCACAGAAGCCTTCAGCTTGCGCATGGCATTCAGCATGACAGGGATACGGCCAGACTCGGGCGTGGGCAGTTTGCAGCGGCAGGGAATTCCCTTGTTGTCACCCTCAAAGGGATGGGAGGCAACGGAAGGAGGATTGTCTTTCGCCCACATCATCTCACAGCCAAGGATTTCAGCCTCCAACTGGAGATCAAACATAATCGGCATACCATCGGGACCGTAGAGTTTGGCGACTTTCGCCAGGCACTCATACAGCTTGTCGCCGTCCTTCAGGACTTCCTCTGCGTTATAACCCATCAGCTTGCCGGCGTGAATGCCGGCAAAGGGCACCCAGGGCACACGCTCGGTAGGCTCATGGCGCATTGTCTTGAAAATCAGTTCTTTTCCCATAAGTCGGGCTCCTTTCAGTCTCGGATCTGCGTGGGAGCGCAAATCGCTCCCACGCAGATCTTCATAAAATGGTTCGGTCAGTCAACCGCCTCGGTTGTCTTATTTCTTCTCTTTCACAACGTAGAAACGCTTCATGCCGGTTTCAAGCGCCTCATAGAAAGACTCCGAATCCTTGGGATCCTGATGCGTGACCAAGCTGACGACCACCATGGTAATCGTGGAACCCAGCAGACCGATGGCGCCATACCATGACCCACCAAGATTCCATACGAAGTAGGTCATCAGGACCAGAACGGTACCCACAATTGAGGATACGATTGCTGCCTGCTTGGTTGCTCTTTTCCAATAGAGGGCACACACCAGAACGGAGAAGAGCGGCATTACCAACGCGATGGAGAACATAATCAGGGTGAAGATCAACTCAGGAGGATCGATTGCGATGATCGTGGAGATAACACCCAGCGCCACAATAATGATCCGGCTGACGTTTTTCTCGTTTTTGTCGGATACCTTCAGATGGAAGGTGTTCTTCAGCAGATCAGAGGAAACAATGCCGGAGGCTGTGGCCAGGAACGCATTCGACGTAGACAGACCCACGGCAGATGCGCCGACAAAGAAGCCGACCATCAGGATCTTCGCCATTGTCGGGCTGTAGCTCAGCACGAAATTCTTAACCATGTAAGGAATAATCAGCTCGCTCTCGGAAGCGGTCATATTGCTGACCAGAGCCAGACCAACCAGACCGATGAGCATGGTTCCGGTCCAGACGACTGCCTGCAGAATCGGGGTCATGAAGGACAGCTTGCGCTGCGCCTTCAGATTGTCGCCGAAATAGCCGGAACGAACGAACACGTGGGGCAGCATGATGGTCCAGCCGATTGCGCAGGAGAACGGATAGCCGAATCTTGCCGCATACGGCGCCCATCCGGAGGGCCCGGGATAGGAGAAGAACGATTTCGTATCCGGATTATTCCACAGCTTGCTCACGGCGGCAGGCAAAGATCCATGGAATCCCACAATCAGGCAGCAGATCACGATTACCCACAGCAGAGTGATGAAGAGCAAGCCCTGAATGGTATCCGCAGTCGCGGCGGATTTCACGCCGCCCACACAGACGAAAATCGTCATAATCAGACCAACCACAATGACTGCCATCCGATAGTTGATGGCGCCGTCCGTAGCGTACTGAGCGGCCTGAGCAATGGCCACAAGAACGGATGCAATGTACGGGAACGAACACACCAGGAAAATAACGCCCAGAATTGCCCGCAGAGCAGGACTCTTGTAACGCTCATAGAAGAAGTCGGCCGGAGTAACGAAAGACCCCTTCTTCTGCTGGTTAATGATCCAGACCTTATTCATGGTGAAATGGGCAATGAACGGAAACAGCGCGATATAGCTCATCTCAGAGATCCAGTACCCCATACCACCGCGATAGTACGCGCCGGGGCCGGCAAAGAAAACCCACGTGCTCATCAAAGATGCAATATAGGTCATGACCAGAATGGGCCAGGATACGGAGGCAGTCAGCAGGCTGCCGCCCTGTTTTTGACGCTTTTCCTTCGCCGTTACCGTAATTGCCACGGCGAGAAGGAAACACATGTAAAGTGCGAATGCAATCCAAATGGTTGTTGCGCTTAGCATGAATTACCCCTCCTGCTCCTCTTTATTTTCTTCGTCATCTTTCAGTTTGTAGGTCTTATAGACTCTCGCAAGGCCAACATAGACAATGATCCAAAGGGGAACAACTGTCAGCAGCGCGTGAATCATCGTGGGAACTGCCTCATAGTACGGAGGGACACCGGGGAGATTGTAAAGCACATAAAAGAGAACCACGAGAATAAACCAGACCTTTTCCACTTTTGTCATTTTCATGCATGTACCGCCTTTCTCTCACCTTTCCGATTTGCGGGGGACAGAGCTGCTATGTGCCGGGAACTGGTGAAGGACTTAGTCCTTCACCAGTGCAGCATGAGCACGCTTGAGAACCTTCTCCACTTCGGCAGCCTTGTCGGCATCCAGAGCGTAGGTATCCTCTGCGGCCATGATGGCGTGGAATTTCTCGAGAGCCTTCTCCTCCAGTGTCTTGGAGCCGCCGCGCTCCCAGTTGGTAACACCGTCGCGGTTGAACATATCGGGACGATGAGCCTCGGTATAGTGGCGGAACGTATGCTCGGACATCAGGAAGCTGAATGCGGGGTCCTGATCGATACCGGCAATGACCTCATCCCAGTCAAGGGTTTCATCATCCACCGCAAGACCGGCGCGAATGCGCTTGGCAATGCCGAAGATTTCGTTGTCGATAATCAGCTGAAGGGGACTGACGGTCTTGGCAGTCTCCAGCTGACCGGCGCCGCCCAGTACGCTGGCTTCGCTCATGGCCATCGCATCGATCAGGTTGGTGCGCTCAATGAAGTTCTGAGCGTCCATGCACAGGCTGTCCGTGCCGGTGCCGTAGGAATGGGCACGGATGTTGTAGCCGCGCTCAAACAGCTCCATGCAGATGAGACGAGCAATGGTGATCTCGGTGTTGGACTGCAGCGTATAAGTCGTCTGCATATCCATGGAGAACAGCAGCGTCGTTGCGATGACGGGCAGACCCGGAGCAATCAGCTCCAGCATGACGATCTGCGCAAAGACCTCGGCGCAAGCCAAAAACGCAGTGCCCTGAGCGGTGACCGGGGTATTTGCGCCGGCGGTGGGAAGCGAGCAGGGCTGAACGGGCACGCCGGCCTTGGCGCTGCGCAGCATTGCCTCGGCGTCCATGTGCTTGTAGGTCAGGCAGGGAACGCTGCAGCTAATCATGCTCATGATCGGACGGCGGCGGAATTCCTCGGCGCCGCCAACAGCGGCTTGTGCCATCTCGATGAGGAAATTCACATTGTCCGTTTCATAAGGCTGAACCCAGATGTGCTTGGCGGAGTGCTTCAGAGCTTTCTCCAGCGTGTACACGTCCACAGCATCGCCGGGAACATACTCGCCCGAGGTAGACGGAATGGTCACGTAGTCCAGATTCTCCATAACATTGGTAATCTTGTACCACTCGTCAACCTCCTCGAGGGTCGTGTAATGGGTCTCGCCCTTGATATTGCGATAGTTGGGAGCGCCGGTGTTGGTGCGGGTATAGAAGCAGCCGGTGGGGTTGGGGAACTCCAGATCATACTTGCCGCTGGGAGAATACAGCGTGAACTTCTTAGGCACTGCGTCGACGGCCTGCTTGATCAGTTCCTTGGTGAACTTGACATTTTTGCTGTCCATATCAACAATGCAGCCGACCTTGGCCAGTTCTTCCAGCATCTCGTCGTGATCCAGATGAACGCCACGCTCGATGAGCAGCTGCTCCATCCGGGATTTCATGTGCTCCAGTTCCTGATCGTTCATGACGTTGTATTTAATTCTTCCTACCATGTGTAACGCCCCTCCATTAATTAAAATTTAGAAGTAGTGATGGATCGTGCTTACTTGCTGGTAGCGTAGTTTTTGGCCCAGCGGGCAGCCTCGGCAGCGTCAGCGGTAAATGCGTCAGCACCGATCTTGTCAGCCCACATCTGCGTAACAGGCGCGCCGCCGATCATGACCTTAACCTTGTCACGGACGCCGGCTGCCTCAAAAGCGCGGATGATGTTGCCCTGCTCGTTCATGGTAGTGGTCAACAGCGCAGACAATCCGACGATGTCGGGATGATACTCGTTGATGGCTGCGATGAACTTGTCGGCGCCGACGTTGGCGCCCAGATCGATGACTTTCAGGTTTGCGCTCCGCATCATCAGTGCGACCAGATTCTTGCCGATATCGTGCAGGTCGCCCTTCACGGTAGCAACCACTGCGGTACCGATGGTGGTTTCACCGCCGGAGGCCAGCAGAGGCTGAATCACTTCCACGCCGGAGTTCATCGCCTTTGCGGACAGCAGCACGTTGGGAACGAAGATCAGACCCTTTGCAAAACGCTCGCCGATTTCGTTGATGCCGGGCATCAGGCCCTGATTCAGAATGACCTGCGCATCTACTTTCTGCTCGACTGCCTCTGCAACTTTCGCTTTCGTGCCTGCGATGTCGCCCTTAATGACGAGTTCGGAGATTTCGTTGAGAATTGACATGGTATTAACCGCTCCTTTTTAATGATTTGTCCTGGTTTTTATGGAATAGCATTGATCCGCCCCTAAACTCTAATAGTTTTCATCCTTTGTCGCATCCATTGCCAGCTTCATGCTCTCCATCATGTTTCCGGAATACAGCACATGAAGTTCCCGGGCGAAGTTGGGTGTGATCGGCGCCCCTCCTACGATAATGCTCAGCGGATAACCGAAATCCTCCTTCTGAAGCTTCTGTACGATCTTTCGCATGGCTGACATGGAGGTTGTCAGCATCGCAGACATGGCAATCACGTGGGCGCCATATTTCCGTATGGCTGCGGCAAAATCCTCCGCGCTGACATTGACCCCCAGATCAACGACGCGGAATCCCCCGCTCCGGAGCATGATGCCTACCAGATTTTTTCCGATGGTGTGAATGTCCCCGCTTACCGTACCGACAATTACAACGTCGTGCCGGAGCTTTCCGGTATGCTCCTCAATCAGCAGCGACTGTATCTCCGCCAGTGCGGACTGCATGGTTCTTGCCGATAGCAGAATCTGGGGAATAAACCGTTCTTCGCGGGCCAGCAAATCCCCCAGCTGATCCATCGCAGGAAGCAGCCCTCGGATCAGAATATCCATCGGGCGTACGCCGTTTGCGATCAGTGCCTTCGTCAAAGTGACAGCATGTTCCTCATCACCATCCATAATGCTCTGAAAAAGTTCATGAAACTGATTCATTCCGCATGTTCCTTTCTGCTGCCTGTATTCAGTATACAAAGCAGTCCATAAATTTTCTCAAAGAAAAGTCCTTTGTTTTTGGTTGAATTTAATTGCTTTGCAGTGAGCGTCCAATTCAGTCAAATGTTTTTGTTGATTTCTGCCTACAAGCACGATATACTACTGGTAAAAATCAGGAACGTTCCGTGCGGATTTTACCATTTCTGTTTTTATCCTGGTAAAATGCGCCCCGTTTCGAGTTCAGGAGATGTGAGGACCTTGGCTGCTATTAATCAAAAATCTCTGCACAACTGCCTGGATTCCTTCAGTGACTGCACAGGGATTCCGGTGACTCTGTACACACCGGAAGGCATCATTCGCGAAGAGTTTCTGCCGGAGCAAAAGTTCTGCAAGTTTTTTAATACGTCCAAGATTCCCGGCGAGTGCAGCAGCAGTCTGCGCTTTTCTACCCAGATTTCCTACGAGATGGGAGACGCGTATGTCTACTATTGTCCGATTGGGCTTGTCCATATCTGCGTTCCGGTCATTGTGGACAAGCAGTACTGCGCAAGCGCGGTCGCAGGACCGCTGGCAATGGGTGAAATTGGCGATCATCATCTAAGCCAGGCGCTCAATATGGATCAGAATGCACTTTCCCAAGTCACAAAAATTGCTCTTTTTATTTCAAAAATGAAGGTGTATACTCCTACACAGATTCAAAAAGTCTCCCAACTATTTTATGGTGCTGTCCTCCAGAGTCATAAAAACTGGGAAGATTACGAGCAGCTCCAGTCCCGATACAACCAGCAAATTGAAGCGGGCGAGCACATACGAAAACGGAAGGAAGCCATCGTTTCTCATGTCTCCCCTTCCCTGAACTGTGCAGAACTGGAAAAGCAGTTCACCCGGGAACTGCGCGCCCGCAACCGGGAAAACGCGCTCTCCTGTCTGCAGTCTTTACTGAATGAGTTGATTCTCCTTGAGGGCGGAAACCTCGACAGCATTAAGCTGCATATTCTGGAACTATACATTTCCCTCTCCTGTTCCGCATCGGAGGAAGGGATTCCGCTGTGCAAGATCATCGGTGACGATTTTGCCCTGATTAACTCTCTGAATCGCAGTGAACTGATGGAAGATTTTTATGGATGGGCCAGCAAAATGGTAGACCATTTTGTGGATGATGTCTTCGCAACTGTCTCCAATATGTCCGACACCATGTCACGTGCCGTGACATATATTGCTGCCCACTATATGGAAAAATTCACGCTTCACGAGCTTGCCGCGAAACTTTTTGTCAGTGATTCCTACCTTTCCAAACTGTTTCGTCAGGAATTGAATTCCAACTTTTCCGACTACCTGAACCGCACCCGAATTGACCGCAGCACGGAGCTGATGCGGAATACCGATTTGAGCATTCTGGAGATTTCCGGAATGGTGGGCTTCGATGATCAGAGTTATTTTACAAAGGTGTTCAAGCGCGCCCTTGGGGAAACGCCGAAGCAGTATAGAAATCAGACAAAAAAAGCGGGAGGGGCTTCTGCTTCGGGCAGCTTTTTATCTGCCCCGGACGAAACAGACTAAACCAGGTGGTTTTTCAATAATACAGGCAGAAATGGAGAGATTGGTATGATTAAATACGCCAATGTGGACGTACAGTATGATCAAAACCGTATTTTCCGCCGGCTGAAGATCGAACCCGGGACACACGTCTACGAGTACGCAACAGAGGTATTTCCAAAGCTCACCCGAACTGTGGAAGAAAAACTGGACATGGTAAACTGCTACACCGTCCTGCACCATGCCCCCCCCGTGAATATTCCCGAAGTGGATTGCTGCTCGCATCAGATTGTGTGCCTGTCCTCCTGTTCCGATCAAATTACGCAGGCAATCGGCAACCTGCTGGAGCAGGGCGACTATTTGGAGGGGTATCTTCTCAACGACCTTGTCAATGAAATACTGTTCAACGGGTCCGATCAGATGAATCGGCAGATCGCCGCGGAGCTGGCCGAGGGGGACTGCAAGCTCACCCGTCGGTTCTCTCCCGGAGAGGGCGAAATGGATTTGCCCTATCAGGCACCCCTGCTGCAGTGCTTTCGGGAAGATCAGCGGCTGGATTTCGTGAAGCTGACGGACAGCTTCATGCTCTCGCCCGAAAAATCCATGCTTTATATCTACGGCGCAGACAGAAGGAATCCCGGTGTTTCCGTCGAACACGACTGCAGCATCTGTCCGAATAAAACCTGCTTTTTCCGGGTCGGCAAGTAACATTTTGCCTTATACAGAGTATTTTACTCTATTTTTGGGGGGTTGCATATGTATCAAATCAGATTTGTCAATCAGGGAGTTACCTCTGAGGTTGCGGGTGGTCTTCTGTCGGAAGTTTGCGCCAACGCCGGCTTTCCGCTGAATCTTGTCTGCGGCGGACGCGGAACCTGCGGAAAGTGCAACGTTTGGGTGGAGCGGAACGGCGTCCGGGAGGAAGTTCTCGCTTGCCGCGAGGAAATCACCGGAGATCTGGCTGTGTATCTGACAGAGGAACAGCTCTCCCGCGCCGCCGCGATCATGACAGAGGGTCATTCCGCTCACACCACGGTCTTTGTACCGTCTGTCTCCAAGCGCTGCTTTTCCAGGCAGGAGTTGATCCCCGAGCATTGCGGGGCCTATCTGGATTGTCAGAACATTGATGTTTTGCGGAAGTTTTCCCTGCTTTTTGCGGAACATGATGTCAGAAAAGTAACTTTTACATCCTTCCGCGGCGAGGTGATCGACGTTGAGGCGGGCGATACCACCTCACAGCTTTATGGCGGAGCCGTGGACATCGGGACCACCTCCGTTGTCCTGTACGCCTATGATCTTACCACCGGAAAGCTGCTGCGCACCGAGTCCACGCTGAACGGACAGATTGCCCGGGGTGCAGACGTCATCAACCGAATTCTGCACACTCTGGAAAACCCCGATGGCCTGCGCGAGCTGTCAGAACGAATCGCAGCGACAATTAACGAACTGCTGGCCGGCGTGGAGGAACACATTCCCGGGTTTTGCAGCAATCTCTACCATATGGTGCTCTGCGGGAACAGCACCATGCAGCATCTTTTCCTGCAGCTAAACCCCGCCGGTCTGTCCGCAGATCCGTTTGTCAACGTCACGGCCAAAATGATTCGCATTCCCGCTTCTCAGACCGGTCTGAACCTTCCCGGCCCCGCCACAGTGGAGTTTCTGCCTCTGCTGGGCGGCTTTGTCGGTGCGGACACAGCCTCCGTGCTCCTCACCCTGCCGGAAACTCAGGGCTGCCACATGATGGTGGATCTCGGCACCAACGGTGAGATTGCCGTTGGGAATTCGGAGGGCTATCGCGTGGCTTCCACAGCCTGCGGCCCGGCGCTGGAAGGCGGCAATATTGCCTGCGGAATGCGCGGCACCAACGGTGCCATTGAGAAGATCTCCATCCAGGAAGACGTGATCACCTATCGGGTGATCGGCGGCGAAGCGCCCAAGGGACTGTGCGGCTCTGCGATCATTGATGCGGTGGCAGAACTGCGCCGTGCGGATGTCATCGATCCCAGCGGAAGACTTTTGACGGCGGCGGAGTACCGCGAAATGCATCCCGGCAGCGCATTGGCCGACTGCATGGGAACGGTGGACAACAGCAGCCCTGCATTTTTCTTCGTCCGGGGCGAGAACTCAGTTTACCTCTCTCAGCACGATGTGCGGCAGATTCAGCTGGCAAAAAGCTCCATTTTTTCCGGCTGCGTTACCCTGCTTGCAGAAGCGGGCTATGCGCTGGATCAGGTGGACGCGTTCTATCTGTCAGGTGCTTTCGGCAATTATATCGACGTGGGCAATGCCCTGTACATCGGCCTGCTCCCGCCCGTGAAGCGCGATCACATCATTTCCATCGGAAACGGTGCGGGGCAGGGTGTGCAGCTTTGTCTGCTCAACCGCGCGCAGATTGACCGATGCAGAGAGCTGCCCACGCGTGTGGAGCACCTGGAGCTTGCCACCAGCGCCACATTTATGGAAGAATATATCATGAACATGAACTTTCTGAATTGAGGTGTGCGATGAATCAAATTGTGCTTTTGACCGGTTTTCTGGGTGCGGGAAAGACAACCTTTCTCAATCAGATCCTGAGTGAATTTTCCGACAGCCGGATCGGTCTGATTGTCAACGAATTCAGCGAAACCGGCGTGGACGGCGCTCTAATCCGTCGGGATATTCCCAACACCGCAATGCGGGAACTGAACAACGGTTCCATCTTCTGTGCCTGCATCAAGGACTCTTTCGTGGACTCCCTGATTGAGATGGGACGCATGGGGCTGGAGTATGTTTTTGTGGAGGCCTCCGGTCTTGCGGATCCCTCCAGCATTCTGTCGATTTTGGAACAGATCCGGACGCTCTCCTGTGTGACTTACGACTATCAGGGTTCCGTCTGCCTGATTGATGCCCAGCATTTTATCCATCATGTAAAAGTTCTGGTTGCTCTGCGCCGGCAGGTAACGCACAGCCGTGTGGTCGTGCTGAACAAAATCGACCTTGTGAATCAGGAAACTCTGGAAAAGACGACGGATGCCATCCGGGAAATCAATCCGAAAATCCCCATTTATTTAACCACGTACGCCAAGATCTCTCTGCGCAGCATTCTTTCCGAAAACGGCGCACCGGTGCCCGCGCCGCAGGAGACCACTAACACGGAAAGCACTCGTCCTACCACCGTTACACTCAGTGCCGACGAAGTCGTGGACCTCAATGCGCTCCGGCAGTTTCTGGAGCAACTGGGACCGGTCACCTATCGCATCAAAGGGTTTTGCCGCACCGCCGACGGTGCCAAAAGCGTCAGCATGGTCGGCACAACCTGCCAGATCACCGACTGGTCATCCCCAGTGGAAAAAACGCAGCTTGTTCTCATCTCCTCCGTTGGCGTGCGGATCTTTTCCGAGGCGCTCAATGCCGCGAAGTGCTGTTTCCAAAAGCCTGTTGATCTTAAATAATATCAACCAATTCGATTTGCAAAGCGGATTCCCAAAAGGCCATTCTCTCCCCTTTTCATCGGCAAAACAATCGCGGTTGCCCGCTTTCAGATGCATCGATAACTTCCGCCCTGGATTTGCGGACACACGCCGCAAATCCAGGGCGCAGAACTTCCCGAAACGATTCGGTTCTCCCGCGCTTTTTTCTTATTGCCCGCACAGTCTCCAAGTCAGGCAGGATTCCTATGCATGTTTTGTTTTTTCCTTAAATTTTACATTTTCTGTTGCAAAATCGAAAACTGCAGTGTAGGATGAAAGCGCCCGCACGGTATGGTGCGGATAAAAAAGGCTTAATATTAGACCTTGTACAATATTTACCGATGTCTGATTGGAGGGGCATCTGATGCGCCGTTTGATTCTTGACTGTGACAACACCTTTGGAATTCCCGGATGTGATGTGGATGACGCACTGGCGCTGTTCTATCTGCTGGGCTGCGGGCAGGCGCTGGTACTGGGTATTACAACCACCCACGGGAACAATCAGGTGAATCAGGTATACCCGAACACCCTAAAGCTTCTGGAGGCCATCGGCCGCAGTGATATTCCGGTATTCCGGGGCAGAGAGCGGGACGAGCCCGGGCAAAACGACGCCGCCTCGTTTCTGGCCGCTCAGGCACGGCAGGACCCTGGAAGCGTGTGGGTCGTAGCCACAGGCTCTATGACGAATTTAAAAGCAGCGCATGGGCTGGACCCGGATTTTTTCCAGAATCTCGCGGGGATCAGCTTGATGGGGGGCATTACCGCCCCGCTGCACATAAATGGAACGATATTGGGTGAGCTGAACCTGTCCAGTGACGCGCCCGCAGCTCTGTGTGTGCTGCAAAATGGGAAAAACAGGTTGATTTCCACCGGAAACGCCTGTATGACTGCCTTCTTTCCTCGCGAGCAGGCCGAAAAACGGCTGCGCGGCGGCGGCGAAACCGGCGCGTGGCTGCTGAAGCGGATTTCATACTGGTTTCAGCGTGAGCGTGCGGTCTTCGGTCACGACGGCATTTACCAATGGGATGTCTGCGCGGCAGCCGCATTGATGGAACCGGAGTGGTTCGACTGGCAGGAGACGGTCATTTCCCCCACGGTGGACAGTCTTCGCTCCGGGAACCTGATCGGCGGGGGGACTGCCGTAACCGTTTGGATTCCTTCTGTAAGGGACGAGAGCGCCTTTACGGAGCATATTTACGATGTCTATCTGAAAAACAAATTCAAAGGGGGAGAGCTTACAAAATGAAGCTTGATGCAAGATTGGAACAGATTTTTGACAAGGCCCACAGCGGGATTCAACTCACCCGCGAAGATTGCGCGTATCTACTGCGGACCGACGAGCACAGCTTTGAATCCGGTCTCGTTCGCGCCACGGCAGCCGACGTTGTCCGCCGTAAAAATGACAACTCTGCAATCATCCTCGGTCAGATCGGTGTGGATATTGCCCCGTGTCCCGGCGGCTGCAAATTCTGCACGTTCGGAGACGGTCACACCGCCTTTCAGCGCAGCCAGCTGTCCCAGGAGGAGCTAGCGGTCAAAATGGAGGACTTCTGCAGGGAAGGCGACCTGTACGGCCTGTATCTGATGACCATGCACGAGTACGATCTGCCCCACTATCTGGAAATTATCGCCCACGCCCGCAGGATTGCGCCCGCCGCCACCCAGATCTGGGCCAACGTCGGCGATTCCGATCTGGATACCTTTCGGGCCATCCGCGCCGCCGGCGTGACGGGCGTATACCATGTCTGCCGACTGCGGGAGGGGATCGATACCAACCTGAAGCCGGAGGATCGCAGACGCACCATGCGCAGCGCGCTGGACGCCGGGCTGGAACTGTACACCTGCTGCGAGCCCATCGGCCCTGAGCACACGGTGGAAGAACTGGTGGACAACATCTTCATCGGCGTTGAAATGGGTATTTATCAGCACGCCGCCATGCGACGGGTGGCGGTGCCGGGCGCGCCGCTGTCCAAATACGGACAGATCAGCGAGCTGCGGCTTGCCCACATTGTGGCAGCCATCGCCCTCACCTCGGTAACCGTTCCCACGCTGGCCTATATGGGCGTTCACGAGCCCAACGAGCTGAGCTATCTGGCCGGCGCAAACATCATCACCGCCGAATCCGGCGCCAATCCCCGTGACTGCGCGGATGATACTTCCCGCCACCGCGGCATGGACATGGCACGGTGCCGCAAGATGCTCTACGAGTGCGGCTTTGACTACATCCGCCGGGGTGACGAGAGCAAAATTCCTCTGAACTATGACTATCTTGTGAAGACAAATTCTTCGAAATGAGGCAATCATCATGAAACACAGCGCTGCAAAAAAGCAACGGCTCCCGGCTCTGCTGCTGGCAGCAATCCTGCTGATGGGTGCACTCACTGGCTGCCGCAGCGCTTCCGCCGGCGGAAGTACTTCCTCGCCGGCATCGGCAGAGACTGCCGTGCGCGGGTTTGACCCCTCCTCCACCGACTGGGATGCCATTGTGAAGGCGGCCCGCGGCACAACCGTTACGTTCTATGGCTGGGGCGGCGATGCCGACCGCAACGAATATTTAAACACCACTGTGGCGCAGGCACTGAAAGCGCAGTATGACATCACGCTGGAAGTAGTCGGCATGGACATCGACCAGATTCTCAGCCAGCTCTCCGGTGAGAAGCAGGCCGGGACCGAAAGCGGCAGCATCGATATGATCTGGATCAACGGGGAAAACTTCCGCTCCGCCCGGGAAAACGGACTGCTCTACGGCCCCTTTACGCAGTCCCTGCCCTCTTATCAGCAGTGGGTGGATATGAAGGACACCGAGAATCAGCAGGACTTCGGCTATCCCATCGAGGGGTATGAGGCCCCCTACGGCAAAGCCCAGATGGTTCTCATCAAGGACAGCGCGCGTACTCCCGAGACGCCCAAAAACGCGCAGGAGCTACTGGAATTCGTGAAGCAGTATCCCGGTCAGGTAACCTATCCCGCTCCTCCCGATTTCACCGGTTCTGCCTTTGTGCGCAACATTGTCTACGAGCTGTGCGGCGATACGCAATTTCAGAACATGGCGGCCGACAAGGAAACCCTGCGCGCCGCAGTGGCGCCTGCCATGGAATACCTGCGCCAGCTGAATCCCTACCTGTGGAATCAGGGAAAAACCTTCCCCGCCACCTCCGGTGAGGTCGAGACCATGTTCCTGGACGGCGAACTGGCGCTGAACATGAGTTATTCTCCCTTCACCGTCTCCACGGGCATTGAAAAGGGTACCTATCCTGCCACGGCAGAGACATTCGTACTCGACAACGGCACCATCGGCAACACCAACTACATCGCCATCGCCTACAATTCCCCCAACAAGGCCGGAGCCATGGCAGCCATCAACTATATTCTTTCCGAAGATGGTCAGCTGAGTCAGTATCGGGCGCTGCGCACCATTCCGGTGTTAAGCCCCAAGCTGCTGGAACAAAGCCAGCTGGATGCCTTTCATGCAGTGGATATCGGTCAGGGCGTACTGACGCAGGAAGAGCTGCTGGAGCACCGACTGCCTGAGATGCCTTCCGCTCTGGTCCCTCTGCTGGAGGAAATCTGGCTGGAAGAGGTCGTAGGCAAGTAAACAAGAACGCAACGAAAGGAGGGACCTGTATGCTCCGTCCGCTGCAGCGGCGCAAAATCCGGCGCAGGCTGGCTCCATACCTGCTGGCACTGCCTGCACTGGCCCTGCTTGGCCTGTTCGCAGCCGGTCTGGTCAGCGGTCTGATGCAGAGTTTTGGATACATCCCTGCCTTCGGCCTGACCCGGTTCACTCTGGACTATTACCGCGGGGTGTTTGCCGATGCGCAGCTGGCCGCTTCGGTGAAGCTGAGTCTGTGGATTTCCGTCTCCTCAACGCTGATTTCGGTCGTGCTTGGCACGCTGCTTTGCACAGCGCTGGTCCGTCTCCGGAAAGTCCGCGGATTTACACTGCAAACTGTGCGCCTACCGATTCAGGTGCCCCATACGGTGGTGGCACTGTTCACGCTGTGCCTGTTTTCGCAAAGCGGGCTGCTCTCCCGCATTCTGGCGCAGGCAGGGCTTCTCACCAGCCAGAACCAGTTTCCCAATCTGGTGTTCGGTTCTTCCGGAAGCGGAATTCTGCTGGCCTATGTCTGGAAGGAAACGCCTTTCGTGGCCTATTTTGTCCTTGCCTTGATGCAGAGTGTGTCGCAGCATCTGGATGAGGCCGCCGCAACGCTGGGCGCTTCCCCTCTGCACACCTTCTTTTCCGTGACGCTGCCCCTGTCCATGCCTGCGATTCTGCGCGCGGGACTGATGATCTTCGCCTTTTCCTTCGGCGCCTACGAGCTTCCCTTTCTTCTGGGCGCCACCAGTCCCAAGGCTCTGCCGGTTCAGGCCTACATCGAATATATCGACCCGGATCTTCGCCATCGCCCCTACGCCATGGCACTCAACGGCATCATTCTGCTTCTGACCCTGCTGCTGGCAGCCGCCTTCTTCCTGGTAACCGAGCATACGGCAAAAAAGCTGGGAGGTGATGGCCATGCGACGTAAACAGAGCAGATTTTCAAGGCTGATTCTGGCGGCAGCGGCGGCGACCATTCTGTTTCCGCTGGCGCTGATTGCTCTGTGGAGCGTCAGTTCCGTCTGGGAGTGGCCCGGTGTTCTGCCGGGAGGGTTCTCCCTCCGGGGTTATGAGACGGTTTTCGCCGATTATCAGCAGATGCCCCGGCTGCTGCTTTTCAGCGCAGAGCTCTCTTTGGCGGTGGCCGCGCTCAGCACGCTGGTGGGACTGATGACAGCCCGGGCCATTGCCCTTTACCGCTTTCCCGGCCGCAAACTTCTGCTGTTCGGGACGATGCTGCCGATTTTGGTGCCTTCTACCGTATTCGGCATGGGCGCTCATGTGCTGCTGATCCGAGCCGGACTTGCCGGAACGCTCCGTGGCGTGATTCTCATGCAGACGGTATGCGCCCTCCCCTATACAGTCAATATTCTCACCGACCTCACCTCTTCGGTGGGCGACGGGCTGGAGGAGCAGGCGCAGGTGCTGGGCTGCCCTCCCTGGCGTGCTTTTTGGGCGGTGTCTCTGCCGGAACTTCTGCCGGGCATTCTCTCCGCCATGTCCATGGCGTATATTATATCATACAGCCAGTATTTTCTCACCCTTCTGATCGGCGGCGGGCGGGTCAGGACGCTGTCCACCGTCATGGTACCGTTCCTGACCGGGGGGGATCGCACGGTAGCCGCAACCTATGCAGTGACCTTCCTGTTTTCCGTGCTGGCAATGTATCTGGTTTTCGAGGGGCTGATTCGTCTGATGGCCCGGGGGAAAGGAAGCGAACCATGGAACTGGAACTGAGACATCTCACCGTTTCCCTCAACGGCAGGGAGATTCTGCACAGCATTGACTGCCGCGTGAAAAACGGGTGCTTTTTATCCTTGCTGGGTCCCTCCGGCTGCGGAAAGAGCACGCTCTTAAAAACGATTGCCGGCATTCTGCCGCAGACAGCGGGTGAGGTATGGCTGGGCGGTGCCTGTGCGGACGATCTGCCGCCCCACAAGCGCGGCGCGGTCATTGTCTTTCAGGATGTGCGGCTGTTCCCCCACCTGACAGCTGAGGAAAATGTGTCCTTTCCAATGAAGATGCAGGGCATTGGACAGCAGGAGCGCAGGGCAAAGGCCTCTGCCCTGCTGGAACGGGTGCAGCTGAGCGGCATGGAACAGCGCCGCCCCCATCAGCTTTCCGGCGGTCAGCAGCAGCGGGTGGCGCTGGCCCGCGCACTGGCAGCGCAGCCAAATCTGCTGCTTCTGGACGAGCCGTTTTCCGGGCTGGACGAGGAGCTCCGGCTTCAGATACAAAAACTGGTGCGCCGCCTTCACGACGAAACCGGCTGCACTACCCTGCTGGTCACCCATGACAAAGCGGAGGCAAACGCACTCTCTGACCGCATCATCCGGATGGAGGACGGCCGCCTGTGTCCGGTCTCCGTATAACACGCGGTGTTCTTTTGCCGTGCGAAAAAGCACCGCAACGGCAAAACGATCAGTCCGGCTGCAACAGCGGAACCGTGATCGCGGAGGCCGCCCGTGCGCCGTCGGGCATCCGTATCTGCAGAGTGCTCCGCTGCTCAAGGAAACCGAAAACACCGGAAAGCGAACATTGGGGCAGGGTTCTCTCCCTGCAGATGAATGTCCCTTCCGCAGCAATCCGCGCGCTATGAGCGGGAGAAGTACTTGTTTCAAACGCGGTCACTCGCTTTCTGACCAGAGCGTCAGTCTCAGCCGCTTCTCCGCTCCAATGTCCGGGAAAAAGCCTGCAGTGTGAGCGCGTGGAGAGCTGGGCGCATTCATGATGGTCGCGTCTGCAATTATTCCGCCCCGCATCAGATAGCCGCTTTGTTCAATGACATAGTTGATGGTTCGCTGCCCTCCGATTTTCGATTCCCTTCGGCAGATGGTCTCAGTTTTTGCGGTGAATAACCGCAAAGAGGAAAATAGCTGCTCACGATTGCTCTAATTTTTCGCTTTTAGGCTCAAATGGTTGGAGATGCGCCGAGTTCACGTTGCGAAAAACGCAAATTGTTGGTATAATAGTCGAAACTCAACTGGGGGAGCCTAATGGACAAATATGACGTATTAAAACAATATTTTGGCCACGCCTCCTTCCGGGATGGGCAAGAGGCGCTGATCGACGCGATTCTGAGCGGCCGTGACGCGTTCGGAGTGATGCCCACCGGCGGCGGCAAGAGCATTTGCTATCAGCTTCCGGCTCTCCTGTCGGATGGGGTGGCTCTTGTGATTTCCCCGCTCATTTCCCTGATGAAGGATCAGGTTATGGCGCTGAAAGATGCGGGAATCAGCGCAGCATTTATCAACAGCTCTTTGACATCGGAACAGTTAAAAGCTGTATATCGGAATCTGCGCGCCGGAAGATACAAGATTGTTTACGCTGCGCCTGAACGGCTGGACGGGGACGGTTTCGTTTCGATTATCCAAAGTCTGCCTGTTTCGCTTGTAGCTGTGGACGAGGCGCACTGCATTTCTCAGTGGGGGCAGGATTTCCGGCCGAGCTATTTGCGCATTGTGGACTTTCTGGAAAAGCTGCCGCGCCGTCCAGTGCTGGCCGCTTTTACCGCGACCGCGACAAAGCAGGTGCAGGTCGATATTGAGCGAATTCTGAAGCTGCAGGACCCTCTGCGCGTTACCACAGGTTTTGACAGGCCCAATCTTTATTTTGAGGTATTGCGCCCCCAGAACAAGGCGGCTACCCTTCAAACATTGGTTTCACAGCGCCGCGGCAAATGCGGAATCATATACTGCGCAACCAGAAACGCTGTGGAAAAGATATGCGATGCTTTGCGCAGTTCCGGAATTCCGGCAACGCGGTATCACGCGGGACTTGCCGACGATGAGCGCCGGAAAAATCAGGAGGACTTTCTGTATGACCGCTCCACTGTGATGGTGGCGACGAATGCTTTCGGAATGGGGATCGACAAGTCCAATGTGGGCTTTGTGATCCACTACAATATGCCAAAGAGCCTGGAAGCTTACTATCAGGAGGCGGGCCGCGCAGGCAGAGACGGTGAGAAGGCAGATTGCAGTTTGCTTTATTCCGCCGGAGACATCCAGACTGCAAAGTTTTTCATCCAGAATTCAGGTGAAAACGAAGCGCTAACCCCAGCCGAGCGGCAGGCGGTCATGCAGCGGGACTATGAACGTCTGAACTTCATGGCCGGATACTGCAAAACCACACGCTGTCTGCGGGGATATATTTTAGATTATTTTGGGCAGGCCCATGAGGAGTCCTGCAGGAATTGCGGAAACTGCCGTGCAGTCTTTCAGGTGAAGGACATCACCCAGGAAGCACAGATGATTCTGTCCTGCGTAAAACGCGCAAGAGATCAGCTTGGTTACTCCGTTGGAGTTACGTTGATTGTCCAGACCCTCTGCGGAAGCGCGGACCAGCGGGTGTTGGCGCTGGGACTTGATCGGACGACAACTTATGGATTGATGAAGGGCACGACCAAAACACAGATCAAAGAGCTGGCAGAGGCTTTGGAAGCACAGGGTTATCTGCATACCGACCCGACACATGGCGGCGTGGAGCTGACACCGAAGGCTGCAAATGTGCTTTTCCGAGATGAAACGGTGGAAATGACAATGAGGGAGCCCTCTGTGCCTGAGAAACGCCGCGGGAAAAAGGCCGCCCCAGTCAGCTCGGAGGAAACAAGCGGCCTTTTCACGGCGTTGAAAGCGCTGCGCTTCAAGCTTGCACAGCAGGAAAAGGTTCCTGCATACATCATCTTCTCCAATGCATCACTTGCAGACATGGAGGTAAGGGCCCCGAAAAACATGACAGAATTTCTGGAGGTCTCCGGTGTCGGTGAGGTGAAGGCCAATCGCTACGGGAAAGCCTTTCTGGATGAAATCGCAAGATACAAGGGATAAACCCGGAAAAAACGGCTATGCAATCGAATCGGGATGCACAGCGCAACAGTGACAGGCCCGGAAGTATGAGCCGGCCGGGAATTATAGAAGGAACCTTTTCTATGGTGCCTGAGTTCGACCGCCTCTTGACACAGGGCAGATTCCGGAGTACAATACAAAACGCAACTAAGTTGCATTTATTTCAAAGAGAATCTAACCGCATCCACATTATGGCGTACTGCGCTTTTCAGGAGGACTTAAGTTGCCGAAAAAAAACAACGCAAAAAAGAAACCCGTAATTATCCTGACCGGTTATCTCGGAAGCGGAAAGACTACCGTTATGAAGGAACTGCTGCTGAATCCAAACAGCAAAAAAATTGCGGTTATCGTCAACGACATGGGCAGCGTTAATATTGACGCGGCCCTATTGCGCAGCGGTGATACCTCCTCTTACACGAATGATATGATCGAATTGCAGAACGGTTGTATCTGCTGCACACTGCGGGATCAGTTTATGATAGAAATCGGAAAACTGGCAGCGGTGCCCGACATTGATGTCATTCTTGTGGAGGCGTCCGGTGTCAGTGACCCCGCCAACATCGCACAGAGCTTTCTGATGTATCAGGAGATGAATCCCCAGAGCCCGGTCTATTTGAGCATGGTAGTGACCGTGGCAGATGCCGACCGTGTTTATACGGAGTTTCTGGACGATTTGGAACTGCGGCCCGAAAAGGAATCCGAAGAGGAGGATCCCGATATTATCAACCTGATTATGGATCAGATCGAGTTTTGCAATCTGATTCTGCTTAACAAGTGCGATCTGCTGTCGCGAAATCAACTGGACAGGGTAAAACAGGTATTGCACGAATTACAGCCGGAAGCGAAGATTGTGGAGACGGTTCAGGGCAAGGTTGATTCTGCCTTGATCATGAATCAACAGCAATTCGATTATAATAGGGTCAGACAGTCCTCTCTGCTTTCACAAGCGCTGTCGAACAAGGCGGAACCGGCTGGACAACATTCCGAATATGGGATTACCTCTTTCGTATTTGAAGACCGTCGGCCGCTTGATCGCGACCGCTTTACTTCTTTTATGGAAAATGATTATCCGGACGCCCTGATCCGCGCGAAGGGATACATCTGGTTTTCGGACGATGATATGCACGTCCAGCTGTTTGAGCAGGCAGGTCGGAATGCCTCTATTACAGAGGTATCCAACTGGGTAGCCTCGCTGTCAGCCGAAGATCAGAAAGAAGTATTTGATAACTATCCGGAAACATTGAATGACTGGGATAAAACCTATGGGGATCGTCTGAATCAGGTCGTGTTGATCGGGCGCGGATATGACCAAGGTGAGATCATCAGAAAATTGCAGGATTGCCTTGCATGAAAAGGCAATTGCATGTTTGCCAAACAAACAAGATCACAGCATAAAAAAATTGCGGGGGGAGGGGTGACGATGCCAAGGAGTGAGAACTACAGCACAAAAGCGAGGCAGGAAATTATGGGCTATTTGAAAAAAAAATGGTCAAGCACCGTCAGTGCCTCCGATATTCTGCAATATTTGACGGAAACGGGAGTATCGGTCAACCCGACAACGGTGTACCGCTATCTGGATAAGCTTTGCTCCGATCATACGCTTATCAAATACGTTGCCAATAAAGGAGAGAAAGCGGTATATCAGTTATCTGAGAATCAGCAATGTGCCGATCATTTGCACCTGACCTGTACGAAATGCGGAAGAATTATTCACTTGGATTGCGGATTTATGGACGAATTCAAAAACCACTTGCAGGGACATCACAATTTCCAGCTGCAATGCGAGGGCGGCATGCTGTATGGAGTTTGCAACAGCTGCGCCTCTGCTGCCAAAAAGCAAGTGAATTTATAAAGCAAAAGCCGACGGATGATATATCTCCGTCGGCTTTCTGCTGCCATATTCCAAAAATGAAAAGGGCAAATTCCTGCCGCTTACGGCCCTTTCATTCTTTGCAGGTGCCTCATCTATCACTGTCCTAAAAAGCAAGCGCCATCGTGTGCGGCGTGACAGTATGCTGCCGGTGTATTATCGGTCGTTCTGCTCAGCCCGCATTTCTGCAAAGCATTCGCTGCAATAAACCGGGCGATCTCCGCTTGGCTTAAAGGGGACCTTACAGGGTTTCCCACAGCGGGCGCAGATCGCATCGTACATAACACGCTCGCCATTTGAAGGGCCATTTCGCTGCGACTTACGGGATTTCCGGCACTCCGGGCAGCGTTTTGGCTCGTTCTGGAAGCCCCTCTCCGCATAGAATTCCTGCTCGCCGGCAGTCCAGATAAATTCCTTGCCGCATTCCGCACAGATCAGCACTTTGTCCTCAAACATAGTAGTCTCCTCCAGTTTTGCCTTTGAATTTGCAACTTATTTGCATATTTTATGGTATCACTTCAAAAAATATTTGTCAATATTATCTGAATAATTTATTGAAGTACCCCCAAATTCCAATTCAGCAATTGACGTTTTCAAAGAATCGTGATACCATTAATTCGCAAATAATTTGCATATTTCGACACGGAGGTATTCTTATGGCTAAGTGCGCAATCACGGGGAAGACTACGTCGTTTGGAAACAGCGTCAGTCATTCCCATCATAGATCAAACAAAATGGTAAAGGCGAATCTGAAAAGAGTGCATGTCATGGAGAACGGGACCCGGAAGCACATTTGGGTTTCAACCAGCGCTTTGAAATCAGGACTGGTCGAACGAGTCTGACAGAAAGATGGAGTGAACATTTGTGAGAACAAAGAATTCCGGGCGTGTGATGGTTACGCTCGCCTGCACAGAATGCGGTGAGCGGAATTACACGACGACCAAAAATAAGAAGGCACATCCCGACCGCTTGGAAATCATGAAATATTGTCCCAAACTTCGCAGGCATACACTGCACAAAGAAGTTAAAGCATAGTACACCGCATATTCGATGCTGTACATCAAGTGAATGATGCGCAGAACGGATTATGCCAATCACGCTGCTGGCCGGGTATTTTGGCGCGGATAAACTTCGTTTTCAGCCATAAGCTGTAAAGTTTGGCAGGGAGATCTCCCTGCTCTTTATCTGTGTTCCATGGGGTCACGCTTTCACTTCTGCTCGCGCTTTGCTTTGGCATGGCGGCAGATGGCATCAAAGGTCTTTTCACTCACGTCGTGCTCGACCTTGCAGGCATCCTCCCGGGCGGTCTTTTCATCGACACCGAGGAACAGAAAGAGTTCGGTCAGCAGCTTATGGCGCTCATACATGCGGTTTGCGATTTCCATACCGGAATCCGTCAGCGTGATGAGCCCTTCTCTGTCCATTGTGATATATCCGTTCTCCCGCAGACGCTTGGTTGTATAGGAAACGCTGGGCTTGGTCACGCCCAGCTGTTCCGCCACATCGATGGATCGGATATACCCATGCTTTTCCTTCATCATGAGCATGGCTTCCAGATAATCCTCGGCCGCTTTTTGTATTTTCATGGCAATTTGCACCAACTTTCCAAGTAAATTATGTACAGGTTAACACACTCTAACCAAAAATGCAACTTTATCCTGCAAGGGGGTTGACAGGCGAGGTTAGAGGAGTTAAACTGTTTTTAGTTAGAGCGATTTAACTATTTTATTTTGGCATTTGGTTATCCATGGCTAACTAGTGATGAAAGTATCTGGGAGGAGGAATTATGATGCCGCTTACACTGGCAAATGCTGGCGAAGAAAACATGATCCGCAAGGTGGGCGGAAGCCCGGAGATGAAGAAGCATCTGGAGGACATGGGGTTCGTCGCCGGGGGGAACGTCACGGTGGTTTCCACCATCGGCGGGAATCTGATCGTCAACGTCAAGGAATCCCGCGTGGCGATCAGCCGCGAAATGGCTGTCAGGATTATGATCTGATTTCCGCTTGCGGAAACGGATCCTTGAAATGATTAAGGAGGAGCAGAGAATGAAGACGCTGAAGCAGGCAAAGATCGGCGAGACCGTCAAGGTTGTGAAGCTTCACGGAGAAGGCGCGCTCAAGCGCCGCATCATGGACATGGGCATCACGAAGGGAGTGGATGTCTGTATCCGCAAAGTGGCGCCCCTGGGTGACCCGGTGGAGGTGACCGTACGGGGTTACGAGCTTTCGATCCGTAAGACAGAGGCAGAAAACATCGAAGTTGGGTGATTCACCGCGTTGCGGCGATTGCCAGTGCGCTCAACGCCGCGGCGAATGAGATCGCCGCATGGCGGACTTGCCGCGGACGGCAAAATGCGGGGGCGACCCCATTTTTTAAGCGCTTTAAATTAGACAACTCTAACTTTGAAGGAGAGGAAATATGGGTAAGGAAATTAAAATTGCCCTTGCAGGCAATCCGAACAGCGGCAAGACGACGCTGTTCAACGCGCTGACCGGTTCCAACCAGTATGTGGGCAACTGGCCGGGCGTCACAGTAGAGAAAAAGGAAGGCAAACTCAAAAAGCATGACGACGTAATCATTGAGGACCTTCCCGGCATCTACTCTCTTTCCCCCTACACGCTGGAGGAAGTCGTCTCGAGAAACTATCTCGTCACGGAGCGGCCCGATGCGGTGCTGAACATCGTGGACGGCACGAATCTCGAGCGGAATCTGTACCTGACCACCCAACTCACCGAGCTGGGCATCCCGGTGGTCATCGCCATCAACATGATGGACATCGTCCACAAAAACGGCGATCAGATCAATATTCAAGAGCTCAGCCGGGAACTGGGCTGCAAGATTGTCGAGATTTCCGCTTTAAAGGGCGCCGGCATTCAGGAGGCGGCGGAAGCTGCTGTGGAGGCGGCAAAATCGTCAAAGACCATCCCGATGCACACCTTTTCCGGCCCGGTGGAACACGCCATCGCCCACATTGAGGAGGCCGAACTGAACGGCGTTTCCGCCGAACAGCAGCGTTGGTACGCGGTCAAGATCTTCGAGCGGGATGAAAAAGTTCTGGCGCAGCTGAGCATTCCGAAAGAGACGCTGGATCATATCGAGCTGGACATTCGCGCCGCCGAGCAAGAGCTGGACGATGATGCCGAGAGCATCATCACCAACGAGCGGTATGTCTACATAGCCACCCTCATGAAAGGCTGTTACAAAAAGAAAAACGCCGGCAAGATGTCCCCCTCGGACAAAATCGACAGGGTCGTCACAAACCGCTGGCTGGCGCTGCCCATCTTTGCGGTGATCATGTTCCTCGTTTACTACATTTCTGTCACAACTCTGGGCACTGTGGTCACCGACTGGACGAACGACACACTCTTCGGCACCTGGATTCAGCCCGCGGTGGGCACATGGCTCACGAACATCGGCGCTGCGGACTGGGTCAACTCCCTGGTGGTGGACGGCATCATCGGCGGTCTGGCAGCCCCCATCGGCTTCGCGCCCCAGATGGCGATTGTGTTCCTGTTTCTCTCCATTCTGGAGGACTGCGGCTACATGGCCCGCGTGGCCTTTATCATGGACCGCATCTTCCGCCGCTTCGGCCTCTCGGGCAAGAGCTTCATTCCCTTTTTGATCTCCTCTGGCTGCGGCGTACCGGGCATCATGGCTTCCCGCACCATTGAAAACGAAAAAGACCGCCGGATGACCATGATCACCACCACCTGCATTCCCTGCGGAGCGAAGCTCCCGGTGATCGCCCTGATTGCCGGTTTCCTGATGGGCGGCGCGTGGTGGATGGCTCCGCTGATGTACTTCTCGGGCATCGCCGTGGTGATCATCTCCTGCATCATCCTCAAGAAGATGAGAATCTTTTCCGGCGACCCCGCGCCCTTCGTCATGGAGCTGCCCCAGTACCACTTCCCCTCCGCCAGAGGCGTGCTGCTCCATGTATGGGAGCGTGTCTGGGCATTCCTGAAAAAAGCCGGCACTGTCCTGTTCCTCTGCTGCGTGGTCATGTGGTTCCTCGGCAGCTTCGGCATTCAGAACGGCACGTTTGGACTGGTGGATACGGAATCCAGCTTCCTGGCCGTCATTGGCGGGGCCATTGCCTGGATCTTCGCACCCTTCGGCACCTGGCAGGCGGTCGCCTCCTCCCTCTCCGGCTTTGTCGCCAAGGAGGGCATTGTCTCCACCATGGGCGTGCTGAGCGGTCTGGGCGATGTCGAGGAGTATGCAACTTCGATGCACGCACAGTTTGCGGCTTTCTTCCCCACGGGCATCTCGGCAATTTCGTTCCTGTACTTCAACATGTTTGATTCCCCCTGCCTCGCGGCCATTTCCACCATGTCCCGCGAAATGGGTTCCAGAAAGTTTTTCTGGTTTGCCATCCTGTTCCAGAATGTTACGGCTTACTGCATTGCCCTGATGGTCTACCAGATCGGCGGGCTGTTTTCCGGAGAGGTCGCGTTCAGTGCGGCCACGGTGGTTGCCTTCGCGGTTCTGGCCGGTGTGCTCTATTTGCTGTTCCGCCGCGATCCGAACCGGCACCCGGAGAGACTTTCCGAGCGACAGGCGGTGTATACGAAGTGACGTCGAATCTGACGCTGGGCACACCCGACATCGCCATTTTGGCGGTACTGGCGGTTCTGTTCATCCTGGGTATCAGAATTGTCATCGGCTTTTTCAACGGCAAAAAATAAATCACAGCATAACCGCTGCCAAAGGAGGAATTTCATATGCTGGTCTGGATGACAGCAAATCTCGCCACCATTCTTGTATGCTTCGTTTTACTGGTCATTGCGGCACTGATTATCACGCATCTGATTCGGAATAAGAAAAAGGGAAAGACCTCCTGCGGCTGCAGCTGCGCAGGCTGTGCGATGCGCGGTGCCTGCCATCAGAAACCCTGATCTGAAGGGAGACGCACAGACGCAAATGTGCGTCTCCCTTATTTTTGACCGGAGGTAAGAGATGACGAACCAAAATCCGACTCTGACCGCCGCCAACATTCGCTATCTGCTTGTCATCCGGGAGTTGGATGCGGAGAAGCGAGGCGCCCGCTGCATCGACGTGGCGAAAATTTTGGGGGTTACCAAACCCAGCGTCACCACCATGATCGGCACGCTGCACGGCTTTGGGCTGGTGACTATGGAAAAGTACGGGACGGTACACCTGACGGAAACCGGCAGGGAAAAAGCCGCGTGGTATGCGGACTGTCTGGATCTTCTGCTCTCGCAATTTGAAGATGCTCTGGGACCGTCCGGGATCGATTATCGAAATGCCGCCTGTACCGTACTTGCCGAGACGCCGGAGAGCATTTTAAGGGACCTCCGTCAGCGGCTGAAAGGGGAACTGCGGTGATGCGATGGATGATACGATGGAGACCGCAGCGATTGGAGAAAGAATAAGATGGGCACTGAAGTCAATCAATTGCTTCTTTACCACGACCTGATCGCCGGCATCGTAGCGGCGATGGAGGCGCGGGACGCTTACACCGCCAACCACTCCATGCGCGTAGCGGAAATGGCGGTGGCGCTGTGCGAATTTCTGAATCTCCCCGAGGAAGAGACCATTCTGTATCACATCTCGGCCCATCTGCACGACTTGGGCAAGATTGGAATTGAGGATTCTGTACTGCGAAAAAGTTCGCCCCTCACGGCTGTGGAATGGGAGCAAATGAAGTCCCATCCGGTGATCGGATCCAACATACTCAGCCAAATCGACAGCTTTGAGGGAATTGCCAAAATCGTCCGCGCGCACCACGAGCGTTGGGATGGACGCGGGTATCCGGACGGACTCACGGGAGAGAATATTCCCTTCGGCGCACGGATCATTGCCGTGGCGGATTCCATCGACGCTATGCTGAGTACCCGCCCTTACCGGCCAGAAATGACCGCTGTCCGCTGCCAAGAAGAGATTCAGACAAACATCTGCAAAATGTTTGATGCGCGTATCGCGCACTCTGCGCTGATGAACTGGGATCAGCTGCTGCAAAGACGAAGCGCCGCCTGCTCCGCATGGTGACATATACCCTTGCTGCTGATACCGCTGATAAAGCGGGCGGAGGTCCGCCCGCAGAGCAGCGGTATTCTGCTCTGCACGGGCAAGCGAGACCTCAACGGTCTTGCGTTCATCGAATACGTTGATCTCCATGGACAGGCCGCCTCTCAGCGCAGCGCGATATACAGTTGAATTCCTGCAATGCAAAATAAGCCAAGGGGATACTTGTCAGATGCCAGCACCAGAATGGACATGGAAGTATTGTGGCCAGCATGGTGCCTGCAAACCGTCTTTCGGCTCCACCTTTACAAATTGTTCAAAGAGTTTCAAGCTTAATTTCAGAATTTGGCGGTATCTTCATTACAGGCTCAAGGACAAGCCGCTGTCAGAGAAATATAGAACTTTTTCATTTTCCCCTACTCCAATTCTTCTTACACACAAGAACTCCCGCCCTCCAATGTGAAGGCGGGAGTTCTTGCCGCAAACGGGCTTGTTACAGAATTTTATATCGCGGCCGCTTCCCGTCTCCGGTCAAATAGTCCAGCCAGTCGAACAGTATGATGACCGCTCCGGCCAGCATACACCACAGCACCGTGAAACGAGGGCAGATCTGACCCCATAGATTGCCCCACTGTCCCGTATAGTCCCAGATGCTCAGCCCCAGCCAAACGTTGAGTACCAGCCCCGCCACCAGTTCCGCCGCTGTGATGATCAACCCGCCGATGCCGGCCTGCAGCCACAGAGGCCAATCCCATGGCAGATAGTTGTTGGTGAGATCCAGCGGAACACACAACACCGCCGCCAACACCGCCATGCTCCAGTGGGTGTATCCGCGGCAGAGAATCTCCAGCAGGCTGTACAGCGCTCCGCCTGCCGTCCAGCGAAGAGCATGGCACAAAATTCCCGGCAAGACACCTCTGTGGGGACTCCTCATCTCTGCCGGCAGCGTGACGCCGGTGCCAACGGCTGCGGGAATTTTGTTCTTTGGCCTCACGGCGCTCATGTAAAGCCACCTCCGTTATCGATTGCAGTGCCGTACGCCGATGCAGGGAAAAGGAAAGAATCCTTCCTTAATGTCTCCTGAATAATTCAAAACCGCTTGCAGCACAAGACTTTGCACCCCATGCATGGTATAATATGTGCAGGGGAAACAGCCTGGATGTGGCCAAAAAGCTTACACACGGAGTGATGGGTATGTACAAATACAGCAACGGACAGATCAGCTTGTCGGATTTCAGACAGCCAGTGGGGATGNATCTGAAAGAGGACAATCGCTGGGTGAAGAAGGCGCAGACCATTCCCTGGTCAGAAATCGAACAGCGCTATGCCGCCCTGTTTACCAACCGGAAAGGCAACGTGGCANAGCCGCTGCGCCTGGCCCTGGGAGCCTGCATCATCCAGGCGGAGTACGGCTACTCAGATGAAGAAACTACCCTGCAGATTCAGGAGANCCCGTATTTGCAGTATTTCTGCGGCTATCTCGGCTATGACGACTCCAAGTTGCCCTTTGACCCGTCGCTGATGGTGTATTTCCGCAAGCGCCTGACGNCGGAGATCCTGGGCGAGATCAATGAGATGGTCCTGNGTACTGTGCAGAAGGAAACGCCTCACGAGGATGATGACGACCGCGGAAATGGCGGCAACCGCGGCACCATGATTGTGGACGCCACCTGCGCGCCCTCCAACATCCGCTACCCTCAGGACGCATCGCTTCTCAACGAGGCTCGGGAAAACGCAGAAAAGCTGCTGGACGAGCTGTATGATCCGGCCGACGGGAAAAAGCCCCGCACCTACCGCGCTCAGGCGCACCGGGATTATCTTCAGTTCAGCCGCAGCCGTAAGAAGACGGCGAAGAAGATCCGCAAAGCGGTTGGGAAACAGCTGCGCTATCTGGCTCGAAACCTGGCCACCATTGACCGAAAGATTGCTCTGGGCAGAACCCTTTCCCAACGAAAAAACCACCGTCTCGCAACGGTCCGGACGCTCTATGAGCAGCAGAAATACATGTATGACAACCGCTGCCACACGGTTCCGGACCGGATCGTCAGCGTCAGTCAGCCGTTCCTGCGCCCCATTGTGCGGGGAAAGGCGGGAAAGCCCGTAGAATTCGGCGCGAAGCTGGACATCAGTGTGGTGGATGTCTGGACGAGACTGGAGCGCTTCTCCTTCGACGCCTACAACGAGGCGGGGAATCTTGCTGCCATGGCAGAACGATTCCGGGAGCGGGAGGGGCATTACCCCAGCCGGATTTTGGCGGACAAGATTTACCGCAACCGGGAGAACCTGCGGTTTTGCAAAGAGCGCGGCATCCGGCTCTCCGGTCCCGCGCTGGGCAGGCCGAAGAAGGACGAAGTCCGAAACAAGACGCAGGATTTTCTGGACGAATGTGAGCGGGTGGAAGTGGAGAGGCGGTTCAGCCTGGCCAAGCGCAAGTGCGGATTGGGACTGATCATGACAAAGCTGCGCCAAACCATCGCCCACAGCGTTGCCATGTCCATTTTGGTACTGAATCTCAGAAAGATTCAGTGCGCACTGCTGCGGCTGCTTGCGTTTTTGGTGCTATGGTTGGTCCCGCAGAAAAAGCAGCCTTTGTTCAGTTGACATTCCTTAGGAATTTTATTTATTAAAAATCCGTAGTATACTGCACTTATCTCACAAAAGGAAGGTATTGTCAGTATCAGACTCAGAACAAGAAGCCGTTTGCAGGGATCTGTCATTTCCATTCCAGCCGGTGCGGCAAACGCCTGCGCCCAGCTTGACCTTGGCGTCGGCAGCGTCAATAGATCTTTCATTACCACGGAGATCGTAAAGTGTTTCATTTTGAAAGTCGGTGACACAGCATACGTCCTGATCCGGCAACTCATACCGGCATCGCTGGGGGATACACCGCAAGCCTTCATGGGATAAACGGTAAACGGCAGACAGCGAATTCTCACTGTCTGCCGATACCTACCGCCCAATTCACCGTGTTATGAAAATAATTTCCATACCGTCAAGGAAAACCGGACGTGTCATTTTGATGTGATTTATCTGTTACGGAAACAATCGCTGCAGTAAACAGGGCGGTCATCGCGGGGCTGGAACGGAACCTTACAGGGCTTTCCGCACTCCGCACACACGGCATCGTACATTTGACGGGCGCTGCCACCGTCGTTACCACGGGAATTGCCCTTGCGAGAAGAGCGGCAAGCCTTGCAGCGCTGGGGCTCGTTGGTGAATCCTTTCTCGGCGTAGAATTCCTGCTCACCGGCAGTGAAGATGAATTCCTGGCCACAGTCCTTGCAGACGAGAGTTTTGTCCTGATACATGTAATACCTCATTATAAATTTATTCGCCACTTCTGGCAGTTTTTTATTATAGTCCCCAAACCGTCAAATGTCAAACATATCCGGATCATATTTCTGGAATTTTTTCGGAGAAAGCGGGAAGCGATTTCCGTGTGTTTTTTTCCGCCCCTGTAGAGGCGGTCCAAGCGAAAAAGACGCTGAACAGCTCACCCCGGCACAGCTGGAGCGGGCTGTTCGGCGTTCATGATTGCCCGGGCAAACGCATAGATTTTCCTTTAAGGAGGGATTCTCGTGAAAATCATTACCTGGAAAGTAAAAAAACACTATATCCTTGCCGCGCTTCTTGCGATCTGCATGATCGGTTACGTTGCCGTCTATCCATCCGCAGCCAGTGCCGCCGCCAAAGAACGGCCTCTGCCGGTCTACTGCGTGGACAAAGATCAGAAAATCTGCTCCATCAGTTTCGATGCAGCCTGGGGAAACGAGGATACGCAGACCCTGATCGACATTCTGGGCAAATACAACGTCAAAGCCACCTTCTTTGTGGTGGGTGACTGGGTCGACAAATACCCGGAGTCGGTCAAGGCCTTGGCGAACGCGGGGAATGAGGTGATGAGCCACTCCAACCACCACGATCATTACAATTCCCTGTCCACGGAGCAGATTCAGGCCGACCTGAAAGCATGCAGCGACAAGATACAGGCCGTTACGGGGGTCTGCCCAACGCTGATCCGCTGCCCCTACGGAGAGTATGACAATCACGTCATCACCTGCATCCGGTGCTGCGGCATGGAGCCGATCCAGTGGGACGTGGAGCCGTCCGCACGGGCTGCAACCAACTGGGGCGCAGAGGTTTTATGATGACAAAAAAGGTTTCTCAGAGCAAAGCTTTGAGAAACCTTTTTTGCAAGTGCGGCTGGCCTTTTGTGCCACATCGGGAGATTTTGAAGTGGTTTCTCCTGAATCAGGCGTGGACCCCGGACAGCTTCTTGGAGGAGATCACAGGAGGATTCTCCTGATTGGGAGCAGCGGCCACCGCAGCAGCCACGGAGGGTTCCGCCGCATCGGCGGGCTCCCCGTATGCCCACTCCCCGTGGAGTGAGATGTCCAGGCCCCGGATCTCCAGCTCTTTGGAGACCCTGACGGGGACAAACAGATTGATGACTTTCAGCGTTCCGAAGGTGACGGCAAACGAGTAGACTAACACGATCACCACCGCCAGCAGCTCCATCAGAAACTGGTGGGCGTTTCCGGCAATCAGTCCGTCCACGCCGTTGATGCTCTTCACGGCAAAGACTCCGGCCAGCAGCGTGCCCAGCACGCCGCCCACACCGTGCACGCTCCACACGTCCAGGGCGTCGTCCAGATTCAACTTTGCATGGAGCCGAACGGAGCCATAGCAGACCAGCCCCGCAGCCAGGCCGATGACCATGGCCGCCCACGGCTGAACGTAGCCGGAGGCCGGCGTGACCACCGCGCAGCCGGCGATGGCACCCGTCAGGGCGGCACTCAGGCTGGCGCGCTTCTCATAGACAGAGGAAACCCACAGCCATGCAACCATGGCGGTTGCGCCGGCAATAAAGGTATTCGCCACGGCGATGGCCGCCACTCCGTTGGCAGCCAGGGCGCTGCCGCCGTTGAAGCCAAACCAGCCGAACCACAAAAGGCCGGTGCCCAGCGCCACATAGGTGACATCGTGGGGAGCGGTGCTTTCTCCCGGCAGTATCGTCCGCTTTCCCACGAAAATCGCAGTTGCCAGTGCGGCAATTCCGGCGCTTGCATGTACGGTCAGACCGCCCGCGAAGTCGATGACGCCCATCTTCTGCAGGAAGCCGCCGCCCCAGACCCAATGGACAATCGGGATATAGACCAGCAGGCTCCACACCACCAGAAAGATCAGGTAGCTTTTAAAGCTGATCCGGTCCGCGAAGGCGCCGGTGATGAGTGCCGGCGTGATCACGGCAAACATCAGCTGGAAGGCGAAAAAGGCGATAAACGGAATCGTCGGGCCGTAGGTGCTGCTGGACACCATTCCCACGCCATTCAAAAATGCGTACTGGAAATTTCCGATCAGTCCGTGCACATCCGTACCAAAAGCCAGGGAAAATCCGCAGACCACCCATATCAGAGTCACAACGCCCATGGAAATGAAACTCTGCATCATAATGGTCAGCACATTTTTCCTTCTGACAAGGCCGCCATAGAAAAACGCCAGACCCGGGGTCATCACGCAGACCAGCGCGGCACAAATCAGGACAAAAGCGGTATCACCTGAATTAATCATAGAACATGGTCCCTCCATTCTTGTTTTACGGTACCATCATAGAATGGAGCGACAAAAAATGACATACAGGGAATACTGTATCATGGCCGGGAGAACCATGTATTCTTTTTTCGGTTTTACTGTAGAACCCCCGCCTGCCTCAGGGCTCAATCATATGATTTCTCACGGCGTAAAGCACCAGATCGGCAATGTTCTTCAGGCCCAGCTTGTGCATGATGTTGGCACGGTGGGTTTCCACAGTCTTGATGCTCAGGTTCAGCGCCGCCGAAATATCCTTGTTGGACTGGCCCTCTGCCAGCAGCTGCAGCACCTCCCGCTCCCGGGAAGAGATGGTTTCCGTCTGCACGTCGTCCTTTTCCCTCAGTCCGTTGACAAATCCGTGCACCACCAGCTTGGTCACGCTGTTGGAGAGAAACACATTGTCGTCGTACACCGTCTCAATGCACTCGATCAGTTCCTCCAGCGCGTTATCCTTCAGCACATAGCCCTTGACGCCCGCCTGAAGAGCCTTCGTCACGAACTCCTCGGACTTGTGCATGGTCAGGATGACCACCCTGATCTCCGGCGCCTCCTGTTCCAACCTGAAGGCCAGGTCGATCCCGTTCAGGCGCGGAATGGAGATGTCCAGCACCGCGATGTCGGGCCGGAGCTTCATGATTTTCTCATAGGCTTCCTGCCCGTCGGCGGCCTCGCCCACAACGTCGATATCCTCGTGGCGGGACAGCAGGATCACCAGGGATTCCCGCAAAATTTTGTGGTCGTCCGCCAGAAATACTCTAATCTTTTTCATAAGGAACCTCCAGCATGATTCGCGTTCCTTTCCCGTTTTCACTGCTCACCGTCAGCCGGGCGTTCAGCATCTCCGCCCGTTCCTTCATGGTGGTCAGCCCAAAGCCGGGCTGGACCTCCTGCCGGTCAAATCCGCCCCCGTTGTCGGCAATACTGATCTGCAGCTGGTCGTTCTGCCGCAACAGGCGAATGTCTGCCTCGGTGGCACCGGAGTGCTTGATGATGTTCGTCAGGCACTCCTGCACAATCCGGTAGATGTTGACCTCCTCGGTCTCATTCCACTGAGGGAGATCCTCGGCAATTTCACAGCTGATGTTGATTCCGCTCAGATCCTTCAGCTTTTTGCAAAGGCTTCGCACGCTGTTCGACAGCCCGCCCTCGTTCAGCTGGACGGGCCTTAAATTGTAAATGACATCCCGGATTTCTTCGATGGTGCTCTGCGCCAAATTGATGGTGGTGTCCGCACGGCTTTTCAGCGCCGCGTCCTCCGTGCTGTTCTGGATGAGGCCCAGGTTAATTTTCAGCGCCACCAGCGACTGACCCACCCCGTCGTGGAGATCCCGGGCAATCTTCTCCCGCTCCTTTTCCTGTGTCACGGTCAGCATGTGCGCCTGACGTTTCAGTTCCTCGTTCTGCTGCTGGATTTTCTGGTTGAGATCCTGCGTCAGGTTCTCGTAATGCTCTTCCTGCAGGTGCTGCATCCAGGAGTAGACGTCCGAGAACTCCACCACGTTCAGGCCCTTTTTCTCTGCGTTGTCAGGAACCCGCAGACCCACCGTCTTTTCAATCAGCAGAAACATCAGCAGCCCCATGCCGAACGCCCAGACAAAATTGACCGAAGCACCCAGCAGCTGCACCCCGAGCTGATAGAGTTTGGAGGTCAGCTTCAGATTCCCCGGCGCCGAAAAGAGACAGCACAGCAGGGAACCGCACACGCCCCCGAAGGCATGGATGGGCACCGCGTTCACCGCATCGTCAATTCGGAGCTTCAGCAGCAGCACGCTGCCCAGCATCACCACCGCTCCCGTGATCAGTCCCACAAAGATCGACTCCATGGGCGTCAAAAGCTCCGAGCCCGCCGTAATGGCCACCAGTCCCCCCAGCGCGCCATTGAAAATGGCCTCCATAAAGCTCTGATCCTTGGCGAACAGGAAGGTCATCGCCACCGCTCCGACCACGCCGGCCGCCGCGGCCAGATTCGTGTTCAGCAGAATCAGGCCCAGCTTGTCGTCAAATTTCAGCAGACTCCCGCCGTTGAAGCCGAACCAGCCGAACCACAGGATGAAGGTTCCCAGGGTGGCGAAGGGAATGTTGGAGCGCCCCAGCCGCTTGGGTTTGCCGCTCTCGTCCCACCGATCCTTTCTGGGCCCCACGACGATGACACCCGCCAGCGCAATCCAACCGGCGGTGGAGTGAACCACGGTGGCACCCGCAAAGTCCATATAGCCCATTGCCGACAGGAACGTGGGCTGACTGATGTAGATTCCGCCCCAGACCCAGTGGCCGAAAACCGGATAAATGAACCCGCCCACCAGAATCGACGCAATCACCAGAGACCGCATCCTCGTCCGCTCCGACATGCTGCCGGCGAAGATGGTGATGGAGGTAGCCGCCAGCATCATCTGATACAGTACGAAGATATAGTCGTACTGGCTGTTCAGATGAAAGAGCAGCCAGTAGCTCGTCCCGACCAGTCCGAACAGGCTCTTTCCGAACATAAGCGCGAAACCCACGGTGTAAAAGGACAGCGTGGCAACCACAAACGCGGTGATGTTCTCCATGGCCACGCTGATTACATTCTTGGGCTGAACAAAGCCCACCTCGTAGCAGACAAAGCCGGCCTGCATAAAAAACACAAAGCAGGCGCAGATCAGCAGCCACAGGTGATTGATTGAAGTCATATACGCACCATCTTCCAAGCGGATGCGGGCGGCTTCGCCGATCTCCCGCGCCTTCGTGTATCACATGTTTCCGTTTTTGATTATATCGCTTCCGCAGTCCGCAATCAACCGTCCCGGGCAAAAGCGCCGAAATTTCAGACGCACGCCGGGGGCGCGGCGCAAACAGCAATCGGGACGGAGCGACTGCTCCGTCCCGATTGTTCTTCCGCAGGACAGCGGTTTTTATTCCAGCTCGAACGCGCCGGTATAGAGCTGATAATATTTGCCCTTCTCTTCGATCAGGTGCTCATGGCTGCCCCGTTCGATGATCACGCCGTGCTCCAGCACCATAATCACGTCGGAGTTCTGCACGGTGGAGAGCCGGTGGGCGATGACAAACACCGTTCTGCCCTTCATCAGCGCATCCATGCCCTTCTGGACAATGGCCTCCGTCCGGGTATCGATGGAGGAGGTGGCTTCGTCCAGAATCATGACGGGCGGGTCCGCCACCGCTGCCCGGGCGATGGAGATCAGCTGCCGCTGCCCCTGGGACAGGCCGCTGCCGTCGCCCTCCAGCACGGTCTGGTAGCCATGGGGCAGCATCCGGATAAAGCCGTCCGCATTGGCCAGCTTCGCCGCCGCAATGCACTCCTCGTCCGTCGCGTCCAGTTTTCCGTAGCGGATGTTGTCCATCACCGTCCCGGTGAACAGGTTGACGTCCTGCAGCACGACGCCCAGGGAGCGGCGGAGATCGGCCTTGCGGATCTTGTTGATGTTGATGCCGTCGTACCGGATCTTTCCGTCCGCGATGTCGTAAAAGCGGTTGATCAGGTTGGTAATGGTGGTTTTTCCCGCGCCGGTGGCGCCCACAAAGGCCACCTTCTGCCCCGGCTCGGCGTAAAGGGTGATGTGGTGCAGGACGATTTTGTCCTCCTCGTAGCCGAAGTCCACGTCGTGGAGCCGGATCTCTCCCTGAAGGGGCGTGTAGGTCACGGTTCCGTCCTCGTGCGGATACCGCCAGGCCCAGGACTCCGTCCGCTCGGCGCACTCCTGGATCTCGCCGTTTTCCGTTCTGGTGTTCACCAGCGTCACAAAGCCGCTGTCCTGCTCGCTCTCTTCGTCCAGCAGATCGAAAATCCGCGACGCGCCGGCCAGAGCCATAATGACCATGTTGAACTGCATAGAGATCTGTCCGATGGGGTTGATATAGCTGCGGGAGAGCGTCAGAAAGGACACGATGGTGCCGATGGTCAGGGTGCTAACGCCGCTGAAGCTCAGATTCGGCACCCCCGCAATCCCCAGCGCACCGCCGAGGACGGCCAGAAGCACATAGAGCATATAGCCCATATTGGCCACCACCGGCATCGTGATGTTGCCGTACTTGTTGGCCTCCGTGGCGCAGTAGCACAGCTCCTCATTCTTCCGGTCGAACTCCTTTTCGGTCTCCTCCTCGTGGCAGAAGACCTTGACAACCTTCTGTCCGTTGATCATCTCCTCGATGTAGCCGTTCACGTCCCCCATCGTGATCTGCTGCCGGACAAAGAACGAGCTGCTCCGGCCCACCAGCATTTTAATTACCTTCAGCAGGATAAAGGTGAAAACGGCCACAAACAGCGTCAGCCCCACGCTCAGGGAGAGCATGGCCACAAACGCCGCCACCACAGTCATGAGAGACGAAAACATCTGCGGCAGGCTTTGGGAAATCGCCTGGCGCAGGGTGTCGGTGTCGTTGGTGTAGCGGCTCATGACGTCGCCGTGGGTGTGAGTATCAAAATACCGGATGGGCAGGCTCTGCATGTGGGTAAACATGGTATCCCGGATCTTTTTCAACGTGCCCTGCTCGATGATGACCATGGTCCAGCTATAGAGCAGGGTTGCCAGCACGCCGATCAGGTAGATGCCCGCCATCAGAAAAATGGCATGCAACAGACTGGAAAACTCAGGATTCGCCTGTCCCAGCAGGGGGACAATATAGCCGTCGATCAGGGTTTTCAGGAACAGCGACGCGCCCGCGCCTGCGCCTGCGCTGACAATGATGCAGATGATGACAAAAATCATCTGCGCGCGATACGCAGCCATATAACCGAAGAGCCGCTTCACCGTTCCCGGCTTGAACCGGTGGATGGGCGGATGTCCGGACATGCCGGGCGCTCTCTTCTCCGTTTCCTTATTCATGCAGCACACCTCCCCTGTTCTGGGACTCATAGACTTCGCGGTAAATGGCACAGCGCTCCAACAGCTCCTCGTGGGTGCCCACGGCGTCGACGCGTCCGTCGTCCAGCACAACGATCTTGTCGGCGTCCTGCACGGAGGCCACCCGCTGGGCGATGATGATCTTCGTGGTGTCGGGAAGCTCCTCCCGGAACGCCTGACGGATCAGGCTGTCGGTTTTGGTGTCCACCGCGCTGGTGGAGTCGTCCAGAATGAGAATCCTGGGCTTTTTCAGCAGCGCCCGGGCAATGCACAGCCGCTGGCGCTGGCCGCCGGAGACGTTGGTTCCACCCTGCTCGATGTAGGTGTCGTACTCCTGCGGAAACTCCCGGATAAACCCGTCGGCCTGAGCCAGCCGGCAGGCGTGGACCAGTTCGTCATCGGTGGCATTTTCATTTCCCCAGCGGAGATTTTCCTTGATCGTGCCAGAGAAGAGGATGTTCTTTTGCAGCACCATGGCCACCTGATTGCGGAGCGCCTCCAGCGCATAGTCCCGCACATCCACACCGCCCACGGATACCGTGCCGCCGACCGTGTCGTAAAGGCGGGGGATCAACTGCACCAGACTGGATTTGGCGGAGCCGGTACCGCCGATGATGCCCACCGTCTCTCCGCTTTCAATACGCAGATTCACCTCGTTCAGAACCGGCTTATCAGCCTTTTTGGCGTAGGTAAAGGAGACGTTTGAGAAGGAAATTGACCCGTCGCGCACGTCGGAAACCGCCCGGTCCCCGTCTTTCAGATCGCTTTCCTCGTCCAGCATCTCCGCAATGCGCTCCGCAGAGGCCCGGGAGATAATAATCATGACAAAAATCATGGAGAGCATCATCAAGCTCATGAGAATCTGCATGGCATAGGTGATCAGGCTGGCCAGCTCGCCCGTGGTGAGTCCCAGCGCCGTCTGATTGCCGCTGGCCACAATCGCCTTCGCGCCGAACCAGGACAGCAGGATCATGCTGGCGTACAGGCAGAACTGCATCAGCGGCATATTGAAGGCCAGCCGCTTTTCCGCTTTCGTAAAATCGTCGAAGATCGACTGGGAGATCCCCTCAAATTTCCGCTCTTCATGCTCCTCGCGGATATAGGACTTCACCACACGGATTCCGTGCAGATTTTCCTGCACGATATTGTTCAGATGGTCGTAGGAGTGAAACACCCGCACAAAGATGGGGTGCACATGCAGCGTAATGGCCCCCAGGCCGATGGCCAGAATGGGAATCACCGCCAGAAAGATCAGGGACAGCTGCGCGTCCAGCCGGAAAGAGAAGATCAGGGCAAATATGATGATCATGGGTGCGCGGACGCCCAGCCGTACGATCATCTGAAACGCGGTCTGCACATTGGTGACGTCGGTGGTCAGCCGGGTAATGATGCTGGCTGTAGAGAATTTGTCAATGTTGGAAAAGGAAAACTTCTGCACATTGTAGAACATGTCGTGGCGCAGATTCTTGGCAAATCCCGAGGCGGCGATCGCAGCGCTGCGGCCCGCAAGAACGCCCGTCAGCAGGGAGATCAGGGCAGAGACAGTCAGGGCAAGGCCCATCCACAGCACATAGGACATGTTTCCCTGGCTGATTCCCCTGTCGATCAGAAACGCCATCAGCGTGGGGATGATAATTTCGAGAATGGATTCCAACGTCACATAGACCGGGGCGAGAATCGTATCTTTTTTGTATTCCCGCACACTGGATAAAAGCTTTTTAATCATGGCAAACCCCTCAGTTTTTCTCCTGCATGTCGGAGATGTTCTCTTTCATTCTTCTCAGATAGGCCAGCAGGGCCGATTTCTCCTCCGCCTGAAAGCCCCGGACCAGCGTCTCTTCCAGCTGGTTCCCGTCCTCCAGCATAATCTCCCGGACAGCCCACGCCTTCGGCGTCAGCACGATCCGCTTGAGCCGGGCATCCTGCGCCACCGCCTGCTTTTGAATCAGCCCCTTCTGCTCCATCAGGCTCAGTACCTTGGATGTGGTGGAACGGGTGATGGTGAAGTGATCCTCAATGTCCCTCTGGTAAATATCCTGTCCCTGATGATCGGCAAGGTAGCCGATGATCCAGCCGTTGTTGCCCGTCACGCTCTCAATCTCCCCCCTGCGGGAGGAGGATTCAAAGTATCGTCGGATCATGTTGTTCAGGGAACGAAGCTCCAGTACAATCCGGTCGGTGTTCATGCATGCGCCCCCTTTTATTTGTTTTATATCAAACTGTTTGACGTACAACATTATAGTCGCCAACGCATTTTTCGTCAATACGCAACATGACGAATTTTTGAGGAAAACGGCGCGGCCTGCTGGGTGAAATTTCTCGCTCTGTCCTGCAGAAATCGGGCAGGTAATTCTGTGAAGCTGCAGCTTGTCATACGGGCAGATGGCTCCATTTAAACCGTTTGTCCGGGCGCCCCGCTAAAAAGGAGAAAAACAGCCGACAAGCTGTTTTTCTCCTTTTCAAAGTGTTCCCCACATGGTTCATCGTTAAACTTTCCAGATCACCTCGGCGGTGTTCTCCGACAGGAGGATTCGGTCGAGAAAGGAGGCCGCCACCATCTTTTTTTCCGCCAGTGTCAGCTTGGAAAACTCAATTCTGGACAGGGCATCCGTCCGGACCGGCTTTTTCTGAAGCAATCGCTGCCGCTCCCCATCCAGCTTTGTGATTTCCTGGTTTAAGTATTGGGTGGTGACCGCGGAGCTCTCCCCGTAGGCGGCCATCAGCCGCTCAATTCTGGTGTCAATCTGCCGCAGCTGCCCGTCATCCGGGGAAACGGCGCCCTCCTCCTCCGGGCAGTCCTGCAGCAGTTTGGTCAGCTCGGTTTCCACCATCCGCTCCAGCTCCCGGATATCCACCGAAATTCTCTGGTCACAGGTATTCAGATTGGTGTGACCGCTGCAGTGTAAATAAAAAGTGCCGTGAACGCAGCTGATCTTGATGGAATATCCGCATCGGGCACACTTCATCAGTCCCGAGAGCCAGCTGTACTTTCCTGCATGCGTCCGATCCATCTGCCGGTTTTGGTTGAGCTTCTCCTGACAGGCCAGCCAGGTGTTTGAGGAAATCACTCCGGAATGGTTTGCCAGGGACAGTCTGGGCGCTGTCCTGCCCGTTCCCGATCGGTCCCGCTTCCCGACCAGATGGCAGCCGAACACCCCGGTAAAGGCTTCCACCGGCTGTTCCACCGGGATCTGTTTTCCTGCAAAAAACAGATAGATTTCCTGATCGGCCATTACATAAACCGGATTCTTCAAAACTCTGGAGATCGCCACATTGTCCCAGCCGTTCCGGCGGATGCCGGGAATTCCCGTGGCGGTCAGCTGCTTTGCAATGCTGCCGCAGGACGCTCCTGGAGCAAGGTAAGCCTCGTATATCCGCTGAATCAGATTCACCTGCTCATTGGGCACCAACGTCGGAACATGTCTCCCCGTGGAATCCGTTATGCGGCCGATGTCAAACCCCAGCGGCGCGGGTCCCCCCGGCCAACCGCCGAGCGCAAAGCGATGATAGTAGTTGTCCCGAACCCGCTCCGCGATGGTCTCCCGTTCCAGCTGAGCAAACGCCATAATGATATTCAGCATTGCTCTTCCGCTGGGAGTAGACGTGTCGAACTTTTCGGTGACGCTCTCAAACTCCACATGGTGCCGCTCCAGAACGGCCCAGAGCTGTCCAAAATCCGAAAGGGATCTGCTGAATCGGTCCAGACGATATACCCAGACCTTTGAGACCTTTCCATCCCGGACTTCCTGCATCAACTGGGTGAATGCGGGACGCTTTGTGTTTTTTCCGGAGAATCCCCGGTCCTGATACACCGTGTATGCCCCATCAAGCGTTCGGACGCAGCTTTCGATCTGCATTTCGATGGAAAGGCTGTCCAGTTTCTCCACGGACTGTCTGGCATAGACCGCATTCACAAAATACGGCCTTTCTCCGATCCAAAAAGAGGTGCTTCCTCTGCGCCCCGGCTTTCCGCCCGCATCGTCCTGAGCCGCTGCAGGCAGCGCCGATTGAGTTCCGGCAGCGCTCTTGCGGAATGACCCCCGTTCTCGGGATGGACATGCTTGACAGTCATGGCAGTTCTCCCCCTTCTCCAGCGGACTTTACTCTGCCATCATGGTATGCCGTCTCTGCTCCATAATATGACTCCCCAGCAGCCGAAGACCCGCCCGCAGTTCCGGAGCAACCGTCTTCCATCCCTGCATCGCAGTGTGTTGCAGCGGTTTCCATTGGGGACAGTCTGGACTGGAAAGGTATTTCGGCGAAGGAGATCACGCAGCGGGTTACGTCCAAGGTGCAGCCCGGCTCGATCGTCCTGTTCCACAACGCGGCAAAGCACACCCCGGAAGCTCTGCCCACCATTCTGGAATGTCTAATCTCCAGGGGTTATACCATCGTTCCCATCTCGCATCTGATCTATGGCGGTACCTATAACGTAAACTACACCATCGATCACACGGGAAAGCAGTTTGCGGTTCAGGGAAGCGCCGTTGAAATGGAGTCTACTGATTCCTCAAAATGAACTTGAACCAGGGGCTCCGGGCTGTAAGCCTTCGGAGTTCCTGGTTCCATTCCGAATGGACAGTGCGATGAAAGAGATCCGTACCCTTTCGGCAATCTCCCACTCAACTGACCATTGCTTTTTTCCCCATGCTCGAGTATAATAGAGTTGTTTCCGCATGGAACTTGCTCGGACAGTTCCTTTATTCAGATGGGATTTCCTTTCAGAGCCGAAAACAAGACGGACGCGTATCGAAGCGATCGAAATTCTTCGGGGCTTAGGTCGTTTCGTCCACCCAAAACTCTTGATTTATCACGGGTTCAAATAACTGAATCATTCGTTGTTCTAACACGTAGTTCTAACATTTGAGATTCCCTTCAATTTTCGGGGTTTCAGTGACTCGTGTTTGACATATATGGAAGCGTATCGAAGTGGTCATAACGGCCCTGACTCGAAAGTGGGGCACCTATTGAACCGCCTCCAGACAGGAATCCGGATTCCACAACCTATTCCGGGGATGCCCGGCAAGTTCATTTCAAAAAGTTCTCACCGTCAGTTCTCACTTTTGTCCGGGGGTTGATTTGAAGAGCTGAAAACTTATACGGAAGCGTATCGAAGTGGTCGCAACGAGCCGCACTCGAAATCGTTACAGGCATAGGCCGTTTCAGGTACCCGGAAAACCTTGCAAATAGGCACTTTTTATGGGTTCGAGTAACTGAATATTTTGCTGTTCTGTCCGGCAGTTCTGTCCAAAGCCAAGCGGAGTATTTTCGCGGTTTGGAGCAGAAAGGCCGGTGAACATACACGGAGAGGTATCGAAGTGGTCATAACGGGGCTGACTCGAAATCAGTTTGACGGCAACGTCACATGGGTTCGAATCCCATCCTCTCCGCCACAAAAAACCGGAAAATCTATGATTTTTCGGCTTTTTTATAACTTTTCAGCCGATTTCAATTTAGCCTTGGAAGCAGTTCTGCCCGGCTTTTGACCTTTTTCGGACAGAACGGGCACAAAATCCGGCTCCGATTTTTGTGCAGTTTGCTCATTCGCGGTATCCACCCATTTGCTGCCGAAATCGCCCGTATCCGGCAGCTTCAAGCCTGCCGTCATGGCCTGCGCCGAAGAGAGCTTGGAGTTGTAGTCCAGATGGGCGTAGATATTCGCCGTAGTGGAAAAATCGCTGTGACCGAGCCACTCCTGTATCTGCTTGAGCGGTACGCCGCAAGCCAGCAGGAGTGAGGCACATGAATGTCTCAAATCATGAAAACGCAAGCGTCTGAGTCCGTGCTTTTCCACAAACTCCGGGAACTGACTGGACAGGTAGTGCCCCTTCATGCGGTTGCCCAACTCATCCACGAAAAGATAACCGTCGTGTTCATAGTTGTAGCAGTCGCCGCAGACCTTCTTGTTGACCTCCTGCGCCTCCTTCAGCTGCTGAAAGTAAGTCTTGAAGCTTCCCACCAGTGGCAGTGTGCGGAGACTGGATTTGGTTTTAGCGGAGTCCTGAGCGAGTTCTACCCGCTTGCCGTCGATAGTTACGGTGGTGACGGTGTGCTTCACAGTAATGGTGCTGCGCTCCAGATCAATAGCGTCCCATCGCAGCCCCAGCACCTCCCCCCGTCGAAAGCCGTAGAAGGCGGCAACCAACACAGGAAGCTCGAACTTTGTGCCTTTTACGATGGCAAACAGCCGCTGAAGCTCGTCGGCGCTGAGGAATACCGGCTCGTAGTCATTTTTCTTGGGCCGGTCCACCTTGTCTGCGACATTCTGCGTCAGCATATCGGTCTTGACTGCGTACTTGATCGCCGAATGAATGATGGCATGATAATGAATGACTGTATTTGGCTTGACCCGCTTGAGCTGCTCCGTATAGAACGTCTGAATGTGCCGAGCCTCCAGTTCCCGCAGAGCAAGCTTCTTTTCGCGGAAATACGGGATAATGGTGCTGTTCAGAAGCTGTGCATAGGAACAATAGGTTGGAAGCTTGATGCGCACTTTGGCGATCTCCAGCCACTGCTCCAAATAATCCGCAAAGAGCATATCCGAGCTCAGCTCCTGCACCTTCACCGGTGGCATGAATTCGTGACGGATTCTGGAAAGCTCCGCCTCTGCTCTGCGCTTGTTTCCCTTTTCGGGCAGTCCGGTGGCGATCCACGGGCGCTGCCGCTTGCCCTGTTCATCAAAATAACTGAGTACCGCGTAGTAGTACCCTTTCTTCACTTCAAGATGTCCTGCTACCATTATGATATTACCTCCAGAATAATTGAATTTGTACACAAGACAGTCTCCGTACCGACTGCTATGATGATAGCAAACGGTGCGGAGTTCTGCCATTGTGCAAAAAAGTCATTTACAGACGCTTCAGTTCGAATTACCGTGCGTCGCGGTTGCGCTCCCTCTGACGCTTCAAAAGCTCCAAGCCCTTTAGAATATCGCGCTTGATTTGCTCATCCGTGTAGGTGGAGGGAAAGAAGCTCTGAAGCTCGTCCCGCTTGAAACGGATATGCTCCTTCTGATTCGGCTTCGGTTCGGAGAGCATACGGCTCAGCTCGGCCTCCGTTAGCGCTCCTTCCTGTGAGTGCTTTTTGAGCTGGATTGCCTGTGCATGGGACGGTGTGCAGTCGTTGCGCTCCATCGAATCCAACAGCACCTGCTGCTCGCCTTCGGTGAGATAGGACAGCTCCACTGCCGGGTTGAAGGCAATCCTGCCCTCGTCCACCTGCTGTAAAATCTCCGGAATGAGATAAGTCAGGCGAATGTAACGCTGAATCTGACGTCCGCTTTCATCGTCAGAAACGGCATCTCTCGACTTGTGGCCAAGTTGGCCACAAGTTGTTCCTTGATGACTCATAGCCTCCATCTTTATTTTGTAGGCGAACGCCTTTTCGCTGGGCAGGATGTGCTCCCGCTGCAAATTGGCGTCCACCATGGCAATAACAGCTTCATCGTCGGTCATTTCCCGCACGAGCACCGGCATGGCGGCAAGCCCCAGCGCACGGCAGGCGGCCAGACGCCGATGGCCGGATACGATTTCATACCTGTCATTCTTTGGCCTTGCCAGCGCCGGAACAAGCACGCCGAATTGGTGTATGCTTTCAATCATCCGATCCAGCTCCTCGCCCTGCTGCACCTTGAACGGGTTTCCCGGAAACTCGGACAGCTCAGACAGCGGCAGCTCGTCCACTCTTGGCTTATTGTTATTCAATCGTTCCTCGCCGGTCATGAACAGCTCCTCATATCCCTTCAGACCGAGGTCAATCGTTTCATGTTTCATCGTTCATAGCTCCTTTCCCGTGTACGCAGCAAACGAAGCCGCGCCTGCTGCTCCGCACGCATGGCCTGTTCGATTTTCACATTGCGCTGCATGGCCGCGCTCCGTTGCAATACGACCTGTGCGGTCCTGATGTCCTTCCGACAGGCTGCAATCTGCCCGGTCAGAGCGCTGCGCTCCCGCCTGACGGTCTCGACCGTTTCTGGGTCGTCACATCGGCGCAGACGGTTGTAGCAGCGGCTCCGCACGGCGGTAAGCGTTTGCAGCTCGTCCTGTTTCGTTTTAACGAAGCGCTGCACATCGTCGCCGGTCACAAGCTTCTCCCAGCATAGAAGCTGCGCCTGATGGCTCAACTCGTCCAGTCGTCGGCATTCCTCCCGCATCTCCGGGGACAGCGGGCGGCGCTTGCTGCCCTTCGGGAGAATCCCCAACAGGAAGCAGTAATGTAGATACAGCCCGCGCAGACCTCCCGGTTTCTTCGCTCGTTTCAGATTGCCTCGCACATAGCGGCGCAGTGGCGGCGTATATGTCCGAGCTTCTCTCTCCCGCACCCGATAAAGAAGCCCGGAGCCGTGCCACTCCCGGTTTTCCTCCAACCGTCTGCTGATGGCCTCAACCTCGTACTGCTCGCCCAGACGCCGCAGCCGTACCGCCTTTTTATCCCCGATGCGGCGGATGGTGGGATACTTGCGCGTCTGCTCACAGGCAAACTCATAGCCCATATCCCGCAGCGCGGTCGCAAGCTCACCGGTGCTGGACGAATAGCGCAGCGCCGAATCCAGCGCCTCGCGCATGAGATTGAACTTGGTCGGCTCACCCTGCTTTTCCGCAAAGTAAATGCTTCGCGGCGTCCTGCCCAGCGGGTTTTTGATGGTGGATAGGCCGTACTCGCTGCAAAGCATGTCTGATGCTTTTCGGAGGGCAAGGTAGGCCGCCTTGTTATCGTTGAACTTTTTCCCGTCGATGAAGGAAACGGAGTTTACCAGAAAATGATTATGCAGATGCGCGCAGTTCAGATGGGTCGCCACCAACACCTGATACCGGTCTCCCCAGAGCGTCTTTGCCAGCTTTACACCGATCTCATGGCACTGCTCCGGCGTTACCTCGCCGGGCTTGAAGCTCTGATAGGCGTGATAGGCAATGTTGCCGTCCGTCTTGCCAAAGTGCTTTTTGACGGCCAGCATATCCTCATAGGCGGTCTTGGCTCCGCAGTGGACGCCGGTGATATAGAACAGCCGCTCGGATTCACTCTGCGTCTTTCGCCGCTCGCCGACATAGTTCAGCTCCTGCCGCAGATCGGTGTATTCCGTTTTCTCCGGGTTGCCGGCGTAATCGACAATGCGCTTGAGGTTGTCGCGCACCGGCCAAATCTTTGTTGTAGCCACGGCACATCACGCTCCACTCGTCGCTTCCGTCGCAAGCGGCGAAGGCTCACCGCTTCGCGGATGTTCCTTCTCCCCACAAAGCAGGCTTTGTGGGGACCCCGTTTTTTCCTCCTTCGGGTTGCAGAACGCCAGCAGCTTATCCAGCGCGTACTTCATATACTGTTGGAATTGGCTGTCGCCATAGTTAGCGGCATAATACTCAATCAGCTCGGGGATCATGCCGCACACCTCGACAATGTCCGGCGTCGGAACTGCTTGGGGCGTGTGGCCGGAACCAAGCTGCCGCAGATACTCCGAGGCGGTCAGACCGCACCGCTTGGCGTTTCGTAGAATCCTCTTTTTCTCCTGCTCGGTCACGCGGATGTTGATGCCGAGCAATCTCTTTCTGTCGCTCAAATTCTGTCTCCTTTCCGGGGTTACAGGGGCAGCGCCCCTTTCGGTGCAATGCACCGCGGCGAAGTGGCAACACAAAGCCTATGCTCGCTACACTGCGGGACAAGTCCCCCGTGTATTGCCGTGTCGTCGCCGCAGGCTTTTCGCCACTTTTCCTCAGTGACGGCAATGACGGCTGTGACGGTTTTTCCTATACCGAGGAATTGCCGTCATGGCCGTCACAGCCGTCATAGGCGTACAGGCTTAAAAGCCTTTCAGTTGCCGTCCGTTTGGACGAGTAGAGTATCCCGGCCGGCGTCAGTACCTCGTCGTAGTAGCGGGCAATGAGCTTTGTCACAGCGTTGGGCGCAACATCGGTACAGCCCATCTCTGCAAGAAGCTGCGTGACCGTTCCCTTAAATGAGCCGCGTTTCCGCACAAAGTCCGCCAGCTGAAACAGAAATGGCGGGATCTCCGACTTTCGGATTTCCTCGGCGTCCTTTCGTTCCAGCAGCGTCCACCGCTTGTCCTCAAAGCAAAGCGTCAGCTCCTGATACTCGATGTCGCGACCGGTGGCCAACAGCGTTGCCGTGTCAGAGGAGCGGCTGTCCTTTCTCAGCACATAGCTCGAATCCACTGCTCCGGTTATGCCGGTGGAGCCGGAGAGCTGATTAAACGGGTCCTCTCCGTCCTTCAGCTTGCGTAGATGATGTACCAGCACAATTGCAATGCCGTAGTCGTCTGCAATGCGCTTGATCGCCGATATGTCGTCGTAATCGCTGGCATACATTCCGGCTCTCGCGGCGCTGCCGGAGTCCCGAACCTTTTGAAGCGTGTCGATGACGATGAGCCGCGTTTCCTGATACCGATCGAGAAATTCTGTGATTTGCTCCTCCAGCCCGTTTCCCAGCAGGCTGCACATCACGGCGAAGCGGAGATTCTCCGGCGCTTCGTCGGTCAGTTCAAACAGCCGGGACTGGATTCGGGCGAAGGTATCCTCAAGGCACAGGTACAGGACGTCACACCTTCTTGTGGGACAGTCCCATACCGGAAGCCCCTGCGATACCTGCAGGCACAGCCACAGCATCAGCCAGCTCTTACCGATCTTGCTGGCTCCGCCGATAAGGTTCACGCCCTGCGGAATCAGCCGGTCTACAACGAACAGCGTTTTGGGAAGCGGCGTGGACATCAGCGTGTCAGCATCCATGGTGTCCAGCTTTCCCATTAACCTGCCTCCTTCCTGTTGTCCTCTTCGAGGACATAGTTGATCACGCTGACCTTCGGTACCTTGAACGCGCTGCCGACCTTGATTCCGTGGATGTAGCCGCCGTTAATCAGGTCGTAGGCCAGGTGCCGGCTAATGCCCAGCATCTTCTGAAGCTGGGCGACGGTGAGGATGTCCGGATACTCCGGGAACATCATCGTGTAGAGCTCCTTGAGCTCAGTCTTTTTCATATCGATCAATCCTCCTTTATTCGATATGTAACAGAGCATCCGAGGCAGGAGGAACGCCGGACGCCCTTGCCGCTCTCTGCAGATGCCGTTCCTGCCCGGGAGTCTCGCCCCGGCGTTGCGCCGCTCATATCATCGCGGCGTCATATCCCATCTGCGCGGTCGTTCAGTTGTCAAAGTTCAGGCATCCTGTTTACACAGAACTCTTCTCGTGGTAGAATATCAACAATTGTTAATCATGTTTCCTGTTGTCGTATTCTGATTATACAAGGCCGTCCCGCGTCCCTGTATGGCCAACATATAAAATTATTATTTAGATTATCTATTGTCGATTTGAACGGGAGAGTATAAGTATGGTCTTTGCAAAGAAAAACGAATCCGCGCCTTTGGCTTACGGATTCGTCGAGGACGGAAATCTATATAAAAAAGTGAAGTGGGCGTTTACAGAGGAGTTCAACTATTTTAACGATATTGGCAGGGATCTGGTCAATTTCGCATGGCTGGATTGTCGGGTGCTTTCCGAAATGCTTGAGCTGATATGGGGCACTTATGTAGCAGCCAGGCTGAGAAAGGAGGACTATGATTTCATCGCCTCCGTAATTCTGACTCGATGCTCTAAATTCTTCTCAAGCAACTCATATCACTCGTTATATTTGATGAGCTATATTGACTTCTTGCTTGATGATCGTCTTGATCTGCGTGTATTGACTGATATCTGCGATGAGGACATGGATGTTATATCAGAGATTCATCAAGCCTTTTCTCTGAAATCTGGCGACCGTGCAAAAGAGAATGTGATCGGCATCTTCTGCCGTGCTGCGGAGACGAAGCAGCAGGCCGTTGCCGCGACGCTGGAATCAATTTTACTGCAGAGTCAGAGTGATGGCCGTTCCGCAATAGAGCGGTATTACTATAATGAGCAAAATGACACGGCTTTCCGTGAAAACTGGCATTCCGACTTTATCGTCAAGTTTGGCAAAAGAGCAGAGTCGCAAGACGAAGTCGTACAGCTGACAGTTCTGCAAACGATTGACGACATTCTGCGTTATGAGTTGGTGCAGCTGTTGACGCAGAACATAAAGTACAAGCTGTGCAAGAACTGCGGCAAGCTGTTCATACCGTCAGGACGATCTGACAGTCTATACTGTAATCGCATCATGCCTGGACAGGAAAAGCCCTGTAATGTCATAGGCGCAAATATCGCCGCCAAGAAAAAGGTAAACGAAAATCCTGCGCTTGCCCTCTACCGGCAAGCCTATCAACGGCTCAACAAGCGCGTAGAGTACGATTACATGACGCAGGAGGGTTTTAATACATGGAAAGCTCTGGCGCTTGAGAAGCGAGAGCAATGTGTAAGTGGCGGGCTGCCCTACGACGATTTTAAGGCATGGATCGACGAAACAAGCAGGCAAAGATAGTTTTTAAAAGGAGAACTGCCATAAGGCACTTGTTTAGCAAGAAGAGAATTGCTGATCCATGTCTGCTTGTATGCATGCATACAATGAAACACTTGCATATGGCGTCACCTGTCTTTTGTATTTGAAGGCCTCGGATCCCTCCATCAGCGTGAGCAAACTGATGGTATTGATAAAGTCAACTAAGCCCTGACAGTGACCGCATTACAATGTCAACATCCTGATTCTCAAGTTCCTGAATAATGTGCAGATATGTCTTTTGGGTTGTAGTCATGCTTGCGTGCCCCAAGCGTCTTGCCACGCTGGCTATAGATACTCCGGCAAAAAGCAACAGGGACGCATGTGTGTGTCTCAGACCATGAACAGAAATTACCGGGACTTTTGCTTTTTTGCAATGACGCTCCAAGATGTCGTTCACGGTGGAATTATATACTTTATCCTTTGCAATGAATATCGGCTTATCTTCCGGAAGCCTTTTTACAAGTTCAGAAAACTGTATAACCGTTTGCCAATCTATCTGAATCCTGCGGACAGATGAATTATTCTTTGTCGGAAGATAACCGCCATTTCCTTTATAATCCCACGTTTTGCTTATAGAAAGCATTTGATGCGCGAAATCAAAATCCTTCGGCGTCAATGCGAGGGCTTCCGAGAAACGCATACCCGTTTTTGCAACAAGCAGAATGAACCAATCCCAGCTAACCGAGCTATTCAGTTCAAGGGTGCGAAGCATTGTATGTAATTCGTACTGATTGAGATACTTAATTTTCTTCTCCGCATGTGGAATCCCTTTGATTATTGCTTTTCTTGTTGGATCGCGTTCGATAAGCCCATCATCAACAGCGTCCAAGATAGCTCCCTTGAGCTGATGATGAAAATCCATCGTAGTCTGACGTTCGTGAGTTGCCGCATAATCATTTAGAAGCTGTTGGTATGTTACCCGCGTCAACTCGCCAATCTTGCGATCAGGGATAAGCTTTTCAAGCCAGGCCTGCGTCATAAGGTACTTGTCCATAGTAACCTTACGAATTGCACCGTCCTTGTACACTCGTATCCACTGAGCATAATACTGGCAAAACAAATCCGTGTCTTTTGCTTTATTTAACATGTGTTTCCTCCGTATTGTAGCGTTTTATTATGCTCACGCTGATGAAGGGTGATAAGGTTGTCGAGGTTGCGGAAAAAAGTGCTGATCCGCCCCTGCTCGGAATTACTCGGGTACAGCAATTCGATTTTTTCAAGGTCAGTATTGTGGAGATGAACTACCGACTTCCCTTGAGCCATTTTTGCCATGTCATTATGTGGCTTGCCACTCGAAATACTAATTGCCAGAAAAGTTGAATTAAGATTTTCTGGCGGCGTGATGATATTAAGGTCGCCGCCAATCAAAACCCCTGATTTTTCAACGACTGAGGCGATAGAAATGTCCTCCGCAGTTTCTCCGGAAGCAGGAACAACTACTTCGCCACCACGACTATAAACTGATGATGGTTTCTTGTCTGCAAAGGTATCTACTTCTGAGATTACAGTTTCGTACTTTGTATATAGCCTGCCATAGAGAATAATAGGAGTTCCACTATCTCTCAAATCAGCTTTTGAATAGCCGGTTCCTTTTGAAAATTGAACAAGCTCTCCAACCTTACGCTGTTCCCAAGCAGAAGCAAATTTGCTGCGTTTTCTCTTGTATATCTGCAATATAAACGCTATAATAGTGCTATGATATATGAATGGAGATGCAATATGGCTATTTCAGATGAAATCAAAGTGATACGGCAAAAGGCGCTTATGACGCAGGAGACCTTTGCAAAGGCCCTGCAAGTTGCTTTTTCGACCGTTAATCGCTGGGAAGCCGGGAAAGCGCATCCCAGTATGTCGGCGATGAATCAAATCAAGACCTTCTGCGACGAAAATGGCATCTCATTTGATGAATTACAGAACACGTGGATAGAAGAAACTAAGGAGAGCCGGAAATGAACAAACAGCAGCTTGCTTCGAAGATATGGGAATCCGCCAACAAGATGCGCTCAAAAATTGAAGCTAACGAATATAAAGACTATATTCTCGGGTTCATCTTCTACAAATTTCTCTCGGACAAAGAATACAAGCATCTGAAGGCGAATGACTGGACAGATGAAGATATTAAAGGGTCTCTCAACGAAAGTGACACAAAAACCGTTGAGAGCATCAGGAAAGAGATTGGATACTTCATTGCCTATGAAAATCTATTCTCCACATGGCTCGATATGGGCAGCGATTTCAATGTATCGAATGTCCGCGATGCTCTCTCGGCTTTCAACCGCTTAATCAACGATACGCACAAAAAGGTTTTTGAAAAGATTTTTGACACACTGCAAACCGGACTTTCAAAGCTGGGCGACAGCTCCGGTTCTCAGACCAAAGCAATCAGCGATCTGATTCACCTCATTAAAGACATTCCTATGGATGGTAGACAGGACTATGATGTTCTTGGCTTCATCTACGAATATCTCATATCTAACTTTGCCGCCAACGCCGGTAAGAAGGCCGGTGAATTTTACACTCCGCATGAAGTTTCACTCCTGATGTCGGAGATCGTTGCAAATCATCTGAAAGATGGAGACAAAATAGAAATATACGACCCCACCAGCGGTTCCGGCTCCCTGCTTATCAATATAGGCAAGAGCATAGCCAAATACATGGGCAATGGGGACAAAATCAAATACTATGCGCAGGAGCTGAAAGAGAACACGTTTAACCTTACCCGCATGAACCTTGTTATGCGCGGTATTCTGCCGGACAACATTCTTGTGCGCTGCGGCGACACACTGGAAGATGACTGGCCGTACTTCGATGATAACGACCCGGTTGCCACATACGACCCTCTCTATGGGGATGCGGTTGTGTCGAATCCACCCTATTCCCAAAACTGGAACCCGGCAGATAAGGAAGCAGACCCCCGCTATAAAAGCTATGGGCTTGCACCCAAAGGAAAGGCAGATTATGCCTTTCTGCTTCATGACCTTTACCACCTCAAGCCTAGTGGCATCATGACCATCGTTCTCCCTCATGGCGTGCTGTTCCGCGGCGGTGAGGAAGGTGAAATCCGCAAGAACCTGATTGAAAACAATAAAATCGACGCTATCATTGGTCTGCCTGCCAACATTTTCTTCGGCACCGGCATTCCGACTATCATCATGGTGCTGAAACAGAAGCGGACAAATACGGACGTATTGATTATAGACGCCTCCAAAGGCTTTGAGAAGGTCGGTAAGAACAATCAGCTCCGTGCCTGTGACATCAAGAAAATTGTGGATGTTATTTCCGCACGGCCCCAGATCGTCGAAAAATTTGCAAGGCGCGTTGAACGCGATGAAGTCCGGGCAAATGAATACAACCTAAACATTCCCCGTTATGTGGATTCCTCAGGAAAGCCGGAGAGCTGGGATATTTACGCCTCCATGTTCGGCGGTATTCCCGCATCGGAGCTTGCGGAGCTTTCCCACTACTGGGACGCGTTCCCCAGTCTGAAAGAAGCCTTGTTTGACGGCGTTGGCGGCGAATACCTATCCGTTAAGTGTGCAAATCTAAGAGAAGCAGTAACCGAACACGCAAGCGTTCAGGCATTCGTCTCGCAGTATTCAAAGGCATTCCAATGCTTTGACACCTACTTGAATACCGAGCTGATCGGCGGAATGGAGAACGTCAGCATTTCCAAAGAGGAAAACACACTGAGCGGCAATATTTTTACAAGGCTTGCCGGTATTCCTCTTGTCAACCCCTACGAAGCCTATCAGCTGCTTGATATTGAATGGAACAGAGTATCCGTTGACCTTGAAATCATCCAGACCGAAGGTTTTGCGGCAACCACGCAGGTTGACCCGAACATGGTATTGAAAAAGAAGGACGGAAAAGATCAGGAAGTTCAGGACGGATGGATTGGGCACATCCTGCCGTTTACGCTTGTCCAGGAGAAACTGCTTCCCGATGGCCTTAAAAAGCTCCGCAGTTATGAAAACCGGCTGGCGGAAATCGTCTCCCAGTATGATGTGTTGCTTGATGAGCTGCCGGAGGAAGAAAAGGAAAAGGCTTTTGTCAATGACGATAAAACCGCCTTTATCGCGGCGGAAGTCAAAAAGGCAATCAAGGCAAAAGAGGCCGAGGCCGATGTCCTTGCTGTTCTGAACCGATACGATGAACTCTCGGCGGAAGAAAAGGCGTTGAAAAAACAGATCAAGGACGAGAGTACGGCACTGCATCTCAAGACGAAATCTACGATTGAAGGTCTCAGCCGCGAACAGGTTCTTTCTCTTCTTCATGACAAGTGGATTGTGCCGGTCATTACCGGCATGAACAGTCTGCCGGAAAGCGTTATCAGCGTTTTCACCGGTAAACTCACCGCCCTGGCGGCGAAATATGAAACGACCTTCTTCCATGTTGAGCAGCAGATTCATGAAACGGAGAGCAGTCTTTCCGCTATGCTGGACGAGCTTGACGGCAGCAGCTTTGATATGCAGGGGCTTGCCGAGTTCAAAAAGCTGCTCGGAGGTGAATAAAATGGCCGAAAAAGCGAAAACACCGGCAATTCGGTTCAAAGGATTCACTGACGCTTGGGAACAGCGTAAGCTCGGTGACTTGGTTGAGAGAGTCGTGAGAAAGAACGCCAACAACGAATGCAGCTTGCCTTTGACTATCTCAGCACAAGACGGATTGGTTGACCAAATTACCTACTTCAACAACCGTGTCGCAAGCCGAGATGTCAGCAATTACTACTTGGTATTGAATGGCGAATTTGCCTATAACAAAAGCACATCAGACGGCTTTCCATTCGGAGCGGTTAAGCGTCTTGACCTGTATGAAAAGGGCGTACTATCAACGCTTTATATTGTTTTTGCCATCAAGAATTGCAAAGAATTAAACAGCGATTTTCTCACTGTCTTTTTCGACACAGACAGGTGGCACAAAGGCGTAGCGGAGCGAGCTGCCGAGGGAGCGAGGAACCACGGATTGCTGAATATCTCCGCAGATGATTTCTTCGATATTGACCTGTACCTGCCGAAAGAAGAAGCCGAACAAGCTCTAATCGGAGCCTATATAAAGCGATTAGATAACCTTGTCACCCTTCATCAGCGTAAGTATGAGAAGCTCCAGAACGTCAAAAAATCCTGCCTTGAAAAAATGTTTCCGAAAGCCGGGAGCAATGTACCCGAAATTCGGTTCAAGGGATTTACTGACGCTTGGGAACAGCGTAAGCTCTCTGAAATTGCCGATAAGGTCACAGAGAAAAATGTAGGGCTACAATATATAGAAACATTTACTAACTCCGCAGAGTTCGGAATTATCAGCCAAAGAGATTTTTTCGACCACGATATAGCGAAGTTGAGTAGCTTGGACGGTTATTATATTGTGCGAGATGAGGACTTTGTTTATAACCCACGCATATCGACTTCCGCACCTGTTGGTCCGATAAATCGCAACAAGCTGGGCAAAACAGGCGTAATGTCGCCTTTATACACTGTATTTCGTCCGCACGATATTGACACGACCTATCTCGAATACTTCTTCAAGTGTGGCTATTGGCATTCGTTTATGAAGTTCAATGGCGACTCCGGTGCAAGGTCTGATAGGTTTTCAATCAAGGATAATGTTTTTTTTCAAATGCCCATACCGATACCACATATTGATGAGCAAAGAAAAATCGGCAGAAATTTAACGCAGCTCGACCACCTTATCACCCTTCATCAGCGTGAGCTTGAAAAGCTACAAAATCTCAAAAAAGCCTGCCTTGAAAAGATGTTTGTCTGAGGCGGAAAGGAGCAGTTATGGCACTGGAAAATATTTTGGGAATCACAGACTCCGCGGAGCTTGCCAGAGCCGAGGAGAAAATCAGCAAAAGGAAAGCCCTTGAATTGTTTGAAACCGGGCTTTTGGATACCTTCCCGGTAGGTAACTTTGAAGGACTTGCCATGATTCATCGCTATCTATTTGAGGAAATCTATGCGTTTGCCGGAAAAATACGCGATGTGAACATAGCAAAGGGCAACTTCCGTTTTGCTCCCGTCATGTACCTGCGTTCGGCGCTTGATAACATTTCACATATGCCGCAGTCCAGTTTTGAAGAAATCATCGAGAAATATGTGGAGATGAACGTAGCGCACCCTTTCCGTGAAGGAAACGGCAGGAGCACCCGTATCTGGCTGGATGCCATTCTGAAAAAAGAACTTGGACAGGTCATTGACTGGAGCCGTGTCGATAAAGAGGATTATCTGCTCGCCATGGAGCGCAGTCCGATTAAAGATGTAGAAATCAAGGTTCTTTTGAAAGCTGCCTTGACCGATAAGGTAAGCGATCGCGAGGTCTATATGAAGGGCATTGACGCCAGCTATCACTATGAGGGCTATAATGTCTTTAAGACGGAAAACATCAAAAACGAATAATAAAGGAGCGTTAAAATGGCATTCACGAAAGAATCCGATTTTGAAAATGCTCTGATAAAAATGCTGACAGAATCCTTCGGTTGGGAACCGGAGATTCTAAAGTACAAGACCGAACAGGAGTTGCTGAAAAATTGGGCTGATATTCTGTTTGAAAACAACCGCAGTATTGACCGCCTTAACGATTATCCCCTGACTGACGGCGAGATGCAGCAGATTATCGAGCAAATCGGAACGCTGAAAACGCCGCTGAAGCTCAACGGCTTTATCAACGGGCGCAGTGTGTCTATCACCCGCGACAACCCTGAGGATACGGCACATTTCGGGAAAGAAGTCAGCCTGAAAATCTATGACCGGCAGGAAATTGCCGCCGGGCAGAGCCGGTATCAGATCGCACAACAACCGAAATATACTGCTAAAACGAGTATGCTTCCGGAGCGCCGGGGCGATTTTATGCTGCTTATCAACGGTATGCCTGTCATCCATGTGGAGCTCAAAAAGACCGGCATTCCGATTTCTCAGGCATATAATCAGATAGAAAAATACGCCCATGAAGGCGTTTTCACCGGCATATTCGCGCTGGTGCAGGTCTTTGTCGCCATGAACCCGGAAGAAGCCGTTTACTTCGCTAATCCCGGCCCAGACGGAAGATTCAATCCCGATTTTTATTTCCATTGGGCGGACTTCAATAACGAGCCTATTAACGATTGGAAGACTGTTGCGTCCACGCTTCTGTCAATCCCGATGGCTCATCAGCTCGTTGGCTTCTATACCGTTGCCGACGATACAGACGGTATTTTGAAGGTCATGCGCTCATACCAATACTACGCAGCCAACAAAATATCCGATACAGTGGCGAAAAACAAGTGGGAGAACGGCAGCCAGCTCGGCGGATACATCTGGCACACCACCGGCAGCGGTAAAACGCTGACTTCCTTCAAATCCGCACAGCTTATCGCAAACTCCAAGGATGCCGACAAGGTCGTTTTTCTGATTGACCGCATTGAGCTGGGTACGCAGAGTGCCGGAGAGTACAGGGGCTTTGCAGAAGAAACGGATTCCATACAGGAAACAGAAGACACTTCTGTTCTGATCGCCAAATTAAGAAGCACTGACACGGCGGACACTCTGATCGTCACCTCTATTCAGAAGATGAGCAATATCAGAGACGATGCGGAAGGCAAGCTGAAAAAAGCAGATCTCGATTTGATAAGCTCCAAACGCGTTGTGTTTATCGTCGATGAGTGTCACCGTTCTACCTTCGGCGATATGATGCAGGTCGTCAAGCTGACCTTCCCCAAGGCGCTTTTCTTCGGATTCTCCGGAACGCCGATTCAGGTTGAAAATGAGAAAAAAGGCAACACGACGGCGGATGTATTCGGCAACGAGCTTCACCGCTACAGCATCGCGGACGGTATTCGGGACAAGAATGTTCTTGGCTTTGACCCCGACAAGGTTCTGACCTTCAAGGAGAAGGATATCCGGGAAGCCGTGGCTTTGGATAAGGCGAAAGCCGCAACCGTCGAGGAAGTCTTTGAGGATAAGAAAAAGCAGGAAATCTACTACAAGTATATGAAAGCCGTTCCCATGGCCGGATTTATCGGTGCTGACGGAAGGTATGTCAGCGGAATAGAGGACATTCTTCTTGCAAACGGGCAATACCGAACGGAAGTGCACCAACGTATGGTAGTTGAGGATATCAAGGCCAACTGGATCACCATCAGTCATAACTTCAAATTTCACGGCCTCTTTGCCACATCCAGCATTCCGGAGGCTGTACAGTATTACAAGCGCTTCAAAGATACGGCTCCCGATTTGCATATAACGGCACTCTTTGACCCGAGCATAGATAACAACGGAACCGGCATTGAAAAAGAAGAAGCTCTCGCGGAGATCATAACGGATTATAATGCGCGATACGGACAGACCTTCACAATACCTACATACGGAAAAATGAAGAAGGATATTCAATATCGTCTGGCACATAAAAAGCCGTATGAGCGCATTGAATATGCTCGTGCTGAGCAGATCGACCTGCTGATCGTTGTTGACCAGATGCTAACCGGGTATGATTCCAAATGGCTCAATGTACTCTATCTCGATAAGATGATGCAGTATGAAACGATCATTCAGGCATTCTCCCGCACCAATCGTCTTTTCGGGCCGGACAAGCCCTTCGGCTCGATTAAGTATTACCGTGCGCCGTATTCTATGGAAAGAAATATCTCCGAAGCAGTAAAGCTCTACTCCGGCGATAAGCCGCTTGGAATGTTCGCAGTCAAGCTGGATAAAAACCTTGAGAATATGAATTCGGTTTACACGCAAATCAAGAATCTGTTTATGCAGGCGGGCATCCCCGATTTTGAACGGATACCGGATGAGATACCTGAAAGAAAAAGATTCGCCAAGCTCTTTAAGGAATTCAACGAGTATCTTGAATCTGCAAAGGTCCAGGGGTTTGTTTGGAACAAGCTTTCCTATTCTTTCACTAACGAAGAAACCGGCGAGAGCAGAACGGTTGAACTCATACTGGATGAAAAGACCTATTTGATTTTGACTCTACGCTATAAAGAGTTGTTTTCTGAATCAACTGAAAGCGATGGCGATGATGCCCCTTATGACCTCGCCGGGTATCTTACTACAATAGACACAGATGAAATTGACGCGGATTATATGAATTCCCGTTTTGAAAAGTACAAGAAAGCCCTTTCCGGCGGTAATCCAGATGAAACGGAAAACGCCAAGGCAGAGCTTCATAAAACGTTTGCCTCTTTGACTCAGGAAGAACAGAAGTATGCCAATATCTTTCTCCATGACATTGAAAGCGGCGACGCTGCTATTGAGGAAGGCAAAACTCTAAGGGACTACATAAACGAGTATGTAAAGAAAGCTAAAGATGATCAGATTCATCGGATAGCTGACTTGCTGGGGCTTAACGAGGCAAAGCTTAGAAGCATGATGGCGTTGAAAGTGGATGAATCCAATATCAATGAATACGGGCGGCTTGATTCTTTGAATGCAACCGTTGATAAAACAAAAGCAAAAGCATACTTTGATCTGCTTGAAGGTACATCTATGCCTATGTTCAAAGTAACAATGCGCGTAAAAGATATGATTCGTGATTTTATCATTAACGGCGGATATGATATTAAGATGCCAGAGTGAATTTTGCCTAAAATTGAAGCAACAAAAGAGCCAGGGAAATCCTTGGCTCTTTTGTTCTGCTTGGGAACAGCGTAAGGTTGGAGAGCTGCTCATAGAACGCAATGAACAAGCACCTATGAGTGATGAGTATCCCCTTATGGCTTTCATAGCAAACGAAGGTGTTGCACCAAAGGGAGAACGATATGATCGAAGTTCATTGGTTTCCGATACAGAAAACAAACCATATAAACGAACCGAATTCGGGGACTTTATTTACAGTTCAAATAATCTGGAAACAGGGTCTATCGGTTTGAATAAGTATGGAAATGCCTCGATTTCTCCTGTTTACAGTGTTTTTCAGCCAACCGAAATTGCTGATTCCAATTTCTTAGGTCGTCGTCTGGTGCGTAAAGACTTTATCAACGCAATGGTTAAATGGCGTCAAGGTGTCATATATGGACAATGGAGAATTCACGAATCCGACTTCATCAAAATAGAGATTCCAGTTCCATCAGTGGAAGAACAGCGGAAAATTGGAGCTTTTCTTGATGATCTCGACAACCTTATCACCCTTCATCAGCGTAAGTATGAGAAGCTCCAGAACGTCAAAAAATCCTGCCTTGAAAAAATGTTTCCGAAAGCCGGGAGCAATGTACCCGAAATTCGGTTCAAGGGATTTACTGACGCTTGGGAACAGCGTAAGTTGACAGACACCGTAGAGTTTTTCTCTGGCTTAACATATACTCCGAGCGATGTTCAAGAATCAGGCACTCTTGTTTTGCGTTCTTCAAATGTAAGTAATGGAGAAATTGTTGATGCTGATAATGTATACGTTGATACCGCAGTAGTTAATTCTGCAAATGTCAGCGAAGGAGACATTATCGTTGTAGTTCGCAACGGTTCTCGGTCTTTAATCGGAAAACACGCACAAATCAAGCGTTTTATGCCCCACACAGTCATTGGAGCATTTATGACAGGCATCCGTTCTCAATGCCCTGCCTTTATAAACGCCATGCTGAATATCCCTCATTTTGATGAAGAAGTGGCGATGAATATGGGCGCTACTATAAATCAAATTACAGGTTATATGTTCTCCAAAATGGAGTTCACAGTGCCGAGCATAGAGGAACAAGAGAAAATCGGTTCATATTTTGAAAGCCTCGACAACCTTATCACCCTTCATCAGCGTAAGGGCGGTTGTTGTTTATAGAAGTTCCTACAGTATTTAAGCGATGACATGAAAATAAAAAGCAGTACAACAACGGGACGCATTTTAACTTACTGGTAACTTGCCATGGCTCGCTGAGGTAAGAAAGCACAATATGTGCTGAGCTAAAACATAGTGAAGCGATATATTGTAATAATCTAACTTACCGACTACTTGCCAGCTTAAGCCCCGTCATCGCAAACAGCCAAATGTACCGTAGCAATCTCAAATTGTAAAAAGGAGCCTGCGAACTAACGCAGACCCCTTAACAAAAGCACTTGGCGATCAGCTCATCCACCGCATCGGTGTATCGTCCCTGCTCCAGCAGCTTATTGCGGAAGCGCACCAGTGCATAGAGCAGCAGACGGCTTTCTGCCTGGCTGAGAGAAAGGTAGTGCGGCGCATTCACTCGTACACCACCTCTTTCAGCACGATCTCCTCGGCGCAAGAGCGATAATTGTTCATGAGCCCGATCCAGCGGAGCTGGTCGCTGGCCTTCAGCACCTCGTCTGTACCGTCGGCTTTGGCCATAGTGATGACGATCTGCTCCCCTATCGCGTTGGCGCGGTTGTCAACCTCGCGCAGGTGCGCGTTCAGCTTGCCGGAGAACTGCAGCCCGGTATAGAGCGCGCGGCAATGCTCCTTCAGGTAGCGCAGACGCATACGACCATATTTGCCCAGCGGCGCGGCATCTACTTGCGGCGGTGCCAGTTCCGGCATTAGATAGTCGCCCTCCCGGTGATATGTCCCGCCCATTTCTTCAAACGCAGATTTCATATAGCAAAACCTCCTTTGCACCATCATTGTACAAAGGAGGCTCTGCCTTGTCGAATGTGCGATTAATAATAATTGCAGCATGGGTATAATATTTAGTCGTCAAAAATAAACTTCGCAATTCTATCGCTTGCTTTTCCTGTGGCAGTAGAAATATCTTCTTTCGTCCAATACGGCTTGCTTTCATTTTGATATGTGGATACTAATTCACAAGCAATCGGATACGCGCTGTCGATGTAACCGGTTTTATTTTCAAGCTTAGTTGAGACTTTCGTTCTGAACCATTCATTGCCGATCGATCTGTTTATTCTCTCTTCAAGAAGGATTTTGTTGCCTAATTTGTTCACTATACTGGCAAATATTTCTTCGCTGTCTATCCCGGCGTCTCTCCTGATCTCCTGGAGATTGCTTCCGCTATACGGCATAATATGCTCGATATCATATTTGGAACCGAGCGTGAAACTCATACCTTTTTCCTTGGCAAAAAGATACTCATTAAGATACACAAGTATATTGCTGTCGTAATCCTGTATAGCCGCCCTTATTGTGTCCTTTGTCCAATTAGTATTGATATGCTCGTCAAAGCTCCTCTTAATCTCCTCAGCGGGAATGCTTTTATCGGCTAACCTCACTTCTTCGCCAAATAGAAATGTCTTGAAATACTTGCTGGAATAGCCAAAATCGACAAGCTCAAGAAGCGCGAACAATCGAAGCATACTCTCAAGGATCGTACAAACCGCTTCTTCCGTTACTTCATTTTCATCGAATCTATAGAAGTAACTTGCCAAAAACAGTTTTGTGTTTTCATTGAATTTCAGCAAGACTTTCATAAGAGGGTATTCCGAAACTTTTTTCCATACCTTGACCAAATTGAGCATATCAGTACACATCTCAATAGGATGACAGACAGGTTCTTTATTAATCTCGGTAAAATACCTTCTCAGGCCAGGAGTCGTTACATTGATCGCTCCCGTATCGCTGATGATTTCCTTATTGACAGTTCGCGTGTAGTACATATGCTGCATCAGTATGGAGTTGATATCAGCAATACCCATGCTATCCAATTCGCTTATTTGGTCATTCAATTGCCTCCACAATTCCGAAAATTCTCTTTGTTTTCCTTCTTTTTCGGCTTCCGCATATAATTTAGCTGAAATAATGTCTGAGTCGTAGAGCGGTAATCCGTCAGAATTCAGAGAGTTAAACATTGTGATTGCCTGTTCAACCTGCCAGCTCTTTATTTCGATCACTTCACAATTATCAGTGATGGATTTTGCGATGCTATTCAGCTGAGATTCTGACAGGTGTGTTCGTCAAGTAAAAATGTTAGCAAAAGGTCCCCAAAAAGGTTAGCACCTTGGAGCACCTAATTCTTTGTTTGTGCGTGCAGCGTCAAGGCCTTTTGAGGGGCCAAACAGGACAGGGCCCAACGCTCACATTTTGGAGACCCACGGGGCCAAACAGGCCGGGGCCCAATGCTCACTTTTTGGAGCGCCTTTTCAGCGGGGACGCTGGCGCTGCATGGACTGGGTCAGCCGGTAGCTCTCGCCAGAGAAAATCACAATG
>JGI20225J20221_1000124_pt1 | contig 206561 bp, 186 predicted proteins | sample BioMet4_FD_20221 | JGI IMG/M metagenome (IMG submission 20221) | reverse complement strand
CTACGGAACGGACAGCACGTTCAATACGGAAGAGACCGGCAGCGTTGCCCTGACCGCAGGACAGGANACGGCGGTTTACATCAAGGTCGTTGCCGAGGACAACACCACCGTTTACTACAAGGTCACCATCACAAGAGCTGCAAATGAATCATTAAACGTATCCGTAAGCAAGCTGGCTTCGAGCGGCATACCAACGTCCGATCCGAACGTCGCCTCAATGCAGGCGAACCAGGACGCGGTCACCGTATCGCAGACAGGTAACACGGTAACGGTATCCGGGAATCTGGTGAACCTGAATTCCTTCGCTTCCGCAAATGCAGCTCAGGGGACGCATAAATGGGTCGGCCTCGTGGTCGATACCGGGGAAACAGACATAACGACAGTAAAATACAACGGAACCAATCTGACGCAGGCCGACGTGGACGAGGCTATACTAACTACCTTGCAAAGGCGAAAGAACTCGGCATCACGAACGGCATCGGTAATAACCAGTTTGCGCCTGAAAACAAAATCAGCAGGCAGGAAATGTTCACGATGCTCTATCGTGCGCTTGACAAACTGAACGAACTGCCGGAAGCAACTACGAACAAAGCACTCTCCGATTTCAGCGATTCCGCATCCATTTCGGATTACGCGAAAGACGCTTTTGAGACACTTGTAAAAGGCGGCATCGTATCCGGAAGCGACGGAAAACTAAATCCGACAGACCAGTCCACCCGTGCGCAGATGGCGCAGATTCTCTATAACCTGCTTTCTGCGTAACTATGAAAGGCGGAGGCTCGGTATCTAAAAACCGGGCCTCCGTTTTTAAATCAATCTTAAAGTTTTCGCCGTCACCAATAAACGAATGAACTGATAAAGCCAGAATTATCAATAAGATATAACAAATGAGGACGCGGTTTATTTGAAACCGCGTCCTCATTTTTACAGGTAATTTCGACCTGTTTCGATTATAACCCACATAAATCGAACCTTCAAGCTTAAAAAATGCAGCGGTATAAATAATTCCCCGAGATATTTATTGGCATACATAGGCTATTTGGCGGTATTTTATTATTTATTCGCCGTCAGATAGAATGTCAATTTGAAAGGAGCATCTGAAAAAATGCCAAGACGCGGGGAAAACATTTATAAACGCAAGGATGGAAGATGGGAATGCCGTGTACTGAAATCAGACGGAAAATATCAGTATGCTTATGCAAGAACCTATAAAGAAGTAAAGGAAAAGAAGAATTCGTTGCAGGAATATATAAAATCAGGCGAATTAAAAGTGCCAAGGGCCTCCCAAAGTGCTGTTGTTTTATTCGAATCATGGTTAAGGAATGGACTTTCAGAACGAGTAAAACCGTCAACTTATGAAAGCTATTACCGTTGCCTGACAAAGTATGTGATTCCATTTTTCAAAGAAGCGGGAAACAATCGGATTACGGAGATCCAGGTAGCGCAATTTGTAAAACGGATCAATGATAATCCCACGCTCTCAGAGTCATATAAGCGGAAAATCGTTTCGATTTTCAAAACGGCACTCAGAGAGATTTTTAAGGGTTCCGGTGGATATGCTCAGGTGATTGAGGCGATAAGACTGCCAAAAGCTGAAACCGCAGCCATACAGGTTTTCACTATCAAAGAACAGCGGCTCATTGAAAATGCAGCAATCAATTCAGAAGACAGTCGGGCGCTTGGAATACTGCTTTGCTTTTACACAGGCATAAGGCTCGGGGAACTGTGCGCCCTGAAATGGGGAGACATTGATTTTGAGGCTGGAACCATGTCCATTAAACGAACGGTATCCCGTAATAAAAATTTCCAATGCGACGGCGGCAAAACGACCTTGGCTGTCGGTATGCCGAAAAGTCAAAAATCAGTCAGGATAATCCCTTTACCTGATTTTTTGCTGGAGATGTCAAACAAGATGAAAATGTATGCCGAAAACGAAAATTGTTATGTACTTGCAGGCTCCGACGATCCGCTTGACCCACGAACCTATCAGAAACTATTCAAAAGGATTCTGAAAAGTACCGGGGTAAAGGACCGGAAGTTTCACGCGATCCGTCACACTTTTGCCACCCGCGCACTGGAACTCGGCGTCGATATCAAAACGCTCAGCGAGATACTAGGGCACGCAAATGTATCGATCACTCTCAATATCTATGCGCATTCCCTGATGGAGCAAAAAAAGAAAGCCATAGACAAGCTGAATGAAATGCATATCACGCACATGGAAATTGCATCATTCGCCGTCGCCAGCTCCGTCATAACAGCCTGAAAAAGTAAGCAACGCAGCACAATTCCGGAATTATAGCGCGGTTTCAAATAAACCGTGGCCCGAAAACCAAATCCATTATATTTTATATTTTCCCATCTGAGTAGCCCCTATTCAATATAGTTGAGAATACACATGTTGATGTTGCCATGCAGCCGCAAGGCAGAAATGCCGATCAATCAGGCATTAAAAAGGAGGGCAAAAATGGAAACCGCTTTTTACGCCGGAACAGACATCAGAAAGATCATTGAATTGCTTCCCAAAGAAGAAGCGGAACATATGCGCCGTGTCGGTAAACTGGTTGGCATTCTGACACAGAAGCTGTACGGCTATGACACCTGTCAGGAGTACAAATATTACGGAGTGGCGGCATCTTATCACGATATCGGAAAAGCATGGGTGCCAAAAAGTATCTTAATGAAACCGGACAGGCTTACAGGACAAGAAAGAGCTATCGTTTGCCAACATCCGGTGTTTGCCAAGAAATTATTTGATCTGGCAGGCGAAGATTTAATCCCAGGGATACCAGGACATCTTTTTCACTTGGTGATTGACGCTGCTATATATCATCATGAATGGTGGAACGGAAACGGTTATCCATATGGAATCGGATATAATGATATTCCGCCAGTTGCCCGGATTACATCCATATGCGACGCTTATGACGCCATGACCAGCGACAGAAGGTACAGAACGGCGCACACTCATTATTATGCGTGCCGCGAACTGGGGAAAAACGCCGGAACTCAATTTGATCCGCTATTTGTGCAGGCTTTTCTTGATAACGCACATGAAATTTCAGCCCTTGTTAATAAAATGATTTCCAGCTTATAGCAATTATCACATGCCTGCACCGCACTAAAAAATGCAAGGTGTTGACCGCATCAACATCTTGCATTTGTGTTGCTATATCCAAATATTCCATCTGGTTTTCCAGAGTAAAAAACAACAGGTTGATTTCAGTACAAATTCATCGGCCTGTTATCTGATTCCCTTCACTTTTTTGAGTTCCTTAATAATTGGCCTCAAGTATGCAATCTGTTCGGCGTCCAGAACCAGCAAATCATCGGTGAGTTCTTTTATCTGCTCCGGATATGAGTTTTTGTCATCAAAGAACTCCTTGGGCGAGATATTGAAGTATTCACAGATGTAAAAGAACGCTGTCATTGACGGCAGCGCATTTTTATTTTCTATGTTATTGATATATCCCGCACCTTGCCCGAGGGATAAACTCATATCTCTCGCGGAAACGCTTTTGTTGATTCGTAACTGCGCCAACCGCTTGCAAAAATAGTCCTCATACATGTGTCATCACCACCCGCGTCCTATTATATCCCACGCATTTGGCATATATGTCCGCTCAAATCATCAATTCGTCTGGACTTATCCGATACAACAGGATATAATTTTTTATATATAGCGTTTTATCGGATGCCATTAATAACGCGAATATTTAGGAGGAGAGTTATGAGCAAACACGACAAAGTAATCAGAGAAATAGCAAAGTCTCACGACATTCCAGTTGACAAGGTTAACCGTGAGATACAGAAGGCGATTGATGTGGCTTGGAATAACCCTGATTTGGAGGCCAGAACACAACAACGGCTTCTTTTTCCTAAAGGAAAGCCTACGGTTGATGAATTCATAGATGTTGTTTCGAAGCATGTAAGAGTCAGCGATTCACCGGCTTTTACTTATATGAATCCTCATTCGATAACTCCCGGCTGGATAAAGAATTAGCTCACTCACTTCCGCTTTTAAGTACGCAAAACTGAGGAACAACCAAAAAACTATGCGGAAAGACCTCATATCAATCCCAATCGGATTTGACGAATTTACATAGCGAGGCACTTGGAAGGAGGAATGTTCAATGCCCGCAACCTATTGCAAGGGAACTAATGTTCGCCAGATCATCGAGACACTTCCGGCAGATCAGATTTGCCATTTATCCAATGTCGGATTATACGTGGGCGTATTGACGGAAAAACTTTACGGGGGCTTATATCTGGACCTCGCGTTTTCGGATGAGTGCAGATATTTTGGAGAGGCTGCATATTATCACGACATCGGCAAGGCATTGGTGCCGCACGAAATCCTTGTAAAACCGGATGAGCTTATGATTGAAGAAGCTCTGGAAATGCGGAAGCATTCCATTCTTGCCGAGGAACTTTTCAGATTGATTACAGGCGGGGCAATTTCGGGTATGCCAGAACATCTTGTCCGACTGGCGCATGATTCAGCCGTATATCATCATGAATGGTGGAACGGGCAGGGTTATCCATACGGTCTATATCATGATGAAATTCCGCTGATTGCAAGGATTACATCCATATGCGACGTATACGACGCCATTACCAGCGATAGATCCTACCGGAAAGCGCGTACCCATGACTACGCTTGCCATGAGATAGAAGCGAATGCGGGAACGCAATTTGACCCGGCAATCGTGTGGGGATTTTTGGAATACGCACATGAGTTTTTTGTTCTTGTCAATCGAAGGTCCCTCAGTTAATAATCTTTCGCTACTTCGATATCGGTACGTCGTGGCCATAGATATCAGCTAATCAATTCGTAATACGCTCAGTGATTCTCAGTCATACGAAAACTGAGACATTGGAGATCAGACTTCAAGGCAAAGCGTCTGGCTATTACTGGATATTCAGTAATAGCCAGACGCTTTTATGTTTTCTGACGAAAGCACAGACCGACGGAACGGGAAAAACATACTATAATACATTAATTTTGCAAAATCAAATCTATAGTATGTTGGCTTCACAAATAAGATATTCTAGTCTGTTTCAAGGCAAAAAGAAAGCCTGTAATATAGATTTGAGGTGTAGATCATGTCGAAAATTGTAAAAACAGTCGGAGAAAGAATACGAAAGTACAGAAATCAAGCTTGTCTAAGCCAAGACGAATTGGCTGAGAGGGCCGGGTTGCACGGAACGTACATAGGGCAACTGGAACGTGGAGAGAAGAACGCGACCATTGAAAGTATAGAGAAAGTTGCATGTGCTTTACATGTGCCCCTTGAAGTATTATTTGAAAATATCGTTGTCGGTGAGGCCGACAATGAGATTGCCGTTGAAGGCTACAATTTGATTAATTCTCTGTCGCCAGCAGATCAGGAAGCTTTGCTTGATATTATTAAGCGGACAGTCGCTTACAAAAACATGTGAGAAAAGCCTGCATCTGAAAAGTACAATACAGGCTTTTCAATTTTGGTGATGACTTTTGAATAAGGTCATTTTTTTATTTTCTTTAGAAGGTAATAAGCAACGGGGGACAAAAATAATGATTGGGTTAATCGTGGCAAGAATCGAAAATGACGATGATCGGGATTTTGCGGTCGTTTTATATAAAAACTACTACAAACTTGTCAGAAAAATAATTTTCAGCATAGCGCATGATGCAAAAGACATTGAAGATCTTATTGACGATACTTTTATCAAGATTTTTGAAAAAATCTCTTTGATTCGCGTGTTAGACTGTCGCAAAACGGTTGCCTATATTGTCTATACTACCAGGAACGTTACTATAAACTATCTGCGCCATAAAGACGTGGAGAATAAGCATTCGTTTTTTGGCGAGGAAGATGACATTGCCGACAACATTTCAACTTTGGATGCTGATTTTGATGATAGGCTGATTCATCAGGAAGACATCAGATTATTGAGCGATGCAATCGTGCAGCTCCCTCAAAAGCAAAGAGATTTATTGTATTTTAAATACATACTTGAGTTAAGCAATAAAGATATAGCGGATAATTTCGGAATAACCGAAAGCAGCGTGAGGCAATATTTAACAAGGTCCAGAAGACAAGTAAAAAAGATTATTGAAAAGGAGTCAGGTAATTATGCCAAATAATTACTCATCTGAAATAGAAAAAGTCAATGAGGAATATGAAAATACAATGTTTAAGCTGGCGATGAATCTTGTTGCTGAAAAAGAGGGCGAATTGTTCTTAAAAGAAAATGAGCAACTTAACTGCGAAGCTGAGAATACGCCATCGGAAGAAGCAATAAAAAGATTCAAAAGAAGGTTGAACCGTCAACTAACTAAAACCAAACGGCTCATTCATCCCTCCAGGATAATAAACAAGGTGGCTATGGTATTTCTGATTCTTGTTTTTACATTCTCTGCCGCCATGCTGACCGTACAGGCATTCCGTGTTCAGGTGCTGAACTTCTTAATTAGCTTTGAGCCAAAGTACACAACAATCCAATTAGCGGAAAGCAGCAGTAGCAAAAATGAGCAAGACATGGTTGTCGATTGGAAAAACGCATATGTTCCAACATATATACCGGGAGGCTATGAGGTCGAAAGCGTTTTATGCTCTGAATCATTTAACAGAATTACATTCAACAATCCGAAAGATGATGAAACATTTTTTGTTTTCACAGAATATAAATCTAGTAACAGTATTGCATTTGATACAGAGAATGCATCTCTTGTTGAGACGGTCAAGGTAAACGGCCTTGACGGAACGCTTATTGAAAAAGACTCAACGGTAACTATTGGTTGGGCAATGGATAACCATTTAATTGTTGTACAGGGGCAGATCAGTCCTGATGAGGCAATAAAGATTGCTGAAAACGTAAAATATATTCAATAATTCATGTCGCAGTCAACTTCCTTTACTGTCTTATATTAATGAAAAACAATAAAGGAGGTTTTCTCATGAAAAAAGTAGTTTGCACGCTTCTCATTGCAACTATGATGGCATTATCAGTTATCCCGGCATACGCTGCCGACGTACCAAATCTAAGTTCAGAGTCTACGCTATCACCTAATTTTATTGCTATTATGTCGATGAGTGCTGGACTCGACATCAAATCAAGTGGAAAAGTTACTTGTTCCGGCCTGGTAACTCCTTCGAGCAGGACTTATAGCGCAGAATTAACTGTTTCGCTACAGAAATCAACCAACAACGGATGGTCAACAGTGAGGTCATGGACAGCTACAGGTGAAGTGTATGATGGAGCTTATGTCGATACTCATTATTATGTTACCAGCGGTACATATAGAGTTCGCTCGACTGCCAAAATATATAATTCGTCGGGAACCCTTCTTGAGACAGAATCAATGTACTCTGCGGAAAAAACGTATTGAATAACTTTGTCCAAGCAAAAGCGGTAAATGCTGAAAACCATATAAAAATAGGGAGCCACTTCAAATGTTGGCTCCTTATTTTATTATAGAGTGCTTTTACCGATTTAGCATAAGCGCCATATAGAAATAGGCATATTGCATCAATAGAAGATATTATTTATTTTATTTTAGTGAATTATGTCGCATTTTAATTCCCTCGTTGTTATTTATATTGAACGGATTTTTATGGAAGGAATAATTGAAACAACTAAACTGAATAACGGCGATAAGGGCAAAACTGCCAAAAGACAGCGACGCAAAGCCACGGATCTAAGGTACTGCTGAAAGCGGATACTATGATAGCCGAGTTACCGACCTGATTGGAGTTCAAGTATAAACCCTGCACTTTTATGGCAGGGTGGTTTTTTTCTTTATGTGCTCAGGTTGTTTTACCTGCATGTCTTTTGCTCTTGCCCCGTAAAAGGAGAGTAAAAGTGGGTAATTCTCTAAGAGGCCGGAAATAAAGACGGCTTCAACAGCGTATACTACACATATTTCTTCATCTATCCGACAAATTATTCGGACAAAAAGCCCGTGATTTGCTATTGGCAAGTTGCGGACTTTTTTTGTTTTCAAAAGAATCTCAAAACTCAACTCCTTTCAATCAATAGCCCAAATACCGCACAGGCTCTTTTGCTCAAAAAACACAATTGCATATTCCGGCGCTGCCGCAGCCCTCCACTTTTGAAATTCTGACTCAACATCAAAATTTTAAAAAACGGAGGACATGCCTTATGGCAAAAATCAATCTTCGAGATCACTACTCATTTTACAACGAGGATATATTCATTGATGTACCTAATGAAATTGCGGATGCCCTGCTTGAAGCTGAGCGGCAAGAAAGGGCTTACAGACGGCGTATGTACCGGTATAAAGCAGAGTATTCCCTTGATAAAGATGACGGAATTGAGCATAACGTTCTTTTCGTATCCCTTTCGCCCTGCGAAATTTATGAGCGGAAGGTTACATACGAACAGCTTCACGCCGCCATTGCATCTTTACCGGACAAGCAGGCCAAACGTATCTACGCCCATTACTTTTTGGGCATGAGTAAAGCCGCTATTGCAAGAGCGGAAGGCGTTGGAAAAGCGACTGTATGTGAATCTATCAGGCGTGGATTAAAGGGTATTGAAAAATTATTAAAAAATATTTTTTGATGTCCCATACTTTTACCCCAAAAATGTCATGGTTATTGAGAGATGATTTTTAGCTCTTAACTGTAGTTTGAAAACTGAATATACATATTGCAGGCACAAAACCCGCGTGGCCGAAAGGCCAGCGACATAAGGCACGCCGCCAGGACGACAGCTTCAGGAGGTGATCCGGTACAAGCTGTCCGAGCGAGAAGCGTTTAGCCTTAGACCCGGCACGGCAGACCGGGCGCGATGACAGCGCGGGGGATAATGATACGCTCTCACGACCTCCTGAAGACTTGGGGGGAACCCTTCGATACTCGCCAGCCCAGCAAACAGCGGTATCGCAGAGCTGCGACAGCTACGCCAGTAGCGGCCTTTTGCAATATCCCCATCGCCGGGGGGCGTGGCAAATACGGCGCAACAATCTCAAAATCAGAAGTCATGGGCTGACGGCGCAGTTTCCCGCCATGTGGCAGCACAACTATCATCGCCGTCAGCCTATTGTTGTGATCTTGAGAAAAAAATACATGGAGGGAGCGTTTGTTTATGAGCGCATTATCATTGGAACAGATGAAAGGCATTGATCCCCGAACCGTTGACCGGGAAAGCCTGCGGGATATTGAGAGCGTCAGAATTGACGCTTCGCTTCCCAAAGAGGAACGGATCGCGGACTTCATCCGGCAGATTGGAAATCCCTACTGCTACCGCCACGGGAGATATGTGGTCAAGGTCAGTTTCGCGGATACCGGCGTTACGCTGGAAGACAGGCTGGCCTCATATATTACCTCGAAAGTGTGACATCCTCGACAGGAACGGCACAATTCAATAAAATTCAGTCAGGACTAAATCGACGCCCTCCTGTCCGGGTAATGAAAACGATGGACAAAGGAGTGGTATCCATGAATAACGAAATCATTCAAACCTGGAACGCGACGCTGTACCTTCGCCTATCCCGCGAGGATGGGGATAAAGAAGAATCGAACAGCATCACGGGCCAGCGCGAGCTTTTGCGCGATTATCTGAAAGCGCATCCAGAGCTTCACGAATATGCCGTCCGGGTAGACGATGGTTTTTCCGGTTCCACCTTTGAGCGTCCGGCTTTTCAGGCCATGCTTGAGGATGTGAAATCCGGCAAGACCAACTGCATCGTCGTGAAGGACCTCTCCCGGTTCGGGAGAAACTATCTCGATGCCGGGGAGTACATCGAAAAGGTGTTTCCGTTTCTCGGCGTCCGCTTTGTTGCGGTAAACGACAACTACGACAGCTTCAAGGGCAGAACGGCCTCCGATGATCTCATTGTGCCGTTTAAGAATCTCATAAATGAAGCTTACTGCCGGGACATCTCCGTGAAAATCCGCAGCCAGCTCGATATCAAACGCAAGCGCGGCCAGTTCATCGGCTCGTTTGCCATTTATGGCTATAAAAAGGACAGTGAAGATAAAAACAGTCTTTTGGTAGATGACTACGCCGCCGATATCGTGCGGGATATTTTTAAATGGAAGCTGGAGGGCGTCAGCCCCCAGGATATCGCGGTCAGGCTGAACAGCGGCGGAATCCTATCTCCGCTGGAATACAAAAAATCTCTCGGCATGAACTATGTCACGTCGTTTCAGAAAAACGTAAAAGCGTCGTGGTCGGCTGGAAATGTGCTTCGTATCCTCAAAAATCCGGTCTACACCGGCGTCTTGACGCAGGGCAAGGAAACGACGCCCAGCTATAAGGTACATAAGCGCATTTCAAAGCCTGAAAACGAATGGACGGTCATTCCGGACCACCATGAAGCAATTATCAACCGTGCCGATTTCGACACCATTCAGAAAGTGCTTGCCATGGATACTCGCCACGGAATAGAAGAAGAAACCGTTTTCCTCTTTTCCGGCATGGTATTTTGCGGCGAGTGCGGTGCGAGCATGGTGCGGAAAACCGTACCGTCCGGCGGAAAAAAGTATGTTTACTACGTTTGCTCCGCGAACAAGCAGGACAAGTCCTGTTCCTCTCATGCGATCCGCGACAAAGAATTGGAGGGAATCGTGCTTACCGCCCTGCAACGGTATATCCGGGAAGTCATCGACATGGATACGCTTCTTGCCATGACAGATACCGCGCCGCTGCAAACTGCCGAGGCGCAAAAGCTCCAACGTCAAATAGATGTGAAGCGCGCGGAGTTGGAACGGCTTAACAAGCTGCTCATGTCGCTCTACGAAAATCTCGCCGACGATATCATCACACGGGACGAATACGCGCGGCTCAAACAGAACTACTCCGTCCGCGCGGAGGAAGCGGAGCGCCAGATGAACGCCTTACAGGATGCGCTTACAGACCTGCGCGAAAAGGGCGGTTCGGGAAAAGCGTGGATGGAGCATTTCCGGAAGTATGAAAATCTTACGGAGCTTGACCGGAGTGCCGTGGTTTCCCTTGTGGACCGCATTCTTGTCCACGAGGATAAATACGTTGAGATCCGCTATCGCTGGCAGGATGAATTTGAATGGCAGCTTGATATCCTCAGCCGTGCGGCAAGGGAGGCGGTATAAATGGCACGGACAAAACGCAAGGTCAACCCGATCCGGCCGGAGGCCGCTGCTCCGGCCCACGCAGAGAAAACCTACCGCACAGCGGGCTATGTCCGGCTCTCCGTGGAGGACGGCGGCAGACCTGGAGCGGACACGCTGGAAAGTCAAAAGCTGCTCATTACCCAATACATTGAAAACACCTCGGCACTTACTCTTGCGGGCTTGTGGTGCGACAACGGATATACCGGCACCGATTTTGAGCGTCCGAAGTTTGAAAAGCTCATGGAACGTGTCCGGCACGGCGAGATCGATTGTATTGTGGTCAAGGATTTGTCCCGGTTCGGGCGCAACTATAAGGAAACCGGTAATTATTTGGAGCGCATTTTCCCGTTCCTGAATGTGCGGTTTATTGCTATCAACGACAATTTTGACACGCTGACTGCCGAACGGAATGAATACGGTTTTATTGTTCCGCTGAAAAATCTGATGAACGAGACGTACAGCCGGGATATCTCACAAAAAATATCCAGCGCCATCGCCTCCAAGGAAAAGCGAGGCGAGTTCATCGGCGTATGGGCACCTTACGGATATAAAAAAAGCGAAGCTGACCGGCATCACCTTGAGATTAACGCGGAAACCGCGCCGGTTGTACGGGAAATCTTCGCACTTCGGCTGACCGGTATGGGTTACACCGGCATCGTGCGGAAGCTCAACGAACGCGGCATTCTGTCACCGTCCGCATATCTGTATCACGTCAGCCTCTCACGGAATGAAAAATACCGCGATACACTCTGGACACCCTGGAATGTCAAGGAAATCCTGCAAAACGAGGTTTATCTCGGCCATCTGGTGCAGGGTAAGCGGACACAGCAGTCTTACAAGCAGGCCCGGAAGGAGCGGTACGCGCCATCTGACGAATGGCGGATCACAAAAAACGCGCATGAGGCGATCATTGACGAACAGACTTTTCGATCTGCACAGGAGCTTAAAAAAGAGCGGTCGGAAGCGTATTTCACCTCGCTGGAAAACAGTGGCGGCATCAAGACGCCCAATATGTTCAGGAGGCTTGTCTACTGCGCGGACTGCGGTAAGACTATGTCCCGCCGTCAGGTCTATTCCAACTGGCAGGATAAAAAGGTATATTACTACAGCTATATTTGCCTGACCGCTTTGAATAAGCCCTCCGCGTGTTCTCAGAAGAACCTGAAGGAGCGCGAACTGTTGGAGGTTGTCGGAACGGCCATTCGACGTCATATAGACGCTGTGACTGATCTTGAAAAGCGTGTCAAGACGATATGGGAAGCGGAATCGGTAGATAGAAAACATACGCTGGAATCGCAGATTTCGGCGGCAGAGCGCGAGCTTACGCGAAGCCAGGCGTTGTACGACGGCCTGTATCAAAGTCTTGTGGATGGTATCGTCACCTGTCAGGAATATACCGCCATGAAAGAAAACTATCGGACACTTTGCGATGAATGTGCTGGACATCTGGATACCCTGAAACGGCAGCGTAAGGAACTGGAACGGTACTCCCCGGTCAATCACATGTTTACGGAAATACGAAAATTCCAGAACATTGAGGGCTTATCGGAAGAACTGATCCATGCCCTTGTTGCAAGAATTGAGGTCAGCGATAACAGCGAACTGCATATCATATTCAATTATCAGGACGAATTTGAGGCGTTGACGCACTTTGCAGCGGAGGCGGCAGTATGACGATTGCAATTTATATCCGTCTGTCTCTTGAGGACGGCGATCTCTCAAGCAGTGACAAGCTGGAATCAGAGAGCATCACTAACCAGCGGAGTATGCTGGTCGATTATATCCGCACCTCTCCGGAGCTTTGCGACGCTGAAATCATGGAGTTCTGCGACGACGGATACAGCGGCAAGAATTTTGACCGGCCCGGCGTAAAACGTCTGATCGAGGCGGCACAAAACGGTGGCATCCAATGCGTCGTTGTGAAGGACCTATCCCGTTTTGGAAGGGATTACATCACGGTAGGCAATTATATTTCCCGTGTGTTTCCATTTCTCGGCGTTCGCTTTATCTCCGTTAACGACAGATTTGACAGCCAGCGCAAGGGCGATCTTGACAGCCTGGACACATCGTTCCGTACTTTGATTTATGATTTATACAGCCGCGATCTTTCCAGAAAGGTGCGAAGCGCAAAGAAGAACTTGGCGGAGCGCGGCGTATATATTAGCCCGGTTGCTCCGTATGGCTATGTCAAAGACCTGAATGACAAGCATCACCTGATGATAGACCCAGCGGCGGCAGATGTTGTAAAACGCATATTCTGTATGGTTGCGGAAGGAAACTCAACGGCTAAGGTCGCGCAGGTCCTCAATGCGGAACACGCTCCCACACCATCAGCAAACAAGGCCGGTACTTCCAGCGCACACGCAAACTGGTCGGGCGAAAACTTTTGGAGCCGGAAAATGGTTTCCTGGATTATACGTGACCGGCAATATATCGGGAGTTTCGTTTTCGGTAAGCGCGTCCGGGATCAGATCGGCGTACATCGGCAGGTGAAAGCCAAGCTGGACGATTGGATTGTCGTGGATGACCGCCATGATCCCATTGTGCCGAAAGAGCTGTTTCTGAAAGCGCAGGAACAACTCGGCGGTGAGTTCAGGCAGACAAGCAGACATGTCAAACAGGATTATCCGCTGCATCGAAAAGTGTATTGCGGTGTCTGTGGAATGGCGATCGTTAGGAGAGCGAAAAAGGCCCCTTATTACCGCTGTGATACCCCAAGTAGCTTGCCTGACGCCGAATGCTGCCGTGACAAAATCTATGAACAGGAAATTCTGGACGCGGTGACAGAGGCAATCCGTATGCAGGCCCGGTGCGCGGTGGAAGTGGGCCATATTATGGAAGCTCGCCGGAAACAGCAAGAATCATGTATTTTATCCATGCGGGCGGAGCTTCGCAATCTTCAGGTGTTGCAGGAACGGATTGCAGAACAGAACCGGGGCTTGTATGAGACTTTTGTGGATGGAAAACTGAACCGGGATATATACATAATAAAAAAAGCCGCCTTACGGCAACACCTTAAAGAAATCTCTGAAAAGACGGAATCCATAGAGCAACGCATTTTCAAAGCGAAGTCGGAACACAATCTTTTTGTTGAGAGCTACGGAAAATACACAGAGATGGATGAGTTGACAAGCGAGATCGCGTCCGACTTGCTGGAGCGCGTGACAATCTGGCCGGACGGCAGACTGGATATTTCTTTGAATTATCTGGACGAGTATCCTGATATCCAATGTCAGACTCAAGATAAGGTTGCTTTTTAGTTCCTACTTGACAGCGGCTGATTTGCGTCACAGCTGTGCCTCGCTCCTGCTGGCAAACAACATCCCCATGAAAATGATCCAGGACTGGCTGGGACATTCGGATATGTCGACGACTGCCAACATCTATTCCCATATTGACAGCTCCAGCAAGCTGGCCAGTGCCAATACAATCGGAGAAGTGCTCGGAGAAGCAGCGGAGCGAGAGAATTCTATGCTTTCAGGTACGAGAATCGATGAACAAAGGGTAAAAAAATAACCTGCACAAGCAGCAACTTGTGCAGGTTTGGCGGAGGGTGTGGGATTCGAACCCACGTGACGTTGCCGTCAAACTGATTTCGAATCAGCCCCGTTATGACCACTTCGATAACCCTCCGTGTATTTTCAACCGATCACTCGGTGAAAAAGCGGTATGAACTTGTTTGCAAAAGTGTGAGAAAACTGCAATATGAAAATTGAAACTGCTGCAACATAGGGGACGAAAACCCGCATGAAATCAGGCTTTTCCGGGATTGCCCCATCACAAAACGCCCTCAGTTTCGAGTGCGGCTCGTTGCGACCACTTCAATACGCTTCCGTATACATGTTCAGCTCTTCAAATCAGCCCCCGGACAAAAGTGAGAACTGACGGTGAGAACTTTTTGAAAGGAACTTGCCGGTCATACCCGGAAAAGGCTGTAGAATCAGGAATCCTGTCTTGAGGCGGTTAAATGGGTGCCCGACTTTCGAGTCAGGGCCGTTACACCACTTCGATACTCTTCCATAGTGGTTCGTTAAAAAGTGCGGCTAAATGTTCAGCCGCACTTTAGAATACAACAAATCATTTAAAATGTCAACCAAAAATCAGTTTCCCAGGCCCAAACTTAACCTCTTAGATCTGGCGAGCTCAAGATGCGGGATTGCTTCGGAGATCGTTTTTGCAATAAGCTCGTGGCCCTTTTCATTAGGATGTATCCCGTCACTGCAGAGGCAGTCGCTGTAATTGCGCATCCTAAGAAAAGCCGAACGAATATCGATCAGCGGCAATCTGTATTCCGAAGCTATGTTGCAGGCCTGTACATTGTATATCTCATGAAACCGGTAGATATACTCGTCGCTTCCGCCAAGCCATTTCAGAATATTCTCCTTACAGAGTCCTCTGCTGATCCAGTCAAAATACTTGTGCTCGTCTATGGGCGGCAGATTTAGCATGATTATGCGCTTCCCCATCGCGCTGAGCTTTTCCACGATATCCCTGTAGTCTTTAACGAACTCATCTATCGGCGTTTTCGGCAGATGCTCCGTATTAGGATTCTCCGCCACCTCCGCCCAGTTGTGGTCGCTGTCGTTGCCGCCGTATTCCAGCACGGTAATCTCACAGTTTTCAACATCCCTTATATGCCTCTCGATGAGGCTTCTCCCCTTCTGAATTGTACAGCCGAGCATTGAATAATTCGTTACGTCCAGCGTCTCTTCGCCCGCCGTGAGTATGTTTGCAAAGGAACGCTTTGTCATAATATATCTGTCGTGTATCTCGTCTATGATAACCCCTTTTGAAATTGAATCTCCAAAAAGACATATTTTGCTCATAGTTTAGCCCCCAGCCCTGTAATCTGATTATTGATATTGTATTACACAATTATTGATATGTCAACTGAATATATAACTTACTTGCATTATTAACGAATACGCGATATAATATTTTCAACTTCAGATTGAGGTGTCTTTAATGGGTAATGTTGAAAAGCTGCGTATGCTTGCCGACCAGTTGAACTTTCCGGATTACAACAGTTTTCCCGATATCGAACTGTATATGGATCAGGTGCTGGACTTCCTGTCACGCAGCCGGACAAATCTGCGCGACGACGACAAACTGAGTTCGGCAATGGTCAACAACTATATTAAGGCCGATGTTCTGCCGCGCGCAAGAGGCAAAAAATACTCTCGGGAACATTTGGTGCACCTAGCGGTGATACAACGCCTGAAGCAGGTTCTCTCCGTGAAGGATACCGGTACTCTCATCAAGGCGGATAAAAAGGACAGGTCCGACGAGGAGTTTTACGAGAACTTTCGCAATATGGTTGAAAGTAGCGCAAAGGAGATAAGCGGAAAGGTCCTCGCCTCCGACGGCAATCTTCCGGACATTGCCATGAGAATGGCTGTGGAGAGCTACATGTGTAAAATAACCTGCGAGTATATAATAGATATGATCTGCGGCTATGACGACAGCCCCGCGTACAGAAAACCGCCGGGTTCCTCTGTTTCCGAGCAAAAATAAACGATACTTTACTTTTAAAGCCCCCTCGAAAATCGAGGGGGCTTTTCTTTAACAGGTCTCAGTTTTTTCCGAGAGCGGATGGCGATTCGTCCCGTCCTGTAACAATACTTATATAAAACAAAGTGCGCTCCCCAAGCTCTCAGCTTCGGAACGCATCAACAAGTTTTATTAAACCGCTTTAACGGTATAATTCCGGTTGACAGTTACCTGTCGCTGGGTACTGTTACGGTACTTCCGAAGATCAAGTCATCCACATCGGTGTTTTTAAATTTTCTGATCATATAATCATCCCCTTTCATTGCTGTGTCATGATAATAGCACAATATTTAACGGAAATCAATAACTATCTTTCAAAATAGATATAAAATTTTTGTAAATTTCGCAGTAAAGCCTGCTAATTTGTTCACAAAGCTCCTAATTATGAATAACTAAGAAACGATTCCTGCATATTCTACATTATCCGTGTCTTGCGGAGGCCGTGTGTTTTCCCCCTTTGACGGCTTTTTTCGCCTCATTTTCGGTATACTTCTCTCTCAGCCTTTCGAATGCGAAAGTCAGCGTCTTCATCAGCGGATAGGCGAGGAGAGAAAACACGACCAGAACAAGCACGGACGAATAGGACAGCGTCGTGAGTGTGAAGAGGCCCCTGAAAAAGATCATCATAAAAACGAACAACGCGCACATTGAGGCCATAAGTATTTTTCTTAATTTGTTATACGGCCGACATACGCTGTGCAGCACCAGCAGTCCAACGACCCCGATTATGATTGCGCAGATTGTTGACATCTGGTCCATAGGGAAATTGAACGCGATGTAGAACAGAATGACTCCCACCACAAGAATAATATCCGTAAAGGCGCCGGGAAGGGCGCGGTAGACAACATTCCTCAGGAATTTACCGCGCACCAGACTTTCGTTCGGCTCAAGCGCAAGGAAAAACGACGGTATCCCGATTGAGATCGAACTCACCAGGCTGAGCTGCGATGGTGTCAGCGGATAAGGAAGTGTAAAAATAAGGGTAATGATAGCCATCACAAACGAGAAAATGTTCTTTACGATATACAGCGCGGCACTCAGCTCGATGTTGTTGATAACGCGCCGTCCCTCCATGACGACCGAGGGCATGGAGGCAAAATTAGAGTTCAGCAGGACAATGTGGGCGACCTGACAGGCGACGTCGCTCCCCGAAGCCATCGCGACACTGCAGTCGGCCTCCTTAAGTGCGAGGACATCGTTGACACCGTCTCCGGTCATCGCTACGGTGTGTCCGGCGGCTTTGATGGCTTTTACGAGCTTTTGTTTCTGCTCCGGAGTCACTCTTCCAAAAACCGTGTATTCCTCGGCGGCTCTTCTGAGATCCCTGTCGTTCTCAAGCGTTCTGGCGTCCACGTATTTATCCGCATTCGCTATTCCTGCGCGCCTGGCTACCTCGGATACCGTAATCGGATTGTCCCCAGAAATCACCTTTACGGTGACGCCCTGTTTTGCGAAATAAGCGAAGGTTTCCGGTGCGTTCTTTCTGATCTTGTTTGCAAGCAGCACAAGAGCCAGCGGCATAATGCCCGCGGTAAGGGACTCATCAGAGAGCTTACCGTCATAGAGCGCAAGCAGCAGGACTCGGCAGCCCTTCTTTGAATAAAAATCTATCTTTTCCCGGAATTCCCCGTATCTCTCTCCGAGAATCACGTCGGGAGCGCCGAGAATGTAGGTCTCATCCTCATGGAACGACACGCCACCGTATTTTTTGACAGAGGTGAAGGGCAGGGATTCCAGCGCCGTCTGCCTGTGTTCGCCGCTGAAATACCTGCGCAGAGCGGCCATGGTATCGTTGTCGTCCTGCATCGCAAATACATAGTCCGACATTATCATGCGTATATCGTCCTCGACATACCTGTCCTTGCAGAGAAGGCAGACATCCTCGACGATCATCTTGTTTTCGGTTATTGTTCCGGTTTTATCCACGCAGAGCGTATCAACCCGTGCAAGCGTCTCGATGCAGTTCATATCGTGGACGACCGTTTTTCTCTGCGCGAGCCTCACGACCGCCGTAGCGAGAGCGATGCTCGTCAGCAGGTAGAGTCCCTCCGGTATCATCCCCACAAGCGCGCCGACCGTTGAGACGACGCCCTCCTCTATGCCCTGCCGCAGCCAGATAATCTCCTTGACAGCCATGATGGCGCCAATGGGTATGAGCGCAATGCCAATCCATTTGACTAAGCTCGTCAGTGAGCGCATCATCTCCGACTGTTTGATCTGGTTATCTTTCTTTGAGGCCAAGGTGAGCCTTGAGGCGTAAGAGTCCTTGCCTACACGCGTGAGTCTTGCCCTCACGGAGCCGCTCACAACGAAGCTTCCCGACATGAGCTCGTCTCCCGAGACTTTTTTAATCTCGTCAGCCTCGCCCGTCATCAGCGCCTCGTTGACCTGACATTCGCCGGACACAACGACCGCATCCGCAAAAATCTGATTTCCCTGCGTAAACATGACAATGTCGTCCCTGACAGTGTCCTCAACATTCACCGTCTTCCGGATTCCGTCGCGTACGACTATGCCTTTGGGCGCGTTTATGATACTGAGCTTGTCAAGCGTATTTTTGGAACGCAACTCCTGTATTATCCCAATAAGGATATTGGCTATGACCACCGGCATGAACGTGAGGTTGTTCCATGAGCCGACGGCTATGATGCAGACGGCAAGCAAAAAGAACACTATGTTAAAGTAAGTGAGCAGATTGGAACGAACGATCTGTCCGACGGTCTTTGTTGGCGGCTCAACTGCGATATTACCGTAGCCGTTTTCCAAACGCTCAGCCGCCTGCGCGGCCGTCAGCCCCTTTTCGGGCGAAGCGCACACTTCGGTTATCACGCGCCTTAGCGGCGCTTCCTCATTCACTTTTTTTGCAGGTCTGCGAAAGGCCATGAATTCAGTCCCCTCATGACAGATTATACTCTTACAGGTAATATTAGCACATTGCAGAGCTTTGTGGCGAACATTTTGTTAATTTTTCTCTTGCTAAACATCCGAAAAATCGCCGCCGCGCCATGAAATTCTATCCACGGCCCGGCGACGCTATACAGTCAATGCGGCTCTCAGCCAACCGCGCTCACAAATTTCATGTAGATCTGCGCGACCTGCGCTCTTGTTGCCGTACCCGTCGGACAGAAGCATCCGCCGCCCATGCCGTTTATGATACCGGCCTGCTGCAAAGCGTATACCGCCGTCCTTGCGCTGGGACTGATTGCCGAGTCGTCCGAGAAAGCAGCCCTGCTGACGGTCTGGGGCAGGCTTTTACCGTAAAGTACGCCGAAGTTGTAAAGCATGAGACACATATCCTCACGCGATATGTTGGTCTCGGCCAAAAAAGCTGTGCCGCCGGTAATGCCGGTGAGAAACGCCCACTGCGCGTATGGACTGTAATACTTGCCGTCAAGCAGATCCGTAAAATTGCCGCTGTAGGCTCTGATCAGGTCGCCCCTGATGAAGCCTGTTACCGTTCCGTATTTCACTCCGTACCAGCCGCCGTTCTGTGAAAGCACCTGAACGGCCGTATATTTATCACGGACGACGCCAGCGACGGCGCTGTCCGTGGAGGGACCGCTGCGTATATTGACGTCGGTACCGGCGACCACGCCTATCCCCGATTCCAGGTCACCGGAAAGACCGGCGAATCTGCCCAGAACGGTTACAAACATTCCGCGCGTCATTGTGTTGTCCGGAGAAAATGCCGTCGCCGCCGTACCGTTGAAAAGCGACTTTGTGTAGGCAAACTGTACGGCTCCGTAATACCACGCGCCCTTATCAATGTCGCGGAACGGAAGCTGCGCGGTTGATTTGAAGTCCGCCGAGATGCTGTGGTCAGATGATACATTCTGGAATGTGTAACTTGAAACAGCTCCGACGGAAGCCCCATCTATCTGCACATCCGAGATCACATATCCGTCCGACGCTGTAATGCCGTACGTTTTTGAGCACGAGGCAAGCACCTGAGCTCTGCCTGAAGGACTGATGCCGCCCCCTGTTTTTGCGCTTGCCGAAATGGTATAGACAGACCCGATTTTATAGCTGGCGGACGAAATTGGGCTTGCCTTCATGCCCGGCGCCGCCGCAAACGCCTTTATCGTCGTGTTCTGCGTAAGGGATATCGGCGCGGAATAGACACTGCTCGCAGAAGTAGGTTCGCTCCCATCCGTGGTGTAATAGATCACAGCTCCGCCGGATGCGGAGGACAGCGTGACCTGTGCGCCGGAGGAAACAAGGTTTCCCGAACTGAGGCCGCTTATCAGCGAGGCGGACGGAGATGCCGCCTGCGGGACCTTGACCGTATATTCCAGCACGCTGCTTCCGGCGTAGCTGCCCGATACCGCGATAGCGCTGAGCTTTGTCGTGCCCGTTACGCTTATCGCCCCCGAGTATTTTTTGCTCGAGACCGTAGGCAGCGAGCCGTCCAAGGTATAGTATATCGCGGCGCCCGCCTCGTCGCTCGTCAGGGTGACGCTCTTTCCGCCCACGAACGCCTCGGTATGGCTTTTCGGCGCCGCATCCTTCATGCCCGACACCATCTCCCCGTCGAGAGGCACAGCGGCACTGGGGGTATACGAGACACTGTCCCTGCCCGGGTTTCTGTAAATGACAAATCCGCCCTTCATGTAGTAAGCCTGAAAGCTGGCAAGCGACTTGCTCTGCCCCGCTCCGTACTTTACGACATCCGTTATTGCGGGTGATTCCTCGCTTATCTCCAGACCGGAGATGCTTCCGGAGGCGTCGTAGCTGATCCCTGTGACAAGGACGACATGCCCGCTTGTCCTGTCGAGACAGTCTCCGACCTGAAGGCTATAAAGGCTCTGGTCTCCGACTTTCTCCGCGACATCCGTCAGCGAATAGGTTGTCTTGCGTTCCGTAAGGCCCCAGGCGTAGGAGACGAAGGCGCTGCAATCGGTTGAGTAGCACGGTGCGATCTTGTTATAGGTTGAATAGCTGGTATAAAAAATGCTTGTATTGTCAAGCACGGCAGAGGAGAAAGTGTCGAGCGAAACGCCGTAGCCTATGTAGCCGTTGCAGTTGATCGGCTGGCCGTAAGGCAGCCCCTTATAGGTAGTCTCGGCCTTGAATACACCGTTCTGTCCCCATTTGCTCACGTCCTCCAACGGCGTCCACTGTATCTCCGTCATCTGTCTGGCCCTTTTCACGATGTTTTTCTGACCGTCAGAAAGGGGTGGCACCACAGTCTCCGGCGTTGCCGATGCAACGGCTGTCGGGTTTTCCGCCATAAGACTCACTTCAGCGTCAAGGTCCGTGCTCAGGCCCGACTTCCGCAGCAGCGTCGCGGGGTCGAACTCGAGCGCGTCGTTGTCGTTATAGCCGCTGACCGCGTTTTCCTCATCCGGCGAAAGCAGAGCGGACAACAAAACCCTGCCGTGTATGTTAAATTCCTGAAGATCTCTTTTCGCGTCAAAGCCATCAAAGAGCTTTGCCAGCGGCACCATGGAGTTTTTACCGCCCATTGAGAGTGCAAGATATCCACTGTCCGTATAGCAGGAACCGATACCCGACAGCACGGCCCTTCCTTTGACCCACAGTGTGCGGTCAAAGGGTTCCCCCGTCAAATATATGTTGCCGTACTCCGTGGGAATAAATCCTGAAATATCGGGTACACTGCTGATTTCTACGGAACACTGCGCATCTTCTTTGAGTTCATATACGCTTCCGCATGACAAATAAAGCTTATCTCCGCCGACGACATACATCTCCCTGATTTCGCTTCCCGCGCGATATACGGTCTCCTTCGGCCCTCCGCCCTTCGGCACTCGCCGGATCTCGCTGCCCGCCGTATAATATATGTATCCGTCATAAAGGTTCAGGTTACGGCCGTCATCCGCGCTGAGCGCTTTTATTTCTCCCCCGCTCTGCACAAAAATGCCATTTTCGACAAAATAGAAATCGCCGCCGCCATTGAGCATGACGCCGCCGTTGAGTATATTCAGGTCGCTGTTCCCCGGCACAACCCAGATCTTCTGCGCGGCAAATGTCGCCGTCGGCAGCAAAGCCAGGCAAAACAGCGCTGCCAAAAGTAAACTTGTCGTCCTGCGAAACATCAATACGGCTCCTTAAATAACAACTAATTATGTTTACATAATTGTAGAAAGTATAGCACCTTTCGCCAATAATTTCAATAGATCTCCCTGTTTTCTTATATTTACCTCTATTTTCTAAATTTACATAAAATTTCGCCGGTCCTTCTTGTGAGGACCGGCGTGATAAACTATGTTGCTTTTACAGAACGCGAATTCTGATAACGTCACTCAAACTTCCGATAGTACCCGGTATTTCGTTGCCGATGTCCGTATCGGTGTCTATGATCGTATAGGCATACTCGCCGCGGGGGACATTTATCATGTGCGCGACGTTTATATTCGCTCCGGCAATGAGCTCGAGGAACTGGTTCAACATGCGCGGGACATTGCGGTGGATTATGCAAATTCTGCTCTCGCCCATGCGGTCAAGGACCACGCTCGGCAGGTTGACGGAGTTTTTGATGTTGCCGTTGAGCAGATAATCAACCGTCTCCTGCGCCGCCATAATCGCACATTTCTCCTCGCTCTCGGGAGTGGAGGCTCCCAAATGCGGCATCGGGAATGTGTTGGGAGCCTTAGCGGTTATTGCGTTCGGAAAGTCCGTGACATAGCGCGCGACCTTTGTCGAATCGATCGCGTCAAGCAGATCCTCGTCGCAGACAAGCTCCGCGCGCGCAAGGTTTATAATGCGGACGCCGTCCTTCATCTTTTCGAAGGCTTCCTTGTTTATCATGTGGTGCGTTTCCTTGATGCACGGCACATGGAGCGTGATATAGTCGCAGTTGCGGTAGATCGTATCGATATCGGTAGCGTGCCTGACATGGCTCGAGAGCTTCCATGCGGCATCGACCGACAGATAGGGATCGTAACCGTATACCTTCATTCCGAGCTCCAGCGCTGTGTTTGCGATCTTCGCGCCAACAGCGCCGAGACCGACGACACCAAGAGTTTTTCCCGCTATCTCCGGCCCGACGAAGCTGGACTTGCCTTTTTCCACCATCGCCGCAACTTCTTCACCCTTGTCCGCGATGCTGTGGACCCATTCTATGCCGCCGACAACGTCGCGCGAGGCCATCAGCAAAGCGCAGATTGCAAGCTCCTTGACCGCTTCGGCATTTGCCCCGGGCGTATTGAACACGACTATGCCCCGTTCCGCACAGCGGCTTACCGGGATATTGTTGGTCCCCGCTCCGGCTCTGGCGATGCAGAGGAGATTGTCGGCAAACTCCATCTCTTTCATGTCGGCGCTGCGGACCAGAATGGCGTCGGGAAACGCCGCGTCGTTTTCGATCTTTATTCCATTTTCAGTGATTATTTCGAGGCCGAACTCGGAAATTTTATTTAATGTCTTTAAATTATACACGGTTCTTTACCTCGAAGTCCTCCATAGATTCAGTCAATGCTTTTACGCCTTCCAGCGGCATGGCGTTATAGATTGAGGCCCTCATGCCGCCGACCTTGCGGTGGCCCTTCACGTTTGTAAGTCCTCTTGAAGTGGCGCCTTTGCAGAACTCGTCGTCCTTCGCCTCGTCTCCGGTGCGGAAGGTCACGTTCATGTCGCTGCGGGAACCCGGCTCCGCGCAGGCTTTGAAGACCTTGCTGCCGTCGAGGAAGTCGTAAAGGAGCGCGGCCTTATCCTGCTTTTTCTTCTCCATGCCGGAAACGCCGCCCTGTTTTTCGAGCCAGTCAAGCACGAGTCCCAGAATATAGATGTTCCAGCAAGGGGGAGTGTTGTACATGGAGTCGTTTTCTATCATACGCTGATAGCTCATCATCAGAGGCGTACAGGCCATCTCCCTGCCGGCAAGGCTCTTGTCAATGAGGACGACGGTGAGCCCCGCGGGGGCCATGTTCTTCTGAGCGCCGGCAAAGATCAGGCCGTATTTCGCAACGTCCACGGGCTTTGAGAGTATGTTTGAGGACATATCGCAGCAGATGGGAACGCTGCCCGTCTCAGGAATATACTGCCACTCGGTGCCGTAGATTGTGTTGTTTGCGCAGTAGTAGAAATAGGCCGCGTCGGCAGAGAGCTTAAGATCGGACTGCTTCGGGATATAGGTGTGGTTCCTGTCCTCGGAGGAGGCAGCGATAGTAATCTCGCCGTACCTTTTGGCTTCTTTCATCGCGATATTGGCAAAATTGCCTGTGACCGCATAATCGGCTTTTCCTTTTCCGAATTCCGAAAAAAGGTTCATTGGGATCATTGAAAACTGCGATGAGGCGCCGCCCTGCAGAAACAGTATCTCATGCGTATCCGGGACTGAAAGCGCCGACTTCAGTTTCGACTTTACGCTCCCGAATATTTCCAGATACACTTTACTGCGATGACTCATTTCCATGACTGACATTCCGCTGCCGCCGTAGTTGAGGATGTCTCTTCCGGCAATCTCAAGAACTTCGGTTGGCAGAACGGAAGGACCTGCGGAGAAATTGAAAACTTCTTCTCTTTTCATCGAAATACCTCCATGCAATTTAATTATTCTCGTATTGATAGAATAATATCAATCCGATTATAAAGCTTTAGCGTCCTAAAGTCAAACTAATTTACCTACAAGCATTTTGTCTAAAACGCTGGTAATTTCGACGTTTTCAACAAGTTTTCTCAGGTGTCCGTTATGCACGCACACTTGGGTATAATTGTCTGCGTGACCGATGGACACGCCCTCTCGCTCCGTCTCGAAGAGGACGGACAGGGTTTTGCCGATACAGGAGGCGAGGTATTCGTCCTCCATCTCATTTGCCGTCCTTTGCGCCTGAGCCGCGCGCGTCGCTTTCACAGAATTCGTGAGCTGCCCGCTCATCGCTGCCGCTTTTGTCCCCGGCCTTATCGAGTACGGGAAGATATGCATGGCTGAAAATCCGCATTTTCTGATAAACGCGAGCGTCTCCTCATGCTGGGTCACACTCTCCCCCGGAAACCCCACGATCAGGTCGGCCGTGAGCCCGCAGCCCGGAAAGTACTCTCTCAGGAGGCGCGTCGATTCGAAGAAACGTGCCGTATCGTATTTTCTGTTCATCCGTTTTAGAATTTCGTCGCTACCGCTTTGGAGCGAGAGGTGAAAATGAGCGCAGACCTTCCCCGCAGCGCGGAGCCTTTCGCAGAATTCCTCCGTTATTACCGTCGGCTCAAGAGAGCCGAGGTGCAGGCGCATATCCCCGGCTTTGGATGCGATGGCCTCGACAGCATCGGCAAGTGAGCTTTTCGGAGTCAGATCCCTGCCGTATGAGGCGATCTCTATTCCGGTCACCACAAGCTCATGGAAGCCCTCGGCCGCGAGCGCCTCGGCCGCTGCGGCACAGCGCTCAGGCGGCAGGCTGCGGATCCGTCCCCTCGTATAAGGTATGATGCAGTAGCTGCAGAAGTTCGTGCAGCCATCCTGTATCTTGAGCATGGCTCTTGTTCGTCCCCCTACCGCTCCGGAGGGCAGTTCCTCCATTATTCTGCGCGAAAAGGGGTCATCTGCCCACTCTATTTTCTTTTTTCCCTTTATGGCGCTTTCTATATCCTCGAGGAAACGGGCTTTATCCCCGCTCCCGTGCACGACATCCGCGCCTATTGCCGCCGCATCCTCCGGCGACAGTTGGGAAAAGCAGCCGCAGACAGCCACAAGCGCTCCGGGGTTTTCTCCCGCGAGCTTACGTATCGCCTGGCGCGACTTCCGTCCGCTCTCCGCGGTCACGGCGCAGGTGTTTACAATAACCAGCCCCACTTCCGTGTCCGGCTCCGCAGGCATGAAGCCGTGTTCTCTCAGCATTGTTTCCAGTGCCTGAGTCTCAAACTGATTCACCTTGCAGCCCAGTGTTGCAATCTTATAGTTCATAGGTTCACCTTGTTTTATAGTATATTTTGCGGTATAATAACTGAATATCTGATTATGAAATATCGGCTGCAAGGCAGTCAGCGTATTACTGTACGGAGGCAATAATGACGGCATATCTGGATAACGCCGCAACCACAAGGGTCTGCGACGAGGCCGCGCAGGCGGCTCTTAAAATAATGACTGAAAACTACGGAAACCCCAGCTCCACCCATAAAATGGGCCGTGACGCCAGAGACGTGCTCGACTCTTCGCGCGCAGCCATAGCCGGGGCGCTCGGAGCAAGGCCGGAGGAGATTTTCTTTACCTCCTGCGGCTCGGAGAGCGACAACTGGGCGATACTATCCGGAGCGGAGAAAAACCGCCGGCTGGGCAAGCACATCATTAGCTCCATGGCCGAACATAGCGCGGTAATAAAATCCCTCGACCTTCTCGAAAAACAGGGTTACGAGGTGACGAGACTGAGCCCGGAAAAGGACGGGAGCATATCCGCGGAGGCCGTTGTCGGGGCGCTCCGCGAGGATACCATACTGATTTCGCTCATGCTCGTAAACAATGAGACCGGCGGAATAACGGACATCGGCGCGATATCCGGGGCGCTTAAGGCCGCGGGCAGCCAGGCACTGTTGCACACCGACGCGGTGCAGGGCTTCCTGAAGGTCCCGTTTACCGCCAAAACCCTCGGCGCGGATATGATCTCCGTAAGCGGCCACAAAATACACGCTCCGAAAGGCGTCGCCGCGCTCTATATACGAAACGGTATTAAAATGAATCTGCCGCCGTTTATTGTCGGCGGCAGTCAGGAATTCGGCAGGCGCGCGGGAACCGAAGCCCTTCCACAGATCGCGGCGTTCGCCGCGGCCGCAGATACGGGGACCCGCCTGTTCGAGGAATCCATCCGGCACATTTTGGAAATGAAGGAGTTGGCTGTGAGACGCCTTACGGCGGAAAACGACGGGCTTCTCGTGCTCTCGGGAGGCGCACCCCAGATACTCAGCATCTCCCTGCCGGGATACAAAAGCCAGGTTCTGATGAATTTTCTCGAAGCGCGCGGCGTTTTTGTCTCCATGAGCTCGGCCTGCAAAAAGGGCGGCAGGAGCTATGTTCTCGAGGCAATCGGCCATCCGTCCCGCATTATCGACGGGGCTTTGCGCATCAGCTTCTCGCGTTTCACGACCGGGGAAGAGATTGACGCTCTCTGCGACGGGATCCGAGACGCAAGAGAAAGCCTGATTTCGGTCTACCGCTGAGCTCGGTTTTATTTGTCCTTTGGTCCGGTACCGTTCTTTTTATCCGTCGCGGTTTTGCGGAGCAGCATGATCTTCTGCCAAAGAGCCTTTAAAAGCGCCGCGATTTTTACCGCAATTACGCTCACGCGGTCCGCAATTTTTCTGGCTTCGCTCTCCCCTTCTCCCGGTATTTTTTGTTCAAACGCCACCGGCGCGAGGCTCTCCGGGTCAATATAGCTCATATCCACATATTTTGCGGTTTCCGACGGGAGACCGCTCTTTTTCAGTTTGGCGTTTACGAGAGACTTGACTCCCGTATATATGACCGCGAATGCGGGAACTCCCGCGATCATGCCAATGAAGCCGAAAAGCCCGCCGCCCACTATGATGGCAAAGAGCACCCAGAAGCCGCTGAGGCCCGTTGCATCGCCGAGTATCTTCGGGCCCATAATATTGCCGTCGAACTGGTGAAGTATGATGATAAAGATCACGAATACGAGGCACTTTACCGGCGAATAGATCAGGACTATCAGCGCCGACGGAATGGCTCCGATGAAGGGTCCGAAAAACGGGATGATGTCCGTGACACCGACAATAACGCTTATCAGCACCACATTTGGCATACCCAGTATCAGGCAGCCAATATAGCAGAGAACTCCGACTATCAGAGACTCGACCAGCTTTCCCGTAAAGAAGTCCAGAAAAATCTTGTTCGTATATCTCAGCGCGGCAAGCATCTTTTTCACACGCTCTACGTTAAAAATGCTGTAAAGCGTCTTTTTTCCGCCCGCCGCGAATTTCTCGCGGCTAAACATCACATAGACCGAGAAGACGACGGAGATTATAAAATTCGTGAGGGCTTTCACTACATTGTATATGCCCAGGGAAACGTTCGTCACTATGTTGTTCATCTGCGGAAGCAGCGTATTCTGCGCCCAGGTCGAAAGATTGCCGCCCAGCTTGTTCACCGTGTCCTTGAAAGAAGTCTCAAGCCCGGGGAAGGCGGCCAGCCATTTGTTCGCCCAATCCTCGACCTTTTGGACCGTGGAGGACATGCCAAACACTATGCTGACAACGCTGTTGTATACCTGCGGTATAATCAGACTGAATATTGCAGCGATCAATCCAATCAGTACGATAAGCGCCAGGAAAATTCCCATTCCACGCCCGAAGCTCTGAGCCTTTTTTTCTTTATCCTTATACATCTTTCTGCCCAGCGGCATAAAGAGCTTAAGCTCGTAAAACTTAACAAACGGAGTGAGCAGATAAGCGAGCACAAAGCCTCCGATGATCGGACTGAGTATACTGAAAAAGGTCGAGAACGAATCCCGCATTCCGGACCATCTCTGGATTATCCAATAGAAAGCGATACAGGCGGCTATGACTAAAAAGGCCGTAACCCCTGCATATAGGTATCTTTTATTCCACTTAAAATTCTTCACTGCAATATTCTCCCGCAATCGCACTTATTGCCGCAACGCTTTTGTCCATATTACTCCATTTCGCTATTCCCGTCAACAGCAACGGTTTTTGTTTTCCCGCCCTACTCATGTCCATCGGAAGGCAAAAAATGCCGATACACTCAAGTATCGGCATCTCTCTATAAATACATTCATTCGCTGAGGGACTTCTCATGAGCAGAACGCTCTTATCGCCTCCGACATAAAGCATGCCGTTCCCTCTCCGTGCTGATCGATATTCCCGGCAAACCTCTCGTCCTCTGTGTACGTTTCCCCGAGAGCCAAGAGGATTTCATCCGTACAGGTATAGAATCTGGCGGTGATATAGTTCTGCCATCTCGTCACAAGAGTCTGCACCGCGGAGCTGTCCGGCGGCAGCCCTCTTCTCTCGGCAAAACCTTTCAGGATGTCCGCCCCCTCACCACTGACCAGCTCCCACTGCCCGGCATCATAGCCGGCTGTTTTTGTTTCACACTCCGCGTAAGCGTCGGTACTGCCCCAGCGCTCCCTTGCCTCGGCGGAATAATCCGCCATTGATTGCGCGATTTCGGTCCTATCAAATTCCTTGAAGCTCATTTCCGTATCTCCTTTCAGTATTCGCTCTATCAGCGCAAGCACACCGTCCAGACGCTTCCTTTTCCTTAAAAGAAGATCCTTCTGCATTTCCAAAGCTTTCGTTCTGTCGTAGCACGGGTTGTGCATAATCTCTTTTGTCTCAAGGAGCGGAAAACCCAGCTCCCTGAAAAAAAGTATCTGCTGCAATGTATTCAGCGCGTCATCGTCATAGATCCGGTAGCCTGCGTCCGTTGTTTTAAAACGGCTTGAGCAAGCCGATTTCGTCATAATAATGCAGCGTCCTTACAGTAACTCCCGTGAGGCATGCGACTTCTTTGATCTTCAGCATTGAAAGCCCTCCGTTTCTGATAATTATTGAGGTCATATCCGCGATCCGGAGGGCCGTGATTAGGAATATACACTATTACGCAACGTCATAGTCAATAGCTATTTTGAAAAAGAACCAACAGCGCGGGTATTTACACCCGCGCTGTTGGTTCTTTTACCGGCTTGTCCGGAATAAAGCCGATAAAACGCGCTCAGCAATATTTTTTTATGTTATCGCCGACCGCCATGGGATCGGCTGTTGCAGTAATCGTAAAGCTAATGTTTTCCTTTTGCCCGAAAGCGTTTAACTCGTCCAAAAGCTTTGCCGTCTTATCCATGTCGGTCTCGCTGAACATCTTGAACAGGCTGTCTATAAACACATGAGAAATATCGTAATTCGCCGCATGAAGTCCGCTGATAAAGCCCTTGAAAAATTCTATCGTTCCGAAATCATAGTCGTTTATATGGATCAGACGAACGGTATACGGGATATCGTAGGTCAGGGTCTTGTCCTTCTCCAGAAATACGACGCTGCCGCTCTCATGTTCAACAGCAAACTTGACTAGTTCCACCAAAGACTTGGTTTTGCCGGTTCCCTTTGGGCCGACAATAAGCTTAACCATGGCAAACACACTCCTTCATCACAAAATTCTACAAGAGCGTGATACTCTCCTGTGAATTCATAGTACCATACATCCGGCAGAACTTCAACGATTAGTTTTTTCTGATTCCGGTCAGTTCAAGCCGACGGGCGCCTCCTGATTGAGGAGCTTGATCATATTGCTTTTGTAGGCTTCGACGCCAGGCTGGTTGAAAGGATTGACGCCGGAGACATAGGCCGAGAGAGCGCAACTCATCTCGAAGAAACAGACGAGCGAGGCGAACCCCTCTTCATTTCTCGCGGGCACACTGATCGAAATATTCGGAACTTCGCCTTTGATATGCGCCGAGGAGACAGCCTTGGATACGGTTCTGGCAAGGTCTGAGAATTCGCGACCCGCCAAATAATTCAGCTTGTCTCTGTCACCCAGTTCGAACGGTACCTTGAGATGCTGTCCCGGGTTTTCAAAGGTCACAACCGTCTCCATAAGTCTTCTGGGACCGTCCTGAATGAACTGTCCCATGGAATGAAGGTCCGCGGTATATTCGACATACGCGGGAAAAATACCTATTCCGTTCTTTCCTTCACTCTCGCCGAAGAGCTGCTTCCACCACTCTGCCGTAAAGCGGAAGGACGGCTCGTATGAAGCAAGAATCTCTATGGTTCTGCCGTTCATATAGAGGTGCTGTCTAGCTCCGGCATAGAGCCACGCCGGGTTCTCTACCGAGCGCAGATCCAGCTCGTGCATCTCGGCGGATGCGCTCAGCAGAACGCGCTCGATATCGATTCCCGCGACCGCCATCGGGAGAAGGCCCACTGGGGAAAGAACGGAGAATCTTCCGCCTACGCTGTCGGGGATTACAAAGCGTTCCCAGCCCTCGGAGACAGCCATCTCGAATAGAATGCCCTTTTGGGCGTCCGTCGTAGCGATGATGCGCTTTTTTGCCGCCGCCCCGTACTTTTTTTCCAGCAGGCTCTTAAAGACCCGGAAGGAGAGCGCCGGTTCGAGCGTTCCGCCGGATTTTGAGATGACATTGATGGAAAAGTCACGGTCACCGATAAGCTCTATCGTCTCGTTTACCGCGGCCGTGGAGAGACCGTTTCCCATAAAGAAGATATCCGGAGTGTTCTTTTTTATCAGGTTGTAATTCGGCGAGCGAAGAAGCTCGATCGCCGCCCTTGCCCCCAGATATGAGCCTCCGACACCTATAACGACCAGCGCCTCCGAATTTGAGCGTATTCTCGAGGCACAGGCAAGTATGGCCTTCAGCTCGTTCTCCAGAACATTAGTCGGTAATTTCATCCACCCGGTAAACTCGGCCCCCTCCCCTGTACGCTCGAAAAGTTTTCTGTGCGCATCTGAAATCCTTGAATAATCGGGACCAGCGGGATCAAAAAACTTCTGTGCGCCAGACAAATCAACCTTAACCATAAATACAGCCCCTTTTCTGTGTCGGTGCGCGAAACTGGCCTTAACCGCCGATACGCGCAATAGCCTGTGTCGTATGAATACCTAGTGCAGTCTGATTATATTTTAATACATACGGATTATTATTACAAGTTAAAAATAGTTAATCCGTCTGTGTCTGTGGGGATGGGCGGCCTGATATCCGCTCGTTTCTGATAACAAGTGGTAATTCATCCCCCGAAAATCCTCTCGATGAGTCTCCCATAAAGCTTGAAGAACGTCAGCCGGTTCACGTCATTCCCTGCAAGAAGAGGGACTCTGGTAAGTTCGCTGCCGCCCGAATAGACGATCATCTCGCCGATCTGCTCGTTTGCGCTGACGGGCGCCTCAAGGCTTTCCGGCAGACTGAACTCATAGCTCAGCTTCCCGAGTTTGGATTTTTCAATGAGCATTCCGCTTTCCCCGCCGTATACCGGCTGAACACTGTCGCGCTCTCCTAGCGCAACCCGCACCGGTGGAAGAGCGTCCGGACTCCTCAGCGGGCACACGGTATAATTTGCAAAGGCGTAATTAAGGAGCGTCTTTGCCGATTCAAAGCGGTCTACCGAGGTGGCGGCGTGCATCACAACGGCGATATATTCGTTCCCGTCCCTTTCTGCGGACGCCGAAAGGCAGTACATCGCGTTTGTCGTAAAGCCCGTCTTGAGTCCTGTCGCTCCCTTATAAAAACGAATGAGCTTATTCGTGTTCACAAGTTGCGCCTTTCCGTCTCTGAGCGTATCCATCCAGATCGTGGTGTAGTTTCGTATTCGGTCATATTCGAGCAGTTTTCTGGACATAAGCGCGATATCGTAGGCCGTCGTGTAATGCTCGGCGCTGTCCGTCAGCCCCGTACAGTCGACAAAATGCGTGTCCGACATCCCGAGCTCCGCAGCTCTCTCATTCATTCTGGCGACAAAGCTCTCCTCCGAGCCGGCAATGTGCTCGGCCAGGGCCACCGCGCAGTCGTTTGCCGACACCACAGAAACGGCCTTCAGCATATCGTGCACACTCATCTGCTCACCCTCCTCCAGCCAAATCTGGCTTCCACCCATGGAGGACGCATGGGCTGAGCAGGTGACCATATCGGATTCGCTCATACGCCCCGATTCGATCTCCTCCATGACGAGCAGCAGCGTCATCACTTTTGTCACGCTCGCGGGAGCCATCTTTGCATGCGCGTTCTTTTCGTATATCACCTCTCCGCTGTTTTTCTCCATCAGCACCGCCGACGAAGCCGGAACGGTGATGGAGTCCGCGCCGACCTTTTCGACCGCGTAAGCCCTGCAGGAGAGCATGGCCACGATTACGGTAAGTATCAATATTCTCTTCATTTTCCGCCTCCATAATAGCTTTGTCCGGACCGGGATCAATAACACTATATGGAGCCTCTAGGGGCTTTATTCTCCCGCGTTGTTTGTCAAGTAAAATATGCTCAGTTTCTTTTTTTGCAACAATAAATAAATAACCGGTTTACTATAATTATGCATATTCAATACGTCTGCATAATTTTCTTTGAAGACATATTTTGCATATATATGATTTTCAAGGGTTTTCAACACTTTCAACAGGTTATGAACATTTGGTAAGCTTATATTGTCCGCTGAATATTCACTCAAAGGTTTACATAATTATATTTCAGATTTAGAAACATCTGTTTTTCTGTCGAAAACTTGTCTTGACAAATCAAAACGTCTGTGATTCAAACCAAATCAAAAAAAGCGCGGGCTATATTTTCCCGCGCTTTTGCCCTGTATTCAGATGATTTCCCGATACATCGCCGGAGCCTCGGCCTTCGGAGCAGATTCCGCAACCGTCAGCACTTCGACTTTAAGATTCCTCTGACCAAATCGGATATCGATGATATCGCCGGGCTTAACCTCATACGAGGCTCTGGCCACCCTACCGTTGACGGTGACGCGCTCACCGTCACAGGCCTCGTTCGCCACTGTACGGCGCTTTATCAGTCTTGAAACCTTAAGATACTTATCGAGACGCATTGTCAGTCAGTCTCCTTGCTGCTAAAAGGCGCGGAGAGACTCCGCACCTTGAATTATTATTTATCAACGGTGTCCTTGAACGCCTTGCCGGCCTTAAAAACAGGGACGCGCGATGCAGGAATCTTGATTTCCGCCTTCGTTTTCGGATTACGTCCTATGCGGGCCTCTCTCTTTTTTACATCGAACACGCCAAAGCCAACGAGCTGCACTTTTTCGCCTGTTTCTATTGTCTCCTCAATAGTCTGAAATGTAGCGTTAACCGCCTTCTCGCTATCCTTCTTGGACAGCCCCGTCTTTTCTGCCACTGCGGCGATAAGCTCTGCCTTATTCATGATTTTCCTCCTAATATTTGTATTTATTGCGTAAGCTGAAAATATATAATTTTTGCAATTTGTTAGCTGCAAAAAATACTATTTCTGTCCCTTGGCTCTCTGGTAAAGAGCCTCCATCTCATCAAGCGTCATGTCGCTCAGTTCCCTGTTTTGCTTTCGCGCTTCGGTTTCGAGGTAGTCGAAGCGGCTGATGAACTTTTCACAGCTTTTGTGCAGCGCGGTCTCTGGGTCTATGCCTGAAAACCGGGCCACATTGACCGCTGAAAAGAGCAGGTCCCCTAGTTCCTCCTCAATCTTATCACGGTCACCGGCCGCCTCGGCCTCGTCAAGCTCGGAAAGCTCCTCATGCAGCTTGTCCATTGCTCCGACGCAGTCAGGCCAGTCGAAGCCGACCTTTCCAGCCTTTTTCTGAATCTTCTCCGCTCTCCACAGAGCGGGCAGGCTCTCGGCCACATCGGTCATGGTTCTGGTGACAGTCGTCTGAGATTTTTCGTGCTTCTTAAGTTCGTCCCAATTTCTAATGACCTCTTCGCTCCCTGAGACGCTTAGCTCACCGAAAACATGGGGATGGCGGTAAACCAGTTTTTTGCACGCGGAATCGGCCACGCCGTCCAGATCGAAACGGCCCGCCTCCTCCTCTATCCTTGAGTGGAAAATAACCTGCATCAAAAGGTCGCCCAATTCCTCGCGGAGATGCTCCGGGTTTTTTTCGTCAATCGCCCCGCATACCTCATAGGCTTCCTCAAGAAGATTACGGCGAATGCTCTCATGCGTCTGCTCAATATCCCAAGGACAGCCGCCAGGAGAGCGAAGAACCTCTATTATTCTGCGAAAATCATCCATATCATATACAGATTTACACTCAAAATTTACCACAATTCTCACCCTTCCGCAAGTCGTATTTTTACTTATGTATATTATGTAAAAAACAGCATAAAGACTATGTGCAACATCGTTAGAATTATAGCGGATAAGCTGTCATTTTATAATAATTTATGCTAATTTTGCAAAGTCAAGATGAAACGGAGAAATTCCAAAAAAGCCTGTATTTATCGGATATGCAGCAGTTTCGCCACTTTTTCTCCCTTAGGTATCAGCTTCATATCGTCCATTGTTATCGCCCTGGTAATGATGGTCATCACGAGATAGACGATCATTCCGACAACAACCGCAGCCGCAAGCGCCGCAAGAATCAGCTTTCTTGACGGTTCCGCTCCCGCGCCGAGAAGTTCAAGCGCCGCCCCATAGGTAAGCCAGGCCGCCGCTCCCATTACGGCGCAGTTCACGAGGGGCTTGAAAAAAACTCGGTTCAATTTCGGACNCTCAGGCATTTTTCTGGTCAGAAACAGCAGATTGACCGCGCACATGAAGAGGTAACTGATCAGGGTTCCTATTGCCGAGCCGTAAATATTGAGCTTGCCAACGCCGAGAAGGGCCCAGCTTGCTGCGACGTTTATGAGTCCGCCCAGTAGCATGTTGTACATCGGAATGCGCTCCATTCCGCCCGCCTGAAGGATGGCTGTCGTCATCGCAACGATGCACACGAAATAGGAGGATATTCCCATAATGACAAGAAGCGGTCCTCCCTCTTCCAGACTGCCGAAATAAGCTCCGTCCATTATGGGCTTAGCCAGAACGCTCATCCCTATCGCCATAGGCAAGGCCAGGATTGTGGCCATTCTGAGAGAAGCCTCGATTACGTTCTTCGACTCGGTAAAGTTGTTTTTTGCTCTGTAGCCCGCAATTGCGGGAATGACGCTGATCGTCAGCGGTGTAATAAGAGAATACGGCAGATTAAAAAAAGTCTGCGCTTTCGAATATACGCCAAAGAGAGCCGAAGCCTCGTCCTTTGTGAACCCGACAGCGCTCTCAAGCCTGTGGTGTATGAGGCCAGTATTAACCAAGGCAATAATACTCGTAACGCAGGACCCGAGGGCGATAGGAATTCCAATGATGATAAAAGTCCTCAGTATCATGCCGGTATTATCACAGCTCAGATCAAGCTCCTCGCGGGGACGCAAACGCAATATTCCGTTTTCATATTTTCTGCGTCTGATGACAACGACACCCATGTAAGCACAGGCAAGCAGCGAACCCGCCGCGGTGCCGGTTATCGCTCCCGCGGACAAGATCGGCATGCTCTTGCCCTGCTTCACTAAAACCAAAGCAATGGCAAGGCCCACAACAATCTTACCGGCAACCTCAATAACCTGTGAGACGGCGGTCGGCTTCATATCCTGAAGGCCCTCGGTATATCCCCTGAAGGCAGAAAGAATGCATACCAATAAAACCGCAGGCGCAATTGCGGCGACGCTCTGGCTGGCCTTTGGGTCGCCGAGAACCGCCGCGAGATCCACCGGGAAGCTGTATAAAATCAGACTGCCCGCGACGCCGAGAATGAGAAATGAACACAGAGCAATACTGAATATCCTTCTGACCTGATTGGGCCTGCCGAGATTGTTGGCCTCCGAGATCATTTTGGCCACGGCTATCGGAAGTCCGGCGGTCGAGAGAGCGAGCAGGACGTTGTAAATGTTGTATGCTACGGTAAAGTGCCCGTATCCCTCGTCCCCCAGGATATTACCCAGAGGTATTTTGTATATAGCCCCAAGAATTTTTATTATCACGACAGACACGGCTAATATGGCTGCGCCGTGAAGATAGTTCTGATTCTTTGATGCTGACAAAACCAAACCTCCAAAATTGTATTCTGCCCATGGTTCAGTTATTATATATGTCCGTACGCCTTCATTTTTGCACTTTTTGTTCCCCTATGCCCGGATCTGAGGAAAGCTGAAGCCGTATAACTTTACACCTAACCGCCATAAAAATCAAGGCTTGCGTCAAAATCAAAGGAATTACCCTTGCGCAGTTGCCTTTAGCCCTTTAAAAAATAAAAAATTAATAAATTGATGTTGTACTTAATATATTTATTTGATATTAATATTAGTTGGAGTAAATACAGAAACGATTTGACGTATAATATATAATATAATAATAATAAATTATTATTGATTTGATCGGGGGGACCGGGCTATATGCATCCATCATCGGAATTCGCTCGTCTGTTTTCATCCGTCCACCAACCGGTAATCGGCACGGATGGCGAAAGAGTCGTCTTTGCCAACCCGACGGCAAAAACCGCGGCAGGTTTCGATCCGACAGGTAGAAACGCAGCAGAAATTATCCCGCAGGAAATTCTTGAGAGCGCCGCCGACAACTTCGTGTGTGCGGCTTCAATTTTCAATAGGAAGGCCAGCATATCGGTTGTCAGGGATCGCGGCGTCACAATATTGTTTTTGGAGTTCATCTGCGTGCGCAAATCGTCCTTTAATCTCACTCGCAACATGATTGGGAACCTCCGCAGCTGCGTCATGGGTCTGAAAATGTCAGCCGACCGCTGCTTTTCAATGTTGGAGGAGGGAAAGACCCCCGAAGAAAAATATTCCTCCGTGTTTTACCATTACTACTACAGTCTTCTCCGTTCGCTTGTGCATATCGACAGTGCCGACCTTCTCGAACGCGGAGAAATTCTCTTTTCCCCCGTGCCAACCGACCTTGTTAAGCTCTGTACGGAACTGACCGATACCATCTCTCTCCTCTGCTCGAAAACCGGTGTCGGGGTCAGTTTTGTTTCGGAGGAAAAATCGCTCATCGCTGTGGTGGACCCATTGAGGATAGAACAGCTTCTCCTTAATCTTTTCTCGAACAGTCTCCAATATACCAGTGCCGGCAACAACATAGTCCTGTCGCTTTCGCGCAGCGGAAATCGGATAATTCTCTCCCTTGACGACGACGGCGAGGGGATATCCCAGGAGACTCTATCGAATATTTTCAGTCTTCCGGACGACGCGCGGGATCAGGACCCAAGCCGTACGGGAAGCGGACTCGGACTGTATATCTCTTTCGGTATCGCACAGCTCCATAACGGTGTATTGCTGATTGAAAGCCGCGTGGACGCCGGTACCCGCGTACGCGTGATGCTGCCGGCCGACGAGGACCCCTCCCCGAAATTCAGTTCCCCCGAAACGTCCTATAATTCGAGTTGCCCGCAACCCGTGCTGACGGAGCTCTCCTGCGTTCTCCCGAGCAGCTGCTTCGGCCCGAAATTCGAGGACTGATATTACGCAATGCCGAAAAAACGGCGACCGTTGCGGTTTGCAGTGTCGGCGGCTTCTTCCGCGCTTATTCCCTTGATTTCGGCAACTTTTTCGGCCATATACGTGAGAAGCCTCGAGTCGTTTCTCTCTCCTCTGTGCGGAACAGGCGCCAGATACGGGCAGTCGGTCTCGAGCAGAAAGCGATCGTTTGGACAGATTTCAATAACCTCCAGCGCTTTTCTCGCGTTTTTGAAAGTTATCGCTCCGGTAAAACCCAGATACCAGCCCATGGCGAGAATCTCCTTCGCCATCTCGGCGCTGCCCGAATAGCAGTGAAACTCGCCTCTTACATCGGGGTATTTCTTTATAATTTCCATGCAGTCTGCATGCGCATCCCTGTCGTGTATCACGACAGGGAGAGACAGCTGCCGGGCCAGTTCCATCTGGCGCCCGAACACCTCGCGCTGGACGTCGCGCTCAGAGAGATCGTAATAGTAGTCCAGGCCGATCTCGCCTATTGCGAGGACCTTCGGGTGCGTGCTCCACCCGCGGATACTGCTTTCCGATTCATCGGTAAAGGACTTGGCGTCATGAGGATGCCAGCCCACCGCCGCATAGATAAAGGGATATTTTTCGGCGAGACCAACAGCCATTAGGCTGCTCTTAAGATCGCTCGAGGCATTCATAATCAGTTCAACTCCGCTTTCGTGGACGGCCTTTATAACCTCGTCCCTGTCGGCATCAAAAGCCTCGTCCGTGTAGTGTGTGTGTGTGTCAAAATACAATTTCCTGCCTCCAAAAACGAATTTACGCGGGTGATATTTTGCTGACAAAAGAAAAGTGCTTTCCTGGAAAAAAGAGTTTTCCGATGTGGATTACCGACAAATACATATACGCCATGCTTCTGATCTTCCCGCTCTTCACCGGTTTTTATGGCTATACGCAGATCACGGCGTCAAAATATGTCCTATTTTCAGTTTTGACGGTGCTGTGGCTGCTTGCTCTTCTCATCGGCTGTCTTGTCTGCCGGAATGTGCCGGATATAAAGCATACAGGTTTTCCAGCGCTTCTGATCTTAATCTATCTCCTGCTCTGCTGCCTTTCCGCTCTTTTTTCCTCTTACGGGAGCTCGGTGCTTATCGGAAAAGGCCGATACGACGGACTTGTTACCACACTTCTCTGCGTCTGTATCTTCTTCGGCGTCTCCGAGTTTGCACGGCCCAGGCCCGGCTATGTTTTCGCTGCTTCCATCTCCATGTCACTCAACTGCGCGGTTGCTGTAATTCAGCTACTCGGATATAATCCGCTGCATCTCTTTCCCGGCAATTACAGCTATTATGATGCGGGCGTACGCTTCAGCAGTATTTTTCTCGGCACCATAGGCAATGCCGACCTGTTCAGCTCTTTTATCTGCCTTTTCCTGCCTCTGGCCTCGGTATACTATGTCGCGGCCGAAAGAAAGCACACCTGGCTTCTCCCTGCTGTTTTGCTCGGCGCCTTCTGTATTTTTGTCAGTGGAGTGTCCGGCGGGATCCTCGCTCTGGCAGTTTTGATCGTCGCGGCCTCGCCTTTTGTGGTTACGGACGGCGAGCGGCTGCGCAGGGCTCTCGACGTCGCCGTACTAATAGCCCTGGCGCTGTTTTCCGCATATTCCTTTCGCACCGCGGGAAGCTCCGGCCACCTCGCGCTCAGCTTTGTCCCCGGCCGCAGGGGCGCGGCAGTTCTCGCTGCCGCCGTCTGTCTGCTGGTACTTCGTCTGCTTCTCCGTAAACATGAGCCCGGGAAGCGTGCCGTTTCACGTCTGGCGGCCGGGTTCTCGGTAAGCGCCGTGCTCGCCGGATTTGCGCTGAGCTACTTCTGGCGGGGCACTGATGGGACGATTTATGAGTTCTCACAGGTTCTGCACGGAAATATCAGCGACAAGTTCGGCTCCTCACGCATACTCATATGGAAAAAAGTACTGGGCCTTGTCCCCGGTCATCTTCTCTTCGGAGGAGGCCCCGGCACGATAGCCCAAAGGCTCGACCTGACCTTTACTCGGTTCGTCGCGGAAACCGGGAAGACTCTCTCCACCTATGTGGACAACGCGCACAACGAATACCTTGGCATACTGGCAAACACGGGTCTTGCGTCACTCATCAGCTATCTCGGAGCGCAGATTTTAAGTCTCGCCGGCGCGATAAAGAAAGCCGGGACTTCGGCGCTGGGCATTTCAATCGTCTGTTCGCTCATCTGCTACTGGGTGCAGGCTTTCTTCAATCTCGGGCTCTTTCTGGTATCCCCCCTCATGTGGCTGGTCTGGGGACTTCTGATTTCCTCCCTCAGTCACGCGAAAAGCTGATACCCACTAGAGACATATACGGCTGTCGCATTGAACGCGGCAGCCGTTTTTCGTCTCAACCTGTTATTCTTCCTGTTCGGCTATCTTTCTGCCCATGAGTACGCCCATGATCGAAGCCATCATAAGCCCGCGAGTCCAGCCGCTGGAATCCCCGAGGCAGTGCAGTCCGAGGATATTCGTATTCAGATCCTTGTCCATCTTGACACGGTTGGAATAAAACTTCAGTTCCGGCGAATAGAGGAGGGTCTCGTTTGACGCGAAGCCCGGGACCACGTGGTCAACAGCCTGAATAAAGTTAATGATGTTTATCATCGACCTGTAGGGCATGGCGGCCGTTATGTCCCCCGCGACCGCATCGGCCAGTGTCGGGCGTACGTTTGACTGCACAAGCTCCTTCTCCCAGGTCCGCTTCCCTTCGAGAATGTCCCCGAAGCGCTGGACCATAATGTGTCCCGCTCCGAGCATGTTTGTCAGCTCACCCACCTTCTGGGCGTAGGCTATGGGCTTGTTGAAGGGATAGCTGAAGTTGTGCGAACAGAGTATCGCAAGGTTCGTGTTATCAGATTTTTTGTCCTTGTATGAGTGGCCGTTTACCACTGCGAGGTCATCGTCGTAGTTTTCCTGACTTACGAAGCCGCCGGGATTCTGGCAGAAAGTGCGCACCTTGTTCTTGAACGGGCGCGGATAGCCGATGAGCTTTGATTCATAGAGGACGTCGTTCACCTTCTCCATGACCTCGTTGCGCACCTCAACGCGCACGCCTATATCCACGGTTCCGGGCTGGTGCGCGATGCTGTGTTCTGCGCAGATCTTCTCTAGCCATTCCGCCCCGCGCCTACCAGTGGCGATGACCGTCTTTCCGGCCAGTATCTCAATGCTCTGCCCGCCCTTGTGCGCAACGACTCCGAGGCACCTGTCCTCCTCCAGTATAACGTTGTCGCACTCATAGCCGAACAGCAGTTCAACGCCATTTTCTATAAGATACTGCTCTATTGCGTAATAAATATTCTGCGCCCTTTCGGTGCCCATATGACGAATCGGGCAGTCGACCAGCTTGAGTCCGGCCTGGATGGCGCGTTTGCGTATCTCCTTGACCTCCTCGTAATTGCCGACACCCTCGACCTTTTCGTCCGCGCCGAACTCAAGATATATCCTGTCGGCGTATTCGATCAGGTCCTGAGCCTCATTCTCGCCGATAAGCGACGGCAGATCTCCGCCCACCTCATAGCTTAGAGAGAGCTTTCCATCCGAAAAAGCCCCCGCTCCGGAAAATCCGGTGGTGATATGACAATAAGGTTTGCAGTTCACACATTCCTTGGTCTGCGCTTTGGGACAGCGGCGTTTCTCCACCGCTACTCCCTTTTCGACCATAACTATCTTCTTTTTGCTGCCCCTGCGTATGAGCTCCAGCGCCGTAAAAATGCCGGCAGGACCGGCTCCGACTATCACTATATCTGTTTTCATTTGTTCCTCCATGTTTAAAACAGGATGAGACGATATCATTAATATTCTACATTCTGCATTATACACTGGGCAATCGTCAAAAGCTACGAAAACCCAAGCGATTTTTTGTATTTTTTATGTAAGCGGTGCATGCGATTTCCGAAATCGTGAAAAATACTAAAATCGGTGCAAATTACTTGTAAAGATTATCAATTTTCCCCGATTTAAAAATTGTTCTGCTTCTTGACATCAATTTTGCATCGTTTAAAATGGATATATACGTTGCAACATTTTTCTACAAATGGACGCCGCAGCATTTCAAATTCAATCTTTGAAGGACGGTGACGAGATGAAAAAAGCAGCTGTCATAATGGGCAGCGACAGCGACCTGCCCGTTGTCGAAAAGGCGATCGCCAAACTTGCGGAATTTGGTGTACCCTGCGAGGTGCATGTCTATTCGGCGCACCGAACACCCGCCGAAACTGCGGACTTTTCCGGAAAGGCGCGGGAAAACGGCTTCGGGGTGATTATAGCCGCGGCCGGAAAGGCCGCACATCTTGCGGGTGCGATTGCCGCATGTACGACTCTGCCGGTTATCGGCATACCAATCAAATCTTCTACGTTGGACGGCTTGGACGCTCTTCTATCAACGGTACAGATGCCCTCGGGTATTCCTGTAGCGACAGTTGCGATAGACGGAGCCGAAAATGCCGCCCTTCTTGCTGTTTCGATACTTTCGGTATCCGATGAGGGGCTTGCCGAAAAGCTTGCCGAAAGCAGAAGGAAAGCGAGAGAAGGAGTATTGGCAAAAAACAAAGCCGTGGAGGATAAATTCAACACCTGACGTCAAACACTATATTTAACGGAGGAATCAAACAATGGAGAAAACAGTTCAGCTCTATGAGGGCAAAGCAAAAAAGGTTTTTGCGACTTCCGATCCGGCTTTCTGCATCGTTTCCTACAAGGACGATGCGACGGCCTTTGACGGAAAGAAAAAGGGCATCATTCTCGGCAAGGGCGTAATAAACAACCGTCTCACCAACAGGCTTATGGGGCTTCTTGAGGAGAATGACATACCCACGCATTTCGTTGAAGAACTAAGCGATCGCGAAACCCTCGTCAAAAAAGTTTCCATTGTCCCTCTCGAAGTAATAATCCGCAATATATCCGCCGGAAGCTTTGCTAAGCGCTACGGCGTGGAAGAAGGCATTGTCTTCAAAATGCCCACGATCGAGTTTTCCTACAAGAGCGACGAGCTTGGAGACCCGCTCCTGAACGACTGCCACGCTCTGGCTCTCGGCCTTGCGAGCGAGGCCGAGATCAATAAGATCAAGAGCATGGCTTTTAAAATTAACGGCATACTAAAAGCCTTTATGCTGGAACACGGCATCGAGCTCGTCGATTTCAAGCTCGAGTTCGGCAGGCTTCCAGACGGCTCCATTGTGCTTGCTGACGAGATTTCGCCCGACACCTGCCGTCTCTGGGACATGAAGACCCACGAGAAGCTTGACAAGGACCGCTTCCGCCGTGATCTCGGCGGAGTTGAGGACGCGTACAACGAAGTCATGCGGCGCCTTCTCGGGGACGCGAAATAATGAGCGGTATTCATGAGGAGTGCGGCGTTTTCGGTGTGTATTCGTGCAAAAGCCGCGATGTCGCGACAACGGCCTATTTCGGTCTCTTCGCGCTGCAGCACCGAGGTCAGGAGAGCTGCGGAATCGTCGTCAATGACGACGGAGTATTTTCCTACTATAAGGATATCGGGCTTGTCAGCGACGTTTTCACCCCCGACGTCATGGCAATGCTCGGCGAGGGCTCTCTCGCAGTCGGACACTGCCGCTACGGCACGACGGGTTCAAACGACCGCAACAACGCCCAGCCCCTTGTCGTCAACCATATCAAGGGGAAAATGGCCCTTGCGCACAACGGCAATCTTATAAACTCCGCCGAACTGCGCGAGGAACTCGAACTTCAGGGCAGTATTTTCCATACCACCACCGACAGCGAGGTCATCTCGTATATTATAACCAAGGAGCGCATATCCGCACCGTCCATCGAGGAGGCGCTGAACAGAGCCATGCTCAGGCTAAAAGGCGCATACTCGCTGGTGATAATGTCTCCGACAAAGCTCATTGCGGCGCGTGACGAGCACGGCTTTCGCCCCCTGTGCTACGGCAGGACTCCCGACGGAGATTATGTGATCGCCTCGGAAAGCTGTGCGCTGGCGGCGGTCGGTGCCGTAATGGAACGGGATCTTTTCCCGGGCGAGATATTGGTTTTCGACAGAAACGGGGTCCGTTCGATCAGGGATCACTGCGGAATCTGCGAGCCCAGTCTCTGCGTTTTCGAATATATCTACTTTGCCCGGCCCGATTCGGTTATCGAGGGCTGCAGCGTGCACAGCGCACGGCTCCGTGCCGGCGCTTTTCTGGCGCTGGAGCATCCGGTGCAGGCTGACGTTGTCGTTGGTGTGCCCGACTCCGGAATCGACGCCGCGATCGGATTTTCGAGGCAGAGCGGCATTCCCTACGGCATAGGACTGATTAAAAACCGTTATATCGGCAGGACCTTCATCTCCCCCGGGCAGAAAGCCCGTGAGGACAAAGTCCGGATAAAGCTCAACCCCGTCGCGGAGACAGTCGCCGGGAAGCGTGTTGTTCTTATAGACGACTCCATCGTCCGCGGCACAACCTGCGCTCGGATAGTCCGGCTGCTGCGCGACGCCGGGGCAAAGGAAATACACCTCCGCGTCTCCGCTCCCCCCTTTCTAAACCCCTGCTACTACGGGACGGATATCGACAGCCGCGACAATCTCATCGCCTGCCGCAATACGGTCGAAGAGATTGCAAAAATTGTCGGAGCGGATACGCTTGGCTATCTCGGTGTCGATAACGTTACGAAGCTGACGGACAATCCCTGCCACAGGGGATTCTGCTCGGCCTGCTTCAGCGGCGCTTACCCCACAGAGATACCTGCGGAACCGGCAAAAAACAGATTTGAACAAAAACTGGGCGAAAGGAACAGAACCGAATGAAGAGTTATTCCGAGAGCTACAAAGACGCGGGCGTCGACATTACAGCCGGCTACAGAGCGGTCGAACTGATGAAAAGCCACATCGCGCGCACGGTGGTTGGGGCGAACATCCCGGATATAGGCGGCTTCGGCGGTCTCTTTGAGCTCGATCTGAAGGATACGCCGAATCCCGTTCTTGTGAGCGGAACGGACGGCGTCGGCACCAAGCTGAAGCTCGCTTTTCTCATGGATAAGCATGACACGGTCGGAATTGACTGCGTCGCGATGTGCGTCAACGATATCATCTGCTGCGGAGCAAAGCCACTCTTTTTCCTCGACTATATTGCCTGCGGAAAGAATGTACCCGAGAAAATCGCCGCCGTCGTATCCGGTGTGGCGGAGGGCTGCGTACGCTCCGGCTGTGCTCTGATCGGCGGCGAAACGGCCGAAATGCCCGGCTTTTACCCGATAGGAGAATACGATCTCGCGGGCTTTGCCCTCGGTGTGGTCGACAAGTCGCGGGTCCTCGATAAAAACAGTGTCCGCGAGGGAGATGTCCTCATCGCTCTCCCCTCCAGCGGAGTTCACAGTAACGGATTCTCTCTCGTCCGCAAGGTTTTCGGCCTCGAAAACCTCGACCTGAACGCTCCGGTCGAGGCGCTCGACGGTGCCTCCCTCGGAGACACGCTTCTCGCGCCGACAAAGATCTATGTTAAGCCGATGCTCGCCCTCTTTGAGGCCGTGCGCGTCAAAGCGGTCTCACACATAACGGGCGGCGGCTTCTATGAAAATATCCCGCGCAGCTTGCCTATGGGTATTTCGGCGAGGATAGAACGCGGCACTCTGCGGACACCCCCTATCTTCAATTATCTCTCAACGGTCGGTAATATTACTGAGCGTGACATGTTCAACACCTACAACATGGGCGTGGGCATGTGTGTCGTCGTTTCGAGGGATGATGCCGACAGGGCTTTGCGCGTTCTCCGCATGAACGGCGAGGACGCCTATATCATGGGCGAAGCGGTCGCCTCCGACGAGGGCGTCATCCTATGTTGAAAACAAGGATAGCTGTTCTTGTTTCGGGCGGCGGGACGAATCTGCAGGCTCTCATCGACGCACAGAGCAGCGGCATAATCCGGAGCGGTGAGATCACGCTCGTCGTCTCGAGCTCAGAAACGGCCTACGCGCTCGAAAGAGCGAAAAATCACGGCATCGCATCCGTAACCGTTGCCAGAAAGACTTGCGCTTCTTCGGCCGAGTTTGAAAGCCGCATACAGAGCGCACTGATCGAATATGACATACAGCTCGTGGTTCTTGCGGGATTCATGTCTATACTTTCCGCGGATTTTGTCTCAAAATGGGAAAACCGTATGATAAACGTCCATCCCTCGCTCATTCCTTCCTTTTGCGGTGAGGGCTATTACGGACTGCGCGTGCACCAGGCCGCACTTGAGTATGGCGTCAAGGTAACGGGAGCCACGGTGCATTTTGTCAACGAGATCCCCGACGGTGGAAAAATAATCCTGCAGAAAAGTGTAAAGGTGCATAAAAACGACACGGCAGAAATACTCCAGCGGCGCGTCATGGAGAGCGCCGAGTGGATTATCCTCCCCCGCGCAGCCGAGCTTGTCTCGGCAAAAATTTTGAAGGAGGGCCCGGCTTATGGCAGGTAAAATCGGCGATATCGGTTCAATACTCCGTGCAAACGACTATCCCGGCAGAGGCATAATAACAGGCAAAAGCGTTGACGGGAAAAAGGCGGTTTTTGCATATTTTATAATGGGCAGAAGCGAGAACAGCAGAAACAGGATATTCGTCGAGGACGGCGAAGGCATCCGCACGCAGGCTTTCGACCCGGCAAAGATGAAGGACCCGAGCCTCATCATTTATGCACCTGTCAGAGTGCTCGGAACTGATACGATCGTGACGAACGGCGACCAGACGGATACGATCTATGATTTTCTCGCAGGTGGCCGGAGCTTTGAAGAAGCCCTCGACACACGTTGTTTCGAGCCGGACGAGCCCAACTTCACCCCGAGGGTCAGCGCCCTTCTCGATTTCCGTAGCGGCTTCGCCTATAAGCTCAGCATACTCAAGGCTGCGGATGCCGCGGGGGCCGCCTGCAACCGCTTTACTTTTTCCTATACTCCGATCAGCGGAACCGGTCACTTCATACACACCTACGCCGGCAACGGCAACCCGATTCCGAGCTTTGCCGGCGAGCCCGAGGTTATTGAGGTCGGAAACGATATCGACGAATATACGCGGCGCATCTGGGACAATCTCAGCGAGGACTACAGAGTCTCGCTCTACGTGCGCTTTATCGATATCGGGAGCGGCAGTCACGAAAGCCGCATGATAAACAAGAACTCTTGAGGGGGAGAAGACAATGACAGAATTTGAACTCAAATACGGCTGCAACCCAAATCAGAAGCCCGCGAAGATCTTTATGCGCGGAGGCGGTGAGCTCCCGATAACAATCCTGAACGGCCATCCGGGCTACATCAACTTTCTCGACGCATTCAACAGCTGGCAGCTTGTCAAGGAGCTCTCCTCGGCAACCGGCAGCTGTGCCGCGGCAAGCTTCAAGCACGTCAGCCCCACGAGCGCGGCCGTTGGGCGGAAACTCCCGGACGAGCTCAAGCGGGCCTGTTTTGTGGACGATATCGACGGTCTCGACGATTCCCTGCTCGCCTGTGCCTACGCGAGAGCGCGCGGGACTGACAGAATGAGCAGCTTCGGCGACTGGATCGCTCTAAGCGGCGTCTGCGACAAGGTTACGGCGGGCATCATCAAGCGCGAGGTCTCCGACGGCATCATCGCGCCCGGCTATACTCCGGAGGCGCTCGAGCTGCTGAAAAGCAAGAAACACGGCGTCTATAATATCGTTCAAATCGACCCGGATTACGTTCCGAAGACTCAGGAGACAAAACAGGTTTTCGGTGTCACGTTTGAGCAGGGGCGGAACAACTTTGAGATCGGTGCCGAGCTGCTTAAGAACATCGTGACCAAAAACAGGGAACTCCCCGATTTTGCCGTGCGTGATCTGATAATCAGTCTGATAACGCTCAAATATACGCAGTCGAACTCCGTCTGCTTTGCGTCTGACGGACAGGCGATCGGTGTCGGCGCGGGGCAGCAGAGCCGCATACACTGCACCCGTCTCGCTGGCTCCAAGGCAGACAACTGGCATTTGCGCCAAAGCCCGATGGTGCTGGAGCTTCCGTTCATAGCGGAGCTTCCCAGAGCGGCGCGTGACAATGCCATAGACGTCTACCTCTCTGAGGAATCAGACGACGTGCGCGGGGACGGTGTCTGGCGCGAGTTCTTTACGGAGCAGCCGCGAAAGCTCTCCTATGAAGAAAAACGCGCATATCTTTCAAAAATCAAGGGCGTCTCCCTCGGTTCGGACGCCTTCTTCCCCTTTGGAGACAATATCATCCGCGCAAGCAGGAGCGGAGTCAGCTTTGTCGCGCAGCCCGGCGGCTCCGTCCGCGATGGGGAGGTCATCGGAGAGTGCGACTCCCGGAACATGGTCATGGCCTTTACAGGCATGAGACTTTTCCACCATTGAAAGCGAGGACGCACATGAAGATAATGGTCATCGGAGGCGGCGGAAGAGAGCACGCCATTGTAAAAAAGCTGAGGCAGAGTCCGAAGGTCACGGAGCTCTTCGCTCTTCCCGGAAACGGCGGCATTGCCATGGACGCCGTCTGCGTAGGTATTGGGGCTAAGGATCTCCCAGCCATAGTCGATTTTGCAAAATCAAACGCCATCGATTTTGCCGTCGTGGCTCCCGACGACCCGCTCGTACTGGGCTGTGTCGACGAACTTGAGGAAGCGGGTATTCCCTGCTTCGGTCCCGTCAAAAAGGCCGCGATTATCGAGGGCAGCAAAATCTTCAGCAAAAACCTGATGAAAAAATACGGAATTCCCACGGCAAAATACGAGGTCTTCAACGAAACGAATGCCGCACTCGCTTATCTTCGCACCGCGCCCATGCCCGCCGTCGTGAAGGCGGACGGCCTCGCACTCGGCAAGGGCGTTATTATCGCTGAAACCCTCGCTGAGGCGGAAAATGCCGTCCGCTCCATGATGCAGGACAAAGTCTTCGGCGAGAGCGGCTCGCAGATAGTCATTGAGGAGTTTCTCGAGGGGCCCGAAGTCTCCGTTCTCTCCTTTACGGACGGCAGGACGCTCGTCCCCATGGTTTCGAGCATGGACCACAAACGCGCGCACGACAACGACGAGGGGCTGAACACCGGCGGCATGGGAACCGTCGCCCCAAATCCCTTCTACACCGACGCCGTTGCCGCCGAGTGTATGGAAAGAATTTTTTTGCCTACGGTTAAGGCTATGAACGCGGAGGGCCGCGGCTTTAAGGGCTGCCTCTATTTTGGACTTATGTTAACCAAAGACGGTCCAAAGGTGATTGAATACAACTGCCGTTTCGGCGACCCGGAAACTCAGGTGGTGCTGCCTCTCCTGGAGAGTGATTTGGTTGACATAATGCTTGATACAAGAAATGAGACGCTCTCCGCGGAGGAAGTCAGATTCAGGGAAGGAGCCGCCTGCTGTGTGATAATGGCCTCCGGCGGATATCCTGAGAAATACGAAAAAGGGTTTGAAATCGCGCTTCCCCCGGCTATGCCTGAGAGCACGGATATCTATGTTGCCGGGGCAGAGGCCGAGAACGGCGCTCTTCTGACAAGCGGGGGCCGCGTTCTGGGTATAACGGCTACCTCGGACGATCTGAATTCCGCCATAACCAGGGCCTACGAGGCCATTAGGCTTGTCAGCTTTAAAAACGCGTTTTATCGGACGGATATCGGCAAAAAGGCGCTCGCGGCTGCGGAAAAGGAGGCCTAGGCTTGGTATACAGAGTTTATGTTGAAAAGAAGAGTTCAGAGGCACTCGAGGCCGGAGCGCTGCTGTGCGACATACGCGGCTTTTTGGGTATAGAAAAGCTGGAGGGGCTGAGGATAGTTAACCGCTATGATGTGGAAAACATTTCTTCCGAGCTTTTTGAGCGCTGCAAAATGATGGTGTTTGCTGAGCCGCAGCGTGATATTGTCAGCAGCGAGCTGCGAGGCACCGACGGCTGCACCGTTTTGGCGGTCGAATACCTGCCCGGCCAGTTTGACCAGCGCGCCGATTCGGCAGCCCAGTGCCTACAAATCGTCTCTCAGGGCGAAAAACCGGCTGTCAGGACCGCGAAAATCTACATCCTGAGCGGAAAACTCTCGGAGCAGGAGCTTGAAACGATAAAGAGCTACCTTATCAATCCCGTCGAATCAAGAGCCGCGTCTCTTGGCGCCTTCGACACGCTCGAAACCCGCTATGAAATACCGACCGAGGTCGATACTCTCGGCGGCTTCCGCGAAATGAGCGACGCGGAAACCGCGAAGTTCGTAAGGGAAAGAGGCCTTGCGATGGATGAGGAAGACCTGCGCTTCTGCCGGGACTATTTTATCTCCGAGGGCCGTGATCCCACCGTTACGGAAATAAAAGTTATCGATACCTACTGGTCCGATCACTGCCGCCACACCACCTTCAACACCATTATAGACAGCGTGAGCTTCGAGGACGACTCGCTGCGCTGCGCCTGGAACGAATATCTTGCAACACGCCGAGAGCTAGGCCGGACAAAGCCAATTTGCCTGATGGATATCGGAACGCTCGCGGCAAAGTATCTCAAAGCGGCCGGCAAGCTTGACAGACTTGACGAGAGCGAGGAGATTAATGCCTGCACGGTTAAAATTGACGTCGAAACTGCGGGCGGGACTGAAAAATGGCTCCTGCTTTTCAAAAACGAAACGCATAACCACCCGACGGAGATCGAGCCTTTCGGCGGCGCGGCGACCTGTATCGGTGGGGCTATCCGCGACCCGCTCTCCGGCCGGAGCTACGTCTACGCCGCAATGCGGGTCACCGGCGCCGCAGACCCGCTGAAGCCTGTATCCGCAACTCTAGAAGGGAAGCTTCCGCAGAAAAAGCTCGTCACGACAGCCGCCGCCGGCTACAGCTCCTACGGAAACCAGATCGGGCTCGCGACGGGAATCGTCGACGAGATCTATCACCCGGGTTATGCCGCAAAGCATATGGAGGTCGGCGCTGTAATCGGCGCCGCGCCCGCGGAAAACGTACGCCGAGAAAGGCCGGTGCCCGGCGACGCGGTAATCCTTCTTGGCGGCAGAACAGGGCGCGACGGCTGCGGAGGCGCCACGGGCTCCTCCAAGGCACACGACCTCTCCTCCCTTGAAAACTGCGGTGCCGAGGTGCAGAAGGGCAACGCGCCCGAGGAGCGGAAGCTCCAGAGGCTTTTCCGCAATCCGGAGGCTTCGCTGCTCATCAAGCGCTGCAACGATTTCGGCGCGGGAGGCGTTTCCGTCGCAATCGGCGAGCTCGCGGACGGCCTCGAGATAGACCTGAATGCCGTACCGAAAAAATACGAGGGCCTCGACGGTACCGAGCTCGCCATAAGCGAATCGCAGGAGCGCATGGCGATTGTCGTTGAAAGAAATCATGTAAACCGTTTTATTGCGCTTGCGGCCGCGGAAAACCTCGAAGCCACCGAAGTTGCAAGGGTCACGGAGGCTCCGCGTCTCGTGATGCGGTGGAACGGCAGAACCATTGTCGATATTTCCCGCGAGTTCCTCGACTCCAACGGTGCCGAGAAGCATATAGACGTCACGCCGGAAGCGACCCGGAGCTTCGTCAGGGAAACGCCCGCGGAATTTTCCTCCGGTATGCGCGCTCTGGCCGCCGATATCAACATCTGCTCAAAGCGCGGGCTTTCAGAGCGCTTCGATTCGACGATAGGCGCGGGCAGCGTCCTGATGCCCTTTGGGGGGAAATTCCAGCGGACACCGATACAGGCGATGGTGCACAAGATATCCCGTGAGCACGGCGACACCAAGACCTGCTCCTTCATGTCCTACGGCTTTAACCCGTATATCAGCGAAAAAAGTCCTTACCACGGCGCCTATCTCGCGGTCGTCGAATCCGTCTCAAAGCTGATCGCGTCCGGCGCGGAATATCGGGACGTCTATCTCAGCTTTCAGGAGTATTTCGAGAAACCGATGCGCGACGGCTCCCGCTGGGGCAAGCCTCTTTCGGCGCTTTTGGGCGCTTTCATGGCTCAGAAGGAGCTCGGCGCCCCGGCTATAGGCGGCAAGGATTCCATGAGCGGCAGTTTTGAAAACCTCGACGTGCCCCCGACGCTCATTTCCTTCGCCGTTACAACCGGCAAAATAAACGACGTGTTATCGCCGGAATTCAAGGCCGCTGGCCACAGGGTCTGCTTCCTCTGTCCCTCCTATCGTGCCGATGGCCTTCCGGAGAGTGCTTCGCTAATTGCCAATTTCAGTACGGTTACCAGTCTTATCCGCAGCGGAAAGGTCTGCGCCGCATACACTCCCACATGCGGCGGCGCAGCCGAGGGGATATTCAAAATGTGCTTTGGCAACGGACTGGGCTTTGATTTCGCGGAAGGCGTCCCGGATGTGGAAATCTTCGGATACAGATACGGCAGCTTTATCCTCGAGATGAGCGGCGGCGAGCGCGTCGGGACGCTTCTAGGCAGCACGTCCTCACAGGAGGAAATCACAAAAGGCGGCACAATCCTGCCGCTAGGCGAGCTCGAAAATAAATATGAGGGCGCTCTCGAGTGCGTCTACCCCTGCAACATCCGGACGGAAGACAAATTCACCGAAACCTATGCGTTCGAGCGTAAGAGCGCCATCCCGAGACCCCGCACGGCCTTTGCCCGCCCAAAGGCGCTTATTCCGGTTTTTCCGGGAACGAACTGTGAATACGACACGGCAAAAGCACTGGAGAAGGCGGGCCTTGACCCGGAGATCGTTGTTATCAGAAATCTCACCGCATCCGATATCTCCCGTTCGGTTGAGCTTTTCGCAGAAAAACTCAGAAATGCGCAAATCGTCGTCATCCCGGGCGGCTTTTCCGGCGGCGACGAGCCGGACGGCAGCGCCAAGTTCATCAATTCCTTCTTCCGCAGCGCTGCCGTGCGCGACGGGGTTGAAGAGCTCCTTGGCTTCCGAGACGGACTCATTGCTCGGCATCTGTAACGGTTTTCAGGCTCTCATCAAGCTCGGCCTCGTCCCCTGCGGGCACATCACGGATACAGACGGCAGTTCCCCGACGCTGAGCTTCAACACTATCGGGCGCCACCAGTCGAAGCTCGTCCGCATCAGGGTTTCCTCAAATCTCTCCCCCTGGCTGCTCAAGACCCGCGTGGGAGAAATATACACCGTCCCGGTTTCGCACGGCGAGGGCCGCTTCCTTGCCGGCGCGGAACTGGTGAAGCAGCTCGGCGAAAGCGGACAGATCGCAACGCAGTATGTTGATCTCTCCGGAAACGTCACGCAGGATATCCGTTTCAACCCGAACGGCAGCATATGCGCCGTCGAGGGCATCACCTCGCCCGACGGACGTGTATTCGGAAAAATGGGCCATTCCGAGCGCACGGGAACAGGACTTTATAAAAACGTCGAGGGGCTTTACGACATGCAGCTCTTTGCCTCGGCCGCAGAATATTTCAGATAATAGCGGTCTCTTTTCCTATTCAAAATAGCAAAAAAACAGGAATTTTATAAGAATGCCCACCCTCGAAAATCCGCGGGTGGGCAACTTGCCGGGTTTCAGGGAAAAACATTGGTAATTTCATGGTTGACAATAAAGAAACAATGTGTTACAATTTGGTTACTTTTTTCAATAAAACCTTTTTGTACAAAAGAAAGGATCGAAATATATGGCTGAAAAAAACGCAGTACTTGAATACAAGGGACACCCTCTCCGCCGCAAGGACAATATGATCTATTTTGGCAGCATGGGCGACAAATATATCATTCTCCTTCAGGTTCTCGATACGAAGAAGGTCAAGGATCTTGATGTGGCCACAAAAGTCTCCGTCCAGCTCCAGCTCACAGACCCCGACCTCAAATCGCGCGACCGTGTCGTCAAGAAAAGTGAAAAGGAAAGCCTATACGCGGCAATGGATGTTGCTTCCGTATGGCTTGACAGAGCTCTGGCTCAGTAAAAATCGGCAGCAAACTTCTTTAACGCCTGTCTTACCGGGCTTTCCCTCCCGGTAACGTTCGCGAAAGGAACAACATGAACCGACATTTTCTTAAAGTCATCCTGTTTACGGCAATGATTTGCTGTGCGCTCTGCCTGTCGGCCTACGCCTCCGGCAGCGGTAGCTCGGAATTTAGCACAGGCGAAGTAAAGCTCCTGTCCGCCCCCTCAACCGATGCCCCGGTACTTGCGGTAATGCCGAAAGGCTCGGCTTCGGTTGTCGGCGCAAAATCCTCCGAAGCCGTTGAAAGCACGGTATACCGCGGTTTCGCCGGCTATGCCTGTTCGGACTATCTGAACTCCGCCGCGAACCCCGAGCGCTATTTCAGCAACGGCAGGGTCTACAGCTCGGACCTTCTGCTGCGCGACAGCGCCAGTCTGAACTCCAAGCTCGTCGGGAGCAGCGGCAGCGCCGCCGCGTTGGAGGTCACGGGCGTATACGGGAGCTGGTACAAGGTCAAATACGGCTCGGTCAGCGCTTATGTCCACGGAGACAATCTTACCCTCTCCGACAATGAGACGGCGGCGGTCACCGCGCTGACCACCAAAGAAAACGATGTCTCGATCGGGCAGAACATCGTCGATACCGCGGAAAAATACCTGGGGACACGCTACGTCTGGGGCGGCACCACACCGAGCGGCTTTGACTGCTCGGGTTTCGTGAAATACGTTTATGCACAGTGCGGCTATACGCTCAGCCGTACCGTGGCAGCAATTAACCGGGAAGGCAGCTATGTGGAAAAAGCAGCTCTCCAGCCGGGCGATGCGGTCTGCTTCTCCTCGATGACGGAATCAGTCGGCCATATAGGGATATACATAGGCAGTGGCCAGTTCATCCACGCATGCTCCGGTGCCGGCCACGTCATGATAAGTGATCTCAGTGAAAAATACTATTTAACCCGATATGTCGGCGCACGACATCTGATATGACGACCAATCAGCCCCGCTGCTTTTTGCAGCGGGGCTGATTTCAGCCTTCTGCATAATACTGATTAGGCTCAAGAGGAATTTCTCGACCTGATCAGTATTATTGACCGGGTGGGCTTTTTTGCGGATACGCCCCTGTCTTTCGTATTAATGCACAAACAAGTTGATTTATTATCCTGAAATATTATGCTTATAATATGCAGTAAATACTTGATAATTCGCAATCCTCTGTGTATAATATTCATAATAACTGTATATTTATTCGGTGGTGTTTTAATGATCAAGGTTTTCATAATGGGTTCCTCAGGTACGGCCGGGCTGCGGCTCCGTTCACGACTTGAGACCCGGGGTGATATTGAGCTGTTAGAGAGCGGAGAAGGTCTGCGCCGGGATGAGAATGAAATAAAAAGGCTCATTTCACTTTCAGATTACGTTTTTCTGTGCCTTCCGGACGACGCGGCGCGCGAAACCGTCTGGATTGCAAAGAGCACAAACGCGAGGATAATAGATACCTCGACGGCGCACAGGACCGCCGACGGCTGGGCTTACGGCTTTCCGGAGCTCTCCGCCAGGCACAGGGCCGAAATAAAATCGGCCAAATACGTCGCTTCGCCCGGCTGTCACGCCAGTGGCTTCATTGCGCTCATCTATCCGCTTATCTGCGCCGGAATTATTTCGCCCTCCTGCCCTCTTTCCTTTACCTCGCTCACGGGCTACAGCGGCGGCGGCAAAAAAATGATCGCGGAATACGAAGCCTCGGAGCGCGCTTCAGAGCTTGACAGTCCTATGGAATACGCTCTGGGACAGAGCCACAAGCACCTCCCGGAGATCATAAAGCAGTGCGGTCTCACCGTTCCTCCAATATTTATGCCTGTAGTCGGGGATTTTTATTCGGGTATGCTCGTCACTGTCCCCTTGCACGCCTCGATGCTGAATGGGAATTTTTCGATCTCCGACATACGGGAAGCCTATAAGAAGCATTATGGCGAAAGCAAATTCATCACCGTCTCCGAGGAATGCCCCTCCTCCCTCTATGCTAATACACTCTCAGGGAGAGACAATATGGAGATATTTGTCAGTGGTAACGACGCGCGTATCCTGCTGTCCGCCCGGTTTGACAATCTTGGCAAAGGCGCCTCCGGCGCGGCAATACAGTGCTTCAACCTGATGTGCGGAGCTGCCGAGGACACGGGACTGATACTTGCCCGGTAAAGAATCAATTTGCATGGAGGAATACATAATATGGAATTTATAAACGGTGGCGTCTGTGCGCCAAAGGGTTTTCTCGCTTCCGGCATTTCCTGTGGAATACGTAAGAAGGGAAAAAAGGATCTGGCGCTTATCGTCAGCGAAAAAATGGCCGCGGCGGCCGGCGTTTACACGAAGAATCTCGTCAAGGGCGCCCCCATCACGGTAACCCGGAAGCATAACGAAAACGGATATCTCAGAGCCATAATCGTAAACAGCGGCAACGCCAATACCTGCAACGAAAACGGCATTGAGATTGCCGAGGAGATGTGCGGACTCGTTGAAAAATATACTGGTATCAGCTCCTGCGACGTGGCCGTCGCCTCAACGGGCGTCATCGGGCAGAAGCTTTGCATTGAGCCGATCTCCGCGGGCATGCCCGCGCTTCTCGGCGCGCTTGGAAAAAATTCGGGTGACGCGGCCGAGGCAATAATGACCACCGACACTGCAAAGAAGGAGGTCGCCGTATCGTTCGAGGTCGGCGGAAAGAGCGCGAAAATAGGCGCAATCGCCAAGGGCAGCGGGATGATACACCCCGACATGGCCACGATGCTCGTATTCGTGACGACCGACGCGGCGATAACTCCTGAGATGCTGCGGAAAGCGCTCGATTACGGCATTACGGACACCTTTAATATGATAAGCATAGACCGCGACACCTCAACCAACGACACGGTGCTTGTGCTCGCCAACGGCATGGCGGAAAATGAGGAGATAAGCGGCGAGGGCAAGGACTTTGAGGCTTTCAAAGCGGCACTTTATGCGGTCTTCCTCAACCTCAGCCGCAGGATTGCGAAGGACGGAGAGGGAGCGACAAAGCTGCTCGAATGCACCGTTAGCGGCGCAAAGGACAAGGAGGCCGCAAGGCTGATAGCCAAGTCTGTCATCTGCTCCCCCCTCTTCAAGTGCGCCATGTTCGGAGCGGACGCCAACTGGGGCCGCGTGCTCTGCGCTATCGGCTACGCGGGCGCCGAGGTTGAAATTGACAAGGTCGGAGTCGGCTTCCGCTCAAAAGCCGGGGAAATAAGCGTCTGCAAAAACGGGCGCGGCATCGAATTTTCCGAGGAAAAAGCAAAAGAGCTGCTCTCCTGCGACGAGATCGTCATTGAAGTCGCTCTCGGCGACGGAGAAGCCTCGGCAACCGCCTTCGGCTGCGATCTCACCTATGACTACGTAAAAATAAACGGCGACTACCGTAGTTGACATAATATTTTTGGAGGCATGAAGCTTGGACGAAATACTGTCAAACGCGCAGAGGGCAAAGGTGCTGATCGAAGCTCTGCCCTACATTCAGCGCTATAATAATAAGATCGTTGTCGTTAAATACGGCGGCAACGCGATGATAAACGAGGAACTGCAGAAAGCGGTCATGGGCGACATCGTCCTCCTTTCGCTGATTGGCGTCAAGGTTGTGCTGGTACACGGCGGAGGGCCGGAGATCAGCGACACGCTTAAAGCGATGGGAAAGAAAACAGAATTTGTCGACGGTCTCCGCGTGACCGACAGGGAGACGGCTGAGGTCGTTCAGATGGTGCTCGCTGGCAAGATTTCCAAAAACCTTGTTAATCTGATCGGCAACATGGGCGGGCGCGCGATTGGGCTCTCCGGTATGGACGGCCGGATGATTGAGGCGAAAAAGTTGCGGGAAGAGCTCGGCTATGTCGGCGATATCGTCAGCATAGACCCAAGACCGATTCAGGATGTGCTCGACAAGGGCTATATTCCGGTGGTCTCCACCGTGGGCTTCGACAACGCCAGCAACTGCTACAACATCAACGCCGACACCGCGGCAAGCAGCATCGCCGGCACGCTTAAAGCCGAGAGTCTCATTTCCATGACCGACATCTCCGGACTGCTCCGGGACAAGAACGACCCCTCGACGCTCATACATGTCGTAAATATCAGCGAAGCTCCACAGCTCATGCGCGAGGGCGTCATATCGGGCGGTATGATCCCCAAAGTTGAATGCTGCATCGAGGCAATCAGACGTGGAGTGAAAAAGGTGTTTATAATCGACGGACGCATTCCCCACTCGATACTGATCGAGACGCTCACCGATGAGGGCATCGGGACGATGTTCGTCTGACAGGTTCACATTATTTATTGGGAGTAATTGTATGGATATCAAACAGCTTGACAATAATTATATCGCGGCCACCTATTCAAGGTCCCCGCTGATAGCCGAGAGCGGCAAGGGCGCGCTTATTCTTGACACGGACGGCAGGCAATATATAGACCTTGGGAGCGGCATAGGCGTCAACTGCTTCGGCGTCTGCGACGACGGGTGGATTGCGGCGGTCGAAGCGCAGCTGCACAAGCTTTCGCACCTTTCGAACCTCTATTACACGATCCCGCAGGACGAGCTTGCCCAGTCTCTCTGTGAAAGGACAGGTATGAGGAAGGTCTTTTTCTCGAATTCCGGCGCGGAGGCGAACGAGTGCGCTATCAAGTGCGCGAGAAAATACTCCTCCGACAAGTACGGCTCCGGTCGCAGCACAATAATAACGCTCGTCAACAGCTTTCACGGCAGGACTCTGGCGACGCTCACCGCGACGGGGCAGGAGGCGATGCACGTGCACTTCGGGCCCTTCCCCGAGGGCTTCGCCTATGCTCCCGCAAACGACTTCGGCGCGCTTGAGGCTCTCTGCGGCAGCAGTGTCTGCGCTGTCATGCTCGAAATGGTACAGGGTGAGGGCGGCGTCAATCCGCTCGACAGGGACTATGTTGCGAGGGCGGCGAGGCTCTGCACCGAGCGCGACATCCTGCTTGTCGTCGACGAGGTCCAGACCGGAAACGGCAGGACGGGCTCGCTGTACGCCTACATGCAGTACGGAATAAGCCCCGATATTGTGACCACGGCGAAGGGGCTTGCCGGCGGACTCCCCTTCGGCTGTACACTGTTCGGGGAGAAAACGGAAAACACCCTCACGCCCGGCTCGCACGGCTCTACCTTCGGAGGGAATCCGATCTGTGCGGCGGGGGCGCTCAATATACTCTCAAGACTCGACGATGAGCTCCTAGCCGGGGTAAGGGACAAGGGCGAATACATCAAATCCGAGCTTTCAGGAGCTCCCGGCGTCAGATCCATCACCGGACTCGGACTGATGATCGGCATAGAGACTGTTAAGAATGCAAAGAGCATCGCGCTTGAGTGCCTCGAAAAGGGCGTCATAGTATTGACGGCGAAGGGCAAGGTAAGGCTTCTCCCGCCGCTCACTATAAAAAAAGAAGAACTAGAAAAGGCCATACAGATTTTGAAGGGAGTAATCGCACAATGAAGCATCTTTTGAAACTTTCCGACCTCAGTTCTGAGGAGATACTCGGAATACTCAACCTTGCCGACCAGCTGAAGTATGAACAGAAGAACGGCATCGAACACCATCTCCTCAAGGGCAAGACCCTCGGCATGATCTTCCAGAAGAGCTCCACCCGCACAAGAGTGAGCTTTGAGGTGGGCATGTACCAGCTTGGCGGAAACGCGCTTTTTCTCTCGTCACGTGACCTGCAGATTGGGCGGGGCGAGCCGGTTAAGGACACCGCGAGAGTGCTCTCGCGCTATCTCGACGGCATTATGATTCGTACCTTCGAGCAGTCCGAGGTCGAGGCTCTGGCCGAGTACGGCTCCATTCCGATCATAAACGGACTCACCGACTACTGCCATCCCTGCCAGGTGCTCGCAGATCTCATGACTATCCGCGAATATAAGCACAGCTTCAAGGATCTCAAGCTCTGCTTTATTGGTGACGGAAACAACATGGCCAACAGCCTCATGGTCGGCTGCATCAAAATGGGCATGTCCATAGCTATCGCCTGCCCGGACGGCTATAAGCCCGATGCCGCTCTCATGAAATGGGCTGCAGAAAACGGCGATTTTGTCTGCACCTCCAACGTGCTTGCGGCGGCTAAGGGCGCCGACGTACTCTATACCGACGTCTGGGCCTCCATGGGACAGGAAGGCGAGGCCAAGGAGCGCATCAGCGCCTTCCAAGGTTTCCAGATAAACGACGCCGTCATGGCCGCCGCCAAGCCGGACGCAATGGTACAGCACTGCCTTCCCGCGCACCGCGGCGAGGAGATAACGGATAAGGTGTTTGAAACCCATGCAAACGAATTATTTGACGAGGCCGAAAACAGACTGCACGCCCAGAAGGCGGTTCTGGTCAAACTGCTGGCGAACTGATAATTGAATCTGGAATGAGTAAGGTTTACATAATTCTTGAGAACGGCCGCGTCTTTGAGGGCGAGGCCTTCGGAGCGGAAGGGGAAGCCATCGGGGAACTGGTATTTACGACCGGAATCGTCGGCTATGTTGAGACTCTCACCGATCCGAGCTATGCGGGCCAGATCATCATGCACACTTTCCCCGAAATGGGCAACTACGGCATCATACACGAGGACTACGAGAGCTGGAAATGCCATGCCCGCGGAGTCGTGGTCCGCAACTGGTGTCCTGAACCTTCAAATTTCCGCTGCGAGGAAACTCTCGACGCATTTCTGAAAAGCCAGGGTGTTGTCGGCATCTGCGGCGTGGACACACGCGAGATCACACAGATTATACGCGAAACCGGCGTTATGAACGCAATGATCACAAGGGAAAAGCCCAAAGGCGTGCCGGAGGCCGTGAAGGCCTACGCCGTTCGCGGCGTTGTTGCGGAGACAAGCACTAAGAGCCCCTACATCGTCGCGCCCCGAGGCAAGGAAAAGTATTCAGTAGCCCTCCTCGATTACGGCGCGAAGCGGAATATTATCCGCGAGTTGGCGGAGCTTGGCTGCAGGGTGACGGTGCTCCCTTACAATACCAGGGCTGAAGACATACTTTCCCTTGACCCGGACGGGATTATGCTCTCAAACGGAGCCGGCGACCCTGCGGAGAATACCGGCTGCATCTCGGAGCTCAGAGCCCTGCTGGGGAAAAAGCCGATTTTCGGCATTTGCCTCGGGCACCAGCTCCTTGCTCTCGCCGCCGGAGGCAAAACGGAAAAACTCCGTTACGGCCACCGCGGCGGCAACCAGCCCGTCAGAGAGCTTAAAACCGGCCGGGTCTATATCACCTCGCAGAACCACGGCTACGCCGTGGTTTCCGATAGTCTGGATGAGGATGCGGCAAGGCTAAGTTATGTAAACCTGAATGACAATACCTGCGAAGGACTGGAATACCCGTCGCTGGGTGCTTTTTCACTGCAGTTTCATCCCGAGGCCCACTGTGGCCCGAGGGACATGAGATTCGCATTCGGCAGATTCCTCAGCCTTATGGACGGAGGTGAACTGTAATGCCCTTCGATAAATCCATCAAAAAAGTATTGGTCATCGGCTCCGGCCCTATCGTGATCGGCCAGGCCGCCGAATTTGACTATGCGGGAAATCAGGCCTGCAGGGTTCTCAGGGACGCGGGACTCAACGTGGTTCTTGTGAACTCAAACCCCGCGACAATCATGACCGACACCTCTCTTGCCGACGAGATCTATCTCGAGCCGCTCACCTCGGAAACGGTCAAGCGCATAATCGAGAAGGAACACCCAGACAGCATGCTTGCCTCTCTCGGCGGCCAGACGGGGCTCACGATAGCGATGCAGCTCAGCAAGGAAGGCTACCTCGAAAGAAGCGGAATCCTGCTGCTCGGCACCTCGGCCGAGGCGATAGACAAGGCCGAGGACAGGCAGCTTTTCCGCGACACCATGCTTAAGATCGGCCAGCCGGTAATTCCCTCGGACGTCGCAAGCGACCTTGAGCACGCGCTGGAAACGGCGGCGGCTATCGGCTACCCGGTAATCGTGCGCCCGGCCTTTACGCTCGGGGGCGCAGGCGGCGGCGTCGCCTTCACCGAGGACGAACTGAAAATCATAGCGCAAAACGGGCTGATGCTCTCCCCCATCACGCAAATTCTGGTTGAGCGCTACATCGCCGGCTGGAAGGAGATAGAATTTGAGGTCATGCGCGACAGAGCCGGCAACGTAATCGCGGTATGCAGCATGGAAAACTTCGATCCAGTCGGCGTTCACACTGGCGACAGCATCGTCGTCGCGCCCACCATGACGCTCTCCGACAGGGAGTATCAAATGCTTCGCAGCGCCTCACTGGACATCATCACGGAGCTCGGAATCGAGGGCGGCTGCAACTGCCAGTTCGCACTCAATCCCGGCAGCTTCGAATATACCGTCATCGAGGTCAACCCCCGCGTCTCACGCTCCTCGGCGCTCGCGAGCAAGGCAACCGGCTACCCAATCGCAAAGGTCGCAACAAAGATAGCGCTCGGCTATACGCTCGACGAGATACGCAACGATGTCACCGGAAAGACCAGTGCCTGCTTTGAACCGACAGTTGACTACGTCGTATGCAAGCTGCCTAAATGGCCCTTCGACAAATTCATCATTGCGGACCGTACGCTTGGAACGCAGATGAAGGCAACCGGCGAGGTGATGGCCATAGCGTCCTGCTTCGAGGCGGCGATTATGAAAGCAGTCCGCGGAGCCGAACTCGGACGTGATACCCTGAACCCCAAAACCGGTGATTCGGTTGACATAATATCTGATCTGCACCGGGTCGACGACAGACGTCTTTTTACAATCTTTTCGGCGCTTAAAAACTGTATCTCCGTCGAGGAGATACACGCCATAACGAAGATAGACCGCTGGTTTTTGAATAAGCTTAAAAATCTTGCCGATTTTGAACGGCTTATCTCAGTCGAGGGTCTGTCCGAGGAATCCTACAAAAAGGGCAAAACCTACGGCTATACAGACCGGGCCCTGAAGCGCATTTCCGGCTGTGATATCGCCCGTCCGATGAAATACGCTTACAAGATGGTCGATACCTGCGCCGCCGAATTTGCCGCTGAAACGCCCTACTTCTATTCTTCCTGCGACGCGCACTGTGAGGCACGCTCGTTTATCCGTAGCGGCAGGGAACGCATAATCGTTCTCGGCAGCGGCCCGATACGCATCGGGCAGGGCATCGAATTCGACTACAGCTCCGTCCACTGTGTGAAAACGCTCAAAGACATCGGCTTCGAGGTCATCATCATCAACAACAACCCCGAGACCGTCTCTACGGATTTCGATACCGCCGACAGACTGTACTTTGAACCGCTTACCTTTGAGGATGTCATGCAAGTTATCGACGTTGAAAAGCCCTACGGCGTTGTCGTGGCCTTCGGCGGGCAAACCGCAATCAACCTCACCCACGCTCTCAGCGCCGCGGGAGTAAGAATTCTGGGCACCTCCGCCGAGAGTATAGATTTGGCCGAGGACCGTTCCCGCTTCGACGCGCTGCTTGAAAAGTACAATATCCGCAGGCCGAAGGGGCACAGCGCACTCAACCTGCAACAGGCAAAGGATGCCGCCGAGGATCTCGGCTATCCCGTTCTGCTGCGTCCCTCCTATGTCATCGGCGGACAGAACATGACGATTGCCTATACCGAGCAGAACGTGCAGCAGTATATGGACATCATACTCTCTCAGGGGATAGAGAACCCCGTTCTGGTCGACAAATACCTCATGGGAACAGAGCTTGAAGTTGACATAATTTGTGACGGTACCGATGTTCTCATCCCCGGCATCATGCAGCATATCGAGCGCGCGGGTGTACACAGCGGCGACAGCATTGCCGTATACCCGCCCTACAATCTGAGCGACAAGATGCTGACGACGATAATCGAAGTCTCTACAAAGCTGGCTCTTTCAATCGGTACGCGCGGGCTTGTCAACATACAGTATTTGATATACGAGGGCGAACTGTACGTCATTGAGGTCAATCCACGCGCTTCAAGGACGATTCCGTACATCAGCAAAGTCACGGGCCTTCCGATGGTCGACATCGCGACGAGACTGATGGTCGGCGAGAGCCTCAAAGACCTCCCCTACGGCACCGGGCTCTATAAGCAGCCGCCATATGTGACGGTAAAGGTCCCTGTGTTCTCCTTTGAAAAGCTGCAGGGCGTGAACTCGGCGCTGAGTCCCGAGATGAAGTCTACCGGCGAGGTGCTTGGAATCGGAAAAACTCTGGAGGAGGCTCTGTTCAAGGGGCTGCTCTCCGCGGGTTTCCGGCTCTCCCACCCGAAGGACCATAAATCCGGAGTCATGATAACGGTCAACAGGCAGGACCGCTTCGAGGTCATCGATCTGGCGAGGAAATTCGACGAGCTCGGCTTCAAGCTCTACGCGACCGACGGCAACGCCGCCGAGATTTCGCGTCTGGGCGTCGACGTCGAGGTGGTCGGAAAGCTCTGTTCCGACAACAACGGCATAAATCTTATGGAGAGCGGCAGAATCTCTTACCTTATTATGACCGGTACGACGGAGCCTGCCTATATCAATGATTTCATCCGGCTGAACCGCCGTGCGCTCCAGCTCTCCATCCCCTGCCTTACCTCCCTCGACACCGCGAACGCATTGGCGGACATGCTTGCGAGCCGCTATAACGAGCATAATACCGAACTTGTGGACATCGCGCACATGAGGGCCGGCCGCGAGCTCCTGCGCTTCGCAAAGATGCAGGGCAGCGGAGACGACTACATCTTTTTTGAAAACTTTAACGGCAACATCTCCTGCCCCGAGTCGCTCAGCACCTCGCTTGCGGACCGGCATTTCGGCATAGGCGGCACCGGCGTCGTACTGATTGAAAATTCGGATATTGCGGACGCAAGAATGCGCATATTCAATGCCGACGGCTCCGAGAGCGGCATGGCCGGAAACTGTATACGCTGCGTCGGAAAATATCTGCACGACCGCGGGATAGTCCCCAAAACCGACATCACCATTGAGACGGCCAGCGGAGTCAGGGACGTTACGCTGTATTCCTTCGGTGGCGAGGTGCGCTCAGCCCGCGTGAATATGGGGCGCGCACTGCTCTCCCCCGCCGCTATCCCCGTTAAACTGAGCGGCGAAAGCGTTATTGCCCGCAAAGTCGGGATTGCGGGCGGCGAATATTCCATCAACTGCGTAAACATGGGAAACCCTCACTGCGTCGTATTCGTCGCCAGAGTGGATCAAATGGACATTCCCGCGCTCGGTCCCCTTTTTGAAAACGACCCGCTCTTCCCGGAGCGCGTCAACACGGAATTCGTCCGTGTTGTCAACCGCAGCACATTGAAAATGCGCGTCTGGGAGCGCGGCAACGGCGAGACTCTCGCCTGTGGTACGGGAGCATGCGCCGCCGTCGTCGCGGCCGTTGAGAACGGCTTCTGCTGTAAGGGCGAGGACGTCACGGTCAAGGTTCGCGGGGGGGAACTCGTCGTCAACTATACGGACGAGGCGGTCTATCTGACCGGCAACGCAAACCTTGTTTACAACGGCACTGTAGAACTTTAATTTTCGTAAGCCAGCATGCGGGGAAGGCCTGGAAAAGCCGTCCCCGCATATATTTTGAACAATCCGGCGAGCAAAATTCGGCGCCATTGCATAATGTATAGAGAATAAAAGTATCTGCACATTGTGGAAGGGACTGACTGTATTATGACGGACCAACGCAGTTTAAAATATTTTCTGGGCGGAAGCACGTCCTGCGGTTTTTACTCTTTGTATGACAGCTTCGTCTCTCTGGCGCAGGGTGATTTTCTTTGGATAATCAAAGGAGGGACGCTCTGCGGAAAATCGAGCTTTTTGAAAATGATTGGCAGCGCGGCTGAGGCGGCGGGACTTCGCGTCGAATACGCCTTAAGCCCAGACGATCCGGCCGTGCCGGACGGCGTATATATCCCCTCGCTCAAAACGGCCTATATCGACGGCGACGCCCCGCATACGGCCGAAACGAACCTGTATTCTGCTGACTCGGCTTACATCGACCTCGGGGAGTTCTGCGACCGGGATGCGATATCCAAGTTCAGAGAAGAGCTGGGCGTTCTTCGCGCAGTTCTCGAAAACAATTACGATAAGATTTACGCGCTCCTCGGCGCGGCAGGAAAGCTGCGTTCCGGCTGGCAGGGCACTTTTGCCTCCGAAGCCGGGAAAGCCGCTGTTTCCAGACGCATAAACGCTCTGGCACTGCGGGAATTCGGCAAACGCCGCAGAACAAACGGGAAAATAAGCCGCCGTTTTCTGAGTGCGTTGACCTATGACGGGCTCAAAGCCTTCCCCGGGACCGCCGGGACTCTCTGCCGCCGTATCTATGTTCTGGAAAACCGGTACAGACTCGGCGGACCCGCCCTGAATACCATCGCGGAAGCCGCGCTCTGCACGGGGCGGGATATCATCGCCTGTCCCGATCCGCTGGTTCCGGGTTTACTGGAGGCCGTTCTCGTTCCCTCACTCTCTCTGGGCTTTACGACGTCGGATTCCGGCCTCGCGTCGGTGGCGGGGGCAAGGCATATCAGGCTGGATGCGATGGCCGAAGAAGCAAACGGCAAGCGTGCCAGACAGGAGCTCCGCCGCTGTGAGAAGCTCATTTCGGCGCTGACGGAGGAGGCGGTATCGGTTTTGGGTGAGGCAAAGCTTGTACGCGATGAAATCGCAAAGATCTACGAACCGAATGTCGACCTCGGCGCTGTCAGTTCTCTTGCCGCGAAGCATATCCGTCTGCTCGGCCTGAGCATTTGAAGCGTTTCGTTCCAGTAAAGGCGCAGGCGCGCACTCTCACTTACGCGCCCCCTGCGCCTTTTTCCTTGTCCAAAAGTAAACTTTTTGTGAACCGGAGCGGTAATAAAACGATTTTTGTTAAATACGTTAATTATTTCTGCTTGACAGCAGAATTTTGCGCACTTACGCTAAAACCCCACGGTAATTTTTACTTGACACAGCAGGCTGAAACTGCTACAAATATCTTGACCAAATGAATAATAATACAGTGAGTTTCAATTAACACACACAGGAGCGCCAATGAAAGCAACTTCACATTTTGCAATGGCCCATCTTCTCTGCGCCACGCTTCAGAAGCGCGGTGTTTATTTAGACCGTATTGCGTTCGTATACGGCAATATTGAACCCGATCAGACTCCGGCAATGTGGTTTCATCCGCACTTCCGCAAGTTCTGTTCACGCTCGATTGCCTCGATTACCGAAGAACTCGCAGAGATTTCGCTGAGCAGCACCGGACGCGTCGGAGCATACTATTCAAAGGAACTCGGAATGCTTTGTCATTATATCTGCGATTACTTCTGCTTTGCACACAACGAGGAGTTTTCGGGCAGTATCAAGCAGCACATTGCTTACGAAAACGATCTCGACACCTATCTCCGCCGCGACTGTCTGAATCTCCTCGATATGGACGGAAGCGACAAACTGCCGCGTTTCTCTTCCGCTGTAGAGCTTGCCGGCAGCATCGAAGCGGCTCACGGCGAATACATCAATTCGGAATTCTCGCTCCAAAGCGATCTTCGATTCGCGTTTGACGCATGCGTCACCGCAATAATAAACATAGTGGCAATTTCAAAGAGCCGCCCCGCGGCTTCGTTCGGCGCGCAAATGGAGGATTTTATGAACTCGCTCAAAGGCTATGCGACCGGCCATAATTTGGTTTTCCGCATGTTCATGTTCAAGTACCGGAATCACAATCTTTTTTTCCTGCCGGAACTCATGCCCCCCATCGGCGCCTATTCCTAATCTCGATAAACAATACGGTGCCGATCTGTTCCCTGAGGTTCCGGTCTGCACTGTGTTAATATTCAACTATTTTCTGCGTTATCGACCACTGAGATTCAAAATTTTTGCAGCCGTAATTGTGCTATAAGCACAACTATTTCCGAATCGTCTTGCATATTCTAAGGTAATATGCTAATATTAATTTGCGGATAACTTACAAAAGAAATATAGGAGGTAATGCATATGAAGCTAAGCGCTAGAAATCAGCTTAAAGGCACTGTGGCCAGCATTAAGGAAGGCGCCGTCAACGCAATCGTCGTGGTGGACATCGGCGGCGGCAACAAGCTCACCGCAACTATTTCCATGGATGCCGTTAGCGAGCTCGGACTCAAGGTCGGCTCTCCAGCTATCGCAGTCATTAAGGCAACCTCCGTAATGGTGGGAATTCCGGATTGATTTGAAAAAGAATTTAACCCGGGGGCGCAGCAAACTGTTTGCTGCGCCCCCTTTAATTTCTGCGCTTAATCAGTGTTCCCGCCGTTTTCTGCGCCGGTAATGCGGCGAGATAATCTCATGGCAAACGGCGGTCCGAATCCAAATGCTGATATTCCCGCCCGTAGCGTTAAGAAAAGCCCCGTATTCAAGCATTGCACTTGAATACGGGGCCTGAATAATTACTAATGTCCGAAATCTTCCGATCAGCCGACAGAGTTTATATGCTCGATGAGCTCAAGCACCTTGTTGGAATAACCCCACTCATTGTCGTACCAAGCAATCAGCTTAACGAACTTCTCGTTGAGCATGATTCCGGCCTTCTCGTCGAAAATCGAAGTCCTGGGATCGCCGAGAAAATCGGAGGAAACCACCATTTCGTTCGTATAGCCAAGAATACCCTTCATCTCGCCTTCGGAGGCTTCTTTCATTGCCGCGCAAATGGCTTCATACGTCGTGGCGGTCTTGAGATTCGCTGTGAGGTCGACGACCGATACGTCCAGAGTAGGGACACGCATGGACATGCCGGTAAGCTTTCCCGCAAGCGAGGGGATGACCTTGCCGACAGCCTTCGCAGCGCCGGTGGTGGAGGGAATGATATTGCCGGAAGCGGCTCTGCCGCCTCTCCAGTCCTTTGCCGAGGGCCCGTCGACTGTGCGCTGGGTAGCGGTGGTCGAGTGTACCGTAGTCATAAGACCGCTCTCAATTCCGAACTTGTCGTTAACGACCTTGGTAAGCGGAGCGAGGCAGTTTGTTGTGCAGGAGGCATTTGAAACGACCTTCATATCCGGGGTATAGGTCTTTTCGTTGACGCCCATGACGAACATCGGGGCATCCGAGGAGGGAGCGGAAATCACAACTTTTTTGGCTCCGGCGGTAAGATGGGCGCTCGCCTTTTCCACTGTTGTGAAGAGGCCCGTGGACTCGACGACAAAGTCTGTGTCGTACTGGGCCCAGGGAAGCTTGCTCGGATCTTTCTCACAAAATACGGGGATGTTCTTTCCGTTGACGACTATACTCTTATCGGTATAGCTGACTTCGCCATGGAACATGCCGTGCATGGTATCATATTTCAGCATATACGCAATATAGTCGGGAGTGAGCATATCATTGATGCCGATAAACTCAATGTTTTCTTTGTCAAGTCCGGCGCGGAAAACAAGTCTTCCTATCCTGCCGAAGCCGTTGATTCCAATTTTGATTTTTTTCATCTTACATCCTCCTGTAAATGGTTTCACACAAACACGTATGATACGTTTGGTACGTCTCGCTTATTCTGTTATACTACAAAATCCGGCGGTTGTAAATAAAGCAATCAAAAAAAATTACATGTTTTTCATTATTATACTTTTAATCCGCTCTGCCGGCTTAACGCAACGCTATTTGTCAACGCTGCGGGTAAATGAGACCCCATCCTTGTGCAGGTATATATCAAGCGTGACTCTGTCGGCCCTTATGAGGCTCTGAGTGTACTCATATATCATGCCCGTTTCCGTCCTCGTTCTGCGCTGTACCGAAAACGCGCAGCTCCCCGGTCTGCAGCCGAGCATCTCGGCCTCCTCGCGGCCAAGGACAACGGCTTCGTACGAGTCAACAGCCGAGGCGGGAGCGATGCCCACTTCATAGAGCAGGCTGTAGAAGCTATGGGTTTTTAGAAGTTCCTTCGTGAGCTTCGGATAGATATACTGGGGGTAAAAGGAGGTCTCAAGGATAAGAGGCTCATCGTTGACGTTTCTGATACGCGTAAAACGGTAGACGCTCTTGTCTGCGGAATTAAGTTCGAGGACCTTCATGATATCCGGAGTCGGCGTTATTACTTCGAACTCGATAAGAGTCGAGGAGGGGGTAAGTCCCATTGAACTGATCTCGGAAGTAAACGAATAGACATTTTCGGTTTTGCGGCGCATCTTGGGTTCCGCGACAAAAGTGCCCCTGCCCTGCTTGCGGACAACAAGCCCCTCTGCCTCAAGCGAGCCTATCGCCTGCCTGACGGTACTTCGGCTGACATCAAAAGTTTTGCAGAGTTCGGCCTCAGAAGGCAAAAGCTCGCCGGGACTCAAAGTTCCGGCGGTGATATTTCTCTTTACTATACTGACTAACTGCGAATACAGCGGAATGTCGCTGTCCAGAGACAGGGCACTCAGCAGCACGGGATTTGTTTCCACCGGCATAACGCCTCCAAAACTCCAAATTTTAATTATAAATAGATTTTTGTCTAAAACTTCACATTTATTTATCATTATACGCAGATATCGCAAATAATACAAGTGTATTTTGTAAATTAAATCCGTCAGGAGCTATAACGTTTACAGGCATTTCCGGCGTTTTATCTATACATAATTCACAATTGCGTATGGATAATACACAATTAAAGTGCTTGACAATAAGCAAAAAAACAATTATAATTAACCTCGCTAAAGCCATAGACGATGGCCCTTAAAGCGCCATAGTGGCGTATTTGGAGGGAGGGAAACAGAATGTCAGAAGTACGCGTTAAAGAAAACGAATCTCTGGACAGCGCTCTTAAGAGATTTAAGAGAAGCTGTGCGAAGTCCGGAGTTTTGTCGGATCTCAGAAAAAAGGAATACTATCAGAGTCCCAGCGTGAAGCGCCGCAAAAAATCTGAGGCCGCAAGAAAAAACAAAAACAAGCATTCTTTTTAATTAAGTAAAGAAACATTGATCCCGCCTCTTCAGGGGCGGGATTTTTGCAATGAAACCGGGGTGCACCATGCATAGTATCGGGAATAATATGAGCATACTTGCTTCGTCGGAAGAATTGGATCTGAAGAAGACCTTTGAATGCGGCCAATGTTTCCGCTGGGACGCAGACGAAAACGGGAATTACACCGGAGCGGCTTTCGGAAAGGCCTTGGTCCTGCGCGAAGAGGACGGGAAGGTTCTCTTCAGCGGCGGCGAAGACAGAAGCTTCTGGAGAAATTATTTTGACCTCGACGTTGATTACAGGGAAAAATCCCTGTGCTTCACCGAGCCGCCATACCTGAGAACCTGCGCTGAATTCGGCTCCGGCATACGCATACTGCGCCAGGAGCCCTGGGAGGCGCTGTGCAGCTTTATCATTTCCCAGTGCAACAACATACCCAGAATAAAAAAGATAATCTCGGCGCTATGCAGGCTTTACGGTGACGAGCTTGAATGCGGTGTTTTCTCCTTTCCCACTCCGGAGAGGCTAGCCGAGCTTCGCGAATGCGAGCTTGCCCCGCTTCGCTGCGGATATAGGTCATCCTACATCCTGAACGCCGCGCAGGCCGTGATCGCGGGCTCTCCCGACCTCACCGCGCTCGCCATCATGCCCTCCGAGGAGGCTTTTTGTGAAATAAAAAAGCTCTTGGGGGTCGGCGATAAGGTCGCGAACTGTTTCATGCTTTACGGTCTCCACCGTATGGACCGCTTTCCTATCGATGTCTGGATGCAGCGCGCCCTGAGGGAGCATTTTCCCACAGACTTCANCCCCGCCGTTCTCGGCTCGTATGCCGGGCTTGCGCAGCAGTACATATTCTATTATGCCAGGACCACAGGCTATGCCTGCTGAACGGAGCGAATGCGGCCGCCTCCCTGAGTCCCGCGCCGGGGCTGGCGAAAACCGCAAAATATTGCCGTATACGCGGTTGACAGGCTGTCCGCCCATGGAGTACAATATTCAAAATATCTAGGAAAGGGAGCGATGAATATGAACAGGGAATACGCCGATCGCTTTGTCGGTGAGGGCCTTACCTACGACGACGTTCTCCTCGTCCCCGCGAAGAGCAGCGTGCTTCCGGCGGATATCGACCTCAACACTCATCTTACAAAGAAAACCGCCCTTAAAATACCTCTCATGAGTGCCGCCATGGATACGGTAACCGAATACCGTATGGCGATTGCTCTGGCGCGTGAAGGCGGGATAGGCGTCATACACAAAAATATGAGCATAGACGCCCAGGCAGAGCAGGTCGATCTTGTCAAGCGCTCCGAAAACGGGGTAATTACCAACCCGTTTTCACTCACGGCGGACCGTTCTATCGGAGAAGCGGATCAGCTCATGGCAAAGTTCCGCATTTCCGGCGTTCCCATCGTGGANACCGACGGNANGCTNATCGGCATCATNACNAACCGCGATATGAAGTTTGAAGAGGACATGACTCAGCTCATCTCCGACGTTATGACAAGGAAAGGCCTGATTACGGGCAGAGTCGGCACTACTCTTGAAGAGGCAAAAAAGATCCTCCACGCCAACAAGATCGAAAAGCTTCCCATCGTGGACGACGAAGGCCGTCTCCGCGGACTTATAACGATAAAGGATATTGAAAAAGCGCTCACCTACCCCCATTCCGCAAAGGATGCCCACGGCCGCCTGCTGTGCGCCGCGGCAATCGGGGCGACCGGAGACATACTGGACAGAGCGGCTGCCCTCGTCGAGGCCGGCGTAGACGTTCTGGCTCTGGACAGCGCGCACGGCCATTCCGAAAATATTCTCAGGAGTGTTGCAAGAGTCAAGGAGAAATTCCCCGATGTCGATCTCATCGCGGGCAATGTTGCGACGGCAGAGGGCACAGAGGCGCTCATTAAAGCCGGAGCCGACTGTGTCAAGGTCGGTATCGGACCCGGCTCCATCTGCACAACCCGTATCGTAGCGGGAATCGGCGTTCCCCAGATGACGGCTGTTCTCGAATGTGCGGCCATAGCCGAAAAATACGGCATACCCGTTATCGCCGACGGCGGCATCAAATACTCCGGTGATATCGTCAAGGCGATCGCCGCCGGAGCTTCCGCCGTGATGCTCGGCTCGCTTTTCGCGGGCTGCGAGGAGAGCCCCGGCGAAACAGAGGTCTATCAGGGCCGCCAGTTCAAGGTCTACAGAGGCATGGGCAGTCTTTCGGCGATGGCTAACGGCAGCAAGGATCGCTACTTTCAGGAGGACAACAAGAAGCTCGTTCCCGAGGGCGTCGAGGGCCGTGTTCCCTACCGCGGCCTGGTTTCCGAATCGATCTTTCAGATGATGGGGGGGCTAAAATCCGGCATGGGCTACTGCGGCACGCCGACGATAGACGCACTCCGTAAAAACAGCCGCTTCATCAGGATTACAAGCGCGGGACTGAAAGAAAGTCACCCGCACGATATCTACATTACCAAAGAAGCGCCGAACTACACCATGGGTCCGTAATAATCGCCGCAAGGCTGCCGCAGAGGCTTTTCAGTCGACTGCGGCGGCCTTTTTGTATTGCGAAATTTCCAATTGCGTGTATAATTAAGTACAGTGAAATCAAAGTCTTATCCTGTTTTCCTTTCCGAGAAGGGTAACAGGATGAGACGGTTTTCGGGAGATGCTGATATGGATGAAAAAATCGAGAAGCTCCGCGAAATGGTCAAAAAGAGCGATAACATCGTATTCTTCGGCGGCGCCGGAGTATCTACGGAAAGCGGTATACCGGATTTCCGCAGCGTCGACGGGCTGTATAACCAAAAATACAGGTATCCGCCCGAGGAGATACTTAGTGGGAGCTTTTTCCGGAAGAATCCGGAGGAATTCTATAAGTTCTACCGTGACAAGCTCGTTGTTCACGGCGTAAAGCCGAACAGGGCGCATATCCGCCTTGCGGAGCTCGAAAAAGAGGGCAAGCTCAGGGCCGTGATAACGCAGAACATCGACGGGCTGCATCAGGCGGCCGGCAGCGTTAAGGTGCTGGAATTGCATGGGACCATTCATCGGTTTTACTGCACTTCCTGCCGGAAGGCGATGCCAGAGGAAGAGGCAAGCTCCTGCTCCGGTGTCCCCCGCTGCGGCTGCGGCGGTATTGTAAGGCCCGACATTGTGCTTTACGAGGAGTCGCTGAACGAATCCGTGCTGAACGAATCCGTCCGGCTCATAGGGGAATGCGACATGCTCATCGTAGGCGGGACCTCCCTGAACGTCTACCCCGCCGCGGGCCTGCTCAATTATTACCGCGGGAAGAAGCTCGTTCTCATAAACAGGCAGTCCACCCCCTACGACAGCTATGCGAATCTTGTGATAAACGAAAAGATTGGCGAAGTATTCGCGCAGGTATAGGAAAAAGCGTATTTCAGGCGTTCGCGCCCCGGCACGTGCGCATTGCAGCCGAAAGGAATGAGACTAATCAGAATTGATGTTCTTGGCATATCGTTTGATAACATGACAATGGACGAAGCGGTCAAAAAAGCCCTCGCTCTGATGAAGCGCAGAGATGCCGCCTATGTCGTCACGCCAAACCCCGAAATCGTTATGCTTTCCCGCGGGGACAGGGCGCTTTCCGAGGCCGTCAACAGCGCCTCCATCGTTCTCCCGGACGGGATAGGAATAGTCAAAGGCGCAAAGATACTCGGCACCCCGCTGAAGCAGAAGCTTCCGGGCATAGACTTTGCCCAGGAGCTCTTCCGTGTTATGGCCGGAAGTGGAATGTCCCTCTTCCTTCTCGGTGCCAAGCCCGAAGTCGCCGAAAAAGCGGCGAAAAATCTACTCCGCGCTTACCCCGGCCTCAGGATTGCGGGTACGAACGACGGCTACTTTAAAAACAGCGGCCCCATTATCGAGAGAATAAACGCCGTCTCCCCCGACCTGCTTCTGGTTTGTCTCGGTGCGCCGAAGCAGGAGCTGTGGATGCAGGAAAACGCACCACTCCTCAAGGTCGGGCTGATGGCCGGCCTTGGCGGATCACTGGATGTCTTTGCGGGAATAACGGAGCGCGCTCCCGAAAGCTGGCAAAAGCTCGGGCTCGAATGGCTCTACAGGCTGAAAGAAGACCCAAGCCGGGCAAAGCGCATGACGAATCTGCCGAAATTCGGCTTTGCCGTTCTCAGGCAAAGAATTTTCGGTAAAAAGGAACGGTCTTGATATGCAGGGAAAACTGATTGTACTGGAAGGCATTGATGGGAGCGGGAAATCAACACAGTTCAAGCTCCTCACCGAGAGGCTCAGGAAAGAGGAGCTGTCTTTCCGTAAGGTGGTATTTCCGCGTTACGGCGAGAGCTCGTCGGCCCTTCTGCGCTCCTATCTTTCCGGTGAATTCGGCAGCGCGCCGGGCGACGTGAGCGCCTATGCGGCTTCAACCTTTTTCTTTGTCGACCGCTACGCTTCTTACAAGACGGACTGGGGCGAATACTACCGCGGCGGCGGAACAGTCATCTGCGACCGCTACACCACTTCAAACGCGATACACCAGGGCGCCAAGCTTCCCAGAAACGAGCTGTGCGGTTTTCTGGACTGGCTCTACGACTTTGAATTTCGCCTGATGGAACTTCCCCGTCCCGACATCGTCCTCTATATGGATATTGATCTAGAAACCAGTCTGAGTCAGATGAAGCGCAGGCAGGAGAATACGAACACGAAAGGCGATATACACGAGACTAACGCCGATTATCTCGGTGCCTGTCTTGAAACGGGCTCCGCGGCGGCGGAACAGTTGGGCTGGTGGAAGATACGGTGCCTCGAAAACGGCTCTATGCGGACAATAAATGAGATTCATGAGGAAATTTATTCGAAAGTATCAGAGGTTTTATAATAATGGTCTATATCATACTCGGAAAAGGCTTCGAGGAAATTGAAGCGATAGCCCCTTGCGACATCCTCAGGCGCGGCGGCGTTTCCGTCAGCTTCGCGGCTGTCGGAAACGACAGGGCGGTCACAGGCGGCCACGGCATTACCCTTCTCGCCGACGTCCTGGTGAGCGAGGCCGATATTGCCTCCGCAGAGGCGATTATGGTTCCCGGCGGAATGGGCGGCGTTGAGACAATCATGGCCGATAAAACGGCGATGAAGTTTATAGCGCAGGCCGCGAAAGCGGGAGTTCTCCTCACGGCGATCTGCGCCGGCCCGTCGGTCCTGGCTAAGCTCGACCTTATCGACGGCCGGGACATCACCTGCTATCCCGGCACCGAGAACAGGATGGGAAGGGCAAACTGCCAAACGGAAAAGCCCGTGATTTCAGAAAGCGGCCTTATCACCGCGCGGGCGCCGGGCTCATCCGTAGACTTTGGCCTCGCCCTGCTGGCGCGCCTAAAGGACGAGAAGTCCGCGGAAAAAGTGCGGAAAGCGCTTGTTGTTTATTAGGCCATGGGCAAAAATGAACTTCGCGCCGAGATCAGGGCGCGCACCGCGGCGCTCGACAGTGCCTATCTGCAGGAAAGCAATACCGGCATTCTCCGGAATCTCATCGCACTTCCGGATTTCATCGCGGCAAAGCGGATCTTTACCTATCTGAGCGTGGGCCGTGAAGCGGACACAAGAGCGATAATCGCCTACTGCGCGGAGCAGGGAAAGCAGACGGCGCTTCCGACAGACTGCCAAGCCGGAAAGATGAACTTTGCTCTTCTTGACCGTCCTCTGTCCGAGCTAAGGCCGGACAAGTTCAATATCCCCGTCCCGGGGGCAGATGCCTTGAGACTCAGGCCGGAGGCCGGCGACCTTATCCTTGTTCCAGCCCTCTGCTACGACGAGGAGCTGTTCCGCCTTGGACACGGCGGAGGCTATTACGACAGATACCTCTTGGACTGTCCCGCTTTTCCGGTCGGTCTGTGCAGAGAGGCACTCGTCGTTCCCCGTGTGCCCCGGAACGGTTTTGACCTGCCGGTTCGCTGCCTTGTAACCGAAAAAAGGATTGCGAGGCCGTAACGGCCCCGCAAAATAGAGGTTTATTTCTATTTCATCTCGGATCAGCAGCAGCGATTATCATGGTCTCCGCAGCAACCGCCCATTCCACCACAGCAGCAAGCTATAAGAATGATAATGATAATAACCCAAAGGCAACTGTTATTTCCGCAACCGAACATATTTATTATCCCTTTCTCCGCACACGATTATCTTCTTTATGCCACTCTGCACGGTGAGTGGTCCGTAAAATCAACTCATATAAAGCAACGGATGAAGCCCTCTTTGCCTTACGACCCATAATATGCCCCCCGCCTGCGTGCGGTTACAGCTAAAATAACAACAAAGTTAAGGAGTTTTCCGATGTCTGACAAAAACTTCCGCGATGAGAACAATGATTACGACTTTGAATCGTTCTTCGGCACACGCGGTACACAAAAATCCGACGGTGCCTCGGATACTTCAAGGAACTTTTCCGTGGCTGACGAAAAATCCCGTCGCTCGGATATCCCGAATATTCAGGAGGACTATCCTTCCGCAAATAAGCGTGAAGGCAAAACGGGCTGTTTGGGTGGCGTGATGTATTTTGTTTTCATTGTCAGCGTAAGCATAATTCTGGCCTGTGTCGGCTGGATGTCCGCGAGCGACGTTTTCGCCCTCAACAGGGAGGCTACGACGGTCAACGTAACGGTGCCCGACTCCGCTTTTACACAGGTACAGAAAAAGGTGACAGACGAGAGCGGCACAGTGACCGAAAAGAAGGTCAAATCAGCGGATATGACTCAGGTCGCGAAGCTTCTGAAAGATGCCGGCATTATCAAATACCCCGCTCTGTTCGAACTCTATTCGAAAATATCCGACGCCGACCTGAAAATTGACCCCGGCACCTATGAGCTCAGCACTCAGTACGACTACCGCGCGATAGTCAAAAAAATGCAGTACGGCAGCGATTCTCAGGTGCGTACAATGGTCACCTTCCCAGAGGGCTTCACGATGGAAGATATTTTCAAGAAGCTTGAGGAAAACAGGATCTGTTCCTACGACGATCTGATGTCCTGCGCCGCCAACACGCAGTTCAACTATAAATTCCTCGACGGCATTGCTCTCGGCGATTCGAAGCGACTCGAGGGTTTCCTCTTCCCCGACACCTATGAATTCTATCAGGGCGAAACCCCTGAGGCCACGATTGACACCTTCCTGCAGATTTTCAACGACAAGATCACGGCGGAGATGTACGAAAAAGCCAAAGCCAAGAAGCTCTCCATGCACGACGTAATCAACATTGCCTCCATGATCGAAAAGGAGGCGGCAAACGACAGCGAGAGGGCGCAGATTTCGAGCGTTATTTATAACCGTCTTTCAGCGGGAATGCCTCTGGGCATAGACGCGACGATTCAGTACGCCCTTCCCGAGCATAAGGACAAGCTGACGGCCGACGACCTAAAAATTGAAAGCCCCTATAATACGAGGCTGCACACCGGTCTGCCGCCCACGCCTATCGCAAGCCCAGGCATGGCCTCCATCAAGGCCGCACTCACACCTTCTGCCACCAATTACTATTACTACGCTCTCGACAAGACGGCCGGTACGCATAAGTTCTTTACAAACTCCGGCGACTTCAACGCCTTTGTCGCAAAACAGGGCAGCTATTAATGCCCATTTCTTCTTACAGGGATCACAATAAAAATACGGAGGACGATTTGAAGACTGAACTGTTGGCTCCCGCCGGCGATATGGAGCGTCTCGTCATGGCTCTTCATTACGGAGCGGACGCGGTGTATCTTGCCGGCAGCGAATTCGGAATGCGTGCCGCGGCCGGTAATTTTGATGAGAACGGCATACGTGCCGCCGTCGGACTCTGCCACGCGAAAGGCGTTTCCGTCCATGTCACATGCAATACTCTGCCGCGCGAACACGAGCTGTCCCGTCTGCCCGCCTACCTGGAATTTTTGAACACCACAGGCGCCGACGCCCTGATAGCCGCAGATCTCGGCGTAATTGCTCTCGCCAAAAAATACGCCCCGGACCTTAAGCTCCATATCAGCACGCAGTTTGGCATCGTGAATAGTGAGACCTGCAAAGCGGTTTTCGATATGGGTGCCTCCAGAGCCGTTCTGGCAAGAGAGCTTAGTCTGGAGGAGATACGCGAGATCCGCAGGAATTCCCCGAAGGAGCTGGAACTTGAGGCTTTTGTGCACGGGGCCATGTGTGTCTCCTTCTCGGGCCGCTGTCTTCTCAGCAACTACCTCGCCAACCGCGACGCCAACCGAGGCGAATGCGCTCAGCCCTGCCGCTGGAAGTACCACCTCGTCGAAGAAAAAAGGCCGGGAGAATATTTTGAGATAGCGGAAGATAACGGCACCTACATTATGAACAGCAACGATTTGTGCATGATTTCTCATCTGCCGGAACTCATTGACGCGGGCATAACGAGCTTTAAGATCGAGGGACGGACAAAATCCGCCTATTACGTTTCCGCCGTCACCAACGCCTACCGGCACGCTCTCGATGCGGCGGAGCAGGGGCGTCTCCCGGAAAAGATTTGGATTGATGAGATAGAAAAGGTGAGCCACCGGAAATACTCAACCGGTTTTTATTACGGCTATCCCGGCCAATATTACCCGTCAAACGACTGCATTTATTTTGCGGCGGCGGACGTATGCGCGGTGGTTGAGAGCTGTGGCGACGACGGAAGCGCCGTTCTGACACAGAGAAATAAATTTTCCGTGGGTGATCCCGTTGAGCTTCTGACAAACGATTCCGAGCCCATACCCTTTACGGTGACCGGACTTTGGAACGGCGAGGGCGAAGAGATTTCTTCGGCTCCCCATCCGATGATGGCGCTGCATATGAAGCTGCCGCGTGCCTGTTCCCCGCTCTCTCTGCTGCGAAAGCTGAAATAAAAATCACGCCATAGAGTCTATCTATGGCGCGATTTATGTAAAATGTCCCCTCGCCTATCTGTGTTTTCCCGTCTTCGGACTCAGTCGCAGCCTCCAAGGCCGCCGAGGCCTCCCCCGCAGCAGCAGAAAATTAGAATTATGATCACGATCAGCCACAGGCAATTGCTGTTATTCCCGCACATTTCACTCTTCCTTTCCCGCAGTCTGATCCGCCGCAGCGCGCGCCGGATCTTTCATTTTCGTCCCATATTATGCCCGCGATCGGCCGGCGGTTACTGTTTCCGGCAAAGGTTCCGCCATTGCTTCTTACAAAATAAAACATGTGGAAAAACGTCCGGTCCTGTGGTATACTCACTTACGCGAATCGCTCGTATGCTCGATACAGACGAATAAAACCACAGATATACATAAAACGGGAGAAAGCGCTATGTCAGAATATAAAATAATCACCGATTCAACCACCGATCTTTCCGCCCGGATGGTCGAGGACCTGGAGCTCCATGTCATACCGATGCTCTATACGCTTGACGGGAAGGACTATCTGAATACTCCGGACGAAAGAGAGTTATCTTCTCACGACTTTTACGAGCTGCTGCGCGCCGGAAAAACTTCCACGACAGCACAGATAAACGGCGAAACCTTCAAGAATGAGGTCAGACCCTATCTCAATTCCGGGATCGATATCCTCTATCTCTGCTTTTCATCCGGTCTTTCAAGCACCTACAATTCCATCCGCCTTGCGGCCGGCGAGCTCAGGGAGGACTATCCGAACAGAAAAATTGTCGTTATTGACTCGCTCGCCGCTTCTATGGGTGAGGGCCTCATCGCCTGGCACGCGGCTATGCGGAAAAAACAGGGCATGAGCCTTGACGAGGTCGCCGCCTGGATAGAGGAAAACAAGCTCCGTCTTGCCCACTGGTTCACCGTCGACGACCTGAACCACCTAAGGCGCGGGGGGCGTGTTTCCGGAGCGGCGGCATTCGTGGGGACTATGCTCAATATAAAGCCCGTCCTGCATGTGGACGACGAGGGCCATCTTATCCCCATTGAGAAGGTCCGCGGGCGCAGAAAGAGCCTCGAGGAGCTTGTCTCGCGCATGGAGAAGACAGCGGTTGATCCGGCCTCCCAGACGGTATTCATAAGCCACGGCGATGTGCCGGAGGACGCAAAATATGTAGAGCAGTTGATCCGTGACCGTCTCGGCGTGAAGACCATATTTATTAATCCCATCGGTCCCGTCATCGGCACCCACTCCGGCCCCGGCACAGTCGCGCTGTTCTTCCTTGCCAGGCAGAGGCTCTGACAAATCGGAATACTTAAAATACCGGCGGTACGGACCAATTGTAGCCCATACCGCCGATTGCTCTATACTGCCGCGTTATTTTTGTCTATCTCGCTGTGAAGATAAGCGAGCGCGTCGGAAAGTGAGCCGATTGCGTCTATCAGCCCGCATTTCACGGCGTCCTCGGCGTCAATCACGCTGCCGACGTCGTTGGCCAGCTCGCTCGTCCTCATCATATACTCCATAAGTTTTTCGCGCGTAATATGGGAATTGCTGAGGATAAACTTGACTACGCGCTCCTGGGTGCGCTGGAAATAATTGAAGCTCTGCGGAACCGCTATGACTACCCCGTTCATTCTTACCGGATGGATGGTCATCGCGGCGGAGGGAGCAATATAGCTTTTCTTTGCGGCGACGGCAAGCGGCACGCCTATCGAATGCCCGCCTCCGAGTACAATGGAGGCTGTCGGCTTCTTCATGCCCGCTATCAGCTCCGCGATGCCGAGCCCCGCCTCGACGTCTCCGCCCGCGGTGTTTACCAGAACAAGCAGGGCCTTTATGTCCTTGCTCTCCTCGACAGCGGCAATTATAGGCATTACATGCTCGTACTTTGTCGTCTTGGCGCTCTCCTGCAGCAGCTGGTGCCCCTCAATCTGCCCGACTATGGTCAGGCAATGAATGGCGCTCGCATCGCCGCCGATCACGACACTGCCATACTCGTTGACGCTGCTCTTGGACAGGTCCTCCTCGTCGTCGCGTTTTTCCGGGCCCGGATGAAGTTCGTCCTGCATAATATCGCAAACCCCCGTTTCTGCCTTAGTCTGTGCAGAAACGGGGAAAATTATTTTATCTTCCTATTTTTCAGCGTAAGCCGCTTTTATTCCCTTGTAGGTCATATAGCAGTCAAATTTTGAAACTGTCTCGTAGGGGGAATGCATGGAGAGCACGGGAACGCCAGCATCTATGGTGTCGATGTCGCGCTCGGCCATATACATGGCCACCGTGCCTCCGCCGCCCTGATCGACCTTTCCGAGCTCGGCCATCTGCCAGACGACCTTGTTCTCCGCGAAAATGCGGCGCAGATGCGCGACAACCTCGGCCGAGGCGTCGTTTGAATCCGATTTGCCGCCGTGACCGGTGAACTTGCAGATCCCCATTCCGTAGTTGATCTTCGAGGCGTTGCGCTTCTCGGAAACGTCGGGATAAACGGGGTCGAAGGCATTGGTGACGTCGGCCGAGATGCAGAAGCTGTGCTCAAAGCAGTGGGACAATTTGACGTTCTGTGTATCACAGAGGTCACCCATAAAGCGTTCGAAGGCCCTGCTCTTCATTCCCGAAACGCCCTCGGAGCCGATTTCCTCCTTGTCGGCGAGTATACAGACGGAGGTCTTTTCCGGTGCGTCCGACGAAAGGATGGCGGCGAGCTCCGCATAGGCGCAGACGCGGTCGTCGTGGCCGTATCCGGCTATCATGCTGCGGTCAAAACCGACCTCGCGAACTTCGTAGGCGGGAACCGCGGCAAGTTCCGCCGAGAGGAAATCCTCTTCGACTATACCGTATTTTTTGTTGAGAATATCCATTACCGCGAGCTTTACCCTGTCCGTCACGTCTTCCTTGTCCGGTACCGAACCGATAATGAGGTTCAGCGATTCGCCGGGGACGAATTCATCCGCGGTCTTCTTTCTCTGCTCCTTGTTAAGATGCGGCAGGAGGTCTGTGATCTGGAAAATTGGGTCCCCGCTGTCGCGGCCTATGCAGACGCCGACGGTTCTCCCGTCCCTGAGGGCCACGACGCCATGCAGCTCGAGCGGTATCGTCAGCCACTGATATTTCTTGATGCCGCCGTAATAGTGGGTCTTGAAATAGCAGATTTCACCGTCCTCATACATCGGAACCTGTTTCAGGTCGAGTCTCGGGCTGTCCACATGCGCCGCCGCGATCACCGCGCCTTCGGAAAGCGGCTTTTTGCCGATCACCGCGAGCATCAGGGCCTTTCCCCTGTTCGAGCTGTATATCTTCGTGCCGGCGCTCAGCGCCATGCCGGTTTTGTACGGGACGAAGCCCTTTGCTTCAGCCAGCTCTATGCCAAGAGCCACAGCCTCGCGCTCGGTCCTTGCGCTGTTCAGAAAGCTCATATAGTCCCTGCAATAGGCCTCGGAAAGCCCGATCTCCTTCTCGTCAATAAGGTCGTAGCCATTTTTCTGCTGATAGAACAGCTTTTTCTTTCTTTCTGATTTCTCCTTAGCCATCCCTCTTACCTCCTGATTATATCTTCAAATAATTTTTCACACTTTTCTTTGAATTGCTCCTCCGTACCGTCGTTTGAAAGAGTAAAATTGCAGTTCTTTTCAAAAAAATCGTTTGGCTTCTGCGCCGAGACCCTAAGCGAGGCATATTCCCGGCTTATTCCCTCGCGCTTCATGAGCCGCTCTATGCGTGTTTCCGTCCCGGCGATTATTCCGACCGTTGCCTTGCAGATATTCGAAGCTCCGCCCTCTATGAGTGCGATGGCATCAATAGCGGCCAGCTCCCCGCCGTTTCTTGCCCAGTCGGTGAGCTGCCTTTGTATCTCCCCGCCGACGTACCTGTGCGTGATGGCGTTCAGCTCTATGAGTTTTTGAGGGTCGGAAAACACGATCTCTCCAAGCGCCTTCGTGTCGAGCGAAGTTTCGGGAAGAGTGCCGGGAAAACGCGCGTTTATCTCTTTGCGCATCGGCTCGCTGTCGCACAGGAGCCTGTGATAGATCTCGTCGCAGTCGAGGATAAGCCCGCCCATATCTCTTATAACATTTAGAGCGGTGGTTTTTCCGCAGCCCGTGCCGCCCGTGATGCCCAAGATTGTCATCGAGGCCGTGAGCGCCGTGTAGACGTCTGATTCGGAAAGAGCGCCCTCTCTGAGTACAGAGTACGGTTTTTTCGAAAGATCGATTATTGTCGATTCCTTCCCGACAGCGCACTCGCCGCCGTCTATGATGCCCTCGATTTTGCCGTTGAAGTAGCCTATCACCTCGCGCGCCGAGGTCGGGCTCTTTTCGCCGGACGGGTTCGCTGACGGCGCCGCGAGCGGAAAATCTATGCCGTGCAGCAATTCCTGCAACTGTGGGTGATCCGGACATCTCAGTCCGACAGTCTCCCCGCCCGCGCGGACTATATCAGGGACATCAGCCTTTGATTTCATGACTATCGTAAGAGGTCCAGGCCAGAAGATATCCGCAAGCGCATAGGCCGCCCTCGGAATATCCTCGCAGAGTTTTTCCATCGCGCCCGAGTCCGGGACCATGAGACTGAGAGGCTTCTTCTCTGGCCTGCCCTTCACCTCATAAACCTTTGCAACGGCTTCCTCGTCAAAGCCGTTCGCGGCAAGTCCGTAAACCGTCTCCGTAGGTACGGCGACAAGTCCGCCGGATTTCAGTATTTCCGCGGCGGCTGACATATCGCGGTCAATTATCTGTGTGTTCATTTTCCGTAAATTACTCCTCCGCCGAAGCGTTCAGCCTCTCGGCCTGATCCGCGGTTATAAGCGCATCGATTATCTCGTCCAGGTCTCCGTTCATGATCTGCTCTATCTTATAGAGCGTCAGGCCAATACGGTGGTCGGTCACACGGCCCTGAGGAAAGTTGTAGGTACGGATGCGTTCGGAACGGTCCCCCGTTCCGACCTGACTCTTGCGCTCGGCTGCGACCAAGGCGTTCTGCCTGCGCTGCTCCGCTTCGTAGAGCCGCGAGGTCAGGATTTTCATCGCACGGTCGCGGTTTTTATACTGGCTGCGCTCGTCCTGGCATTCGACGACCGTCCCTGTCGGAATATGCGTGATGCGGATGGCGCTCTCGGTTTTATTGACGTGCTGGCCTCCCGCTCCACTGGAACGGTAGGTGTCAATCTGCAAATCGCTCGGATTTACCTCAAATTCCATCTCATCCATCTCCGGCAGGACGGCAACCGTTACGGTACTCGTGTGTATCCGCCCCGAGGCCTCCGTGTCCGGCACACGCTGAACCCGGTGGACTCCGCTTTCGAACTTGAGCCGCGAATATGCGCCCTCGCCCTCAATGACGAAGCTGACCTCCTTGATGCCCCCGATCTCGGTCTCATTTATATAAGCGATCTCGCTCTTCCAGTGCTTGGATTCGGCGTACATCGAATACATGCGGTACAGGCTGTAGGCAAACAGTGCCGCCTCCTCGCCTCCCGCTCCGCCGCGAATCTCGACGATAACGTTTTTGCTGTCGTTGGGGTCGGTCGGAAGCAGAAGTATCTTTAGCTCCTGCTGCACCTTTTCCATCGAGAGCTTCGCTTCCTCGAGTTCCTCTCTGAGCAAATCCTTGAATTCGGGATCGTCAACGCCCTCGTCCAGAAGCGCTCTTGCCTCGTCCGCAGTCTCCTTATATTTTGTATAACGCCTGTAGGTCTCGACGACCGGAGAAAGCTCCTTCTGCTCCTTCGCGAGCTTCGCATATGCGGCAACATCCGTATATACCTCGGGGAGTGTCATCTTTTTCTCAATATCAGCGTATTTTTCTTCAATCTCTTTCAGCTTTTCAAGCATAAACAGGCTCGACCTCAAATCTTGAATGTAAATAAACAAAAGCAGTGCAATCTGAATATTTTAACACATATGGGCAGCTTTGTAAACAGTTGAAATTCAATTCAGGAGCGCCGCAAGTGCCGCCCCGGTGAGCGTAAGATTCTCTCCCCCGCGGAATACGACATGGCGCGAGAGTTCTCCCTCGATATAGCTTTCAACATATTTGTCGAGTTTGCCCCGAAACAGGAGCGAATTATAAAATGTCGAACCCTCCGCAACCACACAGAACGGCTTCTCAGCGGTTTTTCCGCCATCGCAGTGCAGCATCAGCGCCGAGATATTGGCGCAGACCAGCTTGGCGGCGCGTTCAAAGCTCTCGTCTATGATATACCTCAGAACCTCCGCATCATCACCGGAGCAGATTTTTGCCGCTCTATTGTCCACGCCGCGTAGAAAATCGTCCAGCTCCGGAGTTGTAAAGGGTGGGAGCACTTCTCCGAAAGCTCCCGAGAGCAGCCCCTCCGAAGCTGCGAGCGCGGCAGTGTTTGTGATGACTTTTCCGTGATATACGCCGGACAGCATCTTCTCGAATAAAAACCCACCGGGATTGTCAGAATTAAGGTCCATGTTTTTGTCCGATATGCCAAGATACGCCTTTGAAAAGTTCCCAGACTCGCAGTTTATTATCATGTCTTTGGCATTTTTGAGTTTTTTGATTTTTTCACCCTTCTCGGTATAGCAGGTGTTGTTCCCGGTGCCGAGTATGAGACCCGCCAGGCCGTCGCAGTCCGAGAGCCTGAGAGTCGCTATTCCGCCCATAAGGCTCGCCACGGTGTCGTTGAGAATTATGGTTTTAAAGCTCTTATCGCTGCCCTTCTCGCGCAGCTTCTCCCCGAGCTTCCTGCCGATTATTATTCCCTCTGCGTTCCTGACGCAGACCTCTTTTTTTGTCAGACACAGTATTTTTCCGTCGCAGTCAGGAAGTATCTCGGCAGGATAGGAAAAACAGAAGCCGATTTTGTCGCTCTCCCCTGTAAGCGGCAGGATCTTGTCCGCCAGCTCATCGAAAAACTCTTCTGCGCCGATCTCGCCGTGACTGCCCGGCATCGCGTACTTTGCGACTTTTGAGAGACACGGAACGCCATCCGAAAAGGTCACGAGTCCGATCCGGAGATTTGTGCCTCCGGCGTCGATAGCGATTACCGGCTCTCTGTCCGGGACTTCTCCCTCATACGCGATATAGGTAGGAATCATCTCCAAAGACGAGTTTTCGCCCCTCAGGCCCCTGTCCATCTCCGATCTGTACTCCTCGATAAGCTTTCCGATGTCGGTAAAATCGGGATGCATGCCTATAGAACGCAAAAATCTGTCCGCATCCTCAGTGATCTTCTTCATGTTCCGTTCCCCCTGTCTCTCTTTCGTCTAATATTTTATCACATCTCGCAAGCAATTCAAGTGCACAAAAAACGCTCCGCACGCTAAAAAACGTTGCAGAGCATTTTTTTGCAAGGCGGCCGTCCGCCCGGTTCCCGGAATTTTCTGATTATCTCTCCGCTACCTTGCGCCGAAGACTCAGGCAGTCTGCGATCATGGCGATAAACTCGCTGTTCGTAGGCTTGCCTTTAACGTTTGAAACCGTGTATCCGAAAAATTTCTGCAGTGTCTCTATATCCCCTCTGTCCCAGGCCACCTCGATGGCATGCCTTATGGCTCTCTCCACTCTCGAAGGCGTTGTGCAGAATTTTTTTGCAACCGTGGGATATAGGACCTTTGTTACGGAGTTTATTATGTCCATGTCGTTGATCGTAAGTATGATTGCTTCCCTGAGATACTGATAGCCCTTAATATGCGCGGGTACGCCGATTTCGTGTATCACTTCTGTGACGACCGCCTCAAGGTTTTCCTCCCGCCTATACATCTCGACTCCCTGTTGCTGTCCGCCGCTCGAGCTCGCCGCGCGGCTGACCGCGCTTACCTGGCGTATTCTGCTCAGAAGCGCCGGCACATCGCAGGGCTTTGGCATAAAATAATAAGCGCCAAGTTCGGCCGCTTCCTGTACCACATGATCGTTGAAAAAGCCCGAAACTATAATCACAGCGGGCCTCTGGCCCAACTGAGAAAGCTTATGAAGGACTCCCAGTCCGTCAAGCTTCGTAAGTACAAGGTCCATAACAATCACGTTCGGGTGTTTTTGCTCGATTAAAGCCAGTGTTTCGATGCCGTCGCCTGCTGTTCCGACTACTGTCATGTCTTCTTCCGAAGAAATTGTATCCGCCATTAGAAATCGGAAATCCTCTCCGGAATCTGCGATTAGTACTCTTGATTTGGTTTCCATAATATTCCCTCCGTTATTTTTCAAATACGGTAGGCCATCTATCTATTTAAGCACGAGCACCGCCAAACGAGTCTAACTTACCATATCCTACCGCAAAGTGCAACAAGAAAGTGTAAAATAGCAAAACCTTTTTGACTTCATTATTCGACTATTTGCGACAATTCGCCTGTATTTCGTAATTTTCGTTGAAATATAGACCTTTTCGACCGATTTCACCCGCATGAAATGTGCCGTTTATGTGCATTTTTTATAGTTTTTTCCATTGATATTTGTTTGGCATTTAAATCCACGCATCGACAATTTTGTATTGTATTCGCTTACAATTGTTTATATTACATGCACAGGCAGCCCCTCTCTGGACCCACAATATTGGTATACATAACTATTTTCCTGTGCCGCCGGGACTGTCCACCCGGCGGCACAGTCTCATATTTAGGCTGCTTTTTTCTGTGTTGATTCCTCTGCCGCAACCAGCATTTTGTCAATCGAAACTCCGAATCCCTTGGTCGGATCGTTGACCAGAACATGCGTCACGGCTCCCACGATCTTTCCGTTCTGAAGGATAGGGCTTCCGCTCATTCCCTGTACGATGCCGCCCGTTTGAGCCAGCAGTTTTGCGTCACGGATAGAGAGCATGAGGTTTCTGCTGTCCGTATCCCCTCTGTAGATTCTGGTGATTTCGGCCTCAAAAGACTCAATTTCGTCGCCCCTGATATTTGCGAGAACGGTCACCTTGCCAAGCTGGATTTCGGAACTATCCGCAGCCGGGATCGCCTTGCCGTGCTCAGGTCTGCCCGTACACAGCTTCCCAAAAATGCCATACTGAGTATTGCTCAGAATATTCCCGCATATATTCTGCCTATCAAATTCTCCGCTCAACTCTCCCGGCGCTCCCGGACTGCCCCTTTTGATATCCTTAACGGTTGATCGGTAGATTTCTCCCCTTCCGAGCGGCATAATGACGCCCGAATCGATGTCGTTGATTCCGTGCCCCAGTCCGCCGTAGAGTCCCGTATCGGGATCGTAAAATGTCATTGTGCCTATTCCCGCGATACTGTCCCTGAGCCACAGGCCCAGTTCGGGCGCCCCGCTCTGAACGTTTGGCTTAATTGTCAGACTCAGGGTCTCTCCGCCTCTCACGACAGTCACGGACACGGGCTCGGCACCGAGCTTTGATGCCGCCGCCTTGAAATCGCTCGCGGAGCCAATTTTGCTGCCCCCCATCTCCGTTATGAGATCGCCCGGCACAAGTCCGGCCTCTCCCCCCGGAGAAGGAGCCGTCCCGTTCTGCGTTGCCGCCAGCCCAGCCACCAAAACTCCGTCCGTGAACATCTGAATTCCGACCGTACAGCCCATCGGAATCAGTTTTTTTTCCTGTTTTGCCTGTGCGTTTACAGGCTGCAGACAAATACATAAAATTATCGCCGCCGACAAGCAGGCAAGGTTTCTTTTCTCTCCTCTGTCAATTTTCATCCCGGCTTCCCCCTGCGAATTTTATTTTTTTTCGCGATAACATTATGTTCGGCCGGGAGCAAAATAAGCGCGAAAGCACCTATCAAAAATTTATCACAATTTCCTTTTCGCTTTTTCCCGCATAGAATAAAGAACAACGGCAGAAAGGTAATTTTTATTTTATCGTTTTTAAGTGAAAAATGAAATTTTCACTATATAGGAGGGACCATTTTGAGACAATGTTTTTCGCCTTTCGGAGGGGCGCCGGTCGCTTCGGGAATGCCGGGACGCGGAGATCCCCCGCAACTTCCTTACTATAAATCGGTTTACGCGGAGATGAACCGGATGGCCGGGAAATATCCCTTTGTGAGGCTATCCGAATTTGGAAAAAGCGTCATGGGTCGCTCCCTGCTTTATATCTGCGCTGGAAGCGGCAAAAGGCGAGTCTTCTACAGCGCCTCCCATCACGCCAACGAGTGGATAACGACACCGATACTGCTGAAATTCATGGATGAACTCTTCGTCAAATCACGCAGCGGCGGGCGCATAGGCGCATACGGTGCCGCCGAGCTTTTAAAAAACGCCACCCTTTGCTTCGCGCCGCTGATCAACCCCGACGGGGTCGAGCTTGTCCTCGGCGGGATCTCTGAGGGGAAATATTACGAGACGGCGAAAAAAATAGCCGGTGCTTACCCCTCCATTCCCTTTCCCTCCGGATGGAAGGCAAACATCGCCGGGACAGATCTCAACCTTCAGTATCCCGCTGGCTGGGAAAAAGCGAAAGAAATCAAATTTGCCCAAGGCTTTGTAGGCCCCGCGCCCAGAGATTTTGTCGGACCCTCGCCCCTCTCCGCCCCCGAAAGCCGCGCGCTCGCGAATTTTACCCGGGCAATTTCCCCGGACGTAATCCTGGCTCTGCATACGCAGGGAAACGAGATATACTGGAAATATGACGATTACAATCCTGCCGGTTCTTACGAATTGGGACGCGCGATGGCCGAGGCCAGCGGCTTTTCCCTCTCCCTGACTCCGCCACTGAGCGCCAACGCAGGTTACAAAGACTGGTTTATACAGGAATATAACCGTCCGGGCTACACAGTTGAGATGGGCAGCGGCTTGAATCCTCTGCCTCTCAGTCAATTCGACGCCATTTATTCCGCCGTTTCGCCCATGTTCGCAGTCGCAGCGGCGGGATGAGGTAAGGAGCGCCTGCCGCGGCGCGCCTTACCTTCTTCTCCCGCGGAGCTATTTTCTTCTAAAATTTGTCGATATCTCGCTCAACGCTCCGGCGGCTTCCATCTCGAATTCCGAGCGCTTGGCTATGTCGCCCAGCGCGACTATGCCCACAAGTATGCCGTTGTCCGTTACCGGCAGGCGCCGTATCTGGCATTCGCCCATTCTCACGGCTGCTTTTTCCATGTCCTCCATAGGTGCGGCGGTGACGAGGTTCCTGGACATGATCTCGCCTATCCGAACCTCCTGAGGGCTTGCGTTTGCGGCCACGCAGCGAAGGACGATGTCTCTGTCCGTAACTATGCCCTTCAGCTTTCCTTTTCCGTCCCGCACCGGAAGCGAGCCGACGTTGTTCTGCTTCATAATTCTTGCGGCTGCAAAAACCGGCTCATCCTCGCTGATGGAAATGACGTGGTCGGTCATGATATCGCTGACGTTCATGCTGCTCTCCTCCTCGTTTTCTTTTGCAGATCCGATAAAACAAGTATCGTCCCCGGAGGCCGGAATTATTCGCCGTCGCAGAGCAAAAAAGTTGAAATTTTCTCTTATGCCCCCTCTTTCACTTTATCCTTCAGCGCGGGCGCGATCGCGTCCGCGAAAAGTCTGACCGCGTTCAGCGCCTCGGTGAGTGTATTGCCGCTGCTCCCCACCTCGACGATTAGCGCGCCCGTGGAGAGCTGCTGATTATAGCGTTCTTTTTCCAGCGCGATCGGTCTTTGAAGCGTGGGGTATTTATTGACCGCGGCAGACTGCAAATACAGCGCAAATTTCAGGTTTTCTTTCCAGTTCGGATCGGGCAGGCCGTTTTCTCCCGTTCCTACCAGGAGCATCACCTGTGAACACGGTTCGCCGCCAGCCTCTGCGACGGTTTTATAGACCGTGTCACCGCTGCCTATCGAGTCTCTGTGTATATCCAGCACAACCGATATGCCCGGATACTCCTTCAGATATTTTCCTATCGCGTCCCCGCTCTTCGCATAGCTTCCCGTGTAACTCGGGTAATCATATATATTTCTGTCGTGCACGACGTTGAGTCCGTAACTTTCCAGGCAGGACGCGAGCTCGTCGCCAACCCTTATCACGCTGTAGCTTCTGTCCTCCGTCCTGAAATTGTCCGACGGCGAATAGCTGTAGGTTTCATCCGGCGTATAGGCCTCGCTTCCATGCGTATGTACGATCAGGATCTGCGGGCCGCTCCGCGACAGGGCGATGTTGCTGCCGGCCGCGACAAGCGGGCCGATATCCAGTTCATAATTTGTATCGTTTTTGACGACCATTCCGCCCTCTATGGTGGTTGGTAGTATCACCGGTTTGTCCGCGGTGGATCCTTTGCCGTCATTTCCTTTCGCTGCCTTCGTTCCTGTAAGGGGCGTATCCCAATCCGCCGGAAACGGCGGCAACGCGGACTGGGAATCGGCGTCAGTCTCTTCCCTCTCTTTGCCCCCGTCTTTCGCTTCCTTCGTTTTTTCCGCATCGGCTTTCCCCGTCCGGAAACTCCGAAATACCGCCGCCGGATTTGCCTCCGAATAAACGCGGCTGAAAAATGCTCTGACATCTGCAACGGAACTAAGAGCTATAGCCGCGCGAAGGCATACAGCCGCCGCGAAAATAATCAAAATCGTCTTTTTAACGTTCAAAACGTTCCTCCTTTCTCTTTCCGTATCAATTATTTCTATGCTGGAAAAGATATTTTTTATTCCTGAAGGGCATTTTCATCCATTATTTAACAATTCGACATGTTTTTGCTTTACATAAAAAAAACAGGTCATACGCTGAATTGACATAATGCAAAATTATTGACAACCATCTTGCATATTTATAACTTTACACCTGCCTTCACCTTGATGGTCAATGTTTACAACGTCATATCGCACATACAATATATTGATTTAAGCACGGCTTAGTATTGTTGTATTCCTGCATATTGTTGCTATGTGAAATTTCAATTATTTGTGCCATGTCATTTTGTACAAATTATCTATTGAACTTTTTGCTTCATAATGAATATAATTGTCGTACACTTCAAAATACGGAGATTGTCCCCCTACGCAAGTGTAAATACTAAGGAGCGTATTATGAAAAGGTTTTTAAAAACCAAACTTTCTTTAATATGCGCTTTTTGTTTGATTATCTGCATGGTTGGCGGCTTCACCAGCACCGCTGTTCCGGGCGGCACCGATTCGGCTGATTATTCAGGCAGCAGCACCCAGGATAATTCTGCCCTGATAAACATTTCAAACATCCCTTCAGCCGGCACGCAGACCTATAACGGCGTTTCGATTTACGTCAACGGCATCAAGGTATCCGACGGGATTCAGGTCAAGGGTACTACGTATATTCTTATGAAAACGTTTTTTGACGCCATCGGTGTGCAAACAAATATCGCATGGGATGAAAAAAGCAATACAGCTACGGTTACGGCCCAAAATCTGTCTATGACTGCCACAGCCGGCAGCAGCTACTTTACCGCAAACGGACGCTGCTTCTATCTGCCTCAGGGAGTCGTCGGCACAGGCGGCTCGGTGGCTCTGCCTGTCAGCGAGCTTGCCAAGGTCTATCAGGTCGTCGCGAAATGGGACGAGGCCTCCTCTTCCTACAGCATCATCGCGGACAGTCCCAGGCCTTTTGCCTCCTCCGCGTCCGTCTACAAGGAAAAGGACCTGTACTGGCTGTCTCACCTCATAAACGCCGAGGCAGGCAACCAGCCTCTTAAAGGAAAAATAGCCGTCGGCGACGTGGTCATGAATCGTCTTACCGACCCGACCTGCCCCAAAACCGTTTACAACGTTATTTTCGATAAGAAATACGGCGTTCAGTTCAGCGTCACCAAGAACGGCGGGATTTATGCGGAGCCCAACGCCGAGTCCGTAGCAGCGGCAAAGATCTGCCTTGAAGGCTATGATGTCGTCGGAAGCGCCATTTACTTTGTGAATCCGCGGATTGCCGAAACGGCATGGTTTTCAAAGACGCGCACCTATGTGACGACGATCGGCGAACACGTTTTCTATTCCTGACTGTAGACTTGCGCCGGTTAATATGTTACAGTAGAAGGGCATACTCAGAGTATGTCCTTTTTTTATCGGAGCTGCGGATTCCCTGTCGGAAGCGCAAGGAGGAACCAATCGGATGTTATACAGACTGCATGAGGCGATGGCCGGCAGAAACGGCTTTGACAGGCTCGGAATCGCTCTCTTCATCGCCTTATTTATTATCGAATTCTTTTCCGGCTTCTGGCCTGTTCTGCGCTTTTTTGCCCTTGCAGTTGCGGCGATTGCCTTATGGCGGATATTTTCAAAGAACCTCGCAAAGCGCCGAGCTGAAAATTACCGTTTTACACGTATCTCGAGCGATATTGCGGAATCCTTCACCCGCTTCCGATATCGTAGGCAGGAGGCTAAGCAGTATAAATTCTTCAAGTGTCCAAGCTGTAAAAGCACGCTGCGCGTCCCACGCAGGAAGGGAAAAATCAGCGTCACCTGCCCCCGCTGCGGGCAGAAATTCCAGAAAAAAACCTGAACTCGGAGGAAATTATGCGGCAGATCCTAAAAGACGGCTTTGAGGCTCTCGGGCTTCCGTTTTCAGACGAGATATACGGCCGGTTCAGAACGTATTACGAGCTTCTGACCGAAAAAAACGCGGTCATGAACCTGACCGCTATTACCGGCGAGGAGGACACGGCGCGTCTCCATTTTCTCGACTGCGCCGCTCTTTGCTCTCTGCACGATTTTTCCGGTGCTTCCGTCATAGACGTCGGAACAGGAGCCGGCTTTCCCGGCCTGCCTCTGAAGATCACCGTGCCGGATATTTCGCTCACGCTGCTGGACAGCCACAGCAAGCGAATGGCATTTCTTGGCGATACCTGTCGGAGTCTCGGATTCACCGACGTGCGTTGCGTCTGCGCAAGGGCAGAGGACGCCGCCGCGGATATCGGCGGGCGCTTCGATGTTTCAGTATCCCGGGCAGTCGCGCGGCTGAACATACTCTGTGAGCTGTGCCTGCCCTTCGTGCGTACGGGCGGCGTCTTTATCGCCATGAAGGGCCCGGACTGCGCCGAGGAGCTGAGTGAGGCAAAAAGGGCGATTTTGCTCTTGGGCGGGGCCGCGCCTGAAATCAGAAAATATATCGTTCCAGGAACTGGGATAATCCACAGCGCGGTCATAATCAAAAAGACGGGCAGGACGCCGAAGGGCTATCCGCGCAATTTTTCAAAGATTAAAAAGGCTCCGCTGTAAGAATGTGGATATCAAGGGGTATTTAGAATAAATTCTAAATACCCCTTGACTTTTTCATAAAAGAGCGGTAAATAAGGACTTAGAAAAATACGTTTTTGTGAGGGGACAAATTTGAGCTTTCCGGAAACCTTCAAGGCTCTGGCGGATCCCGTCAGGCGCGATATACTCGTCATGCTGAAGCGTGGTAGACTGTCGGCCGGGGAAATCGCGCAATCCTTCGACATGACAGGCGCGACGATCTCATACCATCTTTCTCGGCTGAAAAAGGCCGGTCTGGTCAGCGAGAGCAAAGAAAAAAACTTTATATATTACGAACTCAACACTTCGGTGTTTGAGGAAACAATGCTCTGGCTTAAGCAATTTGGAGGCGCGAAAAATGAAAAACAGGGATAAATTTCAGATTATTCTCACAACGCTTGTATGTCTTCTTCCCATGCTGCTCGCGGCGGTGCTGTACGATAAGCTCCCCGATAGGATTCCGATACATTTCGATATAAACGGCAATGCGAACGGCTACGCCTCAAAGGCGGCGGCCGGCTTTATCATGCCTCCGGTGTTCGCGGCTTTAAACCTTTTCGTGATTTTCATGCTGAATACGGACCCCAAAAGAAAAAACGCGAACCCCGTCATGAGAGTGGTCGGAATATGGACTGTGCCTGTCCTGTCCTTTATTCTCATTCCGATGTCACTCCTGAAGGGCATGGGCTACCGCGTACCCATAGTAAAAATAATCACCGCGATCCTCGGCCTGCTCTTTATAATCATGGGAAACTACATGCCGAAAAGCAGACAGACCTACACGATCGGCATAAGGCTTCCGTGGACGCTCGACAACGAGGAAAACTGGAACAGGACCCACCGTTTCGCTGGATACATCTGGGTTGTCGGCGGCTTTGGCGTGATAGTAGGCGCTTTTGTCGGAAGCAAGTACCTCATGCTTTCTGTGCTTGTTCTCCTAATCGTCCTGCCGGCGCTGTACTCGTTTCTGCTCTACAGGAAGCAGAAACGCGGAGAATAGCCCGTCCCGCTGAAATTCAAAGTCCGGCCCTCGTTACGAAGGCCGGACTTTTTTTACAGGGTGAGCGTGCCGTTTTCGTCCTGCAGGAGTATGAATAACTTTTCCTGCTCGCCGCTCTGCGCGTTGACATAGATCAGATAGCGCTGGGAATTTTCGTCCTCACACTCGAATTCGTAACATAAGACCTCATTTTCACCCGCGCTCGGGATGATGGTCTTCTGAATATTCGAGACCTTCAGGTCGCCAGGTACCCTGCTCTGCGCCTCCTCCGCGCTAAGAACAGCATCCGGGATTACGCGTTTGTGGTGAGATTTTATATATCCGACCGCGTCCATGTTCTCAATCGAGCCGCTGTCCATGGCCACGCTTACCTTGATAAGATCAGGGTAGCAGAGCACCCCTCCCTCTTCGTAGGCGAAATTTGCCGTCAGAACGTTGCTGTCTGTCATATAATAGCTCATGTGCATTCCGGTGTAACCTTTGCGCTCAAGATAGGCTTTTGCCGTGTCGGCGGCCTCCTTAGCGCTCAGCTTTGACTGTTCAACCGCTCTTGAGCCTATAAGCTGGTCGACGACTCCCCCCTGCTTTGTCACGCTGACGCTGAAAATTTCTCCGTTTATCTTTGCCTCGAAGCAATACTGCGGAATGTCTCCGGCCATCTCGCCAGTCCTGTAGGCCTGTTCCTGCCGTATTCCGAGAAACTGTGCCGCCGCTTTGCGGGCGGCCGATACATCGACCTCGTTCATTCCCTCCAGCATCAGCGGCTTACGCCCATCCGGATGCTCCGAAAAGGGTCCGTCGTAGATGAGCGTCGGCGTTTCCGGAAATTCCTGCTCAACCTTGCTCATGGAGGCTCCTAAAGTATTTTCCAGAGTCCTTTCTCCGCCACCGTTAAGGCTCTCGATCACCTGAGCATATTTTTCCCCGCTGACATAGCCCCCTGACGTCTCGCTCTGCATGGCCTGCAAATTCTGCGCCAGAAGGCCCGACGTCTCTGAGAGAGAACGCAGATTGTCCTTTTCCTCCTGTGAAAAGCTCTCGCCGCGAGCCGCCTTTCTGGAGAGCGCATAGGCGTAATCCCCTACCCTGCCAATGAAGGCCGAGGTCTTTTCAAGCTCCGAAGGAGCAAACGGCAAAACGCCCATCGCCATTTTCGCGGTCTGCGCTTTTCCGAAAACCTCGGTGCATACCGCTCCCGCCATGGAAGGCGTCGTGATCAGGCGGCTCTTTTGCAGGGCGCTGTCCATATCGGAGACCCCGGTCACAAATTCCGTGAAGGCATGGCTGTAATTCGCGGCTATATACCGCTCGTCCCGCGCAAGTTTTCGCCAGGTGACCGCTCCGAAGGCCACCGCTCCGGCGGCTATCAGGGAAAGCAGGGTGATCACTGTTACAGCCCGACTTTTTTTCATGTTGAAAACACCTCTTTTATGGCTATTCTGTCACAAAAGAGGTGTTTCTAAAGATGTTAAATTCTTGTCCTTGCGGTTAATTCTGCAATCCGCGCTCAGCTCAGCTTTTCTATCCCTTTTTTGATGCGTCTGACCGACTCGTCCCTGCCGAGTATCGCGCATATCTCGACCGCTCCGCCAGGCGTTACGCTCTTACCGGCGAGAGCAATGCGGACGGGCCACATGAGCGTCGCGTTTTTAACTTCCAGCTTTTCGGCCAGGGAAATGAGCGCGTCGTGAACTTTTTCCTCCGTCCACTCGTCTAAAGCCTCGAGTACCGGCAGCGCTTTGTAGAGCATATTGAGTGATACCGCGGCATCGGTCTTCGACTTCTTGTTGGTGTACATCCCGGTGTCGTAATCGGGCAGTGCGTCAAAGAAATCGATCTTTTCAGGAATATCTGTCAGCCTGTCGGTGCGCGGCTGAAGAAGAGGCGCAAACTTTGAGATATCGATTTCGGGATTTTTTACGCTCTGTCTTATGAAGGGTCCGGCGAGCTTCGTGAAGCGTTCGGGGGAAAGCGCCTTGATATACTCGGCGTTGAAATAGGTGAGCTTCTCTATATCAAAAATCGCCGGCGACTTCGATATGCCCGTGATGTCGAAGACTTCGCAGAGCTCCCCGAGAGAATAGATCTCGCGCTCTCCGCCGGGGCTCCAGCCAAGGAGCGCGACGTAGTTCAATATTGCCTCCGTGAGATAGCCTTTGGCCAGAAGATCTTCATAGCTCGGGTCACCGTGCCTCTTAGACATCTTGCTGTGGTGGTCGCGCATGACCGGCGAACAGTGAATGTATTTCGGGATCTCCCAGCCAAAAGCCTCATACAGCAGGTTGTATTTCGGAGCGGAGGCGAGGTATTCGCTCCCGCGGATAACATGGGTTATGCCCATGAGATGGTCGTCTACGACATTCGCGAAATTGTATGTCGGCAGGCCGTCGGATTTGATGAGAACGTTCTCGTCCAGTGTGTCGTTCGGAACGCATATTTCGCCGAAAATCTCGTCGCGGAAGGTCGTCGTCCCTTCTCCCGGGATGCGCTGGCGTATAACAAAGGGTTCGCCGGAGTCGGCTCTCGCGTCGGACTCCTCCTTGGAAAGGTGAGAACAGGGATTGTCTATCTTGGCGAAATTCTCTCCCTCCTGCTCTTCGCCTTCCTCTTTCCGGCAGAAGCAGCGGTATGCCCCTCCCTTCTCAACGAGGAGCTCCGCGTAAGCCCCGTATATTCCGCGGCGTTCCGTCTGGATATAGGGCCCGACGGGGCCGCCTATGTCGGGGCCCTCGTCGTGCCTGAGCCCGCAGTCCGCCAGCGTCTTGTAGATGACGTCGGTCGCGCCCTCCACAAGGCGTCCCTGATCCGTGTCCTCTATGCGGAGAATAAATTTGCCCTTGTTCTTTTTCGCGATAAGGTACGTGTAGAGAGCCGTGCGCAGATTGCCTACGTGCATATATCCCGTGGGACTCGGCGCGAAACGCGTCCTGACTTCGCCGCGCGGAATCCGCGCCTCCATGTCCTCAAACCATTTCATATCCATACTTTTTCATTTCTCCTTCAACCCGGATAACTAACACTCTGTATAATATTTTATATGGCGGGGATTGTCAAGCAATGTTAAAACGTGGTACAATGACAAATTAGAGTACCATTATATCAGGAAAGGAATGGGGATGTCCATGACACATCATATATCGAATAAAATGTTCTCACTCACTCAGAAGAATTCTGCTGTACGCGAGATGTTTGAGGAGGGCAACAGACTGGCGGCCCTTTACGGCCGGGAAAACGTCTACGATTTCAGTCTCGGCAATCCCTATTTTCCCGCTCCCGAGAAGGTAAAGGACTCCATTTTCGATATTCTTGAAAACGAATCCTCAACCATGGTGCACGGCTATATGTCAAACGCCGGCTATCCGGATGTGCGTGACGCGGTCGCAAAATCCCTGAACGGGCGTTTCGGGACTTCGTACGGCAGCGATAATATTCTGATGACCGTCGGGGCGGCCGGCGGCCTCAACGTCATTCTTAAGACTTTGCTCAATCCGGGCGACGAGGTAATCGCTTTGGCGCCATTTTTCCTCGAATACGGCAACTATGTCGGAAACTACGACGGCGTGCTCGTTGTTGTGCCCGCGAACACGGAGAACTTTCAGCCTGACGCGGGGGCGATTGAAAAGGCTGTGACCGCCGCGACCAAAGCCCTCATTATAAATTCCCCGAACAATCCGACCGGAGTCATATACTCCGCCGATACCATAAAGAAGATCGCCTCCGTGCTTGAGGCCAAGGAAAAGGAATACGGCCACCCGATCTTTATCATTGCCGACGAGCCCTACAGGGAGCTTGCCTATGATGGCGCGGAGGTACCGTGGCTGGCAAAATTCTACCGCAACACCGTCGTCGGCTACTCCTGGTCTAAGTCCCTGTCTCTCCCCGGCGAGCGCATCGGCTATCTTGTCATTCCCTCGGAAATAGACGATTATGAGCTTGTCTTCACCGCGGCCTCGATCGCGAACCGTGTTCTTGGCTTTGTCAACGCCCCCTCGCTCATGCAGAGAGCCGTCGCGCGTTGCCTGGACGAGAGCACGGACATAGGCGCCTACGACTCGAACCGTAAGCTCCTGTATAACGGGCTCAGGGAGGCGGGTTTTGAGTGCGCGTATCCTCAGGGAGCCTTCTATATGTGGCTGAAGACGCCCTGCGGAGACAGAGAATTCTGTGAAAAGGCAAAAAAGTACAACATACTCATCGTTCCCGGCACTTCTTTCTCCTGCCCAGGCTATGCGCGCATCGCCTACTGCGTCGGCGCGAAAACAATTGAGGGTGCGCTGCCCGGCTTCCGGAAGCTTGCGGAAGAGCTTTCACTATAAATCATTTCAAAGGAATAATAACAATGAACGAAACTGTTAACGAAAAAAAGACGATTTTCAGCGGGATACAGCCCTCCGGGGATTTGACGCTCGGTTCCTACCTTGGTGCGATCAAGAACTGGGTCGAGCTCTCCGAAACCTACAATTGCTATTACTGCATCGTAGACCTGCACGCGATAACCGCGCGTCAGAATCCCGCCGATCTGCGCCGCCGCACGCTCAGTCAGCTTGCGCAGTACATCGCCTGCGGCCTAGACCCGCTTAAGAACACGATCTTCATCCAGAGCCATGTTCCCGCCCACGCGGAGCTTGCCTGGGTTCTCAACTGTTACACGATGTTCGGCGAGCTTTCAAGAATGACGCAGTTTAAGGATAAAAGCGCCAAAAACGCGGACAACGTCAACGCCGGTCTCTTCACCTATCCCGTCCTCATGGCCGCCGACATCCTTCTCTATCAGACCGACCTTGTGCCGGTCGGAGAAGATCAGAAGCAGCACGTCGAAATCTGCCGCGATATTGCCACGCGCTTCAACGGCGTCTACGGGGAGGTTTTCAAAATGCCGGAGCCCTACATTCCGAAGGTCGGCGCGCGCATCATGAGTCTCACCTCGCCTGAGAACAAGATGTCCAAGTCCGACAAGGACCCGGGAGGCTGCATTTATCTCATGCAGAAGCCGGACGAGATCATGCGCTCTTTCAAGCGCGCGGTGACCGACAGCGATACCAGCGTGAAATACGACCCTGCGGCGAAGCCTGGCGTTTCGAACCTCATGCAGATATATTCCGTATCGACCGGGAAGAGCTTTCCAGAGATAGAAGCGGAATTCGAGGACAGGGGTTACGGTGACTTCAAGCTGAGCGTCGGCGAATCCGTTGTCGAGCTGCTTCGTCCTATCCGCGAGGAGGCCGAACGCCTTGTCGCCGACAAGGCCTATCTTGAGGGCATCTACAGGCAGGGAGCCGAAAAGGCAGCCCGCGAGGCCGGCAAAACACTGCGGAAGGTCTATAAAAAGGTTGGATTTGCAGAGAGATAGCGATTTCCCGTCGTTACTTGATTGCGCGCTCTTCCGCGCAGTGAAAGGATAGAATTTGTCATGCCCTTTTCTTCTGAGTTTGCGATAACTGTTTTTTTAACGATTGCGGTTGCTTTCGTAATAAGCTTCGCAATGACGCCAATCGTCAAGACCTTCGCGCAAAAAGTCGGAGCGATGGATGTCCCGGGCGAGGCTCGGCGGGTTCACGACCACCCTATCCCACGAATGGGCGGGCTCGCCATATTTCTTGGCTTTATTCTTAGCGTGCTGCTGTTTGCCCATGTCGACCGCACTATTCAGGGCATATTACTCGGAAGTGTCATCATCGTCGCGACGGGAGCTGTGGACGATATCGTGTCCCTCAACGCATGGGTTAAGCTCGTTTTGCAGATAATAGCGGCGTCGGTCGCCGTTTTCTACGGGGTTCGCATCGAGGTGCTCGTCAACCCCATAGTGTGGAGCTCCGCGGATTATTGGGTGCTCGGAAAGCTCTCCATCCCCCTAACGGTTTTCTGGATCGTCGCCATCACGAATTCCGTCAATCTCATAGACGGGCTTGATGGACTCGCTGTCGGCGTCTCGACGATAAGCAGTCTCACGATGTTCGTTATCGCCCTCATCGTTGCGGTCGACAACGTGGCCGTCATACTCGCTGCGCTCGTCGGTGCCTGTATAGGCTTCATGCCGTATAACCTCAATCCCGCCAAGATTTTCATGGGTGACACCGGTTCGCTACTGCTCGGATATATTCTTGCGACCATGTCCGTTCTCGGCCTTTTTAAGTTTTATGCGGTGGTTTCCTTTGTTGTCCCGCTGCTCGCCATTGCCGTACCGCTCTTTGATACCGCGTTTGCTTTCCTGCGCCGGATACTGCACGGACAGAGCCCCATGCACCCCGACAGGGGGCATTTCCATCACCGGCTCATAGATATGGGTCTGAGCCAGAAGCAGGCCGTGGCTGTTCTCTATTCCATCAGCGCGATTCTCGGCCTCGCCGCCGTTGTCATCGTGACAAGCGGAGAACTGAAAGCGCTCATACTAATTCTTGGCTTCTGTCTGTGCGCACTCTTGTGGGCGTTCGTATACGGTAAGCTCCATAAGAAAGCCGCGAATCCAAAAACAGACGGCGGCACGCCCGCAGACTCCGGGAGTCCCGCCCTAACGGAGAACGCCTCAAAAGCGTCCGAATCCTCAGATAACGGAGAGAAAAAAAATGAAACCCATTAAGGTTATGTCCGTATTCGGCACAAGGCCTGAGGCAATAAAAATGGCCCCGCTGGTTCTTGAACTCAGCAAACGGCCCGATTTCGATAGTATCGTCTGCGTGACCGCTCAGCACCGCCAGATGCTGGACGGCGTTCTGAGCTGCTTTAATATAAAGCCCGACTTCGATCTGGATATCATGCAGTCCGGTCAGACTCTCGCTGACATCACCAGCCGCGTTCTGTACGGCCTGGGAGGAGTTCTGAGAGATGTTAGGCCCGATCTGGTTCTCGTTCACGGCGACACCACAACGACCTTTGCAAGCGCTCTGAGCGCTTTCTACGAACATATACCGGTCGGTCATGTGGAGGCAGGCCTTCGCACCTACGACCGTTACTCCCCCTTTCCCGAGGAGATGAACCGCTGTATGGTGGGCAGACTTGCGGAATACCACTTCGCGCCGACGGCGCAGAACGCCTGGAATCTCAGGCGGGAAAATATCAGCGACAATATTTTTATTACGGGAAATACCGTGATCGACGCGATGAAATACACCATCGGCGACGGGACCTTCTCGAATCCCGTGCTGAAAGGCATCGACTTCTGCACGCGGCGCATCATAACTCTTACCTGCCACCGCCGTGAGAATTACGGCGAGCCGATGGAGAATATTTTCCGCGCCGTAAGGCGCGTAGCCGAGGGCTTTCCGGACGTAACCGTTGTCTATCCCGTGCATCTGAGCCCCTACGTCGGCGAGACGGCCGCAGAGTTTCTCGGGAATGTGCCCAATATCAGCCTTATCGAGCCTCTTGACGCAATAGAGATGCACAGACTTATTTCCAAAAGCTTTTTTGTAATGACGGACAGCGGCGGCATACAGGAGGAGGCTCCGGCTCTTGGCAAGCCTGTCCTCGTTCTCAGGCGCGAGACGGAGAGGCCCGAGGCGTTAGAAGCCGGCACCGTCAGGCTCGCGGGAGTTGACGAAGACACCATTTATGAACTTGCGAAAACCCTCCTCACCGACGGCACCGCCTATGACCGCATGGCCAGGGCGGTTAACCCCTACGGAGACGGGAATGCATGCCCGCGCATCGCCGGGGCGATCCTGTACAGCTTCGGAGTCTGCGCGCAGAGGCCGGAGGACTTCCGTCCATGAAAAAGAGGCTTTTTTACTTCGGTACGATTGCCGCCGTCGCCGTCATAATAGCCCTTGTCCTCTATAAGCTCTATAGCCCAGGAGGTACGCAGCAGGCGATAAACGTGCCCTCTCCCGCCGCTTCCAGCAGCAGCGTTTCAATCGGCGGCAAGATCCGGCTCGATGTCACGCAGGGGACTGTTCAGACAGTTCTAAAGACTCTCAGCCGCACGAATAATTACTCGCAGACATACACAGTGACCTCCCTGTGGAACGGCGGTCAGAGCGTATCCACGCTCAACATCTGGCAAAAAAACGACAAAACCAAAATGACCGTGTCCCAGAACAACACGGTCACAAACTACCTTATCAGCAGAAACGATCTCTATATCTGGTATAACGGAAGCTCCTCCGTCTTCAAATCAAAACTCTCCGACGTGAACGAGAACTCAGATATCGATAGGTTTTCCCGGCAGATCCGGTATGAGGACATCGATGATGTCTCAGTCTCCGATATTATAACCGCTTCTTATAAGGTTGAAGAAGATAAGCCCTGCATTTACGCCGAGTACAAAAGCGGCACTCTGGGCTATGTAAAACACATCAGTGTTTTCATCGATTCGGGTCTGCTGTATTCCGCCGAAATATATGACGGAGAAACGCTTGTTTATTCAATGAAGTCGGACAGCACAAATATCACTACTCCGCCGGACGATGTTTTCAATGTGCCTACATGAAGAGCAGCGCTCCCGCGATAAGCAGAAATTCTATGTCTTTGCTCTCCCTGTACAGAAGATAGAAGATTGCGCAGAGCATGAGATCCTCTGTTCCGAGATTAGGCCTGCCGAACTTTGAAATCAAACCGCCGAGTCCGCCGAGAATTCCCGACTGGCCCGACGGTTTTCTGGGTTCCCCCCTCGTGTCCTCGACGAAAAACGGAGGCGGATCGAGAATATCCGGCGCCGGGTCGGGGACGTATTCCACCCTGCCGGTGCTGCCGTTATACCTGTTCATCTCTATGCCTCCCTTTTAAAGACCGCCGCCACGCCGGCGACACGCATGACCTTAGCGAATATCATCGCCCTGTCGAGCTTCGATCTCCTGTCCTCCGAGAGCCAGGGTTTAATAGCCTCGATGAGCTCCTTTTTATCGTTCTTTTCGCTCAGTGCCGAGCCCATACTCATTATTTTCTGTATGCCGTTTGCTCCGAAGAGTTTCTGCACGGTGCCGATCAGTTCACCCGCGCCTCCCCCGCCAAGGCCCGAAAGCAGGGCGCTGAGATCCGGCGTAGCCTTCTGTCCCTGTTCGGCCTGACCGCCGGTGAAATTTCCCAGTTTCGACAAAATCCCGTTCAGTCCGCCCGTGGTCTGGCTTTCCTGGGAATCGGCCGGAGCACCGGAGCCCTGGGATTCCGGGCCAATTATCTTCCCTGCCATTTCTACGAGCTTTTTCATCTCCTCGGGGTTTGAGAGCAGCCCGTTTATCATCCCTTCCAGTTCATTCACGGTGCCGCCCCCGTCATTTCACGCCGAAACTTTCGCCAAGTTTTTTGGCGAGAGCTTTTCCCTCGTCTGTCGAAAGAAACTGGCCGACAATCTTGTTCACCGTGCCGCTGTCTCCCTCTTCGACAGCTTTCTTCAGCGCGTTCCCGTCCACCATCCGTCCGATTTTCCGGCCCTCCTCCGAATTCACGACTTTACGGACCTCGCCCGCTTTTCCGCCTTTTATAAGCTCCCTGCTCAAATCTTCAAATTTGCTCATACCTGTACCTCCCGAAAACCGCTTTCAGTTCAGTATATTCAGGTTTTCGATTCCGGTTACATTTTTAATACAGGAGACATCCTGCTCCAAAGGAGAGAAAAGTCTTGAAAATAGCGGTATTCTCGGATTCCCACGGCTTCGCCGCGAAAATGCTTTCCGCGATAGCCGAGCTCTCCCCCGATATGATCGTCCATTTGGGCGACGCGGGGGGTGACCTTGCAAAAATAGAAAAGCAGTTTCCCCTCATCCCGCTGAGAGCGGTGAGGGGAAACTGCGATCTCTCTTCCACCAAGTCCGATACCGAGCTCTTCTCGGTTTCGGGCGTAAGGTTCTTTATCACACACGGCCATCTATTCGGCGCCAAGAACGGCACCTCCGAGCTTATCGAGCGCGCAAAGCTACTACACGCCGACATCGTCATGTTCGGACATACGCATGTTCCCAAAAACGCCATGGTCGGCGGCCTTCATGTGCTCAATCCCGGGAGCTGCGGCTTTCCGCCCGCGAGCTTTGCCGTAGTTGATATTGATGAAAACGGCGTTGCGTCCTGCCGAATTATCGGGCTTTGAACGGGCTATCCGCCCACTTTGCCGGTGTCCGTCCCCGAAGCGGGCACAGGCGGGGTATTCTGGATCCCCGAGGGCGAAGGGGACGCCTCGCTCTCCTTCTTTTCGAAGGACGCCGATATGGTATGGTCGCTGCCCACCTTCGTAAGGGTATAGCTCCCCAGAGCACCTACGTCCGTTCCGTCAACCTTGACTCCGCTGATCTTATAGCCCTCCTCCGCTGAAATAGTAAAGGTCTGGTTTTTCCCGCTGTCGACCCTGGTACTGCCGCTTGGCGTAATGCTGCCTCCCTTGCCGGCTGAGGCGGTGATCGTAAATCCCGTGGGAGAAGGAGAAGGCTCCTGTCCCTTGGATAGCTTTACGGTGACCTGATCGCCTTTCTGAAGCTTTGCTCCCTTCATCGGGCTCTGCGAGACGACCTTGCCGGAACCCACGGTGCTGTCATAAACGTCTTCGTCTTTCGTGATCTCAAGCCCGAGCTTTGTCAGAGCCGCCTTGGCGTCGTCATACGTCATGTCCGTTAGCGACGGAACTTCGATATATTCCGCCGAAGCCGCTGTTCCCTGCCCGTCGGAGATGGAAAGCGTCACGCTGTCTCCCGAACTGACTTTCTTGCCCTCCTTGATGCTCTGCAAGACAACCGTGTCCTTTGTCGCACTGTTCGAAACCGTTTTTATTTCGACTTTCAGGCCCATGGCTTCGAGCACGGTGGTCGCAGTCTCCTGTGTGAAGCCGACAACATTAGGCATGGAGTCCCCACCCGTGCTGCCGCCGATAAAGTTGAATGCCCCGCTGATTATGCACAGCACAAGCGTCAAGAGCGCAATCAGCGCTATCGCCCCGACGATCAGATTTCTCGTATGCTGTTTTTTCGCGCGTGCTTCCTTCTGAGCGATGTCCTCGCTGTCCCGCTCACGGCCGGTTCCGCCGTTCTGAGGGGCCGGGCGCTGCGAAACGGGACGCGATACGGGGGGGACGGGAGGCTTTGCGCTGCCGGAAGCCGGCTGGTTACGAAAGACCCGCGTCTCGTTCGTTTCCTCGGTGTTCTTCCAAACCCTTGTATTGAAAAGCTCGTCGTTGTCCGCATTCAATATATCCCGCGCATTGAGGGCGCTCCCTCCGCGGTCCTGGGAAATACCCAGGTCTTTGAAAACCTGCGTGTCGTCAATGCCGCTCTGAGAGTTCATGGCCCATTTGAGCGTGTCGTCCTCTTCGGGCGCCTTATTTTCTCCGTCGGGCAATATGTAATATACCGCTCCGCAATTCGGGCACACGCCCAGACTGGCGTCGATCGTAGCTCCGCATTTTTTGCAGACTATTGTGCGCATATTTTAGACCTCCCATGCGGTGTGCCCGCCATAAAAGTGATACACCAATCCGCTGCAAAATATGTTATAGGCGAACTGCGGCGTAATGACAGGTTCATTTAATTACGATTAAATAAACTCCCGTGCCTATTTTATCATACATATATACTTTTGCAAACATCAATTTTTAGCCTTGATTTACCATAAATTGAGTTTTCATGGTATAATACCCGAAAACGGTTATTTTACCATAACGCCGCTTTGCGGCCGAAATCAATTACTCTGTCATTTGGAGGAGCTGTCATGAAAACTGCTCTTGTAACCGGCGCCTCGAGGGGTATAGGAGAAGCCGTCGCCCGTACGCTTGCCCGCGACGGTTTCCGCGTCGTAATAAACTACCTGAAAAGCGGAGAGCGGGCGCGCGCGCTTGCCTCCGAACTGGGCGGTGCCGCCGTTAGGGCCGACGTCTCCGACCCCGGGCAGGTGGAATCATTGTATGACGAAATCGGAGCTGTAAATGTTCTCGTCTGCAATGCCGGAATTTCGGAATACGGTCTTTTTTCCGACATGAACCGTGAAAATTGGCGCAGGATCTATGCGGTCAACGTCGACGGCGCCTATAACTGCATTCAGGGCGCACTGCCCGCGATGATACGCGAGAAGAGCGGGGCGGTCATAACGATGTCCTCTGTCTGGGGCGTTCACGGGGCTTCCTGCGAGGCGGCGTATTCTTCGACAAAATCGGCTCTGATCGGGCTTACAAAAGCTCTTGCGAAGGAGCTCGGTCCCTCCGGTGTCCGGGTTAACTGCATAGCCCCCGGAGTAATCGAGACGGATATGATGTCCGGCTTTTCAAACGTGGACAAGGCCCGACTGATCGACGCTACCCCTCTTTGCAGACTCGGAAAGCCCTCCGACGTCGCGGAGCTCGCAGCTTTCCTGGCCTCAGACGGGGCAAAATTCATCACCGGTCAGGTTATCGGAGTTGACGGCGGATTCGCTCTCTGACAGACAGCGCAGGACGGTTTTTTCGTCCTGCGCTGTGTTTTACTTTTTAAAAAGCGCCGCGACCCGCTCTATGTATGCCGGCAGTGCGCCCTCAAAATCGACACCGTTGCGGCGCGGTGTGCTCCGTGCGGCGGTTCTGTCGATGCTGTCGCCCACAAGCGAGATTGCCGTCTCCGCGGCTTCTCCCAGTCCCGCTCCGCGAAGAATCAGTGAGGCGAAAGCCGAGGCGAAGATGTCCCCCGTTCCGTAGAATACTCCCGCTCTGGCCGGCCTTACACAGAGGCACTTTTCTCCCGTCAGCGTGTTGAGTGCGCACACGCCTACATTTTTATGGTCAGGACGGACGCCGGTGATTGCAATCACTCCCCGGCAAAGCGCCGAGAGTCCGCTGAAAAGCTCTCTCAGGTATTCTTCGCTGTGCGGCCCCTCACTGTAGGGCAGGCCCGTAAGGAGTGCGGCCTCGGTTATGTTGGGTGTGATGATGTGCGCTCTTCCGCAGAGGGAACGGAAAGCCCCGCACATCTCGTCGCCGAGCTGACTGTAATATTTTCCGTTGTCCGCCATTACGGGGTCGACGATTATCCTTGTCTTTTCGCCCGCGAGTATATCTATGATCTCCTCAAGCGTTTTTTCCTGCGAGGCGGAGGCGAGGTATCCGGAGTATATTCCATCGAAGCCTATCCCCTCGTTCTTCCAGTGCCTCGCTATAGGCAGCATTTCTCCGGACAGGTCCCTGAACGTAAAGCCGGTGAAACCGCCCGTGTGCGTCGACAGGAGCGCCGTAGGCATGCAGGAGCACTCCACCCCGCTCGCTGAAATAACCGGCAGAGCGACGGTGAGCGAACACTTTCCGAAGCCGGAAAGATCATGTATTGCCGCGATTCTCTTTAAGTTTTCCATTATAACCTCATTTTTCAGTGCAGATCATTTCTGCTTGTCAGAATAATAATCGGTGAAAAGCGCCGCAAGCCTAACCAGAACCGCAGCTGTTTTTCCCATTGAATTCACGGAGCAGTACTCGTAAGGGCTGTGGAAGTTGTGCCCTCCCGTGCCCAGATTCGGACAGGGCAGCCCCATGAAAGAGAGTCTGGCTCCGTCCGTTCCGCCACGAATAGGGACTGTTTCGTACTCTATCCCTTCGTCCACCATTGCCTTTTTAGCCAGCGCTATCAGCTCCATATGCGGCGCTATCTTTTCGCGCATATTGTAATATTTGTCCTCAATGACCACCTTCACGGTGCCTTCGCCATACTTCCCGTTGAGCAGGGCTCCAGCCCCGCGCATGAGCTCCTTGCGCCGTTCGAAGCTGTCCTCGTCATGGTCGCGGAGGATATATTGAAGCTCGGCTTCGTCCACCGTGCCTGTCATCCTGTGCAAATGATAAAAGCCCTCGTAGCCCTCGGTGTGCGAAGGCGTCTCGTTCTGAGGGAAAAGCGAGACAAATTCCGCGGCAATCAGCGCCGCGTTCAGCATTTTATTCTTCGCGTCACCGGGGTGTGTGCTCTTCCCCCTGATAAATACGCCCGCGTTGGCCCCGTTGAAATTTTCGTACTGTATCTCCCCGAGCTTTTCCCCGTCCACGGTGTACGCGAACTTTGCTCCGAAAGCCGCGATGTCGAATTTCTCCGTACCGTTTCCGACCTCCTCGTCCGGCGTAAAGCCTATGCATATCTTTCCGTGCCTTATTTCCGGATGTCCGGCCAGGAACGAAACCATCGTCATGATCTCGGCAATGCCCGCCTTGTCGTCCGCGCCCAGAAGCGTCGTGCCGTCGGTCACAATCAGTTCCTCGCCGACATGGGTTTTAAGACTTGGAAAGGTTTCCGGATCGAGCGCCATGTTTTTTCCCCTGCAAAGCATAATGACTCCGCCGTCGTAACGCGCAATTACGCGCGGGCGAACATTTTCTCCCGGAGCGTCCGGAGAAGTATCCAGATGCGCCAGAAACCCAAGCGCCGGAATCTTCTCTTCTCCCGTATTGGAAGGCAGTGCCGCCGTAACGCAGCAGCTGCCGCTTACGCGCACATTCGCCGCGCCAAGATCCGTGAGCTCCTTCTCCAGCAGCCGTGCGAGCAGCCACTGCTTCTCCGAGCTGGGTATTTTCCCGATGTTTTCGACGGACTGTGTATCATAACTCACATATCTCAAAAAGCGATCCTTAACCGTCATACCGGCACTTCCTCCGCTTTCGCAGGCTTATTCCCCGACATTATAACACTATTTTTAACAAAAAGAAAAGCCGGACTGCGGATTAAAGAAAGTATGCCGGGAGCAGGCGCAGAAAAAACGCAGGAGGGGCCGTATAAAGCCCCTCCCGCATTCGAATTCCGCGCCTGAAAGTACGAATTCAGGTTTTTATTTTGCCGGCAGATAATCCATCGGATTGACGCTCTGCCCGTCCAGCGTCATTTTGAAGCACAGGTGCGGATCCTCCCTGTTTTCTCCCGGCGCTGTCGCGCCAACGGCGCCAATCACCTCGCCGGTCATAATATCGTCGCCTGTGCAGACCGTCGGCGTGGCCGCAAGGTTCGAATAGATGCTGCGAAGCCCTCCCGCGTGCTCTATTACGACCGTCATGCCGCCAAGGTCGCTGTTCCCGATGCTCTCGACCTTACCGGCGCTTACCGCCACCACCTGCGTCCCCAAGGGGGCCGATACGTCTATTCCGTCGTGTGTGCGCCAGTCGCCCAGCTTCTCGCTGTAGAGCAGAGCCGACACGGAATAAGGCACTTCGATTTTTCCGCTGAGCGGCCACACATACTGTGCGGAGACGGCCGTCTCGGCCTGTTTATCTGACCATGCACCCGTCTGCTGTGTCTGAGTCGATGCATCCAGAGAGCTGCCGCCGTCTGTGTTCTCCGAAAGCGCTGGCTGCTCGGAAAGCGCAGGAGCTGCGGCCTCCGAATCATCAGTCGACGGCGCAGCGGCCTGCTCGACCTGCTCTCCAACTCCCGAACCTGCCTCTACATCAGTGCTTTTATTGTGAAGCAGTACGACGGCTGAAACGCCTATGACCGCTATGCACAGCAAAAGGACTATGTAGAAGCCCTTTCCGGCAAAAAATTTTTCCAGTTTGTCGCCAAAGCTCTTCTTATTGCCCATTTTATACCTCCTGAACAGAAAAATGGTGTTTCTGACTGTATCTTTGACAGCAGAAACACCATTTATACGTTTAAAATGAACTTTTTTCCAAAAGTGTCCTTTTTTTCAGCGACAGCGCCGGGATATTATTTCCTTATGCTGTAGAACGCGTCCATTCCGGGGTAAGCGGCTATGTCGAACAGTTCGTCCTCAATGCGCAGAAGCTGGTTGTATTTCGCCACGCGGTCCACGCGGCTGGGCGCGCCGGTCTTTATCTGGCCCGCGTTGACGGCGACGGAGACATCCGCTATCGTCGTGTCCTCGGTCTCGCCCGANCGGTGNGAGANGANCGTGGTNTAGNCNGCNNGNTNGGCCATCTNNATNGTNTCNAGNGTNTCNGTNANNGTGCCGATCTGGTTGAGCTTTATTAGAATGCTGTTTGCGACGCCCATGTCTATGCCCTTTTTGAGTCGCGCCGAATTTGTGACGAAGAGATCGTCTCCGACAAGCTGTATCCTGTGTCCAAGCGCTTCGGTCAGCATTTTCCAGCCCTCCCAGTCCTCCTCGGCCATGCCGTCCTCGAGGGAGATGATCGGGTAAGCGTCGCAGAAGCCGACCCACATATCCACCATCTCCTTGCGCGTCATGACGATGCCGCGCTTGGGAAGGTGGTAACAGCCGTCCTTCTCGTCAAACCAGTCGGATACCGCCGGGTCCATGGCGATCTTGAAGTCCACGCCGGGCTTGTAGCCCGCCTTGGTGATTGCTTCGACAAGAGCCTTGAGAGCGTCCTCGTCGCTCTTGAGGTCCGGAGCATAGCCGCCCTCGTCGCCGACACCCGCGGAGGAAACGACTTTCTTCAGCGTGTGAAAGACCTCGGAGCACATGCGGAGTGCTTCGCGGAAATTGGGAGCAGAGACCGGCATAATCATAAATTCCTGAATATCCACGCTGTTGGAGGCGTGGGCACCGCCGTTCAACACGTTCATCATCGGAACCGGCAGCGTCTTTGCGTTCACGCCGCCGATATAGCTGTAGAGGCTCATCCCGAGGGCCTCGGCCGCGGCGCGCGCGCAGGCGAGAGAAACGCCCAGTATGGCGTTGGCCCCCAGCCGCGTCTTGTTCGGCGTACCGTCAAGCTCTATGAGGAGCTTGTCTATTGAGGCCTGATCCATGGCGTTGAGGCCGAGCATCGCCTCGGCAATCTCGTCGTTCACATGCTCGACGGCCTTCAGAACTCCCTTGCCCAGATAGCGGCTCTTGTCTCCGTCGCGGAGCTCGCAGGCCTCGAAGGCTCCGGTCGAAGCGCCCGAAGGCACCGCTGCCCTGCCTATTGTTCCGTCGTCGAGCTTCACCTCAACTTCAAGGGTCGGATTTCCTCTAGAGTCCAGTATCTCACGCGCATGCACACTTACGATTTCCAAATAACTGTTTTCAAACATAGCAATTCACCCTTTCTGTCGATATTGTGGTTTCCGTTCTTCTGTTCAATTAACAATAAGGCTCTCTCCTGTCATCTTTTCCGGTACCCTTATTCCCATAAGTTCAAGCATAGTCGGTGCGATATCCGCAAGTCTGCCGGGCTTGAGTTTGACGTCGGCTCCGCAGATTATCAGCGGTACGGGGTTTGTCGTGTGAGCCGTATTCGGCTCGCCGTTTTCGCTCAGCATGGATTCCGCGTTGCCGTGGTCGGCCGTGATGAGCGTGATTCCTCCCATCTTCTGCACCGCGCACGTTATCCTGCCGACGCAGATGTCAACGGTTTCCACCGCCTTCACCGCGGCGTCCATAACTCCCGTATGCCCGACCATGTCACAGTTTGCAAGGTTTATTATCACAACGTCATATTTTCCACTGAGTATGGCTTCGACGCATTTGTCGGTCACCCCGAAGGCGCTCATCTCGGGGATCAGGTCGTAGGTCGGGAACTGCTTCGGGGATGGCACCAGTATCCTGTCCTCGCCCTCACAGACCTTTTCGACGCCCCCGTTGAAGAAGAAAGTCACATGCGCATACTTTTCCGTCTCCGCTATGCGGAGCTGTGTGAGCTTAAGCTTGCTGATATATTCGCCGAAGGTTTCGTCGATCTCCTCCGGCGGGAACGCGACCGGCAGCTTCTTCAGTTTTTCGTCATAGCGCGCCGTGCAGACATAGTGGAGCGGAAAAACCCCGTTTCTGCGCTCAAAGCCGCCGAAGTCCTCGCAGGTGAGAGCGTAAGTGATCTCTCTGGCCCTGTCGGGGCGGAAATTGAAGAAAATAACGCTGTCTCCGGCTTTTATCACGCCGTCCCTGTTGCAGACGACGGGCTCGACGAATTCATCCGTCACACCCTTTGCATAGCTTTCCTCCACCGCCGAGACGGGATCCGGATTCTGTATGCCTTCGCCGTAGACGAGGGCGCTGTAGGCTTTTTCAAGCCTGTCCCAGCGCTGATCCCTGTCCATGGCATAGAACCTGCCCTGAACGCTGGCAATCTCGCCGATTTCCAGCTCTCGGCATTTATCCGCACACTCACGCACAAAGTCGGCCCCGGATGTCGGACCAACGTCACGGCCGTCTAGAAACGCGTGGATGTAGACCTTCGAAACGCCGCGCCGCTTGGCCATCTCCATAAGCGCGAAGAGATGCGTAATATGGCTGTGCACCCCGCCGTCGGAGAGAAGGCCCATCAAATGAAGAGCTCCGCCGTCGCTGTCGCAGGCGTCCATCGCATCCGCGTACGCTTTGTTTTCGAAAAAGGATCCGTCCTTGATTTTGTTGGAAATTCGTGGGAGTATCTGGAACACGATGCGCCCCGCACCGATATTGGTGTGTCCGACCTCGCTGTTGCCCATCTGCCCCTCCGGCAGGCCGACATCGAGTCCCGAGGCCTGAAGAAAGGTGTTGGGGCATTGCGCAAAAAGTCTGTCGAGCACAGGCGTATACGCTTTGTAAACAGCGTTGTAATCGCTCGGCGCCGCCAAACCGCAGCCATCCATTATGAGGAGGACTGTGGGTATCTTTTTCATTTTATTCCTCCCCGGTCACAGCTGCGACCGCGTCAATAATCTTTGAAAAATCCGAAGGCTTCAGCGAAGCGCCGCCTATAAGACCGCCGTCTATATCCGGCATGGAGAGAAGCTCCTCCGCGTTCTTGGGATTCATTGAGCCTCCGTAAAGGATGCTGACGCTGCGCGCGACTCTTGCGCCGCGCACCTCGCGTATGACCGCGCGTATGTTCTCACAGACCTCCTGAGCCTCCTCGGGAGTTGCCGTCTTGCCCGTGCCGATCGCCCAGATCGGCTCATAGGCAATGACACACTGGCGGAGCATGCCCTCCGGAATAAAGGACAGCGCCGCGAGTACCTGATAGCTGATGTGCTCCTTTGTAAGCCCGCGTTCCCTCTGTTCGAGCGATTCGCCTACGCAGATAATGGGGCTCATTCCCTTTGCGAGAGCGGCGGCAGCCTTCTGTCCGACTATGAAATCACTGTCACCATGGTACTGCCTGCACTCGCTGTGGCCGACGATGACATAGTGCACACCCATATCGGCGAGCATGTCCGCCGAGACCTCTCCGGTGTACGCCCCCTTGTCACGGATGCTGACGTCCTGGGCTCCGGCAAGTATGCGGCTGTCCTTGAGCGTGCGTTTGAGCGGCATGATGTGCGTAAACGGCACGCAAAGAGCCACCTCGCAGGTTCTTGTCTTGGGAAGAAGCGTCCTGAGCTCCTCGGCAAAGGGTTTGACTTCGGAGGGGACCAGATTCATTTTCCAGTTCCCGGCAATAATTGTCTTACGGTATTTCTTATTCATTTTGGCCTCCTAATCGCCTATTTATCCAGCAGGCAGGCTATGCCCGGCAGGTCTATTCCCTCAAGGAACTCGAGCGAGGCACCGCCGCCTGTTGAGATGTGCGTGATTTTGTCCGCGAAGCCCATCTGCTCTACCGCAGCCGCGCTGTCGCCTCCGCCGATAATTGTTACGGCACCCGATTCCGCCAGAGCTCTTGCCATGCTCTTCGTTCCATCGGCAAAGGCCGGAAATTCGAACACGCCCATGGGTCCGTTCCAGACTATCGTCCCCGCGCCCTTTGTCGCTCCGGTGAAGAGCACGATGGTCTTTGTGCCGATGTCCATTCCCATCCAGTCGTCGGGAATGCTGTCGATATCGACTATTTTCTTTTCGCAGTCGGCTGCGAAACGGTCGCCTATCGCGACGTCCACGGGCAGCATCAGTTTAACGTTTCTGTCCTTCGCCTTCTGTATCATCTGTCCGGCGAGTTCGACCTTGTCCTCTTCGAGGAGGGACTTGCCGATGTTTTTACCCATCGCCTTCAGGAAGGTATAGGCCATTCCGCCGCCGATGACGAGTGTGTCGGCTTTTTCAAGGAGATTTGAGATGACGCCGATTTTGTCCGAGACCTTCGCTCCGCCCAGAACGGCGACAAAAGGCCGCTTCGGGTTTTCAAGCGCACCGCCCATAATTGTGAGTTCCTTTTCGACGAGGAATCCCGCATAGGCGGGGAGATATGCGGCAATTCCCGCGGTCGAGGCGTGGGCTCGGTGGACAGATCCGAAGGCGTCGGAGACATAAATCTCTCCGAGCGAGGCCAGCTGTTTCGCGAACTCGGGATTGTTCTTTTCCTCTCCTATGACAAATCTCAGGTTTTCGAAGAGCATGATCTCGCCGTCTTTGAGTTCGGAAGCCATTTTTACCGTCTCTTCGCCGGCGACGTCGCGGGCAAACTTTACGGGCGTATTCAGCAGCTCGGTAAGCCTCTCGGCAACCGGAGCAAGCGAAAGCTCCTTTTTATATTCGCCCTTAGGTTTTCCCATATGGGAACAGGCTATTACTCTCGCGCCGTGTTCCAGGAGGAACTTTATTGTGGGAAGCGATTCGACTATGCGCTTGTCGCTCGTGATTTTGCCGGTCTGCTTGTCGAGCGGTACATTGAAATCACAACGAAGCAGGACACGCTTTCCCTTTACGTCGACGTCTTTGATTGTTTTCTTGTCGTACTTCATGCTTTACCTCCATACAATTAAGAATTCTTATTAATGCGCCATTGAGCCTTCCGCTTTCAGTCCAGGAAAACCCTGCTGGCGAAGCGCTTCGTAGCAGATGACAGCGACGCTGTTTGACAGGTTAAGACTTCGGGTCTCATCCTTCATCGGTATCCGGAGGCAGCGTTCCCTGTACCGTTCTCGGATATATTCGGGAAGTCCGGCCGTCTCTTTTCCGAACATGAGCTTGACGTCGCCGCGGAAATCGGCCAGATCGTAGCGCATAGGCGCCTTTGTGGTTGCCAGCCAAAGGTTTTCGTCCCCGTTCTTTTCAAAAAACTCGTCCAGGTCCTGATACACCGTCACATCGAGATACTGCCAGTAGTCAAGCCCCGCTCTTCTGAGCGCCCTGTCCGAAATGTCAAAGCCCAGAGGTTCTATCAGGTGGAGCCTAGCGCCCGTAACGGCGCAGGTCCTTGATATGTTGCCCGTGTTTGCCGGGATTTCCGGTTCAACCAGAATAATGTCAATCATTGTTTGTCTTCCTGCGTCTCCGGACACCTTTCCCCTATTTGTTTATCTAGCGTATTGTAATCCAAAATGTTCAAAATATCAACACAAAAAAGAAAAAGACAGAAAATTTTCCTGTTAAAAATTCTGGATTTATATATTTTGCTGAACAATAATACACAAATCAAACAAGTTATGTCCATCTTGCAAATAAGGAATGGCGGCATTATAATATTATACGCTCCCCGGCGTCTCTTAAGCGTTTACGCGCGATGCCGGAATTCTCCAAATACACAGACGGAAAGGTGAAGACCTTGGACCAATTTAAAAATGAATTCCGCGGCGGCACGCTCTATATTGTCGTGCCCTGCTACAACGAGGAGGAAGCTCTCCCCGAGACCTCGCGTTGCCTGCGAGAAAAAATGCGTGCGCTCATCGAAAAAGGCGCAATCTCCGAGGACAGCCGCGTCATGCTGGTAAACGACGGCTCGTCCGACAGAACCTGGCAGCTTATCACTGCTCTTCATGCCGCGGACGCTCTTTTCTGCGGCGTCTGCCTCAGCCGTAACCGGGGACATCAGAACGCGCTTCTCGCGGGGCTGATGACGGCGAAGGACAGGGCCGATGTCACCATTTCCATGGACGCCGACCTTCAGGACGACATCGGCGCGGTCGACGAGATGCTTCAAAAATACTACGAGGGCTGTGAGATCGTTTACGGCGTGCGCTCATCAAGAGAAAAGGACACATTTTTTAAGCGCTTTACGGCGGAAGGTTTTTACAGGCTTATCGCAAAACTGGGCGGCGAGATCGTATTCAATCATGCCGATTACCGTCTTATGAGCAAAACCGCCCTCGAGGCACTTTCAAAATACGGGGAGGTCAATCTCTTCCTGCGCGGCATCGTCCCCATGCTCGGCTATAAGACCGGCACGGTCGAATACGAGCGCGGCGAACGCGTCGCGGGAGAGAGCAAATACCCACTCAAGAAGATGCTCAGCCTCGCAACCGAAGGGATCACGTCGCTGAGCGCAAAGCCCATCAGGGCGATACTCTGGAGCGGCATCGCGTCCCTTTTCGCCGATTTCGTTTTGCTGCTCATATTCTTGATACAACTCTGCGTCGGCATACATTTTGACGGTTTTAAAACGCTTCTTCTGATCGTGCTGCTGATGGGCGGACTCAGCCTGACCGGCATCGGCATAGTCGGCGAGTATGTCGGCAAGATCTATCTCGAGGTCAAGCACAGACCTCCCTTCATAATCGAGAGCATAGTCGAATAAAGAAGCTGCTGCCCCGGAGGGCAGCAGTTTCTTTCCGTATCATTTCAGCCCTAGGGTCACAACTCCGCCGGCGTACTGCAGCGTTCCAAGTGCGGCTCCTGATCCGTTCAGGATTTTCCATGTTTTTTCGTTGGAAGCGACGATAGTTACAGGGACGAAGCTGTCTCCCGTATACCAATAGGCCGGAGATTTCCCAATCGCACTCTTTTCTGAGGCAAACGGAGTTTTGGAGGATATGGGCGTAAATTTTTGAATTTCGGGAAATGCCGATCCACCGGCTATCGCGGCGATTGCCCCCGAAATTGCCCACGAACTTGAGGTTACGCCATAATCGTGCTCGTGGAAATAGTAATTTCCGTCGCTCACATAGCTTGCGTCGACATTAAGCAGCCAAATATTCTCCCTGCTGCCCGCAGGCGCAGATTTACCGACCGCTTCCGCAGCCGCGACCGCGATTTTTGTGTCGGCCGCCGTTGTTTCGCGGTAGTCATGCAACTCGCTGACGGAGGAAACGCAGCATAAAACCGCCAGAACGGATATTAGGGCCGCTTCGGCAACATAGCCCTTTTTGAACCTTCCAAAAATCAGGCCGAACAGCGCGTCGATAACAAGGGCGATCCCGCAATAGGAGGTGACGGCGTTTCTGAAGCCGAACCAAGGGGTCTTGATAATAAAAAATATCACGGTTGGGATTATCGCAAGGAAAATGCCGGAAATCAGCTGTGCGAAAAAACGGCTTTGGAAACGACCGGCCTTTTTTACCGTCAAAAACAAGCCGGAAGCCGCCGCAAGAACTATTACCAGGTACAGGTAATTCGGTTTCTGCGCAATCAGCCGGAAGCCGCGGACAAATCCCTTCCCGCAGATTGCTCCGCTTCCGTATATGAAAACCTGCTTCAACTGTTCGGTAACCGGGACAAGAATCATCTCAAAATAGTCTTTCTTCCACGGAAGGAAAAGCGCCGATCTTTCGCCGTATGTCCCCGAGGGGAACAGTTTTGTTATCAGGATATATCCCGCCGCGCCCGCGAACATCAGCAGTCCCCACAGTGAGCGGCGCTTATACTGCTTTTTCATGCCGCCGAGCATGACAATAAACGTTGCGGCGCCGGAAAGCAGAACGATCTGTTCATAAAAGCAGAACGAAATAAACTGAAAAATGGAAAAAAGCACTAGGTTCCATCTTTTGCCCTCAACACACCACTCGTCAAAGTTCAGCAGTGACAGCGAGGCAAAAAACAACCCCACAACTATGCGCGACGAAGCGGAGACCCAGTATGTCCCTTCAAAGCCTGTCGGGAGAAGTGCATAAAAGATAAAAAAAATATAACCTGTGCCGAAGTGCCTTGAAAAAACACGGTGAAAAAACACAGCCGACGCCGCATACATAGCGGAAATTATCCCGACCACGGCTATCATAAATTGATAGAAGTGTGACCAGATCAGAATATCGCAAAGTCCCGCAAGCGGGCGCGAAGACATCAGGCCGAGCGTTTTTACAAGGAACGGCAGACTCTTTCCCGAAGTCTCATAATTATGATACTGGATATAATCGTCAAGCTGGCAATAATACTTCAGCCCGAAATAGCAGTACCGCACAAAGATAAGTGCGAAAATCGCAAAAAAAAGAATTATGTAGAAGCGTGTTTTGGAGGGCTCCTTTTTAATCACAAAGGTTCTTCCCATTCAAGTTCCTTCTCACGGTGCGGCGGATATTCAAGATATCCCCGAACATTTTAATACTGTCACGGGCCACACTCACCGTTGAGTCCCTGTGGTTTACGACCATTACGGGAAGCTGTGTCACACGTAAGGACAGGCCTTCAGCATACATCATTACCTCAAAATCGAAAGCAAACCCGTCCGTTTCGCAGCGCCGGAAAATCTCAGCCGCCGCCTCACGCGTAAAAGCTTTTAAACCGCACTGCGTATCATAATGGAAGCCGGCGATCCGACCCGTGAGAAAGCTGAATAGGCGGCTGGCAATCAATCTTGTCCGGGGATAACCTCTGTAGCCGTCTGGGTGAAGCTTCCTTGAGCCAATGGCAATATCATTTTCGCCGCTTTCGAGCGCCCGCGCGATTTTCCCGACGGCCTCAATCCCATACGCCAGATCCGCATCGGTGTATACGATGATATCTCCATCTGCCACCAGCATCCCTTCACGAACCGCACAGCCCTTTCCTCTATTGGGAAAATGGCTCACACAGCGGATGTGAGATTCCAGAAGGCCCTCCACAATTGCTTTTGTTTCATCGGTGCTTCCGTCATCGTCTATGATAATCTCGTAATCCGAAAAGTTCTTGCCGAGAAAACAGAGGGCTGTTTCAATTGTGCTCCTGATTATTTTCTCTTCGTTGTAAGCAGGAATTACAAGCGACACTTTATTAATTTGCATGTTGTTCTCCTACTGTTTTCTTTTGACAATTTTACTCTCCTCCGTTCCGTTTGTCAAATAAACGGGCACAGCGCACATATGATACTATATATTGTATATTTGTGGCAGGCGGATGAAAATGTAAAACTATATATTCGAATTTTGTAAAATATTATTATTGTCAAAACTTATCGCGTGATGTAGAATATGCGAGGGTGAGAATCCCCACACGGAGGAAAAAATGTTAATCTGCGGACTTCAAAGGCTGTCACTTCTCGATTTCCCGGGAAAGCTGGCAGCAACAATTTTCACTGGGGGCTGCAATCTGCGCTGTCCGTTCTGCCATAACGCGCTGCTCGTTACCCGTGTGCCTGAGAGCGTAATTCTTACAGAGCGGGAGGTATTTGCCTTCCTCGAAAAACGCAGAGGCATACTTGACGGGGTCTGCATAACAGGCGGCGAGCCTCTGCTGCAGAACGATCTCAGAGATTTTATCCTCGGGATCAGAAAGCTCGGTTTTTTGATAAAGCTGGATACAAACGGGACCTTCCCCGAAAAGCTCTACCCGCTTATCTCCGACGGGCTCATCGATTACGTGGCGCTGGACATTAAAAATTCACCGGAAAAATACCCGCTCACCGTCGGGCTGCCGGCCTTCGACCCGACCCCGGTTTTCCAAAGCGCCGCCATGCTTATGAACGGCTCCGTTCCCTATGAGTTCCGGACTACACTTGTGCGCGGCCTGCATTCCCGAGAGGACATTGAAAATATCGGCGCGCTGCTGAACGGTGCGAAGAACTTCTATCTCCAGAATTTTGAGGACAGCGGCGATCTTGTCGGCTTTGCGGATTCCGGCGCACAGACCGGACTGAGTGGCTTTTCGGCTGCGGAATTGGAAGAATTTAAAAGAATACTGGAGAAATACGCCGCTTCCGTATCAATACGCAATTGAAGGGGCAACACAATATTTTGTGGTTACCATAACATTTTCTGCTTGACAAACACAATATATCAGTGTAGTATTATGTTTACCGCAAAACCGGCGAAAAACGGAAACCGGATATATATACAATTGGGGGTTATATCATGTACAAGGTAGTCAAGCGTGACGGGCAGGTCTGCGATTTCAACATATCGAAGATCTGCACCGCTATTACGAAAGCATTTGAGGCTCAGGGAAAGCAGTACACGCCTGACATAATTGATTTGCTCGCTCTCAAGGTCACGTCCGATTACGAGAGCAAGATACGCGACGGCCTGGTCGGCGTCGAGGATATTCAGGACAGCGTCGAGTCGATACTTGTGCAGGCCGGATATGCCGACGTGGCTAAGGCATACATTCTCTACCGCAAGCAGCGCGAGAAGATCCGCAACATGAAGTCCACGATACTTGACTATAAAGAGCTCGTAAACAGCTATGTCCACGTCACAGACTGGCGCGTCAAGGAAAACTCCACCGTCACCTATTCGGTCGGCGGCCTTATTCTCTCGAATTCGGGCGCCATCACCGCAAACTACTGGCTCTCCGAGATCTATGACGAAGAGATTGCAAACGCCCACCGCAACGCGGACATCCATCTTCACGATCTCTCTATGCTCACCGGCTACTGCGCCGGCTGGTCACTCAAGCAGCTCATTCAGGAGGGCCTCGGCGGCATCCCCGGAAAGATCACCTCTTCCCCTCCCAGCCATCTCTCCACACTCTGCAACCAGATGGTCAACTTCCTTGGCATCATGCAGAACGAATGGGCAGGCGCGCAGGCGTTCTCTTCCTTCGACACCTACCTCGCGCCCTTTGTCAAGATCGACAACCTCAGCTACAAAGAGGTAAAGCAGTGCGTCCAATCTTTCGTATATGGCGTAAACACTCCCTCACGCTGGGGCACTCAGGCTCCGTTCAGCAACATAACGCTGGACTGGACCGTCCCCAATGACCTTGCGGAACTGCCCTGCATAGTAGGCGGCAAAGAGGTGGACTTCTGCTACAAAGACTGCAAAAAAGAGATGGACATGGTCAACAAGGCCTTTATCGAGATCATGATCGAGGGCGACGCAAACGGCCGCGGCTTCCAGTATCCGATACCGACCTACTCCATCACCAAAGACTTTGACTGGAGCGAGACCGAAAACAATAAAATGCTCTTCGAGATGACCGCAAAATACGGCACTCCTTACTTCTCCAACTTTATCAACAGCGACATGGCGCCGAGCGACGTGCGTTCGATGTGCTGCCGCCTGCGCCTTGACCTCCGCGAGCTGCGAAAAAAATCCGGCGGCTTCTTCGGCAGCGGCGAGAGCACCGGCTCGATTGGCGTCGTCACGATTAATCTTCCGCGCATAGCGTATCTTGCGGAGGACGAGAAGGCCTTCTATCACCGTCTCGACCACATGATGGACGTCTCCGCCCGTTCGCTCGACACCAAGAGAACCGTCATCACGCGCCTGCTCAACGAGGGACTCTATCCCTATACGAAACGCTATCTCGGCGGCTTTGACAACCACTTTTCCACGATCGGCATCATCGGCATGAACGAGGCCGCGCTCAACGCAAAATGGCTGAGAAAGAATCTCGGAGACCCGGAGGCCCAGCAGTTTGCAAAGGACGTCCTGAACCACATGCGCGAGAAGCTCAGCGACTATCAGGAACAGTACGGCGCGCTCTTCAACCTCGAGGCGACGCCCGCCGAGTCGACCACCTACCGTCTTGCCAAGCACGACGTCAAGCAGTATCCCGACATTATCACCGCCTCTGAGAACGGCGGCACTCCGTATTATACCAACAGCTCCCATCTGCCCGTCGGCTATACGGACGACATCTTTGAGGCTCTTTCGATACAGGACGAGCTGCAGACACTGTACACCAGCGGCACCGTTTTCCACGCTTTCCTCGGTGAGAAGCTGCCGGACTGGAAATCGGCGGCGGCCCTGGTCAAAAAGATAGCCGAAAACTACCGTCTGCCCTATTATACCATTTCCCCCACATACTCAGTCTGCAAAAACCATGGCTACATCACGGGCGAAACCTACACCTGCCCGGACTGCGGCGAGCCGACAGAGGTATACAGCCGCATCACGGGCTATTACCGCCCCGTGCAGAACTGGAACGAGGGCAAGTCCAAGGAGTTTAAGGACCGTAAGCTCTACGACGTGGATCACTCCTCGCTCCGCAGGAATCCGGCGCTCGACCGCTGTGCGGCGCCCGCTGCCGACAGCGCGCCCGTCATAGCCGACAACGCAAAAAGCCTACTTTTCTCCCGCGCCACCTGTCCAAACTGCCGCGTAGCCGAGACGCTTCTCGGCAAGGTCGGCTACGAATACGAAAAACTCATCGCCGACGACAATATAGAGCTCGCTAAGCAATACGGTGTCAAGGGCTCGCCCACGCTCGTTATTTCCGACGGTGTGAACAGCGAAAAATTCTACGGTGTGACGGAAATCAAAAAATTCCTTGAATCCGTGCGTGTGTAAAGCAGGAATATCCTCTCAGGGGCCGGGCAGCCGTCCGGCCCCTGTTTAATTCAACACAAAAGGATGATTTGTTATGTATGATATCGTTGTCGTAGGCGGCGGTCCGGCCGGGATGACGGCGGCGCTCTACGCCGTTCGAAACGGCAAGAGCGCTCTGGTTCTGGAAAAGGGCGGCTTCGGAGGGCAGATTGCCTATTCTCCGCGGGTCGAAAACTACCCCGGTACGCTCTCCATGAGCGGCAATGAGTTCGCCGACAGGATGCTGGAACAGATTCTCGCGCAAGGTGCCGAGGTCGAGATCGAGACGGTCACCGCTGTCAGGGACGAGGGGGGGAGTAAGCGCGTCCTTACCGAATCCGGCGCGGAATACGAGGCCAAAGCCCTTATTATCGCCACCGGTGTAAAACACCGCATGCTTGGACTCGAGGGCGAAAACGCACTCGTCGGAAACGGTATCAGCTTTTGCGCTCTTTGTGACGGTGAGTACTACCGCGGGCAGACGGTCGCGGTCGCCGGTGGCGGCAACTCCGCGCTGCAGGAGGCGACGCTCCTCGCCGACGTCTGCAAAGAGCTTGTCATGGTGCAGGATCTGGACTTTTTTACCGGCGAGGAAAAGCTCGTAAAAGCGCTCGCCGCAAGGCCCAATGTCCGTATGCTCACAGGCATGGCGATCGAGCGTCTCCTGACCGAGGGCGGCTCGCTGAAGGGGCTTAAGCTTTTAAAGAAGGCGTCGGGTGAAAGCATCACCCTGTTCTGCGACGGACTATTCGTGGCGATAGGCCTCATCCCGGAGAACGAGGCCTTCTCCGGGATTGTCTCTCTCGACGGTGCCGGATATATTGCCTCCGGAGAGGACTGCCTGACGGGAAATGGCGGAGTTTTCGCCGCAGGCGACTGCCGGGCAAAGCAGGTACGCCAGTTAACGACCGCAGCCGCCGACGGGGCCATCTCCGCACTGGCGGCATGCAGATACATTGACCTGAACCGATGAAAAAAGGGGCTGCGGCAACTGGGAAATACCGCAGTCCCTTTCCTTGTCCGCCCTAGCCGGGCATTACGTTCACCGCGCGGTATTTTCCGTTGCTCTTCGGGTCCGGCTCGACGTCATAGGTGACCGTCTGCCCCTCGTTGAGCGATTTGAAGCCGCTGCCGGAGATCGCCGAGAAGTGGACGAACACATCTTCTCCGCCTTCCGCGTTGGATATGAAGCCGAAGCCCTTTTCCGCATTGAACCATTTAACTGTACCTTTATGCATAACCGTACCTCCGGAAATATTATGTCCGAAAAAAATAAATTAACTCCTTTGCCTTAATCCGTAAAGTCGAAGGCGCGGTGATCCGGATCGCCGCGCCTTCGTTTTTTCAGTTTTTAGGTTTGACTATGAAATTTATCAGCTTGTTCTTTATGACGATGGTCTTGACTATCTCCATGCTCTCAAGATTACGCGCTATCTTCTCGTCTCTCACCGCGATAGCTTTAACGGTTTCGTCGTCGGCATCCAGAGGAATAATAACCGTTGACTTAAGCTTTCCGCCGACCTGTACGGCTATCTCCTTTTCGGCGTCGAGAGTCTTTTTTTCGTCATATTCCGGCCAGCTCTGCGTGCAGGCATACCCCTTGAAGCCCTGCATCTCCCAAAGCTCGTCGGCTATGTGCGGCGCAAAGGGGCTGAGCAGCAGAAGAAGGGTCTTTATATCTCCCCTTGTCGGTTTGTTCTCATAAAAGGTATTGACAAGGGACATGAGCGTGGCGATTGCGGTGTTGAACTTCATGCTCTCGATGTCCTCACCGACCTTTTTAATCGCCTTGTGTATCTCCGGTTCGTTGGCCTTGGAGTAGCCGTCTCCCTCGAGAGGATTCTCGGAGAGGTTCCATATCCTGTCGAGAAATCTCTTGCAGCCTTTTACCGCCGTGCTTGACCAGGGGACTGCCTTTTCGAAGTCGCCTATGAACATGATGTAAAGTCTGAGTGTGTCCGCGCCGTATTCGGCCACGATATCGTTGGGATTGACAACATTGCCGCGTGACTTCGACATCTTTTCTCCGCCCTCGCCCAGTATCATGCCGTGGCTCGTGCGCTTCATGTAGGGCTCCTTGGTGGGAACGACACCAATATCGTAGAGGAACTTGTGCCAGAAACGGCTGTAGAGCAGATGCAGTGTCGTGTGCTCCATGCCGCCGTTATACCAGTCGACCTGATTCCAGTACTTAATCGCGTCCTCGCCGACAAGGCTGTCCTTGTTGTGCGGGTCCATATAGCGCAGGTAATACCAACTCGAGCCGGCCCACTGGGGCATGGTGTCGGTCTCTCTTTTGGCGGGACCGCCGCAATGCGGGCAGGATGTATTGACCCACTCGTCCATATGTGCGAGCGGGCTTTCCCCATTGTCCGTCGTCTCGTAACTCTTGACGTCCGGCAGTCTGAGCGGCAGTTCGTTTTCGGGCAAAGGCACCCAGCCACACTTCTCGCAGTATACGAGCGGTATGGGCTCGCCCCAGTAGCGCTGGCGTGAAAACACCCAGTCGCGCAGCTTGAAGTTGACCTTTTCATGGCCGAGGCCCTTATTGATAAGCCATTCGGTAATTCTCTTCTTGGCCTCATCTACGGAAAGCCCGTCGAGAAAGCCGGAGTTGACCATTATGCCGGCCGCGCAGTCCGTGAACGCTTCCTTCTGCACATTGCCGCCCTTGACAACCTCGATTATTGGAAGGCCGAACTGCTTTGCGAACTCCCAGTCACGCGTATCGTGCCCAGGAACCGCCATTATTGCTCCGGTGCCGTAGGTTGAGAGGACATAGTCGGAAATGAAAATAGGTATCTCGTCGCCGGTGACAGGGTTTATAGCGCTTACGCCCTCGAGCCGGACGCCAGTTTTGTCCTTGGCAAGCTCGGTACGCTCGAAGTCCGATTTTCTGGCCGCAGCCGCCTGATAGTCCCGCACAGCCGGCAAATTCGTGAGTTTATCGGCCCACTTCTCAATGAGGGCGTGTTCGGGCGCGATTACCATATAGGTGACTCCGAAGAGCGTGTCCGGACGTGTTGTGTATACGACCATTTTGTCTCCCGCGGAGGTGCTGAAATCGACCTCCGCGCCGGTCGAACGGCCAATCCAGTTGCGCTGCTGAATTTTAACGCGCTCAATATAATCCACGTCGTCAAGATCGTCTATGAGGCGCTGGGCATATTCGGTGATCCTGAGCATCCACTGGCTCTTTTCCTTGCGGACAACCTCAGCCCCACAGCGCTCGCAAACTCCGTTGACGACTTCTTCGTTTGCGAGCACGCACTTGCAGGAGGTACACCAGTTGACGGGCATGCTTGTTTTGTAGGCAAGGCCCTTTTCAAACATCTTCAGGAATATCCACTGTGTCCATTTATAGTAATCGGGATCGGTCGTCTTAATGCATCTGTCCCAGTCGAAGCTGTATCCCAGCATCTGTAGCTGCTGCGTAAAGCGCTTGATATTGGTCTCCGTGACCTCGCGCGGATGGATATGGTTCTTTATGGCGTAGTTCTCGGTCGGAAGGCCGAAGGCGTCGTAGCCAATCGGGAAAAGGACATTATAGCCCTCCATACGGCGCTTTCTGGCGACTATATCGAGCGCGGTGTAGGGGCGCGGGTGCCCGACGTGGAGGCCCTGTCCGGACGGATACGGAAACTCGATCAGCGCATAGTATTTGGGTTTTTCGCTTCCGGTCACAGCGGCGTAGATCTTTTCATCCAGCCACTTCTTCTGCCATTTATTCTCGATCGCGGTAAAATCGTACTTCATTGTGTTTCATTCCTCTATTCCAAAAGAGCGCCGTACAGCAGTGCTCATAATTATCTCTTTCCAACGAGAGAAGAAATATCAATCTCGGTCGCATCGGACCAAAGGCGCTCGAGACCGTAGAATGTGCGTGTTTCCTCCATGAACACATGGACGACAACACAGCCGTAATCCAGAAGCACCCAGCCGCCGGCACGGTAACCCTCTCGGTGGAGCACTTTCTCCCCGCTGTCCTCCATAACCTTCTCCACCTCGTCGCACAGCGTTTTAATCTGCGTCGTGGAGCTTGCGGTACAAATGACGAAGTAATCCGCCAGGACCGTAATTGTGTCTATCTTAAGAAGCCTTATGTCACGTCCGATTTTATCGGAAAGAACGCCGACTATCTTTTCAGCCATCTGCTGAGATGTCATCATAAATTTTGCCCTGTCCTTTCATAGAAACATTTAATCTTATATATTCTGTTCATGAATCAGCCTCTGAACGAGCCAAAGCCTCCGGCAATTTTTCCGCCGTTTGTCACCGCGAAATCACTCGCGCTCGTTCCGGAGCTCGCAGCGCTGGTTTTGTATAAGATGTTGAGATTTTTTGCGCTTATCTCTTCTTTCAGCGGGTTCAGAGATTGATTCACCATGCTTACCCACTCGTCAACGTTAATGGAAACATAGGACACACCCTTTACTGAGCAGCTGTAGTCGCCCGGCATGGTCATCAAGTTAATGCTGTCCGTGCTCATATTCATGAATTTTTGAGCATACCACTGCATGTTTCCGTAGCTCAGGTTTGTCTCCGTGTTGCCGGAAAGTATCTTTGCGGCCTCATACAGCTTTGTAATATTCCCCAGCTTCAGCATCTGCGAAGCGCAGGCTTTGATGAGGTCGTGCTGAACCTTAAGTCGGTCGATATCGCCCATTGTATAACCGTGACGGTAACGGAACACCTTCAGCGTATTATCGCCATTCAGCCACTGGTAGCCCTTCTTAATATGAATCTCCAGGTTCTGGGTGTCGTCTTCATAGTTCATATCCTGAGGAACGTCAAAGTATACGCCACCCAGGGTGTCAATGATCTTCGGAAAAACATTTGTATCCACAACCACATAGCTGTCGGGACGAAAGCCGCAGATATCCTTGATCTCATCCATGAGCCCCTCTATTCCTGCCTTGCTGCCGAAATAGATGTTATTGATTTTCTTGAGGCCACCGGAGATATTGACCAGAGTATCGCGGGGGATCGAAACGATATTGATATTGTTTTGTTCGGCATCGAACCTCGCGAGCATAATTGTGTCCGTATTTGCCTGTACCTGATCCTCTCCGACGATCAGAATCGTATAATAATGGCCAATCTCCCTCGTCGCTGTGTCTGTCATCCCGGGGCTTGACTCCGGTTCAGCCGCTGCTGAGCCGCTTGATGACGGTTTTGACGTTGCGGTCTCCGGCGGCTTGGTGGTAATCTTCAAATAGGCAAAAGCAATACCGACTATTGCCAGGATCACGAGAAGCGCAATAAGAATGCCTCTCCCCTTCTTTTGGGGATTCTGGTATTTATTTCCTTTTTCGTTTACAGCTTTCGTCCTATTATTACCGTATAAATCGTCATTTATATAATTTGAGCCGACAGACGCCGCTCCGCGATTCGGATTTTTGCGGACAGGACTTCTCTTTCCGCCGATTCGATGCCCATTTCCGCCGAAAACTTTCACCGGCCTATCATCCCCTTCACAAGCGCTGTTTTATCTATGTTCAATTGCCCCTTTGGGCCCTTCTTCGCTGTCTGCTTTATGCGCTAGAAGCCATTCTAATGCCTTTACGGAGTTCATGTGCGGCTTCGCGCCGCGGAGCGCAAGATCCTCAAGGCTCATCTGTAAGCCCTTGATGAGCGCCATATCAATATTCTCGTAGGCGAGCTTCCGTAGCATGTCCNCGCCTTCGAAATCGCGGTTTGGCTCGATATAATCGGCCATATAGATGATTTTTTCCAGCAGCGTCATGTTTTCGCGGCCCGTCGTATGCCAATAGATCGCCGAGTATATTTCGTCCGGAATCCCAAACTTTTCACGGGCAAAAGCCGCGCCTGTTTTCGAATGCAGCAGCTTATAATTGTTTTTTTCATCATTATCCGTGATGATACCATATTCTTTGCACAATATCAACTGCTCGGGACCCTTAAGTTTTTTAGTAATATCGTGAAGTATGCCGGCCTCCGCAGCCATATCTCGGTCCGCTCCCCAGCGCCCGGCAAGCCTGACCGCCTCTTCTTCGCAGCCCCGCACGTGCGCTATACGTTTCTCGTCGAGATAAACATACGATTCCCGTCTCAGCCAGGCGAGGTTAGGCGCCGCGCCGTAATAGCGTTTTCTTATTATCTCCCTATAGACTCTCTCGTCGAGCAGATTGTTCCCCTGCCTGTTTTTCAGCTCCGAGCGGAGCTCGGTCGAGGATATCTCAACGGGCGTAAAATTGATCGTTATGACCTTCGCGCCGTACTTGCCCTCAAGGCTGTGGGCCGAGCTGCGCACGTCTGCGGTTCCGCCCTCCTCCCGCGCAAAGGCGGCAAGCGTTGCCAGCTCAAGGATCCGTCCGTACTCCTTCCAGCTTTCAAAACTCAGAAGCATATCGGAGCCCATGATAAGCATGAGTTCCGCGCCGGGATACACCTTTTTCAGTTCGGCAAGCGTATCAACGGTATAGCTCTTTCCGTTGCGGCGAAGCTCGATATCGGATACCTCCGTGTCCGGAAGCGCCCCAAAGGCAAGCTCGGAGAGCTCGAAGCGCTCCTTCGGCGTTGGGCTTCCCTTTTCCATCTGCTTATGCGGTGGCCGCGCGGCGGGTATGATTATCAGTCTGTCACAATGCAGCTCCTCAAGAGCCGCCTGCGCCGCCTGCGCGTGTCCGATATGAGGCGGGTTGAAGCTGCCTCCGAATACCGCTATCCGCATAGTACCACCCCCTGAAAAGTATCGCTTTTTATTTCTTACTGCTCGCCTTGGGCAATTCTATGATTGGCTTCTTTTCGTTTCTCTTATAAAGGACGAATTTGCTCCCTATGACCTGCACGCCCTCGGCCCTGCACGCCGCGCAGAGCGTGTCGCAGGCCTCCTGCGGCGAAAGCAGCGAGTTTTCAAGGACCTTACCCTTGATAAGTTCGCGGGCTTTCAGCGCCTCCCTGGCCTGTGTGATAATATTTTCGCTGATATCGCCCTTGCCGATGAGCAGTATGGTCTCCTCGCCTGCGGCAAGGCCGCGCAGATATGCACGCTGTTTACTTGTCAGCATTGTATTCCCTCAATTTCTTTTCAAAGATTTTCAGTGCTTTCCCCCTGTGGGAGACGGCGTTCTTCTCCTCCTCGGAGAGTTCCGCCATCGTCCTTCCCGTACCGGGAAGCTCGAAAACGGGGTCGTAGCCGAAGCCTCCGGCTCCCCTCGGTGCCTCTGAAATAGTGCCCTCGCATTCACCTCGGGCCGTTATTACGTCCCCGTTCGGAAAAACGCAGGCTATGCAGGAGACAAACCTGGCGCTTCTGTCCGCGCTGTCCTCGAGCTTCTTAAGCAGGAGAGCGGTCCTGTCGCCGTCGCTGACGCAGCTTTCCCCGCCGTAGCGCGCAGAATACACGCCCGGCTCCCCATTAAGGGCGGTGACGACGAGCCCCGAGTCGTCCGCAATCGCGGGCTCGGAGAGTGCCTCGCAGGCGGCTCTCGCCTTTATGAGCGCGTTTTCCTCGAAAGTCACTCCCGTTTCCTCGGCCTCAAGGTAAAGCCCCGCCTCGCTCTGCGTGACAATCTCCGCGTCAAGGTCCGAGAGTATGGCCTTTATTTCCCTTAGTTTTCCCCTGTTGTTACTTGCAAGTATATATCTCATTGCTGCAGCAGTGCCTCCACGAAGGCTTCCGGCTCAAAGGGCATAAGGTCGTCAACGCCTTCGCCAACGCCGATATATTTGACGGGGAGTGAAAGCTCGTCCGCGATTGCGAAGACGATGCCGCCCTTTGCCGTGCCGTCCAGCTTTGTCAGGACTACGCCGCTGATGTCCGCAGTCTCCTTGAACTGCTTTGCCTGGATAAGGCCGTTCTGACCGGTGGTCGCGTCCAGAACCATCAGCGTTTCCCTGTCAGCGTCCGGAAGCTCGCGGCTTATTATGCGGGAAATTTTATTGAGCTCGTTCATCAGGTTCTGCTTGTTGTGCAACCTGCCGGCCGTGTCTATGATCAGGACATCCATACCCCTCGCCTTCGCGGCCGAAATCCCGTCGAAGACTACCGCGGCGGGGTCGGAACCCTCCTCATGGCGAACGATGTCTGTTTTTGAGCGTTCGGCCCAGACGGTGAGCTGCTCGGCGGCCGCCGCCCGGAAGGTGTCTCCGGCGACCAGCAGCACCTTTTTGCCCGAGCTCTCCAGTTTGGCGGCGAGCTTTCCTATCGTTGTCGTCTTTCCCACTCCGTTGACGCCAACCATCAGTATGACAGAGGGCTTTGTTCCAAGCCTCAACTCTTTCCCGTCTACATTCAGGATGTCCGTGAGTATCTCGGAAAGCGCCGCTCTGACTCCCTCTCCGCCGCGTATGCCGCGCTCTTTCACAAGCACTCGAAGCCTCGCGACGGCTTTAAGCGAGGTGTCCACTCCGGCGTCGGCCAATATCAGGGCCTCCTCAAGCTCGTCAAAAAAGTCCTCGTTTTCGCCTGAAAAGTTTGCGAACATATTGTTCATCTGTATGGACATGCTTTTTTTGGTCTTGGTAAGCCCCTGTTTTATCTTCTCAAAGAATCCCATACTATTTACATTGTTTCCCGTCCTATACGGGACATTTCCCCTTTTCCGAATTATTTGGCAAGCGATTTTTCAGCCTCGTCCAGATCAACCGACAGCACCTGTGTCACGCCCTTCTCCTGCATGGTTACTCCGTAGAGTATATCGGCCTCCTCCATCGTACCGCGGCGATGGGTAATAACGATAAACTGCGTCTTGTCGGTCATACCGCGCAGATAATGTGCGAAGCGGTCGACATTGGCTTCGTCCAGGGCCGCCTCGATCTCGTCCATGACGCAAAACGGCGTCGGATGGACCTTAATTATCGCAAAATAGAGCGCGATTGCGACGAAGGCCATCTCTCCGCCCGAGAGAAGGCTGATCGTACTCAGCGTCTTTCCGGGCGGCTGTACTTTTATCTCGATGCCGCAGTTCAGGACGTCCTCCTCATCATCAAGGATGAGCGCCGCGAGCCCGCCTCCGAAGAGTTCAAGGAAGGTAGTCCGAAAGCTCTCGTCAATGATCCGAAATTCCCGTGTGAATATTTCCTTCATCTCTTTCGTGATGTCCTCAATAATCTTTTCAAGCTCGCGTTTGGCCTTTTCCACGTCGTCGCGCTGCTCTTTGAGGAAATTATACCTCTCGCTCACGCGTTCGTATTCCTCGATGGCACCGATATTCGGGCTGCCCAGAGAAGAAATTTCACGTTTGAGCGCGTTTATGTGCTTATTGGCTTCGCTGAGATTTCCCACCGCTTCGCGGACGCCCTGCGCCGCCGTACGGCTGAGCTCATAGCTGTCCCAGAGCTTGTCTATAATCTGCTTTTCCTCCATCTCGGAGGCCAACTTTTTCTGCTCGATGCTGCCGCAGAGGCGCTCTATGTCAAGCAGTTCCCGGTTCTTTTCCTGCGCCTTTTTCTCGCTCTGGGTACGCCTGCCTTCGAGCTCAAGCCTGAAGTTGTTTATTTCGCCCAGCCCTGTCCGGATACTTTCTGCGGCCGCGTGTATCTGCGCGAGCTTTTCCAATATTCCGCGCTTTGCGTTTTCTAACTCCGAGCTCTCATTTTTGAGTGCCGTGATCGCCCTCAGGCGCGTTTCCCCATCGCCGTTGAGGTCGTCTGAGAGCTCCTCGAGCTGCCTTATGGCGTCGAGCGTCGTGTCGCTCTCGGAGATCAGGGATGAACGCTTTTCGGCTATTGCGGAGAGCTTTTCACTGAGCTCCCGGCCCTGCCGCTCCTGCTCCGCGCTCTTGGCGGAAAGCTCCCCGAGACGGGTTTCAATTACGGACAGAGCTGTGGTCAGCCGCCCTATTTCCGCTTTCGTCTCCTCAGCACGTCTCGCGTTCTCAGCCTGCCTGAGTTCCGAGAGCTTCTCCTCAGCCTGATATGACTCTATCGTCTTTTCAGTTTCGGAGAGCATTATCTCCGTTCGGGCGGCCTCGTTCTCATAACCGCGAAGGATTTCCAAGGCTTCCTTCATCTCGAAATCGGCCGTCTGCAGTTCGTATTTGACCTGACTCAGCTCGCGGCCTGCTTCGGTAAGCTCTGCCGAGCATACCCGCGCTTCCTCCGTAAGTTTATCAAGTTTTCCCTGAAGCGTTTTTAGTTCGTTGGCACGGGAAAGTATACCGGCGTTTTTCGCCGCGCTTCCGCCCGTCATGGAACCGCCCGCATTTATCATCTGCCCGTCAAGCGTGACTATTCTGAGCGAATTGCCAAATTTCTTAGACATTTTCACTGCATCGCCGAGCGTCTCCGCAATAACCGTTCTGCCGAGGAGGTTCGAGAATATTTCCCTGAACTTCGCGTCAAAGCGAGAAAGCTCAAAGGCCGTTCCGAGATACCCGTCCTCGTTCTGAGGGCGCTGCCTGAGCTCACTGCCTTTAATTGTCTCAACCGGCAAAAACGTAGCTCTGCCCGCGTCGCGTCGCTTTAAAAGCTCAATAGCGGCCTTTCCCTGCTCCTGCGTGTCCACCACGATACTCTGCATTGAAGCTCCGAGCGCCGTCTCAACCGCGAGAGTAAATCGGTCGTCGGTCTTGATAAGGTTCGCTACAGGGCCGTACACGCCCTTGAGCGTGCCGTGCTCGCTCTCGCGCATTACCGTCTTGACGGAGAGCGAAAAGCCTTCGAATTCCTTCTCCATCTCCGTAAGCATGGAGACCCGGGACTTGGTCGAGTTTAGGTCTATAGTCAGCTTTGTCTGCCTGTCACCGAGAGCCTTAACTCTGTTCTCGCGGCCCTCAAGGCGCATTGCGTAGCCATCGATCACGTTTTTGAGCTCTTCAGTCTTTTCTTTTGCGCCCAGCTGTGCCTTTTTAATCTCATCCAGCTCATTTTTCAGCCCGTCGCGCCGGTTTTCGGCCTCGACAAGCTGTGCTTCTCTTTTCTGACTGCTCTCCTCCTGCTCTCTGGCGGCATCGCCCAGCATGGACAGCACCGCGCCCGAATGCGCGAGCTCGGCCTGCGCGGCGCTCTTTTCGGTTAAAAGCCCGGCTATCTCGTTCTTTGTGCCGCCCTCGCCCTCGGAGTTGCGGCTCAGGACGCCGGAAAGTTCTCCGACCTGCCTGTCGAGCCCGGAAAGCTCCTTTTTTATCTCGTCGACGCGTTCATGCCTCTGCGCGATCTGGTTCTCGAGCGCTCTGGCTCTCGTCCCCTGCTCCTCGATCTCGAGACGGAGCTGTTCCCCACGCTCGGCATTGTGCTTCAGGCTGTTTTGGAGGACCGCAAGCTCGCTCTCGCGTTCGGCGCAGGCGGCTTCGGTTTGGCTCAGCCGGCTGCGAAGGTTCTCCGCTTCCAGATCCTTTTCACGCATTTTACCGGAATAGTTCTCCGACGCCCCGTACAATTCGTCTAGCTCTCTTTGTGCCTCCGCAAGATCGCCCTTGGCCTTCTCCCAATCGTCGCTGACAGTCTTCGCACGTTCGTGCAGCTTGTCCAGAGTCTCCATCCAAACGGAGACCTCTCTGAGCCGGAGCTCGTCGCGAAGCACAAGAAATTTCTTTGCGGTTTCGGCCTGTTCCTTCAGCGGTTCCACCTGAATTTTCAGCTCGTCGATCTTGTCATTTATCCGGATAAGATTCTCGTCCGTGTGCATGAGCTTTTTCTCGCTCTCGTCCTTGCGGTAGCGATAGCGCGCTATGCCGGCGGCTTCCTCAAAGAGTTCGCGCCGATCCCCGCTCTTCGCGGATACGACCTCGGAAATTTTACCCTGTCCTATTATAGAATAACCGTCGCGCCCAAGACCAGTGTCCATAAGCAGCTCGCTTACGTCCTTCAGTCTGACGGACTCGCGGTTTATGTAGTATTCGCTCTCGCCGCTCCTGTAATAGCGGCGCGTTATCATAACCTCCGTGCTGTCAGTATTAAAAAATCTCTGCGTATTGTCGACGACGAGAGAAACCTGTGCGAAACCCATTTTCGCCCTTTTTTCCGTGCCGCCGAAGATGACGTCCTCCATCTTCCCGCCGCGCAGAGCTTTGGTTCTCTGCTCGCCCATTACCCAGAGTATCGCATCCGATATATTCGATTTCCCGCTCCCGTTCGGTCCGACGATTGCGGTTATGTCCTTTTCAAAGGTCAGGCGCGTTTTGTCGGGAAAGGACTTGAAGCCCTGTATTTCAAGCGCTTTGAGATACATATTTCACCTCTGGTGTACTGAACCTTAAGATAGCTGTATTTGAAAATTATATAATAATTTTATGCTTTTTGCAACACGCAATATTTATAACAAAGCGACACCGCCTTTTTGCGCTTCGCTCCCTCTAACGCTGAGTTTGACAAGGGAAAACTCTCTCGTCAGGACTTCGATATTGGCTCGGTGCTGTCCGATCATCGCCGAAACATCGAAGGGGCTTACCTTGAGCGTCACTTCTCCTGAGGCCCGCTCCCGCCCGAGCAGTTCTCTTGCCATGTCCAGCAGAATGCGCGATCGGACGAGTTCTCCGAGCGCGGGGTGGTAGGCCCCGCCGGCCGCCGCGCCGCCCGACAGCTCCTCCGTCGGGTTGAGCCCGAGTCGGATCACCCCTATCCCCGCCTCTTCGAAAATTGGCAGAATAGCGGCGCACCAGTCGACGGCCTCTTCGACCGTATGCTCCCTGTAGCTTCCTGCCCGCCACATATCATACAGCGGGGTATCCTCCACGATGACGGTTGGATATATTCTGACGCCGTCGGGCCGGAGTTCGGCTATCCGCCGGGCGGTCTCTACGGCACGCTCCTTCGTATCCCCCGGAAGTCCCGTCATCATCTGCAGAATCAGTTCGAAACCGCGGGCCTTAATGAGCCCCGCAGCCCGCTCTGTATCCCTCGCCGTATGGCCGCGGCCCGACAGTTCCAGCACTTCCGCGCACATCGACTGCGCGCCGAGCTCTATCGTCCTGACACGGTATTCCTTGAGCCGTTCCAGTGTTTCCTCGTCTATTGCGTCGGGCCGCGTGGAAAGGCGAAGCGTTTTTATGCTCCCATCACGCAAAAACGGCAAGGCCGCATCTAAAAGCTCCGATTGCTTCTCGATTGGTATTGCCGTGAAACTGCCGCCATAAAACGCCAGCTCGATATCCTTATTTTTTTGAAGTTTTTTCATTCCTTCCGAAACGGCCTTTCTCACCGTTTCGGCGTCCGCGGGCTTCTGTGCCCCGGATATTTTGCGCTGGTTGCAGAACACACAGTTGTTCGGGCAGCCCAGATGGGGTACGAAAACCGGTATTATGCTCCGACGTGCGCTCATTCCTTAATCTCCTCGAGTCCGTTCTTTGCGGCGTACTGCTCCGCTTCCTTTTTCGTGTGACCGCGGCCTACGCCAATCGGTTTGTCGTTCAGAAGCACCTGCATCGTGAAGGTTTTCATATGATCCGGTCCGCTTTCCGAGATGAGCTCGTAACTGAGGCTTTGTCCGTTTTTACGCTGGACGTACTCCTGAAGCACGGTCTTATAGTCGCTAAAAAGACGCGTCTCCCCGATATCGGAGTTTGCAAGAATATGCCTGTCAATAAAGCCCTTTGCGGTTTCGAGCCCGCCGTCAAGATACAGAGCCGCGATAATCGCCTCAACGGCGTCCGCAAGAATCGATTCGCGCTGCCTGCCGCCGGTGTTTTCCTCGCCTTTGCCGAGCCTTATGTACTTCCCCAGCTCGAGCGAGCATGCGACCTCATAGAGGCTTTGTTCACATACCAGTTCCGCGCGCAGACGTGTCATCTGTCCCTCGGGCATTTTCGGATACGACAAATACAGGTGGCTCGCCACCACCTGTCCAAGAACAGAATCGCCTAAAAATTCCAGACGCTCGTTGCTCGTCAGCCCCGAGCCCTTGTTCTCATTCGCATAGGAACTGTGGCTTAGAGCTGTGAGCAGGAGCGCCCTATCGTTAAACCGGTATTCAAGTTTTCTTTCCAAGTCATCCATAGGGCACTCCCCCTTCCCGCTAAAGAAAAGCCCGGGTATCAGTCCTGCACATAACGGCTTACGTACTCGACCAGATCGCCCACCGTGAGGATCTTTTTCAGTTCATCGTCAGAAACCTCTGGAAGCGAAAACTCTTCCTCGAGCGCCATGGTGAGCTCCACGACGTCGAGCGAGTCCGCTCCGAGGTCGTCGACAAACGCTGTATCCATCGTGACGGCTTCGGGTTCTACAACAAACTGCTCACAAATAAGTTTCTGAATTCTTTCAAATACCATACGTTTACATCTCCAATAATATTGCTAAAACTGATATTATGCATAATATGCCTGATTGTCAAGTCTATTCTGCCTTTGAAATTGTCATAAGTTCAATATTTTTTACAATTTCATTTGGGACGTCCGCGTTGACGAAATTGACGGCCTGTAAAATCGCGTTTTTAAGCGCTCTCGCATCGGAAGAGCCGTGAGCTTTTATCACCGGCTTTGATATGCCGAGAAGAGCCGTGCCCCCGACTTCGGAGGGGTCCACCATCTTTTTGAACTCCTCAAGACGCTTTTTTATCGTCAGCGCCGCAACCTTTGAGCGCCTGTTCGCAGTGAATATGGTCTTGAGGTTTTTCATGATGAACATACTGGTGCCCTCTATGGTCTTCAGCATGATGTTGCCCGAAAAGCCGTCGGTCACGACGACGTCTACCGTATCAAAAAACACGTCTCTCGCCTCGACATTGCCGATGAAGTTGATATGTCCCTCGTCGCCCGCCGCCTTTAGAATGTCAAAGGCCTCGGTCTGGAGCGTCCCGCCCTTGGTATCCTCGGCCCCGACGTTCAGAAGTCCCACGCGCGGATTCACGCAGCCGAGTATGTTCTTTGAATAGAAGGAGCCCATAAATGCGAACTGAAGCAGATATTCCGGCGTGCATTCGACATTCGCTCCGCAGTCAATCAGCATAACACCTCTTCCGCCGTTTGGCAGGACCGGTGCAAGCGCCGCGCGCCTTATTCCGTTGACTCTCTTGACGATGAGCGTAGCTCCGGCAAGGAGAGCTCCCGTGCTTCCCGCGGATATGCACGCGTCACCGTCTCCGTCCCTCAGAAGACGGAGAGCCACCGACATTGAGGAATTCTTTTTCGAACGAAGGACGGTCGTTGGGTCATCCTCCATACTGACGATCTCCGTGGCATTCACCACCTGTATCTTGTCGCTCAGATCCCCGGCCTCTTCGGTCTCAAGACAGGCGCCGATATCATCCTCTCTGCCCACCAGAATGACCGATACTCCAAGCTCGCGGACAGCTTCTACGGCACCCTTGACTATTTCTGCCGGAGCGTTGTCCCCGCCCATTGCGTCTATGATTATTTTCATTTGCATACCTCCGGGGTATATGATTTTATTATTTCAAGAGCCCTTTCGGAAATCGCGGTGTTTTTATCCCGTTTGGCTCTGATTTTCCTGTTCAATGGCGAAATAATGCCAAAATTTATGTTCATGGGCTGAAAACTGCCTATGCTCTGATCCGAAACATAAAGCGAGAGAGCACCGATTGCCGTTTCCTTAGGAAAATCAAACGCTTTTCCGCCCAGCAGCCTTTCCGCCGTCTCAAGCCCCACACACATACCCGAAGCGCAGGATTCCACATAGNCCTCAACCCCTGTGATCTGTCCCGCAAAGCTTATGCGCGGCTCTTTCCTGAGGCGGTAATACCTGTCAAGCAGCTTCGGCGAGTCGAGATAGGTGTTGCGGTGCATCACGCCGTAGCGGACAAAATCCGCGTTCCGAAGCGCCGGTATCATAGAGAAAACCCTTCTTTGCTCGGAAAAGGTCAGATGCGTCTGGAAGCCTACGATGTTGTATATGCTGCCCGTAGCGTTGTCCCGCCTCAGCTGTACGACGGCATAATTCTCTCTGTTTTTGCGCGGGTCTACGAGACCGACGGGCTTCAGAGGTCCGTAACGCAGAGTGTCTTCTCCTCGCCTCGCCATGACCTCAACGGGCATACAGCCTTCAAAGACTCCCCCGTCGTCAAAACCGTGCACAGGTGCCTGAGCAGCGGCACAAAGCTCTTTCCAAAAGTAAAAGTATTCCTCTCTCGTCATGGGGCAGTTTATATAGTCGGCCGTGCCCTTATCATAGCGCGAGGCGTAAAACGCACTGTCCATATCGATGCTCTCGAGCGTCACGATAGGCGCCGCGGCATCGTAAAAGTTCAGAAAACCGACACCAGAACAGAGCGAAGCTATTTTCCTCGCCATAGCGTCGCTTGTGAGCGGCCCGGTGGCTATGATGACCTCGCCGTCCGCGACTTCCAGTGCCTCCTCTGAGATGATTTCGATGTTGGGATGACTTCTTATCTTCTCAGTTACTCTGGCAGAGAAGCCCTCGCGGTCAACGGCAAGTGCGCCGCCCGCCGCGATACGCGTCATGTCCGCGCATTCCATGATGAGCGAGCCAAGCAGCCTGAGTTCCTCCTTGAGGAGCCCAACCGCGTTCGAAAGCTCATCGCTGCGCAGAGAATTGGAGCAAACCAGCTCCGCAAAGTTCGGCGAGCTGTGCGCAGGAGTCATCTTCCGCGGCTTCATCTCGGTCAGTCGCACCCGAATTCCCCTTTCGGCGAGCTGCCAGGCCGCTTCGCAGCCCGCAAGTCCCGCTCCGATCACCGATACCGTTTCCAATTCCAAGTCCTCCGCGTAAGTTCTCTCTCTGTTTATTCGTCCTTCTTCGCCGCCGGCGCCTTTGCCGGCACGGCCTTCTTCGCCGCCGACGTCTTTGCCGACGCGGCCTTCTTCGCCGCCGACGTCTTTGCCGGCGCGGCCTTCTTCGCTACCGACGTCTTTGCCGGCACGGCCTTCTTCGCCGCCGACGTCTTTGCCGGCGCGGCCTTCTTCGCCGCCGACGTCTTTGCCGGCGCGGCCTTCTTCGCTACCGACGTCTTTGCCGGCACGGCCTTCTTCGCCGCCGACGCCTTTGCCGGCACGGCCTTCTTCGCCGCCGACGCCTTTGCCGGCGCAGCCTTCTTCGCCGCCGACGTCTTTGCCGGCGCGGCCTTCTTCGCCGCCGACGTCTTTGCCGGCGCATTCTTATCATCCGGAGCCGTCTTTCCGGTCTCCTTGTCCTGAGCGGCAGCGGTCTTTCTGTAGCCTCTCTTGTCCTCCGGCAGGAAATTCGCACACTCCGGATTTATACAGAACGGCGTCTTTCTGCCCTTGCCGGAGAGCTTGAACAGAGTCTTTCCGCATTCGGGGCAGTTTTCCTTCACGGGGACGTCCCAAGTCATAAAGCCGCAGTCAGCGCCTTTTTCGCAGGCGTAGTAGGCATAGCCCTTTTTCGATGTGCGCTTGAGTATCCTTCCGCCGCATTTGGGGCACTTTCCGGGCATCTCTATGACAAGCGGCTTTGTAAAGTCGCACTCGGGGTAGCCCGGGCAGGCGAGGAATCTCCCGAAGCGCCCGGTCTTCACGACCATCTGGCGCCCGCATTTATCGCAGATCTCGTCCGAGACCTCGTCCGGTATCTTAATATGCTGGCCGTCGAGGGCCTTCTCCGCCTCCTGAAGCTCATTGTCAAAGTTTCCATAAAACTCGGATAAAAGATCTTTCCAGTGACGTTTTCCGGCTTCGACGTCGTCAAGCGTCTCCTCCATACGGGCGGTAAACTTCAGATCGACTATGTCCGGAAAGCGCGCTTCCATAAGCTCGGTGACTACCTCGCCCAGCACTGTCGGGCGCAGATATTTGCTCTCCTTGACGACATACTCGCGGTCGGTTATCGTGCTAATCGTTGGAGCGTAGGTGCTCGGCCGCCCTATGCCCTTTTCCTCCATCGNCCGGAGTAAGCGTCGCCTCGGTATAGCGTGTTGGCGGCGAAGTAAACTGCTGCTCCTTATCGATCTTTTCGAGACTGACCTGTTCCCCCTCGCGGAGGTCCGGAAGCGGCTTTTGCCTCTCGCTCGTCTCCTCGTCCTTTGCCTCCTCGTAGACTGCGGTATAGCCGGGGAATTTCAGCTCTGAGTTGTTCGCTCTGAAGAGATAGCCCGCGGAAAGCGCGTCTATGGTTACGCTGTCATAGACGGCGTTCGCCATCTGGCAGGCCGTAAAGCGGCCCCAGATGAGGCGGTAGAGTCTGTATTGGTCGGGTGAGAGATCCTTTTTGATCATTTCAGGAGTCAACGCGATGTTGCTGGGGCGAATGGCCTCGTGCGCGTCCTGAGCACCCTCTTTCGTCTTATAGACGCGGGCCTTGCCCGGATAATATTCAATTCCGTAGCGTCCCACGATGAAGTCCTTCGCCGCGGTCGTCGCGACATCGGACAGGCGTAGGGAATCGGTCCTCATATAAGTAATAAGGCCGACCGTGCCCTCGCCTGATATATCGACTCCCTCATAGAGCTGCTGTGCCACGGACATAGCACGCTTGGGCGTCATGCCAAGGCGGCGGGACGCCTCCTGCTGGAGCGTCGAGGTTATGAACGGCGGTGAAGGAGAGCGCTGCTTTTCTCCACGCTTGACGCTCTTTATATAGAACTCGTCGGTGGAGATCGCTTTTACGATCTTCTCAACCTCTTCCTCGCTGTGGAGCTCAATCTTCTTTGCCTCGGTTCCGTGAAAACGGGCCGTAAAGCTGCCCTTCTTTTCTATGCGGTCCAAAGTTACATCCAACAGCCAGAATTCCTCGGGATTGAAGCTGCGTATTTCCTTCTCCCGGTCTACGACCATTCGGGTCGCGACGGACTGCACCCGTCCGGCGGAGAGCCCTCTGCGCACTTTTCGCCAGAGCAGGGGGCTGAGCTTATAGCCGACGATTCGGTCCAGAATGCGTCTTGCCTGCTGCGCGTCAACCAGGTTGATATCAATTTCGCGCGGAGCAGCTATGCTCTCGTTGACAACCTTTTTGGTGATCTCGTTGAACGTCACACGCTTGGCCTTATCGTCCGGGAGCTTCAGAAGCTCCTTGAGATGCCACGAAATGGCTTCTCCCTCGCGGTCCGGGTCGGTCGCAAGATAGACGATATCCGCTTGAGCCGACCTCTTCTTCAGATCGTCGATAACGTCCTTTCTCGCCTTAACCGGCTGATAGTCGGGTTCAAAGCCGTTTTCTATATCAACGCCCATGACGCTCTTTGGCAAATCCCTGAGGTGTCCCATGGAGGCAACGACACTGTAGTCCGGCCCGAGATATTTTTCAATAGTCCTTGCCTTGGCCGGAGACTCAACTATGACCAGATCGGTCTTTGATTTTGTCATATATGCTCTCTTTTCATTCTGATTTTATATGCTCTCAGCGCTTGCCGATATTAAGCGAAAAACGTTTTCCGCTCTCCTGGGAGACGAAGCCTCTGATCTGAAGGATTGTCAGCTCGGAAAGAGTCTCCGGTGCGCTCAGTCCTGACTTTTCCATAATATCGTCGACATGCATACTTTTCTTGTCCATGGCTGAAAGTATCCTGAGCTGCTTCTCGTTCAGTCCGCTCAGTTGTCCTTGCAAATCAATATATTCCCGCTCATTGGGCTTGTCAATCCTTTTTCTGTCTGTCTTTTCTCTAAGTTTTGCAAAGCCCAGGCCCGTTTCCTTAAATAATACGGGCGTTTTCCGCTCTGCCGGTGCAGGCGGAGCGTCCTCTTTTTTAGGCTCTTTACTCTGCCCGCCAGCCTCTGGAGCCATCCTTGCTTTGGAGAGCTTTCCGGGGAAAAGCTGCGAAAAGCCTTCCAGCACATCCCAGCCCCCCGTCACGAGCTGAGCTCCGTTTCTTATAAGCTCGTTCGTCCCGTAAGACCTGGGTTCGTCCGCATTTCCCGGAACCGCGAACACCTCGCGCCCCTGATCGAGCGCATGCGAGGCGGTTATAAGGGCCCCGCTTTTGGCCGGTGCCTCAATCACCGCGACGCCGACGGACAGCCCGCTGATAATTCTGTTTCTCTCTGGGAAACTTTTTCTGTATGGGGCCTCACCTGGCGGGTATTCACTCACGAGAGCCCCGCAAAACGCAACATCGTCATAGAGCTCACCGTTCCAGCTCGGGTAGACCTCATCAATGGCACAGCCCAGAACCCCCACGCATTTGCCTCCGGCGCGCAAGGCCCCCTTGGCGGCTTCGCTGTCTATGCCCTCGGCAAGTCCCGTGACGACAAGACCGCCGCAGTGAGTTATCTCGCAAGAGATTTTCTGTGCCATTCTGACGCCGTAGGGCGTAGCTTTCCGAGTTCCGACCACGCCGATCGCCGCCTGCTCGTCGATCACGGGCAATCTGCCCCGGATATAGAGCACAACCGGGGGATCGTAGATGTTTTTGAGCCTCTGCGGATAGGAGACGTCCCTGAGTGTGATAATCCCTATGTTCCGCTCTTGGCACTTTCCGAGAATCGCGTTGGCTTTTTCGAGGTTTTTATCGAGAAGCAGCGCTCTCTCTGCATCGGTAAGCTCCATGCTATCGCGCAGCAGCTTCTCGTCCGCAAAATAGATTTTTTCCGGGTCGCCGAAGGCACTCAAAAGTTTGAAACGCGTTATCGGCCTCATACCCGTAAAAGCGGAAAGCCATATCCAATATTTCAGTGTCGACAACTCAATTGCCCCTTCTCTTCTATCTGTGCATTTCCCACATTATAACTGAGGCCGCCACGGCGGCGTTCAGCGACTCGCAGTCCTGCCGCATAGGGATGATGAGCCTGTCGTCGCATACGGCAAGGAGTCCGTCCGAAAGTCCCCTGCCCTCGCTTCCGACTGCAACGGCCGCCTTTTTTAAATCCGTACCCCTGATATCCTCAGCCCCGGCGCTCAGTGCCGCGCCGTAGAGCCGCAGTCCATTTTGGTTTACATAATTAACGAGCTCCGTCACGCTCATCTCGAAGACGGTCTGACGAAATATTCCTCCCATTGTGGCTCTCACGGTCTTTGGGCTGTAAAGGTCGGCACAGTCCCCGACAAGGATCACGGCGTCAGTCCCGAAAGCGTCGGCGGTCCGGATGACCGTGCCCACATTGCCGGGATCCTGTACGTTTTCGAGGACTATGGCGCTCGAAGCGCTCTTTTTCCCTCCGCCGTAAGGTCCCTGCTCCGGTATCTTAACGCTGAATACCGGACCGGGAGAGTTCTTTAAGGGAGACGCGCTGCGCATAAGCTCTTCTGAGCAGAGGTACTGGGCTATTTTCCCAGGAAGAACAAACTTCGGTTCCGCGCCCCAGAGCACGCTTTTCAGCTCCGCGCCGAATTCAAGCGCCTCCTTCAGCAGCTTTTCCCCGTCGCAGACGTATTCGCCCACCTCGCGGCGGTAAGCGCCGTCAGACGCAAGCAGCTTCAGATGCTTTATTATATGGTTTTGCCTTGATGTAATGAATTCCATTTGACCCCCGCCATTATTCGTCTCTGAAAAAACGCAACAAGGCTGCGGCGGGGCAAAACGCCCTGCCACAGCCGTGAATGCGCTTTACGCGTCAGTTGGTTTCATTGTTGGGAAAAGTATGACCTCTCTTATGGAATCGGCTCCGGTAAGCAGCATCACGCAGCGGTCTATGCCGATGCCGAGCCCACCCGTCGGCGGCATGCCGTACTCAAGAGCGTTTATAAAATCGTCATCCATCATTCCCGCTTCGGCGTCGCCCTTTTTACGGAGCTCGACCTGCTTCTGGAAGCGCTGTTTCTGATCTATGGGATCGTTCAGTTCGGAGAACGCGTTGCCCATTTCGCTATGGCAGATGAAGAGCTCGAAACGCTCGGTGAGTCTGGGGTCCTTCGGGCTGCGCTTTGCGAGCGGAGAGACGTCCACAGGGTGCAGGGTAATAAAGGTCGGCTGGATAAGCTTCTCCTCAACCTTCTGGTCAAAGCACTCATAGAGCGCGTTGCCCCAGGTCTTTTCCTTCTCCTTCGGTATTTCGACACCGGCCGATTTTGCGAGCGCGACAGCCTCTTCATCGGAGGTAATCGGCATGAAGTCAAGGCCGAGGTATTTCTTTACGGCTTCGGCCATGGTAATGCGCTCCCACCCCGGCGTGAGATCAATTTCCTCTCCCTGCCAAGTGACCTTATAGCTGCCTAGAATTTCCTTTGCCGCGCTCGAAAGCATCTCCTCAAAGAGATCCATCATGTCATTGAAATCCGCATAGGCCTGATAGAGCTCGACTGTGGTGAATTCCGGGTTGTGCTTGGTATCCATGCCCTCGTTGCGGAAAATGCGTCCGATCTCGTATACGCGCTCGATTCCGCCGACTATCAGGCGCTTCAGGTGGAGCTCCGTCGCTATGCGCATAAACATGTCCATATCGAGGGTGTTGTGGTGTGTGATGAAAGGGCGGGCGGTCGCTCCCCCCGAGATTGTATTGAGCACCGGCGTCTCGACCTCCATATAGCCCCGGTCGTCGAGAAAAGCGCGCACATGCCTGATGAAACGGCTGCGGACCTCAAATGTACGCCGCACCTCGGGATTCACGATGAGATCCACGTAACGCTGGCGGTAGCGCGTTTCAAGGTCGGTGAGTCCGTGAAATTTCTCGGGAAGGGGCAGAAGCGATTTCGCAAGCAGCTTAACCGTTTTGCAGTGGACGGAGATCTCTCCCTTTTTCGTCCGGAAAACAAAGCCGCAGACGCCGATGATGTCTCCGATGTCCCATTTTTTGAACTCTCCGAACGCGTCCGCTCCCAAGTCGTCGATACGTACATAGAGCTGTATTCTGCCTCTGTCGTCCATGATATCGGCAAAAAACGCCTTGCCCATGTCGCGTTTCGACATCAGGCGACCGGCAAGCGAGACATCCTTTTCCTCCCACGCGTCGAAGTTATCCTTGATTTCGGCCGAGTAAGCCGTTCTCTCATATTTTGTCTCCGTGAACGGGTCACGGTTATCTTCGCGCAGCTTGGAGAGTTTTTCGCGGCGGATCTGACGGATCTCGGATATGTCGGCTGCTTCTTCCGGAATTATTTCCTGACTCATTTGTTGACCTCCACTATGTCTTTTGCCCAAATGGATACTTTATTGATTCTCAATGCTTAATATTTTGAAATGCAACTCGCCTGCCGGTGCGGAAACCGTGACCGTATCGTTGACCGAGCTGCCAATCAGCACCCGTCCGAACGGAGAATCGTCCGAAATGCGGCCCTGCATCGGGTTTGCCTCCTGTGAGCCGACTATCTGATATTCCTCTGTGCCGCCCTCGTCTATGCACTCGACTTTCACCTTGCTGCCGAGATTTATGACGTTGGTCTTTTCGCCGGTCTCTATGACCTCGGCGTTTTCAAGTATGTTCCTTAGCTCCGCGATCTTCGAATAGAGCTTTCCCTGCTCGGTCTTTGCCTCGTCATATTCGCTGTTTTCCGAAAGATCGCCAAAGGAACGCGCTTCCTTAATAAGCTCGGAAACTTCCTTTTCGCGAACAGTTTCGAGATAGTTTAGTTCCGTTTTTATCTCATTCAGACGTTCCTGACTCATTTTATACCTTGCTTCGTTAGCCATCATCACTCGTCCCTTCGTTCAATTATTGGCATAATATACATATATTATATAATGACACCGTATTTACGTATTATAGATATAAAATTACGGCCTGTCAAGAAGAATAAAACTTCGTTATTTGCTGATAAGCACGTTTATTTCGTTCATCGCTGCAGTAAACTGTCCGTCCCTGTCGTGGGAAAGCGTGCCGGAAACGAAGGCTCTTTCCTCATCTTTGCTCAGGTCGGTCTCAATATCCGGCTTAAGTCCGCCCGTCTTGGCCAGATCTGTCCTGTCGGGCGTAAGATAGCTGTTCGTCGAGAGATGCAGCGCGCTCCCGTCGGAGAGCACGATATTTATCTGTGAACGCGCCTTTCCGGTAGTATGGGTTCCGACAAGCGTCGCCCAGTGGTATTCCGAAAGGGCTGCGGCAAAAAACTCCGCTGCACTGTAGCTGTTTTCATTCATCAGCACGACCATCGGAAGCCTGACGCAGGATGCGTCGGAGGTCCTTACGTTCTCGTGCCCCTGTTTATCGGCCGAGACGAATAGGTCACCCTCCGGCAGTATCTTATCAAGCGCTTTCATAAGCTCTGAGAGAAGGCCACCCGGATTGTCGCGCACGTCAAAGATTATACCCTTTGCGCCCTCTGAGACCAGCGTATCAATAGCCGAGTTTATCCCGTCACCGGAGCCGCTCTCAAAATTTCTGACCTTGATATATCCTACGCCTTGCATTAGTTCAAACGAGACAGGCTTCGTCTGAATCATCCCGCATGAAACCGTGACGTCCCGTTCCGTTCCATCCTCTCCGCGCAGCGTAAGCTTAAACTCGCCACTTATCGCACTTATCTGCTTTTTAATATCTTCGGACGTCTTTCCCTGCAGCGATTCCCCGTTTACGGCACTGAGCAACTCGCCGATTTTAACCCCTGCCGTCTGTGCTGGAGAGCCCTCCTGAACAGCCGCAACCTTATACAGTCCGCTCGCCGCGTCCTGCTCGATCGTCACACCTATGCCGGTATAGCTGTTCTCCATGTACTTCTGGTACTCCCTGTACTGGTCGGCGTTCATGTAATAGCTCCACTTATCGTCGATCGCGGTAACCATTGCGCTGTAAGCCGCGTCCGAGACCGAGGCCATATCCGGAGAGCCCACGAAATTTCTGTCGATCGTGTTATACACCTCCGCAAATTTCGCCGCGTAAGGTAATCCGCCGATCCCCCCCAGCCTAAATATCAGGAGTCCGGCGACCAGCAGCAGAGCCAGCACAAAACCGGCAGCGCACGCAGCTGCCAACGTAACGATACTATAATGTTTTTTCATATAAAGATGCTCCGATCCGCCCGCCAAAATCGCGGCAGGCTTTTTGACGGCTGCTTGTATAGTATGGTCACCGGAATGGAAATTAGCCGGGCAGTCCTTCCGGACTGCCCGGTTTAATCTCAACTTATCAGAACAGGCTCTCAGGATCAACAAGCGTTCCGTTGATTCTTACTTCGAAATGGCAGTGACAGCCTGTCGACCAGCCCGTAGACCCAACATAACCGATTGTCTGTCCCCTTGAGACGGTCTGCCCTGCCGAAACCGCCATGGAACTCATATGGGCATAAAGCGAGGTGGTGCTGTTGCCGTGGCTTATCACCACATAATTGCCATAGGACGAACTATAAACCGCAGAAACAACGGTGCCGGCATCCGCCGCCATAATCGTGGAGCCGTAAGGCGCCGCAATATCTATGCCTGAATGGAAACGAGAATCGCCGAATATCGGATGTACCCTCCAGCCGAAAGGTGAGGTAATGGTGTGGCTCGCAGGTACGGGCCAGGTCCATTTGCCCGAGCCTGTGACGACCGTCTTCCCCTGTTTTTTTGCCTCTTCCTGCTGTTTCTGAAGCTCCGCCACCTTTTTTGTGATTTCGCTGTTTATCTCCTTTTCCTGACTCTCGCTCTCCTCGTATTCGCTCTTATAATCGCTAATGTTCTGCTCGAGCTGGGTGATCAGGTCGTTAGCCTTGGCCACCTGATTCTCAAGATCGGTTTTCTTGGTTATAAGCTCAGTTCTGGTTTCCTTCTGCTGTGTCTGGGTCTGCTCGTATTCGGTCTTGGCATCGGAGGCCTGCTGTTTTGCGCTTATGTATGAAGTCTCGAGGTTCTGGTCATATTTCATAATCGTTGAAACAAAGTCCAGCCTCGAAAGAAGGTCGGAGAAGCTGTTCGAATCGAAGAGGATCGCAAAATAAGTAAGGCTTCCGCTCTCTTCCATCGCCCGCATTCGGACGCGCAGACTTTCCTTCTGTTTCTCGGCGTTGTCCGTCGCCGCCTGCAGCTCCTGCGCCTTTTGCCGAATCAGACCGTCGTAGAGCGCGATTTGCTGGTTTATATTGTCTATCTCGCTCTGTGCCAGCTGATTCTGCTCGTCTAGCTGCTGCTTTTGCTGCGTCGCGGAACTCTTCTGCGACTCAAGACCGCTCATCTTTGACTTTAGGCTCTTCTGCTGCTGCTCGATCGCGGACTGCTTTGTCTTTAGCGCGTCGATTTCCGACTGTGAGACCGCATCTGCTTTTACCAGAACGGAAAGACAAAGCGTAACAATAAAAATCAACGCCAGAATGATGCAAACAACGGATATAAACCGTTTTCTTTTCCGCATGGAAACCTCCCCTGCGCTTGCGTACCAAGTGACACGAAAGCTTTCATTTTGCTGTGTAAGACCGGTACCTGCCGGCATGAAATAATCAGACTTTCAGGTAGTTTCGAATAGCTATACTTCCTCCGAAGGTTCCCACCACGACTCCTACCGCCAGGAAGACAAGCCCCACCGGCATGGCAAGCACACTAAACTGTATCACATTGACATAGGACCCAATAATGCTTGTCATTACCTTGTCGCAAATAAGGATATATATGCCCCACTCGGCAAAAAAGGCGATAGCGGCGCCAAGAATGCCGAGGACCAAGCCCTCGATGATGAACGGCGTCCGGATAAAGCTGTCCGTGGCGCCAACCATTTTCATGATGGCTATCTCCTCCCTGCGTCCAAAGGTGGTCAGCTTTATCGTATTTGACATTATAAATATGGATATGACAAACAGAATAACAATCAAAATAAGCGAAATCGCCCCGACAACGTTCCGGACTGTGACAAGTCCCTGTGAAATCTCCAGCTGAGCACTGACGCTCGCGATACCGTCGACCTTTTCAATCGTGTCCTTGGTCTCCTGCATTTTACTGATGTCGCTCAGATAGACTATGTATCTGTCACGGAAAACCGAGGCGTCTATATCGTCGAAAAGAGAACTGTTCTCATAACCCTTTTTGAATTCTTCCATAGCCTGCTCACGTGTAACAAACTCAACCTTGCTTACGTTGTCTATCGCGGCAAGCTGGCTCTCCAGCCCCTTTGCCTGATCCTGGGTATAACTCTCACTGACAAATGCGAGCATCTGGTTCTGGCTCTCAAGCTCGTTGATAAGCGCGTCTATATTGACCGCCAGAAGTGAAAAGCTTCCCATGATGATAAGACAGGCGATTATTATTGTGACCGATGCGAAGGACATGAAGCCATGAGCCGATATGCTTCGAAAGCCCTCTTTGAAAAGATAGCTGAACTTATTCGTGAATCTCATAGCTGTAATACCCATCCATTCCGTCGCTTACTATCGAGCCCTGATCTAATGCAACAACGCGTTTGGAAAAAGCGTTGACCAGCTCCTTCTCATGGGTCACGACGAGGACCGTTGTTCCCAGTTCGTTGATTTTCTCAAGCAGAAGCATAAGCTCCAGGCTCTTGACCGGGTCAAGATTTCCCGTGGGCTCGTCCGCTATGATGAGGTTCGGTTGGTTTACCAGCGCTCTGGCAATCGCCACGCGCTGCTGTTCGCCTCCCGAAAGCTCCTGAGGCAGACGTTTCTCTCTGCCTTCAAGCCCGACAAGCTCGAGGACATAGGGCACCCGTTTCGCAATCTCCCTGTTGCTCGCGCCCACGACACGCATCGCGAACGCAACGTTCTCATAGACGGTTTTGTTCTCGATAAGCCTGAAGTCCTGGAATATAACTCCAAGCGTGCGGCGCAGCATAGGCAGCTTGTGCTGTTTTATCGTGCGCAGATTGAAATTATTGACGAAGAGATCCCCCTGAGTAGCCTTGACCTCTCCGGTAAGGAGCTTGATGATCGTTGTTTTGCCGCTGCCGGAGGGGCCGACAAGAAAGACAAACTCCCCTTCGTTGATCTCAAGGTCCAGACTGTTGGCGGCAAGAGCGCCGCTGTTTTCATAGACCATGGATACACTGTTCATTAAGACCATTAAAGTTTTCCTCCAATTGCGGAAAAGATGCGGATAGACGACATTGCTATAGTCATGCCTTCAGACTCTGCGAATTCAGGTATTTCTTGACCATCAAAGCAACCTTGAAAACGATTGCATGGTCAAATTCGCGGAGATCGAGTCCCGTGAGCTTCTTGATCTTCTCTAGTCTGTATACGAGCGTATTCCTGTGGACGAACAGCTTTCTCGAGGTTTCGGAAACGTTAAGGTTGTTCTCAAAAAATTTATTGATCGTATAGAGAGTTTCCTGATCGAGCGATTCGATTGGGTTCTTCTTGAATACTTCGCTGAGGAACATTTCGCATAATGTCGTCGGCAACTGATAGATGATACGGCCGATGCCGAGGTTCTCGTAGTGAATTACGGACTTTTCGGTCTCGAATACTTTTCCGACTTCGATGGCCACCTGAGCTTCCTTATACCTGTCCGCAAGCTCGCGCAAATGCCTTGCGACGGTGCCGATGCCGATTACCGTCTTCACCAGCAGCTCGGAATTTATGGTATTTCCAATTTTCTCGGCAAGCTGACAAAGCTCCTTGGCCTCGACGCCGGGCTCAATCTCTTTGATAAGTACTATGTCTGTTTCACTCATGCTGAGGACAAAATCCTTCTGCTTGTCCGGGAACATTCCCTGAACGAGCTCCAAAGTCGCTATGTCGGACTTCTCAAGCTGCCGGATGAGCAGGACTGCCCGCGGCACGTCCGTCACGAAGTTAAGCTCTTTTGCCCGCACATAGACATCGCCGGGAAGAATATTGTCCGAAATGATGTTTTTTACGAAAGTGACCTTGTTGTACTTTTCGTCATAGTTCGCCTTTGCCTCGTTGAAAGCGACCGCCGCCATTACGCAGATGCTCCTCGCGGTGGAATCACGTCCCTCAACAAATACCGCGTAATCAAGGCGGGAATTGGGGCTCCCCAATATTTTATAAGTTCTCGTTCCAGAGGTAAAAAACTGGTCGGGAATTTCTCCGCCCGAAATTCCCTGCAAATTCTCGAGTTTTGTGCCAATCAAGGAAAGCTCGCTGCACGCTACTACGAAGCCATCGGAGTCTATCACTCCGAGACATCTGTCCGTAGCCTCTTTCATCTGAACGATAACGCTTTGAAAAATCCTACTTGACATGGGTCGCTCCTCCTAATTAAAGCAATGAAAACTAACCGTTTTACATACTACCTTATTTTATTGCTTTTTTCAATATATTTTTGAGGAAATTTTGTAAAATTTTTTAAATACTTGTTATGTAATTCTCCATTTTCATCATTTCAGTGGGAAGAAAATAGTTTATTTTCCATAATAGCGCCAACAAAATACGACCCAAGCCCCCAAAGCTGCGACCCATGCGCTTCCGGTAGCCTATCAAGAATATCACGAATTAAACCGCATGTATATTCTCGATTTTGACAAAGCTCGGCCTTTAGGTTTGTTACTAATTATAATATTTTGTAACTATTCGCAATCATTGTTGAAAAACAAGCTCTTTTTCCGCTTCACTGAGCTCCCTGTAATCGCCGGGCTTCATCTGTCCGTCAAGGCTCAGGGCGCCTACCGCGACGCGCTTAAGATCGAGGATCTTTTTTCCCCTGGAGGCCAGCATTCTCTTAACCTGATGATATTTTCCCTCATAAACGGTGATAAGTCCGCGGTGTGGATCGTTTCCGTCTATCTGAAGCTCAGCGGGAAGGCATTTCGTTCCATCGCGCAGAACGGCGCCCTTTTTGAATTCCGAGGCATCCTCTGCGGTCAGCTCTCCGTCTGTCCGAAATTCGTAGAGCTTCTCTATGTGCCTTTTCGGCGAGGTCACCGCATGGCAGAAATCGCCGTCGTTTGTCAGAATGATGAGCCCGGTGGTATCCTTGTCCAACCTTCCGACCGGAAATAGCCCCAGACGCTGCAGTTCCTGCGGCAGAAGGCTCAAAACGGTCTTCCGGCTCCTGTCCTCCGTCGCTGAAAGAACTCCCACTGGTTTATACAGCAGGATGTAGCGGTATCTCTCACCGCGAATCGGTTTTTCGTCAATGCAAATCTCCGAAATTGCGGAATCAATTTTCTGCTCGGCTCTGGTTTCGGTTCTGCCGTTGACGCTGACTCTCCCGCCTGAGATCAGTTTTTTCGCTTCGCTCCTGGTTGCGTTTCCGCTGTCGCATATTATCCTGTCAAGGCGAATTAAGCTCATGGTGCCCCCAAAAAATAAAAATAAAGTCCGGACAAATAAATTATAGCATATCCAAAAGTTAAATTGAATACTTTCTACTAGGTCGGACAAAACAAAAATCTCCCTTGCGGGGAGGTTCACCTATTCTTTGCTCAGGGAGGCAGATTATGTTCGTCTTTACTTTCAAGTGGAATAAAAAGGTTGCTCTACTTATCATCGCCATTGCCGTACTAATACTGTGCGCCGTCATTTTTTCAATTGCGAGCGGAGGCAAGAGCGCGGGTGAAGGCAGCGGTACGGCTGTCAAAACGAATGCGGACAGAGTCAAATACCTGGAGAATCGCGGCTGGCATGTCGCCGAAAATCCCGTTGAGGAGAAAAATGTGGTCATCCCCAAAGAGTTTTCAAAGGTATATGAGACGTATAATAAGCTGCAGCTTGAGCAGGGCTTCGATCTCTCCAAGTACGGCGGACTCGAGGCCACCATATATACCTATACCGTTGAAAATTACTCGGGCTACGCCGGCAATGTCGTCGCGGATCTCTATGTTCTGAATTACCGCGTCATAGGTGGCGACGTACATTCTCTTGCAGTTGACGGCTTCATGCACGGTCTTTCCAAACGATAATAGAAATACCATAATTCGGTGATCATATCACTGGTTATGCTTGTGCTAAGCGCCTGCATGGCCTCAAATATTCTTTATACCGTTATCTCATAAAGAGATAACGGTATAAAAATCCCTCGGGCTTTTGGTCCGAGGGATAAATTATGGATCAATTATTTCTGCTCAACAGCAATAACGACGCCGCTGCCGACGGTACGGCCGCCTTCACGGATAGCGAAGCGGAGGCCTTCCTCGATAGCGATAGGCATAATGAGCTCAACTTTCATGTCGATGTTGTCGCCGGGCATGCACATTTCAACGCCTTCGGGGAGCGTAATAACTCCGGTGACGTCGGTGGTGCGGAAATAGAACTGAGGACGGTAGTTGTTGAAGAACGGGGTATGGCGTCCGCCCTCTTCCTTGGAGAGAACGTAAACCTGGCCGGTGAACTTCGTGTGGGGCTTAATGGAGCCGGGAGCCGCGAGAACCTGTCCGCGCTCGACTTCGCTCTTGGTGATGCCGCGGAGCAGAGTTCCGACGTTGTCGCCCGCTTCAGCATACTCAAGGGTCTTGTGGAACATCTCGGTACCGGTGACTGTTGTCTCCTTGGTGGGCTTGAGTCCGACGATCTCAACCTTGTCGCCGATCTTTACGCGGCCACGCTCGACACGGCCGGTGGTAACGGTGCCGCGTCCGGTGATCGTGAAGACGTCTTCAACAGGCATAAGGAAGGGCAGATTGGACTTACGCTCAGGAGTCTTGATCCAGGTATCGACAGCATCCATAAGTTCCCAAATGCATGCGTACTCGGGAGCTTTGGGGTCTGTGGAATCGGACGCGAGAGCCTGAAGAGCGGAGCCCTTGATGATCGGCGTATCGTCTCCGGGGAAGCCGTACTTGTTGAGCAGCTCGCGGACTTCCATATCGACGAGCTCGATGAGCTCAGGGTCGTCGACCTGGTCGATCTTGTTCAGGAAAACGAGCACATAAGGAACGTTAACCTGACGGGCCAGGAGCAGATGCTCACGTGTCTGGGCCATAGGTCCGTCGGAAGCTGCGATAACGAGAATCGCGCCGTCCATCTGAGCCGCACCGGTGATCATGTTCTTAATATAGTCAGCGTGTCCCGGGCAGTCGACGTGCGCATAATGGCGCGTTGCCGTCTGGTATTCAACGTGTGCAGTGTTGATTGTGATACCACGCTCGCGCTCTTCGGGGGCCTTATCGATCTGATCATAAGACGTATAGGTTGCAGACTTGGGGTCCGCCATTGCAAGAACCTTGGTAATGGCGGCGGTCAGCGTCGTCTTGCCGTGGTCGATGTGGCCGATGGTGCCGATATTTACGTGGGGTTTGGATCTGTCATATAATTGCTTAGCCATTTTGGAACATCCTCCTTAAATTATGTTTAATAAACCTTTGTTATTTTTTCGAAACAATATTACAGTATTTTGCTGTACTTTGCAACAATAATTTTCATTGTTTGAAACTTTTCAGTTGCGTCTGCCGATTATTTCCTCCTGCAGGGACTTCGGAAGCTCGACATAGTGGCTGGGCTCCATAGAGAAGTTTGCTCTGCCCTGCGTCTTGGAGCGCAGATCTGTTGCATAGCCAAACATTGAGGAGAGCGGCACATTCGCGTCGACCTGGGTTGCGCCAGTCCTGTTCTCCATTCCGAGGATCTGACCGCGGCGCGCGTTTAAGTCTCCGATGACATCGCCGAGATAATCGTCCGGAACGGTGACAGCGACCTTCATTATCGGTTCCAGCAACACGGGGTCAGCCTTCCGGCAGGCCTCCTTGAACGCCATTGAACCGGCTATTTTGAACGCCATGTCCGAAGAGTCGACCTCATGGAAAGAGCCGTCGATCAGCGTGACTTTGACGTCCACTACCTGATATCCCGCAAGGACTCCCGCCTGCATGGCGCCCTGAATTCCGGCGTCGACTGCGGGGATGTACTCTTTGGGGATAGCCCCCCCGGTGACCTTGTCAATGAATTCATAGCCCTTGCCGGACTCGTTGGGTTCAACTATGATCTTAACGTGGCCGTACTGGCCCTTGCCGCCCGACTGACGGACATACCGAGTGTCCTGCTCGACCGATTTGCGAATCGTCTCTTTGTAGGAAACCTGGGGTGTTCCGACATTTGCTTCGACCTTGAACTCGCGCAGGAGCCTGTCGACAATGATCTCAAGGTGGAGCTCGCCCATTCCGGCGATGATTGTCTGGCCAGTTTCTTCATCGGTGTAACTCTTGAAAGTCGGATCCTCTTCCGCGAGCTTGCCGAGAGCGATACCCATTTTTTCCTGACCGGCCTTGGTTTTCGGTTCTATCGCGACCCTGATGACGGGTTCGGGGAACTCCATGGACTCAAGGATGATCGGCGCTTTTTCATCGCATAGAGTATCGCCGGTGGTGGTGTTTTTCAGGCCTACCGCAGCGGCGATATCCCCCGAATAAACCATATCGAGGTCCTCACGGTGATTTGCGTGCATCTGGAGGATACGGCCGACGCGTTCTCTGTGGCCCTTTGTGCTGTTGAGCACGGCTGAGCCCGTGGAAAGCGTGCCCGAGTAGACACGGAAGAAAGACAGGCGGCCCACATAGGGGTCGGTCATTATCTTGAAGGCCAGCGCCGAGAACGGCGCTGAGTCATCCGCGGGCCTTTCGGCCTCCTCGTCGGAGTCCGGAACCGTTCCTACGATAGCTTTTACGTCCGTTGGCGCGGGCATATAGTCGACTATCGCGTCTAGAAGCTTCTGTACTCCCTTGTTTTTATACGAGGTTCCGCAGGTCACCGGAATAAATTCGTTGGCTATGGTCCCGCGGCGTATCGCGCTCCTGATCAGTTCGGGCGGAATCGGTTGTTCCTCAAGGGCGAGCATCATAACATCGTCGTCGAGAATGGAAACGGCATCGATAAGCTTAACGCGGTATTCCTTTGCAAGCTCAGCCATCTCCTCGGGGATGTCCTCCACTCTCATGTCCTTGCCCATATCGTCATAATAGACGTCAGCCTTCATTTCGACCAGGTCGACAATCCCTCTGAAAGTATCCTCGCTGCCGATTGGCAGCTGAATCGGGACGGCATTGCATTTGAGCCTGTCGTGGATCATGTCGATTACATGGAAGAAATCCGCTCCCATAATGTCCATCTTGTTGACATAGACCATTCTGGGCACGCTGTAGTGGTCGGCCTGTCTCCAGACCGTTTCGGACTGCGGCTCGACTCCGCCTTTCGCGCACATGACGGTAACGCTGCCGTCCAGCACGCGGAGAGAGCGCTCCACCTCGACGGTAAAGTCGACGTGGCCCGGCGTGTCGATTATGTTTATCCTGTGGTCTCTCCAGAAACAGGTGGTGGCGGCAGACGTAATCGTAATCCCGCGTTCCTGTTCCTGTTCCATCCAGTCCATAGTCGCCGTGCCCTCATGAACCTCGCCGAGTTTGTAGTTGACTCCCGTATAATACAGGATTCTCTCGGTGGTGGTTGTCTTTCCGGCGTCGATATGAGCCATGATACCTATATTTCTGGTTTTTTCTAGGGAAACTTTTCTTGGCATAAAATACTCCTAATTACCAGCGGTAATGAGCAAATGCCTTGTTGGACTCTGCCATCTTGTGAGTGTCTTCACGTTTCTTGACTGCTCCGCCGGTACTATTCAGCGCGTCCAGTATTTCACCGGAAAGACGCTCTTTCATTGTTTTTTCATTGCGTTTGCGTGCGTAGCCGGTGAGCCAGCGCAGCCCGAGGGTCTGACGCCTGTCCGGCCTGACTTCGATCGGGACCTGATAGGTCGCACCGCCGACACGGCGTGCCTTAACTTCAAGTGAAGGCATAATGTTATTGAGCGCTTCCGTAAAAGCCTCAAGGGGATTGCGGTCCGTCTTCGCCTTAATGATATCGAACGCATCATAGACGACCTTCTGAGCAACACCCTTCTTTCCGTCCAGCATAATACTGTTGATGAGCTTTGTCACCAGCACGCTATTATACACAGGATCGGGAAGAACTTCTCTTTTGGGTACGTTACCTCTTCTGGGCACTATACTTCCCTCCTTCATACTAAAATGAATCTCATAGGTACTCGAAAAGACTAAAGTCTCTCCGCATATGCCTGTTGGAAGCAACATATACAAATACATCAAATATATATGTTATCGCCCCGAACAAGGCATAAGCCTTGCGCCAAAGCGCGTTTGTCAGGTTATTTCTTGCCTTTTTTCGCGCCGTACTTCGAGCGCGCCTGCTTGCGGTTTGCAACACCCTGAGTATCCAGCGTGCCGCGGATGATGTGGTAGCGGACGCCAGGGAGATCCTTGACACGGCCGCCGCGGATCATAACAACGGAGTGTTCCTGAAGATTGTGTCCGATTCCAGGAATATAAGCGATGACCTCATATCCGTTTGTCAGACGAACGCGGGCAATTTTACGCAAAGCGGAGTTAGGCTTCTTGGGGGTAGCCGTACGTACTGCCGTGCAGACGCCTCTCTTCTGGGGAGCGCTCAGATCGGTCTCCTTATTTTTTATTGTGTTGAGGCCTTTCTGCATTGCAGGAGAAGTGGATTTGTAAGTGGGCAATTCTCTTCCTTTTCTTACCAGCTGGTTAAATGTCGGCATGGTTTTCCTCCTTTCTTCGGTTTTTGATGCATGATTACTATTTTTAACGGATAATGCTGAGATATTCCGATAAAAACCAAATTTCGCACCCGGACGTACGATAAAGTTTCCGGTTTTACAAGGCGTTTACATTGCCGCGCTCCCAAATTTACAGGTACGGGCGAAAAATGCAAACATACCCAGGCAAATTAGTATTTTAGCATAATGCACAACTCTAGTCAAGAATTTTCTGCATTTAAAAATTCATGAAAATCAGCACTTTACCGGAGCCGGAACATTTCATCCGGCTCCGGCAGGTTTTTGAAAGCTTAAAGAGCGTTTGTGCGTCCGACAAGGGCGCTGAGATCCACGTAATCCGAGGCTGAGTTTTCGGCCGCCTCGTCAGTTTTTGTTTCAAAGTCGCGGTAAATGTCAAGTCCGCTTCCGGCCGGGATGAGCTTGCCTATTATGACGTTCTCCTTGAGTCCGACAAGATGGTCGACCTTGCCCTTGATGGCGGCGTCGGTGAGAACCTTTGTTGTCTCCTGGAAAGAGGCAGCCGAAAGGAAGCTCTCTGTCGCAAGTGAGGCCTTCGTGATTCCGAGCAGAGTCTGCGTACAGGTTGCAAGCCGAAGCTCGGTTTCGCCGGCGGCTATCCTCTTTTCAATCTCGCTGTTCGCATCGTTCAATTCACTCCAGTCCACCGTTGCTCCCGACAAGAGTTCGGTGTCTCCGGCATCCTCGACGCGGACCTTGCGCATCATTTGGCGTACAATGACCTCGATGTGCTTGTCGTTGATATCGACGCCCTGCTGGCGGTAAACCTTCTGTACTTCCTGGATGATATAGCTCTGGCATTCGGAAACTCCCGAGATACGGAGCACATCGTGAGGATTATACGCGCCGCTCGTGAGCGGCTGGCCTTTCGCGACTGTATCCCCGTTCGCTACGAGCAGGCCGGCCGAATACGGGACGGAGAATTCCATTGTCTCTCCCGTCTCCGCGTTCGATATGAGCACGGAGCATATTGAGTTCTTTCTGGTCTCCTCAATGGCGACCTTTCCGGATATCTCGGAGAGAACCGCCATCTTCTTCGGCTTTCTTGCCTCAAAGAGTTCCTCGACTCGGGGAAGGCCCTGGGTGATATCGTCGCCCGCGACACCGCCGGTGTGGAAAGTACGCATCGTAAGCTGTGTGCCTGGCTCACCGATGGACTGCGCCGCGATAACGCCGACCGCTTCGCCCTCGTTGACGGGCGTTGCCGTAGCAAGGTTGATGCCGTAGCACTTCGAGCATACACCGCTCTTAGCGTCGCAGGTCATCACCGATCGAACGTTGACCTCGGTAAGTCCGGCTGCTTCAAGTATCGGCGCGTCGGTTTTTCTGAGCATCTGATCCTTTGAAAACAGCACTCTGCCTGTATTCGGGTCGATAACGTCGTTGAGCGGGAAACGCCCGTGTATGCTCTCGCCGAAGGACTGCACGATCTGCCCCTTGTCGTAGACCGCCGCGGCTTTGATGCCTCGGGTAGTGCCGCAGTCGTGCTCGCGGATGATGACATCCTGCGATACGTCGACCATTCGGCGCGTCAGGTAACCGGAGTCTGCGGTGCGCAGAGCAGTATCGGCAAGGCCCTTGCGCGCGCCTCTTGATGAGATGAAATATTCAAGAACCGAGAGGCCCTCACGGAAGTTTGCCTTTATCGGGATTTCGATTGTCTTACCGGCCGTGTTCGCCATCAGTCCGCGCATGCCCGCAAGCTGACGGATCTGGTTCATGCTGCCTCGGGCGCCGGAGTCCGCCATCATATAGATCGGGTTGAACTCGTCAAGGTTGTTCTGCAGCGCCTTGGTGACGTCCTTAGTCGTCTGTTCCCACTCTGCGACAACGAGGCGGTAGCGTTCATCGTCCGTAATAAGTCCGCGCTTATACTGTTTTTCAATGCTGACGACCTTCTGCTCGGTCGCTTTTATGAGCATTTTCTTCTCCGAAGGAACGGTCATGTCCGCGATGGATATCGTCAATGCGCCCAAAGTGGAGTACTTGTAGCCCAGAGACTTGATATTGTCGAGGACTTCGGCTGAAATGGTGAAGCCATGCTTAGAAATACACTTATTAATAATAGAGCCGAGCTGTTTCTTTCCGACACGGAAGCTGACCTCATAGTCGAACATGTGTTCAGGGTCTGATCTGTCGATAAAGTCGAGATCCTGAGGAATCGGCTCGTTGTAAATGATGCGCCCTACTGTTGTCTGTACCAACTTGCTGCGCGGAACTCCGTCGAAAGTCTTGGTTACGCGCACCCTTATCGGGGAGTGCATGCCGATGGCCTTTTCCTCATAGGCCATTATGGCCTCGTTGGGAGTCGAAAACGCGCGTACGCCTTCGAACGCGGCGATCTTGAGATTGGTTTCGCTTTCTCTGGTCCTTTTTACGATATCCGCGTTCGCGCGGATCAGATCCGCGGCGGGGATGACGCTGTCCTTGAGAAGTCCGGTATCGCCGGGGTCGGTAACTCTGAGCATCTCGCTCTCATACTCGCCCATTCTGATGAAGGTCAGGTAATAGGCGCCCAGTATCATATCCTGGGTAGGAACGGTGACAGGGTTTCCGTCCTGCGGGCGGAGGAGGTTGTTTGCCGAAAGCATGAGTATGCGGGCCTCGGCCTGGGCTTCCGCGGAAAGCGGGACGTGGATAGCCATCTGGTCGCCGTCGAAATCGGCGTTGTAGGCTGTGCAGACCAGCGGGTGGAGCTTCAGTGCGCGGCCCTCGACGAGTATGGGCTCGAAGGCCTGTATGCCCATGCGGTGAAGCGTAGGCGCGCGGTTCAGCAAGACGGGGTGCTCCTTGATAACCACATCGAGAGCGTCCCATACCTCGGTGCTCTGTTTGTCCACCATCTTCTTAGCGGACTTGATGTTGTTTGCGAATCCGTCCTCAACCAGCTTTTTCATGACGAAGGGGCGAAAAAGTTCTATCGCCATCTCCTTCGGGACGCCGCACTGGTAGATTTTGAGCTCAGGTCCGACGACGATGACGCTCCGGCCGGAGTAGTCGACGCGCTTTCCGAGCAGGTTCTGACGGAAACGTCCCTGTTTGCCCTTGAGCATATCGGACAGGGATTTCAGCGCGCGGCTGTTTGCGCCGGTGACGGCCCTTCCGCGGCGGCCATTGTCTATGAGTGCGTCAACGGCTTCCTGGAGCATGCGCTTCTCGTTGCGGACGATGATGTCCGGAGCGTTGAGCTGTATAAGCCTTTTCAGGCGGTTGTTGCGGTTTATGACCCTGCGGTAGAGGTCGTTGAGGTCGCTGGTCGCGAAACGGCCGCCGTCGAGCTGTACCATCGGGCGGAGTTCGGGCGGGATTACCGGCAGGACGTCGATAATCATCCACTCGGGCTTGTTGCCGGAGTTGAGGAAGGCCTCGACTACCTCAAGCCTTTTGACGATCTTGGCCTTTTTCTGACCGGTGGCATCCTTGAGCTCGGCACGGAGTTCCTCCGAGAGCTTCTCGCAGTCGATATCGGCCAGCAGCTTTTTGATAGCTTCCGCGCCCATACCAGCGTCGAAGTCGTTCTCGTACTTCTCGCGCATGTCACGGTACTCTTTTTCCGAGAGGATCTGATTCTTCTGAAGCGGCGTCATTCCCGGATCCGTGACGATATAGGAAGCAAAATATAATACCTTTTCAAGTATACGCGGCGTGAGATCCAGAAGCAGGCCCATTCTCGAAGGTATGCCCTTGAAATACCAGATGTGGGAGACGGGCGTCGCGAGCTCGATGTGGCCCATGCGCTCGCGCCTCACCTTGGATTTTGTCACTTCGACTCCGCAGCGGTCGCAAATCTTGCCCTTATAACGTATTTTCTTGTACTTTCCGCAGTGGCATTCCCAGTCCTTTGTGGGTCCGAAAATTCGCTCGCAGAAAAGTCCGTCGCGTTCGGGCTTCAGGGTACGGTAATTAATGGTCTCAGGCTTTTTGACCTCTCCGAAAGACCAGCCACGGATCATTTCGGGAGAAGCGATGCCGATCTGTATTGCGTCAAAGGGTGCATAGCTCATATACGTACCTCCTCATCCGATAATTCTGCGTCTCCAAGGTCGAGATCTTCCTCAGGCTGCTCGTCGATGGTGTAGCCGGAGGCCTCGATTTCGCTGTCGTCGACCTGATAGAGGTCGTCGCGGAAGTCGGGAGAGAAATCGTCGTCTTCATCCTCATCCTTGAGTTCGATCTCGCTTCCGTATTTATCAAGCACCCTGACGTCCAGGCAGAGGGACTGAAGCTCCTTTACAAGGACTTTGAACGACTCCGGTACGCCCGGCTGCGGGATATTGTGGCCCTTGACGATGCTCTCATAGGTTTTGACTCGTCCGGTAACGTCGTCGGACTTGACGGTTAGGATCTCCTGCAGCGTATATGCGGCGCCGTATGCTTCGAGCGCCCAGACTTCCATTTCTCCGAAGCGCTGGCCGCCGAATTGTGCCTTGCCGCCCAGAGGCTGCTGGGTCACCAGGCTGTAAGGGCCCGTGCTTCTCGCGTGTATCTTATCGTCGACCAGATGGTGGAGTTTTAAGAAATAGACATACCCGACCGTCACTGGGTTGTCGAAGAGCTTTCCCGTACGTCCGTCGCGCAGCTCACTCTTGCCGTCGGGGCGAAGTCCCGCGAGCTTGAAGGTCTCGTGTATCTCCTCCTCGTCCGCACCGTTGAAAATAGGCGTCGCGACCTTCCAGCCCAGCGCGTGGGCGGCGTAGCCGAGGTGGACCTCAAGTACCTGTCCAATATTCATTCGGGACGGAACGCCCAGAGGATTCAGAACAATATCAAGCGGGGTGCCGTCCGGCAGATAGGGCATATCCTCCTTGGGCAGGATGCGGGAAACGACGCCCTTGTTACCGTGGCGTCCGGCCATCTTGTCACCGACGGAGATCTTGCGCTTCTGGGCGATATAGACTCTCACGACCTCATTCACGCCGGGGGACAGTTCGTCGCCGGCGTCCCGCGTGAAGCGCTTGACGTCCACAATGATGCCAGATTCGCCGTGAGGAACCTTGAGCGAGGTGTCTCTGACCTCTCTCGCCTTCTCGCCGAAGATGGCCCTAAGCAGCCTCTCCTCCGCAGTCAGGTCTGTCTCGCCCTTCGGCGTAACCTTGCCGACAAGGATGTCTCCGCTGTGGACCTCCGCGCCGATGCAGACTATGCCGCGCTCGTCAAGGTACTTCAGCGCGTCCTCGCCCACACCGGGTATGTCGCGTGTGATCTCTTCCGGACCGAGCTTCGTATCGCGGGCGTCACATTCGTATTCCTCGACGTGGATCGAGGTGAAGGTGTCCTCCATTACGAGACGCTCGTTAAGGAGTATCGCATCCTCATAGTTGTAGCCCTCCCAGGTCATGAACCCGACAAGGATATTTTTACCGAGCGAGATTTCGCCATTGCTGGTTCCGGGTCCATCGGTGATAACGTCGCCTTTCCGGACTCTCTCACCAGCATAGACGATTGGGCGCTGGTTGATACAGGTGCCCTGATTGCTTCGGGCAAACTTAATCAGCTTGGAGTCCTTCGTCTCGCCTTTGTCGTATTTAATCGTGATATTGGTAGCCGACACACGGGCGACGACGCCATCGTCCTCGGCCGTCAGAACGACCTTGGAGTCGACCGCGCACTTGTGTTCTATGCCCGTGGCGACTATGGGCTGCTCGGTAGTCATGAGCGGAACAGCCTGGCGCTGCATGTTCGCGCCCATCAGGGCGCGGTTCGCGTCGTCGTTCTCAAGGAAGGGGATCATCGCCGTAGCGATGGACACCATCATACGCGGGGATATATCGATATAGTCGACACGGTCACGGTCGACCTCAATAATCTCGTCGCGGTGGCGGCAGGTTATACGCTCATTCAGCAGGCAGCCGTTCTCGTCGAGCGGCTCAGTCGCCTGAGCGATGATATACTGGTCCTCGATATCCGCGGTAAGATAGTCAATATCGTCGGTCACAAAATGCGTTTTCTTATCCACACGGCGGTAGGGCGCGATCAGAAAGCCATATTCGTTGACTCTCGCGTAGCTCGCCAGATACGAGATAAGGCCTATATTGGGGCCTTCAGGCGTCTCTATCGGGCACATACGGCCGTAATGGCTGTAATGCACGTCTCTGACGTCAAAGCTCGCGCGTTCACGGGAGAGTCCGCCGGGGCCGAGGGCCGACATACGGCGCTTGTGCGTAAGCTCCGCCAGCGGGTTCGTCTGGTCCATGAACTGGGACAGAGGCGAAGATCCAAAGAACTCCTTGATCGCCGCCGTCACGGGACGGATATTGATGAGGCTCTGAGGGGTCACGATGTCCAAATCCTGAAGCGTCATACGCTCGCGGATAACACGCTCCATACGCGAGAAGCCAATGCGGAACTGGTTCTGCAGAAGCTCTCCCACGCAGCGGATGCGGCGGTTTCCCAAATGGTCTATATCATCCGGCTCACCGATGTTATGGAAGAGGCCAAGCAGGTAGTTTACAGAGGAAAAGATGTCGTCAACAATTATGTGCTTCGGGACGAGGTCGTCCACGCATTCGCGGATCGCAAGCTTCAGATCTTCTCCCTCAAACTCATCAATCAGCTTTTTGAGGACGACATAGCGCACCTTCTCCTTTATCCCGAGTTCCTTAGGGTCAAAGTCGACGAAGTCCGCCATATCAACCATGCCGTTTGAGAAAATGCGGATGTCCCTGCCGTCGCCCTTTATTACGGCTTCAATGACGCCTCTCCTGTCGAGTTCCTCCGCCCTGTCACGGGTGATGATCTCGCCGGCTTCGGCAATGATCTCGCCGGTCTGGAGGTCCGTAATCGGCATGGCAAGCTGATGCCCAATAAGACGCGGGCGCAGCGAAAGCTTCTTATTGAATTTATATCGCCCGACATTGCTGATGTCGTAGCGGCGCTTGTCGAAGAACAGGCCTTCAAGCAAAGCCTCCGCGCTGTCTACTGTCGGGGGGTCGCCGGGGCGCAGTTTTCTGTAAATCTCCAGAAGCGACTCCTCGCGGGACATACAGGCATCCTTCTCTATGGTCGCCACAATNCGCTCGTCGTTGCCAAAGACCTCGCGCAACTGCTCGTTCGTAATACAGCCGTTTGCGCTTCCGGCGCAGGACAGCCAGGTGTAGGGCTTGTCCTCGTTGCGGTTTCCAACGGCCCTGAGGAGCCAGGTCACCGGTATCTTGCGGTTTTTGTCTATACGTGCGTAAAAAACGTCGTTGAGATCCGTTTCGTATTCAAGCCATGCACCGTGATAAGGAATGATTGTCGTCCCGCAGATGCAGGAGCCGGTTTTGTCGATCTTCTTGTCATAATAGATTCCGGGGCTGCGAACGATCTGGGAAACAATCACGCGCTCCGCGCCGTTTATTATGAAGGTTCCGCTTTCGGTCATGAGCGGGAAATCACCCATGAATACTTCCTGCTCCTTGATTTCCTCAGTCTCCTTATTGCGGAGGCGGACTCCGACCTTCAGAGGGGCCGCATAGGTCGCGTCACGCGCCTTGCACTCCTCCTCCGAATACTTAGGCTTCTCGTTCATGGCATAGTCCACGAAGCTAAGCTCAAGATTCCCGGAATAGTCCGTTACCGAATCCACCTCAGTAAAAACCTCTCTGAGCCCTTCCTCAAGAAACCATTTATAGGATTCCTTCTGGATTTCCAGCAGATTCGGCATCTCCTGGATTTCCCTACTTCTCGCGAAGCTCTTTCTGAGGGTCTTTCCGTACATGACGTCCTTAGGCATTGACCATCACTCCTTGTTTTGTAATGCGCTTGTGCATTGTGCTCGAAACGCCCGGGTAAGTTGTAAGCTATTATTAATTACTTATTGCATTTTCCTGAAATGCTGATAAAATATGAACAGAGTGTGAAAGTGGGGTAATCTCGTTACACACGCGTGGTTTAATATTATATCAGTAATTTTTCTGTTTTGTCAACAGTTGGCACGAATATTTGTTGAATTTTTCTTTTGCGGTGAGAATATTTATTCTGACCCGCAATTTTTTTATGTAAAGTTATGGTGTAATGTGTTAATCTGGATGCTATAATAAGCGCGTAGCGCGCATTAAGACGGGGTAAATTGATTGTTGTGCCACTTCCCTGATAGGATATTGAAACCGCAGGTGCCTGTTGCGTTTGCCCGTTATTTACCATGTACCGAAAGGAATGGTCTCTATGGACTTCATGATAATGCTCGTTTTTGGGCTTATTCTCATAATCGCGCTTCTGATTCCCTGGCACGAGGGACTGATGCAAAAGGGCAGATATCTGCTCATCGCCGTAATCGCGATCGGCCTTGCCTTCTCCCTCCGCGCTCTTCTGCTCAATTATGTCAGCGGCGACTACAGGGCCTTTTTGTCCCGCTGGGTGGAATATTTCAGGATACACGGCGGTTTCGGCGGCCTTTCCGGAAATATCGGCAACTACAACGTCCCTTATCTCTATTTCCTCGCCTTTTTCTCCACTGTCCCCTTTAACGATATGTACCTGATAAAGCTGCTCTCGATAGCTTTCGACGTGATCCTTGCCCTTGGCATGATGAAGCTTGCCGGCGTCTTTACCGATTCCGTGCCCAAGCGGCTTGCCGCTTATCTCATCACGCTACTTCTCCCGACTGTTATAATAAACGGCGCCATGTGGGGCCAGTGCGACAGCATCTATGCTTCGCTTGCGGTCCTTTCGCTCTGGCTCGCCCTTTCAGACCGTCCGAAGCTCTCGATGGTTTTTATTGCGCTCTCCTACGGCTTCAAGCTGCAGGCCGTATTCATTATGCCCTTCTTTATCGTTCTGCTGCTTGCGAAACGGATCAGGCTGTGGCATTTCCTGATCTTCCCCCTCACCTATGTGCTCCTGATCCTGCCCGCCGTATTCTGCGGAAAGCCCTTTATCGAGACGCTCACGCTGTATCTGAACCAGGCGCACTCTGTGGGCACTCAGCTCAATTATAACTCCCCCTCCCTTTTTGCGATAGTCAAGGGCAGCGCCCAGACGCTTTCTCCGCTTGGAGTGAGCTTTGCGTTTCTGTTTGTCCTCATCGTTTTTCTCTGGGCGCTCATCAGACGCGACAGCCTCAAAAACGAAGCCCTGCTCGGAATAGCCATACTTTTTGTCGTAGGTATTCCCTTCCTGCTCCCTCATATGCATGACAGGTACTTCTTTATGTCGGACGTTCTTACTCTTCTGCCCGCCATACTTTGGGCCAGCTATATCCCCGTCGCGGCATTTGCGACCTTCGCCTCTCTTCTCAGCTATTATGCCTATCTGAAGGGGCGCTTCCTTATGCCTCTCCGATACGGTGCCTTCGCCATAATCGCCGTTTTGATTGTCTTTCTGACCTTCACGTCTGAGAAACTGAATTCACGGAGAAACAAAACATACAAAATTTGATTTTTTGCATTTTAAGGTTGACAACGAGTTCAATTCTGCTATAATAACCCTTGCGTCCGCAATACGGACGAAGGATTTGCGAGAGTGCTGGAATAGGTAGACAGGCACGTTTGAGGGGCGTGTGTCAACCGACGTGGGAGTTCAAGTCTCCTCTCTCGCACCACAGAGCTGCATCGGACACGTCCAATGCAGCTCTTTATCTATCTAAAATTCAGGTGATCAAGATGAAAGACGGTATCGCATTCAGGTTCGCTGAAGAAGCGGACACAGGACTTATACTCACCTTCGTAAAGGCGCTCGCGGAATATGAAAACATGTCGGACATGGTTTCGGCAACGGAGGAGACCCTGCGCGAGTGGATTTTTGAAAAGAAAAAGGCCGAGGTCATTTTTGCACGCAAGGACGGAAAAGAGATCGGCTTTGTCCTCTTCTTCCATAATTTCTCCACCTTCCTCGGCAAAGCGAGCCTGTATATGGAGGATCTTTTCGTTCTTCCGGAATATCGCGGACAGGGCTTTGGCAGAGCGCTGCTCGAGAGGCTCGCCCAGATCGCCGTCGAAAGGGGCTGCGGGAGGTTGGAGTGGCAATGCCTTGACTGGAACAAGCCAAGTATTGCCTTCTATCTGTCGGTAAACGCCCAGCCTATGTCTGACTGGACGGGATACCGTCTCACGGGAGAGGACATGCTCAGGCTGGCGCGAGGGGAAATGCAGGCGTCGGTTTGACAATCCGTCCTGAGGCGGAACCTATTTGATGATATGGAGATTAGCATGAAAAAATACGACTATATACTCTTTGACCTCGACGGGACGCTGAGCGATTCAGGGCTCGGCATAGTAAATTCCGTTGTCTACGCTATGCAGCAGTTGGGGCTTGAGGTCGGGGACAGGGAAAGTCTGAGTAAATTCGTCGGGCCTCCGCTCAACGAGGCCTTTCAGACGCTACTTGGCCTGTCCGCAGAGCAGGCAAAGGCCGGCGTTTCACTTTACCGTAAGTATTATAGAGAAAAGGGCATTTTGGAAAACGAGATGTACGAAGGTATTGAAGAGCTTCTGATTAAGCTCCGGGACGCCGGTAAAATTCTCGCAGTCGCCACCTCAAAGCCCGAGCCTTTTGCCAGAGCCATCATAGAGAGATACGGCATCGATAAATACTTCATGTATGTGGGCGGCTGCACCCTTGAGGAGACACGCTCGAAAAAGGAAGAGGTCATCGCCTATGTGATGGATTGCTGCGGGATCACCGACAGATCAAAGGCCGTGATGGTCGGGGACCGCTTCTACGACGTGGTCGGCGCGAGGAACAGCGGTATAGACTGCATCGGCGTACTCTACGGTTACGGCGAGAGAAAAGAACTTGAAGAGGCCGGCGCGGCTGCGATCGCGGCAAGCCCCGGAGAGCTTGCCGCGATCCTTATCTGAAATAATTTGAAAATATCGGGCGGCAGAGATATTGAACCGCTCCCTGTCAAGCAGATAGATGAAAAAATGAAAACGGTATATCTGGACTCCGTCACAAACGGGGTCCAGATATTTTTGCTGCATTTTCGGGCAGCAGACGATAGGACATAGGCAGTAACTGACAATTTCAATGCGTTCGTCTTACGTGGTCGTTCGACCTTTCGTCATGTAGATACCTCTCTTTCGGACTCCAGAGGTTCTGAGTTCTTTAGTTGCCGCCATCTCCGTTCATCTTGCGCATAAACACAGTGATTGAAAGTCCCGTGAGCACGGCGGCATAGGCGATAACCCACCAGAGATCGGGAAAAATAGACGCGTAATTCCCGGCCAGCGCCGCCCTTCCGGCGTTGACAGCATGGATGAAAGGCAGGGCGTTCGCAACGTCCTCGAAGGCTCCGCCGACCAGCTTGACATCAAACCAGGTTCCTGACAGCCAAGCGGAGAGGTTTGTCAGAAGCGCGCCGCATACACCCCCTACCTGTTTGTCGTTGAAAATGCTGCCGCACAGGAGTCCAATAGCGATAAACACTACGGCCGCCGGTATCAGGACCGCGATGGTCAAAAGGACGTTGACGCTCAGGTGCAGCCCGAGCGCAAGAGCTGCCAGAAAACAGACCGCGATCTGAATGACCGCCAGCGGAAGGAGCGGGATTGTATAGCCGAAAATAAAATCCGAAGCCGAGAGCGGGGTCGTGAACAGGCGGAGCATAAATGAGCTCGATCTGTCCTTGGCAATCAGCATGCCCGAAAAAAGCGAAATGAACGAGAGCCCGAACACGGCGACTCCCGGCGAAAGCCGGTCGATTTCAAAAATTGGAACCGGAATATTCGCCTGTATCATTGACAGAAGAAGGAGCAATACTAACGGAAACCCGAGTCCGAAGGCTAGGTTCAGTTTATCTCTCACCATCTCTTTGAAATTGCGCGAGGCAAACGCTCTCGTTTTCATAGGGTTCCCCCCTCTCCCGCGAAAAAAACGAACGCATCCTCAAAATTGTCTTTCTGTGCTTCCCTCGTCAGTTCGTCGGCCGTGCCGATGGCCCTGAGCTTTCCCTTCGAGAGGATGCCAATCCTGTCGGAGAGCGAGGAAGCCTCCTCGAGGTAGTGGGTCGTCAGGATAATGGTTATTTTGCCCTTGAGCTTTTCGATAAGTCTCCAGAGCTCGCGCCTTGCCAGCACGTCGAGTCCAAGCGTCGGCTCGTCAAGAAACAGAATCTGGGGTTCCGGGATCAGGGCCATCGCGATGCTCAGCCTTCTCTGCCAGCCTCCGGAGAGTGTTTTCGCTTTCTGCTCCGCAATTTCCCCCAGGCCGAAAGTCTCAATCATTGCGCGCGTTTTCCCGCTGGCCGCACTCCTGTCATGGCCATAGATTCCGTAAATCAGCTCGAGGTTTTCTCTTACGCTGAGGTTAGGCGCAACCGCCGTCTCCTGAGGCGATACGCTTATTTTCTGCTTTACTGCCATTGGAGACGCACTTATGCTGTCTCCGAGCAGCACCGCGTCGCCGCCGGTCGGCTTTGTAAGGCAGGAAAGCATCTTGATGGTCGTCGATTTCCCCGCGCCGTTCACGCCGAGCAGCGCGAAAAGCTCACCCTGTTCGATCGAGAGATTCAAGCCGTCAACAGCCGTCCTGTCCCTATACTTTTTGCTGAGGTTCTTTGTCTCTATCGCCGTCATTTTCCTTTGTCCCCGCTCTCCGCACTTTTTCGGATTTCTTCGGCAAAAACGCCGAGATTTTCCGGATCCTCGCTGGGGTAGATCTCCCCGCCCTTCCCTTTGAAGATGGCGTCTGCAATTCCCATAAGGATATCCTGCCGCTGAAGCGCTATGCCCCTCTCCGGATGGGCCATGATTATCAGCGACTGCCCCGGCACGATATCAAACATGTCCCTGATCTCCTTTGGAATCACGATCTGGCCCTTTGCCCCCACCTTAACGGTGCTCATATACGGTTCCGGTTCTTTCATTGTATCTCCTTTCCCAAGCTGTATAATTAGTTATACTAATACTACTAATTATACTAGTAGTACTTTAATCTGTAAAGGGCTATTTAAGAAATACTTGTAATTCCCGCTTTCAAATAAGCCCTCAGGTGATACTATAAATAGTTGACTTGCAATGTCTGATAGTATATAATAATCTCAAATACTTGATAATCTAATTTTCAATATAACATACGAAAGGCTTTATTATGAGACAGTTCGCATTGACCTGCTGTTCGACAGCAGATATGCCGCTTGATTTTTTTCAGAAAAACGAAATCCCTTTTGCCTGCTTCCATTTTATCATGGACGGAAGGGAGTACCTCGACGATATCGGACAATCGATGCCGTTTGACACCTTCTACCGCAAGATTGCCGAAGGCGCCCAGCCCACGACCAGTCAGGTCAACGCAGATGAATACGATAAGATGTGGCGTCCCCTGCTCGCTTCGGGGATTGATGTCCTGCACATAACGCTTTCGAGCGGCATTTCGGGCACGATCAATTCCGCGCGGCTTGCGCGGGAGAACGTTCTCCCGGACTTTCCGGGGCGCAGGATTGAGATCGTCGACTCTCTCGGCGCTTCCAGCGGCTACGGACTGCTTGTGACCTCGGCCTGCGGCCTGAGGGACGAGGGCAGGAGCCTTGACGAGGCCAAAGACTGGGTCGAAAGCAACAAGCTCCGACTGCACCACTGGTTTTTCTCCTCCGACCTCACAAGCTATGTGCGCGGCGGACGTATTTCCAAAGCCGCGGCGATGTTCGGAACTCTCCTAAAAATCTGCCCTCTGCTCAATATGAACACCGAAGGCGAGCTAATTCCCCGCGAGAAGATACGTACCAAGAAAAAGGTCATTTCGGAAATAGTCGACCGTATGGAACGGCACGCGGAAAATGGGTTGGGCTACAGCGGAAAATGCTTTATCAGCAACTCCGACTGCTATGAGGACGCTCGCGCGGTCGCGGATCTCGTCGAAGCGCGCTTTCCCAATCTCGACGGAAGGGTGCTGATAAACACCGTGGGTACGGTCATCGGCGCGCATACCGGTCCTGGCACAGTCGCCCTCTTTTTCTTTGGAGACGAGAGGGTCAAATAAGCCGAAATAAACAAGCGCTTCCGGATTCCTTGAGTCCGAAAGCGCTTTTTCTATACCTCTCTCCCTTTTACCGGAGATCTTTATAATATTCCCTGACCGTGAACCACGAAAGCAGCGCCGCGACCGCGAAAAGCGAAAGCTCTATCGTCCAAGTATCCGCGCTGTCGGCGGCGAATACCGTGCTTGAGCCGACAAGGGTATGCATTGCAAAGGGGGCCAGCAGCCACAGCGGCTTTCTCTCACGCACGCTCTTCATGACCATCACTGAAAACGCGATCTGTATGGCCAGGATTGAAAGCCTTTCAATTGCGCCGGCCAGGACAATGCCCGACGCGGGGGAAGTCCCTGACGACAGAAGCAGCGCGGCCGAGTTGATTCCGGCCAGGATTATTGCCTCCATGCCTCCGTGCCCCACTCCGAAGGCTATTCCGTCCGCCGTCGTTCTCTGTTTTCTGAGAAACAGCGAGATAACGGCGAAGCGCCCTCCCTCCTCGAACAGAGCTGCCGTACCCCCGAGGAAAAGTGCGTAGAGCGCCGGATTCGCCGCGGAAAAGCCGCTGAACCAGGAGTACTGCGGAAATAGCATCTGGAGCAGCGGGAACCTGAGCAGTACCTGAAAGAAAATATAGGTCAGCGCGCCGAAGAGCAAGGGCTTCCAGTTCTCCTCCCCGCGGACGCAAAATATAACAGCCAGCGCAACAGGAAGAACAACCGCGCAGACGATCATAAAAATAAAGCTGACGACATACATGGGGACCTGCTCCGATCCGATTTAAAATGAAAAGATCACTGCGCGTAGGGGTCTGGCTTCGGAATATCTCTGAGCGCGATATAAAAATCTGCGGCAGTGACGGAATAGTAAGGGGCCACCCAGACGAGCACGGGCGGAAATACCACGATCAGCAAAAACCAGCCGACAAAGCTCAGATCGAGCACGAACAGTTCCAGTTTATGTCCGGTCATCATCCGTCTGCTCTCCACCAGACACTCGATTGCGTTCATATGCGGATTTTCTATCATGACATATATCGCCATACGATATCTATACAAAGCGATAATACCCGGTATTACCAGCAGAAGAGACCACAAAAACACCAGAATCGCCATGAGAATATAGAGCCATAGTGCTTTCATAAATATCGCAAAGCCGTCAAACAGCGTCCCTGTGCCCGCCTTTTGAAACTCACAGACCTTGAGACAGTATATTGTGAAACCGATGCCCATCATGACTGTCATGAGGAAGAGTGCAATCATCAGGACCTGACCCCAGGTACCCAGATTGGTGCCCGCTGCGGTGCTGCTGTCCTCCGCAATCTTCAGTATCGACGCGTAATCATAATTGACGTTCGGGTCGAATTGCTTCGCCATGTATGCATATTCCTTAAGTCCTCCGCTTACCGCGAATGACAGGAATCGCAGCAAAAATACTATTAAAAGGTAAACAAGCCCTATCAGAACTGGACTTGGCTTTGTCCCCGAGATAGTCAGCCTGGCGTTTTTCTTTATGGCCGGACAGCTTATTCCCATCTGCTCTCTCTCCTTTGCCGGACGGAATTTTATACAGCATACCACAAGCCGGAGATAAAATAAAGAGAAACCTATCTTTCAGGCGCAGGCGGAGCATACTGTTTGTATTTCCGTCTTTTTGTGCTATACTTTATTAGAAAACGCATTTCAGCCCAAAAGGAGAAAACCTATGAATGAATTACAGGAAAAAATAGTCTCTCTGAAAAAAGAAAAAAACGCTTTGATACTTGCCCATTATTATCAGCCGCTTCCAGTTCAGGACACAGCTGACGCAGTCGGGGATTCTTTTGCTCTGGCCAGGCTCGCGCAGAAGGCAAAGCAGGAAACCATTATTCTCTGCGGCGTCCGTTTTATGGCCGAGAGCGCGAAAATATTAAACCCGAAGAAGACCGTTTACCTCCCGTCCGACAACGCACTGTGTCCGATGGCAGACATGGTGACCAAAGAGGATGTCCTCGCCCTCCGCGCCGAATATCCCGGGGCGGCCGTTGTCTGCTACGTCAATTCCTCGGCCGCCGTGAAAGCTGTCAGCGACATATGCTGTACCTCTTCCTCCGCAGAAAAGATCGTGCGTTCCCTGCCCAACCGGCAGATAATTTTCGTCCCGGACAGAAACCTCGGTTCGTATGTCGCGGAGCGTATCCCCGAGAAGGAGATTATCCTTTTCAGCGGGTGCTGTCCCGTACACGACCGCGTAACGGCGGAAGATGTTCTCTCCGCAAAAAGGGCCCTCCCGGAAGCAAAGTTACTCGTCCACCCCGAATGCAGGCCGGAGGTACTCGGACTCGCCGACTACATCGGCTCTACGGCGGGTATTCTGGACTATGCACGGAAAAGCAGCGCAGGGGCCTTCATAATTGGAACCGAGCGCGGAGTATTTGAAATACTCTCACGTGAAAATCCCGGCAAACGCTTTCTCCTCCTTAGGGACGATTTCATCTGTCCTGACATGAAAAAGACCTCGCTTGAAGACATTCTCGCCTGTCTTGAGGGCAAAAAGCGAGCTGTCGAACTGCCGGAGGACGAGCTGACCGGCGCAAGGTCAAGCCTCGAGCGCATGGTGGCCATTGAAGGCTAAATAGTTGACATAATATCAGGCCACTGCTTTGATTTTTTAGCAGCGGCCTGAATTCAAAATTTAGTTTATATAATTATTTTGACGGTTCCAGCGTTCCGATCAACGCCGTCAGTTTATCCTGCGTTCCGGCAGCTTTATACATGGTCTTTTCCGGATTTGAAGCGTCCGCTACAGCGTCACTGTAAACGCACCAGACAGCACCCTTTACGAACCAAACATTGATTATTTCATCCTTCGCGCTCTCGTCCACATCTCTGTTTGCTGGGACGAAAAAGCTGTATACGGGGTCGGACAAGCTGAACCCGGTGTCGACCATCGAATAGTCGGCAGTTCCGTCGGCTTCGAGCAGGACGTCGAGCGATGCGAGGGAATCCTCGTCCGTTATGGTCAGCAGTTGTTTGTTTTTGCCGCCGCTCTCCGTGTCCGAAGAATATCTCCCCTCATACGCCGCGATCTCCTTTGCCTCAAACAGAGCCTCAGGATCTCCGGAGGCGTCAGCCCTATCTGTCTCCGTTTCTGTTTTCGCGTCATTGCCCGAATTGGCTGCAAAGGTCACGCGTTTGGGAGCGGGAAACCCATACAGGTAAGTTTCAGGGCTTTCGCTTTCAGGGCTGCCGCTGACTTTTGCCGGACTGCTATCGGTCTTGTTTGCACCGCCGGAAGCCAGAGTGGCATGCGCATCGTCCGCCGACCTGCCGGCACCGCCAAGCTTGGGCGCTGCAGGCGTCGGTACCGTGGTAGTTTCCGGCGCAACGGACGGCGCGGAGAGAGAATAATCAGTTGGTGTTGATTTCGGCGTAGCGGACGCAAGCGCCTGGGTGGAAGGCGCGGCGCTTGACGTTCTTTCACTGAGCAAGCCGAAATGCGCCGCGCCCAACAGGATGACCGCAAAGCAGGCGGCAATCGCGGTAAATCTCCCGAAAAGGACTCCGGAGAAGTTTTTCTTCTTCAGCCCTATCTTGTACATGACGCCCTCAGCGAGCATCTCTGGGGGAGCTTCAAGCTCGCCGGAGAATACTTCGGATATTTCGGAGAAGGCATCGTAGACTCTCTTGCAGTCCTCACAGCCCTCCATGTGGGTGCGAAGCTCTGACTCCTGCTCTTCCGACAGTTCGCCGTCTACCATGGCGCTGATCTGTTCAATGTATCTGCTGCAGTCACTCATAACTTCACACCTCCTTTGCGTCTTTTGACGAACGCGAATACGAAAAGTTCCCATCCGCGGACAGGATGGAACAAAGGCGCCTCCGCGCGCGGAAAATACGGGACTTGACCGTTCCTTCCTCCAGGGAGAGCGCCTCCGCGATCTCCTCATAGCTCAGTCCGTCTATCTCACGCAGGAGCAGAATTGCCCGGTAATCTTTAGGCAGGCTCATAAGGCCCCGGTTTACCGCCTGACGCAGCTCCTTTTTCTCCGCGATAGTCTCGGGGGAGAATCTCTCGTCAGGTATCTCCATCTCCTGTTCCTCTTCCTCATCGCCCATATAGGTAAGCGAGCTGTGGGATTTGCGCCCCTCAGAACGCAGAAAATCGAGGCACACGTTCGTTGTCAGCCTGTATAGCCAGACGGAAAACCTGCAGTCCCCGCGGAAATTCAATATAAAATTATACGCTTTTATAAATGCCTCCTGAGACATGTCGAAGGCGTCGCTCTCGTTTCCGACCATGCGGAGAGCGAGGTTATAGACCTTAGTCTGGTTTTCCAGAACGAGTTTTTCAAAAGAAGCTCGGTCTCCCCCCTGCACTCGCAAAACGAGTTCGTTTTCCTCTTCGTGGGTCACCCTATCACCTCAGTTCCTGTTTGATCTGTCTCGCCAGCTTGTATATGTCCTCCAGCCTCTCGACGCGAACGGCCTGCATCCTGAAATAAGCCGAATGCGGCACTCCGTGCAGATACCACGCAAGGTGCCGCCGTGCCTCGAGACAGGCAATTTTTTCTCCTTTGAATTCCGCCGCTCTCTCAATCTGCCTCACTGCCGTGTCTATGCGCTCCGAAAGCGGCGGAAGCGCGGGCAGTGACCCGCCGTGCAAAAGCGCGTTTGCCCTTGAAAACAGCCAGGGGTTTCCGAATGCGCCCCGTCCTATCACGGCCATGTCACAGCCCGTATACCTGAGTATATGCGGCGCGTCCCCGGGTTCGAATACGTCGCCGTTCGCAAAAACAGGTATGCTCACGGCTTTTTTAACGTCCCGGATGATATCCCAGTCCGCGACACCCGAATACATCTGCGTCCTTGTTCTTCCGTGCACGGTTATGGCGGAGGCTCCGGCCTCCTCACACATTCTCCCGAACTCGACGGCGTTTACATTGCCCTTGTCCCAGCCCTTGCGGAATTTTACCGTGACCGGCACGCCGGCTCCGCGTACGACGGCCTCGATTATTTTCCGGGCCTTGTCCGGGTCACGCATAAGCGCGCTGCCGTCTCCGTTTCCCGCGACCTTGCCGACCGGGCAGCCCATATTAATGTCTATGACGTCGGCACCGGAAATTTCCCGCGCAAGTCCCGCGGCCTGCTCCATGAACTCCGGCTCGCTGCCGAAAATCTGGGCCGCGCAGGGATGCTCGTTTTCCGTAATAGTGAGCAGACTTTGGGTCTTCGAATCGTTATAGACTAGGGCCTTGGCGCTGACCATCTCCGTGCTCGTGTAGGCCGCGCCGCAAATTCTGCAGACCTCGCGGAACGCGACATCCGTAACACCCGCCATGGGAGCAAGCGCAAGCAGGCCGTCTATTTTAACGTTTCCAATTATAACCATCGCATTTCCTTAAAAGTGTATGTCCAATCCGACCGGGCAGTGGTCGCTCCCGAATATTTCGGGGCAGATGTATGCCTTGTCAATTTTTCCGCGCAGCCTGTCCGATACGACAAAATAGTCTATTCTCCAGCCTATTCCCTTCTCGCGCGCGTTCGCGCGAAAGCTCCACCAGCTGTATGCTCCCTCGGTATCAGGGTAAAGAAAGCGGAACGTGTCTGTGAAGCCCGCATTCAGAAGCTCCGTGAATTTTGCGCGCTCCTCATCCGAAAAGCCCGCGTTTCCCCTGTTTGCCTTGGGGTTTTTCAGGTCAATCTCCTCGTGGGCGACGTTCATATCCCCGCATATTACGACCGGCTTTGACTCGTCGAGGGCACAGACATAGCCGCGGAAAGCGTCCTCCCAACTCATCCGATAGGCAAGCCGTTTGAGCTCCTCCTGCGAATTCGGAGTATAGACGCACACCAGGTAAAAGTCTTCGAATTCGAGAGTAACCGCGCGGCCCTCCGTGTCGTGTTCCGCTATCCCAAGATTATAGGATACGGTCAGGGGTTTCTTTTTTGTAAACACCGCCGTCCCCGAATAGCCTTTTTTCTCAGCATAACTCCAGTATTGGAAGTAACCGGGCAAGTCGAGCTCGATCTGGCCCTCCTGGAGCTTCGTCTCCTGAATGCAGAACATATCCGCGTCAAGCCCGTAGAAAACATCCTCAAAGCCCTTCTGCACGACGGCGCGCAAGCCGTTGACATTCCACGAAACAAGTCTCATTGATGTCTCTCCTTTCTTGCGACAAGCCGGTTTATGTTCACGCCCTGCTCGTAGAACTTCGCCTCGTAGTCGGTCATCACACCGACCGGGCCGTTCCCGTGAAGGTCGCGCGTGAGCTCCGAGAGAGTCCAGCCCTCTGCGGTAAAGGTCTCGACCGAGTATTCGAACAGCGGCGGATTGTCTGTTTTGAAGTGTATCTCGCCTTCAGGCTTCAGAACGCTCTCGTACAGCTCAAGAAATCCGGGCGAAGTGAGCCTGCGTTTTGCGCTGTGACTCCTTGGCCACGGATCGCAGAAGTTAATAAATATCCGGTCGACCTCTTCCATTCCGAAGATCACCGGCAGCGCCAGAACGTCCGTATCTATAAATCTTACATTTTCGACACCCTTCTCGCAGGCGCGCTCCATACCCATTACCATCGCGTCTGCGACCTTCTCAACACCGATAAGCAGGATATCCGGATTGTTTTCCGCTGTTTCGGCGGTAAATCTGCCCTTGCCGCAGCCGAGCTCGAGCCATAGCGCCTTGTATTCCGGGTAATTTTTCAGCCACTCCCCCCTGAGCGAGGCGGGGTCCTCTATCTGAACACGGGCACAGCGCTCCATGCGGGGAATCAGGTTTGGTTTCTTGCGTATTCTCATGGATATTATCACACTCCTTCAGCGATAATACCATACGGCACCGAAAACATCAATAAAAAACCGCCGCAGTATTACCTTAACCGTGTCGATACGGCAGAAACTTTATAAGCCGATATGCGCTTATCTGGAGGCAGGCCCTTCAAAACTGCCTGATATACATTCATATCAGCGTACAGTCCCTGTTTACACGGAAATAAACAGACTTAGCTGATTACATAGCCATCTGTGAAAGGGCGGAGGAAGCAGATTGATTCAACCTTGCAAAATGTCCTAATGCAGATGTTATTATGCGTCGCCGAAAAAAACACTTGAAATGAACGCGAAAGTGTTTTATTATGAATTTTGTGCTGTGCTTGAAATGCTCCACTTAAGGAAACACTTAAACTAAGGGCGTAGTTATGCAAAATCTGTTCTCGTTTACCCAACCTCCTCTCTAAACTGCAAGGCTTTGTAAGCTCTTTGAATAATTGATTATCCGAGTGTAGCGCGAGGGGTTTGGGAGAACCGGCGAAACAGAACAATTTCATAGATTTCCGGGTGTAGCGCAGTTGGTAGCGCGGGTGGTTTGGGACCATCAGGCCGCAGGTTCGAACCCTGTCACTCGGACCATAATATTCAGAAAAGCCGCCATAAATGGCGGTTTTTCTGCGCTTATTGTTCGGAATTTTCAATTTTTAAAAACCGAACGTTACTCAAAAAAGGCCGACTCGGCAGAGTGAAAAAAGCAGGGCAGCTGTCTCAAACCGACGCCGGAGTACAATTCCCTAACCCATCCAAATGTGCTCCAAAATCGCGAATAATTGTGGCTTTGCTGTTTTCCGAATGCGCGGGGCTGACCCGCGTATTGTCCTTTACGGAGATTTTCTCCAACGCGCTGGAGCTTGGCCCGCTGCGGAAGGAGATTGCAGAACTTCTGCCAGCGCTTTTGGAAAAGCTGGAGTGTATGCGCCCGGCGAAAATTCCACGGGAGTCGAGGGCGATGCCGACTTTGATTCCCTATTCCATTGTCAGCCAGCCGGATACCGACTGGGTTGTTCTGCCCGTGGTGAATTTCGACGCTTACTTCAGGACGGCCAGCTTCGGTAAAAAATATCTGAGCATTATCCCGCCGGAGATCATCGAGCGTCCCCAGCGGCACAGTGCTGTGTCCCGTTACCGGGTGCGGCTGGAATACCTGCCGGACGCTTGGGCGGAAGCCTAACAAAATATCCGTCGCTCTGACACCATACCGCACGGAAAGTCAGGAAGGCGCGGGCAAAGTGCGATAGAATCACAGCATACGGAAGGGGATTGAGAGATGGATTGGATCACGGGGATTCAGCGGGCGCTGGACTACACGGAAGAGCATCTGACCAGCGAAATCGACTTTGAGGCGGCGGCGAAGGCGGCCTGTTCATCGTCGTTTCACTTTCAGCGGATGTTTACCATGCTCTGCGGCTTTACGTTGGGTGACTACATCCGGATGCGCCGCCTTGCCATTGCCGCCGAGGATCTGATGCGTACACAGGAAAAGGTCATCGACATTGCCTACAAGTACGGCTACGACACCCCCGAGAGCTTCTCCCGTGCCTTTACCCGGTTTCACGGCGTCACGCCTACCCAGGCGCGACGCGGAGAAACAGTCAAATCCTTTTCTCGGCTCTCCGTAAAACTGATTTTATCGGGAGGCAGTACCATGGATTACAGGATTGAAAAGAAAGACGCATTCAAAATCATCTGCGAAAAGATTCAGGTAAACAAGCCCCAAGGCGACACCGCCACGGCGGACATCTCCGCGTTCTGGAACAAGTGCCGCACGGACGGCACAATGGAGCAAATTTGCAAATACGGCAAGTTCGACAGTCTGCACGGCGTACTGGGCATTTGCTTTTCTGACGAGCTGGCGGGCTCTGGTTTCCCCTACGGTATCGGCGCGGAGTACAACGGAGCGCCCCTGAACGGCGAGAAGCTGGACATTTTGGAGATACCGGCCTACACGTATGCGGTGTTCACCTGCCGGGGCAAGATGCCCGACTCGTTCAAGGACACCTACAAGAAGATCTGCACGGAATTCTTTCCCCAGAGCAACTATGACTACGGTCACGGCGTGGAGTTGGAGGTTTATCCCTCTGCGGACGTTCAGGATCCGAACTACACCTGCGAGATCTGGGTTGCGGTAGAAGAGAAAAAGCAAACACTTTGACGAAGACGCCGCCGGAGCATATCAGATTGCCTCGGCGGCGTCTTTGCGTCAGCATTATCCCATGATGCCCACCTTATTGCCGTTTTCGCAGATGGTGTAATCCTCGGTTCGCGTGCCGTGGCCGCTCCACTCCACCAGCCCAAAGCCGGGAAAGTCGCAGTAGGCGTTGCCGTCGATCTATAGGGTGTCCGGACCGGACTCGGTGGTGTCGGTGGATGCGGAAACTGTCGTGGCGGTGACCGATGTCAGTTGGCTTTGGCTCGGGTGCCGCCGACGTAGCCACATCGGTACGCGGTGATTGTGAGGGTTGCCGCAAGTATCATCTTTTTATTACAAATTCTCCTTCCTTGGATGCAAAACGGGCGCTCCGCTCGACCTCATCGGTGAGAGTGAAACGCCTGTTTTCCAGATTGTCCAGTTCGTTTGCCAGCTTCCACGCCAAAGTGAAGCCACAGAGAAAGCTGTCCAATAAGTGCTGCACGGTAATGCTATACTGATAATAGAATTGTTTTTGTGTGCGGAGGTGGAAGGCAAATGAGCAAATATGAGCCGCTTTGGGAAGCGATCGGGAGCCGATCGGGAGCCGGATAGAGGGCAGCTTTACGCTGACTTACGCCGAGATTGAGCAGATTCTCGGCTTTCCCATCGACCATTCTTTCTGAACTTCAAGAAAGAGTTGCCGGTAAATGGCTACGAGGTTGGCAAGATTTCCATGAAGGCGGAGACAGTGGCGTTCCGCCGGGTCGATATTTGACATTACGCCATCATTCTGTTATGATCTGCTCCGGACTTCCATGAAAGGAGCACAGATATGGAAAAGTTTATTTTCCCTGAAAAGCTCTCCAAGAAAAAGCAGCGGGAGCAAAACGTCAAACGGCGCGGCAGCTGGTACGGGCTGAACCCCGTGACCCGCAAACCTGAAAATTCAAAAGCTTATAACAGACGAAAGGCACGGAAATGGAGTGATGATTCCATGACCGCGCCTTTTGTGATACTCAGCGGAAGGGTTTCATCAGAATTTCATCCTGGCGTCCGCTTTAAACGGCTTCCTTGAAGGGTTGCCCTCCACGCGGTAAAAGCGCAGATTTTTCACGTCGTAGACCGCCGACCAGACTGTATCTGCATTTGTTTTCCGGTCGTATTGACAGATAAAGCCGTATTTGCCGGACAGAACATCCTCGCAGAAATCCAACGAATAGGCCCCGCCATGTTCCGCCAAAGTGTTCCGTGCCGTCTCATACCGCTCCTCCGCGCGCCAACTGTCCACATCGGGAGGGGTGCGGTATTCCTTCATTGTCTCGGAATGGAAGCAGTTCGCCGCGGCGACAAAATGCGCGTCCGGCTCCGGCCAGATCACTTCAAGCTTTGCGGGGTTGCATTCAACTACGGCAATTTTGCCGTTACTGTCGGCCAGCGTAATCGTCTGCGCAGAGGCGATGGGCAGATTTTTCAGCGCGCTGATTGCCTCCTCGGTCGTCGCGCATTTTTCCAGGATATACCTTGTCAGCATCCCGGCGTTCAGTCCNGGCTTTCGGATATGNGGGTANAGGAAGGTCAGCGCGGCGGCAAGTCCTTTTTCATTCATGCCGTCCTCAATCTGGATGAATGCGGTGGTGTTGCCGTTGAATGCATAGGCGCNGGACAGCGCNTAGAGNCAGTTCATATAGAGCTTNTCGAGGCTNACNAGGAAATCNCTGTTTTTACACAGCATAAATATTNGTCCCGTCGGCAACNGCAAAGGCCGTACAGTGATGCTCCGGCTCAAAGCAGTACATGGGAATCAGCAGATTTGCAATATTATCAAGCGAGCTGCCCTGGCCGTCGGCCATGCCCTGCATCTCCTCCAGAACTTCGGGATAATATTCCCGATAGACCGGCAAGCAGCTCTTTGCGAACGCTTTCAGCGCGTCTGTGATCGCAAAAGTCGGACTGCCGTAAATGATTTTTTCGTGGCTTTTCAGCAGCGCTCCGTACTGAAAGCCCGCCTCATAGTGTGAACCCTTGAATCTTCCGTGATACATCTTCACTTCAACTCCATTTTTGTGATTGGAGAGTGACGTCATCTCTTGAAAANAAGGGTAAATCAATAAAANNTTNTTGTCAACAGNTATATNAATTTCGTTAAAAAAGCNNGGAGCGGTCANNGACCGCTCCNCGTCNCNTGATANGAAATTGGGTTACACCAGCTGCCCCGACAGCTTCAGCTTTTCTTTGGGCGGAAACTGCGCGTCGAAGGTTTCGGCTTCTTTTTCATCCACGAAGTATCCCTCCGGATCTTTGTAGGTGCCGGCAATACCGTCCAGAAAGCCGGGCTCCAGTTCACAGATCAGGAAATAAGGCACTTCGGCGTTCCTTGGCTCAGCGAAGTAGTGGATGTCTTTCGTGCTCGCCAGCACAAAACCGAACTTGCCGTAGAAGCCGATGTTGCCGGTAATGGCCAGCGCGCCCGCGCCCAGCTTTTTGGCCTCGTTCATGGAGTGGCGCAATAATATCGTGCCGTAGCCCTGTCGTTTCAGTTCAGGCGCAATGCTGATGGGGNCGAAGGTCATGATGGGAAGGGTTCTGCCGTCATCGGTGTGGATCTCAGAGCGGACATACATCACATGACCGATCAGTCTACCGCGGCGCTCCATCACGAAATCCAGCTCCGGNACAAAATCCGGCTTGCCGCGAAAGGTGTGCAGGACATAATGCTCCAGGCACCCGGGGCGGTAGACATTCCAAAACGCCTCACGCGTCAGATTTTCAGCTTCGCGGTAATCGCTTGTTGTTTCCAAACGAATGGTATATTCATTCTGCATGGTTTTCCTCCTAAAATTGATGNNTTTCAATTCAGGGAGGTTCGAGATGTGTTCAGCAAACCTCCCGGTCAGCCGACANTCTCCAAGGTGTTGTTTTTCAAACAGCAATCTCCTAATGTTATATTTGATAAGGCGTTGAGCCTCATCACGGCTTCATTATAGCCCTACGGACATGAGAACGCAAGAGGCGGTTTGGCAATTCCGTCCATCCGATTCCTGTACAAATGCCGAAAGGCGCTTTATAACTGGAGCAAATCATGCTATGATAGAAAAAACAAAATTCGGGAGGTTCAACGCTATGGTTCGGGAGATTATGCGGGACACCGTATTTCTTTCGCTGCGGGCGGAACCGTCGACACCGATGGATTTGCCTGTTGCCGACGATCTGCTGGAAACATTGGAAGCCCACAAGGACGGCTGCGTAGGTATGGCGGCCAATATGATCGGCGTGAACAAGCGCATCCTCGCCTTCGTGGGCGATGGCGAATATACGGTGATGTTCAATCCCGAGATCATCAAAAAATCCGGGCCTTACGAGGCGGAGGAAGGCTGCCTGTCTCTCGACGGCACCCGAAAGACAAAGCGCTGGAAGTCTGTTAAGGTGCGGTATCAGAATGGGAATTTTCAGATTCGGCTCAAGACCTTTACCGGCTTCACGGCAGAGATCATCCAGCATGAAATCGATCACTGCGACGGGATCATTATCTGAGGGAGGCAAACCATGATCGTTTACTTTACCGGCACCGGCAACAGCCGATACTGCGCGCAGATGCTCGCCGACCATCTCGGCGACGAGCTCATGGACACGTTCCATTTCGTCCGGGACGGCATTGCGGCGGAGCTGCTGTCAGACCGGCCATGGGTATTCGTCTCTCCTACCTACGCCTGGCGGGTTCCCCATATCTTTGCGGACTTCATTCGCTCCGGCAGCTTTTCCGGCAGCCGGGAGGCATATTTCGTCATGACCTGCGGCGACGAGATCGGAAATGCGGCTGCGTTCAATCAGGCACTTTGCAAAGAGAAGGGGCTCCTATATAAAGGAACGCTCCCGGTGGTCATGCCGGAAAACTACATCGCTTTGTATGACGCGCCGGAACAGGCCGAGGCGATAAAAATCGTGGCTGCCGCCGCGCGCGCTCTGGAAAGCGGGATCGCCTGCATCCGGGAAGATTGTAATTTTCCGGTGCCCAAGGCAGGGACCGTTGACCGGTTGAAATCCGGCGTCATCAACGCTGCTTTTTACCGCTTCATCGTCAAGGCAAATAAGTTCATCGTTTCCGACGCCTGCATCGGCTGCGGCAAGTGCGCGGAGAGCTGCGTGCTCAACAATATCGAGCTGCGCGGCGGAAGGCCCATTTGGGGTGGCCGCTGTACCCACTGCATGGCTTGTATCTGCACTTGTCCGGCGTCTGCCATTGAGTACGGAAAAGCCAGCGTCGGCAAACCGCGCTACCGCTGCCCGGAGTACAAATAGCACCGCAAAAAGGATAAATTGAAAACGAAGAGCTGAAGCCTGTTTGAAGTGATGGTTGAGGCGCTTCCGCAGCCAAAGAATAAAAAAAATAACCTATTCTGGTTTTTTTGGGTGAGTACATGAGTATCGACGGTTATTTTTATCACGAAAAGCGAAACAGCGGCGGCCGTACCTCCGACGGCGATCTTGCCTATGAGGTGCTGTCCGTCGTAGCGGAAATTCCAAGGGGAAAAGTGGCGACCTATGGGCAGATCGCACGGCTCATCGGGAGGGAAAAGAATTCCCGGCTTGTAGGCAGAATATTGAGCCATGCGGAGTATTACGGCGACTATCCCTGCCAGCGCGTGGTCAATCATGCGGGGCGGCTGACTCCAGGCTGGCCGGAGCAGGGCGATCTGCTTCGGTCGGAAGGCATAGAGCTGAAAGACGGCGGCCGCGTCGATCTTAAAAAATATGGATGGGGCTGCTGAGCGGCAGGGTGGTGAGAAAATGGCGTATTGCGATTGGGGCGCGGAGAACGACCTTTTGACAAAGTATCATGCTTACGAGTGGGGTGTCCACGTGCATGACGACAGAAAGCAGTTCGAATTTCTGATGATGGAGGCCATGCAGTGCGGCCTGAACTGGAACATGATGCTGCAAAAGCGGGAGATTTTCAGAGCGTGCTTCGACGGCTTTGATTACGACAAGGTAGCCGGATACGGCGAAGCGGATATCCAACACATCCTGGACACGCCCGGCATGATCCGCTCCCGCCGCAAGATAGAAGCGATTATCCAGAATGCGCGGTGCTTTCAGAAAATCAGAGAAAAATTCAACAGCTTTTCCGAGTATCTCTGGCGCTATACCGATGGGAAGACCCTATTGTACAACGGGCACAAAGAAGGCTGGATTCCGGCGAGCAACGGGCTGTCCGACAAAATCAGCAAAGAATTGAAAAAGCGCGGCTTTAAGTATCTCGGCAGCATCACTGTCTATTCCCATCTGCAGGCCTGCGGCATCATCAACGACCACGGCGAGGACTGCCCCTGCTTTGCGCGGCTTAACAGCGCTTATCCCTCGGTGCAGAAACGACGGTTCCTGGAAAAGGGCGTACAGTATTTCGGGGACAAGTAAATAGGTGTTCCCGACTGTCTCACCGGTCCCGAAATTCGGAGCGCTTGAAGGAAGGCAAAATGATAAAATGAAAGTGGAACACCAGATGATACAAGGGATTCCTGTCGTTCTCTATGGTGAAGGACGGGAAAAGGGATACCTGTTTGTCCATGGCCAAGGCGGTAATAAAGAGGAAGCGGCCGAGTTTGCTGAGATCGCCGTCCCCTTGGGATTTCAGGTGGCTGGTATCGACCTGCCCGGGCATGGTGCGCTTAAAGAAAATATAAGCGAATTTGTTCCCTGGACAGTTGTTCCGGAACTCAAGGCGGTTATGTCATACTTAAAAGAGCGCTGGAGCGAGGTCTCTCTTCGGGCAAACAGCATTGGCGCTTATTTTTCCATGCAGGCATTTGCGGATGAGAAGCTCGAAAAAGCCCTTTTTGTGTCTCCGATTGTGGACATGGCGCAGCTTATCAGTGATATGATGGGCTGGGCGGGTGTGACAGAGGACATGCTTCGTCGGCAGGGCGAGATTTCTACAAACTTCGGACAAACACTCTCATGGCATTATCTTTGCTGGGCAAGAGAACATCCGCTCGGTGTCTGGACCCAACACACGGCAATTCTGTATGCAGAACGGGACAACTTGACCACGAGGAAAGCGGTCAAAGCTTTTGCCGACGCGCACGCCGCATCCCTGACAATTTTCGAGCAGGGTGAACACTGGTTCCATACGCCCCGGCAGTTGGCGACGCTTCGTGCATGGGAAATGTCAGCGGTGTGATAAAGCAGAACTTGTCATGTATCTGCAAAATCTTTTATTAACTTAAGAAATCGGAAAGGATGAGGCAACATGGCGTTTGATTTCAAGAAAGAGTACAAAGAATTTTACCTGCCGAATAGCAAGCCGCAGATCGTCAACATTCCGAAGGCCAATTTTATTGCCGTGCGCGGAAAAGGCGACCCGAACGAGGATGGCGGCGCCTACCAGCAGGCGATTTGTATTCTGTACGCCGTTGCATACACGCTGAAGATGAGCTTCAAGGGCGACTACAGGATCGAAGGCTTTTATGAATATGTCGTCCCGCCGCTGGAGGGATTTTGGTGGCAGGAGGGCGTGAATGGGGTGGACTACGCGGCTAAATCCGCCTTCCACTGGATCTCCGTACTGCGCCTGCCTGATTTTGTGGCAAAGAAGGATTTTGACTGGGCAGTGGAGACTGCCTCAAAGAAGAAAAAGCTGGACTGCTCCGCCGCGGAATTCCTGACGGCCGAGGAGGGTACCTGCGTGCAGATCATGCACATCGGGCCGTTTGATGAGGAACCGGCATCGGTCGCGCTCATGGATGCATTTCTGAAAGGAAACGGCTATGAAAACGATCTGAGCGACACCCGCCTGCATCACGAAATCTATTTGTCGGATGCAAGAAAGGTCGCTCCGAAGGACAGGAAGACGGTCATCCGGCATCCCGTGAAAGTCAGAGGATAATTGGATTTGTCAACGAAGAGAAGCACAGGAGGCGTCAGCGCCCCCTGTGCTTCTCTTTACGCTTTTTCTGCTTGCGCTCGAACTGGTGTGTTTCCTCAGCCCGGCTGCGCCTTTGACCGGGCCCTGTGCTCCAGCTTGTCCTGCTCCTGTTGGAGTTTCCGTGTCCACTGGGCCTTTGTGCCGACGCTGGCGCTTTGGAACTATGGTATTCGACGGAACAACTGTCAATGATCATTGTTCACTCAAATCGTTTTTATACAAAAACCGTCTGGACCAGCAGCATATACACCGCGCTTCCGGCGGCTATGCTGATAAGGGCGTTGTTCTTCCACCTGTGGAGGACGACGATGACCGCGATCGCTATGGCCTCGGGAATGCCGTACGGCGCCGAGGACAGCGAGACGTTTTTCAGGCAGTAGACGATGAGCAGGCCCATCATCGCGGGCGGCAGGGCATTGCCGAGATATTCGATGACTTTCGGACGTTTCTTCGATTCCGGAAAAAGCAGGAAGGGCGTAAAGCGCGTTGCCATGGCTCCGAGGGCAACGGCCAGAATCATTGCCGCAGTCTGGGCGTATGTCAGCGTCATTCGCTTTCCCTCCCCTTTCCAAGTTCTGTCCTTTCGAGCAGCAATAATACCGCNGCAATGAGAACCATTGACGGTATGACAAGGTTTCCCGAGCCGAAGATAAAAAGGCAGATAAGCGTGCCTGCCATTCCTATGACGCCGGAGAGCCTGTTCTCGGTTTTCTTCATTTGTTCGAGGAACAGCACCACAAAAAGCGCCGTGAGGACGAAGTCCAGGCCCTTGGTGTTGAATTTTATGAAGCTTCCGAGCATCCCACCAAGGAAGGTGCTGAAGACCCAGTAGAAGTAGTCGAGGAAAGAAATTGCAAAATAGAAATATTTTCTGTCCACGCCCTCCGGCACCTCGACGCCGGAGGCAATTGAAAAGGTCTCGTCGCAGAGCACGTAGACAAGGAATAACTTCAGTTTTCCGAGACCCCTGTATTTGTCAAGCATGGACAGCCCGTAGAACATGTGCCTTGCGTTGACCATAAGACTCAGTAAGAAGGCCTGCACCGGACTGAAGGCTGCGGTGAGCAGCGTTATCGCGACATACTGCATGCTCCCACAGAAGGCAACGGCGCTCATGAGCACCGCCCAGAGCGTACCATATCCCTTCGTATGCATGAGCACACCATAGGCCATGCCGAGCACAAGAAAGCCAGTCATGACCGGCAGCGTATGAGGAAATGCAGAAAAAAGCGCCTTTTTAAATTCACCTCTGCGAGATTCCACCATAATTACCGCTTGCGCTCCTTAAAAATATATTGTATAATATACTTAACGTTCGTAAATTATATATGCAATATACATGTGTCGTTATCATTTGTCAATATTGAATTTGGGGGATTCCTATGGAAGTAAACCAGATTGTCGCCGTAAACCTCAGGAAACTGCGCGAAGAGAGAAACCTCAGCCTTGGCCAGCTCTCCGAGATGTGCAGCGTGAGTAAGGTGATGCTCTCGCAGATTGAAAAGGGAGCGGTAAAGCCGACGATTAACACGGTCTGGAAGATTGCGAACGGGCTGAAGGTTCCGTACTCCGCTCTGCTTGAGCAGCGGGAGAATACCGCTTCCGTCGTAAGAAAGTCCGAAATCACAGCGCAGACCGGAGAGGACAACCACTACAGGATATACTGTTTTTACCCGGGCACGCCCTACCGAAATTTTGAGCTGTTCCAGATTGAGCTGGACGCCGGCTGCAGCAACGTCTCCATAGGGCACTCCGAAAGGTCCTTCGAATATATAATGGTTCTGGAAGGCATCCTGCGGCTGACGGTGAACTCCGAGTCCTATGAGCTCAGACCTGACGACACCGTTAATTTCCAGGCCTCCGAAAAACACATCTACGAATCGATCGGCACGGAAACGCTGAAAGCCGTCATAATAAACTATTATCCTGCCTGAATAATCGGGCAGGATATTCTATCGGCGCCTATTTTTTCCCTGTGTCGGCTTTCAACGCCTGCGTTTTCAGTCCGGCGACCGCGCCAATCTTTATTCTCACTGGAACTATCCTCAGAAATTTGTTGATAAAGCCAGGGACAATGATCTCTTTTCCGCGCATAAGCCCACTATATGCCGCCTCCGCGACGCTTTCGGCGGACATTGCGAGCTTCGGCGTCAGCGTTCCCTCTCTCTCGAAAAAGCGTGTCCTCGTCGTTCCGGGACAAAGCGCTGAAACCTGCACGCCCTTCGCTTTCGCCTCAAAGCGTATCGCCCTGCTGAAGCTCAGTATGAAGGCTTTGCTCGCGTAATAGGTGCTGGTATAAGGGCCTGGCTGGAAGGCTCCGGTCGAAGCGACGTTTAGGATCTTTCCCTCTCCCGCCCGGTACATATCCGCCAGGAAAAGTTTACATAATTCAGTGGGATTGACGACATTAAGAATCATCATTCTCTCGTCCCGCCTGAGGTTGATCTCGTCGGCAGGACCAATCAGCCCATAGCCGGCGTTGTTTACAAGCACTGAAACCGGGATGCCGAGCTCCCCGATTTTTCGATATATCTCATCCGCGGCGCCAAGGCAGCACATATCCTGCCGTATTGTTTCTACGGTCGCGCCGGACTCCTTCTCCAAAGCATCCCTTGCGGCCTCAAGGTTTTCAAGGTTTGATGACACGATGACAAGGCCGTAGCCCCCCTTCGCGAATTTCCTCGCGAGTTCATAGCCAATTCCGCTCGTCCCTCCGGTGATAAGCGCGTATTTCATCTGGAATACCCCCCTTTAATCGGTCTGCCGAGATTCAGGGAAGATCGTTTCCGTAGACATAGAGCGCGTCCGTTATGTTGAACTGCTCCGTCTCGTGGCTTCCCGGCGCCCCAGTGGTTATCAGAATATAGTCTTTTCCGTTTTTCTCGGCCAGACTCGCAAGGCACAGCCCGGCATTTTCCGTGTAGCCGGTCTTGCCGCCGATTATTTTTCCCCCCTGAAAATCCGAGGTGCTCATGCCGGCAAACATCGTGCTGCTGAAGGTGATGCCCTTCGGGTGCTTGTCGGTTTTCGAGGTGGTATATTCGCGCGCGGTAAATATCTTTCTGAACGTATCGTTTTTCAGAGCATATCTCAGAAGCTTCGCAAGGTCGTTCGCCGTGGTATAATGCTTGTCATTATGTAAACCGACGGCGTTTGTAAAGTGGGTATCGTTCATCCCCAGCTCCTTCGCCTTCTGATTCATGAGATCCGCAAATTTGTCCTCACTGCCGGATACCCTTATCGCCAGACTTTCCGCGGCGTCCGCGCCCGACGGCAGCATCGTGCCGTACAGAAGGTCAATGACGCCCACCTTTTCGCCCGGCAAAAACCCAGCCATGGAGGCGTCCTCGCTTTTAAGCTCCTTATATATGTTTTCCGGCACCGTCACTTTTTCATTCAAGTCGGATAAGTTTTCTATCGCCAGTATCGCCGTCATCATTTTCGTGAGGGAGGCCGGATAGGTCTTCTGATCACTGTTTTTTTTGCCGATCACTCGGCCAGTGCGCAGATCCATCAGGACCGCGTGGGTGCTTTTTATCTCGTCCCCGAACGTGACCGCCGGCTTTTCGAAAATCGTCAGTATCCTGTTCTGGATAAAGTCCTTCGCCGTTGTAAGGATTTCGCCCTTTGTGTGAATCAGCCCGTATGCCAGGACAGCCACGATTATTATGGTTATCAGGCACCCGCGTCCCCGTCTGCGTTTTTTCATTGCACTGAAGCTCCCCGTTTTTTCTATATAATCATGCGTTTTAGATATTGTACACCTTATAGAGGCCGCTTGTCCAAAAAAAGTTCAGGCAAAGAAATAAGTCTTTGCCTGAACCTTCCGTTGTTACTGTCAGATCAGCCCAGATTTCTGCAGCAGTCTCTGAATCATTACCGCCGCCTCCGCTCTTGTCACGTTTGCTTCAGGAGAAAGCACGGCCGCGCCTGCGCCAGAAATGATGCCTGTTTTGACGCACATTGCCACACTCGATTTTGCAGAGTCCGAAACCGACGCTCCGTCCGTATACTTGGCAATAAGCGCGTTTATTTCGCTGTCCGTAAGACTGGCGCTCAACCCTGTCAGCTTCATCGCGCGCGACAGTATTTCCATCGTCTGTCCGCGTGTGAGCGTTTCATTCGGGTGGAAGGATCTCGCGTCAAAGCCGGTCATGAGCCCGTAATAGGCAGCGGCTTCGACATAGCCATCAAACCAGTCTGTGAGTGCGACGTCTCCGAATTCGCTTTTCTCCGTTCCCTTTTTAAGTCCCAAAGCCCTGACAACCATCGCAGCAAATTCCGCGCGGGTGATGCTGTTATCCGGATTGAAATTGCCGTTTTCGTCTCCTGTTGCCACCATTCTTGAACCCATATCGTTTATTGCCGTTTTTGCCCAATGGTTTGCTGCGTCGGCAAAGGTAAGGGGGCTGTAAACGACGGAGTAAGTGCTGTTTGTAAGGCTGCTTATTTTTGCATAGTATTTTCCGTCAGTTTTTACGATCTGTGTGGGAACAGGGCGGAAGGTTCCATCCACGTTGAGCACTATGCCCGTCGTTATTCCGGAAGGATCGACACCATCTGGGATGGCAAGCATTCTTTCAACATAAGTGTTAAACCTGCTTATCGTAACAGTCTTATCGCCGTTTGTACAGTTAATTTCAAAATCGACGGGGCTCACAACGATCCGGAGATGGTTTTTGTCCGCTGCGTTTTCAACGATTTTCACCGTATCCGCCGAAGGCCCTGCGACGCTGACGCTGACCTTGATATTCTGAAGCGCGACCCGGGAACCGAATTGTACCGCTACGGCATCCATGTTTATAGCGGATGCGGGCAAAGTATAGGAAACAGTATCTGTCTTTATTTCAAGTACTGCTTCCTTGCTTTCCATGTCCCTGACGCTTTGTCCGTCCAGTTCTCCAACGACAACATCCGAACCTCTTCCCAAAAATGTGACCGTGGGGTTTTCTGCGCCGCTCTCAAGTATCTTATCAAGCTTTGAACGGTCGACAGTGACGGTTGTAACGCTCTGTCCGTTTGCGTTGGTAGCGGTATTGGGTGTTCCGGCATCCTGCTCCCGGGCGCCGGCTCCGACAATGGAGGCGTCGGCCGCGGGCGGGCAGGCAAAAGCACATATCCCGCTGACCGTTATGCCGTTGCCGCTTAGGTCGGCTGTCGTTACCGCGGAATCCGCGCCTGCCGCCCAGCCCTCAGCCGCCGCAAGGTTGTATGCCGTGGCGTCCTTTGCGCTCGTACCATTCTTGTCCAGCAGCTGGTTCACCGCCACAAGGTCCGCCGCGCAGAGCGTAACCGTAAACGCGGTACCCGAGGTTAGCTCCACTCCCGCCGTTGTCAGCGTATAGCTTACTCCGCCCTCGCCAGTGATCGTCAGCTTGGACACATTTATATCGTTTGCCGCTCCCGCCAGCTTCAAAAAGCCTCTGCCACTGACGGCCAGCGCTCCGGTTGAGCTGTCATAGTTTGCGCCCGTGATCTCCGGTACTGCTATGCCGCTTACCGTGACCGCATTGACGGTGTCCGACGTATCTCCGTCGGTAACGCTGCTGTCCCAATCATCCGCAGCCGCAAGGTTGTATGCCGTGGCGTCCTTCGCGCTCGTGCCATTCTTGTCCAGCAGCTGGCTCACCGCCACAAGGTCCGCCGCGCAGAGCGTAACCGTAAACACGGAACCCGAGGTTAGCTCCACTCCCGCCGTTGTCAGCGTATAACTTACCCCGCCCTCGCCAGTGATCGTCAGCTTGTTGACGGCGATGCTGTCCCCCGTCGTCATGTTGCTTCCGGTTACCGCAAGTACGCCGCTCCCCGCGTCGTATGCCGCGCTCGTTATTTTTGGCGTGAGAATAGGGTCTCCTATTTTAATATTATTAAATCCCGCAAAATTTCCGGAAAGCCTATCCCCGATTTGCTGATTTGTGATTCGCACCTCATCAACATCCCCGAATACTGAACTCGGAAAATCAGACACGGTAAAGGTCACTTCCCAGGGCGGGGCTGCCAATGCCGCCGGATTCAGCGTTACGGAACCTGTTGACATTCCGCCTTTAAATCCCTCAAATTTGATCTTTTCCTCGCTGGCATTGGTATTGCTGACAAAGATTGAATCGAAACTGAACTCGCTTCCGCCATGTCCCATTATGACCAATATGCGTGGCAGATTAGCTTCATTGTCAACACTGCAGCTAGATGTCTCGTCTATCTGAGTAAATACGTCATCTGTTGAGCCAAAATCCCCGCCGCTGAAAAACGCGAAACTTCCGGACGGGCTTCGCGAAGTCGCTTCTTCCGGCGTCATCGCGCCAAAAATATCGAGCTGTATTCCGGATATGTCATTTGAATCGGTACCGTCATGAAGGACCGTTCCAATATTTGTTTGGGACTCCNCACTGAAGGTTACCGATTCCGAAGCCGCCCGGGCCGTCACCATCAGAACGGGCATAATGTTTATTTCCACCGCCAACGCCAAAAGTATTGCCATTGCTTTTTTCAGCATATACTTTTTCACAGGACGCCCCCCACTAATCATAGACACGCCGTCATGATTTAAAAAGTCCGCAGTCTCCGGACATTCCGAAGCGGCACATTTTTCCTTTTTGATGCCGTTAGTAATATATGGCTTTTTTCATACAATAACTAATATGTCGTTATTTGTCAATAACAAATAATTTATGTTGATTTTATGATAAGCCGGCATTCCGCACTTCTGTACAATCCGTATTTATAAAAACAGCACGCGGGTATCCGATTAAATTTAACGTCTGATTCCCACGTACTGTCAATTTGTTCAATTTTATTTACTTTTATCGGTTTCGGATGCGCGTTTACCGCGGCTTTTTCCCGCGATCAGTCCGGATATAAGCGAACCCACGCCGAATACGAAGAAATAGAATGAAAGCGGTATTCCACCCATCTGCCGAAGCTTATCAGGTGCACCTCCGCCCTGGCTGCTGCCGGACCAGCCGGCGACATCCCGCCTCTCCCTCTGTTCGATTTTACCTTGCTTCGTTATGGTAACGCTAAGTCCCTTATAGCTTGCATTATGGCCGGCTTTTGCGTCCGGAATAGTCAAATTACATTTCCTGTTGGGCACCAAGCCATATCGTTAACATTATTGTTCTTAAACCAATAGGTCAGTTCAGATATAAAATTCTTAGCCGGCGAAAAAACCTCTTTGCCTTTTAAGGAAAGCAAATATAATTCCCAAGGAATTTCCTCGTCCTGCAAGCGCAGCATTTTCAATCCTATACTATTGATATATGGCTCGTTAAAGCTGAAACAGCTGCCAATTAAGTTGGCATTTGCTTTTACCATACTGTAACACGTTGTGTGTCTGTCACATTCCAGTACGATGTTCGGGTCGAAGCCGTTACTTTTGCATAATTTAAGTAGCGTGTGGTACGCTTTGAATTTTCGGTTTTCAAATACCAGTTTTCTATTTTTGAGTTCCTGCACGCTGATACTGTCCTTCTCAGACAAAGGGTTATCCTTGTTCACCACGAAGCAAATCTGTTTTTTCATTAAAAAACTTCCGGAAAATTTTTGATTGTCAATTGGGCCATCGACTATTGCCAAATCGCAGTCACCTTTTTCTAACAAGGTCTCGCAGTCCAAACTCGGGCATTCAATGATTTTTATGTAGGGATTGGAATCGTATTGAAACATTTCCATTTTACAGGTTTCAGGGCACCAGTCAATTGCCTTATAAACACATGAGATTGTCAGTATATCTTTCTTTTTCGGCTGAATAGAGAAGTAATTTTCACATTCTTGATAGTCTGAAACAATTCTATTGGCTTTTTTCAGCAAATATCTCCCGTTTTCAGTAAGCACCAGTCCAGAAGTCGTACGTAGAAAAAGTTGTCCATTAAGTTCTTTTTCCATGCGCAAAATTGCCATGCTTAGGCCTTGCTGCGTAATATACAAATGTTGAGCGGCTTTAGAAAAGCAGCCATCTTTACAAACCTGAATGAAATAAACTAACTGATTAATATCCATTAAACCACCTCCTACAATAAAGTTGCGGCTCAGGCACAGCAGCCCGCCATGTTTTTTCCGGCTCAGAGCTGAAGTCCTTAAAATCTTTGCTGACGCTGCCGGAGCGGCCGTGTTCAAAGGAAAGAGCGTGTCAGCAATCCCTTGTTTCATTGGTAAAGCGCGCTTCTTCCATGAGAACATCCCCGCGGCCCGGAGCAGATGACATCCTTATGTGCAATCAAATAATCACGGACGTTTAATGGAAAGATTAAGTACCATTGACAAAACGGAAAAGATAAGGAGCATAACGAAGGGTGCCGTATATCCACCAGTTCTCGTCACAAGACATCCCGCGATTGTCGCGACAAATGATGTCGGAATCAGCATCATATTGGCTATGCTGAAATTCAGCGGGAAATTTTTACTCCCATAAAATGCCCCGATAAAAGAGGCCGTTATTGTGGGTGACGTGCCATAGGAGAGTCCGGTCAGGCAAAGTCCGAGAACTCCGACCCAAAGAGAGCAGGATAAAACGGCTGCCAAGTCGACGGCAACTGCGACAATCTCAAGCGCACTGGCGAAAAATGTTGTAAACTGTCTGCCTTTTCTGTCAAATAGTGTCCCGGAAAGAATCCGGCCGAGGCCGTTGCAGATTGAAAGAATCCCGACCAGCGTTGCGGCAAAGCTCGCAGTCGCGCCGACCGACACGGAGAAATCCCTGGCAAAGCTGATGACCGTGTTGCCCGCCGCAGACAGCGTGATGCTGAACAGGAAAAAAATCCAGAAAGAAGCGCGCCTAATCATTGCCGCCGTGCTGTATTCCTTTGCTTCCAAATCCTCTCCAGTTTTTGCGCCCTCTATCTTTGTCGGCAATTCCATTTCGTCCGGTGGGAAGCGAACGATTAAGCCCTCGACAATCATGACCAAAGCCAGAATGACACCCAGTCCCATAAACGTGGTTCTCCAGCCGATGGATTGACTTTCTATCGTCCGGTTTGCGATTTTACCCAAGACAAGCGCACTTGCGCCGAAGCTCAGCATCAAAGCGCCCGAGCATGTCCCTTTTTGATCGGGAAACCAGGCATTAGTGGCTGAAATAACCGCGTTGTATGCCATACCGATCCCCAATCCGCTCAAAACGCCGTAGGCAAGATAAAGCGTGGTTGCGCTCAGGCCGGACATTCTTGAGGTAATGCAGAAGCCTGTGCCTGCTAGGATCGCACCCACGATCACCGGGAGTTTTGGAGAGGTTTTTCTTGTGAGAATTCCGGATATCACACCACCGATGCAAAAAAAGCACATCGTCAGTGTGAAGTTCAGGGCCAGCACAGGCGCGCTCCAGCCAAACTCGTCGGCCAGCGGCGCTTTTAAAATTGACCAGGCATAAATAACGCCGGCTACCAGCATGCTGACGATGCCGGATATAAGATAAATCCATCGATGGGTTTTTGATTTTTCTTTGTTCATATTGGCCATCCATTCTGCACCGCTGCACCAGCGGCACAAATTGTATTGAATAGGGTGTACAGCGCTCTGCGCAGGAGGTTACGACTTAGGAAAAATGGCTCACAAGTAAGCAAACCCGTGGTGCAGTAGAGGTAACATGCAACTACTGGAAGGAATGATTACTTGTGAGTTGCCGCCATTTTTTACTAAACACGAAGAATTTGAAAAAGCTAACCATTAACAATTGTCAGAAATCCGGGAGGCGAATTTTTTCCTTCTGAGATTTCTTGCTCATCATCTCTCCGCACTCTCAGCCGTTTGCAGTCCAGCACAGAACCTATGCGTACTTGTCAGTCAGAATTTGATAGTCACCGGTTTATCGGTGAAGGAAAACAGAGTCGCTGTTGCGTCCTTTAAATACAGCACCTGGGTATTATGATCTTCGGCTAAAACTGTTTCGGGCAGGTTCGGATAAGCATCCAGCAGGTGTTTTTTGGGTTCAAAACGGTCATCATCCACCGCTGTGGCCGAAATGCGCAGCCATTGAGAACCGTCAAAAGCACATATCTCGACTTTGGGGTTTACAGCCATCTGCCGTGACACGTCTTTCCTCCTGTCGGTCTGAAAATAGATCTTATCTTCAAACCAATCAACCGTACCGAACGGACGTACCCGCGGCTGATTTCCATCCATAGTTGCAAGGTAATAAATATTGCATTTTTTCAAAAAAGCGTAGACATCGTTCATGAGTATTCCCTCCTTTTATTTCCATGGCTTCCCGACATTTATCTGTTCCGGTAGCCCTCGAATTCGTTATTACTGATCGTTTAAGTCCCGATATTTCCACAGGATGCGGATTCCAATACAGCCGCTATCCCTTGCAAAACTCCTTGACGTCCGAAAACGTATTGTATACTCCTTTTTCATGGAGTTCATGGAGCTGTTCCTCGCTATAGCCGAGTTCTCTAAGTATGTCCTCGCTGTTTTCTCCCAGCAGCGGCGCACGTTCAAAAGGTCGATTACTGATTGAGTGCAGACGCACGGGCGGGCGTACCATGACCCGTTTGCCACTAGGGTAATCTACCTGCTCAAAAACGCCGTTTGCCCAGGCCTGTTTATCTTCGAGAACCTCTTCCCAAACCTGACACAGCGAGCAGGGAATATCGGCCGCCGTAAGGATTTCCAGCCATTCGGCCGCCGTTTTTTTGCTGAAGGCTTCATCAAGGATGCCAATGAATTCACTGTGCAAATGATTTTCTGTAATATTGTCCATTGTATAGCGGGAATCTCCAACCAAGTCTGCGCGGCCGATCAAGGGCATGAAACGCGGATAAAAGAGATCAAACGGAGGCATGGACAGCTGAAGGAATCTGTTATCCTTGGTTTTATAAGTATTATTAAACGGGTTTTCCGCAGATTTTCTGCTGATAGGATAAGTCTGTCCCAGCTCCTTGTACTGCGCGGCCTGCATCGGCACTCCCTGAACAAATACCGAGCTATGCAGCAGACTGGTCGTCACCTTATCGCCGCATCCGGTTTTTTGTGCTTTAAGCAAGGCAACCAGAATACCGCTGACCAAAAACATTCCGCTCGTATGGTCGCCCATTCCCGGCGCCAAATTGATAGGCTCTCCGCCGCGCTGCATCAACGATCCGACAATGCCGCCACGTGCCCAAAAAGCGGTAAAATCGTAACCAGGAAGGTTGCAGTCCGGACCCTCTTCACCATAGCCGGTGAGCGAGCCATAGACCAGTCTTTTGTACTTCTGAGAGAGGCTTTCATAATCAAGTCCCAACTTTTTAAGCGCTTTGGGTCGCCAGTTTGTAAGAAAAACATCGGTATCTTTCAGCATCTGGAACAATATTTCGCGGCCCTCATCGGATTTTAGATTCAAGACTAGGCCACGCTTATGCGCGTTTTCTAAGTCAAAGGTTGTATTTTCGTACGGGCTTCCCAGTCTGCCCTCCGATACGCCTGCGAACCGGATATTATCCCCGGTCTTAGGTTCTATTTTAATAACATCTGCACCAAATTCCGCTAAAAACCGGGCACAGGTCGGAACGGCTATAAATGTACCTAATTCTATTACCTTTACACCGGCAAGCGGTTTCTCTTCATTCATACTTTTTCTCCCAACGTGATAGATAAACTTGTTTTTTCGTGCGTAGCACGATAAGTTCTCTTCGGGAGCAGAATTCATGTCATAATCCCGCTCCCGGAGAGATTCAAAAAATAATGCTGGTTATGAATATTTGCCGGAGCAAATTATATGCTTACATGGCAAAGCTCTTTCCCTTTTTGGAGACGGACGCAATAACGATTATTGCGATCACAGCGCAAACAAAATGGATGCTTGCAGCGACGGTCATCGGCCATGCGCCATAGCTGTTCCCCGAAAGGGTGGTGACCTTGTTCAGTACCCAGGGGATACCAAACTGAGTCAATCCATTGAGGCAGTTCATAATTGCGAGCCAAAACGGAGCCTTTTCTTTACCCTGAATATTGCCCAGCATACCAATAACGGCAGGCATGAATAGTCCAGTGGCAAAGCCATGCAGCAGTTCGCCTGCAAACATTACAGGAAGGGACTTTCCGGTGGCAAAAATCATTAAGCCGGCTCCCAACAGCACCCATGAAAGGCCAAAGCCCCATTTACGCATGAATTTGTTCTTCATCAGCAGGCCGAAGATCAAGCCCATTACGGTAGCACCGATGGTGAACATCGATTGTGCCAGCCCTGCGGTGACGGAATTGCCCAGACCTTCGCCAACAACTTTAAGCGAAACATTGGTAAAGAAAATCATATTTGTGCCGCTGACTAAAGCCATGCAAATCAAAAGGAACACCGCGCCTGCGGTACTGGTGACCTTGCCTTTGGACTGCGAAGCATCCTCCGTAAGATCATCCAGCTTATCTTCCAGTTTTTCCTGAATCGTTGCGGGTTCGGGCAGGAAAAGCAGCGCAGCGGCCATAATAATGCCGGCCAGCAGATAGGCATAGAACGAATGTCTCCAGCTTGTCAGGGCCAAATAGCCGCCAAGATTGGCCCAGATAACGCCGCCGACACCGGTAACAACGCTGTTCAGTCCAAGCATGGTGTTCTGTCTGGTGCCGCTGTACAGCTCAATAATAAGAGACTGGGTCAACGGCCATACAAGGCCGACGCCGACGCCAAATACTGCGCGCCAAACCAGTATGGCGGCAACACTGCCGGCGTAGGCGGGCAGCACACCGCCAACGACCAACAGCACAAGGCAGAGAACAAACATTTTTCTTGCGCCCATGCGTCTGCGAAGCAAGGGGTATAAAAGGGCGGCCGGGATCATAAACAGCGAAGGCAAGGTGGAAATCATGGTAATTGTGGTCATCGGAACACTAGGAAATGCGTTGGCAATATACTGCAATGCGGGAGCCTCCACGCTGGAGGATTGGCATAATAGCGCAATAATCAGAACACTGATTATTGCCAGGATGTGATTGGGGTTTGACTGAATTCTTTTCAGCGCGCCCCCTTTTTGGGGTTCGGCCTGATTCATATTGTATATCCGCCTTTCTACATTTGCGGTGCAAGAGATTGCCTGATTTTCCCGCTGGGCCTCAGCGCGAGACAGTGCATTTTACTCCCAGTGCAAGATAGGCGTCTTTAACCGCATTTATTTGTTCTTCCGTCATAACAAGAATTTCCGGAACCGGATAGGGCAAGTCCAATGCGGTATATTTACTCTGCCCCATACGGTGATAAGGCATGAGTTCAACCCTTCCTCCGTCTCCACAGATACGCTTGACAAAAGCTGCAGTTGCTTGAATATTTTCTTTCCGGTCATTAACTCCAGGAATCAGCGGCAAACGGAATAGTAAGTCAGCTCCATTCCTTGCAAGCAGTTCCGCGTTTTTAATGATTTGTTCGTTGGAATGCCCTGTGTATTGCCGGTGAACCTCCGGATCCATTTGTTTCAGATCATAAAGGAAATAGTCAGTTACCGGCATCACAGTACGAATAGCCGATTCATTCACGAAGCCCTCAGTTTCAATAGCGGTGTTGATTCCTTCTTTATGGCACAGTTCAAAGAGGTCTCTGACAAATTCCGCATAGAGCAGTGGATCCCCGCCGGAAACGGTGACACCTCCCCCCGATTCATCGTAAAACATCTTGTCTCTCCGAACCTCGTCAAAGCATTCCTCGACCGTCATGGGCTTTCCGTACATGACCAGTGCATCGTAAAAACAAACATCTACGCAGGCGCCGCAGGCGTCACATTTCGCATAGTCCACCCTGTGAACTTCGCTGCCCGGCCTTATCGCGCCCTTGGGACAGACCTTTGCGCAGCGGCCGCAGCCCTGGCACAGACTTTTGATAAATCCCACCTGGGGTTTCGTGCTGATGTTCTCCGGATTCGCGCACCACTTGCATAACAATCCGCAGCCCTTGAAAAAAACGATGGTTCTGATACCCGGTCCATCATGGATTGAGTAGCTTTGAATGTTCGTAACTATCGCTGTTTGCATCACTGATCTCCTTTGCAGAACAAATAAGGTCTTTCATCTGGTTCAGGGCCAAATACCGGCTTATTGATTCCCATCGTCTACCGCATTCAAGGCCGGCGTCCTGCAGCATAAGATTTTTGTCATCGCTGTGCCGTAATCTGTGACAGGGGCCGTGTGGCAGCCGCTATACGGCCCCTGCCATGAGGTTTTGAACTTAATTACAGGACATTCTCGCTGCGGAGGATAACGTCATCCTGAATTGCCGAGGAAAGCTGCGTAAAGTATGCGCTGAAGCCGCCGACCCGGACGATCAGGTCCCTGTGCTCCTCCGGGTGCGCTTTCGCATCCAGCAGTTCCTGGCGATCCACGAGGTTATACTGGATATGCGTGCCCCCGTTTTTCAGGAATGTCGTCGTATATTTGGTCAGCTTCTCTTTGCTGGCGGGGCTTGCCGCCACCGTACTGGTGAACTTCTGGTTGAGCACCTGTGCGTACGAATCTTCGAAGCCCGCCTTCAAAACGGAACGGAGTACGGCGGTCGGGCCTTTCTTATCGGCTCCTCTCATCGGGGAGATGGAACCATCGTTAAGAGGCTCCAAAGCCTTGCGGCCGTTAGGCAGTGCGCCCACACCCAAGCCGCCGTAGTAATGCCAGGACAGCCCTTCGCGAGCAATCATATATCCTCTGTAGGGGGAATCGTCATAGTCCTTTATTAGCTTGGCGGAAGCTGCGCTGATCTTCTTGGCCATCTCATCAACTTCATCTATATCGTTACCGAACTTGGGCTGTGCCAGGCACATCTGGCGGATTTCTTCGCCTCTTTCACCGGCGAAATTGCTGTCGAGGGCATCCATAAGCTCGGACAAGGTCAACTTGTGGTCCTTGAATACCAAGTGATCTATGGCGACCAGGGAATCGGCGACATCGATGATTGCACGGTCCGAAATGCCCCACATGGTGTGTTCGGGATCCGGAACCAGCGTGTCCTCACCGATATCCGTGCAGTACTGCAGCCCCATGACGGAGTTGAACGGCATCCTGATATATTTGTACTCCTCCTCCCTTGCAACAGAACAAAGCCAGAATATCCGGTACAACACGTACTTTTCCTGAGCAAGGAAAGCGTTATAGATTTCTTCCGTGGATTTGAACTGACGGGGGTCACCGGTCTCAACTCCCAGCGTTTTTCCGGTGATGGCGCGGCCGTTGTGGAGCGCCATATGCAGCATTCCCGCGAGGTTGAAGCCTGCTACGGCCTCGGCGCCGTAATGCTCGGACCTGCCGGGGATGCAGGGATAGACGCAGCCAAGGCCGGCCCAGTCGCAGGCCTCCTCCTTGGGTATACCGGATTCCACATAGTGCTTTACAATTACATCGGAGTTCTCGAAGAGAGGAATGCCGCCCCTCGTGGATACATTCGTTTCGATCGCTTTTTCCATGAGCCAGTCCGGCGTCTTGCTGTTCCACTTTACGCCGGCCGTGGGTGAAGACTGCTTCAAAAGTGCGGTGGCATGGAGGAAAAGATAGCTCAGTTCGTTCGAGACATCGTCCCCGTTTTTATCGACCCCGCCGATTACAAAGTTATTTATTCCGTAGTTGATCTGATGAGTTTCCTGCTGCGCGGCCGCGGCGACGAAGGTCTGCGTGCCCCAGCGTCCGATGACCTCTTCCAGATATTCCGCCGCCTGCGCTATGGTGATGACGCCCTCGTTTATGTCCTTAATGAACAGCGGATAGAGGTACCTGTCACCCTCGCCCCAGTGCGAATTGAACTGGCCCGGATGCTCCAGGCATTTGCAGGCGTTGGCAATGGCCATGGACTGGAGCGCTTCCCTGAAGGTGCGGGCGGGATGCTCGGGCACCCAGTCACAGCAATCGGCGATCCTCAGCAGTTCGGCCTTCCTATCAGCCTTGGCTTCGGCCTTTGCCATTTTTCTGGCAAGCGCAGCGTATCTGTGGCTGTAATCGATGCAGGCTTTGCAGGTGATAATGGAGGACTGCCAGAAATACAGCTTGTCCACGTCGGTTCCCTTGTTGGCTATATATTCATCAATATGCTGCTGTGCTTCCTTGATATAGAAACTCAGGCCTTTATTTATCAGCTTGTCCCACATAAATACGGAGGTCACATTTCCGTAAATACAGGCCTGCAGGCCGGGATCCCTGAGTTTGGCATCCTCAACGTCCTTCGGCCAGGATCCAAGCACGGCTTCCCATGCCTGGTAGGTCATCTTCGGCGCGCAGGTCGGACCAAACGTACGGGCGCTTTCCTGAAGAATTTTTTTGTCATCGGGGCCGAGGCCGGACTTGGCGTCCATGGTCAGCTTGATTTCATCGTCGCTGTTCGACCAGATGCCGGGCATACTGTCACCGGAAATATCCAGGCAGCTATGGCAGCCTATGACACCCACGGTGGGCCTGCCTACGATCACATCAAAATCGTAGATCTTTATTCCCACGTTTTCCGCGACGTGTGCGAACAATTTGGCCCTGCGCAGTTCGATGTCCTCTCCCTCGGTTTGGTTCCAGGATTCAACCGCGTATTTCTCGCGATCGGTGTACAGGTGCCAGGGAGCATTTTTTTCTGCGGTTTTCCACTCTTTGATACGAGGACCGAGTTCGAGCTTGTCGATTTGCTTCAGCAAATCGAAATTGACTTCCGTTTTTGCCATTTGTCGTATCTCCTTGTTATATAGTTATTTGTTATTGCTCTTTTAAAAACTTTTGCGAAATTGTTGATCAGGACAGCAATACGGCCCATAGCCGCAGCGGACGCCTCAAGCAGGCTTCGCGTAATGGACACTCAAATTTAGAAAAGCCATGTCCGTCCCTGAAAAGAAACCGGAGTATATGGACAGACTCCGTCGGCTTCTGTTATGGTGCGCACACCTGTCACATACTCTTTGCCAATCTCATACTCTTCAAGATAAATACCTCTTGGTCTATTTCCCATATTCGTACCTTTTCAAAGCAGTTTTTTCTTTTCTAAGGCTGTCCAACGATTACTATTGAGAGCAATAACCGTGCCAATAGGCCTGGCTGATATGGATAATTTAAATATTTTATTATATTTGTTTTTATCTAATTTTTCCGGCCCCTGTGTTGTTGCGTTTTTGCATCATTCTTCTGATTGAGTTCTTCGAAGCAAGCCATTGAAATAATACGTTTGACACATTCACCAAAAAGTATTAAAATATTTTTATAGTCTATTGTCTAATTATGGGTTTTTTATTCCCAGTAGTATTCCATATTTTGTTATTTGCTTGATCATGTTGCTATATTGCGGAATTATGTTTCGCTATTGCACCATTGCATGCTGGTTTGCATCATTCCTATTTAATCATCACAAGGCATTGGAGGTTTTATTATGGATATTAATATGGATTGGGATCAATTCATTAATAACGCTTTGGATGCCATCATCATCTCGGACAAAGACGGCAGAATCGTTCAGGCAAATGTACGAGCGGCGGAGAATCTGCATCTTTCCCTCGACGCTTTAATTGACAGTACCGCTGACAATCTCGTGGAGCAGGGCATTTATGACAACTCTGTCATCCTGAAAGCCATGCGTGAGAAACAGGT